>OLRK01000010.1_pt1 | contig 202494 bp, 236 predicted proteins | sample 1672911 | NCBI WGS metagenome assembly OLRK01 (sample SAMEA3136736, study PRJEB25190) | human gut metagenome | biome: human gut; feature: human-associated habitat; material: faeces | place: Austria | collected 2013
TTTACAGCCAAGGAGATGTTTTTATGTCATTCTGGGAAAAAGCAAGTGCGCTGGGGCAATCAGCATGCGAAAAGATGGAGAAGTTCAATGCGGATGTGGAGCATTGGATGGATATTTATCAAAACGAAGATGATGAAAAGCTCCTTAAGCTTACAAAAAGCTGTTCGAAAGCTCAAAACTTAGCGGCTCGTAAACTGTTGCAAGAGCGCGGCTACGATTTCTAACCCTATATTGTTTACCCAAATCTTTTTAAGCGGCTGCACCTCTTGTGCAGCCGCTTCTTTATTATAAAATATTGTCAAATTAAATGATTGTTACTGTTTGCGTATGTGCCAAATAGCATCTTACATGAAACCAAGTTTGAAATGCGTCTCATTCAAGAGTGCTTTATAGGATTGAAACAAAAAATGAGAACTGTTATAATGATTGTACATTATGCTCGAGACATCGAAGTTTATCCCGGGATTTTTATAACATATATTGCTCTGCATGCTTTGGTTATTAACATATTTTCATAGATTTTTCGTTTCAACAAAACAGGCTATTGCGCGTTAAGAAACTTTGTTATGTGACTTAGCTTCTCCTGATAAGTACTCTCGAAGCAGGAAGGATTGAATCTGCATGAAACCTTTTACAACATATCTGGCACATATTGCAGCAGATGGTCGAGAACAAACTATTTGCGACCATCTTGCTGGCGCAGCGCGATTGGCTCAAAATTTTGCGCAATCATTTCAAGCAGACGATCAGGGTGAATTGGTCGGAGGAATGCATGATGTCGGAAAATATTCTCAGGAATTTCAAAAACGCATACGCGGAGACTCGCACCGGGTAGATCATGCAACCGCAGGAGCTTTTGAATGCTATCAGCGCGGTCAACCCTTTGCAGCATTTGCAATCGCTGGCCATCATGGTGGTTTGCCAGATGGAGGTGCACAGACGGACTGCGTGGATGCCGCTACTTTTTATGGACGTATGAAGCGTGCGATGCAAGGGAAACTTCCAGTGTATGATGCTTGGAAGTCAGAGATTAACCCACCACAAGCATATATTCCTGATTTCACCAGAAAAGGCCTGGCAGAAGGGATGTTTTTTACCCGTATGCTGTCTTCCTGTTTGGTCGACGCCGATTATCTGGATACGGAAGCGTTTATGACAGGGAACACAAGATCCTCAGATCGATGTGCTTCCATCGAACAACTATGGGACAGGCTATGCGCATATACTGCTGGCTGGTTTCCGCCTGTCCGGGAGATTAACCGTCAGCGCTGTGCCATCTTGGAGCGTTGTATCAAGGAAGGCGAAAATCGCAGTCGAGGGTTGTTTTCCCTTACCGTGCCCACGGGCAGTGGAAAAACCATCGCTTCGCTCGCGTTTGCTCTCTCTCATGCCAGACAACATGGGCTGGATCGTGTGATTTACGTTATCCCCTATACATCCATCATTGAGCAGACCGCTGCTGTGTTCCGAGAAGTGTTGGGCAGCGAAAATGTATTGGAACATCATTCCAATGTGCTATATGACTTGGAAGGTGAGGCAGACACACGGAATATTCATCTGGCACAGGCAACCGAAAACTGGGATATGCCAGTCGTGGTGACAACCGCAGTACAGTTTTTTGAATCACTTTATGCCTGCCGTTCTTCCCAGTGCCGCAAGCTGCACAATATTGCAAACAGCGTAGTGATCTTTGATGAGGCGCAGATGATGCCGGTTCCATATTTGCGTCCATGTGTCCATGCAATCGCTCAACTGGTCGCTCATTATCGTGCTTCTGCCGTGCTCTGTACGGCAACACAGCCCGCCTTGCAACCGATTTTTCAAGAATTTCTGCCCGATCACCCCATAACTGAGCTTTGCCCGCAGAGCACCTGTGAATGGGAGATCTTTCACAGAGTAACCTTTGCACAAGCTGGTGGGTTGGAATGGAGTGCACTGGCCAATCGGTTGAACGGGCATAAACAGGTTCTGTGCATCGTTAACACCAGAAAGGGTGCACAAGAATTGTTTACACGCCTTGCGGGCGACGGATGTTTTCATTTGTCAACTTTGATGCATCCGGCGCATCGGCGTGCGCAATTAACGGAAATCCGAAATCGTCTGATAACTGGCCGGACCTGCCGTGTTGTATCTACTTCGCTAATCGAGGCTGGTGTCGATGTGGATTTTCCTGCCGTTTACCGTGAGATTGCCGGATTGGATTCCATTCTTCAGGCTGCCGGAAGATGCAACCGGGAGGGAAAACGAGATGCCAAAGACAGTGTCGTGACCATTTTCCAAAGCGAGGAACGAACACCGCCCCTATTTTCAAAGTCAATCGGAGCCGGACAAGAGGTTATGCAAAAGTATGAAGATCTCATGTCCCGTGAAGCCATTCACGATTATTTCTGCCGACTGCTGGATCTAACAGGGACAGATGCGCAGGACAAGCAGAAGATCCTGCACAGAATACAGACTGAATTTTTCCCGTTCCGATCGATTGCACGGGATTTTCATCTGATTGATAACCAGACCAATACAATCTACATCCCCGTTGGGGACGGCGAAGGACTGATTGCGCGTCTTTTATCAGGTGAACATAGCCGGAATTTGTTCCGGCAGTTGGGACAATATGGGGTATCGGTTTATCAGCAGCACTTTGAAGCACTGGATGAAGCGGGTGCATTGGAAATCGTGTCGGATGGTACGGCTATTTTACGTGATTTGTCATTGTATTCTGAGCAGACCGGACTATCGCTGGAGCTTGACTTTGGGAAGGGGCTGTTCATATAAAATCAGAACCGGAGATACGGCGGTATCTCCGGTTCTGACCAGTTCGCTTCTATAAAATACTACATGTTTCAATCCACAGGCTCAACAACCTGACGATATTCATTATAGATACGAGTGCTTCCAAAGTCAATTAAATTATATGTCTATTAAATATTACATGAAAATTTATATTGACATTTGTAATCTATGGGTTTATGATGAAATCAGAAATTCACAGAAATAAATTTGAGTGAGGTGAAATACTATGCCAATTCGTCTGGAAGTATGGGGAGATTACGCTCTGTTCACCAGACCGGAAATGAAAGTCGAACGTGTCAGCTATGACGTGATGACGCCTTCAGCTGCGCGTGGACTGATGGAAGCTGTTTACTGGCATCCTGGAATGAGGTGGAGCGTGGATCGGATTCATGTCTGCTCTCCCATTCGCTTTACCAATCTGCGGCGCAATGAGGTTAAGGCTACTGTGTCCGCGCGTTCAGCCCGCACGGTGATGGAGCGTGGTACAGGGGATCTATATCTTTGCACACCCGAGAATATCCAGCAGCGTGCGTCCATGCTGCTGCGCGATGTACACTATGTGATCGAAGCGCATTTTGACATGACTGACCGCGCTGCACCAGGAGACAATCCGGGAAAATTTCAGGATATTATCAAGCGTCGTGTCCGGAAAGGACAGTTTTACCACCAGCCTTATTTCGGATGCCGTGAATTCCCGGTCAATTTCAAGTTGTGCGAGCAGATTCCGGACTGTCCCGAATCACTCAAAGGTGAACGTGATCTCGGGTGGATGCTGTGGGATATGGACTACACCGACCCAGAAAATATCCAGCCTATGTTTTTTCGCGCGGTACTGCGCGATGGTGTTCTGGATGTTCCGACACTGGAAAGTGGGGAGGTGCACCGATGATTTTACAAGCGCTGACCGATTACTATCGGACGTTGGAGGGGCAGGGGCAACTGTCCGCACCGGGCTGGAGTCCGGTCAAGGTATCCTTTGTTTTGTGTATTGACCAAGATGGTACACTTGAGCGGGTAATTTCTCTGCAAACCGAACAGATGAAGGGGAAAAAGACTGTTTTGGCACCGCAATCCATCATTCTTCCCGCCCCAGTCAAGCGCTCAAGCGGTATTGCGGCAAATTTCCTCTGTGATAATTCCAGCTATATATTAGGAGCGGATAATAAGGGAAAACCGCAGCGCAGTGCAGAATGCTTTGCTGCCTGCAAAGCGCTGCACGAGGATATTCTGAAAGACATGAACTGTCCGGCAGCGGATGCAATTTTAGCCTTTTTCCGGACTTGGAACCCTGAACAGGCAGCGGTACATCCGGCTTTGACCGAGTACTGGGAGGATATCATGGCGGGAGCCAATCTGGTATTCCGCTTCGACGGTACATTTATCCATACCGATCCTGCCGTCCGTCAGGCATGGAATACATATTATCAAACAGCCGATGATGGATCAGAAATGGTCTGTCTGGTTACCGGCGAAAAAGGCCCTGTGGAACTGGTGCATCCATCGATCAAGAATGTACAGGGGGCGCAGCCAAGTGGAGCGGCTTTGGTGTCGTTTAATGCACCTGCATTCTGTTCTTATGGAAAAGAGCAAAATTTGAATGCGCCAACCAGTAAATATGCGGCGTTTGCCTATACGGCAGCACTCAATCATCTGCTCACTGACCGTGATCATGTGTATCGTATGGGCGATGCGACCGTCGTTTGTTGGGCCAAGGGCGGCGGAGACGCGTATCAGAATCTGTTTGGCTGTGCCTTTTTCGGTCAGCAAACCTCTTATACTCTGACCGATATTCAAGGTACGCTGAAAAATCTCTGTGCCGGTCAGACAGTAGAGTTTGAAGCTGAGCGTTTGGATCCGAATATGGAATTCTATGTACTCGGTCTGTCACCCAACGCAGCACGACTTTCGGTACGATTTTTCCTGCGCAATACTTTCGGCGCATTCCTCCAGAATGTACAGGCACATCAAGAGCGTTTGGAGATCGTAAAGCCCAGCTTTGACAAATTCGATACCATCCCGCTCTGGAAGCTGCTATACGCAACGATTCGCAGTCAATCAAAGTACGAACCAAATTTATATGAGGAGGCCAGAGCACAGTTGGACAAGAATGTTTCGCCTGTCATGGCTGGTGAAACTTTACGTGCTGTTTTGATGAATACGCGATATCCGGAATCTCTGCACAATGGTGTTGTTTTGCGCATACGAGCAGAACGGAATATTACTCGAAGCCGTATTGCGATCTTAAAAGCTTATATGCTTAAAAAATATGAAAATCTCCCTCAGTTTGGATCAATAGCAGAGGTGTTTACTATGAATTTAAATGAATCGTGCATAAATCAAGCATATGTGTTGGGGCGACTGTTTTCTGTTATGGAAAAAATACAGCTAGCATCAGCTGATTGGAAAATTAGCCGTACAATCAAGGATAGCTATTTCAATTCAGCCGCCAACACGCCTAAAATTATCTTTTCCAGACTGTTTCCGCTCAGCGAGGCACATATGAAGAAGTTAATGCGAGATAAACCGGGACTTGCAACAACATTGAATCAGGAGAAAAAAGAGTTGATTTCTAAAATCACGCAGCCTATTCCGGTAAGGTTCTCTCCGGATGCAATTGATTGTTTTTATATTGGTTATTACCATCAGGATATGAAAAAAAAGGAGGAAGAATAAAATGCCCGAACCGATCAAGAACCGTTATGAATTTGTAATCCTGTTTGATGTGGAAAATGGCAATCCCAACGGAGATCCGGATGCAGGAAACATGCCGCGTGTCGATCCCGAAACCGGTCTGGGACTGGTCACCGATGTTTGTCTCAAGCGTAAAATCCGCAATTATGTAGAAACCATCAAGGAGGACGCGACTGGCTATCGTATCTATGTTAAGGATGGCGTGCCGCTCAACCGCAGTGATGCTGAGGCGTATGCGGAACTGGATGTGACCGAAAAGACGGTCAAGGACAAAAAGAAAAACGATCCCGATCTGGATTGCAAGATTCGGGACTGGATGTGCAAAAACTTCTTCGATATCCGTACTTTTGGCGCGGTTATGACCACCTTTGTCAAGGCTGCACTCAACTGCGGACAGGTTCGCGGACCGGTACAGTTGGGCTTTGCCCGCAGTGTTGAGCCGGTTGTGCCGCAAGAAGTAACTATTACCCGTGTGGCCATCACAACCGAGGCTGATGCAGAGAAGAAGGGCACCGAGATGGGACGCAAGTACATCATTCCTTATGGTCTCTATCGCTGCGAGGGCTATATCTCTGCCAATCTAGCACGCAAGACGACCGGATTTTCCGAGGAAGATCTCTCACTGTTGTGGGAAGCCATCCTCAATATGTTTGAGCACGATCACTCTGCTGCCCGGGGCAAGATGGCTGTACGCGAGCTGATTGTATTCAAACACGACAGCGAGCTGGGCTGCGCTCCGGCGTGGAAGCTGTTTGAGGCAGTGAAGATTGCCCGAAAGGATGACAACGGTCTGCCTGCACGTTGTTATCAGGATTATACTGTCACTGTCGATCAGGATGCTCTGCCGTCCGGTGTTACCTGCACGCGCATGGGGTAATCTATCGTGAGGAGGATTTCCTCCAGCTGTCAGGCATTCAGCATTTTGCCTTTTGCCGCCGCCAATGGGCGCTTATCCATGTAGAAAAACAGTGGAAAGAAAACCTGCGCACGACAGAAGGGCAACTGATGCACGCGCGTGCACATGATGCCAGCCAACGCGAGCGCAGGGGAAATACCCTGATTGTGCGGGGGCTATCGATTGCATCGCCTATACTGGGGTTATCCGGACAATGTGATGTTGTAGAGTTTCGTGCCTGCGAAGGCGGCGTTCCCTTGCAGGGAGAAAACGGCAGATGGCAGCCGTATCCCATCGAATATAAACGCGGAGAACCCAAGGAAAATGATGCAGATGCCCTGCAGTTATGCGCACAGGCCATGTGCCTGGAAGCAGCTTTGTGCTGTACGATTTCGGAAGGCGCACTCTTTTACGGTAAAACCAAGCGCCGGATGACCGTTTCCTTGGATGATAAGCTGCGAGAAAAAGTGCGTCGGATGACGGCGGAAATGCACGAACTGGCGCGGCGCGGCTATACGCCGAAGGTAAAACCCTCCAAATCCTGTAACGCCTGTTCGCTCAGGGAGCTTTGCCTGCCGGCGCTCATGCGCAAAAAATCTGTACAGGACTATTTGGGAGAGGCGATGGAGGGAGACGAATGAGACATCTGCTCAATACTTTGTTCGTCACGTCGGAAGATATCTATCTGACGCTGGACGGAGAAAACATAGTCGCCAATCGGGACAAGACGGTCATTGCCCGGTATCCGCTACATACACTGTCGGGGATTATCTCGTTCTCCTATCCCGGCGCGTCTCCAGCTCTTATGGGCGCCTGTGCGCAGCGTGGTATTGCGCTATCGTTTTGCACGCCGCGCGGACGGTTTCTGGCACGGGTAACCGGAGAAGCGAATGGAAATGTGCTGCTGCGACGCGCTCAATACTGTGCCGCAGACGATCCAAATCAGAGCTGCCGTATTGCACGAACCATGATTTTTGGAAAAATCCATAATGGAAGATGGAGCGTTGAACGCACCCGCAGAGATCATGCACTTCGTGTGGACGCTGAACGCCTGAAAGTAGTATCTGATCAGATGAAGGCGCTTCTTCCGCAAATTTTGCAGGCGGGAGATCTGGAACAGCTGCGCGGCTTAGAGGGTGTGGCTGCGAATGCCTACTTTGGTGGGTTTGAAGAGATGATCTTAGGCGATCGGGATACCTTTGCCTTTGATAAGCGCAGCCGCAGACCGCCGCTCAATCCGACCAACGCTCTGCTTTCCTTTGTGTATAGCTTACTCTCGTATGACTGTGCTGCGGCATTGGAAAGCGTGGGATTAGATTCCTATGTAGGTTTTTTGCACCGCGACCGACCGGGACGCAGTTCATTAGCGCTTGATCTGATGGAAGAGCTGCGTCCCTGCGTGGCAGATCGCTTCGTACTGACACTCATCAATAACCGTATTTTGAAGGAAGAAGATTTTGTCCGGCAGGATAACGGTGGAGTGTTTTTGCGCGATGACGCACGGCGCACCGTTCTGAAACGGTGGCAGGAGCGAAAAAAAGAGACGTTGACGCATCCCTATCTGGGAGAAAAAATTCCTTGGGGGTTGGTTATTTATCTGCAGGCGCTGCTGCTGGCTCGATACCTGCGTGAAGATCTGGATGCATATCCGCCATTTTTGTGGAAGTGAGCAAAAAATGTTAGTACTGATTACATACGATGTGAATACGGAAGATGCTGCCGGAAGAAAGCGATTGCGGCAGATTGCCAAACAATGTGTCAATTATGGGCAGCGGGTGCAGTGTTCGGTTTTTGAGTGCCTGCTGGATGCCGCCCAATGTAAAATGCTGCAAGCAAAACTCTGTGCGATCATGGACCCGGAAAAGGATAGTTTACGGTTTTATTATTTGGGTAATCGATATGATCGAAAGATCGAACATTTTGGCTGCAAACCCACTTACCAGCCTGAGGGACCATTACTGTTGTAAAAGGTGCGAACGTTAAGCGATCAGAAAATCCTTGAGAGGTTCGCACCGCAAAATCGCAGCTATATCTTAAAATCATAACGCGAACAAGGGGGACGATACATCAAATATTGATTATAGATCCTCGGGATCTGGATAAATCATACAAATTTACAAATATAGTTTTAGCTATATTTGCTGTCGCTCCCCGCATGGGGAGTGTGGATTGAAATTTTGTGATTACACGGCATATCTACACCGATTTCACGTCGCTCCCCGCATGGGGAGTGTGGATTGAAATTTCCATTTCTACCGCAAACGCGATACGGCATAGGTCGCTCCCCGCATGGGGAGTGTGGATTGAAATGTTTGTCTGTCAATCGTGCAGCCACGCGCCGCCCGTCGCTCCCCGCATGGGGAGTGTGGATTGAAATGACACGCCATCAGATGCCGCCGCTCTCCACGCCTGTCGCTCCCCGCATGGGGAGTGTGGATTGAAATCTCCCGTCATGCTCCTTGTGCGCTCTAAACGCGGGTCGCTCCCCGCATGGGGAGTGTGGATTGAAATCGCCATGGTCTGTTGCATCTGCTGCATGACCTGCGTCGCTCCCCGCATGGGGAGTGTGGATTGAAATCGGTCTCGATTGCACTCAGCGACGAGCCGGAGGTGTCGCTCCCCGCATGGGGAGTGTGGATTGAAATACCTACACCGTGGCTGACCAGGCGAACGTGAGCGAGTCGCTCCCCGCATGGGGAGTGTGGATTGAAATCCGGCGCAAAAGTATCCCTTTCTGACCCCGGGCGTCGCTCCCCGCATGGGGAGTGTGGATTGAAATTGGGTGGACGGCGATACGCATACTTGGAGTAAGGGTCGCTCCCCGCATGGGGAGTGTGGATTGAAATAGTAATGGCGCTTTGGTACAATCCTGATAAACAGGTCGCTCCCCGCATGGGGAGTGTGGATTGAAATCCGGTAGATCGTAAACCAGTCCTCTGCACGCATGTCGCTCCCCGCATGGGGAGTGTGGATTGAAATAGCGCATCTTTGATGTGGCTGCGGTCGATTTTCGTCGCTCCCCGCATGGGGAGTGTGGATTGAAATGAGGCGCAAATGTCCAAGGTGCAAGCCATCAGCGTCGCTCCCCGCATGGGGAGTGTGGATTGAAATATTTGACAGAGACTAAAGTCGCAATCATGACTGGTCGCTCCCCGCATGGGGAGTGTGGATTGAAATACCATTCCTTTTGCCTTGCAGCTGTTCGATGGCCTGGTCGCTCCCCGCATGGGGAGTGTGGATTGAAATCTCCAGTCCTGCCGCCTGCTGCACAATATCCCATGTCGCTCCCCGCATGGGGAGTGTGGATTGAAATCAGACCGCTTTGTGTTGGGAGGGCGAAGTCAGACGTCGCTCCCCGCATGGGGAGTGTGGATTGAAATGGGTTGAGGTCGTGGAACACTTTACGGTCAGGCGTCGCTCCCTGCCGGGGAGTGTGGATTGAAATTTGCAGAACTGGTGTAGGATATAGAGGAATTTGCAAGTCACTCCCCGCATGGGAGTGTGGATTAAAAATGAGTATGGTCATCTTCAGTTATATATGACGCGTACTCCATCAAGAAATAAAAGCATAGTTGCAGAATGTGGGGAGAAGTATGGGAAAACAGGTGCAGAACAAATCCAGTGGTGAGGTTTTGCCAAAGAAGGGCGCAAATGCTCGCACACCATATGAGCATCAGTGTACAGCAATGCACAATCTTGACCTGATCAATCGGGAAAAGAATTACAGCACATTGATCGTGCTGCCGACCGGTGGCGGCAAGACCTATACAGCTGCGCTTTGGCTGCTCAAAAATGCCATTGATCGAAAGAAAAAGATTTTGTGGATTGCTCACAGGCAGATGTTACTGGATCAGGCTGCGCAGTCTTTCCAGCAATACGCCTATGCGGAGACCATGCCGCATATTTCTTCTTTCCATTATCGGATTATCTCAGGTGCGACCGAACATGATCGAGCAATCGATATTACACCGGAAGATGATCTGCTGATCGTCGGTAAGGATAGCATTGGACGCAATTTGAGTTGTCTGGATGCATGGCTGAAAAGACAAAATGAGGTCTATCTGGTCATCGACGAGGCGCACCACGCTACGGCAAAGACCTATCGTAAGGTGATTGCCTATGTGCAAAAGCATGTGCCCAATATGAAGTTGATCGGCTTGACGGCAACTCCGTTTCGTACCGCAGAAGCCGAGCAGGGACTGCTGGCTAAAATCTTTCAGGACGGTGTACAGGATGAGCAGGTTAAGCGGGGACAGCTCGGTATTACCTACCAGATCGGCTTAAAAGACCTGATTAACCGTCAGATTCTGTCCAAACCAATTTTTGAAAGCTATTACACCGAAGAGCATTATGGGGAGTCCCTTGGTCTTGCAGCTTGGGAGAGTATTCGCCATCTGGATACTCTGCCGGATGATATTGCACAGCAGATGGCGAAGAATGCCGTGCGCAATCGGTTGATTGTCGATACTTACAAGAAGAAGCGAAAGGAGTATGGTCAGACCATCGTATTCGCCGTCAACATCGACCATGCAATCGCACTCAATAAACTCTTTGCGGACAGCGGTGTCCGTTCGGCTTATATTGTGTCGGCAATTCGGGATGGGATCACTGGCGTCGGCATCAGCAGAGAAGAAAACCAGCGCAATCTGGAAGCGTTTCGCCGGGGAGACCTTGATGTGCTGATCAATGTGAACATCTTGACCGAAGGTGTCGACTTGCCCAAGACCAAAACCGTATTTCTGGCAAGACCAACGGTTTCCGCGATTTTGATGACACAGATGGTCGGTCGAGCGCTGCGAGGCTCGGCAGCCGGAGGCACCGATACGGCCTATATTGTGTCGTTTATCGATGACTGGGACGAGCATATTGCGTGGGTCAATCCGGAAAGTCTGTTCAGTGGAGATAATACGTTCAGTGATGATCCGAGTGAACGTATCCAGCGAGAGGTACGCCTAATTGCCATATCCAAGATTGAAGAGTTCGCTTCTATTTTGGATCAAACGATTGATACGACTGCACTGGAAAAAGTACCCTTCCAGCAGCGTATTCCGATTGGTATGTATGCTTTTACGTATCTGGTCGATAACGGAGAGCAGGAAAGCATGGATCTTTCTTGTCAGGTTATGGTTTACGACAGCACAGCCAGTGCATATCGGGAGATGCTGGAGGAGTTACCGGCCTTGTTCGATAGCTTTGGCGTACGGGATCAGGAATATTTGACCGATGACGTTCTTCATCAGATGGAGCAGCGGTGCCGGGATACCTTTTTCTGTGGTAAAATGATCCCGCCCTATGCACGGCAGGATATTGAAAATCTGCTGCGCTACTATGCGCAATATGATGCAGCCCCACCGTTCTATACCTTTGACGATCTCGATCGAAATCGACTGGATGTCGGACGGATCGCACAACACCTGTGGGATTTGGACTTGGGACCCAGAAAACGCAAAGAATACATTGATCAGTTGTGGGAGCAGAGTGATGATAATTTACTGCGGCTCTTCTTTGGCCGTAAGCTGTATTTTATCCGTGAATTGGATATTGCAATTTCTAAATTGGCCGATCCCGATCTTTATGCGGAAGAGGATAACGTGCGTTACAGTATGCGAGAACTGGAAGATATGCCGCTTTATGAAATTGGACAGATTGATCCGAATTATGAAAAGCAGCTGCGAGATGGAGCATTTGAAAAGGCAAAGACCAGACGGGGTACTTACCGATGTGCGCTGTGCGGCAAGGAGAGTCCGGACAGAGTGCGCTTCCAGGTCGATCATATCAAGCCCAGAAATCAGGGCGGCAAAAGCATACCTGAAAACCTGCAAATCCTGTGCCCAAGCTGCAACGGCAAAAAGGGAGATCGCTGATGGGACAGCTTTCGTATTCGGCATTGGATATGGCCGTCATTCTCTGCAAAAAAAATCTGGGAATTCGTGAAGAATGCCAATTTTTATTGGATTTCTGGCGGAGTGAACGAGGATTTTTGGAGTGGAAGTATCAGTCCAACAAGAGGCGCTTTTTACAGGATACGCAGTACTGGATGCATTATCTCAATGACAAAGAGCAGCTCGATTACGATTTTGCGGATATCGTTAAGGCTGCGGAGAACAATGGAACACAGATTGAGGTCGAAGACTATTGGCGAGATCTTGATGAAGTGGATATCGTGTTCAAAGAGATGTATCTGGATATGGCTTTCTTTCGCAAGACAAAGTATGTTCGAAAGAGTATGCGCCAGATGTTAGCAAAGTATCACCTCAAAAGAAGAACTGCCTCGATCGTCGAAAAAATGGAGCGTTATGTCAGGTTCTATGAGATGGAGATGCTCGTAAACCGCAAGCGGATTTCCGATTTGAGCTCTATTCCGTTGGATCAGCTTATTACGTTCCGATTGTGTTCTGTATGACTACAATCAATTAGATCAAAAGCTGCTTTTCCACTTTTGCATTGGACAGGTTATACTATCTTGCCCATAAACAACCTAGCATCAACTCCCTATTGTATTCCCAACAAATCCGCACATAAAAGTATATAAAATCATTCAAATACCTTCTTATTCCTATGTTATAGCACAGAAATAAGGGGGTATTTTTTACACATAGACCAGACAGTTCAATAAACAATATTTTAGAAAAGAAGGACTGTTTGAAATGAGTAAGATTGTGACAAAGAAAGCACGTTTTGAGTTAGAAGCAGATGGATTTTCCATCCATACATTTGAAATATCCAGAAAACTGATAAAGAGTGAATGGAATTACTGCAAAGGAAAACTGTACGATCAGAATAAGATTTCTCCCAAGATTTGTATTTATCAAGAGTCGAAAGGTGTACATCGAGTATCACAGTATGAACAGTATGGTCTGCGTATCACATTGGAGCACGCACATGATCAGGAGAACAGCCGCGGTTATTATGTTCGCATGGTGGTCAATCCACGTAAGGTCATCGATCCAAATGCATCCTACATCGGTATTTTTTCGCCTGAAAAGTCCAGTATCACCGAGCTGCAAGCGGCATTTCATGCACTTCTGAAGCGATCAGCTTTTAACGACCAGTTAGATGACTATTACCTTAGCCGGGTGGATCTATGCGTCAATATGCGTTGCGATCATAAGAAGATATTCCGCGAGGTTGTCCGTGTATTGCGAAAGCTACCCACGCCGCCAAAGTATAAGCGCGTGTCCCGCAAAGAAAAGGACAAGAAGAAGGCGAACAAGTACAACAAGCATTACATCAAGTTTTAGTGTGGTACTCATAGTCTGGTCATTTACGATAAGACCTACCAGGCAACCGAACAAGGTTTGCGGGTGGATTACGAGGACTTACCCGAGGGCGTGCTGCGATTTGAGGTGCAGTATCAGGCTCTGTGCTGCGTGGGTTGGAAAAGAAGCTCAACACGGATAATCCGAGTGAATTGTTATGGTATCCGATGTGGAAAAGTGAAAAACGCATCGGCAAGCACTTCGAGCAGTGCTTTGCCGATGTTCAGTTCTGCCAGATCGAGGAGATTGAGAAGCGGATTGTGGGTTCAAAATATGAAGATGGGACCAAGCAAATAATGCTGGAACTTACCCATAGAATGCAGCGCAAGCAGTCGGTCGATCAGGTATTGGAAGAAATGCGATCAGAAGGCTTTGCGGTAGACGATCTGCTCCGAAAAGTACATAGACTGGGTTTCAGTCCCATTCCATTGTGGAAGAATTTCTGTGCCCAGCAGATTCCCGGACCAGTATCTTTACTCCGGATGATTTCAGAGGGTGAGGTTGTGATTCCATACCAGAAAATGAAATAATCGTGCAATCATGCTGGGATTCTTGTAGAAATCGCAACAAATTATAAATTCAAATGGGTAACAATGGTATAAGGTAAATGCAAATAGCGTGTGCTGAGAACACCGCTTTGCAGGATCGTAAATCACGTTATCAGGAGGTAATCTTATGTCTGTACCGTACATCAATTACAAACAGCTGGAAGAGTTTTATACCATCAAAGGTACTTGTGAGCTCTTTGAGATAAGCAAAAGTGAGCTGAAAGCTGCATGTGAAAAGTACAATGTACAACCCCGTCAAGATGAGATTGGTGCATACGGATTTGTAAAATACGATATCTGCCGCTTGCACAATCTGTTATACCACGAAGGGCGCAATCAGACTGCGAATGCATGGGAGGACGATCCGTGGGCATGAACCGCTTGCTAAGTGTCAAGGAAGTCGCAGCACTGCTACAGACCAGCCGGGTGCAGGTGCGGCGCATGATTCAAAGCGGGGAGCTGGCTGCGCTCAAGGTCGGGCGGGAGTATTGCATCCCGCTCGAAGCTTTACAGGAATTTATACGAGCTGCGTTAGCGTAAAACATAGATCGATATTTTTCTGTTGCTTGATGATCAGGTGTAAGCTCTGGTAGAAAATGCGATGGTCGTATCGTTTACAGAATGTCGTGTTTTTGTCGTGGTAAAAAATCTGTGCAACAAAAAAGAGACCTAGATGGCGATTTCTCGCAATCTAAGTCTCTTTTGTGGCACGCCCGAAGGGACTCGAACCCCCAACATTCAGAACCGGAATCTGACGCTCTATCCAATTGAACTACGGACGCTTGTGCTTATTTATTATAGCAAATGGGTATGCTTTTGTAAAGGCTTTCGAGGTATACTTTTTTGAACGTAAGGGCACGAATCGAGGGGGCAGGATTGACAGAACGGTTGACTTGCGATAGGATATGTCTGTGACACAGGAGGTGGTTGCTGTTGAAAAAGCAGACAAAAGAGTTGATGTGGGATGTGCTGGCCGATATAGCTGGCGGCCTGTTTTACGCGCTGGGCATCTATACCTTTGCGAAGACGGCTAATTTTGCACCGGGTGGATTATCTGGTTTGGCGCTGATTACCCATCATCTGTGGGGACTTCCCATCGGTATTATGACGCTGGTATTCAACATTCCGGTTATTTTACTCAGCTTCCGACTGCTTGGAAAACGGTTTTTGTTTAAAAGCCTGCGTTCTATGATTGTATGCACACTGTTCGTGGACTTTTTACTGCCTGCGGTTTCGCCTCCGTATACCGGTAGTCCGCTGCTGGCTGCTCTATATTCGGGTATTTTCCTCGGAGCCGGTCTGGCCGTGCTGTATATGCGCGGTTCGTCATCCGGCGGCACTGACTTTCTCACCATGTCAGTCAAGGTTCTGCGGCCGCACATGTCGCTCGGTGCGGTTACCATGATTATTGACCTTATCATTATTTTGATGGGGTGGCCGGTATTTGGCAACATTGATTCGGTGCTGTATGGTATTGTAGCCACCGGCGTAACTTCGATCGTGATTGACAAGACCATGTACGGTGTCGGCGCTGGTAAGCTTATTATTATCATCAGCGATCACGGACAGGAGGTTGCTGATAAGATTGCCAATGCGATCGACCGTGGTTCTACGCTGATTCGCGCCATCGGTACCTATACGGGTTCCGAGCGACAGGTTTTATTGTGTGCGTGCAATAAATCCCAGGCGTTTAAAGTACGGTCTGCCGCACATGAGGTGGACGAGAACGCCTTTGTCATGATTACCGAGACCAGTGAGGTTTATGGGGAAGGATTTTTGGAACAGAAGAAATAAAAAAACAAAAGCTCCGCGTGCAGCGGAGCTTTTTGTGCTTATTCGGTGCCGAATGCCAGCTTGGTAAGGGATTCAATGTCGATCGGGCGGGAGAAGAAGTAGCCCTGGGCAATATCACAGCCCATATCCCGAAGCTGATCGGCTTGGATGCGAGTTTCGGCACCCTCATACACGGTGGTGATGTGCAGTTCGCGTGCCAGTTCGAGAATATTGCGCAAAATAATGCGGCTTCTAGTTTCCAGCTCGGTCGAGGACAGAAAATCACGATCCAGTTTGAGTTCGTCAATGGACAATTTACGCAAGACATTGAGCGAAGAGTAACCCGAACCAAAGTCGTCCATAGATACCGAGAAGCCCAGTGCATGCAGTCCGGAAATGACCGATGCGATTTCTTCTGCCTTATTGGTTGCAAGGCTCTCGGTGACCTCGATGATGATATACTTGGGGTCAAGGTTATACTTGGATACCAGTCCGTGAACAGTTTCTAGATAGTTTTTCTGGTAGAACAGCAGACGAGACTGGTTGACCGAGATGGGAACGATGGGAAGTCCCTCGTCCAGCCAGCGGCGTTGGGTACGGCATACCTCTTCGAAGATGTACAGATCAAGCTGGGTGATAAAGCCGTTTTGCTCGAAGATCGGGATGAAGTCTCCGGGCGGTACCAGTGAACCATCCGGTCTTTGCCAGCGCACCAGTGCTTCGGCACTGACGATCTGTTCGGTGTGCAGGTCGTATTTGGGCTGCAGGTAGGCGATGAATTCGCGATTGCGCAGCGCAGCGTGCATGTGCTGTTCGATATGGTTTTTGTGCTGAGCACGCTCAAGCAGGGTATGATCGTAGAAGGCAAGGTGGTTGCCGTGCAGGTTTTTGACTTGCGCCAGTGCGGCAGCAGCGCGGTCTTGCATCAGACCAATGTTTAACTCATTGGAATTGCTCTGATTGACCTTGATATCGCAATAGCAGTGAATGGGGTGACTGTCACCCGGAACCAGCTCGAAGGCGCTGATTGCATCCATGATTGCGGTGACACGCTTGCGGATGACCGACTCATCCTGCGTGTGCAGCAGGAAGCCAAACTGATCGGCAAAGCGCTGATAGTAAAATTCATCTGCTCCAAGCGCACGAGAGAGAATATCAGATACGCCGCACAGCAGACGGTCCCCGACCGAAAAGCCGAAGGAGGCGTTGATAAACTTAAAACCGTGCAGGTCGAGCAGGACCAGCGCATGGTTTTTGTCTTCACTCAGACGTGCGGCGGCGAGTTCCATAAATTTATGGGTGTTATATGCTCCGGTGATGTCATCGTAATATGCCAAATGCTCGATACGTTGGGTGCTGACATGGCGAATATGATTGGTATAGAGCAGAAGGAACGAGAACACCACAATCAGCAGCAGAATGGTCACGATGAACACAAACATCATCTGCTGATAGCCCTGATTGATGTAGTCGGCAGGAACTACGCTCACCAGATACCAGTTGTTATAGCCAAGCGTGTTGATGGTTCCCCAGTATTGCCGTCCGGAATCCTCAAACGAGAATGTATAGGCGCTCTGCGTGGCAATGGCCTGCTCGAGTTTTTTTACGGGTCTGACTGTCGAAGGTGATCATTTCTAGGAAGTTGCCTTGTTCCTGCAAGATTTCATCGAGTGCCAGAATGACTTCACCGTTCTGGCGAATGACTAGATTAAGTCCATGCGTGCCGAACAGCGGCTGCTGGATAATGGTGGAGAAAGAGTCCGTCGAGCGGGTGGCGCCCATACCACCGACGATCTCATCGTCCTGATAGACTGGAGTCGCGTACAGAACGATATCTTCGTCGGCCAGACGATCGTGCATAATGTTGTCGGACAGTCCCAGCGTACCGTTCATGGCTGCTTCGACGACCGGCTGATCGGACATATCGACATTGGTATAGACCGAACCGTCGATGTCAACCACAGTTGCCCGATAGTCTCGATCGATATAACTCATGCGAATGAAGGGATTGCGGTTGTTTTCGGTTTCCAGACGCTCGATGATGCTTTGTTCATCCAGCGTATCATCAAAAAACGCCGAGACGCCTTGAATGGTCAGCAAATCGCCCTCGATTTGCTTTTCGATCGTCGCCCGGCACTGGTTGGAAATCTCTCCGAGATATTGCCGCGTCTGCTGAAGCATGACGTGATTGAGCAGTGTGAGCAGAACAACTGCGGTGACCACGAAAAAACCTATGATACAAGCCGCAATGAGGGTCATATTTCGGATTTTTCGTTGAGGATCTTTTATGGATTGTAGTTGATTCTTATTTGTTATTTCTTATACGCTCTTTCTCAGCTAAACTGACAAGTCAGGAATTGTCAGTAATATGCGGTTGGCATAACCAAATATAGTATTATTATGCCATATTCTGTGCATGTTGTCAAAGTGCGTGATGTGCCGATTGAGTGTGAATTTAAGCCCAATGGAGAGAAAGAAGTTATCAATATTGCAAAATTGTAAATGATTGTTTCAAAGTATATACAATGTTTGATGCCATATCATTATTTGCAGGACAGGTATGAGCGCGAGAGCGGAATATAGCATATTTATGTGTAACAAAAGCTGAAATATTGCGTGATTATGCAGATTTGCTTGGATTCATAAGAATGTGGTGATAAAATAATAGAAATACAGGGGAACAATGGAAAAAATCTGTGATGAAGGTACAAACAGAAAATCTTTACAAAAACATAAAAAGGTATTATGATTTATAAAAATGAATTTAGTGACACAAAAAATATAACCTTTATTTTACAGAAATTTTGCATTGGAAAGGATAGAAGGCACAATGAAGAGAATGATTGCGGCGCTGCTGGTAGCGGCAGGAACCTTGACTGCGTGCAGCTCGACGCCGAGTGACCAGAGCACGGCGCAGAGCGAACAGGTACAGCAGGCTGAAGAGAGCTGGATTGACGCAGCCATCTACTTTGACGGACAGGAGTGGAAGCTCATGGACCCGACGTTCGCGTCCAGCAACAATTCCAGTCAGGCAATTATGAAGTACATTGGCAACGGCGCTAACTATCAGGCGAAATACTTATATTAAAATAGGATGCATTGGGCGGGTACGGTTGGAACTGTGCCCGCCTGTGCGCGCTTGGGATGATACACAAATATCTTTGCTATAAGGGGAGTTGTATTTTGAGCAAACAGAGCAAGATTCCGGCGGCAGAACTGGCGATTTTCTGTCAGGAACTGTATCAGCTGGTGCAGTCCGGTCTGCCGATTGCCGACGGACTGAACATGCTGTTGTAGGATGAGACCGATCGCCGTACCAAGGCGTGGCTTACACCGCTGTGTGCGCATGCAGAGGAAGGCATGCCGCTCGCGCAGGCCATGCGGCAGACCGAGGCATTTCCCGACTACATGACCGATATGGTCGCGCTGGCAGAGCAGACCGGACGGCTGCAGGACGTACTGCCTGCGCTTTCTGCGCACTATACCAGACAGGATCGCATGATCGATGATGTCCGTCGTGCGTTCGCGGTACCGATTGCCCTGTTCTGTGTCATGCTGGCGGTTGTCTTTCTGCTGATTACGCAGGTTTTTCCGGTATTTAGCCGCGTTTTTGCACAGATTGGCGTACAAATGTCGCCGATGGCAGCCCGTCTGATGCATATCGGACAGGTGCTGAGCGGTGCGGGACTGGGTATCGCGATTGTGCTGGGTGTTGTAGTCGTGCTGGCTGGAAAGCTGTGCGGCGGTGCCAAGCAGATTGATGAAAAGACCGCGCTGTGCGTGCAGAAGATTGCCGATGGCGGCAGCACTGCACAGGCGCTGTCCGAGAGCGGCCTGTTTTCCGCGCGGGATGGCCGTCTGCTTGCGCTGTCCGAGCGTACCGGCTCGATGGCTGAGACGCTGGAACAGGTCGCAGAGCGCATGCAGGAAGATACCCTGCGTCGGATCGATGGCTATATCGGTGCGATTGAGCCGACCATTGTTATTTTGACCGCACTGCTTGCCGGTGTGATCTTGCTGTCGGTCATGCTGCCGCTGATGAGCGTCATGTCCACCATCGGTTAAGGGAGGGGACGCAGCATGAGACCCAAGAAGAGAGGTTGGCTGTCCGGTGTGATTGGCGTGTGCGTCTTTGTCACGGCAGCGGTCTGGATGGTGCAGGGCGTGCGCCAGACGGCTGCATCTTCGGGTGAGGAAGGCCGACTGCTGGCGGAACAGGCCGTGCGTCGTGCGGCGGTGAGCTGTTACGCGGTCGAAGGTGCATACCCCGAGAGCTACGAATACCTCAAGGAACACTATGGTGCGATGGTCGATGAAGAAAACTATGCGGTGTTTTATGAGGTGTTCGCGTCCAATATCATGCCGGACATCACGGTGATCCAGATTGGAGGTCAGGCATGAAGCGGGGCGGCGGCAGCATGATTGCTGCGCTCATTTTGACCTGTCTGTTTGCCATGACCATGCTCTTGACGCTGGTTATGGGTGCCAAAGTCTACCGCGGCGTGCAGCAGCGCGTCGAGGACAGTGCGGCGCAGCGCGTGGGCGTGTCCTGCATTACGGCAAAGATTCATGCGAATGACCATGCGGACGGTGTATCTGTGCAGAAGTTCGGTGGTGTAGATGCCGTTGCACTGGCACAGGAATATGACGGTGAGCGCTATGTGACCGCGCTTTACGTCTATGACAGTCAGCTCATGGAACTGTTTTGCAGCAATCTGGACGATTTTTCGCCCGCTGAGGGCACACCGATCGTAGAAGCCCAGCAGCTGACCGCACAGGCGGTAGACGGTGGACTGGAACTTGTGTACACCGATGCGAGCGGTCGGACACAGCAGGCATATATCAATCTGAGAAGTGAGGTGGATGACCGTGCGCAGCAGTAGATCGGGGCTTTTGGTGATTGAGCTTGTGATTGCCGTCGGTGTTTTCGCGCTGTGTGCGGCGATCTGTGTGGGATTATTTGTGCAGGCAGACCGCGTATCGCGTGACAGCGCGGCGCTGGGGCAGGCTGTGAATGTGTCGCAGAACACGGCCGAGCGATACAAGACGGTACAGGGGGATTTGGAGCAACTGGCGCAGGACTTGGACGGCACCTGCACGGAAGACGGTGCGCTGGTGCTCTGGTTTGACAGCGATTGGCAGCCGGTACAGGCGGAAGGAGAATATCGGATGACCATTACGCCGCAGTCTGCCGAAGGTTATCGCAAAGCCGATTTGTCTGTGCAGCAAACGGGCAGCGATGAGACCTTGTTTGCCTTGCAGTTGGCAGCGGAGGTGCAGCCATGAGGCGGGGCGGAACGGTCAGCGGCGCGGTGTCGCTGGTAATGATCTTTGCGGTCTTGTGTTTGACGGTCTTTTCGGTGCTCACCCTGTCGACTGCGGTAGGTGAGTCCAAACTGGCACAGGCGACTGTGCAGCACACAGTCGATTACTATGCAGCCGACGCGCAGGCAACCGCGATTGCTGCGCAGCTCGGACAGGGAAGCAGAGCGCAGGAGATTGATGGAATTGCGATTGCATATACGAACGACACGGAGGGTCAGCAGGCAATTTTTTTCCGTCCCGGCGGGCGAAAATCAGACCTTTTCGGTCATCCTCTTGCTTCAAAATCAAAGCTATGATATTCTTAAATGGGAGCTGACATACAGCGGAGACTGGCAGGCCGATCAGTCGATTGCCGTCTGGGACGGCGGCGCAGCGTAATGTAAGAAGGAGACTGTTTATGGAACTGATCTTGGAATATCTCGGACGCGCAATGGATAAAAAAGCGTCCGATGTGTTGATCGTTTCCGGTATGCCGGTGTCGTTCAAGATCGACGGTGAGATTGTACCGGAAAATGAGGAAGAGGTCATGCCGGAGCGTGCAAATGAGCTGGTTTCGGCGTTGTATACGCTGGCAGGACGGTCGATGGAACACTTCTTGCAGACGGGTGACGATGATTTTTCGGTTTCGGTCAAGAATCTGGCCAGATTCCGCGTCAGCGCGTATCGTCAGCGCACATATCATTACGATTGAAGATCCGATTGAGTATCTGCATCGTGACGTCAAGAGTATCGTCAGCCAGCGCGAGCTTGCGACCGATACTGACAGCTATGTGACCGCTCTGCGTGCCAGCCTGCGCCAGGCACCGGATGTCATTATGCTCGGTGAGATGCGAGATCTGGACACCATCCGCATTGCCATGACGGCGGCGGAGACCGGTCATCTGGTCATTTCCACCTTACATACCGTAGGTGCGGTCAATACGATGGACCGTATCATTGACGTATTCCCGCCAAACCAGCAGCAGATCCGCGTACAGCTGGCAATGGTGCTGCGCACGGTTATCTCGCAGCAGCTTCTGCCCACGATTGGCGGTGGTCAGGCACCGGCGTTCGAGATCATGCATCTCAATAACGCGATTCGCAGCATGATTCGCGACAGCCGTATTCACCAGATCGATCAGGTCATTCAGACCTCGGCGGCTGAGGGCATGATTTCGATGGACGAGTCCATTTTGCGGCTGTACAAGGCCGGACGCATTACGGCGGAGACCGCTCTGCGCTGCGCCATGATACCCGAGCAGCTCGCACGGCGTATGGGACGGTAAATAATAGAGCGCGCACAACCCAGCAGATAGACAGGAGAGAAGAACAGATATGACGACCGAACAATTTGTGCCTTATGAGATGAAAACCAGCATCATCCATATCCTGTCCTATGAGGGCAAGAACTTGGAAGGCTATCTGGAAAACGCATTTTTTAAGGGCAGACGCTATTTTTCCAACCTGACCCAGATGATTTTTCTGGTGGAAGAGCTGCTCGACTCCATGGTATTTCCGCCGCGTGCGACCAGTATGCGCAGCTTTAAGGCGGGAACCGCGCATCGAGTGACGACTGCGCACAAGAGCGTGAATGCAGACAAGCCGATTGCAAGCTTCCGTCTGAGTGTCCTGTTCCGACAGAATGCCAGCTGGCAGGGCAACATTCAGTGGATGGATGACCGCACGGTCACGCCGTTCCGCAGTGTTCTGGAACTGGTACAGCTCATGGACAGTGTGCTTGGACAGTACGATTCGCAGGAAGAAGAGTCTTAAAAATTTTTCGCTTTTGTCAAGATTAAATGCTAAAAAAGCCTAAAAAATTTTTCACGAGGGCAGCAGAGCGGCGATTTCAGCCCGGAAAAGCTGCTCGGAGCACAGAAAACCGAACATTTTCCGGGGGTAATTGTTCAGCCACTCCTCGACCTGTTTGACTTCCCGGGGCGAGACTTGGCTCAGGTCGGTGCCCTTCGGGATGTGCCTCCTGATGAGGCCGTTCTGGTTCTCGTTGCTGCCTCGTTCGCTTGGCGTGTACGGGTGGCAGTAGTAGATCTCGGTGCGCTTGCCTTTGCCGCGGCGTTTCTTTTCCATGCCGGCCGCGTCGGCGAACTCGCAGCCATTGTCGACCGTGATGCTGGCGAAGATCTTCGGGAACAGGGCGCCGACTTTGCGCTCGATGCCGTTCAGGGCCCGGACGACGCTGGCGCTCGTCTTATCCCGCAGCGGGATGATGATCTCCTTCCGGGTCTTGCGCTCAGTCAGCACGAGGAGGGTGTTGCTGACGCCTTGGCAGCTTTCGACGCTGTCCATCTCCCAGTGGCCGAAGGTCTCGCGGGTGTCGACTTCTTTCGGCCGCTGCTCGATGCTCTTGCCTGCTGGGGCTCGGGAGACGGTGCCCTCGGGTGCTTTTCTGGCCGGCTTGCGCTTGCCGCCCTGCGGCAGCATTTCGGTCGTGAGATCGTCGCCGAACACTTCGCCGCGGATGTAGTTGTAGACGGTGCTCGCGCAGACCTTCGTCTTGAAGCGCCAGCCGTTGACCTCGGCCTCGCCGACGGCAGCCTCGGGGCTGTACTTCTCGTCGCGGATCTTCTCGACGAGGTAGTCGGCCAGCTCGTAGTCGTTGCCGAGCTTCAGATCCGGGCCCTTTGCCTTCAGGTGCTCCCGGTAGAGCCGATCGGCCTCGTCCGGGTTGTAGCGGATCTCGGTGGTCAGGTCGCTGTTGAGGTGCTCATAGGTGGCCCGCTTCATTTCCCGGTAGACGGTGGTATAATGGACGCCGATCTCCTTGGCGATCTCGGTCGGCTTCATGCCGGCACGCAGAAAAGCGTCGATCTGGATCCGCTTGGTCATTGTTAAGTGGCTGAAATGTTCTCCCATGATGTACCTCCTTGAAAATGGTAAAAGGGACGGCCGCCGGCCGTCCCTTCTTTCAGTGTGCTGCGTATGCGCTGAGCTGCTCCCGTGTTTCCTTGTCCGTGATGATGTCGGCCAGCCCGCACTCCAGAGCGTTGCATAACTTGAGGAGCGTCAGGAGCTTGGCCCCGTTCAGGTCTCGGGCGCCGCGCTCGTACTGCTGAAGCACTTGGACGTTGACGCCGGTCAGCTTTGCGAGCTGCGACTGCGAGAAGCCTGCGGCCTTGCGGAGCCTCTGCAAATTGCTGTTGTTTTCGACCTTCTCCATGCTGATTTCCTCCTGTTTTTCTATGCCTTAATTATAGAGCATTTGCTCTATAATGTCAAGTAAAAAAAGAGCGGCGGGCCTTCCCGTCGCTCTCATTCTATACCCAGCAGGTTGAGGATCGAGGTCTCCAGCGCGTCGGCCAGATATTGCAGCTCGTAGTCCGCGACGATGCGGTCGCCGGTTTCGATCCTGCTGATGGCCTTCTGTGTGATGTCGAGCCCCGCGATCTGGATCTTGTAGGCGAGCTGCTCCTGAGATAGGCCGGCCCGCTGCCGTGCCTCTCGCACATTCGCGCCGGAAATGTTGCACTTTCCGTCTGGTTTGTAAATCTTCGCAGCACCCACCTCCTTTTTATCCCAAAGATGACCACGTCATGTTGACATTACCATTTTTCCCGTGCTAATATTATCCTAAAGATGACTAAACGCTAATAAAAACAAAAGTCATCAGGAAGGAGTAACTCATGGGAACACGGTTTAGAAAAAGCAAGCAGATCCTCCCCGGTGTTCGCTTGAATGTAGGCAAAAAGAGCGCGAGCGTGTCCATCGGCCCGAAGGGTCTGAAGCATACGATCAGCACGACCGGGAAAAGTCACACCACTGTCAGTATGCCCGGCACGGGCCTGTCCTACACGACCAGCTCCGGCGGGAAGTCCGGCGGCGCTGCCGGCGTCTCGGTGCCGGCTTCAGAGCGCCCGACCTCACCCAAAAGCAAGGGTGTGGCGCTGGCCCTCTGCATTTTCCTCGGATGGCTCGGTGCCCATCGGTATTATGTCGGCAAAATCGGCACAGGCGTGATCTGGACGCTGACGGCCGGCGTCTGCGGTATCGGCTGGATCGTCGATATTGTGACGATCCTGTGCGGCGGGTTCTATGACTCAAACGGCTGCGCCTTGCGCTTCAGCCCGACCGAGGAGGAACAGGAGACGGCGCAGATCATGGCCGACTATGAGGCCGCCAGCGCGGCCGAGCTGTGGAGCCGTTGGGGCGACCACCTGAAGTATCAGCCGCAGAAGGATCGCCGCGCTCGTGCGCTTTCCGGCGACCTGATGCCCGACGTTGTAGACCTCGAGAAGAAGTGCGCCACGTTCGTCGGTGGAGGCGGCGACAAATACGCCACCACGCTGATCGGCTGCACCTGCCCCGACTTCGTAGAGCGGGAAAAGCCTTGCAAGCATATGTACTGGCTGGCCCACGAGCTCGGCGTTGACGACGGCGAGGAGTAAAGGCCCACAAAACAGAAAAAGCCCGCCCGGGATCTCTCTCCCGAGCGGGTTTTTGTATAATTTGCCGATATTGATGCCGCTGGCCGAGCGCGATCCGCGCCGCGCCGGTGGCATTTTGCACAATCAGACCTTGCTCGCGTAGTCCAGCGAGATCCAGCCGGCGCCGCTCTTGAGCTTGCCCCACTTGGTCGCGCCGGTGCCGTCGGACTCGGCGACGATGGTGTAGACGCCCCCGCCTTTGATGGATCCGTTGGTGCCGTAGTTGGTGCCCGGGCCCTTGCGGATGTTCAGGACGTCGGCGGTGATCTTCACGCGGTAGGAGGTAGCTGCTGCGGCCTCACTGCCGGCGCTGACGGTGCTGGCGTCGACCCAGCCGTAGACGGTGGAGCCGCCGCCGGAGACGGCGATCAGGTGGTACGGGTGGGCCTTGCCCTTAGCGATGGCCGTGATCTTAGCCTTGCCGGGCTTGCAGGTCGAGCCGGTACTGCCGGCCGAGCTGGTGTAGTGCCTGCTGCCGCTGAAGGTGACGACGTCGCCGACCTTCAGGCTGTCGTCAGTACTGCCGGAGGTCTGGCTGCTGGAGCTGCTGCCGGTGTCAGTGGCCCCGAGGCGCCGGTTGACCTCGGCCGCGATCTGGCCGTGGCGGTTGTAGAGGTAGTCGCCCGGGCAGCTCTTGGCTGCGTAGTCGCGGTGCACGGTCATGTTGCAGCCGTTCAGGTGGTTCACGCGGTCGTTTTTACTGGTCGACCAGACGAGCTTCTTGATGCCGTTGCGCTTGCAGATGTCGGTCACGAGATCCAGCAGCGCCGCGTATGCCTTATCAGAGACGGGCCAGTCAGGGGCCCCGCCGTTGTTGGCGACCTCGATGGTAACGGCCCTCTGGTCGTTGGCATTGGACGAGGTGCACCACGAGCGGTTTGCCTCGTCGACGTAGAGAGCCACGCGGCCGTCGGTGCCGACGCCGTAGTTGCTGGACGCCTGCCGGGCCGAGGAGGCGAAGATCTGGCCGCAGGTCTCGACGGAGCAGTTGCCCGCCATACAGTGGATCGTGATGGTGTCGATCGCGTGGGTACGCTTGCCTGAGTGGTTCGGGCTCAGCTTGGTATAGCTGACGAGAGGGCTGTTACTCATGGTCGTCGTCTCCTTTCCCGTTGCTGAGCTCCTCGAGGGTCTCGCTGGTGACGGCCTCGCCGGGCTTCAGCTCGATGTCGTTGGTGTTCTGGTTGGTTTTCATGTTGATCCCTCCTATGGAAAAAGGGCGAGCCCGTGGGCCCGCCCGTGTTATTAGTCGATCAGCAGGCCCTCGGTGTTGAGCTGCTTGACCGCTGCCTCGATGGCATTGTTGACGCTTTCCTCGTTCAGGTCGAAGCCCTTGGACTTCAGGAACTCGAGGACGTACTGCTTCTTCTCGTCGCCGCGGCCCTGTCCGACGTAGATCTGCTCAGCGGCAGCGACGCCGATCTTGGCCCATGCCACCAGCTCGCTGCGCTGCTGCGCGGTGGTCTTGCTCTTGATCCACGGGATCAGGAACACACTGACCACGGTGGCGGCCAGAGCGATGACTGCGTTGACGACGGGTGTGATGTCGATGGTATTCATCCTTTTGCCTCCGTTTCTTCAGAGCTCCCGGTCTGATCCGGGAGCGGGTTGCCGTCCGCGTCGAGCCCGTGGCGGTTTCTGCTGACCTTTTCCCCGAGGCTCTTGGCGGCGTATGTGATTAAATAGCCGATGCAGGCCGTGAAGATGGTGCTCGTCAGGTCACTGACGGGATCCAGCCCACGGGCTGCCAGTGTGTAGGACGCGATCGGGCAGACAGAGGCCACGATGGCCGCCCAGTAGGCGAGCCTCTTGCTGGCCTCGATCTTCTTCTTTTTCGACCGGCGCCGGCGGCGTCTGGCTGCCATGTCTGCCTCCTTTCTACTCGAGGATCGCTTGGATCCCCTGCTTGGTCAAAAAGTCCTTTTGCTCGTGTTTTACCTTGGCCGCGTAGTCGAGGGCCGCGTGCATATCCCCGTTGCACTTGGCGTCAGGGATGCGCTGCACGGCCTTGGCTGTGGCCTCAGCGAGTGCGATGGCCGCGTTGGTGCTCTGGATGGCAAGGAGCTGAAGCTCCTCCCGGGCGTGTTCGCGCTCCTCAGCCTTTGCGCGGGCCGTCGCCTCCTGTTGCTCTCGCTTTTTCTCGCGCTTTTGGATCCTGTGCTCCAGCAGCCAGAAGAAAAAGCCGGTCACGGCAGTCGGGATCCCCATCATGGCGATCAGGCTGCCGATGCTCATTTCAATCATAGACTCACCTCACAAAATTGGAGGGCCGCGAGCTGCGGCCCTCCGTATTTTTTAGGCTTCTTCCTCGAAGTAGCCCATGTCGACGAGATACTGATGGACGCGGGCCTTCAGCTTCGCGGGGACGTTGTCCTCGGTGATCTTGCCCATGATGATCTCGCCTGCATAAAGACGTACCAGCATTGTGCGCTCCTCCTTTCCTGAAAAAGTCAGTAACAGCCACGCGAGGGCCCGGGCGATCATTTGGCCGCCCCTTCCTCCGCGGTGCCGGCGTTTGCCGCCGCCTCGAGCGCGGCGATGGCGTCCTCGACCTGCTGGCGCAGTTTCTTCGGGACGTCGTTGATGGTCATGGTGGAGCCCTCACGGGTCAGCTCTCTGACGTACAGCTCGACGATCTTGCTCATACCGTCGCCTCCTCTCCGTAGACCACGTCGGCCAGCTCCATGATGCAGCCCTTCAGCAGCTCAATGGTGTCAGCCTGCTCGGCGATGGTCTTGTCCTTCTCGGCCGCTTCGGCCTCCTTCTGGTGCAGCTCTTTGATGCTGTCGCTCTTGTGCTTAATCATGCAAAGTTACCTCCGATCGACTGGATGTAGCAGGTTTCGGTTGCAGAGCCACGGAGCAGCTTCACCTTGACCTTGACGCCCCAGTCGCTCGCGGTCTTGGTCGTGTTGGTGAAGAAGTGCTTCTGGCTGTTCAGGGCCTTGGTGGTGATGTCCTCCCATGTCGGGCTTGCGTCGTTGCCGTTGTTGCAGATCCAGACCTGAAGCGTGCAGCCGGCCGGGAAATTGCCCTGAATATTGACGAGGGCCTTGGTCGGCATGGCGTCGGCCGTCATGGCGACGGTCTGGACAAACTCGACGGAGGTGACGGCCTTGGTGAAGGTCAGCGTCCTCACGACGGAGGCGTCCTTGGCGTCGGTGGCCTTGATGGTGATGGTGTGCTGCCCGTTGGTCAGCTTGAGCCACTGGTCGCCCGTCAGGCTCAGGGTGTTGGTCTGGCCGAGGGTGACGGTGTAGCTCTTGATCGCCACGCCGTCCAGAGACTCGACGACGTCGACCTGATGGCCGTCGGCGTCGGTCACGACGTACTCATGCGTCGGGGACGCGCTGCTGAAGCTGCCGAGGTCTCCGTCGCTGCCGCTGATGACGGGCGCCCGGTTGTTGATGACCGTTCTGGAGGCGCTCGTGGTGTATGCGGACTCGGCGCCGGCTGCGTCGTATGCCTTGACGCGGAACTGGATCGAGGTGGAGCCGTAGGTCACGGCCACGGAGTAGGTGCGGGACGACCCCTTGTAGATCTGCGTCCATGTGCCGGAGTCCACCTTTTTCTCGAGGATGTAGCCAGAGAGGTTGCCGTCCGAGTCAGTGGAGGCGCCCCATGTCACGGTGATATTTTCGCCGCCGATGACCTCGCTCGGCACATTGATGGTGCTCGGCGCGGTGGGTGCCTGATTGTAGATGACCGTGTAGCAGCCGTCCGAGTCGGTGGAGTCAGAGACAAGGAGATCAGAGGAAAGATTACAAGCGGGGCGCAGGCCGTCGTCGCCGTAGTAGGCGCGGTTCCAGTTCAGCGTGCCATCGGTGCTGACGAAGCGGGCGCGGTCGGCCGACCCGGCATAGGCGTCGCGCAGCCAGTAATACCACGCGGCATTTGCGGCCGGGTTGCTGTTGTAGTTGGAGTTGGCGACGCACTCAGCCGTCACGGTTGCGATGCGGCTGCTGTTGTCGCTGAAGATCGCCAGCTTGCTGCCGCAGGTATGGTCGCCGGAGAGGCCGACCTCAGTGCAGGACAGCGGGAAGATCTTGTCGGTGCAGGTCTCCGTCCCGCCGCCGTCAGTGGAGCTCTTGCCGACCGTGATGGTGGTATCGAGCAGGGCCGCACGTTCGTCGGCCGTGAAAGCGTTCAGGAAGCCGGCGAGGCCGTCGTAGGCGTTGTAGCCGTTCCAGACGTTGCCGGAGGTAGGCGCTGCATCAGCGGAGTGCTGTGCGGTGTACCACGCGCCGGCAGCGGCCGCGCTGTTGAGCCACTGGCGCAGGTTCGAGTAGATGTACCTGTTGTTGCCGTAGCTTCTGCGGTCGCTGTTGCTGTTCGCGCTTTCCTTCGCGTCGAAGCACAGCATTTTGATGATCTGGTTCGTGACCAGTGTCACGCTGTTGGAAGGGTAGCCCGCGTGGTTCTTGTCAGCCACGAGCCAGATGATCGGCTTGCCGTGAATGGTGCCGAACTTCACCTTCGACTTGTTTGCGAGGTTGCTCAGTTTTTGGGCCATGTGTGTTTTCTCCTTTCGGTGTTGGCCTCAGCTCCGGGAAGTAGCCGAAGAAGTAGGCGTCCATGTTCTGCCGCAGGTGGTAGGTGTTCCCGTGGGAAATATGGCCGCACCAGCTCGCGTAGGACTGGAGGACGCTCTCGAGCGTCATCCTGCCGGAGTCCACGAGGCCGCGGTACTTGCGGATCTTCCGCTTCATGTTGTCGATGCTCTTGGCCCTCACTTTTCTGACCACCTTGCCCGTGCTCGTGAGGTAGGTGTGAAAACCGAGGAAGTCGATGCCGTTCTTCAGCGGGAAGATCTGCGTCTTGTTGTTCAGCCGCAGGCCGAGGGGCTTGATGTAGTCCTCGATCTCCTTCAGGATCCTGCGGAGCAGCAGCTTGTCGCTGCTGATGATGTAGAAGTCGTCCATGTATCGGCCGTAGACGAGGCCGAGGTCGTCGCGCAGCCAGTGGTCGAAGTCGTCCAGATATAGCAGCGCGAGGAGCTGGCTGCTCTGGTTGCCGATCGGGATGCCCGGATCTGGCGTGCTGTCGATTATGAGCCACAGCAGCCACTCGACGAAGTCCCGGAGCTCGGGATCGGACAGGAAGGCGAGCGCCTTCTTTGCTTTCTCGAAGCAGATGGCGTGGACGAGTGTATAAAAGAACTTTGAAAAATCTCCCTTGAGCACCCAGCCGTCCGCGTAGTCCCATTCCTCCATCGGCCGGTATGGCAGGCCGGCAGCTCTGCGGGCTGCTTCGTCTGCTGCCTTGCGGCTGAAGAAATAGTGGCGCATGGCGTCAGCCAGACGGTCGAGGCCGTCGTGCGTGCCTTTGCCGATCTGTCCTGCGTAGTTGTCCCGGATGAAGCGCCGGGAGAAGCAGGGCTCGAGGACGTTGTCACAGAGGGAGTGCTGCACGACCTTCCCCTCGAAGTCAATGGCGAGGACGAGGCGCTCCTTGGGCTCGTACACCTTGAAGGGGTAGTAGGGGCCGAAGGTATAGTCCCGCCTCTGAAGCCGATCCGAGAGGTCAGCGGTGCGCTCGATGGCCTCCATGCGGTAGCGCATGGCGGTCGGGTTGTCGCGCTTTCCGCAGCGTGTTTTCTGGTACGCTTTGTAAAGGGCGACGAAGCTGTTGACTTGGTTCTCCATGTTAAAAATCTCTGCCGTGGATAGCCCCGGCCACGCTTTGCGTGCGCCGCCGGCAGCATCAGCAGTCCTGTGTTTACCCATGACCCGGCCGGTCAGACGGCCGCGGCTGCGGGAGGGATATGCCTTCCTTGGATGATGGTGCATTGTGTTCGCCGGCCTCTCGGCCGGTTAATAAGTCGAGCGATCCATCGAAGCGGGGCGCAGGCCGTTGTTGCCGTTGTAGGCGTTGTTCCTGTTCAGCGTGCCATCGGTGTTGACGTTGCGGGCGTTGTTGGCCGACCCGGCACGAAAAAACAAGGCATACCCCACGGGGCTGCTGTTAGGTCTTTGTGACCAGCTTGGCAGCCCTTTCTCTATCTTTTTTGTACCATGCGGCGGTCTGGTTCTTGACCCCGGCCGCCAGTCTTGACCAGAAGGCGAAGGCGTCATCGGTCACGCCCGGGAGGTTCTCGTGGGCGAACTCGATGTTGTCGATCAGCTTGCGGCAGTTACGCAGAGCCGACCGCTGCGCCCTGAAGCGCAGCTCCCGCTCCTCAGGGTCGGTCAGGAGGTGGTCGTTGGCCTCCATCAGGTCAGCCACCAGATCGGCTGCCTCGTCGAACATTTTGTCGGCGAGCAGCCTGTCCTTTTTCGGGAAGATGTTGGTGTTTCTGACCTTCTTGTATGTGTGCTTTCGCAGCTCCTTGGCGTCGGTGATGACCTGCATCTCTGGCAGTTTCTCACGGCCGAAGGGCGGGCGGCCTACATTGGCCCGCTCGTATTGCCGCGAGTGTCCGTTGCTTGCCGTAGTACCTCACCTCCTTGCCTTTGATGATGATCTTGGCCCCGGTTCCGTCGTAGGCGGTGCCCTGTATGACGATCTCGTCGTTGTCCTCCCTGTTGCAGCAGGAGCATGGCAGCGCCAGCTCGGCGAACAGGTGGGCGATGATGCAGGACGCCTCGCTCAGCGGGATCGGGGTGTAGTCATAGCCGCCGCGCATCAGCACTCGAGCCTCGCGTAGCTCTCGTTCCAGATGCCGGTCGTCACTGTGACGCCCTCGAGGGTCTCGAAGGTGATCTAGAAGGGGTTGGCGGTGATGTCTACAAAAATTGCGTCCCATAGGGCGTCGACCTTGACCTTGAGAACTGCGTCAGCCGTGTCGACGTATTCCTTCGTCGTGAGATCCTTGGGATCCTCGACGGCTCCGTAGTGTTTCATGGCCCGGCCCTCCTTACAGCGCGACGCTGGTGATGATTACGAGGACAGGGTTGGTAGGAGCTGCCGAGAAGGTCACGGTCACTTTGCTGTTGGCTGAGGCCGTGGCGTTGTCGAAGCTCAGGTCGCCCATGATCTGCTCCTTGGTGACGCTGTCGATCAGCACGACGCTGACAATGTAGCCGCTGACTGTGTAGGTCGCGGTCGTTGCGGCGGTCATGGTTTGCACGGTCTTGGTGACGGCCTTCGGGATGGTCGGCTTGTTCCGGATGTAGGCGTCGCTGTTGGTGTCCTCCACATTCCAGTCGGCCTGCACGTTCTTCTCGGCGTTGGCCGGCGCGTGCTGCGCCTGACTGTGCTCGTATGCCACCTTGCCGCGGTCGCCACGGTATGCGGTGTTCTCTGTCTCACCGAGGGCCAGATCGTTGCCGATCGGCGCGTAGACGGTGCCGCTCCAGCGGTAGGTCTGCGCCTCGTACTGGCCGGCCGTCAGGATGATGTAGACCTTGCCAGACTCGGGCGTAAGAGCTGCGCCGCCGTCGCTCGCAGACAGCCAGCCGGACGAGAAGGCCGTGGCCCCGCTCACGATGTAGGCGTCGATGACGTCGTCCACATAGCTCGGGAGCTGATCGGCAGGAACATGGCCGGAGCTATCCAGCTCTGCCACGCCGCCGGCTGCGCCCTTCTGGCTGGTGGGAATTGCGCCCACGTCAGACGCCTGCGAAGGGATCGCGGGCTTGTTCTTGATGAAGGCGTCGCTCGTCGAGTCGGTCACGTTCCAGTCGCTCTGGACGTTCTTCTCAGCGTCGGCCGGCGCGTGCTGCGCCTGACTGTGCTGGTATGCGGCGTCGTAGTTGGCCTTCAGGGCGGCGGTCAGGTTGTTGTCGGTCTGCTTGTCGGCCGAGAGTGTGCCGTCCGCAGCCACGCTGAGGCGGCCGCCCACCTTGATGCCGCCGAGGGCGGTCTTGGTAGCAGCGGGCAGCTCGTAGCCCTTGCCGACGGGTTTCCACTGTGCTCCGTCGTACTGATAGAGCAGCGAGTCGGAGCTGTTGTAGTAGATCTGGCCGAGCTTGGGGTTGGCCGGAGCCGCCGCGAGAGGCTGGATGACCGCGTTCTGGATCTCGTTCTGGCTGAGGTCGAGGTTGGTCAAAAACTTCATGCTTTACCTCCTTAGTTGCAGTATGCAGTCCCGGAAAAGGCAGCGCAGAACGTCAGGCGCACGGTGTTGTCGTCGAGGTATTCGATCTCCCCGATGACAGCCGTGCCGGCGCTGTCCACGACCGTCACAGACGGCCGCTTTCCGAGCCCGTGGGTGATTGTCCAGACCTTCGCAGCCTGCGCCTGCTTGTGCGTGTAGTGCTGGTCTGAAGTGATGCCGAGCTCCTCGGCTGTCAGGTCTCCAGAGAGCTCGACGCCGTTGATCCTCGGCTTGTTGCGCAGGGTTTGGTAGTTGGAGGCGGTGCCGCCGCCGGTCTCCTTCATGTAGGCCGTCATGCCGGCAGGCGCCTCGCTCATGGTGGCCGAGAATGTCTCCGCGCTGCCGGAGAATTTGGCCTTAAAGTCGACGCTCACGGTCAGATCTGCCCGTCCTTCAGGATCCGGCTGACCGGCGCCGTCATAATGTTGCTGGCGAAGGCCCTCCCGTCTGCCGTCTTGCCGCGGATCTGCACCTCCACGGTCTGATCCGTTTCGGGATCCAGCGAGCCGAGCAGCAGCGTGTCGGCCTGCGTGAGGGTGATGCTGATGACCTGACCGTCGACGTCCACGCCTTCGTCCTCGAGGCGCTTGGTGATCTCGACTTCCTGCGGCTGGCCGTAGGTGCTCCGCTTCTGGACGCGGAAAGTCACCCACATGGTCACGAACTCGCTGGCGTCAATGTCACAGTTGATGGTGATGGTCGGTGTGGTGCCTCTATACATTCGCAGCCTCCTTTCGTGTGATTTCTGCCGGCAGCCTTAGCACTCGAGCCGCTGGAGTGTAGCGTTCCAGATGCCGGAGCTCAGGGTGATGCCAGACAGATCCACAAATGTGATCTGGAAGGGGTTGCTCGTGATTTCGCTGAAAACGGCGTCCCACAGGGTTTGGATCTTGCTGGTGTTCTGCGTCACGGCCTTGTTGAGGTCGATCGTGGCCTGCTTGGCTTCGTTGGCCGTCTGGACGGCCTGCCGGGCGATCTCGATGGCCTCGTTGGCGATGGCCTGCGCTGCGAGGGCGATGGCCTTGTAGGTCTCGTAGTCCTCCTTGGTTGCGTAGGCGTCGGCCGGGATGTAGGCGGTGACGTTGGTGGCTGTGCCGATCGCGGTGACGATGTCGATGGTTTTCTCGACGATGGTGGCGCCGCCGGTGGGCGGGATCCACTCAGCGAGGTCGCCGCAGTTGCCGTAGCAGTACAGCACCTCACCGACGGCCGGGTCGGGATCCTCTGCATAGAGGCCCAGCTCGCGGTAGAAAAAGCCGTCGCTCGTCTGGTCGTTGGTGAAGATGCCGCCGACCGCCACGGTGCCGTCGGTGTTGACCTTCAGCTTGGTGATGTCAATGACCGCCTTCGGGCTGACCACGCCGGTGAGGGAGCGGGGCGTCTGGCCCTCCTCGAGGTAGCCGTCGCCGAGGACGATCTTGGTGTAGGTGATTTTCTGGCCGGCTGCGCCCTTTGCGAGGACGATCAGACCGGCAGCCGTGATGTCGTTGTTGATAAATGCAGCCATGCGCTTCTCCTTTCTGCGTTATTCTGCGATGAGCTCGCCGGTGCCGATGGTCACGGTCTCCCGGTTGTTGTCGTGGACGACTGCCCCGGTGTAGAGGTAGATCTCGTCGCAGCCCATGACGTGCTCCTCATGGGAGTGCTCCCGGACAGCCATGCCGGAGGAAAGAAACATTTCGCCGGTGAGGCAGATCAGGATCGCGTCGAGCCACGAGCTGCGGCGCTTCACGACGCCGAGCAGCTTCAGGAAAAGCTCGAGGTTATTGTTGACGAGCTCGGGGTTGTCGCTCAGGACTTTGAAATGGTGGGGCTCGCCGCCATACTCATACCACTCGCGCACCTCGCCGGTACGAAAATAGTCCCGGACGATCTGTTCCACAGCGTAGCGGGTGCCGAGCTTGGAGTAGACGAGGTCGCTGTTGCGGATGACGGCCCGCTTGGCCTCGATCGAGGCCGTGCTGTCATACCACTGGATGTTCAGCTCCCACGCCATCTCGTCGAGGGTCTGCTCGTCGAGCTGGTCGATCTGGTTCCACCTGCTCATGAGCTTGATCCTCGCAGCCAGAGCCCGGGTGACTTCGTCGGTGCCTTCAGCGAGTCCCTTGACGCTGCCGTCGTCCCTCATCCATGCTGGCAGCAGTTTCAGGATCTCGGCTTCTTGCAGTTTCATCAGACCACCCCCGTGACGCTCTTGTGGCTGACCGTCAGCCTGCCGCTGAAGGCTGCGACCTCGGTGTCGGCGACTGCGGTGTGCTCAGGCTTGACCACGTCGACGCGGATCGCGCCCTCGAGTCCTTCGGCCCACCTCGGGGAGAGGATCAGGCTCCTGAGCTTGTCGGGGTTGATGTCGCGGCCGAGCGCTGTGGTCTGCCACTCGTTGAAGCGGACGATCGCGCCGTCAGATCCCTCCACATTTGCCACGACCTCGGCCTCGGTGTCCGGCGTGGTGTAGTAGGTGATCTCGATGTCATAGGGCACGGTAGTCGGAGCCACAGCCCGCACCTTGTCGGTCATGGGGCGCGTGTCCTTTGCGTTGACCGCCTCCAGCACCTTGCTCAGCATGGCGCTGTCCGGCGTCTTGCCGCCCTTCAGCAGCGGCACGATCTTCACGCAGCCCTCGAGGGTTTGTGTGATCTCGATGTCGATGCTCCCGGCAGCGGCGAGGCTGCCCTTGACTTCGATGGTGAGTAGGTCGTCCGTGTAGTCGATCGCGTAGTCGACGTCCTTCACGGCCGCGGCGCTTTCGCCGTGGGCCCTGACGATCAGGGTGTCGATCAGCAGCGTGGCGCCGCCTTTGAAGGCGTGGCCGTTGTAGACCGTCAGCGTCCTGCTGATGGTCTCGGTCTCGCTGACCGCTTTGACGTCGATGATGGAGCTGTCGGCTGTCATGGCCCAGTAGATGTATGCCAGCTCAGGGCCGGCCGTGGATCTCTTGGCCGGGGCCAGCCTGATCCGCTCGCGCAGCCGGTTGTCGCCGGCCTCGGTGTAGGGCTCGCCGTCGTCGCCTCCTGCGGTCTCGGTCAGGTTGGTCACGCTCTCGATGTACGGGATCAGGTCGACCAGCGTCGTGATCGTGCCGGCTGCGTAGCCGTTGAACTTGACGCCGTTGCCGACCGCCGACGTGGGGATCTCCACGGAGTAGGTGCCGGCCTGAAGGACTGCGATCTCGTCGGTGGCGAAGTAGTTTTCGCCGTCGGGCGTGACCTTCGTCCACTTCGGGATGATGATGTTGGTCTCTCTCGGCGTGCTCAGTGAGAAGCGCATGACGGTCTTGGCCGTGTCGCCCTCGAGTCGCTTGACGCCGAGCCGCTCGCCGATGGCGTCCAGCACTTCGCCGCGTGCATAGCGGAGAAGGGTCTGCCGGCCGACGTCGTCGAGTTTGTTGTAGAGTGCGACGAACACGGCCACGAGGGCCTCCCCGTAGATCCTGCGCTCGTCGCCGGGGTACAGTGGCTCACCTGCGCCCTTTTCCAGAGCGGTGATGAGCTCGGTGTAGATGGTGCTTGAGTCGATGGTGGTGAGGTGGATGTCCTCGCCGTAGGTGTTGGTCTCGTCGCTCATGGTGTCCACCTCCTTCATGTGTTGGTGTTGTCGATGCTGGCGTTGATCTCGAAGCCGCCCACCTCAGCGGCCAGAGCTACCAGCTCGACGTCGGTGAGCTTCACGCGGGGCTCGTAGGTTTCCACTACGAACTCCACCTCGGCAGCCAGCTCAGAGGCCGCCGTTTCGCTCGGTTGGTCGATCAGCGAGCGGTCGATCCCTTTGATGCGCTCATAGGGCACCTCGCCGCGGGTCGTCTTGAGAAGGTTCTGCACGCACGTCTGTGGCGTGCCGTTGCCGCTTGCTTTCATGGGATCACCTCGCTTTACTTAGTCAGTTGTGTGTTGTTGGGTTTCCTCGCAGCCTTGTCGCTGCTGGACGCTCCGATCGAGGCAGCGGAGGAGCTGATGCCGAGCTCCTTGTAGGTTGCCACTCCTGCGGCCTTTTTGGTGCCGGAGGAGCTGCTGCCGGACGAGCTGCTCGAGGAGCTGGTCGCCTTCTTACTGCTTGCCTCCTCGGCATATTCCGTCAGGGTGATGGAGATCTTGCCCTTCAGGATCCTGCCGAAGTCGTCGATCGTGGTGTCGCTCAGCTTCACGGCCGTGAGCTGGAGCTTGGGAGGGCCGAAGCGTCGGCCCGCCAGATAGAACGGGGCGTAGTTGCCGACGAGCTCAGTCCATGACTCATACTCGCCGCGGACGTCGGTGCCGGCTACCATAGCGACGTCGAAGTCGAAGGAGAGGCTCTGAAGTTTCAGAGCCTTGGTCTTGGTGGCCGGGGATCCAGCCTTGTCGTCGCTGTTCTCGGTGTCCAGCTCGACGCCGGCCGAGATGCCGTTCAGGGCTGCGATCTTTCGACTGGAGACTTCCCACGTCTTGCCGCCCCATTTCGCCATGATGGCCATGTGCGTCTCGCCTCCTTAATGTGGGCCGCTGGTCTCCCCGTGGACGCCGGCGTGCGTGTGGGTCTTGAGGCTGATGCCGGAGGCGGTGACGTCGCCGTCAGACACGGTCACGTCGCCCTTTTCGACCTTTACGCTGCCGGGCACAGTGCCGTCCCATTCCCCGTCCATGCGGGAGAGGATGATGCCGGTGCCGTCCTCGAACATGGCATAGGCGACCTCGTCGCCGGGCTTCAGGTTTCCCATCTTACCCCGCAGCCACCACGGGATCGTGAGCGGCCGCGTGACCATGCCGTCAGCGGTGCAGGGGAGCACTCTGGCCGTGGTCTTGTCGCCGTTGCGGTCAGCAGCTCCCTCCACTGTGGAGATCTTGCCCTTTTGGATCATTTGGTTGTTGCTGTTCATTAGTAGCCCTCCAGTGGTCTGCGGAGGTACAGCTTGCTCCGGGTCTTGACGTAGTCGTGACGGATCCGGCTGATGAAGGCCGCGCCGTCCCACGACTTCACGCCCTCGGTCGCCAGAGTGACCACGGAGCCCGCTGCGTAGTTACGCAGCAGCGAGCCCGTCCAGAGGGTGCCGACCGTCGCCGCTTTGTTGGCGTCCCGCAGGAGCCCGCGGGCGAAGCGGTCGGCCTCTGACTGGTCGCTCATTCGGATCGGGATGACCTTGTGGAGCACTTTGTCGCCGCCAGCCGGCGCCGAGAAGGTGCCGGTCAGTCCTCCGTTGACTACTTCAGCCGAGCCGTAGGCGTTGGCGCCTTCGTCCCGGTACTGGAAGTCGCTGGCGGGTGTGATGGTGATGGTGTCGCTCGGTGTCTGGCTTTCCATGTATGCCTCGTCGTAGACCACCAGCTTGCCGTCATAGACCAGAAACGCCGCACCCTCGAGGGTGCAGCGCTGCTGGAAGAAGGCGAAGTCGGGGAGGTTGTTCTGCTCGACGTAGTCATAGGTCTGGTCAGTGATGCCGAAGGTCTGGAGCGTCAGACCGTGCCGGCCGGCGATCTCCTGCGCCAGTTGCAGGAACTTGACCTTCTCCCACGCCTTGCTCCGCTTGTCTTTCACAGATTGCGGCATGGAATAGGCCCGCAGGGTCACGATGCCGGACTCGGGCACGACGCTCTCGACGAACATTTTGCCGGTTTTGGCTGCTCCGTCCTCGATGGCGATGGTGTCGCCCTTCTTGGGGTTCCATGTGTCCCACAGTTGGCGGGTGTCGTTCAGCTTCAGCAGCAGCTCGTCGCTCTGCTTCTCGGCGTACATATCGTGATAGCAGCGGTGGACGCTGATGTCGGGGTAAATGTCGACGCCTTGGTATAAGATTTTCACACGGATCACCTCCTCCACGGGGGCAGCGTGTCGGGTGTGGTTACGGTCTCGACGATCGGGATCCGTACCAGCTCGCCGCCCTCGAAGATCAGGACGTCGCAGAGGTCGGGGTTGGCGGTGATGATGGTGCTCGCCATGCGCTCCTCGTTATAGGCAGCCAGCGCGATGCTGTCAAAAGTGTCGCCGCCCTGTGCGGTGTACTCAATAAAGCCGACTGTCTGCTGTGACATAGGCGCCGCCCTCCCTTCTGCTTAGTGCTTCGAGAACGAAGTCAATGAACTCGGGTTCCAGCTCGCGCAGCTTGCGGATCAGGGCGTCATCGTCGGTGTCGCCTTCGATCTTGATCTGCGGGGAAAAGGAGAGCCCGCTCAGGTCGTAGACCACGGACGTGCTCGAGCCTCCGCTCAGCAGCTCGTAGTCGCTTTCGTTGGACGCGCCGAGCATTTGCCCGGCCTTGGCCCAGTATTCGAGGTTTTCGCTGCGGTATGCAGGGTTGAAGCTAATGACAGCCTCGGTAGGGTATCGCGGATCCTCGCCCGCGATGGACGGGCCGCTCGTGAAGCCGCCAGTTGCGAAGCCGGAGACGCCCCCGCCGCCGCCCCCGCCGCCGAACAGGCCGGCGATCTTACTGATGACGCCGGAGCCGAAGCTCACGATCTTGGCGATGACGTCGGCGATCGTCCCCAGCACGGAGGCGATCGGCTGAAGCAGGGCCAGCAGAGGGCTCAGGATCGGCATAACGAGGTTGAGCAGAGACACGAGAGGCGGCAGCAGCGCTTGGACGATCTGCATCAGAGGCGGCAGCAGCGGCATGATGACGTCGTTGACGATCTGAAGCGCGACCTCCAGCAGCGGGGTGATGACCGGCAGCAGCGTGGAAATGATCTGCACCAGTACCGGCAGCACAGCGCTCACGATCTGCGTTATCATGGGGAGGATCGTGCTCAGAAGGCTGGCGATCGGCGGCAAAATTGCCCCGACGATCTGCATCAGTGGCGGGAGTAGAGTCTGCACCAAACTGAGCAGCGGCGGGAGCAGGGTGCTCATGAGCTGCGTCAGGATTGGCAGCAGATCAGCCGCGAGCTGAGAGATCAGCGGCAGCACGTCCTCGAGAGCGTCAGCCGCTCCCATGAGGAACTCCTCGACAAAAGGCGCCGCAGCCTCGACCGCGTCGCTGATGACCGGGACGATCTGCTCCATGAGCTTTTGCAGCACGGGCATGAACTTGTTGAGGCCGTCGAACACGGTGTTTGCCATCGGCTTCAGGGCGACCTCGAGGCCCTGCTTCATGATCTGGAGCCGCTCGGCGAAGTCGTAGGTGTCCTCGGCCGCGCCGGCGATGGTTTCGCCGTTCTCCAGCAGGCTTTCCGTCAGATCTCCGACGGCGAGAGTGCCGTCTCTGATCGCTGCGGCCATTGTGGATCCGGCCTTGGTGCCGAAGATCTCCGACGCGATGCTTGCGGCCTCTGCGGCCGTGCCTGCGTTCTTGATCTGCTCGTAGTACATAGCCAGCCCATCGCTCGCGCTGATGCCTTCCTTCGCCAATGCGCCGACGCTCTTTTTCATGGCGCTGAGGACTTCCTCAGTGTTGACGCCGGCCTTGTCGAGCTGGCCCATGAGGGCGCTCGCTGTCTCAAAGGAATAGCCCATCTCCTGAAGCTGTGGGCCGAACTTCTGCATATTGCTCATAAGGTCAGTGAAGCCCATGCCGGTGCTCTGGCTGACCTTGAAGATGTAGTCCATCGCGCCGCCCATGTTGTCGGCGTCGATGTTCCACTGTTGGAAGGCTTGGCTCGACTCCTCGATCACGCCGCCGAGGTCGTCCCCCAGCATATCGCTCACTTGGAGCGCCTGCTTGGAGATCTCCTGAAGCTGCGGGCCGGTCAGGCCGAGTCGGGTGTTGTAGTCCGCGATGGCTTTGCTGGCGTCCTCCATAGTGGTCGGCACGCTCTTGTAGACCTCGTCGAAGTCATCGAGCAGCCCATCCAGAGCGTCGCCGGTCGCGCCGGTGCCGATGCGGATGGCGTCGGCTGCTCCATCGAACTGGCTGCCGAGATCCTTCAGGTACTTGCCGGCCTCCACCACGGCCTTGCCAGTGGCGACCGCGATGCCGCCGACGGCGGCACCCACGGCGAGAGCTTTCACGTTCAGGCCACTGATCTTTTTCTGCGCGGACTCGATCGCCTTCCCGAGTGAGGGGTCGATGCTGCCGGCCAGATTGACGACCGCCTGAAGCTCTTTCCCTTTTCCTGCCATGTGTGTCACCTCCTCCTGATGTGCGGCTTTTTAATGGTCGGCGCCGGGTGGCGCTTCGCCTGTTGCTTGGCTTCTTCCACGGCCTCGCCGTATTCCGTCAGGAAGTCGGTCAGCCTTCGCTCTCCGATGTCTCGGACTGAGGTGTGGAAGGCTCGGGCGTAGTCTCGGATTGCTCGCCGGAGCTGTTTTGGCTGGAGGGTTCCTCCGACCTCCCGGAAATAAAATCCCGGCCGATCCTCATGATCTGCATGACGTCATAGCCGTGGACGCGCTCGAGGTCGCTCATGTCGATCTCGGGGTTGACGGCGATGATGGCCTCGAAGCCGAGGTAGAGGTGCAGACCATAGTCCAGCTCGGCCGCGCCGGCCGCGTTGCCGTTCTTGGATCCGCTGGCGGTCAGCTTGCGGGAGTCGGCCTCCGCGAACATTTGCGCGGTGATCTCATTCGCGTCATAGGTCAGCTCCGTGCGCTTCTTGTTGTTGATGGTCAGCGGGTTGCTGAGTGTGATCTTGTTCTTCATGGGGTACTCCTTTCCGAAAATAAGAGCCGCCCCGGAGAGGGGCGGCCCTGTCTGTTACAGCAGGCTGCGGATCTGCTTGTAGTAGTCCTTGCCGCCGACGCGGAGGATCTGGTTGAGCTGGTCGATCAGCCAGTATTCCGTCCCGTCGACGAAAAGCTGGTAGCGGCTGACCGCGTAGCCCAGCTCGTTCTCGCTCTGGCTGCCGGGATCCACGGACAGGCCGGGGATCGTCTTGGTCACGACGCGGAGAAACGCCTTGCAGCCGACGGTCTTGGTGGATCCGTCTGCCTTCTTGACGTCCTGCACCCAGCGGAACTCGAGCGTTCTGCTGTCGAGAGAGGCCATAGAGCGCAGGCCCATGTCGGTGCCGACCTTGTTGACGGTCGCCTCCATAGCCTCGATCTGGCCGATGATCGGCAGCGTCAGGGTGCCCATCGCCTTGAAGTCAGCAGTCAGGAGATTGATGGCCGGCAGCGTGATGGTCACGTCCTTGGCGACCAGTTTGCCGGCGTCGTACACAGTGTCAGCCAGTACGGGGCCGTTGAGGTCGATCCATGCCATTACTCCTCACCTCCTTCGTAGTAGACGGAGAAGCCGGCGTCGGTGTATGCGACGTAGACGCTGGCGCTCTTGAGCGGAGGCGTTGGGGTGACGTTGATGTCCCACCTGAAGTCGCCGTTCATGATGTCGGTGGTGCTGTTCTCGCTCTCGAGGAACAGGATCTTCGGCTCGCCGATCAGGGCGCCCATGCTGACGTAGCCGTCGAGCTTCTCCTGCTCGCGGTTGATGATCTGATCCTTCAGCGCTCTGGTCATGGGCTCGTCGATCTTCGGGCTCCATTCGCGCTGGAAACTGTTGGTGATGTGCATGAGCATACGCATGGAGACGTCGAAGATGGCGCGGGGGTCTACTTCGGCGCCGTAGGTGTATGCAGCGGTGTGGTCGCCCCACAGCACCCACTCACCAGCCCACGCCACGACGGTGCTGATGCCCTTCTGCGTGAGCTCCTTGCCGGTCTGCTGGTCGAAGCCGCGGTTCTTGGCGTTGGCTCCAAAATACTGCTTGATGACCGGCACGGCCTTGTTGCCGCAGGTCTCCATCGGGACGCTGTTGTGGCTGAAGTCGGCACGCATGAGCTCGACCGCTGCCAGCGTGCTGAGGTGGTAGTTGTTGCCGAGGTTGTCGGTGGCCTGCGGCCAGAATACCTTCGAGCGTTCGCTGTTGAAGGCGTTGTTCTTCTTCCATGCGATCGCCTTCTCGATAGTGTCGACGGCCTGCGCTTCGCCGTCTACCAGAGGCAGGTCGGCGAGGACGAAGGCGTCCCAGTGGCCGTTGATCTTCTGACTGGCCGCGATCATAGCGTTGTAGACCGCAGGGCTGTGGCTCCAGCCGGGTGCGACGATCAGGTTGACGACTGCGTACTGCTCAGGGTAGAGCAGGGCGATGGAGCTGAGTCCGCTATACTCGCCGGAGGCGGTGACGCCGCCGATGATGTCGGCGTCCTCTACCAGAGAGTCGTCGATCTCGTAGAAACTGGCCGTCAGGTTGCCGGTGAGCTGCGCGTCCCCCTTCAGGCTGGTGATGATGACCGTGCCCTTAGTGAAGTTGTAGTCCACGGCGTAGTCCTCGCCCTCGACGTAGTTGCCGGCGCTGTCGCCGGCTTTGGCGATGGTCAGGGTATCGAGGATGATGGTGGAGCTGGCGAACTCAGCGCGGCCGCCTGCGAAACTCAGGGGCGCGGTCGTCTGCGTCTCCTTTCTGTGCTTGCCGGCAGCGGGATCCAGCACGTTGATGACGTAGATGGGGCCGATGTTGCCGATGGTGTTGTTGAAGTGCGCGTTCATGACTTCGCAGAGGGTGAAGGTGCCCCAGTCGGCTGCATACCCGAGCTTTTTCTGCGCGTCGATCAGGTTGCTGATCTTCACGGGCTCGTTGATGACGCCGGCCTTGTCGAAGCCGCGCACGAGGTTGACGGGCGCGGTGCCGATATAGATCGGCGTGGTGCCCGCCTGCACGGCGCTCTGTGCCACAGTCTCGCCGATGTGGCCGTAGGCGCCGTAGAGGTACTCGTTTGCCATGTGCTTGTCCTCCTTTGCATAAAATTAGACAGCCGAGGACTCGGCTGCCTTAAAGCAGATGGTCGTAGTTTTTGGCGTGCCGGGTGAGGGTCTCCTCGACGGAGAACTCAGCCCACGCAAACCAGTAGGGATAAAAGTCAGGTACAGCGTCCTGCTCAGCGACGGGGCCGAAGGTGATGCCGAGCTCCTTGATGACGCGCAGGTCTCCGATGTACTCGGCGTTTTCGATCAGTCTGAGCGCCGTGTCCACAAAATTCCATGCGTCACGCCAGCCCTCGCCGTTCTTCTGGAAGAAGTCGGCCGCCTCGCTGTTGTATTGCTGGATATAGGTGCCGCTGCCGTTGCCCTGCGGTATATAGATGTCGGGCCCGTGGTAGCCGGGATCCCATGCAGAAAAGCAGAGCCGGATCTTGATGCCGCGGGTGTGTTCGATCAGGTCATCCTCCCCCTGAGTGAGCTGGACGCAGACCGAAGGGATCGGCGCCGCGATCTTTGGGGGCGTCCTGTCCTTGGACGGGACGAACAGGGAAAAGGCGGCCGGGTTCACCAGCTTGTAGGGGTAGGAGGCGTCTGTGGCGTTGTCGTCGGGGAGCTTCAGCTTTACCAGAGGGCATACCTCAGTATTCAGCCAGCCCCGGACGGTCTCGATGCTATTGACGATGGACACGGTGCAGCACCTCCTACATGGTCACGGTCTGGCCGAGAGCCACGGTTGCGATCCCCATGTCCTCGCTCCAGTCGTTGACGATGTACTCGCGGCCGTCGACGTTCAGGCCCTCGCCCGCCGGGCGCCGGGCGGGCAGATCCTCGACCGCTGCATAAAGCAGCAGAGAGGACTCTGCCACGCTCAGCTCTTGCCCCCCTTGGCGTTCTCGCAGGGCGTTGTCGTCGAGTACAGCCGCGATGGTCTTGCCTTCGACTCTGTGCTCCTCCCCGAACTCAGAGAGATCGAGGAATACGCGGCGCCGGTCGTTGGCGACCATCTCCTTGAAGCTGAAGGCCATCAGACGGGATCAGCAGCGCCGAACTGAGGGGGCTCCTCGTCGTCGGTGCCGTCGTCGTCAGTCTGGCCGGCCTTGGCCGCCTCGATGGCAGCGATGACGTCGGCCTTCTTGCGCATGGCAGAGGCGTCGATGCCGTAGGCTGCGGCGATGTCCTTCAGCTCGTCGAGCTTCATGTCCTCGTTGTACTCAGGCAGGCCGTCCGCAGGGGGCTCGGTGCCTCCCCCGGGCTGGCCGGGATCCTGCGGCGCATTGGCGCCGGCCGGGTCGGGCGTGTTGGGATCCTCGGCCTGAGCGGGTGCTGCGCCGACGTACTTGGCGACGCCTTCCTTGACCAGACGGGCCTCCAGCTCGGGGTCGAACTGCTTGGGGCCGTCCTGATTGGTGATGGGGACTACCTTGCGGCCGTTATAGTAGCCGAAGGTGCCCGCGATGATCTGGATCATGGTCTGCTCCTTTCTGCTGCGCTTAGCCCTGAGTCAGGACGTCCGCAACGATGAACGGGTTCTTGTTGTTGGGGATCAGCAGCGGGCGGCTGGAGATCGTCAGGCTGCGGGTGTTGCCCTCAGCGTTGGACAGATACTTCGGCACGCGGCGGCCGGCGTAGGTGTGGAACTCGCCGTCGGCCTGCTCCACCTGAGTGACGGCGCCGTACAGAGTGCGGCCGCAGGCAGGCGCGGTCAGGATGCACTTGCCGGAAGGGATATAGAGCTGATCCTTGCCGGCGTCGTCGGTGTAGGTCTCGTCGTAGGAGATCACGCTGATGATGCGGCCGTTGACGTTCAGGCGAGCCATGACAGCAGCGCCGGCAGGCAGCACCTCGGGCTCGACCATGCCGAGCTCGTAGCGCTTGTTGTCGAGCAGCTTCTGGATGACCTCATTGTTGACGATGGTGTCGGCCACGTCAGGGGAGCAGATCAGGTCGGTCGCGCGGAGGCCCTTGCTGGTCAGCATACGAGCCATCACGCCGAGGTCGGCGAGGATCTTCGCGCCGGCGGCGTCCCACTTGGTCGTAGGCGCGTAGGTTGCGGGGTTGCTGCCTTCGGAGTAGAAGCGGATCTCCATCTCGTCGCTCTCGTCAGCGTCGTCGGCGATGTGCTTCATGATGCAGCCGTTGGTCAGCATGGTCTCAGCGGCCATAGCCTCCTCGCGGCGGGTGATAAACTCGCCCAGCTCGTCGGCGTCCTTCAGGATGAGGGTCTGCTGGCGCTGCTCAGGAGTGAGCTGCGTGTAGAGGGCCTCGCCGAAGCCGCGCTTCTTCAGGTCGTCAGCGGAGAGGGAGCGCTTGGGAGCCACAAAAGGAGGAGTGTATCTCTCCATGTGGTAGCCGTTGCGCAGGATGGTCACGCCGCCCTTGCGAGGAGCGACGAAGGGCGCCAGCTTTTTGCTGCCGTCTCTGTACTCGACCAGCACGTCGTCAGTGGCGAAAACGTCGCTCGCGTCGTTGGTCGGGAAATAGCGGTCACGCAGGAAGGTCGTGGCAGGGGTGAGCTGCTGCACGGCCATGAGCAGCGTGTGGGTCTCATAGAAGTTAAAAGGCATTTTGTTGTCCTCCTTCTCTTAGTATTCGATCGCGTCGGAGAGCAGGATGCCGGCGTTGCGCAGGATCTCCTCGTCCGCTGCGGTCAGGGTGTAGCTGCCATCGGTGTGCAGCTTGTTGCGGGCAAAATGCCCGGTACGATAGGCGGTGGCCACGGCGCCGGCGGTGACGTCGGTGTCGTCGGTCAGGATGTAGGTGCCGTTGGTAGCGCTCAGGGCAGCGGCCGCAGGGGCCAGCTCAGCGCCAGCAGCGCCGGTGACTACGGTGCCGCGCTTCAGGATGCCGGTGCCGGCTGCCAGCTTCACGGTCACGACGTCAGCGACGGGCACGTTGTTGACGATCAGGCCGTCGTATTCCACGGCGCCGATGTTCTCGTCGAGTCTCTTGCTCATTAGTTTTTACCTCCCTTGCTGGTCTTGGTGGAATTGTAGATGCCGACGATGGCGTCCACCTTGGCCTTGTCGTCGGTTTCGCTGCCTTCCTCGCCGCCGTTAGGAGCAGCACCGACGTCGCCAGCGCCAGAGTCGGCATTGTCGGCCGCGCTGTCCTTCAGGTGCTTGATCCCGAGGGCCGCCTGCTTTTTCATAGCCTGAAAAGCGAGCTGCTCAGCGGTGCAGGGGTTTTCGCCATACTTGGCGTCATGGACGAGCTGCGCGTCGCCCACGCTGGCCTCGATGCTCTCGATGGCCTGAAGGCGCTCGCGCTCCTGCGTGATTGCCTCCGTTCTTGCAGTTGCCGCGGCCTGCTGCTCGATCTGAGCCACGAGGTCGGGGTACTGCGCTCTCATTTCTTCGAGGGTCATGGGTTTGTTTCCTCCTTCGTTTTTGATGGCCGGGGTCTCCGGCTTATTTCCAGCCGCAGCAGCGGCGTGGATGCTGTTGTTGACCGGGATCGCCCCGGGGATGTGTCTGAAGTTGCTGACGTCGTGCCTGATACCAGCCACGAGGAGCACCTTCTTGTCTGCGCTCAGGGCGGCAGACGGGCCCGCGTCGTCGAGCAGGGTATTGGCGAAGCCGTTGTCGACCGCCTCCTGACCGACCATCCACGTCTCGCGGGTCATCATGCTGCGGAGCTGGTCGACCTCGATGCCGGTCTTGGCGTGGTAGATCTCCGCGATGGCCCGCTCGCTGGCGTCGAAGTCCTTCTGGAGCTTCTTCAGGTCTTGCAGGTTGTAGTAGTCCCACAGGAGCCCGCTGACGCCGTGGATCATGACCATGCTGCCGGGGTAGACCTGCACCTCGTCGCCGGCGCACATGATGACGCTGGCCGCGCTGGCAGCGATGCCCTCCACGATGACGGTCTTGGTGCCGCTCAGGCCCTTGATTGCGTTGTGAATAGCGATGCCGGTGTAGAGGTCGCCGCCGCAGCTATTGATCTTGATGGTGATGTTGCTCTTGTCCTTCACGGCAGCCAGATCCTCGAGGAAGCCCTCGGGGGTGATGTAGAGGCCGGGCTCAGGCTCGCCCGTCCACCAGTCGATCGGCTGGCTGCTCATGACGTCGCCGTAGAGCAGGATCTCGCCCGTGTCGTCGCCGGTGCTGGCGATGTTCCAGAACTTCTGGAGCTTGCCGCCAGTAGGAGGCGCAGGGGCAGGCCCCGCGATGCAGCGGGGCGGGTTATTTGCTTTCATGGTGTTCGTCCTCCTTGAGTGCTTTGATGATTTCGTTCCGCAGCGCAGCCACCACGCCGGGCTCGGTTGCGCCTGATGCGCCGCCGGTGCCGGAGGAGCTGCTGCCCTGAAGGGGCGCGTTTGCTTCGGCGAGCTTGGCGTTTTCGCGTGCGAGCTGGTCGACGTTGGCGTCCCACTGGCCGCCGTTGAGCCGGATCGTGCTCTGCTCGCGGGTGCTGAAGCCTTCGCCGACTGCGAGGATCTCGGCCGTGATCTCCTTGACCGGGTCGAGCTGGCCCTGAGACGGGCCGATCCATTCGGCGCCGAGATAGGCGGCGCGGATCGCCGGATCCGTGAAAAAGCCCGGGGCGTCAATGCGGCCACGGGCGACGGCCTCGGCCATCCAGATCTCGTAGATCGGGGCGCAGAAGTCAGCGACAAACCACTCGCGGCGCATTTTGAAGGCTTTCCACGCCTCCAGCAGGGCCGCACGGCTGGCGCTGTACGAGCTGTTGAAGGACTTCAGCAGCAGGTCGGCCGGGATCTCGAGCGCAGCGCCCACCTGTTCGCAGATGGCTCGCAGGAACGAGTCGAAGCCGCTGGCCGGCCGCTTCGGGTCGGCAAATACGACGTCCTCGCCGGGCTCCATGATGTTGATCTGGCCCGGGCCCATCTCGTACTCATTGGGATCGCGGCTCACCTCTGGCAGGCTGCTCCCCACTTCGTTGAATGGGTTGTCGGATGCCCCGGCCTCCGTTTTCACGAAGGCAGTGAAAAAGCTCTCGACGATCGCGGCTGTCAGCTCGCTCTCGGTGTACCTGCGAAGCTGAAGCAGCGGCTCGATCACCTGCGCCAGATAGCTGACGCCTCTGTACTGGTCAGGCCGCTCCGAGTCCATGACCTGCAAGATGTTCGGGAGGCCGGTGCGGTCTCCGTATGCCTTGACGCGCGTCCACTTGGTCGACGCTGTGCCGAGCTCGAGGGGGTAGGTGCTGCGGATGTGGTATGCCTCGATCATGCCGTTGGGGTTGACCTCGACGCCGTCGTAGATGGTGTTGCCGTTGGCTGCCTTGCCGGTAGTCGCCAGCAGCGGGGTCATGATGCCGGCGGCCGTCGGGGTTGCCACTCGGTCAGCCTCGACGAGGTGGATCCTGAGTGAGTAGGGCATGGTCGGCGTGGGGTCGTACTGCTTGATGACGGCGAACACGTCGCCGCTCACCAGCCACGAAGCGAGCGCGAGCTGCTGCATGGCGTAGAAGTTGTTCACGCCGGTGGCGTCGCAGGCTGCCTTGCGGTTGGCCCACAGGGCGAACTCCCGCTCCGTCTTTGCCTGCCACAGGTCAGCCGCCTCCTGATCTATGCCGAGGGCCTCGCGGTCGATCCGGCTCTGGAGCTTCAGGCCGACGCCGATGACGTTGGTGCGGTTGGTCTTGATGGCTGAGGTGGCGATCGGGGCCGCCATATAGAGCATACGGGCACGCTGTCGGAGGGTCGCGTTGTTGGCGTCGATGTCCTCCTTCGGGCTGCCGCTCATAGCCCTGAAGCCCTTGGTCGCTTTCTTCTGCCAGCTCGCGCCGGCGTCGCCGTAGCCCTTATTGACGGGGCGCGGCTGCTGCCTTCCGCTCTGCGGTCGGCTGTTGCGTTTCTTCTTGCTGATGTTGCTCACCTCCTTTCAGAAGATGGCAAGGGGCCGAGAGTAAAGGAGCGAAAACTCCCGGCCCGATGCCTATGAAAAAAGCCCCGGGCGGGGCTCTTTTCCGATGTTACCAGTCGCGGGGGACGACCCCCACGGCCTTGCGGGGCTTCTGCCCGTTCAGGGCGCCCTCGAGGTTGGTGATTTCCTTCTCGAGCTGTTTGATGGCGTCCCTGATCTGGCTCAGGTCGGTGTTGTACCTCGCCAGATTGCGGGAGCCGATGCCGTAGCTCTGGACGCCCCCGTCCAGCATCTCGGCTTCTCGCTTCAGGTAGAGCTCGAGCCGGTTCCTTTTGGCTGTGAGCTCTGCCTCGATTGTTGCGCGTGTTTTCATGTGGTGTCCTCCTTACCAGTCGTCGAAGGCGTTGGCCGCCTTGCTGCGCTTTGTCTTGGATCGGGCCTGCTGGCGTTGCTGCGCCGGCTTCTCCTCGAGCCCCTTGAGCCGTCTCTCGACGGCGTCCATGTCGGGGTTGATGATCTTCACGCCGGCCATCGCATAGTCGCGGCAGTCGAGCGCCTCGTTGCGGTTGTGGCCGGGCAGTTTCTCCCACGCCCAGCGGTCGCCGCGGCTGGTGTGTTTGAGCACCAGCTTCTCAGAGAGCAGGCCGTTGAAGTAGTTGAGATCATAGCCGGCGTCGGGGTTGCGGTTGAAGTGGCAATACCTCGGCCCGGGCTCCTGCACCTTGAGGCTCGCCATGATGGACGCCTTGCCGGCGTCGACGCCGAGGGTGTAGAGCCAGCAGGTGATCTTCTTGTTGTCGCGGATCGGCACCTTCGAGGGCGGTGAGACGAAGGGGATCCCGTCGCCGCCCTTGCCCTTGATAGCAAAGACGCGCTTGTGGATGCGGGCCCGGCAGGCTTCGTACACCTCTTGGGTGAAGTGGCCGCCGGAGTCGACACAGGTGATGGAGATCCGCAGGCCCCGGCCGTTCTTGAAGGTGTAGACGTGGTCGATCACGTCGTCGAGGCGCTGCCAGACCTCCGGGGTGTCCGGCCGGCCCATGATGTAGCCCTTGACGATGCCCCACGTCTCGCCGTAGTGGCCGTGGCCGACTACTTCGTACTCGAGGCGGTTGTCCTGCGTATCGACGCCGCAGGTCAGCACCAGCACGCCGTCAGGCAGCTCCACAGGGGTGCCGTCCGGCCGCGTGCCGTAGTCCTCGCGCCGGGCGAGCATGGTGTCCTCGTCCTCGAGGTCGCCGCGATCCTCCCATAGCTGGCCGAGCAGGGTGTTGTAGACGACTTTGAGCCGCTGCGGGTCGTTCTGCGCGTCGAGGAACTTGAGGACGATCTTCTGCCACGGCGTCCACGGGGAGCTGAAGGCGTTCAGCCAGAAGGAGCGCACGCCCTTGGCATAGGCGTCGGGGTTTTCTGCGATCCACTTGGCCGGCTGCCGGCGCATGGTCTCCTCGGGGATCAGGCAGCCGCAGCCCGGGCAGGCCCACGAGACGCCGCCCTTCAGTTTCCACGTCTTTTTCCCGCGGATCCGTGTGGCCTCGGGCTCGAACTTGATGTCGTCGAAAACGATCTCGTGATACTCGCCGCACTCCGGGCAGCGGTGGCACCAGCGCTCCTGTGTGCCTTGGTAGAAGCTGGTCTCGATGTTGCTGTTGCCCTTGATGGTCGGGGTCGAGACTTCGACGGCCTTGGCGTTGTAGAAGGTCGCCTGACGAGCTTCGGCCAGAGCCCACGGGTCGCCCTCGGTGCCGGCGCTGACGGCCCAGCGGTCGCGCTCGTCGCCGATGATGTACCGGGCGGGCGTGGAGGCCAGCGCCGAGGCGCTGTTGGAGCCGGTCAGGGTGAGCATACCGCCGGGGAAGGACTTCTGGAGGATGGTGTTGCCGCTGTCCTTCGCCTTGACGTCGTGGACTTTGGCCTTCAGCGGCTTGCTGTCGCGGATCATGGGAGCCACGCGCAGCCGGCTGAACTTCCTCGCGTCGTCGATCGTTGGGTGGACGTAGAGGATGCTGCCGGGGTCTTGGTCGATAATGTAGCCGATGATGTTCAGCTCGAGCTCAGACTTGCCGACCTGCGAAGCTGCCACCATTACGATCTTGTGTATCTTGGGATCCGTGAAGGCTTTCATCGGCTCCTCGAGGTACGGGGTGCGCTTGGTGCGCCACGGCCCGGCCTCGGCCGAGCTTTCGGGTGAGAGGCGGCGGTGCTTGTCAGCCCACTCGTCCACGGTCAGGCTCTCGGGCGGTGCGAAGCGTTTGACCGCGCCCGAGATGGCGGCGTTCAGCTTGGCGGCGGCTTTTTTAGTCGTCCGCGTCATCGGAGAGGTCGCTCCAGCCTTCCCGATCCCTTACCCGCCGCGCATATTCCTCGGGATCGTATTTGTAGGCGGCCAGCTCCTCGAGGATCTTGTAGACCTCGGCCCGGATGATCTCGGACGCCTCGGCTGCTGTTTGAGCTGCCACGACGTCGACGGCCAGACGACCGGGCAGGGCTATGAGCATTGACCTGATATTGTAGACGAGGTCGGTCATGACGGCCTCGACGTCCTCGCTGCGGTGCATGGTGCCCTCGAGCTCTTTGAGTTGGAGGGCGGCCATGTCGGCCTTGCTGCGCTTCAGGTCTGCCTCAGCCTCCAGCCGGCGGGCTTCGATCTCGCTGTCCTTTTTGGACGGCTCGCGGCCGTTGGCTTTGTCGCTGAGGTATCGGATGTACTTCTGGATCGTCGGCAGCAGGTCGTAGCGGTTGGCGTGCCCGTCTTTTGTGGCGGTGATGATGCCCTCCTTGGCGAGCTGCTGCACGCGGCGAGGATCCACGCCGAAGATGGCCGCGATGGTCTTGCTGTCGACGAGCTTCGTGTTGGGGTTATTCGGCATGGCTCTCCTCCTTTCTCCGTGCCATCATTTTCGTGAGCTCACGAAAATGGTCAGGGCCGCGAAACGAAACGGCCCGAAAAAATTTTTTCCAGTCTGCGCGTTTTTTGGGCTCGCCAGCACCGCAGGCCGATCGGTCGCGTCACAGTACCTTCGGCGCGTCTGGACGTCGTGTGCGGCGCTCTGACGGCCTCTGTGGCGCGTTTTCTTGGCTGGCCGTCCGTCGGGTCGGCTGCGTCGCTTCGCGCGTCCTGTGGGCCGCTGTGGGGCCCTGCGGCGGCCGTTGGTGTGGCCCTACTTGCCGAGGGCCCGGTCGAGGTTGTGCTGGAGTCGCTTGGCCGTCTCCTCTTGGAGTCTGGTCATGATCTTCTCGCTGGTCTTGTCGCTGGTTATCATCTGCGGCACCGAGATGGTGGTGAACTTCTGAATGTCGGTGCGGGTGCGGCTCATTCGCTGGAATGGAATGTAGCTCACGCCGTCGGCCTTGGTATTGCCGGTGCCCATGAGGATATTGTGCGAGCGCTCGGAGTATGGGCCCCCGGGCGTGCGCGTGTTCTTGTAGCGTCCGATGACTTTCTTCTGGCCCTTGACGACCTGCATCTTCAGCGTGTAGCTCTTGCCCGCTGGTGGGGTCTTGGGCGTCATGCCGAAGTGGACAGGGGTCAGCAGCCGGCCGGAGTAGGTGATCGTCATCTCCTCGATGGTCTCGCCTCTGACCTGTATGCTGCCGGCCAGCTTCTTCGGCTTGGCTCCCTTGCCGCTGGAGGGCGTGATCTCTGACTTCTTGATGTTGTAGACCTGCGTCACCTCCTGAGCGATCCAGCCCGGGGCGCGGCTCTTGACGTCTCTGACCGTGGCCTTCACGGCCTTGCGACCCTTCTCGTCGATCTCTTGGACTTGGTCGAGGAGTTTCTGAAGGTTCTCGACGCGCATGGTGATGGATCCTTTTGCCACTGGCTCACCTCCTTCAGGGCATAGAAAAGCCGCCGGGCGTGTGTACGCTCGACGGCTCGGTTGCCTTGCGGCTTCTCTTTGGTTGTTGGCTGGCTGGCCTTTGGACGTTGGCCGTGTGTGCAGCTTTCGTCCGTCGGTCTTTCGTATGATACAGAATAGCACGGGGTCGGTGTGACTTTCAATGTCATTCGCTCCGTTTTAGTGTCATTTGCTGTCATTCACTTCGGCCTCGATCTCGGCGAGGCTCAGGAGGGCCCGGCCGTGGACTCGGTACATCCTCCTTTGGTAGGCGTCCGCTTTGTCCGCAAAGTCGGGGCGGTTGCCATACAGCGCGAAGGTGACGTCCGGCCACTCGGCCCGGTCGAGATACTTGAGCTGGATGGTCAGGCGCTCGTCGGGGTCGTCCATGAGCTCGGTCATGGCTTCGATGGCCCGGCGCTCGGCTTTCTCCTCGGCCTCCTTCTGCCGGATTTTCGCCTCGAGCTCCATCTTCTTCTCGACGGCAGCGGCGACGGGGTTGGAGACGCCGCCCTGCGGCCGTGGCATACCAGACAGATCAGGCCCGGACGGGCTGCCGATCGTGGCCTCCATGCGGTCGAGGCGCTCGCGCTGGTTGTCGATGTCCCTGAGCAGGGCCGTGTACCTGTGCAGCCGTTCCTTGATCCTTTTGGTTTTGGGTTGATCGTTCATTTCTTCAGGGCGTCACTCCTGCTCACCTCCTTCGTCGTCGGGCTCGAAGATCTCGGCGATGGCCTCCCGCGGGAGCTCCTTGCCTTGACGGACGCAGCGGACGTTATTCTTGCCTGTGATGCTGATGTATCGCTTCACGATCACGTCGGTGTATGCCGGCGTCAGCTCCATCAGGTACGAGGGCTGCCCGTGTGCCTCGCAGGCGGCCATTGTTGTGCCGGATCCTCCGAAGGGGTCATAGACGCCCTTGGCGAAGTCCGTGTTGTCGACGAGCTTCTCCAGCAGCTCGACGGGTTTCTGTGTGGGGTGCAGCTCATTCCCGGAGCGGGAGATGCTCAGCACGTTGCCGTAGCCCTTGTGGCCGTCGAAGTGTGTCGCGGCCCGGGCGCCGAACAGTATGAGCTCATGCTGCGATCGCCAGCCGACGCCCATGCCCGGCGTGCCCTTGTCCCATACGATCTCAGACTTGACGCCGAAGCCGGCAGCCTCCACCAGATCGAACAGATACACCCACATTCGCCAGTCGGTGAAGATGTAGGCATAGAGGCACGGGATGTCGGTCAGGGCGCCGCGGATCAGGTTTTGGTAGCCTCGGGTGCTGAGGATGTCGTTGGCGATCTTCGGGGCCTTTCCGTCTTTGTGCGTCGTGCCGATGCTGCCGGTCGACTTCTGTGACTCCTTGCTGCCGCCTGAGCAGTAGGGCGGGTCGGTCAGCAGGATCTCCGGCGTCGCTCCGTCCAGCAGTAGGGCGCGATCCTCCGGCCGTGTGCAGTCTCCGCAGAGGACGCGGTGCTTGCCGAGGATCCAGAGGTCGCCGTACTGCGTGACAGGCTTGGCCGGCGGCGGGATCTCGGCGTCGGGGTCGCCCTTGAGCTCCTGATCGTGGACGGCTTCAGAGAGGGCCGTGACGATGTTGCCGTATTCCTCCTCGGTGTAGCCGGAGAGCATGAACGGGATCTCGCCCGTGTCTATGTCTGCAAATACCTCGGCGAGCATTTTGTTGTCGATCGTGGCGAGCTCTGCGATGCGGTTGTCGGCGGTCAGGTCGGCCATCTCCTCGGCCTCGCTGGCGTAGTTTTGGTAGTCGACCGGCACCTCCTTCAGGTCGTCGAGCTCGGCGGCCATGAGGCGGCCGTGGCCCTTTACGATGTAGCCGCTGCGGGTGCTGACGGTGATCGGCCCGCGCCAGCCCGTCGCCCGGATGACCGAGGCGAGGAGCTTGATCTGCTCCGGCGGGTGCTGGTTCGGGTTCTTCGGGTTCGGCTGGAGGTCTTTGATCGGCACGATGGCGTCATGGGCGCAGAACACGGGGACGCCGTCGGCGTATGCCTTCGGCTCCGCTGTGGTGATGTACTCGGCCAGCTCCGGCCCGTCCTGCGGCTGTGGTTTATCCTTTGCCATTGTGCTTTCCTCCTCTCTTGAATTGCCCGGCCTGCGGGCAGGTGGCCCAGTGTGGCCGGTATCCGGCGTCTGTGGCCTCAGCTCCGGGCACGATCTCGCAGCTTACGACCTCGCCCCGGGTGGTGACGATCTTGTCCTTCCCGCCGGGCGCTGCCTTGTAGTAGACCGGCGCCGGATCGCACGGCATGGCCTTCCCGGCCGGTGTCTTGATCCAGACGATCGGAGCGCCGCAGCCTCGGCAGGTTGCTCTATTCATCGGCGGTTCCTCCTCTCCAGCGACCTGATCGTCTCCTTTGTCAGCACGACGATCAGCACGACCACGATGGCGGCCAGTACGATCCCGGTGGGGATCCAGATCGGGGCCAGCACCCACACCCACGGCCAGTCGATCAGGTGCGTGACCTTCAGTACGATAAAAGCGACGGCCAGCAGCGTCCAGAAGATGCCGCCGGAGCTGCCGCTGCTCTTGTTGTTGTCGTTCATGGTTTCCTCCTTTCAGTGTTTGCCTCCGGCAGCGACGCCGGCCTTCAGGGCACAGGTGGTGCACGCTGCGCGGAGCTCGGGCTCGGCTGCCATCGCCTGACGGGCGAGGTCATTCTCCCAGCACTCAGCTCCGCAGATCGGGCAGGTGACGAGCTTCCAGTCGTCGCGCTGCGGGTCGGGGATGTTGGCCTTCAGAGGCATGGCGAGGATCCCGCCGTCGCCGGCCTTGTGCGGGGTGACTGTCACCTCCACGGGCTCGTCGGGGATCTTGGCGTCGAGGATCTCGTTGTACTTCTGGAAGATGGCCTCCTCGGCTGCCTTCCACTCGGGGCCGTGCTCGACGGCTTCGCCGGCTGCGACGTGGGCGAGCTCGTGGGCCAGCAGCTCAGGCCCAGCGCTGATCGGCACCTCGGCCGAGATGCAGACGATCGGCGTGCTGCCGTCGTCCGGGAATATGGTCAGGCCGTAGGCCGGTTTTCCTTCTTCGTCCTCGAGCCCCGGGACGTACTGCGCGTAGTATTCGAGGCCCGGGTACAGCTCCCTGAAGGCGAGGGCGACGATGGCGGTCGGGTCGTTCATAAAGGGCGAGGCCATAGGGCCGATCACCTCGTAGCGCTTCAGGGCTGCATAGGTCTGACGCAGCAGCGCCCTGACTTCGTCCTTCTTGATGCCGTTGATCGTGGGCCCGTTCAGGAGCAGATCGAGCATTTTGTCGCTCCAGTGTTCCATCGGGGTCGTCTCGCTCATGTATTGGGCGGCGCCTTCGACCACGTCGACGGCCTCCCGGGTCAGTGTTGTGTATTCTCTCATGCGTTTCTCCCTTCTGCGGCTTTTTCCGCGTCCTTGAGCCGTTTCACGATTTCGGCGGGCTCGAGGCCGATGTCCTCATAGGGGCCGAGGCGCTGCACGAGGTCATCCTTCTTGGCCGGGCTCCAGTACCCGGTCTTGATGCCGTTGCAGCGTTGCGCGGTCAGTCTCTCCATGTGTGGCTCCTTTCTCAGATGGCCGAGCGGGTGCTGCCCGCCCGGCCTTTCTGGTTTACTTCATGACGACGACCTTGCCGGCCTCGATCAGATCCTTCAGGTTTTTCTCGAAGTAGTCGGCGATGTTGCGCTTGGCCTCCAGTTTCCAGACGCCGCCGTCAGCCTCGAAGAAGCCGATCCCCTCGTTGGGGTCGACGCGCAGCAGGAACTCGCTCTCGGGCTGAGGCACCTCGAGGAAGGTGCGGAACGGCTGGAGCTGGATGCGGGGCTTGACCTCGACGAGGGCGTTGAGGGCGACGCCCTGACGGGCCTCCACGGTCTGCGTGACGCCGTTGTCCTTGGTGGAGACGCTGTTCTCGTCGGTCATCCGGCTCAGCAGGTCGAGCAGGTAGGCCGTGCCCTCGTTGGGGATGAACAGGCTGCGCAGCTCGATCAGCGCGACCTCGCGGCTGCGAAAACCTGTGCGCAGGCCCGGGACGTCAGCCTCGGCGCGGTAGAGGATATTGCGGGAGAAGTCCGGCAGGTAGGTGGTCATGACCTCGACGCTCTTGTAGCTCTTGGCCTGCACCATGATGACGGTGTTGATCTTGGCGAGCTCGGTGCGGATCAGCTTGCAGATGCCATCGAGGCCGCTGACGCTGATGCAGTCGGGCCGGTCGACGTGGGGCGGGATCCGGGTGAGGGGTGCGTCGGCGTAGGTCTGGCCGGCGATCTCGAAGGTTTTGGTCTCCTTCAGGGCGACGATTTTGTCGATCATTTTTGCGAGCATTGTGTTGTCCTCCTTTTCTTAGTTGGCAGTTTGTACGAGCTTTAGGATCTTGGGGGCCTCCTGCTGAGTGCCATCCATGTTAATTTGGCCGGGGATCTGCGGCACCATTTCGGCCACGACCATTTCGCCGTTGCCGTCGCTGGTGATGCAGAGGGCCGTTGCGACCGGGTTGGTGGGCGCGAGCGTCGCCTTGGCCTGCACGGCCACGGAGATCGTCTGGCGCTCGTCGTCAGGCGTCAGCTCGATGGTGAGGGTGATCTTCCTCTTGGCTGTTGCCTTGGTGTTGAGGTCGAGGATGTTGTCGACGACTCGGCCCATCTCGTAGTCGACGCGCTCCTGAAACGCGCCGCGGGCCATTTGCAGGATGCTCGACCTGTCGATGTTCTTGTTCATGTGGTTTTACCTCCTTTGTGCTGCTGCATATAGTAAAAAATAAACTGCTGGATGATGCCGGCGTGGCCGTTGTAGTGCTCGACCGGGAACTTGCCGCCGTAGTGCTCGTCGATGACCTGCCGGATCCATGTGTCGACCGGGAAGGCTTCGACGCGGTGCAGCCCGAACAGGAGCACGCAGTCGGCCACCTTGTTGCCGACGCCGTGGATGCTTTTCAGGTAGGTGCGGGCCTGCTCGGTCTCCATGCCGGTCAGCTCATGCAGGTCGATCCGGCCGTCGGTGACGTTCTGAGCGAGCTGCTCGACGTACTTGTCGCGGTAGCCGAGGCCGAGGCTGCTCAGATCTTGGCCGGCCAGCCGTTCCCATGTCGGGAAGGTGTAGAACTCGTGGCCGGCGAGCTGCCGGCGCTCTCCGAACTGCTTGCAGAGGGCCGCGACCAGCTTCTTGATCCGCGGGATGTTGTTGTTCTGGCTGATGACGAAGCTGACCAGCGTCTCCCATAGATCCTGCGTGAGGATCTGGACGCCGGCGGCCTCCAGCACGGCCTCCCGGAGGAACAGGTCAGGGGATCCGTCTGCCAGCGTGGCCTCCCGGGCCTCGCGGACGATGCTGCCGTAGCGCTCGCCGTAGTTGAGGTAGTCCTGCCAGAGCGGCAGCGTGCCCTCCTCTATGAGCAGATGCAGGTCGTCGTCGGGTTCCTTCTGCTCCATGATGGCGCAGGTCTGGCTGGAGGGGATCAGGTACTTGCCGGGGCCGAGCTCCTTCCAGCGGAAACACTGGCCGCTCTCGGCGATCTTCTTCAGGTCGAAGTAGTCGACGGCGAGGGTGATGTCATCGAGGCTCATGCGGCAGCTCCTTTCTGGCCCATACGGCCTCGGTGGCGTCCGACCGGGTGGCCTTCCTGCGGCCGACCGTCTCGAGGACGCCGATGTCCTTCAGCTCGGTGAGCCTCGGGGCGACGTAGTTGCGGTTGAAATATGGGATCTTCCCGGCGGCTACCAGCTCCTCGGTGATCTCGCTGGCCGTCATCTGACGGTCGCCGAGTGTCTCGAGGATCAGGCGGCTGCGCTTCTTGACCTTCGGCAGGATGGCGTCATAGCTCTCGCGCCGGGTCTCTTTGGTGATACTGTTCATCGGTTCCTCCTTCCTGAGCGACCAGCTCGACACGATCGGCCGGCGCTCTGGTGATGCTGTGGCTGTTTTTATCGAGGAGGGAGACAGAGGTGCGCCGGGTGCCGGCTGCGTCATACCAGAGGATGTACTCGGTGATCTGCTGGTATGTGATGCCGTTATACCTGACCGGCAGCTTCAGCCTCATGGCCTCCGCGATCTGTTTGCTGTCCATTGGTTTCCTCGCATTCTGCCGGCGTCGGCACTTCGTTCCCCCATGAGTCCCACCCCGGGGCGGTCTCTCTGGCGAAAAGCTCGATCCGTGGCAGGTCGCCCATCAGCTCGACGATCCTGTCGCGGACTTCGTCGGGTTTCTGACTGTGCCTGCGCAGCGGGCTGAATACGAGCTGGCCCACGCTGGCGCTGATCCGCTTCGGCTTGCCTTTCACGGCCAGCAGGCAGGGCTCGGTATTGCCCCGCGTCCATCGGCCGAGGCCGAAGAAATAGCCGTTTCCGCTGCGGTTCTGTTTTACCCACTGGAAGGCGATCGACTTGTATGTAAAGCCCCACGCCTCGATCACCTTGAGGGCCTCCTTCATCATGGGGTAGGTCGCCCACATGAACAAAATGCAGTTATCAGAAGCAATACCCCCCCCCGCGACGTTGACGGGTAACTTGCATATTTCGTCGACCGTCATGGTGGGGTAGTGCTCGGCCGCGTTCCCGTTGCAGCCCTTGTCTGAGTAGCTCCACGGGGGATCCGCGTAGATTATGTCGTATTTCTTATCCGGGAAGGGGATCATGGTGTCACCTCCTGAGTGGTTTCTGGCCCTGCTTGCCCGACGATCCCGTGCAGGAACTTGATGTAGCCAGCCGTCGCCGGCACCTCGTAGGGAGCGAGCTCGACCTGCTTGACGTACTTGCGGCCGTAGGTCTCGGCCATGTCACGCCAGACCGGCCACGGGACGCGGTAGAAGTCGCACAGGCTGAAGCTGACCAGCACGAAGGCCACGGCGCCGAGCTTGTGGTGGGCTTCGAGGTCGTCCTGCTGCTCCTGCGTGAGACGGCGCTGCTCGATGCGGTCATCGTCGGTGTGCTTTGCCTCGAAGTAGATGCTCTGGCCGCCCTTCAGGGTGCCGCCGTAGTCCGGCTGGGCCTGCTTGGTGTAGCAGGCGAGGAACTGGCCCTTGCGGTTCTTAGCCCCGAGCGGCTTCATGGGCTCCGGGGTCTTTTCGATCTTGGCGATCCCGCGGTCGCGGTAGTATTCGCAGGAGGCCGAGATCATGTTCTCGAAGTAGTTGCCGGCTACTCTGGCCTGCTTGCCGGTGATCTGCGCCCTGATGTGGCGCTCGGCTTCGTATGGCGTCGGATCCGGGTAGCCTTCGGCGTTGGTGCGCGGGTTATACTTAGTCAATAGGCTCACCTCCCGGCCCGATGTCGAAGTGGGCGCCCGGTTGGGCTTTGAACTGCTCGGCGAGGTCGCAGACGATCCGAGCGTCGATCTCGACGCTGATGCTGCCGATCGGCCCGGGCAGGTGCAGCGTCACGCTGCCAGCGTCCTGCGGCTCAGGATCCGGGGCAGCAGCGGGAGCGGGCCCGACGCGGCTGATCTCCTCGAAGCCGTTCAGCACAGGGATCCCGGCAGCCTTGGCGACCTCGATCTCCCCGGCCATGCCCGCGGACGGGTGGGAGAGGCCGAAGGCCCACAGCTCGTCGCACTGGAGCACCAGCTCGCGGCCGAAGCTCAGGGCCAGCTCGCGCTCGGCCGGGATCGTGTCGTCCATGAACTGCGTGAGGTAGATGTGCGGGGCGATCGGGATGCAGCCCTTCATAGCTGCGGCCCTGCTGTATTCCTTGGCCCGCTGGATGTTGTTCTCGTAGTCCCCACGGCACGGGGAGCAGATATAAACCTTTTTCATGATGTCCTCCTATTTCTGGCGCCAGCTTTCGCCGGTCAGGGCGATGGCTCTGCACATTTCCATCAGCCGGTCGATGGTGGCCCGGGCTGTGGTGTCGTCCCGGGTGTCCCGGGTGGTCATGCGTCGGATCAGCGTGTCGGCGTCGTAGTTGGTGGTCACTATGGTCGGCAGGTATGCCTCATAGCGGCCGTTGATGATGTTGTAAATGGTCGAGATCGCCCACTCGGTCGGGGGCTCTTTTCCCATGTCGTCGATGACCAGCAGCGGCACGGTCTTGTAGATCTTCAGGACGCTGCCCTCGTCGCCTTCGCTGCTGGAGTAGGTGCGCTTGATGCGCTCCAGCAGGTCGATCATGGTCATGCAGATAACCGGGCGGCCCTGAGCGATCAAGTGGTTGGCTATGGCTGCGGCGAGGTGGGTCTTGCCGGTGCCCGGCGGGCCGGCGATGAATAGGCCGTTGCGGCCGGGTTCTGGCTGCCCTTGAATTGGCAGCAGCCTGTCGAAGCTGTCCGCGTAGCGCTTGGCGACGGCCGCGGCCTTCTGGTTGCTGTCCGTGATCTGGAAGGTCGAGAAGGTTCTGCGAAGGAAACGATCGCCCATGCCGGACTCGCCGACGATGCGCTGGATCTTGTCGCGGAGTTTTCGATCCTCCTCAGCCTTGCGCTCGGCTTCTTCCTTGGCCTTGCGTTCAGCCTCGGCCTTCTCGAAGGCTGCCACGGCGTCGGGGCAGGTGCAGCGCTCCGGCCCGTATGGGGCCCACCAGATACGATCCCCGAAGGGGAAGCCCTTGGTGTGGCGCGGCGCCCCGCAGAACTCACAGGCGACCGGCTTCGGGGTGCCCGGCAGGTCTGCCACGGCCGGGTCGTTGCTGAGGATCCAGTTGGTGCCGCCGTCCCCGGCGTCAGTCGTCGAGGTCGTCTGCTGTCTTGAAGCCCTTCGAGTAGTCGCGGCCGGCGTCGGCTGCGTTGCTGCGTTCAGGATCTCCCCGATTTTCTGCATCTGTCGTCACCTCCTCGAGCTCGTTGTCCCATTGGCCGCCGTTCAGCCATGTGGCCGGGTTCGGTATGTAGCGGCCGTTGTCTCGGCGCCACTGTTCGCTCCGCTTCTGAGCGTTCACGGCCTGCATGATCTTCTCGTGCAGCTCGGCGTCCGGCCGCAGCCGTTTCCATGCCTTGAGGGCGTACTGTTTGGCGACTTTCTTCGGGTAGGCGCTCCAGAACTCTGCAAACCTGACCTCGATGGCGTCCTTTTTGCCCTCGTCAGCCCCCTCGTCAGAGGGGGAAGGGGGAGTAGTACCATCTGTACTCTTATCTACTCTACTCTGGTCTACTCTGCCTGCGGCTTTCTTGCGGCCTTTCTTCGGCTGACCGCTGGCCGTTTGTTGGTCGTCTGCGTTTTCTCCTGCGGCTGCTGCGGTAGCGTCACGCCGACGCTGCGATCGCTCTTTTTCGGCCTTCCGCTGGTCGATCAGCTTGCCGGCGTACTCGTACCAGTCGTGGATCTCGAGCTCGCCGTCCTCGTTCTCGTCCAGCCAGCCGGCCCGGATCAGAGCCGCGGCCAGCTTTTCGGCGTCTCCTTCATACTGAGCAGCTCGGGCGATCATGCGGTGGGTGATGCCGTCGAGCTTGCCCGTGGGGGCATTGTCGAGGGCCCACAGCCAGAAGGAGATCAGCAGGCCCATCATGTGCGGGGGCGAGATCTCAAGCTCGTCAGCAGCGTCGAACAGCTTGCGGTGATCTTTGAGTGTCTGATGTACTTGGATCCATGCCACGGTCGTCACCTCCTCTTTGTGGCCGCGTGTCCTCGGCTCTTAATTGGTCGGCCTTTGGTCGGCCGTCGGTCGTTCTAAAACGGGAGATCGCTGTCATCGCCGTCCACCTCCGTGAAGCCGGAGGCGTCTGCGTACCCGGGATCCGCGAAGTCGTCGCCCTGCGGCTGCGAGCCCGCGCTCTGGCCGTCTTTTTTGCTGTCGCTGAAGTTGATGTTCCTGACGGTGATCTCCGTGGCCTTGCGGCGGTTCCCGTCCTTGTCCTCATAGGTTCGGCTGGTCAGCTCTCCGTCGACGATGACGAGGCGGCCCTTGGTGAGGTACTTGCAGGCGAACTCGGCCTGCTGGCGCCACGCCACGCAGTCGATGAAATTGGTGATCCTGTTGCCGTCCTTGGTCTTGCGGCCGGTGTCGCTGGCGAGCGTGAAGCTCGTGATCGCGGTGCCGCTTGGGGTGTATCTGAGCTCAGGGGTGGCCGTGAGGCGCCCCTGAAGTCCTGTGTGGTTATACATTAGGCTTGACCTCCTTGCTGGTTATGCTGCGCCGCTGCGGCGTCGAGCGAGTTGCAGATCTCGTCGTATTCCTGACGGGTCAGGGTGGCCGGATCCTGCTTCTTGTACTTCTCGAGGATCCGGGCGTCGGTGCGCTCGCGGCTCATGCCGGCGGCCTCTGCCTTCTTGTAGAGGCGGCCGAGTTGCGCGTCGCTGAGTCGGCCGGAGCTCTGGCCCTGTCCTTGACGCTGCTGGCCCTGTCTGGCGGCTCCTGCGCTGCCGGAGCCCTTGCCCTGTGCGCTGAAGTCGTTGTTGTCGGGGTCGTCCTCGCCTTGGTCGACCGTGAATTTCTCGAAAAGGTAGTATTTCAGGGCGTAGGTGTGGGCTGCGCCTTTGGCCTTGGCCGGGTCGTCGTTCCAGCCGATCGAGTGGATCACGGCCTCGATGGTCTCGTCCTCGTTGTCGAGGTTCGTCCAGCGGATCGTCAGGTCGGCCTCGTAGAGGAACATGAGCTTGTCGCCGTTGCGGGTCTTGGTCTGCATGGTGATCCAGTACAGCGGGTCGCCGTTGTCCGAGTGCTTGGTGGCCGTCTCAGCGATGACGTCGAAGTCGACGCCGAGCTGGTTCATGATCGGGGTGATCTTCTCCCACACGTCGTAGATCTTGGCGTAGGAGTAGCTGACGCCGTCGCTGTGCTTCTTCTTCAGGATCTCCGGGCAGGCTTTCCTCATTTCGACGAGCTTCTGCCGGAGGGAGAGGCAGGAGGCCACGTCAGGCAGGGCCTCCGCGGTCTTGGCTGCCGCTGTGGTTTTCTTTTCTGCTGCGGTTGTCATGGTGGGCCTCCTTTACAAGTCGACCTTGAAGATGTCGGGCTGCTCCGTGACGGTGATGCCTTCGACGATCTCGCCGGTCTCGGTGATAGTGGCGACGCTGCCGACGAAGGTGAGCCCCTTCTTCAGCTCGCCCCACTTGGCGCTCTCCTCGGTCTTGACGTAGTCGCTGAAGCCGTTGGCCTTCAGCCACGGCACCAGCTTCGCGTCGTCCGGCGTTGCCTTGGTGCCGCCCTTCTTGAGGGTCAGGGTGCCGGAGAGGAGGCGGTATTTCTCGGTCGTCTTAGTGGTCTTGTGGGGTACGGTGCGGAAATACTCGGCGAGGCAGCTCGTCAAGTAGGACGTGCCGTTCTCGAGCCGGCGCTTGGCTGCCTCCATCTTCTCGGTGATGGCTGCGACCTGCTGGTCGGCCAGCTCTTTCAAGCGGTCGTACTCCGCACGCTCCTCGGCTATCTTGCGGACGGCCCAGTCTGCGCATCGGTCGTCCGTGATCCTGAAGCGCGGGGCCTCCTGATCGGCGACGCTGCCGATGTCAAACTCCTCGAGCTCCTCGAGGGTGGCAGCCGGCAGGGCCTCGGCCTGCTGAGCTGCCGAGCTTTCCTCGGTAGCTGCTGCCTGCTGTTCTGCGGCGATGGCCGCGTTAGTTTTATCGCTCATGGGTTGTTGCTCCTTTCTGTTGTTCTGCGGCCCTGTCGGCCGCGATCTGGCTGTATTTCGGGTCGATCTCGATGCCTATGTACTGGCGGCCCGTTTTCGCGGCTGCGGCCAGCGTGGATCCGCTGCCAGCGAAGGGGTCGAGGATCAGGGCCCCGGGTTCGGTTGTTGCTTCTATGAGGCGCTCCAGAAGCGCCACGGGCTTCTCGTTGGGGTGGATCAGGCTGCTGTTGCCGACCTTCGGGCAGGCGATGACGTCGTCCGGGCGTTTCCCGGGGAACTCAAACCGGCCCTTGGTAGCGAAGATGACGACGTCGTGCCGGGGTGCGAACTGCGCCTTGAGGTCTCCCATACCGTGCGCCTGTCGATCCCACACGATGACCGACTTGACCGTCAGGCCGGCGAGGCGCAGCGCGTCGATGAATACCTGCTGGACGTCCCAGCGGCTAAAACAGAGTACCCCCCCCCCCGCGACTTTAAGACGCGGGCGGCGTCGTAGATCCACCAGATGAACGGCGCCTTGTCGTTGCTGATTTTTGCGAGCCTGCGGTCTTTTTCCTTGCGGCCGCTCTGGTAGTCGATGCCGTATGGCGGGTCGGTGATGACCATGTCTACGCTCTCGGGTTCCATATTGCGGAGGATCGTCAGGCTGTCGCCTGTGATGACTGTGTTCGGTTGGATCATTCGTTGCTGCTCCTTTCTGCGAAAAAGCGATGGCCGCCGACCTCGATGACGAAGGTCTGGCTCTCGTGCCATGTGCTCGTGACTTTTGCGGGGTTGTAGAAGAACATGACCGGCTCGTCGGTGATGAACTCGCCGGCGTCAAATACTGCCGCCACGGCCTCCCTGACGCTGTCGGTCGGCTCCGGGCGGGCCGGTGCATACTTGAACGTCACGACGACCTCGGAGGGCTGCGTGCCGGTCTTTTCGCAGGCGTTGAGGATGCACTGTGCGACCAGCATTTGCCCCTCGAAGGACTCGCCGCCAGCTTCGGCCATGACCACGCGCTCGACGACGTCGCGCTCTGCTGCGCTCAGCTCGAAGCGTGGGGCCGGTGTCGGTTCTGCTGCCGGCGTCTGGATTGGGGTCTGCGTTTCGATGACCGGCCGCGGCGTCACCACTGTGGCCGTCCCGGGCTTGTCCGGGGTCAGTGCCCCGACCACGACGTAGATCAGGGCGGTCAGGGCGGCAGCAGCGAGCAGCAGGCAGGCGATTTGCCGGCGCAGGTACTTGGCGCGGCGCTTCTTTCGTGCTATACTGTACGACGAGCGAGATCCGACGGCTGGCTGGCCTGTTCTTCTCGCAGGGGTCGCCTGATTGCAGCAGGCGGCCCTTTTTGTTACTGTTGCCATTGTTTTCTCCTCTCAGCTCGTAGCCCTGGCTGCCATCTTCGCGGCGTAGTCCGCGAGGGTGAAGTCGCTGAACTCCGTCTCTCTGACGGTGTCCGCTGCCAGCAGTACGAGGTACTCGTTGTTGTAGTATTCGACCTCCGGCTCCCGTTCCCGGCAGAAGTCGAGCTTGCGGCGGGCGTAGGGTTCGCTGCGGTTCCAGACGTCGTCCGGGATCCAGCGGTCGAGGTACTCCTCGACACGCTCACGCAGCTCCTCGCTCGTGATTGTGATCGGCGAGCTCTTGCTCATTGTCCTCACCTCCGGGCCATGCGGGCCGGGAGGGTTTGTTCCGGCCGCGTCATGGCTTTGTTGAAGCCCTGCGGCTCATATCTGACGCCGACGATCCTGCGGCCGCTGACGCCGTACTTCGGGTTGTAGCCGAACAGGTTGACGTAGGCAGCGAGGTCGTCACGCTCGTCGTCCATCGCCTTCAGCACCTCGAACAGGGCCAGCACGTCGTCGATCGCTCGGTGGCTGTTCTGCACCTTGTCCTCGAGCTCGTAGGCAAGGATCGCGTTGGCGAGCTTATGAGGGTAGGGCCGGCGGTCTTTGTAGACCGTCAGGCTGTCCAGCCAGTCGATCCGGCCGACCTTGGCGCCGCGCAGCAGGCCGCGAAGAAAGCAGGCGTCGAACTGTGCGTTGTGGGCGATCATCAGGACGGGGCCCGGCTGCATGAGCTTGGCGATCTGGCTGGCTGCCTTGGCCGGCTGCACGCCCTCGGTCTGGAGGAGGGCGTCGGTGATGCCGGTCAGGCTGACGATGTTCTCCGGCAGCGTCTCGCCCTCGGGCAGCTTGATGAAGGTGTCCATCTTGCCGGCGATCCTCAGCCCGCCGGAGGCCGTGCGCTCCACGCGCAGGGCCGCCAGCTCGATGATCTGATCCTTGTCGAAGTCGAGGCCACTGGTCTCGGTGTCGAAGATCACGAGGGCCTTGTACTTGTTCAGAAGGGCGGTCAGGTTACTCATGGGCCGCCTCCTGTTCTCTGGTGGCTCGCAGCGTGCCGAGCATGAAGGAGGCCGCAGCTCTGAGCTGCTCCTCGGTGGCGAAGCTGCCGCCGATGCTCTCGATCAGCTCCTTGACGATGTCGCCGGCCTGCTCTGCGGTCACGTCCTGCTCGTCGAAGGAGATCAGGAGATCAGAGTCCAGATAGCAAGCGGGGCGCAGGCCGAGGTAGCCGCGGAAGGCGAGGCGCCCGTACAGCGCGCCATCGGTGAGGACGAAGCGGGCGTTGTGCTCGTACCCATTGGAGGCCGTGCTGACGGCTGTGGACAGCCACCACCAGTCATCTGCGTTGGGGATCACGTCGCGGTTGCGCCGGTACTGGTCGACCGTCAGCAGGAAGATGGTGACGTTGCAGGTGCCGTAGTCCTTCAGGCCGTCGTCGGCCGTCAGGTCGAGCTCACTCGTCAGGAAGGCGCTGGAGCAGCCGGCGGCGTCGATCAGGGTGTCGAGGAAGGGGCCGTTCAGGTAGCGCAGGCTGCTGGACTTGCTGAAGTCGTTGCAGTTGCCGTCGTCGAAGGCGCGATCCTCGACGATCTTCTCAGTCAGGCAGAGGGTGCCGGTGGCGTTATGTTCCAGCACGACCCAGCGCTGGCCGGCATAGTTGAAGGCGGTGCCGCGGGGCGCGGTCTTGAGTGCTTTTTTCATGGTTTTGCTCCTTTCGTTCTTGGCGGCCGGCCCTTGGGGCTGGCCTGTATATTCTTCAGCGGTTCGCCGGCGCGGATCCGGCTCTCACAGTGCGGGCAGATGTAGCCGGCGCGGGGGATCTTCTGGTAGATGCTGACGTTCCAGTCGAGCCCACAGCCGACGCATTTGGCGGTCATGAGCTCCCACCTCCTTCCGCGGCCAGAGCAGCGAACACGGCCCGCCTGATGCGGTTGCGGTACTTCTTGCGGGTTCTGGCCTTCTTGGCGTGCTTGGCGAGGTGCAGCCACCTCCTCGGGACGACGCCGGCAGCCAGCGCCTCCATGAAGCGCTCGGCCGTTTTCTTGGCCCAGTCGATGATCGGCTTGAACGCCTCCATCAGAGCGCGGGCCATTTCCTTGACGGCCTCGGCTACACGGTCGAAGGCTTCGAGGATCTGCTGCATGGTTTCCGGGCTGATATGTAGGCCGGCAGCCGCAGCGGCCAGCTCGTCCAGCTTTTCGGCGGGCAGGCCCGGGGCCTGTGCTGCCACGACGGCAGCGAGCTCCTCCCGGGCTGTTCTGGTGTCCTGCATGGCCTCGTAGTCGTCGAGGCTCATGCTCCCGTCGTAGGTGTACGGGTCAAGCTCGTCGTCCGGGCCCTCGGCCAGACGTTCGCAGAATGGGAGGCCAGCGGCCTCGGCAGCCTTGCGGGCCTCCTCGATGGCGTTCAGCCCTTGCTCGACTTCGTAATAGTCCGCGAGGCGGTTGTGACCGCCTTCATAGTGCCAGCGGATCCCGGCGGCGATCTCGTCGATGGTCATGCCCTCGCCGAAGTGGCCGCAGTAGTAGCCGTTCAGGACGACGGCGTCCGGGTCGGTTTTCAGGATCCCGATGGCGTCGTTGAGATCGTCGGTTTCCCACTCGCCGCTCCCGAGGTCGCTCCATAGGGTCAGGGCGCTCCACGAGCGGCCGGTGCGGTACACGATCACCCAGCCGATGCCGTCGCGGATCTCCTCCGCGAAGTCTCGGGCGATGTCTCTCAATGCTGCCATGTCTATTCCTCCTTTCCTTAGCAGGCGTCGCCGTGCGGGCCGACGGTCATGACGCTCTTGGTTAGCTCCGTTCTTGTCGATCCAGATCTCCTCGACGCTGTTGTCGGCCCAGTAGATCGTCTGATGAAGTTTCCACTCGCGGGCGTCGTCCGCTGCCTTCTCGGCTTCTCGAGCCGCCTGCTGGAGCTCCTTCAGCCTGTTGAACTCCTTCACGGTCAGGCTGCGTCCCGGCTCGCTCAGGGCGTAGTCGCTGAGGTAGTAGGTGGTGAAGGTCTGATGCCACCCGGCGTTGTACCAGCGGCTCGTCACCTTTTCGGCGAAGGCCAGCAGATCGGCGTCGTTTTCGATAGGGCCGAAGCCTCGGACGGTGAAGATGAACTCGTCTCGGCTGTACGTCGGTTTTCCGTTGACATAGCCGTACACGTTGGGATCGTATTTCATGGTGTGCTCCTTTCTACTTGGCCCGGGGTTCCCGGGGATCTTGGCGTTTTTAGCAGCAGGCGAAGATCGCGGCGATCTGCGCCTTGGTCGCTCTCTGGTAGCTGGAATAAAAAACACGACCGCCGACTTCTTGGTTGATGGCATAGTGGCCGTCGGCGTAGCGCTTAATGAGCCACACCTTGCGAGGGTTCCACTTGTCAACCTTGCGTGTCAGGGTCGTGTTGTTTCTTCTGCTTCTCATAGGGATCTCCTTTCTTCGGCCCGGCGCGGAGCCGGGTGATCTTGGCTTATGTTTCGGCCGTTGCTCGTTTCTTGCCCCTGCGCTTGAAGTTTTCACGGAGTCGCCTCTCGGCGAGCTCTGCGCTGTACCCCTCGCGCTGGTTCCTGTCCAGCGTGCCGGTCGCACCACGCTGGAGCTCCTTGTAGATCGTGGTGTAGTGGACGGAGAGGCGGGCCGCGATGTCAGCCGGCCGGTCTCCGATCAGGTGCCACGCCTCGATCTTCTTCCTGTCCTCGAAGGTCAGGTAGCGGTACTTTCCCGTCGGTCTCACCTCCGTCTCATTTGGTCGATAAAAAAGAAAAAATGCACAGCGGACTCGGTTGGAGTCTCTGTGCATTTAATATTAGCGGACACGGTCTTAAAAATTTTTTCAAAAAAGGCTTGACTTTTTGAACGAGTGCATTTATAATAAAATACGCCGCTTGAGAAAGCGGCGCTTGATAGCCGGATTGTGTAATGGTAGCACGACAGACTCTGACTCTGTTTGTCTGGGTTCGAATCCTTGTCCGGCTGCCACTAAAAAGACCGCTGATTCGTTCAGCGGTCTTTTTCTTTTCCTTGCTTAAGTGGATTGCAGGAAACAAAAATTGACTTGCGCACATGCACCGGACGCGGGTATAATGGCGGTACAATAAGGCAAGAGAGGTGTTGCAAAATATGCAGCAGGATATTGTAATTTTTGCACCGCATCAGGACGATGAGATTTTGGGTGCGTATGAGATCATTCGTCAGCAGCCCGAGCATACCTATGTCGTTTTTCTGACCAATGGTGACTATGAGGGTGCGGAAGTGGCGAAAACGCGCTGGCACGAGAGCCGCAAGGCGCTGACCCATCTGGGTGTACCCGAAGACCATATGATCGCACTGGGTTATGCAGATACCGGTATGCCGCGTGAGGTTAGTTTCCTGTGGAGACTGTGGCATGAAGGTGATCAGACGCTGATTCCGTCGCATGTCGGCGCACATACCTATCACCCGGATGGCGGAAAGGAATATCACCTTGCGCATTGGGGTGCACATGCGGCGTATATCCGTCTGGCCGTGCTTGCAGACGTGCGCGGTGTGCTTGAGGATATCCGACCGGGTACAATCTATGTGACGAATGAGGATGATGTACACGGGGATCATGCAGCGGCACCGCTGTTTGTCCGTGCGGCAATCGATCAGATAGCAGACTATACGCCGACCATTTATCGCTATCATGTGCATGGCGGTGACGACGAGCGTTGGCCCAATCGTACCGGCGATGTGTTTGAAAAACCGCTGAATCTGGATGAAAGCCAGTGGGAAAGCCGCGTGAGTGTTCCGGTGGAAGATCAGAAGGATTTTCTGGAAACCTTGGAATCGTTCCAGTCTCAGTGGAGAGATGCGGAGTATATGACCGCGTTTATCAAGAAGGAACAGATTTTTTATCGGGAAAAGAAATGAATCGTCTTGCGGTAGTCTGATTCCGCCCGCGGCGAAAATGGGTCCGGGCCTGAGGCCCGGCGCAGTCCAGGCGCGTAGCCTGGTCGCTCGCCGCAGCGAGCGAAATTCTCTTTTGATTTTCCGATCTCCCGCGAGGGAAAATCAACGAAAACATAATAAAAATGCGCACTCCGCAGAGTGCGCAATCTCTGGAAAGACCGTCCCGAAGGACGGCCTTTCTCCTTTGTTTGTTTTTATTGATTCCCGGGGCGGATACCGGGAATCAACAGGAGTATTCCGCATCCAGCGGGATACGGCTCAGGGCCCTGCCCTGAGAACCCGCGGCCTTTTGAGAAAGGCCGGCGAAAGCTTCATTAGCGGTGCAGTGGTTTACTTTACAATCTTGCGTGCTTCCATGTAATAGCGCTTTTCCTGTGCCTCGCCCATCGAGAAGGTTTTACGCGGCAGCACGCCATCCAGAATGACACCGCGGAACAAATCTTCCTTAGCCGGGTCAGGTAGCAGGAAGCCCATGTTGCGTGCATCCTGAGACAGTTCACGGACAACGTCTGCGCCGTGGATGTAATCGATATGCGACTTGGGGTTCTTCTCCAGGAAATCATCCAAGAAGTTTTGCAAGGTTGCAACCGGCAGAGCCCAAGGAGAGTCGACGATGCACAGGGTGACCTGCTCGCCGTGGAACATGCACGGGAAAGACTGGACATTAGTGCTCGGTGCGCTCTTGGGAGCGCCGCAGTAAGCCATGCCGCCGTGCAGACGGAAGAAATCGTCTGCAGCCTGGAAGACCTCACGCGGGTGGATGTGGAACAGGACACGATGGATGCCCTCGATTTCCAGGCTGTCGTCGTGGATGTTGACGACCTCGGCCAGTACAAAGCGCGCCGGATGATCCTGACGCTCTTCCTCGGACAGATCCTGCTTGATGCGCTCCCAGTTTGCCTTTGCGGTTGCCATCGAGTGGTTGCCGTCGCCGACTGCGTAGGGAAGAACGGCGTGCTCGCCGGTCAGGCCATACTTCTTATTGAAGGTTTCGGGATCGGCAAGACCGTTCAGGCGCTCGATCAGTGCGGCAGTTTCCTTGCCTTCGGGCACGAACCAGCCGGACAGATGGCCGCCGTTCAGCATAAGGTCGGTGTCGTATGCCTTACGGAATGCGTCCTTGTCAGCAAACAGCGGCTCGATGACCTTGCGGTCGGGATCATCGATCAGCAGCATGATGTGGGGCAACTCGAGCGATGCACCCTCACGGACAGCCAGGCGGGGCGGAATGCGCTCGACGACCGTCTTTTCGGTCGGACGAATGAGCGACTGGGAACCAGCCTGATAGTCGTACGCCTCCAGATCGAAGGACAGGACAACGCCGCGGCGCGTGCCCGACTTGGTGGTGCGCTCGACCAGCATCATGCCCGGTTCGTACTCGGTCAGCGTGCCGTCCTGCTGATAGCGCAGCATGGCATCCTGAATCTTTGCCGTGCGCTCCTTGACGTCGGGCTGTTCGAGATAGACTTCGGGCAGCGTCAGGCGCAGGGTGGAGGGCGCATCACCGACGATAGAGTCAGCATTGTTCCAGTAATCGGGCTGGGATGTGTATTGGTCACACGCGATAACCGCCCACTTGGACAGGTCGATTCCTTCGCGCGGCATCAGCAATTTTGGCAGCCGGATGGGTGTATACATAAGAAAAAACCTCCAGTATGGGAATTGGCGGCGCACGCCGCCCGGTCTTCTCGAAAGAAAACCGGAAATTGTTACCTCCATTTTAACAGGATAGCGCGATAAAAGCAATGGAAAGCGGGAAAAGTTCTGGTGGGGAAGGGCTGGTTTGACGGCGGTGGCTGGGCATGTTAAAATAAAAATAATGTCGAAGTAAGAGAGAATGGAGAGGAAAAAGGAGGGGAAAGCATGACGATTGCAGAAATCGCTGCCCGTGCGGGCGTTTCCAAGACCGCTGTGTCGCGCTATCTCAACGACGGATATGTGAGCGCGGAAAAGCGGGAGGCCATTCGTCGGGTAATCGAGGAGACCGGTTATGTGCCGTCCAGACAAGCGCAGATGCTGCGCACTGGACAGAGCGGTCTGATTGGTGTCATTCTGCCGCGTATCAACTCGGAGTCGATCGGACGCATCGTGCGCGGTATTTCGCGGGTGCTGGGTGACAGCCGGTTCCAGCTTTTGCTGGCCAACACTGACAACCACGCAGAAAAGGAACTGGAATATCTGGAAGTATTCCGCAAAGGACGCGTGGACGGTATTTTGCTGGTTGCGACCATGCTCACACCAGCGCACCGCAAAGCCATTCGGGAATGTCAGGTGCCTGTTGTGGTTGAGGGACAGTGCCTGTCGGACGCTTCCTGTGTGTATCACGACGATCAGGGTGCAGCGCACGCGCTGACCACCGAACTCATTGAAGCAGGCTGCCGCAGGATTGCCTATTTTGGTGTCACGACGCGCGATAAGGCGGCAGGTCTGGCACGTCGGCACGGTTTTCTGGAAGCTCTCGCAGAGGCAGAGATACCGGCGGACGATGCACTGATGCAGACCTGTGACTTCTCGGTCGAGAGCGGCACCGAAGCCTGTCGGAATCTCCTGCAGAATGGGACTGCATTTGATGGCATTTTTTGCGCAACCGATTCCGTAGCGATCGGTGCAATGGAAGCCCTGCATGAGGCGGGAATCAAGATGCCGGACGAGGTTAAGGTCGTAGGTGTGGGTCACGCACGGATCTCCGGACTGGTTCGTCCAAAATTAACAACTGCACACTATTTTTATGAAAAAAGCGGTGAAGAAGCGGCGAGAATCCTGCTGGAGATCATCCGCGATGGCGTGGATATGCACCAGCAGATCAAGCTTGGATACGAAATCGTGCGCAGAGAGAGCACCGGTCACTAAAATAACAAAAGAAATATCGGCTGTATTCCTGTAAAATGGGATGCAGCCGTCTTTTTTTGCATTTTTCACAAAGAGGTGTGTGCTAAATTGCGCGATTTGCCCGTGAAGCCGTCAAAGTGCGCAAAGTGACCGGGTAAAGTTTGGAAGATATGTCCCATTTACAGAAGGGAACAGGAGTGCTATTATAATTGCATAGGATGTGGAATCGATTCCATATTACAGGGTGAAAGAGATTTGAAAACTTGAAAGGAGTGTCACGATGGATTACCAGAAGGCAGCCAAGGACATACTTGCGGCAATTGGCGGCAAAGAAAACGTAGTCTCAGCGGCGCACTGTGCTACCCGTTTGCGGTTGGTCATTGCGGACAACAAGAAGGTCAACAAACAGGCTTTGGAGAACGGTGAGGGCGTCAAGGGCGTCTTTGAGGCACAGGGCCAGTTACAGATCATCTTCGGCACAGGTATTGTAAACAAGGTGTTTGACGCTTTCGTCAAGGAGGGCGGCATCACGGCAGGCAGCAAGGAAGACGTCAAGGCTGCCGCAGCACAGAAGGGCAACTGGTTCCAGCGGTTCATCAAGACCCTGGGCGATATCTTCGTTCCCATCATCCCGGCAATCGTTGCTTCGGGCTTCCTCATGGGTATCATGGATGCCCTGAACTTCATGAACAACAACGGTTTTGCACACATTGATACCGGCAGTTCGATCTATGTGTTTGCAACGCTGTTTGCCAACACGGCGTACACCTTCCTGCCCATCCTGATTGCATATTCGGCAGCCAAGGTATTCGGCGGTAACCCCTACCTCGGTGCGGTTATCGGTATGATTATGATTCACCCCAACCTGCAGAACGCATGGACGGTCGCAACAGACGGCGTTCAGACCATGCAGCCGGTATTCGGTGGATTGTATGAAATCCCGCTGGTCGGCTATCAGGGTCACGTTATCCCAGTTATGATTGCGGTATGGCTGATGTGCTTTATCGAGAAGCGCCTGCACAAGGTTGTACCCCCGATGTTCGACCTGTTCGTCACGCCTCTGGTCTCGGTTTTCGTCACCGGTTATCTGACGCTGGCAGCGATTGGCCCGGTCTTCACCACCATTGAGACCCACATCATCAATGGTATCCAGTGGCTGATCGCCATTCCGTTCGGCATCGGATCGTTCGTTATGGGCGGTCTGTATGCGACGACGGTCGTTTCGGGTATCCATCACATGTACACCATCATCGACCTTGGTCAGCTCGGCACCTACGGCCTGACCTACTGGCTGCCGCTGGCATCGGCAGCAAACGTTGCACAGGGTGCAGCTGCTCTGGCAGTTGCGCTGCGCACCCGTGATAAGAAGCTCAAGTCTATGGCACTGCCGGCTTCTCTGTCCGCATTCATGGGCATCACCGAGCCTGCAATCTTCGGTGTCAACCTGCGCTTCCTGCGTCCCTTCATTGCCGGTTCGATCGGTGGTGCATGCGGTGCACTGTACGCCTCGATCGTTGGTCTGGGCGCAACCGGCACCGGCGTTACCGGTATTTTCGGTATCCTGCTGCACCTGCACCGTCCGGTACAGTACATCATCGCAATGCTGATTGCGGCAGCGGTTGCCTTCGTTCTGTCCTGGCTGTTCGGCCTCAAGCCCGAGCAGATTCAGCCCCAGACCGCACCGGCTGCACCGCAGCAGTCGTCTGAATCCACCTCGGCAGTGGAAGCTGCACCCAAGGCAGCAGAAATTGCAAACGATCTGACCATCACTGCACCGCTGACCGGCAATGCCGTATCGCTCACCGAGACCGGCGACGAGACCTTCGCACAGGAAGTGCTCGGCCCCGGTATCGCCATCGAGCCCACGGTCGGCAAGGTTGTCGCACCCTGCGACGCAACCATCAGCGCGCAGATGGGTCACGCAGTTGGCCTGTCCTGCGACAACGGCGCAGAGCTGCTCATCCATGTGGGTGTGGACACGGTAGAACTGGGCGGTAAGTGCTTCACCGGTTCGGTCACCGAAGGCCAGCGCGTCAAGGCAGGCGATACCCTGCTGACGTTCGACATGGACGGCATCCGCGCTGCCGGATACAAGACCATCACCGCAATCATCGTCACCAACGGCGAGGACTTTGCTTCGGTTGATCGTCACTTTGGTACGGTTCAGGTAGGCGATCAGCTGCTGACGCTGCGCCGCTGAACAAGGAGAGTTTTTACATGAGCAATGCATTACAGCGCGACCTGCTGCGTATGGCGGCACGCGTCGAGCGGGAGGACGGCCCCAAGGCCGCTCAGGACCCGCATAGACTGACCTTCCACATTCAGCCGCCGACCGGCTGGCTCAACGATCCGAACGGCCTGTGCAAGTATGGAGAAGACTACCATGTCTTCTTCCAGTACGGCCCGTTCGATTGCACGGGCGGTGTCAAGCACTGGGGTCATTGCAAGAGCCGTGATCTGGTGCACTGGGAGTATCTGCCCATTCTGATCTGTCCCGATCAGCCCTATGACATCCACGGTGTCTACTCGGGTTCGGCTTACATCGAGGACGGCAAGATGTACCTGTATTACACCGGCAACGTCAAGCACGAGGGTGACCATGATTACATCCGCACCGGACGCGGACACAATACCTGTCTGGCGATCTCTGAGGATGGCGAGACCATGGCGTCCAAGCAGTGCCTGATGGAGAACAAGGACTATCCGGCCGGTCTGACCTGTCATGTCCGTGATCCCAAGGTATGGAAGATGGACGGCAAGTATTATATGGTACAGGGTGCGCGTACGCTGGAAGATCGCGGTGAAGTGCTGATTTTCCAGTCCGAGGATAAGATGCACTGGACGCACTGCAACACCATCACCACGCCCGAGATTTTCGGCTATATGTGGGAGTGTCCCGATCTGTTTGAGATCGATGGTCAGTGGTTCCTGTGCGTATCGCCGCAGGGCGTTGCACAGACCGACGACCGCTTCCAGAATGTTTACGCCTGCGGTTATTTCCCGCTGTATGGGGATTTCCGCGGAGATTGTACGCTGGGTGAGTTCCAGACGCTGGACAAGGGCTTTGATTTCTACGCGCCCCAGTCCTTCCTGGACGGCACCCGCCGCATTCAGTTTGGTTGGATGGGTATGCCCGATGCAGAGTATACCAATCCCACCACGGCGTACGGTTGGCAGCACTGCATGACCGTACCCTGTGTCCTGACGGCAAAGGATGGCAAGATTCTGCGCAATCCGGTTTCGGAGCTGAACGCACTGCACGGCACGCTGCGGCAGTTATCCGTAACGCCGGGTGTGAGCGAGTCGGTCAAGACCTTTGACCTGCACTATCAGACCGCAGGCCAGCCGTTTGACCTGACCATCCACGACAGCGTGCGCCTGAACTGGCAGGATGGGGTACTGACCCTGTCCGTACCGCAGGGTGGCGCAGGCCGTACCACGCGCGTTGCACACTGTGCGGCTCCCATGAGCCTGCGCATTCTAGCAGATACCTCGTCGGTTGAGGTGTTCGTCGACGGCGGCACGACCTGCATGTCCACCCGGTGCTATCCCACGTCCTGGGGGGTACGCTGGACGAGCGGTGCAGGCGATGCCCGGCTCTGGGACATGAAACAGTCATAATCCTATCTTTATTTCCCCTGGAAAGCCCACAAGCGAGTCAAATCGCCTGCGGGTTTTCTTGTATCCGTATTGTCATCCGCAGGTGCTTGACTTTCATATTCTACGGATGTAGAATAAAGCCAATCTAAGAAGTTCTACAAATGTAGGAGGTGAAGATATGCGTGAGACCAAGCGCCTGCCCGATGCCGAACTGGCCGTGATGCAGGAGGTCTGGAGCGCACCCGAGCGTCCGGTACCGTCTGCTTGGGTGACCGAACGGTTAGTCGACCGGTGGAAGACAACGTCGGTGCTGACCTTTTTGTCCAGACTGTGCGAAAAAGGGTTTTTACAGTGTGATAAGCAGGGAAAAATGAATGTCTACACGCCGCTCGTCAGTCAGGATGACTATGGGGAGCGCGAGAGTGTCAGTCTGCTGCGCAGGTTTTATCGGGGCTCGGTGCGTGATCTGGTTGCGTCCTTGTCCCATACCGGTGCACTGACCCGGGAAGACCTCGACGAACTGCGTGATTTTCTGGACGAACAGGGGAGGGATGAGAGATGACGACCATCTTTTGGAATCTCATTCAGGTCGGCCTGACCACTTCGGTGGTGCTGCTGCCCATCCTGCTCCTGTGCGCCGTTCTGCGCCGACGGTATCCGGCAAGAGTGGTCTGTGCGCTGTGGGTGATCTTTGCCGTCAGACTGCTCGTTCCGGTACAGAATAGCTTTCCTGATGCACCCGTTCAGGTCACACCCCGGACAACACTGGTTGAGGTGCAGACGACACAGGTAAGTGAGAGCGTCCCGGAGACGAGCGGGATAGAAGACGAACCGGTCATCGCAGAGCCGCAGCCGATTATTGAGCGGCATTGGGTGCCTGCCGGGGCGGCAGTGACCGCTGAGACACAGAAATCCATTGCGTTTGACGAAATTCTGGCGCTTGTGTGGGCGGTTGGAGCAGCTGCATTCTTTGTGGGTTCCATGTTGTCCTATCGGCGGTTTGTGCATCGGGTGCGCCGCACGGCGCGTGATGTGCGCGACCTGGAATTGCTGCGCATCTATGAGAGCGAGTGTGAACGGCTGGGACTGCGTCAACGCATTCCGCTGCGGCAGACACCGGAGGCCGATGGGCCGATGCTGGTGGGTCTCGTGCAACCGGTTTTACTCCTGCCCAAGGGCGGTATTCCGCTTGCCGATGCGCCGCTCATCTTACGGCATGAACTCACACACGCAAAGCATAAGGATGTGCTGTGCAAGATGGTCTTTCTGCTTGCACGGTGCGTACACTGGTTCAATCCGGTCGTGCATCTGCTCGCGTGGCAGGGCGCACAGGATCTCGAGATCGCGTGTGACCAGTCGGTCGTGCACGGACTGGACACCGATGCAAAGAGACAGTACGGACAGTGTATCTTAAATGATGTCGCTCGCCGGATGTATGGTGGTACCATGCTCACAACCAGACTGACGGGAGGAGGAAAAGCCATGAAAACCCGTTTGCAGGCGTTATTCAGCCCCAATAAAAAGCGCCGCGGCGTGGCGCTCATTCTGACAGCCGCATTTGCTCTCACGCTGGTTGGCGGATGCTTTGCCGTCACGCCCAAGGGAACAGAAAATGCGGCGCTGGAACAGGAAATTCGCACGACAGCCGAGACCTATTTACAGGCGGTTGTGGATGGAGATGTACAGACGCTGACTACGGTTTTGCCTAAGGATGCTTTTGCGTCTCGCACACAGGAGGAAATGCAGAAGATACTGTTTGAGGCCAATCCGCATGTGACGGCGTATGCCGTTTATCCCGATGCCGAACGGGCAGGTGCCTATGTGGTCAAAAATTGGTCGCAGGCACCGCATAGCTCGCTGGCTGCACCCGATCAGCGCACCGTACAGTGGATGCAGTTCATCCGGGAGGATGGAGTGCTGAAAGTGGATGTGGACGGTGTGTACGATACATGCACCATGCAGCCGTTTGACAAGTGCAGCGTGCGAGATTTGGACACCTTCCAGATGCTCTATGGTGATCTGGGTCTGCCCGAAACCGGCCCGACTATGTTGGACGATGCAGCGGGACAGATCGAAACCCTACTGGGTCTGACCGGTGGGCGACTGGAAAAGCAGGGTGAGACCACGTTCCACTATACCTTCTTCAATGGACAGGAAATTTCCATTCTGACCAGACCGGAAGGAGACGGCTGGAAGTTTGACCGCTGGACGACCGTGCAGAAGGATGCAAAGCCGGTCGATGCCGAGACGCAGAAGCAAATGGAAGCACTGGCACAGCGCTGGTGTGATGCACAGGTGGATGGTCTCTCGGCAGAGCAGGCCAAAACCCTGCTTGGCAAAGATATGATGGCCATGTTTAACGAGTATATCGGCTGGTATTCTGACATTGATGAGCAAAGACTGATGAAAGTGTATAATGTGCCGATCCTCGCGGATCAGGCTAAATACACAGTCAATGACCAGGATAGTACGGTGACTGTTCGGGTGTATAGTGACGGGAAAGACTCGGGGGATACAGAACAATCTCGAAGTTGGTTCAACGGAATCACGCAGGTGCAGACACTGTATTTTGGCTGGCAGGAGGATGGCCTGCGTATTATGGATTACACGATCGATCAAGCCATGATTCTGGATGACCCAGATGTCATTTGCTGGACGGCAGATGATGTTATCAAGATTGGTATGCCTGAGCAGCCTATGACTACTACTTCGCTTGAAGAGCTCATCTATAGGAACTTCCCGGTTGCCGGTGGACGGTATCGCAAGGTAGATGATATGATCGCCTATGACTTTGCCGACGGCACGATGATCTATTTCCAGTATGAGCGAGAACAGCTCGAAGATTTGGATAGATATCATCTGACGGGCGTGGTCGAGCCTGAAAATAATGAGCCGCAGGAGCATCTGACACGGTTTGTGCCGGTCATCGAGGCGGCAAACCAGTGGGCGGAAGGCTATCTTTGGGAAAATGCAATGTTCCGCTATCCGTTTATGAGCACAGCGTTGCAGCAGCAGTTTATACAGCAGCAGGAACGGATGGGCAATCATCTGCGCATTTTCTGGAAGATTGGTTGGGGTTCCAGCCCGGATGTGACCGACTGGATGCTGCGAGATCTGACCGAGGACAGTGTGACCGTAGTGTATCAGTTGGAAGCAGGTGGGGAACTGTACCGCTATGCCGAGCGTTTGACCGTGGGCGAGCAGGATGGCATCCCGGTTGTGACCGGATGTGATGCATTGCAGGCGACTTTGGATGACAGCTTGACGCGAGAGCAGTTTTTGCAGCTGTATCCAGATGATGTGTCCGGGCTGATGGTGAACCCGGATATGGAATACATGCGGGAACGTTCAGATAAGTTCCAGACGCCGGAAGACGCGCTGCGTGCAGCGATTTGTATGTTCTATGATGAGAAAACGTATCCGGTGACGCGAGTTGGCGAGCAGATTGTGGTCGGTCAGGGAGTCGATCAAGATCTCAAGGTGACGTTCCCGGATGGCGGAGAGGTCTACATTACTATGCATCAGTTTACCGATGAAGGTGGGCTGAAGTTATGGAGTGTTGGACGCATCTGGGAAGGAATGCCCAATCATACGACGTAAACCGATGATAAGCAAGAAAAACCGCCCGAGAGGGCGGTTTTTTTGTGGGTAAGTATTTTTGAAATCCGGGGCGGACACCGGATTTCAAGAGGGGAGTTCCGTGTCCGTCGGGACACGGCTCAGGGCGCTGCCCTGAGAACCCGCAGCCTTTGAAAAGGCTGGCGAAACTTTCAATATGGCTGCGGCGGTTTAGAGTAGTTCAGCGAAAGAGTGGATATAGCGGTCGGCGGTGTGTTCAATTTCGGTTTGATCGTGCGCCGATGCGGGTTCTTCCACCGCAACCGTATAAAATCCGGCGGATTTTGCGCTCTGAATACCGCGCAGGATATCTTCAAAGACGGCACACTGATTCGGTGCAGTCTGCATACGCTCAGCAGCAAGCAGATAGATATCCGGGGACGACTTATCGCCGTTCACCTCATGGATGGTTGTGATATTATCGAACAATCCGGTGATGCCCAGACGATCCAGACAGGGAAGAACCAGTTCGGGTTCGGATGAGGTTGCCGCCGAGATATGCACACCCTGTGCACAAAGTTTGCGCAGAAATTCTTCGGCGTACGGTTTGAGCGGTACGCGGTCACGGTAGGCGGCACGGGCGAGGTCATACCATTCCTGCATGAGCTGTTCGGGTGTTTCGTTCAAACCGAAGCGGTCGATGGTATAGCGTGCGGCATCAGCAAAGCCGAGGTGTGCGATAGACTGTGCATAGTCGGGAAGGATGGGCAGACCGCGGCGGGACAGGAATACTTCATCCACTTCGCTCCACACCCAAAGGGAGTCGAGCAGAGTGCCGTCCAGATCGAAGATAAAACCGATCAGGTCATTGAGTGTCCGCATGAGATACCTCCGTGAGTTTGAGATGAGAAGACAGTGTCTGCGCGTCCATCTGGCTCAGGGCATCGATGACCGCGATGTGAAAACTGCCTGTACCGAGATGTCCAGCTTTCTTAAAAGCGATTTCGCCGGCGGCAGAGATTGCGCCCAGTGCGGCAATCGCGGCAGGTAAGTGGTCGTCGGAAGCGGCTGCGAACGCGGCGCACAGGACGGTGGCGATGCAGCCCATACCGGTGACACGGGACAGCATTTTGTGACCGCCTTCCAGTCGATATAAATGAAAGGCGTTTGCGACAAGATCGGTTTCACCAGTCAGCGCGACCGTGCAGTGATAGCGTGCCGAAAGTGCGCGTGCCAGCGCTTCGCCGTCCGAAATGGAAATGGAGTGATCGCTGTCGATGCCGTGCTGGTTGACGTGCATGCCATAAATGCAGGCAGCTTCCGAGCGATTGCAGCGCAAGATGGAAATATGGACGGTTTCCAGAAGCTGACGCACAGCCGAGGTGCGCAGAGAGGACACGCCCACACCCACGGGGTCGAGCACGACCGGGATGCCCATGCGGTTGGCCTGCGCACCGGCCAGCAGCATAGCGTCCAGTTTGCGCGGCGATAGCTGGCCGATATTGAGCACAAGCGCCTGTGCGTGTGTGATCACCGCGTCGGCCTCTTCGGGTGCATCGGCCATAATAGGAGATGCGCCGATGGCGAGGGCTGCATTTGCGCAGTCGTTGATCGTCACATAGTTGGTGATACAGTGAATGATCGGCTGGCGGTCGCGCAGAACGTCGCACAGCGCACCGGCCTGATATGTAAGATCCATGTGGATTGCCTCCTGTTCTGGTTTTTATTATACAAATGTGGGACGGTACCGTCAACCGTGGTTGTCAAGCACGGCATGGGTATGATAGGATAAGAAAAAAGACCGGCGGAGGTGCACAGCCTGTGAAAAAATTGGAATTACTGGTTTCATCCATACTGGCAGGACTGCTCATCGGTGTGAGCGGTGCCATTTATCTGGGAAGCGGAAAGATACCATTTGGAGCCGTGCTGTTTTCAGTAGCGCTCTTCACAATTTGTACCCGCGGGATGGCGTTGTTTACCGGCCGTGTTGGGTATCTCATTACGCGGAACGATCGCATGGTCTGTGTCCGGGAACTGCTGGTCATCTGGCTGGGCAACCTGATTGGATGTGCGGTGACGGCGCTGGCAGTTGCGTATGCAAAACCGGCTTATCGGGAGATGGCGTGCGAGCTGACGGCGCTCAAGCTGTCCGAGTCTCCAGTGCAGATCTTTCTGCTCGGCGTGATGTGCGGTTTGCTCATGTACATTGCGGTCGATCACTTCCGTACCTGGCAGGGCGATTTCGGGCGTTTCGTCGGCATTTTACTCTGCGTCCCGGCCTTCATTATCGCTGGGTTTGAGCACGTGGTAGCTGACATGTTTTATCTGATGCTTGGCGTGCAGCAGGGAATGATTGGAAAGATCATTGTATTTTTGCTCGTTTGTTCGCTGGGAAACGCCTGCGGTGCATGGCTCATTCCGCTTTGGGATAAACTGCGCATGAGACAGGGATAGAAAAAGAGGACGTTTTGATAAACGTCCTCTTTTCACATGATTTCGGATGGAGGGTCTTGAGATCGGGGAGATCAGAACATATCGCCCATGTGCTTTGCGGTATTGGTCACCTGATTTGCGGCCTGCTTGACGCTGCGCTTGACAGACGGACTGGACATTGCGCTCGAAGCCATTGCAGAGGCGATTGCGCCGACGGCCATACCGGCGGCCATGCTGGACAGAATGGGGGTCAGTTTCATGTTTTTTCACGCTCCTTTTGCTGTTAGTATGGCGTCGCAGACCGTGATTTAGCCCTTGGAAAATCAGAAAAAATTTACGATGACCTAACAAAATTTCTTTAGTTGCCGAAATTTTACAAAATTTCGAGCAATTTCGTTTGCCTTTTGTAAGAATGGCGGTTTACAGAACCGGGTATTCTAGGATATAATAATATAAACAATAAGTGAACAACTGTAATCAGACTTTTAATCGGAACCCGTGAGTTCCCAAAGTGCCTGAACGATCGAATGAGAGCAAAAATTGTCTTGTGTCACCAGATTTGCACACAAGGCATGGCTTCGTGCGGCTTCTTGCCTTTGGGCAGGAAGCTTTTTTTGTGCCGTAAGCAGGAAAGGAGTATGCCAGTGTTGCAGCAGACAGCAGAGATCATGGACGAAGCAGCCGTCCGCCGTGCGCTGACCCGCATCGCGTTTGAGATCATCGAGAAAAATCATGGTAGCCGCAGTTTGCTGCTCGCCGGGATTCAGACGCGTGGCGTACCGCTGGCTGAACGCATCGCAGATAAGCTTGGTGAGGTCGAGGGCTTCCGCCCGCCCGTCCTGCCGCTCGACATCGGCCCCTTCCGCGATGATTTGCCCCACACAGCGCCACCGGTGCTGCCCGATATTCCTGGGCTTGCAGGGTGCACGGTGGTCATCGTCGATGATGTGCTCTATACCGGTCGCTCGGTACGCGCTGCCATCGAGGCGGTGTCCCACATGGGACGCGCCGCTCGCATCCAGCTGGCCGTCCTCATTGACCGCGGTCACCGAGAGCTTCCCATCCGACCCGATTACGTCGGCAAAAACCTGCCGACCTCCCAGAACGAGCGCGTATGCGTCAGTCTGCGTGAGACCGACGGGGAAGACCGGGTGACCATTGTCAAGCAGTCCGGGACTGCCGCGTCAGATTAAGATTCCAATATAGCAAGTCGATTCTCATAAAAGTCATCAACCAGCGCCGGACAGCCTTACGGCCCGTGTGAAAGGAGACAAATCATGTCCGTACAAAAACTCGTTGAATGCATCCGCCAGAAGAACAACCCGACCGTTGCCGGTCTGGACGCACGCCTGGAGTATATTCCGTCCTTTATTGTATCCCAGTGCGTTGAGCGCTACGGCGAAACCCTGGAGGCAGCAGCGGCTGCCATGCAGCAGTTCAACATCAGCCTGATCGATGCCCTGCACGACATCGTACCCGCAATCAAGCCGCAGGCAGCATACTATGAACTGCTCGGCCCCAAGGGTGCAGAAGTGCTCAAGAACACCATCGACTATGCGCATGAGAAGGGCATGTATGTCATCGCTGACATCAAGCGCAACGACATCGGCGCAACCGCATCGGCTTACGCTGAGGCATATCTGGGCTGCACCAAGGTCGGCGACAAGGAGCTGCCGGTTTACAATGCAGATTCCTGCACGGTCAACGCTTACCTCGGCACCGACGGCATCGAGCCCTTCCTGAAGGAGTGCCGCGCACGCGAGAAGGCCATCTATATCCTGGTCAAGACCTCCAACCCGTCTTCTGGTGAGTTCCAGAACCGCGACATGGAGGGCAAGCCGCTCTTCGTCCGCGTGGCAGAGCAGTTTGCCAAGTGGGGCGAGGGTCTGGACACCCCGTCTGGCTACAATCAGGTTGGCGCGGTCGTCGGCGCGACCTACCCCGAAGAGCAAAAGATCATCCGTTCCATCATCCCCAAGGCATATTTCCTCGTACCGGGCTACGGCGCACAGGGCGCGACCGCAAAGGATATCGCAAATGCCTTCAACGATGACGGCCTGGGTGCGATCGTAAACTCTTCCCGCGGTATCATGTGCGCTTGGAAGAAGACCGGCAAGGACGGCGCAGACTTCATGGAGGCTGCACGCGCAGAAGCCATCCGCATGCGTGACGACATCGTGTCCGCTATCCGCTAAACCATTTTTCCACTTTCCCCATCGTAAAGTTTGCAAGGAGTGACGATAGATTTGAAGAAAGCGTATCTGCTGCTCGCCGACGGTACCCTGTTCGAGGGTAAGGCTGCCGGCTATGAGGGATGCAGCATCGGCGAGGTCGTATTCAATACGGGTATGGCCGGTTATCAGGAGGTTCTGACCGACCCGTCTTACTATGGCCAGACGGTGTGCATGACTTACCCCCTGGTTGGTAATTATGGAATCAACTTCGATGACGGCGAGTCCAAGAAGAGCTGGGTTTCGGGTTATATCATGCGTGAAATGTGTGAATATCCCTCGAACTTCCGCTGCCAGATGAGCCTGGATGCCTATCTCAAGGAGCAGAAGGTAGTCGGCCTGCAGGGCATCGACACCCGACGCCTGACCCGTATCCTGCGCAACAGCGGCGTTATGAACGGTGTCATCTATACCGAAGGCCACGAGCCCGACGAGAAGATCATCGAAGAGATGAAGGCTTACGTCGTCAAGGACGCGGTTAAGTCGGTTACGCTTTCCGAGACCGAGGTACACCCGGCACAGGGCGAGCGCAAGTACCGCATCGGTCTGATGGACTTCGGCGTCAAGTACAATATCGTCCGTGAACTTTGCAAGCGCGGCTGTGAGGTCACCGTCCTGCCCGGTTTCACCAAGGCAGAGGATATTCTGGCCGGTGGTTACGACGGCATCATGCTGTCGAATGGCCCCGGTGATCCGGCAGAAAACGTCGGCATTGTAGAAGAACTCAAAAAGCTCATCGCATCCGGTCTGCCCATCTTCGGTATCTGCCTGGGCCATCAGCTCATGGCACTGGCCATCAATGCCAAGACTGAGAAGATGCGCTTTGGTCACCGTGGTGTCAACCACCCGGTCAAGGACCTCGACGAAGACCGCACCTATATCACCAGCCAGAACCACGGCTACGCGGTCGTTGGCGACACCATTGACCCGGCGATTGCACGCGTGCGCTTTGTCAACCTGAATGACGGCACGGTCGAGGGTGTCGAGCACATCGGCAAGCCCATTTTCACCGTGCAGTATCACCCCGAGGTCTGCCCCGGTCCGCAGGATACCTCGTACCTGTTCGACCGATTCCTCGAAAACATTGACAAGCACAAGGGAGGCCAGTTCTAATGCCGCTGAGAAAAGATATCCACAAAGTCATGGTACTGGGCTCCGGCCCCATCGTCATCGGTCAGGCGGCCGAATTCGACTACGCAGGCACTCAGGCATGCCGTGCCCTGCGTGAAGAGGGTCTGGAGGTCGTTCTGGTAAACTCCAACCCGGCAACCATCATGACCGATAAGGCCATGGCTGACAAGGTATATATTGAGCCGATGACCCTGGACGCGGTCAAGGAAATCATCAAGAAAGAGCGCCCAGACTCCCTGATCCCCAACCTCGGCGGTCAGACCGGTCTGAACCTGGCAATGGACCTGTCCGCTGACGGTTTCCTCGACGAGTACGGCGTTAAGCTGCTGGGTGCAAACCCGGACACCATCGCCAAGGCCGAAGACCGCCAGATGTTCAAGGACACCATGGAGAAGATCGGCGAGCCGTGCATCGCTTCCAAGGTCGTACACACGGTCGAGGACGCAGTTGCATTCACCGAGGAGATTGGCCTGCCGGTCATCATCCGTCCGGCATACACCCTGGGCGGTACCGGCGGCGGTATCGCATACACCTGGGAGCAGCTGCGCGAGATCGCTGCGACCGGTATCATGTACTCTCGTGTCGACGAGATCCTGGTCGAGAAGTGCATCGCAGGCTGGAAGGAAGTCGAGTATGAGGTCATGCGCGACAGCAAGGGCAACGCCATCACCATCTGTAACATGGAGAACGTTGACCCGGTTGGCGTTCACACCGGTGACTCGGTCGTTGTCGCACCCAGCCAGACCTTGTCTGACAAGGAATACCAGATGCTGCGCACCTCTGCGCTCAACATCATCACCGAGCTGGGCATCGAGGGCGGCTGTAACGTACAGTACGCACTGAACCCGAACTCTTTCGAGTACGCAGTCATCGAGGTAAACCCCCGTGTTTCCCGTTCTTCCGCGCTGGCATCTAAGGCGACCGGCTTCCCGATCGCAAAGGTCACTGCCAAGATCGCAATCGGTTACGGTCTGGACGAGATCATGAACGCGGTCACTGGCAAGACTTACGCTTGCTTCGAGCCGACCCTCGACTATATCGTTGCCAAGTTCCCGCGCTGGCCGTTTGATAAGTTCGTTTACGCAGACAACTCGCTCGGTACCCAGATGAAGGCGACCGGTGAGGTCATGGCGATTGCACCGTCCTTCGAGCAGGCCATGATGAAGGCCATCCGCGGCGTTGAGATGAAGCTGGACAGCTTCATTATGCCCAAGCTCAAGACTTGGTCGGATGAGGAAATCAAGGCTGGTGTTGCCAAGGTTAACGACGAGCGTCTGCTGGTCATCTGCGAGGCGCTGCGCCGCGGCATCATGACCATTGACGAGATTCACGACATCACCATGATCGATACCTGGTTCCTGCACGGCTACAAGAACATTGTGGACATGGAGCACGAGCTGGCTGAGGCTTCCGAGCTGAATGAGGAGCTGTACCTGCGCGCTAAGAAGATGGGCTTCCTCGATAAGACCATCGAGCAGCTGTCCGGTAAGCAGGTAGGTGCACTCAAGCGCCTGCCGGTCTACAAGACGGTTGATACCTGTGCAGCAGAGTTTGACGCGGAGACCCCGTACTACTACTCGACCTTCGACGACGAAAATGAGGTCAAGCCGTCCACCGGCAAGAAGAAGGTACTGGTTCTGGGTTCCGGTCCTATCCGTATCGGTCAGGGTATCGAGTTTGACTACTGCTCGGTTCACTCTGTGTGGGCGCTCAAGGAGCTGGGCTGCGAGACCATTATCATCAACAACAACCCTGAGACCGTTTCCACCGACTTTGATACCGCTGACCGTCTGTACTTTGAGCCGCTGACGCCCGAGGACGTCGAGGGTGTTGTCAATGCTGAGAAGCCGGACGCAGCCATCGTACAGTTTGGCGGTCAGACCGCCATCAATCTGGCAGCACATCTGGAAAAGCTGGGCGTGCCGATTCTGGGCACTCAGGCTTGGTCGATCGACGCGGCAGAAGACCGTGAAAAGTTCGACGAGATTCTGGAGGAGTGCGGCATTCCGCGCCCCAAGGGAGAGACTGTATTCACCGAGGAAGAGGCTGTCAGCGTCGCTGACCGTCTGGGCTACCCGGTTCTCGTGCGTCCGTCCTACGTTCTGGGCGGTCAGGGTATGGAAATTGCATACAGCGAGCAGGATATCCGCGAGTATATGCAGGTCATCACCCGTCACAAGGTCGAGAACCCGGTACTCGTCGATAAGTATATGATGGGACAGGAAATCGAGGTCGACGCAATCTGCGACGGCGAGGACATCCTGATTCCGGGTATCATGGAGCACTTTGAGCGTGCCGGCGTACACTCCGGTGACTCGATTTCCATGTATCCGTCCCTGCACATCTCGTCCAAGCACAAGGACACCATCATCCGCTATACCCGTGCGCTGGCTAAGAGCCTCAAGGTTCTGGGTCTGGTCAATATCCAGTTCGTTCTGTATAATAATCAGGTCTATATCATCGAGGTTAACCCCCGTTCGTCCCGTACCGTGCCCTATATCTCTAAGATCACCGGCGTACCGATGATTGATCTGGCAACCCGCTGCATGTTCGGCGAGAAGCTGCGCGACATGGAGTTCGGCACCGGTTTGTACCCCGAGCGCGATTACTACGCAGTCAAGGTTCCGGTATTCTCCTTCCAGAAGCTGCGTGATCTGGACACCCAGCTCGGACCTGAGATGAAGTCGACCGGTGAGGTTCTGGGCGTTGCCAAGGACTTCAAGGAAGCTCTGTACAAGGGTCTGCTCGGTGCTGGTTTTGCCATGCACAAGAAGACTGGCAAGGTCGTCATTTCCGTCCGTCCGGCTGACAAGCAGGAGGCAATTCCGATTGCTGAGAAGTTCGAGAAGCTCGGCTACGATATCTATGCAACCCACGGCACGGCCAACACGCTCAACAACGCGATGGTTGCAGCCAACGTGGTTTACAATGCATTCGAGCCCGAAATGCATCCCAACATTCTGGACATGATCGAGAACGGTGAGGTCGATTACGTCATCTCCACCTCGGTCAAGGGCCGTCATCCCGAGCTTGCAAGCGTTAAGATTCGTCGTGCGGCAACCGAGCACGCAATTCCGTGCCTGACCGCGATTGACACCGCAAATGCACTGCTGGAGTGCATGGAAAGCGGTATGGAAATCAAAAACTGCAAGATGGTCGACATTAACGATATCTAAAAAGAAATCCCGCGTCTTAATAGACGCGGGATTTTTTGCATCGGTCAGTTTGCGGAAGGTGAGAAAATGAGGTCGCGTAGCGGCTCCATCTCGGTGAACCAGCGGCCGGATTGCCGGTCGTAGAACTTGGTGTCTGAGTTCACGGCGAAGGGGATACCTGCCGCATCCAGGTTGTCACAGAGAAAGGCGGCAAAGGTCATCTGCTCGGATAAGGTGTAGTCATCTCCGTCGTTGTAATTGCCGGTCATCCAGGCACCGACCCAAGTGGGAATGCCGGTCTGTGCCTGCCAGTCGAGTGCAAGCTGGATTTGATCGAGAACCAGCTGCTTTTCGGCTGTGGTTCCGGTCGTCCACAGCTTCTTCTCGTTGGTCTTGCTTGGACCGGCTGCATAGAAATGCCACTCGGCCATCAGATAGCCGTTTGCCTGCGAGGGCACCCGAAGCTCGGACAGATAAGCCGGATTGGAGCGCAGACGCGGGGACATCATAATGATGCGGTCGGGATTGGTCTGGCGAATGGCTGCGGTTACGCGCTCGATCATCTCATTGAGCCGGTCGGGCTGCTGGTTGAGCGCGTCGGTGCACTCGATGAGCAGATCAAATGACAGCGCATGCGACTTGTCCTGATATCGTGCGGCAATAGTGCTCCACCACGCGACGACATGCTCGAGATTGCGCTCAGAAGGGTCATTTTTGAAGGCATCTGCCTGATAGGCAAGTACCGGAATGAGTCCGTGAGACAGGCAATCATCGATCTGGCGGTCGAGGCTGGCCAGCACACCCGGGGTTAGGTCATCTTTGACGCGGATGCGCACATGCTTGATGCTGGCTTCTACAAAATCGATGACTGTTTGGGGCTGGTAATTGGCGCGGCCCTCGCTGGTTTTGGATCAGTCGACATCCATACCATGCCCGAGCATGCTCTGATATTGCGCGGGTGTGATGGCTTCATCCTGAGACTGGAAAGAAGAGACCGTGGAAGTAACCGGGGGTCTGTGGTATCATGGGAGAGAACGCCAGAGCGGCAGCGGTGAGCATGCTCAGCGCCGACAGGCGTAATTTCATCGGCTTCATAGGAAACAACTCCTGTTTATAACTGTTTTGAAATCTTTTTGTATTGTAACATATCGGACAGCGGTGAACAAGTGGACAAGGGAGCGGTATGGGATTTCCCGTCTTGCGTTTTGGGTTGTTTTCCAGTACAATAAAAAACAGAAATCTGTGTTTACAGGAGGATTTAATATGGCGACTCAGGAAATGTGTCGTGTCGTCGGCAACCGGGAGATTGGCGCCGGTCTGTTTGAGCTGACGATGGAAGCACCGGTACTGTGTATGCAGGCACAGCCCGGTCAGTTCGTTCATATCACCTGCGGAGAGGGCAATCTGCTGCGTCGTCCCATCTCGATTTGCAATGTACAGGACGGTCAGATGATCGTTGTTTTTCAGGTCAAGGGTGACGGTACCGCGTGGCTGTCCAAGCGCCGCGAGGGCGATGTACTCGATGTACTGGGTACGCTCGGCCACGGCTTCCGCATGGAAGAGCTGGGTGACCATCCCATCTTCATCGGCGGCGGCATCGGCGTTCCGCCTATGCTCATGACCATGCGTGCAGCCAAGGAAAACGGCGCAAAGCCCGAGGCAATTCTGGGCTTCCGCAATCAGAATGCGGTTATTTTGGAAGATGCATTCCGCAGACTGGGTGAGACCCACGTCTGCACCGACGACGGCAGCTACGGTGTGCACGGTTTTGTTACCGATGTGCTCAAGCTGCACGTACAGGAAGCAACCGCGATTTGCGCCTGCGGCCCCAAGCCCATGCTGCGCGCCATCGCGGAGATTGCAGAGGCACAGGGCATCCCGTGTCAGGTCTCCATGGAGGAGCGCATGGGCTGCGGCATCGGTGCATGTCTGGTCTGCGCCTGCGAGCTCAAGCTCAAGGACGGACAGGAAGGCGTAAGATACGGCCACGTCTGCAAGGATGGCCCGGTATTTGACAGCAAGGAGGTCGTTTGGTAATGGATCTGCGCGTAAATATTTGCGGGGTAGAGCTCAAAAACCCCATCACGACCGCGTCGGGTACCTTTGGCTTCGGTCACGAGTACGGCGAGTTCTTTGATCTGTCCGAGCTGGGCGGTGTCGGCGTTAAGGGTCTGACCCCGACCGAGCGTCTGGGCAATCCTGCGCCCCGTATCGCAGAGACTCCGATGGGTATTCTCAACTGCGTCGGCCTGCAGAACCCCGGCATTGACCGTTTCATCGAGGAGCAGATTCCGTTCCTGCGCCAGTACGACACCAAGATCATTGCGAACGTATCGGGCAACACGGTTGAGGAATACTGCGGCATGATCGAGAAGATCTCTGATGCAGACGTTGACCTGATCGAGATGAACATTTCCTGCCCGAACGTCAAGTGCGGCGGTATGGCTTTCGGCACCCAGCCCAAGATGGTCGAGGAAGTTGTATCTGCGGCCAAGAAGTACGCAAAGAAGCCGCTGATTGTCAAGCTCAGCCCCAATGTCACCGACATTACTGAGATTGCACGCGCAGCAGTTGCTTCGGGTGCTGACGCACTGAGCCTCATCAACACGCTGCTCGGCATGCGCATCAATGTCGATACCCGTCGCCCCATTCTGTCCAACATCATGGGCGGTATGTCCGGTCCGGCAGTATTCCCGATTGCCGTACGCATGGTTTATCAGGTACGCAAGGCGGTTGACGTGCCGATCATCGGTATGGGCGGTATTCGTACCGGCCGTGACATTGCGGAAATGATGCTGGCAGGTGCGGACGCAATCGCAATCGGTACCGCTATGTTTGCCGACCCGATGGCTCCTGTCAAGGCGCTCAATGAGCTCAAGGAATATATGATTCAGCACGGCATCGAGAAGGTCACCGACCTGACCGGGGCGGTAGAGGTATGACAACAATCTATCTGATTCGTCACGCCGAGGCAGAGGGCAATGTATATCGCCGCTGTCACGGACAGTACGACAGTCTGCTCACCGAGCGGGCGTACCAGCAGCTGCCTTATCTGGCTGACCGCTTTGCAGATGTCCCGCTGGATGCGATTTATGCGTCCGACCTCTATCGCGCGCGTCACACGGCCAAAGCCATTGCAGACCGCAAGGGCATGAAGGTGCATGTGCGTCCGGTACTGCGTGAAATTGCGATGGGTGAGTGGGAGGACAAGACTTGGGCAATCCTGCCCAGAGAAGCCCCCGAGCAGTACGCCAAGTGGCAGACACGCCCATGGGAATGTGAAGTTCCCGGCGGTGAGCGTGTTCTGGATACCGGCGACCGTGTGTTAGGCGGCTTGCGTCAGCTTGCGCAGGAATGGGATGGCAAGTCCATCGCGGTGGTCAGTCATGGTTCGGCCATTCGCGGCATTTTGTGCCGGGTACTCGGCTATGAACCCGAACAGATTGGTCAAGTCGGCTGGGGCGATAACACCTGTGTGGCAAAGTTCGAATTTGACGGCGATACCATCCGCCCGATTTACTGGAACGATGCGTCCCATCTGCCCGAAGACCTGTCTACCTTCGCGAAGATCGGCTGGACGAACAGCAGGGGCGTGCCGATGTCGGTGCAGGCATGGTTCCGACCCTATGACCCGGAAAGTGCGGAAGATCGTGCGCTGCTCATTGGGTTTGCGCGTGAGTTTTACCGCAATGCTTATGGTTCGACCGACATGCTCGACGAGGATGCTTGGATGGCTGACACTGATGCAATGGCGGCAAAGCACGATCGTGCGGTCACGATTGGCATGGTCGAAGATCAGCCGGTCGCGTTGGTGCGCATGAATGTGTGCGACGAAAGTGAACCGGAGATTGGCAAGGTCGGCTCGTTTGTCATCAGCGAAGATTACCGAGGCACCGGTCTGAGCGGTCAGATTCTCGGTCAGGCCATTTCGGTTTATCGTGCACTTGGTAAGGACTACTTATGCGCTTATGTCGCAAAGAACAATGCCCGTGCGCATGGCTTTTATGATAAGTATGGCTTCCACAATCAGGGCGAAGTGATGAAAGCGGAAGGCCTGCACGATAAAATGGTCAAGAAGATCAAGGTTGAATCGGTCGCAGAGGAGTCTGATGACTTTATCTGGGAAGGTTAAACAAGCACCGCACCCCTAATTGAAGCTTTCGCCAGCCTTTCTCGAACCTTGCGGAGCCAGAAAAAGCCCCTGTGGGGCGTTTTCCCGCAAGGCTGTGGCCGACTAGTTCGGCTAAGGCCCTAACACGCGGGCACCGTTGCCCTGAGTCGCTCTCCGCAGAGAGCGAAATTCCCTCTTGATTCCCAGCGTCCGGCCTGGGAATCAACCCAGAATCAAGAAAAAGCGTTCCATCCCTGGAACGCTTTTTGCTTTTATGAGGTTGTTATCTCATCCTCTGCGCATCCAAATAGCCCTGCAAAATGAGCGTCGCCGCAACCGCATCTACATTTTTACGATGCTGCTTGGCCTTTTTGCCTGCCTGATGCAAAATCTGGTGCGCTTCCACCGTCGTCCGACGCTCATCCCATAATACTACCGGCACACCGGTCTGCTCCCGAATATCCTCGGCTAGCTGGGCGCACTTTTCCGCACGCGGCCCGACCGAACCGTCCATATTCTTGGGATAACCCAGTACAACCGTCTCAATCTTGTTGTCTTTAATGTATGCGACGAGCTTTTCGAGCAGCTTGTCCCGGTTCCATTCGGAAATGACCGACGGGGAACCGGCCAGCAGACCGGTCGGGTCGGAAACCGAAAGGCCGGTGCGCGCGTCGCCGTAGTCTACGCCTAAAATCTTCACGCTGTATTCGCCTCCTGTTTGGGTCGGTTATCGTTTGTGTGCAATCATTATAACATAGAACGGCGGAATTTGTACATAAAACTCAAAAAATGATGCTTGACTTGCACAGGGGGGACGTGATACAATAATTACACCTATGTAGGTTCTTTTTTTATGCCTGTTTTTTTGAGGCTGAGCCTGCAAAGGGAGGCAATCAAGTCTGCCGGAACACCCGACGGACATAAACACAATTCAAGGAGGTGCCGTTATGCGCGTTAAGGTAACGCTGGCCTGCACTGAGTGCAAGCAAAGAAACTACGATACGATGAAGAACAAGAAGAACGATCCCGACCGTCTTGAGATGAACAAGTACTGCCGCTTCTGCAAAAAGCATACTTTGCATCGCGAGACTAAGTAATCGACGAGAAAGGAAGTACGCTTCATGGCAGAGCAGGAAAAATCCACTCCCGCTGTAAAGAAGCAGACTGACAAGCCGGCAAAGGCCAAGAAGCCCTCGTTCTTCGCGCGAATCGGTAACTGGTTCCACGAACTCAAGGCTGAGATCAAAAAGATCGTTTGGCCGACCCGTAAGCAGACCGTCAACAACACGCTCGTTGTCCTGGCCTGCTGCCTGGTGCTCGGTGTGTTCATCTGGGTACTGGACGCAATTTTCGGCTTCGGTTTCCAGACACTCGTCGGCTTCTTCGCCGCTTGATTTTGAGAGGGGCCGGATACTATGTCAGATGCAGCAAAATGGTATGTGGTTCACACATACTCGGGCTACGAGAATAAAGTAGCCTCGTCCATCGAAAAAGCGGTGGAAAATCGTAAGCTCCACGACCTCATCACCGCTGTCAACATCCCTGTTGAGCGCGTGACCGAAGTAAAGGACGGCAAGACCCGCGAGATCGAGCGCAAGCTCTTCCCGGGCTATGTACTGGTCAAGATGATCCTGACCGATGAAAGCTGGTACCTCGTGCGCAATACGCGCGGCTGCACAGGATTCGTCGGCCCGAACTCCAACAAGCCGCTCCCGCTTTCCGATGAGGAAGTGCTGAAAATGGGCGTGGAGAAGCGAGAAATCGAAATCAATTATCAGCTGGGCGACAGCGTGCGCGTCATCGACGGCCCGCTGGCAGGCTTCATCGGCGTTGTCGATGAGCTCGAGCCCGAAAAGAACAAGGTACGCGTTGTCGTATCGATGTTCGGCAGAGAGACGCCCGTCGAACTCGAACTGGATCAGGTCGAGACGCTGGGCGACTGATCCCTGGACGGTCAGTAATACCGGACAGGCAGTCAACGAGACGCAGAGGATGCGTTTCATGGCAAGTGGGAGAGTCGTCCGACTCGCCAGCCACCACATTTTTTAAGGAGGATACCTCAACATGGCACAGAAAGTAGTAGGCTACATCAAGCTCCAGATTCCTGCGGGCAAGGCAACCCCTGCGCCCCCGGTTGGCCCGGCTCTGGGTCAGCATGGTGTCAACATCATGGCTTTCACCAAGGAATTCAACGAGCGCACCAAGAATGACGCGGGTCTCATCATCCCCGTAGTCATCACGGTTTATGCAGACCGTTCCTTCAGCTTCGTTACCAAGACTCCCCCGGCAGCTGTTCTGATCAAGAAGGCTTGCAAGATCGAGTCTGGCTCTGCTGTTCCGAACAAGACCAAGGTCGCTAAGATCTCCAAGGCTGACGTTCAGAAGATCGCAGAGATGAAGATGCCTGACCTCAATGCTGCTTCCGTAGAGGCTGCTATGAGCATGATCGCAGGCACCTGCCGCTCTATGGGCATCACCGTAGAAGAGTAATTTTTCATAAGCTGAAGTTTCACGTTTTTTGACGGCGGACACGGCCGTCTAAGTGGGAGGGAAATTCCCGCAGTACCACTAAAGGAGGATATTATTGTGCGCAAAGGTAAAAAGTATGTAGAGAGCGCAAAGCTGGTAGACCGTACCAAGCTGTACGATCCCGCTGAGGCGCTTGCAACCGTTGTTTCTACCGCTAAGGCTAAGTTCGACGAGACCGTTGAGCTGCATGTAAAGCTGGGCGTTGACTCCCGTCACGCTGACCAGCAGGTTCGCGGCGCGATCGTTCTGCCGCACGGTACTGGTAAGGATGTTCGCGTCCTGGTATTCGCAAAGGGCCCCAAGGCTGACGAGGCTGTTGCTGCTGGTGCAGAGTACGTTGGCGCTGAGGATATGGTTGCTAAGATCCAGAACGAGAACTTCTTCGATTACGACGTTGTCATCGCAACCCCTGACATGATGGGCGTTGTTGGCCGTCTGGGTAAGGTCCTGGGCCCCAAGGGTCTGATGCCGAACCCGAAGGCTGGTACCGTTTCGATGGACGTTGCTAAGGCTGTTAAGGAGTCTAAGGCTGGTAAGATCGAGTACCGTCTGGACAAGACCAACATTATCCACTGCCCGATCGGCAAGGCTTCCTTCGGCGTTGAGAAGCTGCAGGACAACTTCAACGCACTGATGGGCGCTATCATCAAGGCTAAGCCGGCTGCTGCAAAGGGTCAGTACGTCCGCTCCTGCGTCGTTGCGTCCACCATGGGCCCCGGCGTTAAGATCAACGCGGCTAAGGTTTCTGAGTAATTTTTTACTAGAAACTTAAAAAACGTGTTGACAAGGCATGTTTTCCATGCTATAATTTAATAGCTTGGTCAAAGACAGCAGGCAGCCGCAAGGCTTGAAAGGCGTTCCGTCGCCGCCCGCCGAGGTCAGCACGAACAGATTTGATGTTTTGTGTACCCTCTTGTGTCTTTGCACAAGAGGGTACTTTATTTTTGATGGAGGTGAAACAAGATGCCTAACGCAAAGGTTCTGGAAGAAAAGAAGGCTCTGGTCGCTTCTCTGGTCGAGAAGATCAAGAACAGCCCCGCTGGCGTTCTGGTCGATTACAAGGGTATCACCGTTGAGGACGATACCAAGCTGCGCCGCGAGCTGCGCGCTGCCGGCGTTGAGTACGCTGTTGTAAAGAATACCATGCTCCGTTTCGCTGCAAAGGAGCTGGGCTTCGACGCTTTTGAGGAGCACCTGAATGGTACGACCGCTCTGGCGATCAGCACCACCGACGATGTCGTTGCACCCGCTAAGATCCTGAACGAGTATGCTAAGAAGCATGACAACTTCAAGATTAAGGCTGGTTACCTGGAAGGCGAGGCAATCCCGGTTGCCGAGGTTCTGAAGCTGGCAGAGATGCCGTCCAAGGAAGGCCTCATCGCTCAGGTTCTGTATGGCTTCAATTTCCCGATCACTCAGCTGGTTATTGCGCTTGACAATATCGCTAAGAAGACCGAGGATGGCGAAGCTCTGGTTTCTACCCTGGTTGCACCCAAGGAAGAGGCTGCTGCTGAGTAATTCAGCATAAATTTCAATTTTTTCTAACTTAAATTTGTAATTGGAGGTTTATACCATGACTGTTGCAGAGATTATGGAAGCTGTAAAGGGCCTGAAGGTCCTGGAGCTGGCTGAGCTGGTTAAGGCTCTGGAGGAAGAGTTCGGCGTATCCGCTATGCCGGTTGCTGTTGCAGGTGCTGCTGGCGGCGCTGCTGCTCCGGCTGCTGAAGAGAAGACCGAGTTCGACGTTGAGCTGACCGACGCTGGTTCTTCCAAGATCAACGTTATCAAGGTTGTTCGTGCTATCACCGGCCTGGGCCTGAAGGAGGCTAAGGAGAAGGTTGACGGCGCTCCGGCAATCATCAAGGAAGCTGCTTCTAAGGAAGATGCAGAGTCCATCAAGGCTCAGCTGGAAGAGGCTGGCGCAAAGGTTACCCTGAAGTAATCTATACTTGTGTCCTTCAAGAGACAGGCTTTATGCCTGTCTCTTTTTTTATCTCTCATCCCGCATTTTTCGCATTTCATCGGTCAGGCAGGGGATTGACTCTTGCCCCGCTATCCCGGATATGATAAAATAATAGCAAAGAAACAGGAAAGGGAGATTTTATTATGCTGACTCCGGCAAAAAAGGAATTTATCGAATTTATGATGGCAGCAGATGTGCTGCGCTTCGGCAATTTTGTAACCAAGAGCGGTCGAAATACCCCGTATTTCGTCAACACCGGTAACTACAAGACCGGCCTGCAGAACTCCAAGCTCGGCGAGTTCTATGCAGCGCTGGTCAAGGAGACCGTTGGTGAGGACTTCGACGCAATGTTCGGCCCCGCTTATAAGGGCATCCCGCTGGCAACCTCGGTTTCCGGTGCACTGGCTCGCAACTACGGCATCGACAAGCCCTTCTTCTTCAACCGTAAGGAAGCTAAGGACCACGGTGAGGGCGGCAACATCGTCGGCTACAAGCCCAAGGACGGCGACCGCATCATCATCATCGAGGACGTTATCACCGCTGGTACCGCAATCCGTGAGACCATGCCCGTACTGCAGGGCTGCGCTGACGTCAAGGTAACCGATATGTTCATCTCGGTAAACCGCTGCGAAGTTGGCCAGACCCCCGGCAAGACCGCTGTTATGGAAGTTGGCGAGGAGTTCGGCATCAAGGTACACGCGCTGATTACCGTTCAGGACATCTACGAGTACCTCAAGGAGCAGGGCACCTACGAGGAAATCCTGCCGCTGATGGAGTCCTACATGGCGCAGTACTGCGTATTCTAAACCGAAACAAACAAAAAGTCAGGTTTTTACCTGACTTTTTTGTGTCAATCACCGTTTTATATATGACAAGATCCCCGTGTAAAAGAAAGGAAACGGCTGTATGAAAAAAATGAAAGTTGCACTGATCGGTGTCGGAGATATCAGCAACAAATATGTCGATAACCTGAAACAGTACCCCGAGATCGTTGAGATTGTGGGCTGCGCTGCACGCGACTACGAGAAAACGGTCAAGCGTGCGCAGGAACTGGGCATTGACCACGTTTATGAATCGGTCGATGCGCTGCTGGCTGACCCGGAAGTCGATGTTGTGCTCAATCTGACCGTTCCCGAAGTGCATGCCAAATACAATCTGGCAGCCCTGCACGCAGGCAAGCACGTTTACACCGAAAAACCGCTCGCGGCAACCTTTGCCGAGGGCAAGCAGATCATGGATTTGGCAGCAGAAAAGGGGCTGACGGTGTGCTGTGCACCCGATACCTTTTTCGGCAGCCGTCTCCAGACCATGCGCGAACAGATTGACGCAGGAACCATCGGCCGAATCACTGGCGGCGAGGTGTCCATGCTGTGCCATGGCTGGGAGTTTGTGCATCCCAATGTTGCGTTCTACTATCGTCCGGGCGGCGGCCCGACTCTGGATATGGGTCCCTACTACCTGACCGCACTGGTCTCGCTGCTCGGCCCGGTGGAAGCGGTCACGGCAATGTCCGGACGCTCGACCGAAACGCGCTATCTGCCGCTCATGGACAAGACCGTACCGGTCGAGATCGACACCCATGTCACCGGTGTGATGCGCTTTGCATCGGGTGCAATTGTTACCGCAACCTTTAGCTTTGACGTTTGGGATTCCATTCGTCCGCGTATGGAGTTGTACGGCACCGATGGTGTGTTCATCATGGCAGAGCCAGATTCCAACGGTGGCCCGAATATCTTCGGCGGCGACCTCTGGCTGCGCCGCAAGCAGGATTTCCGTTGGGGCAAGATGCCGCGTCCAGAAGGTGTGAACGATATCCCGTTCGAGACCGTTCCGTGCGACCGCCCGTTCAACGAAACCGGTCATGACCGCAACAGCCGCGGCATCGGTCTGGTCGATCAGGTGCTGGCCATTCAGGAAGGCCGTCAGGCGCGTGCCAATGGTCAGATGGCGCTGCATGTACTGGAAGTGCTGGAAGGTCTGGTCAATGCCGCACAGGAAGAAAAGTGGGTGCGCATGACCACCACTTGCAATCGTCCGGATGCACTGCCCGCCGATTTTCTTCAGAAGTAAATAGAAAACCGCCCGAAAGGGCGGTTTTTTTATACTATTTTGGCGCAACTGCGGCAAATAGATCGCACCATGCCTGCGGCCAGATACCGGTTGAGAGGTAAGAGGCAAAGTTGAGATCATGGTCAACATTGGGATAGAGGTGGACGGTCAGATTATCCTTTCCCAACGCAGCAAACTGTGCCTGTATGTCTAGTGTATCCTGTACGGGAACGTTGGCATCCGCTTGCCCCTGAAAAATGACGATGGGAAGGTCTAACTCGGTTAGCATGTCCCGATTGGGCGTAAAGTATGCGTGGGCATGGAACCAGGCACTTGTCAGACGAACCGGGTAGTTTTCTGCGAGCCATGCATCGTCATTGCGTGTGATGGCATCATAGAGCGCCTGCCGCGAAGGTGTGAGCAGGGCGGCAAAGTCTGAGGCGGTCAGCTGGCCGTCTCCGTCTGCGTCAAGTTCCGAGAATACAACCTGATCCAGTCCCAATGCAGGACGCACGCCGTACCGATCGTTTTCATACTCGGCTTGTGAGACCATTCCATCACCGTCGGAATCAAAATACAGGCAGTAAGTTACCATGCTGCTGCCGCCGGTTTGCTGCCAGTCGAGTGCCTGCTGCATGGTGCCGTTGACATATCCGGCCAGCAACAGACCATCGACCGGGACGAGCTGAGCAACCTTGGGGGCGATCATGGTACCTTCCGACCAACCGAGCAGATAAATCGGACAGTCATGCAGCCGGGAGTCTGTGCGCAGCGCACGGACGATCGCGGCGACGTCCTGCACGGAATATTTGGGAAGATAAGTCTGGTATGCTTGAGGGTCGATTGTATGATAAAAGGGCGGTGTGTCACTGGCAGTCACGCCGCGGGTACTGTAACTGAAAAAGGCAGCGCCGACTTCGTTGAAGCCGCTTGCGACCAGATCAAAGTAGGAGAATGTCGTATCGGCTGAAAGCTGGCGGGTGTTCTGGTTGGTATTGGGGCCGGAGCCGTTGACATAGATGACCAGAGCACTTGGTGGTTGATCGGGCGGCAGATACAGGCGGCCTTCAAGTGGATATGCATCGAAAGAGGGAATGGTAAGAGTCTCGATCGTGTCCACGGCAGCGGGTGCAGTTTGCATAACCGGCGGTAGATAAGCGCTTGGGGATAGTGCAAGCAGACCGACTGCCAGAAGAGAGAGCGCGGCAAACATCAGATATGACCTCCTTGAAACTCAGCAGAATCTTCGACCGATGATTCGGGCGAAGACCAGATAGATCACCAGCATCACCAAAATCTGGAAGCACAGGAAAAAGTACAGGGCGGTGCTGAAAAACAGGGCGAAAAAGGCGGTGATGTAGGTCAGAACCATGGTCGTCCAGAACGCCAGCCGTGCCGACTGTCCGGCAATGTACTGGTTGCGCTCGTCCATTTCGCACACTTCGCTGGCTTTGAGGCGTTTTTCATCGTGTAGCAGGCTGCGGGTACGCAGGAAGGTTGCCAGACCTGCGCCGAACATACCGGCAGAGATGCCGATAAAGGCGCTGAAGGTATCGGAATTTTGCAGAATGTTCGCAGTATTGCGGCAGATAATGCCGGCGATCAGGATACATAAGGCGACAAGACTTTCGATCAGACCAAAATACATGGTAAAACGCTTGCGTGCAGTGTATGTCAGAGTCTTCATAGATCATTCCTCCTCGAATAAAAAAATATCTTCAATGGTGGTATCAAAATATCGTGCAATCTTGTGTGCGAGCAGGAGCGATGCATTGTAGCGTCCGTTTTCCAGGGAAATAATGGTCTGTCGGGTGACCGATACCGCGTCGGCCAGTTCCTGCTGGGTGATGCGCCGCAGCGCTCGCAGTTCCTGAATGCGGTTTTTCACAGGGGACAGTCCTCCTTTCGAAGTAAAGCTTACTTTACTTATAGTATAGCGTGCTTTACATAAATGTCAAGGGTGCTTTACAAAAAAAGCGGCAAAAAAAGAAATGGACATGTCAATATGACATACGCCGGGTGGAAAGGCCGGTGGAATGTGCATATCATGGAGTAAACGGTCGTTTAGAAATGGAGGAATGCAATGATCACAATGAAGAATTGGCAGGTGCAGATGCAAAACCCGCAGGATGCACGGATCGGTTATCAGGGCGAAAATCTGTCGCGTATGCTCAAGATTTTGGTCGATGTGCCGGGGAACTGGCAGTATAAGCTGGATCTGTGCAACCAGGAGGGCAAGGCAAATGTACTTGCGCTGGAAAAACAGGAAGATGTGCTCTCGGTCGAACTGACACGCGCGCATGTGGCGGTCAGCGGACTGTGCCGCGCACAGGTACGCGGTCTGGACGGAGAACGGGAGTGCAGAAGCAATATTTTTTATCTGGACATCGGCCCCAGCATCAATGCGCTGGATGAATTTGAGCCGCTCGAGCCTGACGAGTTCGCGCAGATGGAACAGACGCTGACCGCACATGCTGCAACCGCGCAGAATGCCGCGACGCAGGCCAGTGCGTCGGCAGATCAGGCTGCCGTATCTGCGGGACAGGCCGAGCAGGCCGCAACGCTGGCACAGCAGGCGGCGGTCAATCCACCCAAGATTCAGAACGGAACCTGGTGGGGGTTTGATGGTGTTTCGGGTGCGTACAAGGACAGCGGTGTGCAGGCACAGGGCCCGCAGGGTGCGGACGGTGCGCCGGGTGAGAAGGGAGAAAAAGGCGAGAAAGGTGACAAGGGTGATCCGGGTGCAGACGGTCGGGATGGCAAGGACGGCATCAACGGTACCAACGGCAAGGATGGTGCAGACGGTGCTTCGTTCACCATCCGTGCGCGATACGATACCCTCGAAGCCTTGTTGCAAGCGCACCCGACCGGTACAGCCGGTGAAGCCTATGCGGTTGGCACGGCCGAAAACAACACCATCTATAACTGGTCGGCTGAATTTGCCTCCTGGCAGGATCTCGGACAGCTCAAAGGCCCGCAGGGCGATCCCGGTCCGACCGGTCCGCAGGGACCACAGGGCGAAAAAGGCGATCCGGGTGAACAGGGCGCCAAAGGCGATAAAGGTGATCCCGGTGCGCAGGGAGAAAAGGGTGATCCGGGAGAGCCGGGTGCCAAGGGTGACAAAGGTGACCCGGGAGACCCGGGCGCGACTGGAAAAGACGGTGTGAGCGCTTATCAGGCGGCACAGTCGGCCGGTTTTTCGGACACCGAGCAGGCGTTTAACACAGCACTTGCAGCGGTAGGGAATAAACTCAGCCGTCCCACGCTGGTTTCGGTCAGCCTTCCTGCATCGGGATGGACGGGCGAGCAGGCACCGTACACCCAGACGGCTGCCTGTGCAGGCGCGACGGCGGATGCGTCCAAGACCATCCTGACCGCATGTCCCAACTGGGCGGATGCCGACCAGATTGCAGCGGTAGCCGACTGCCGCGTGCTGGCAACCGCACAGGGAGCGGATACCCTGACGTTTACGGCCTATCTGGAAAAACCGTCCAGCGATCTCAATTATCAGGTGGAGGTGCAGACGTTATGATCTTGAATCCGATTTTATCCGGTGGCGGCGGAAGCGGGGCACAGAACGTGGTCGGCACGTGCACCTTGTACGATGCCTTTGGCAAAGGTCAGTCGGTACCGATCTATCAGGGATTTCCGCCGCTTGACCTGCTTGCGATCTTTAACACGATCTATGACGTAGAGCAGAAAAACGCGGAGACTGCCGAGTACGTCAACTGGGCTGCGCTGGAGTCTGGCGACTACGTGTTTTATCGCGGTGTGAAAGATGGCGACACTTTTCAGGAGAAGATGGTTTGATGGAGCAGAATGTTCTGACCAGTCTGCTCAGCCTGATCGGTACGCTGGTGGGAACGCTAGGAGGCATTTTGGTCTCTCAGCGTCTGACCAACTTCCGTCTGGAACAGCTGGAACGCGAAGTACGTGAACACAACAATTTTGCACGGCGTATGCCTGTGGTAGAAGAACAGATTCGGGTTGCAAACCACAGGATTGCCGATCTGGAACAAAAAGCCGAACGAAAGTAGGGAACGATGTGAAAGAGAGACTAATGAGACTGCTGGATGTGAAGTCGCTTGTCACATTTGCGCTGATTGCGGTTGTGTGCATTCAGGCCATTCGCCGGAATGTGGATATGCCGTCTGAATATGTCGCATCCATCGTGACGGCGATCGTAACCTATTATTTTACCAGAAAGGATGACAACGATAAGTGACCATTCAGACAAAGCAATGCAATCGTGTCAATTACGGCGGTACACGCGCTGCAACCCGGTATATCGTCGTACATTATACATCCAACCGGGGCGATACGGCCAAGAATAATGTTGATTACTTCGCGCGGGAAAATGTGGGCGCGAGCGCGCATTTTTTCGTCGATGAAAAGGAAACCTGGTCGAGCGTACCCGAAGCCTGCGTAGCTTGGCACTGTGGCGCCAAGAGCTACCGGCATCCTGAGTGCCGCAACAGCAACGCACTGGGTGTGGAAATCTGCATGAACGACAAGAAGGGCAAGGTGCATCAGGCGAGCATTGACCGCGCCGCACTGCTCGTGCGTGCGCTCATGGCCAAGTACGACATCCCGGTTGACCGTGTGCTGCGTCATTATGACGTGACCGGCAAGCACTGTCCGGGACCGATGGTCGATGACCCGGCGCTGTGGACGGCGTTCCACGCCAAACTGACCCAAACCGAACAAGAGGAGAAAGACGATATGCGCTATAAGTACTATGATGACATGCCCGATTGGGCACAGCCGACCGTCAAGAAACTGATGGACAAAGGATACCTCAAAGGCGAGGGTGACGGTGTGCTCAACCTGAGCGAAGATACCCTCAAGGTGCTGGTCGTGTGCGACCGCGCTGGCCTGTATAAGGCCTGAAAAACAGCGGTATAAAAATTTTGCAGGATTTTGAAATTTATACTTGACTTTTCCGGCTGTACTCGGTATAATAATCATCGTCAGCTACGGCAGACAACCTGTACAGCCGGATTGTGTAATGGTAGCACGACAGACTCTGACTCTGTTTGTCTGGGTTCGAATCCTTGTCCGGCTGCCACTAAAGACCACTGAGAAATCAGTGGTCTTTCTATTTTTCACCAAAAAAAGTCGCACATACTTACAAATTTTGACCATTTCAAGGCTGGAAATCTGGCCGCAGAGTGGATATAATAGTAGCTGTTGAAAAATTTTTGATTGTTCCTATCTTCAGGAGGCATTATGGTTAGAAACGATTTAAGAAATATTGCCATCATCGCACACGTTGACCACGGTAAGACCACCCTGGTCGATCAGATGCTCAAGCAGGCGGGCACCTTCCGCGAGAATCAGGTCGTAGAAGAGCGTGTCATGGACTCCAACGCCATCGAGCGCGAGCGCGGCATCACCATTCTGGCAAAGAACACTTCGGTACATTATAAGGACACCAAGATCAATATTGTCGATACCCCGGGCCATGCTGACTTCTCTGGTGAGGTCGAGCGTATCCTGAAGATGGTAGACGGCGTTATTCTGCTGGTCGACGCGGCAGAAGGCCCCATGCCCCAGACCCGTTTCGTTCTGCAGAAGGCACTCGAGTTCGGTCACAAGATCATCATTGTCATCAACAAGATCGACCGTCCGGACGCACGCCTCAACGAGGTTGGCGACGAGGTTCTCGAGCTGCTGCTCAACCTCGACGCAAACGACGAGCAGCTGGACAGCCCGATCATTTACTGCTCGGGTCGTGACGGCACGGCTTCCATGTCCCCGACCGTACCGGGCACCGATCTGGTTCCGCTGTTTGACCAGATTCTCGAGCACATCCCGGCACCCGAAGTAGATACCGAAGGCCCGATGCAGATGCTGGTATCGTCCATCGACTATAATGAGTACGTTGGTCGTATTGGTATCGGCCGTATTGAGCGCGGTAGCATCAAGGTAAACCAGCCGGTTACCGTAACCGACTACCACGAGCGCGTCAAGCCCTATAATGGTCGTATCGTTTCGCTGTACACCATCGAGGGTCTGGCACGTAAGCCGGTTGATACCTGCACCGCAGGCGACATCGTTTGCTTCTCTGGCATTGAAAACATCACCATCGGTGAGACCCTGTGTGCACAGGACTGCGTCGAGGCGCTGCCCTTCGTTAAGATTTCCGAGCCGACCGTTGAGATGTACTTCATGGTCAACGACAGCCCGTTTGCAGGCAAGGACGGTAAGTTCGTCACCTCGCGCCACCTGCGTGAGCGCCTGTTCCGCGAGCTGCTGAAGGACGTTTCGCTGCGCGTCAGCGAGACCGAGACCACCGATGCATTCCGCGTTTCCGGCCGTGGTGAGATGCACCTGTCCATTCTGATCGAGAATCTGCGCCGCGAAGGCTACGAGTTCCAGGTCGGCGCACCCAAGGCGCTGATGAAGGAGATCGACGGCGTCAAGTGCGAGCCGATCGAGCGCATGGTTGCAGACGTTCCGCAGGATGCACTGGGCTCTGTCATGGAGAAGATGGGCGCGCGTAAGGGCGAGCTGGTTACCATGAATCCGCAGGGTGACCGCATGCGTGTTGAGTTCCTCGTTCCGGCACGCGGCCTGTTTGGCTACCGCAACGAGTTCCTGACCGATACCAAGGGCGAGGGCGTTCTGTCTTCGGTATTCCACTCCTACCAGCCGTACAAGGGCGAGATTCAGAAGCGCAGCATGGGCAGCCTGATCGCATTCGAGACCGGTGAAGCAATTACCTACGGTCTGTACAATGCACAGGAGCGCGGCACGCTGTTTATCGGTGCCGGCACCCCGGTTTACGAGGGCATGGTTATCGGCTGCACTCCCAAGAGCGAGGACATTTCGGTCAACGTCTGCAAGAAGAAGCAGCTGACCAACACCCGTGCATCCGGTTCGGATGACGCACTGCGTCTGATTCCGCCGCGCCAGATGTCCATCGAGGCTGCACTGGAGTTCCTGGGTGAGGACGAGCTGCTCGAAGTTACCCCGAACAACCTCCGCATCCGCAAAAAGATCCTTTCTAATCAGCTGCGTATGAAAAAGCTGCATAGCTGAGGATAAATTTTGGTTAAATTGTGCGTAGATTAAGCTTGAAAAATGAGTACATTTCCGGTATCATCATAAGAGCAAATAAATCCGACCATTTGTGAGTCAAATGGTCCAGGAAAGGAACTTGTTCATTATGAAAAAGAATGTTATTTCGTCTGCGCACGCACCGGCTGCGATCGGCCCCTACTCTCAGGCCATCGAGACCGAGCAGTTTATCTTTACTTCTGGTCAGATTCCGCTGAACCCCAAGACCGGCAAGATCGAGGGTACCACCATTGAGGAGCAGGCTGAGCAGGTTATGCAGAACCTGAAGGCTGTTCTGGCTGAGGGCGGTGTCGGCATGGACCGCATCGTCAAGACCACCTGCTTCCTGGCTGATTTGGCTGATTTCGCAGCATTCAACGAGGTTTACGGCAAGTACTTCCCCGAAGGTGCACCGGCTCGTTCCTGCTTTCAGGTCGCAGCGCTGCCGATGGGCGCAAAGCTGGAAGTTGAGTGTGTTGCAGTCAAGTAAAATCACGCAATATAAAAAGACCACCCGAATGGGTGGTCTTTTCTGTTTATTATTTGGTTTCGTAGTCGCGGGTCATGGCGTGCAGCAGCGTCTGATAGATTTCCTCAGCGTGTGCGCGGAAAGTCTTTTCCAGCAGGGATGCCTGCTCAGCGTTTGCTGCGTGCATTTCCAGTGCAAATACCTCGTCAATGCCCATGCGCACCAGATAATCGTTTTCCTGTACAGCTTCGCTGTGGGTCGAGATGACCGCATCGCGGTGCGCTTGCCGTACGACACGCAGCGCCGAGCGCTGTGCCGCCTCGCGGACGGTGTAGGGAAGGCGATTCTCGAACGCTGCCAGCGCTTCCCGGCCTTTTTCACTGATCTGGTAGGTGGTGTCGGCACAGGGATCGGCAATCGCAATGTGACCGGTCGCAACCAGTTCGTCGAATGCCTCCTTGAAGTCAAACCAGGTAAAGCCATCATCACACCAGGTGCACACGTCGAGCATAATCTCGAAGGTCGCGGGATCGGGCAGATAACACATCGAATATAGAATAAGGAACTTCACGTCCTCTTTTGTTTTGATAAAACCATAGCGGGCCATGGCGTGTCCTCCTTGCGCTCATAGTCAAATACAGTATACCACGTTTTATCGGGCAGGGGAACGGGCAGAATGACAAAAAGAGACGGGAAAAAACGGTTGCAAACAGACGTTCGTTTGTGCTATGATATAGGGTGAAAAAGAACATCTAGCGCATCTGCGCGCAAAGGGGAAGAAAACGATATGTCCCAAGTCACCATTCAGCCTGCCACACTGGCAGATGCTGACGAAATGCTTGCAATTTATGGCCCGTATGTGACCAACACCACGGTTTCCAGCGAATATGAAGCACCTTCCCATGAGGAATTCTGCCGCCGTATCGAAACCTATACCAAGACCCTGCCCTGGCTGGTCTGCCGGATTGACGGACGGGTTGCTGGGTACGGCTACGCCTCGCCCCATCGCTCCCGTGCAGGGTATCAGTGGTCGGTCGAGACTTCGATCTATGTTGCCCCTGATTTTCACCGTCAGGGTGTCGCGGCAGCGCTCTATCGCGTGCTCTTTTCGCTGCTCGTCCGTCAGGGCTATTACAATATTTTTGTCGGTATCACTTCGCCCAACGAGCGCAGCATCAAGTTCCATACCGCGATGGGATTTACCATCTCGGGTGCTTATCAGAACAGTATGTACAAGTTTGGACAGTGGCGCGATGTGCTCTGGATGGCCAAGAGCCTGCGTCCGCATGAGATGGCGCCGGTGCCGACCGTACCCTTCCCGGAAATTCGGGACGAAGCGCAGACCAAAGCCGTGCTCGAGGCACAAGCGAAAACTGTGCGCTTAGACGAGACCGCCCGCGTACACGGTGCGTAATGCGGGTGTGACAGGCAGGAGGTGAGACCGCGATGCCCAAGTCATCGGCGGAGAAACCGAAGAAAAGCACAAAACAGGAAAAGAAGAAAGATGTGCCCGTGCACACTGACCACCGTACGCGCATGCGTGAGCGTCTGGTACAGCAGGGCTTTGACAGTTTGCAGCCGCATGAGGCACTCGAGGTTTTGCTGTACTATGCCGTGCCCAGACGCGATGTCAACCCCTTGGCGCATCGTCTGATTCGCACCTTTGGCGGGTATCATCGCGTGTTCGAGGCTTCGATCGAGGAGCTCAAAAAGGTGGATGGTGTGGGCGATCAGGTTGCACTCTATCTGTATACCCTGGGCGCACATGAGCGCCGCTGCGACCGCAGCCGCACCATTCAGCAAAACTCCCGTGCACAGCTGGATACGGTCGAGCGCATGGCCGATTACCTGCGTCCGCAGTTCAAGGGACTGCGGCAGGAGATCGCGGTTTTGCTGAGTCTGGACGCAGCGCGCCGTCCCATCAGCTGTGATTTGCTGTGTCACGGTGCGGTCAGCGCAAGCGAGGTCAGCGTGCAGGCCATCAACGAACTGGCCATGCGCCATAAGGCGGACAGTGTTGTGCTCGCGCACAACCATCCGCGCGGCCCGGCGCGTCCGTCACAGGCCGATATCCGTACGACCGAACAGCTGTGGGCCTTGCTGCGCGGTGTCGGCATTGGTCTGATCGAGCACCTGATTTTCGGAGAACATGACTTTGTCTCCCTGTCCGAGTGCGGATTTTTTGCAAAATACTAGGAGGAACATCCCCTATGCCAAAATTTCAGGTAGTCAGCCCGTACCAGATGGCGGGCGATCAGCCCACGGCGGTTGCAGCCCTGTCCGCCGGTGTGGAAAACGGTCTGACCGAGCAGACGCTGCTCGGCGTTACCGGTTCGGGTAAGACCTTCACCATGGCAAACATCATCGAGCGCACCCAGCGCCCGACCCTGGTGCTTGCACACAATAAGACCCTTGCAGCGCAGCTTTGTTCCGAGCTGCGCGAGTTTTTCCCGCACAATGCGGTAGAATTTTTCGTTTCTTACTACGATTATTACCAGCCCGAGGCCTATATTGCCTCGACCGATACCTATATCGAGAAAGATTCGGCCATCAACGAGGAGATTGACCGCCTGCGCCACTCGGCGACAAGTGCGCTGTTCGAGCGGGAAGACGTCATCATCGTGGCCTCGGTCTCGTGTATCTACTCGCTCGGTGACCCGATCGATTACAAGAACATGGTCATTTCTCTGCGTCCGGGCATGACGCGCGACCGCGACGAGCTGCTGCGCAAACTCATTGAGATTCAGTACGAGCGTAACGACATCGCATTCGAGCGTAACCGCTTCCGCGTGCGCGGCGATGTGGTTGAGATTTGGCCGGCATACGCAGAAAATATGGCCTTTCGTGTGGAGTTTTTCGGAGACGAGATCGACCGCCTGTGCGAGATCAATCCGCTGACCGGTGCGGCCACCCGCGACGTGCAGCACGTCGCCATTTACCCGGCGAGCCATTACGTCACGACCAAAGAGAAGATGGCGCGCGCGGTCGAGGAACTGGAACGGGAACTGGATGAGCGAGTCAAGTGGTTTGAGGAGAATGGCAAGCTGGTCGAAGCCCAGCGCATCGCCCAGCGTACCCGTTATGATATCGAAATGATGCAGGAGATCGGCTTTTGCAGCGGTATCGAGAACTATTCCCGTGTCATTTCCGGCCGTGAACCCGGTTCGGCACCCTTTACCCTTATTGATTATTTTCCCAAGGACTTCCTGCTCATCGTCGACGAGAGTCATGTAACCCTGCCGCAGGTGCGCGCTATGTATCACGGCGACTACGCGCGCAAAAAGAGCCTGATTGACAACGGTTTCCGTCTGCCGTCGGCCTTTGACAATCGTCCTTTGAACTTCGAGGAATTTAACGACCGCATCAATCAGGTGATTTACGTCTCGGCAACACCGGGCGACTACGAGCGTGAGCGCTCGGGTCAGATTGTCGAGCAGGTTATTCGACCGACCGGTCTGCTTGACCCCATCATCGAGGTACGCCCGGTCGAGGGACAGATCGACGACCTGCTGGGCGAGATTCACGCGGTCACCGCACGCAAGGAGCGCGTATTGGTCACGACCCTGACCAAAAAGATGGCCGAAGACCTGACAGACTATCTGGAAAACGCCGGTGTGCGCGTGCGCTATCTGCACCACGATGTCAAGACCATCGAGCGCATGGAGCTGATTCGCGATCTGCGCCTGGGTCTGTACGACGTGCTGGTCGGCATCAACCTGCTGCGTGAGGGTCTGGACTTGCCCGAAGTCTCGCTGGTTGCCATTTTGGACGCGGACAAGGAGGGCTTTCTGCGCTCGGAAACCTCGCTTATTCAGACCATTGGCCGTGCAGCGCGAAATGCAGAAGGCCGTGTCGTCATGTACGCAGATACTATCACAAACTCCATGCGCCGCGCCATCGACGAGACCGCACGCCGCAGAGAAAAGCAGATGGCATTCAACGAGGCGCACGGCATCGTGCCCAAAACCATCCAGAAGAACGTCCACGAGATCATTGAGATTTCGTCCGAGAGCAAGACACCCGGCAAAAAGCGCATGAGCAAGACCGAGCGCACGGCCGAGATTGCCCGCCTGACTCGCCAGATGAAGGAGGCGGCAAAGCTGCTCGAGTTCGAGCTGGCAGCCGAGCTGCGTGACCAGATCAAGGCACTCGAGAGCGGGAAATAGAGAGAGGAGGCGCGGACATGCGCTTGTATACGCTGGTCGAGGAGCACGCAGCCGACCCAGCATTCGGCTGTGAGCATGGACTGAGTTTTTATCTTGAGACCGAGCGCGAGCACCTGCTGTTCGATCTCGGACAGAGTGAACTGTTTTTGCGCAACGCGCACACGCTGGGGCTGGACATTGCCCGTGTTGACCGCGCATTTTTGTCCCACGGACACTATGACCACGGCGGAGGACTAGCCGCCTTTCTGAGAGAGAATGATCACGCGCCGGTTTACGTCCATTCTCGGGCGTTTGAGCCGCACTTTTCGCGCAAACCCGAGGGTGTGCGTTCCATTGGTTTGGACTCTGACCTGGCACACCATCCGCGTCTGGTTCCCACCGGGGACGTGTACGAGGTCAGCCCCAATCTGCTGCTGTTTTCCGACGTCACCGGCACCGAATGCCAGTCTGAAGGCGGCAAAAACCTGCTCGAGCGGGTGGGCGATGACTATGTGCCCGATGCTTTTGCCCATGAACAGAGCCTGATTGTGTACGACAAGGGCAAATGCATCCTGTTTACCGGCTGTGCGCATCGCGGCGTGGTCAATCTGGTGCAGCGTGCGGCTGAGCACGCCGGACGGATGCCCGATGTCGTGGTGGGCGGCATGCATCTGTACAGTCCCAGCCAGAAGAAGAGCGAACCGGACGAACTGATTCGTGCGGTGGGCGAGCGGCTTGGCAAAACCGGTGCATGCTATCTGACCGGACACTGTACCGGTGAGCATGCTTACGCGGTGCTGCATGATATGCTGGGCGATCAGATCGGCTATCTGCCCGCCGGCAGTCAGATCGACCTATAACAAGAGGGGAAAGACAGATGAGAACCATTCACGCGATGTACTGGAGCGCGACCGATACGACTAAGACGGTCGTGCGCACGATTGCGCAGACACTGGCACAGCATGCCGGGGCAGATTACCAGGTTTTCGATTTTACCCTGCCTGCGTCCCGCGAGACGGTCAAGACTTTCGGCCCGGATGATCTGGTCATCTTTGGCACACCGGTCTATGCCGGACGTGTACCCAATCTGCTGGTTAAGTATTTACATACGGTTGTGGGCGGCGGCGCACTGGCTGTGCCGGTCGTGCTGTTCGGCAACCGCAATTACGATGACGGTTTGATGGAACTGCGCAACATTCTCGAAGCAGATGGATTTCATACCATCGCGGGTGCGGCCTTTGTCGGAGAGCACGCTTTTTCGCGCACCCTCGCAGCCGGACGGCCGGACGCGGATGACCTTGCCGAGGCGCGTGCATTTGCGGACGCAGTCTGGGAGAAACTGACCGCAGGAACTTATGTCACACCCGCGCAGGTCGGTGGTCAAGACCCTGTCCGACCTTACTATACACCCCGTGACCGTGCGGGAAATCCCATCAACATTTTGAAAGTGAAACCCAAAACCGACCCGGATAAGTGCGACGGCTGCGGCATCTGTGTGAACGTCTGCCCGATGGGCTCGATTGATAAGAACGCCCCGTCGCTGGTTCCCGGTGTCTGCATCAAGTGCTGTGCCTGTGTGAAGAAATGTCCCACCGGCGCGAAATATTACGACGATCCCGGATATCTGTACCACAAGGAAGAGCTGGAACTCGGCTATGCCCGCAGAGCGGACAACGCCACCTTTGTGTGAGCGGATATCGGTGCGAAAGGAAGATCTATGCAAGAGCAAATTTATATCAAGGGAGCGCGAGAACACAACCTCAAGAATGTGGATATCGCAATCCCGCGTGATAAACTGGTAGTTTTTACCGGTCTGTCTGGTTCGGGTAAATCCTCGCTGGCGTTCGATACCATTTACGCAGAGGGCCAGCGCCGCTATGTTGAGTCCTTGTCCTCCTATGCGCGTCAGTTCCTCGGACAGATGGAAAAACCCGATGTAGATTATATCGACGGTCTGTCCCCGGCTATCTCCATCGACCAGAAAACTACCTCCAAGAACCCACGCTCGACGGTGGGAACGGTCACTGAGATTTACGATTACCTGCGTCTGCTGTGGGCGCGAATCGGTACACCGCACTGTCCCAAGTGCGGCAAGGAGATTCACCAGCAGACCATTGACCAGATCATTGACCAGCTGATGAGCCTGCCCGAGGGTACCAAAATGCAGATTCTGGCACCGGTCGTGCGCCAGCGCAAGGGCGAACACGTCAAAGTACTAAACGATGCTCGCAAGTCGGGCTATGTTCGCGTGCGGGTGGACGGCAATCTGTACGATTTGTCCGAAGAGATCAAGCTGGAGAAGAATAAAAAGCACTCGATTGAAGTTGTGGTTGACCGCGTGGTCGTGCGCCCGGACGCACGCTCGCGTATCACCGACTCGGTCGAGACCGCGTCCGCACTGTCGGGCGGTCTGGTGCTGGCCGATGTCATCGGCGGTGAAACGCTGACTTTCTCCCAGAATTATGCCTGTGAGGACTGCGGTATCTCGATCGAAGAGCTGACGCCGCGTATGTTCTCGTTTAACAATCCCTATGGTGCTTGCCCGACCTGTACCGGTCTAGGCATCCAGATGAAGATTGACCCCGACCGCATCATTCCCAACCGCAAGCTGTCCATTGCCGAGGGTGCTATCCGGGCATCGGGCTGGTCGAACGCCGAACCTGGCTCGATTTCGCGCATGTACTATGATGCATTGGGCAAGCGTTTTGGGTTCACCATGGACACTCCACTGTGCGACTTCTCTGAGGATGCGTTGGACGCGCTGCTGTACGGTACGCGCGGCGAACCGCTGGAACTGTCGGTCAAGCGATTTTCGGGCAGTACGATGAGCCAGCCGTTCGAGGGCATTATCAACAATCTGGAACGCCGCTACCACGAGACGAACAGCGATTACATGCGTGCCGAGATTGAGGACTGCATGAGTGAGATTCTCTGCCCCGACTGTCACGGCCATCGTCTCAAAAAAGAGATTCTTGCGGTCACAGTGGGCGGTCTGAACATCGCCCAGTACTGTGAATTGTCGGTCACCAAGGCATTGGATTTCATGCATAATTTGGAACTGACCGAGATGCAGCACAAGATTGGTGATCGTGTCATCAAGGAAATTTTAGACCGTCTTGGATTTTTGCAGTCGGTCGGACTGGAGTACCTGACCCTGTCGCGTGCTTCGGGTACGCTGTCGGGCGGCGAGAGCCAGCGCATCCGTCTGGCGACGCAGATCGGTTCGTCGCTCATGGGCGTGCTGTATATTCTGGACGAGCCGTCCATCGGTCTGCACCAGCGCGACAACGATAAGCTGCTCGATACGCTCAAGCGTCTGCGTGATCTGGGCAACACGCTGATTGTGGTCGAGCACGATGAGGACACCATGTACGCTGCCGACCATATCGTCGATATCGGACCGGGCGCAGGCGTGCACGGCGGTGAGATCGTGTTCCAGGGTACGGTCGACGAGATGCTTCAGGATGAAAAGTCCATCACCGGCGCGTACCTGTCGGGCAGACGGTTCATTCCGGTGCCCGAGGTGCGCAGAAAGGGAAGCGGCAAGTGGCTGACCGTGCGCGGTGCGGCCGTCAACAACCTAAAGCACACCGATTTCTCCATCCCGCTCGGCACGCTGACCTGTGTGACCGGTGTGTCTGGTTCGGGTAAGTCGTCGTTCATCAATGAGATTCTGTATAAGAAGCTGGCTGCTGATTTGAACGGTGCAAAGACCCGACCGGGTGCGTTTGACTCCATCGAGGGCATGGAAAATCTGGACAAGGTCATCGATATCGACCAGTCGCCCATTGGACGCACGCCACGTTCCAACCCGGCAACCTATACCGGCGTGTTCAACGATATCCGTGACCTGTTTGCCTCGACGCAGGATGCCAAGATGCGCGGCTACGGCCCCGGACGATTCTCGTTTAACGTCAAGGGCGGCCGATGCGAGGCGTGCACGGGTGACGGTTTGCTCAAAATTGAGATGCACTTTTTGCCCGATATCTACGTGCCCTGTGACGTGTGCAAGGGCAAGCGATACAATAAGGAGACCCTCGAAGTGCGCTACAAGGGCAAAAATATCTATGAAGTGCTGGATATGACCGTGGATGAGGCGCTGATTTTTTTCGAGAATGTGCCCAAGATCGCACGTCGGCTGCAAACCATGCAGGACGTTGGCCTGGGTTACATCAAGCTCGGCCAGTCGTCGACCACACTGTCGGGCGGTGAGGCGCAGCGTGCCAAGCTGGCAACCGAGCTGTCCAAGCGTGCGACCGGTAAGACCATCTACATTCTGGACGAGCCGACCACCGGCCTGCACATTGCCGATGTACATCGTCTGGTAGACGTGCTGCAAAAGCTGGTAGACACCGGAAACACGGTCGTGGTCATCGAGCACAATCTGGATGTCATCAAGACCGCTGACTATATCATTGACCTCGGTCCCGAGGGCGGTGACGGCGGCGGTGAGGTGGTTGTTGCCGGAACACCGGAGGACGTTGCCGCGTGCGAAAAGTCGTACACCGGAAAATACCTCAAAAAGATGCTCGAACGCGACCGCAAACGCCGCGAAGTCGAATAAAATATCAGTTCTATGTCAAAGACCGCTTTTTGAAGCGGTCTTTTTCTTTGGAGTGGCCAAAGCTCTAAAAAATGTGTGCAGTTTACGGGAACGCATGCGGACTGCGTGTTCGTGCTTACAGCATATAAAGACAGACTTTAAGACGTCTTTTCTGCGTTTCATGGATACAGGGCAAGAAAGGACGGCAAAATATGTTGAGATTTCATGCGTTTTCTGCTATGATAAGTCTGAATAAGAATACTTCGAGGGATAACCATGAAAATGAAACGATGGGTGACCGCCAAACCCAACCTGGAAACCGTGCGGTCACTGGCACGCAGCTGTGGTTTTACGCCGCTTGCTGCCGCCGCTTTATGCGCGCGCGGGATTGACACCCCTGAGGCTGCCCGCGCCTTTCTGGAAACCGATCCCGCAAAGCTGCATGATCCAATGCTGCTGCCTGATATGGCCAAAGCGCGGGACACCATTCGCCGAGCGATCGAACAGGGAAAGAAGATCGCGGTATTCGGCGACTACGACGTGGACGGCGTGACTTCCACCTGTGTGATGACGCGTGTGCTGCGCAGTCTGGGTGCTGATGTGCGCCATTACATTCCCGACCGCCTGAGCGAGGGCTACGGTCTGAGCATGGGGGCGATGGATCGTCTGGCACAGGACGGCATCGGACTGATTGTCACGGTGGACTCGGGCGTTTCGGCGTTCGAGGAGATCGCTCGCGCACGCGAGCTCGGCATGGAAGTGGTCGTGACCGATCATCACGAATGCCGAGAAGAACTGCCCGATGCCAACGCGGTTGTCAATCCCAAGCGTGCCGACAGCATCTACCCGTTTGCCGAGCTGGCAGGCGTCGGTGTGGCGTTTAAGCTGGCGAGCGCACTGGCGGGAGACGGTCAGCAGCGGGCCGTACTCGAACAGTACGCCGATCTGGTCGCACTGGGTACGGTGGCAGACGTCATGCCCCTGGTCGGGGAAAATCGTATTATTGTCGCAGCCGGTCTGCGCCGCATGGCAGAGACGCAAAACGTCGGTCTGTCCATGCTGCTGCACGAGTCCGGACAGCAGGGCAAGCGCCTGACCGCTTCGACCATCAGCTTTATTTTAGCCCCGCGCATCAATGCCGCAGGCCGTCTGGGTCATGCGGACATGGCCGCAGAACTGTTCCTGACCGACGATCCGCGCCGTGCACAGACCTTAGCCATGGCGCTGTGCGAGCAGAACAAGCAGCGGCAGGCGACCGAGAACCAGATTTTGGAACAGGCCTTGCAGAAGCTGCGCCGGGAGTATGACCCGCTGGAAGATCAGGTCATCGTACTGGCCGGAGAGGGCTGGCACCACGGTGTAATTGGTATTGTCTCGTCGCGCATTTGCGATCGCTATGCCTGTCCGACCGTGCTGATTGCACTGGAAGACGGCATCGGCAAGGGTTCGGGACGGTCGGTCAAGGGCTTTAACCTGTATGAAGCACTGTGCGACAGCGCACCGCTGCTTGAACGCTTTGGCGGACACGAACTGGCCGCCGGACTGACCATCCGCGAGGAGAATATTCAGCAATTCCATGAAAATATGGAAGTCTGGGCGCGGGAACACGTCAACCCGCAGGAACTTATGCCCATTTTGCACATTGACTGCCCGATTGCACCCGAGTTTATCTCGACCGAGGCCACCCGTGGTCTGGATGTGCTCGAGCCGTTCGGCATGGGCAATCCGCAGCCGGTCTTTTCCATGTGCGATCTGCTGGTCGAGGAGATTACGCCCATTTCGTCCGACCGTCATGTGCGTCTGACGCTGTCCAAGGACGGCCAGACCTACACGGCCATGCTGTTCGGTACCGGACAGGGTGGATGCGGCTTTGCACAGGGCAACTATGTAGACGCGGCATTCTGTCTGGAGATCAATGAGTACCGCGGACGGTGCAGCGTGCAGCTGGTCATCCGTGACATTCAGCTGAGCACCTGCGAGGTCATGGCCGACCAGAAGATTTTGAATCTGTACAATCGGTTCATGTCCGACGGTGAACTGACCGCACGCGAAGCCCGCGTGCTGCTGCCCGAACGGCGTGATCTGGTCGCGGTCTGGAGACATATTTTGAGCCGCAGCGAAGACGGCTGGCTGTCGGTGCCCGACGGTGCACTGTCGCGCCGTGTATCGTGGGAGAGCCGCCGCGAAATCAACATCGGCAAGCTGCTGGTCTGCCTGGACGTGTTCAGCGAGAGCCGTCTGCTCAGCTATCACTTCCGGGAAGGACAGCTGAATATTGTGCTAAAACATATCGAGGGCAAGGCTGATATTTCCAAGTCGGTCGTCCTCAAGACCCTGCAATCCATGAGCAAGGACTGCGATACGATGCAGGGCAGTGTGATTTAAGAATAAAGGAAGTGTCAAAGTTATGAGCGCTCCGATGAAAAATAGGATTGATTTTCTGATCGAGCGGGTGGAAAAGCAGAACCCCTCGGCCAATGTCAAGAAGATCCGTGCCGCCTACGAATGCGCGGCACAGGCGCATGAAGGTCAGAAGCGCCGCAACGGCGAACCCTACATCATCCATCCGGTCGCGGTGGCTGAAATCATCGTGGAGATGGGACTGGATACTGACTCGATCTGCGCCGGCCTGCTGCACGACTGCATCGAGGACACCGAGTTCGGCTATCGCGAAATTGAGAATAAGTTCGGCACTTCGGTTGCCGAGTTGGTAGACGGCGTTACCCGACTGGGTATGCTGCGCTATTCCAAGGAGCAGGAGCAGTTTGAAGATCTGCGCAAAATGTTCATGGCGATGGCCAAGGACATCCGCGTCATCCTCATCAAGCTGGCCGATCGCCTGCACAATGCACGCACTTTCCAGTATCTGCCCGAGCGCAAGCAGCGCGACAAGGCGCTCGAGACCATGGAGATCTACGCGCCCATCGCGCATCGACTGGGTATGAGCCGCATCAAGTGGGAACTGGAAGACCTGTGTCTGCGCATCCTTGACCCGATCGGGTATCAGGAAATTGTAGACGGACTGGAACAGCAGTCCGAGCGATACGAGGATTTCCTCGATCACATCAAGGAGAGCATCTCGCTTAAGCTCAACGAGGCCGGTATCCGTCACGATATCTCGGCACGCGTCAAGCACATCTACTCGATCTATCGCAAGATGTACTCCCAGCACAAGACCATGAATGAAATCTACGACATCTGCGCCGTGCGCGTCATCGTAGATACTGTGGCCGACTGCTATAACGTCTTGGGCTATGTGCATGACCTGTATAAGCCCATTCCGGGACGATTTAAGGACTATATTTCCACGCCCAAGCCCAACGGCTACCAGTCGCTGCACACCACAGTCATCGGCCGCGACGGTATCCCGTTTGAAATCCAGATTCGCACCGAGGAAATGCACAAGATGGCAGAGTACGGTGTCGCGGCGCACTGGAAGTACAAGCAGGGATTGGATAAGGTGGGCAACGAGCAGGCGTTCTCGTGGATTCGCCAGCTGCTCGAAGCCCAGCAGGACACCGAGGCCGAGGACTTCATCAAGGCCATCAAGGTCGATCTGTTTGCCGATGAGGTATTTGTCTTTACGCCCAAGGGTGATGTCGTCAACATGCCTGCCGGTGCAACCCCGATCGATCTGGCGTACGCCATCCACTCGGCAGTCGGCAACCGTATGACCGGTGCCAAGGTCAACGGACGCATTGCACCCATCGACAGCCAGCTCAAAAACGGTGATATCGTCGAGATTCTGACCAGTAAGGAGGCGCACGGCCCCAGCCGTGACTGGCTCAAGATCGTCCGTACGACCGAGGCACGCAACAAGATCAAGCAGTGGTTCAAGAAGGAATGCCGTGAGGAAAATATCATCAAGGGCAAGGAAGATCTGGACCGCGAACTGCGTGCAAACCTGCTGTATAACGGCTTTTATGAGAATGAGGAAGTCATTCAGAACACCCTGAATAAGTTCAGCTATCAGACCATCGACGAGATGTATGCAGCGCTGGGCTACGGCGGCATCACGCTGACCAAGGTTCTCAATAAGGTCAAGGATGAGGTCGGACGCGTACGCCGCGCTGCCGAACGTCTGGAGAAGGCCGAGCAGATGGCTAACCAGCCCCAGCAGCAGCCGCAGAAGAAGAATAAGCACAGCGAGTCGGGCGTTATTGTTGAGGGCATTGACAACTGCCTGATTAAGTTTGCCCGCTGTTGCACCCCGATTCCGGGCGATGACATTATCGGCTTTATCACGCGCGGATATGGCGTGTCCATTCACCGCCGTGACTGCGTCAATGTGCGCATCAACGAGGAAGACAAGGACCGCAGCCGCTGGGTTAACTGCTGGTGGGACGAGGATCTGCTCGAGCGCAACAACAAGTTCTCGACCGCACTGCAAATTTCCACCCGTAGCCGCACCGGCGTGCTGGCTGACATTGCCGTGCTGCTGGCACAGGCCAAGGTCAATGTACGTGACCTCAACGCACGCGATCTGGAAGATGGCTACGGCGTGATCAATGCGGTCATCGACGTCAGCGGCGTGCGTCAGCTCAAGCACATTATGACCCGTATCAAGAACACAAAGGGCGTCGTCGATGTCGCACGTATTGCGAGCGATACCGGACGCTGAGGAGGAAACCAAATACCATGCGAGCACTCATTCAGCGTGCAAAAGACGCGTCGGTCACGATTGACGGCGCGGTGCACGGCAGTATTTCGCACGGCCTGCTGATTTTGCTGGGCGTGTGCGAGGGCGACACCGAGGCTGAAGCCGATTATCTGGCTGACAAGTGTGTCGGACTGCGTATTTTTACCGATGAAAACGATAAAATGAACCTTTCCTGCGCCGATGTCAGCGGCGGACTGCTGGTCGTATCTCAGTTTACTCTGTACGGCGACTGCCGCAAGGGCAAGCGCCCGAACTTTATGCGTGCAGCCCGTCCGGAGACCGCGATTCCGCTCTATGAGCGCTTTTTGGAGCGCTGCCGTGCGAGCGGGCTGCCGGTCGAGACCGGTGAGTTCGGCGCAGATATGAAGGTCAGCCTGATCAATGACGGCCCGGTCACCATCTGGATGGATACCGCCGAAATGCGCGGCTGATCGAACACAGCTGGAGGAACACATGAAGATTTTACAACTATGTGTCGGCATGGTCGGCACGAATTGCTATATTTTTTACGATGAAAACACCATGGAGGGTGCGGTCGTCGATCCGGGCGATAACGGACCGGCCATCGTGAATGCTGCCAAGGAACATGGGGTCAAGATCACCTGGGTGCTGCTTACCCACGGCCATTTCGACCACATTTTGGGCGTTAAGGACGTTCTGCGTGAGACCGGCGCCAAGCTTGCCATCCACGAGGATGATCTGTGGATGCTGACTCCCGAGGCGCTGTCCGCCTCGCTGCGCCGCTTTGGCCTGCCCAGCACTGCATACGAGGAAATCAAACCGGACATCTTAGCCAAGGAGGGCACCCAGATTCAGGTGGGCGGCCTGACTGTCACCTGGCTGCACACGCCCGGTCATACCCCGGGTTCCAGCTGCCTGCGCGTTGGTGACGTGCTGTTTACCGGCGACACCCTGTTCCGCCACGAGTGCGGACGCTGTGACCTCGAGGGCGGTGACTTTTCGCTCATGCTTAAGTCGCTGAAGCGTCTGCATGACCTGCCCGGTGACATGCATGTGCTGCCCGGACACGAGGGCGCTTCCACGCTGGAAGAAGAACGCCGCATGAACCCGTATATGCGTCAGGCGGTCGGCAAATGAATTACACGCTGATCGGACATGACCTGATACACGCCGCTGAGGAGATGCTTTTTCAGCTGCTCCCGGCGGCGCTGTTACGCCGTCAGGAGGATGACGGCACGGACGATTTCTGCTGTTCGGCGCTGACCGAGCGGGACGGCGTGATGACCGTACAGACCGAGACCCGGCTTGCAGGCGTGACGCGCACGAGTACGCGCACGGCTGAGAGCACTAGACTGGACGAGATGGCGCGCAAGCGTGCGCTGTCCGAGATCGTTAAGCTGGGTATTTATGACACGGTTGCACCCGGCTTGCAGACACCGCCCGACTGGGGCGCACTGACCGGTGTACGACCGGCCAAGCTGGTGCGCTCGCTGCTGCACCGCGGCATGACCCGTGGACAGGTCGCAGAGCAGTTCCGTGACCGCTATTTTGTCTCGCCTGCGCGCACTGCACTGGCGGTGCGCTGTGCAGCGTATGCCGAACAGGCGCTGGACGGACTGGGAGAGGACGAGGTATCGCTCTATCTGGGCATTCCGTTCTGTCCGTCGCGCTGTGCCTATTGCTCGTTCGTATCCAGCTCGATCGAAAAGTCTGCCGGACTCATCGAACCCTATGTCGATGCGCTGTGCGCCGACGTACAGGGCACCGGTGCGCTGCTGCGCGAGATGGGCAAGAAGGTTACCTCGATTTATATTGGCGGCGGCACGCCCACCACGCTGTCGGCCGACCAGCTGGCGCGTCTGATGGACGTGACGGCAAAAGCAATGGATTTTTCCGCGCTGCGTGAATATACTGTGGAAGCAGGACGTCCGGATACCATCACTCCGGAAAAGCTGCACGCCATCCGTGCAGGCGGTGCCGACCGCGTGTCCATCAATCCCCAGACCATGAACGACGAAGTGCTTGCACGCATTGGCCGCAGACACTCGGCGGACGATGTGGTGCGCGCCTATGAGCAGGCGAGATGTGCCGGTTTCCGCGTCATCAACATGGATACGATTGCCGGACTGGACGGTGACACGCCCGAGAGCTTTGCCGAGACCATCACCAAGCTCATCGCACTCGACCCGGAGAACATCACCGTGCATACTTTGGCAATCAAGCGCGGCGCAGACCTGTCCGACCGGGCGGGCAATGCCGCCCAGCACGACGCAGTGCGTCAGATGCTGGACTTTGCCATGGAGCACCTGCCGCGTGCCGGATACGGCCCGTACTACCTCTACCGCCAGAAGTTTTCGGCAGGTGGATTTGAGAACGTCGGCTGGTGCAAGCCGGACACCGAGAGCTTTTACAACATTGCGATGATGGAAGAAATCCAGACCATCCTGTCCTGCGGCGCAGGCGGGGTATCCAAGCGCGTAGACCGGGACACCGGACGCATCACACGATTTACACCGCCCAAGTATCCGCGGGAATACCTGGAAGCCGGCGAGCGCATCCAAGCCGGAAAACGCCGGTTACTCCGCGAAAGTGAGGACTAACACATGCTGAAAACCTACGACCTCGCGACGCTGAATGCCCGCGCAAAGAACGACCCCAAGGGATTCATCGAGGAGAGCGAAGCCGCGTACTTAAAGCAGATCGACGACACCGCCGAGCTGCTCGGGGAACGGCTGGCCGATCGTCCCATTCTGCTGCTCAACGGCCCGTCGTCGGCTGGCAAGACTACGACCGCTGACCGTCTGTGCCGTGCGATTGAGCGTCGGGGCATTCGCAGCCAGCGCATTTCTATGGACGATTATTATCTCAGCCGCGACAGCTATTCCATGCCCTACGACGAAGAGAACGACGTGGTTGACCTGGAATCGCCGCTCTGCATGGATTTGCAGCTTTTGAGCGATCATCTGCACCGTTTGGCTAAGGGCGAGGAAATCCTCGTCCCGTCCTTTGACTTTGTGACCGGACGGCAGACGCTGAACGTGACCCCCATGCGCCTTTCCAAGGACGAAATCGTCATCATTGAGGGCATTCACTCGCTCAATGATGTCATTACGGGCGGTCTGGAAGAGCAGTCGAGCTGCGTGTACCTGTCGATCGAAGCACAGGTGCAGGACGGACAGGGCGGACGGTTTACGCCCGAGGTGCTGCGCTTTGCCCGCCGTGCGCTGCGCGACGCGCATTTCCGCAGTGCATCGGTGGCCGAAACCATCAGACAATGGCTGTCCATCCGTCGCGGCGAGCGGCTGTACATTGCGCCTTACCGCCATCATGCCGAGTTCACCATCGACACCTATCTGCCCTATGAGAGCAATATCCTGTATCCTGCACTGCGGGAGACCTTGACCGAACATCTCGATGCATTGGAAAAGGCCGACCTGCGCGAAGCATACCGCGCAGCGACGCTGTTTGAGCCGATCGATTACCTGCCGTACATTCCGGAGGCATCGGTGCTGCACGAGTTTATCGGATAAATCAAACGGGTATCCCAATGGGATGCCATGGCCTGAGACGGGCCGAAAGGGCCCTGCGAAAGGAGAAGTCAAAAATGGATCATAACGTTTCGATGCTGCTTGAAAAAATCAAGGTTGTCGCCGAACAGACGCGCACGGGTGCAGTTAAGGCTGCCGATCGTGCAGGCAAGAAAGCGGGCGAGATGGCACAGGCAACCCGCCTGAATTTGCAGATCTTTGACCGCACGACCGAGTGTGAAGTGCTGTACAAGGAGATCGGCAAGGTCATCTATGACATCCATCAGGGTGCAGAGACCGACGAGGACGTGATCGAGCGTAAGCTTGCTCAGCTCGATGCGCTTCAGGGTGAGATCGAGCAGCTGCGTGACGAGCTCAGTGCACTCAAGACCGTGTGCACCTGCACGCGCTGCGGCCGTCAGTGCAGCCGGGATGATGCTTACTGCGCGGGCTGCGGCAGTCCGCTGTAAGCCCGGAAACCAGAAAATCGTAACAGAAAGGGCGTGCAACATTGCCGCAGCAAAACAATAAAAAGCAAACATTTTTACAGGGTGCCATCATCCTGATCGTGGCCAACATGCTGGTCAAGGTGATCGGTGCGCTGTTTAAGATTCCCTTACAGCACCTGCTGCTGGACGAGGGCATGGGCGTCTTTAACGTCGCTTATCAGTTCTATACCGCGATGTTCGTTATCTCGACAGCCGGCGTACCGGTCGCGCTGTCCAAGATGATTTCTGAGTCCTACACGCTTGGACGCAATCGCGAGATCCGTTCGGTTGTGCGTATCGCCGGACTCGTCTTTATTACCCTGGGTGCCCTGTGCTCGGCGTTCCTGTTCTTCGGTGCGTCGTGGCTGGGTAACCTCATCAAAAACCCGGCTGCCGTCCTGTCTATGAAGGCGGTCGCACCGTCGGTATTCTTTGTCTCCTGCATTTCGGTCGTGCGCGGCTACTATCAGGGCAAGTCCAACATGCTGCCCACCGCGATGAGCCAGCTGGTTGAGGCGCTGGGCAAGCTGTTCTTAGGTCTGGGCTTTGCCGCCGTCGGCATGTTCCGCAATCTGCCGGTTGAGGTGTGCACGGCGCTGGCTATTCTGGGTATCACCATCGGTGAGGCTGTGGCTGCGGTCGGCATCTGGGTTTATTACATGCGTGACCCGGCGCGTCATGCGCGTTCGACCAGCCGGGAATGCCGCTCGACCGGTCAGCTGGTGCATAGCCTGCTGTGGCTGGTCATCCCGATTACCCTGACAAACTCGGTCACCAGTCTGACCACGCTGGTTGATACCACCATGGTCGTATCCCGTCTGCAATCGATCGGATACAGCCTGTCCGAGTCCAATGAGCTGTTTGGCATGTACAATACCAAGGCGTTTACGATGTACAACCTGCCGCAGACGTTGATTGCGGCGCTGGCAATCTCCATTGTTCCGGCAATTGCCAGCGCGATGGCAAAGCATGACAAGGAGCTGACTTCTAAGAATCTGGGCTCTGCGATGCGTATTTCTATGCTGATTGCGCTGCCTGCTGCTACGGGCTATTTTGTCCTGTCTGAACCTATCATTCGGATGCTGTTCAAGGGTGAACCGGAGGTCGGTGCGGCTTGTCTGCGCGTGCTGTGTTTCGCCATTCCCTTTGTCGCACTGGTCAGCCTGACCAACGCCGTTTTGCAGGCCGCAGGCCGTGTTCGTGTGCCGGTTATCTCCATGTTGCTCGGCGGCGTCATCAAGGTTGTGGTCAATTATACGCTGGTCGGCATGCCGCAGATCAACATCTACGGTGCACCGTTCGGTACGGTTGTGTGCTATACCTTTATCACTATCGTAAACCTGGTCATTCTGCGCAAGTACGTCCGTCTGCCCGGTATCGGCAAACTGTTCGTGCGTCCGATGGCGGCATGTCTGGGCATGGGCGCAGGCGCATATATTACTTACCGTCTGGTGTCCGGCGTGCTCGGCAACACGGTCGGCGTTGTTCTGGCCATCTGCGTGGCGGCTGCGATTTACGTCGTGCTGCTGCTGGCGCTGCATGCGCTCGAGCGGGATGACATCATGATGATGCCCAAGGGCGACAAGCTGGCGGCGCTGCTGCGTCTGAAGTAAAAATCACCGGGTACTTGCCCGGAAAAGAAGGAAAACAATCATGGTAGATTTTACATTCAAAGAAAAATATACGTATGAAGATCTGCTGGAGATCATGCGCATCCTGCGCTGCCCGGAGGGCTGTGTCTGGGATCGCGAGCAGGATCACAAGTCCATCCGCCGCAGCTTCATCGAGGAGACTTACGAGGCAGTCGAAGCCATCGACAACGATGACCCGGTACTGCTTCAGGAGGAACTGGGCGACGTGCTACTGCAAGTCGTGTTCCATGCGCAGATCGAGGCCGAGGCCGGTCGGTTCACCATGGACGATGTGGCCGACGGCATTTGCAAAAAGATGATCTATCGTCATCCGCATGTGTTCGGCTCGGTCGAGGTCAAGAACTCGGACGATGTTCTGACCAACTGGGATGCCCTCAAGCAGAAGGAGAAACACCAGAAATCCACCACCGAGACGCTGGAGAGCGTTGCACGCAGCCTGCCCGGTCTGATTCGCGCTGAGAAGGTGCAGCACAAGGCGGCAAAGGTCGGCTTTGACTGGGACGAGGTTTCCGGTGCACTGGACAAGGTGCGCGAGGAGACCGCAGAGGTCGCACGTGCTATCGATGGAGACGGTGACCCGTCCGAGGAGCTGGGTGATCTGCTGTTCGCTGTGGTCAACGTCGCACGCTTCCTCAAGACCGATCCCGAGGATGCCATCAACCGCACGACGGATAAGTTTATCCGTCGGTTTGCGCAGGTCGAGCAGGCAGCCAAGGATGCAGGCCGCAGCCTGTCCGAGATGAGCCTTGCCGAAATGGACGCGCTCTGGGACGCTGCCAAGCAGAAGGAGCACGAATGAACAAAGCAGAATTTATCGCGCAGGTCGCACAGCGCAGCGGGATGACCAAGAAAGACGCGGAGAAGGCAGCCGATGCGGTGTTTGAAACCATCGCTGCGGTGCTCGAAACCGGGGACAAGCTGAATCTGTCCGGCTTCGGTGCCTTTGAGACACGCATCCGTCCGCCGCGTACCTGCCGCAATATCCACACCGGTGCACCGATCGAGGTCGCAGAGGCCAGAGTGCCGGTGTTTAAACCTGCAAAGACACTCAAGGAGAGAGTAGACCAATGCGTTTAGACAAATTTTTAAAGGTTTCTCGCCTGATTAAGCGCCGCACCGTGGCAAATGATGCCTGTGACGGTGAGCGCATCGTAGTCAATGGCCGTCAGGCTAAGGCCTCGTATCAGGTCAAGGTCGGGGATGTCATTGAGATCGCCTTCGGTCAGCGTACCATGAAGGTTGAGGTGCTCGATGTTGCCGAACACGTCCGTAAGGACGACGCGGCAGCCCTGTACCGCGAGATTCTTTAATCGACTACCGCACCCGTTTCCGCCCGCAGGCGATAATCGGGGTCCAGGGGACGAGTTCCCTGGCGCGGTCCAGCCGCGTAGGCTGGCCGGACTCCGCAGAGTCCGGAATCTCTTATGGATTCCCGGCGTTCGCCCCGAGAATCCACCAAACTTACATCCCAAAAGCCATACCGCTTACCGGTATGGCTTTTTGTTTTGTGACATACCCCAAGCCCCTCTCGCATACAGTGAAAACAAAAGGAGGAATGCCGGAATGCCGAACGAAGAACGCAATTTATCCCACGGACTGACCCTGACCGGACGACAGGCACTGTCGGTGACCGGGGTGACCGACGTGTCAGCCTTTGACGAGGCCGAAATCGCGATGGAAACCAGTCAGGGCACGTTGACCGTGCGCGGTGAGCGTCTGCATGTGGAAAAGCTGTCGCTCGACCGCGGAGAACTGACCCTGACCGGAGAAATCCAGTCACTTGACTATGACGATACATCCGCAGCCCGCGGCGGACTGCTGAGCCGCCTGTTCGGATGATCGCGCTCTATCAGCCGCTCAGCAGCCTCACTTTATGTTTCTTTCAGGCGGTGCTGCTGGGTGCAGTTCTGGGACTGGTGTACGACCTGCTGCACACGGCGGAAACCTGCCCGACCTGGCAAACCGCCTTGCGCGACGCATTATTCTGGCTGATTACGCTGGGCGCATACTTCGTGTTTACCGTCACACTGAGCGGGGGACAGGTGCGCGGCTTTGTTCTGATTGGCATGTTGGCTGGCGCCGTCGGCGCACATGTTCTGCTCGGAGGCATCGTGCGTACAGTCACCTGCATGGTATGCACCCTCCTGCACTGTCTTGCCCGCGGCATCGTCTGCCTCATACGGATTTTCATCTGTCCTGTCTGCTCACTCGGACGATTGGTACAAAAAAACTTAGAAAAAATCGCAAAAAAGACTTCCATTTCTGACAAAAAGAAGCTATAATTACAACGTATATCGTTGTTTGTGTGTATCGAGTCCGAGGAGGGGAGTACCGTGCAGCAAAAAAAGAGCAGACGGAAACCGCCTTCGGAAGAACAGGCAAAAAAGCGCAACCGCGTCATTTGGCGCATCGCACTGATCTGTCTGGCATTCTATGGCGTCATCTCCATCGTACAGATGCAGGGCCGCATCCGGGCAAACCAGGATGAGGTCGCACAGATGGAAACGCGCATTGCGCAGCAGCAGGAAGAAAACGATGCTTTGCGCAAACAGGTGGAAGAAGGTCTGACCGATGAGCAGATCGCGGCGATGGCTCGCGAACAGGGCTACATCATGCCTTCGGAACGCGTGTTTGCCGATTCTTCCAGCAAATAATGGTGTAATCCAAACGCAGGATATTGCGTAATTTTTAACACGGAGGACAAGACAAGAGGGTATGGGTTTGGTCGTAGGAGCAGTTCTGGAAGGAAAAGTCACCGGCATTACCGGCTTCGGTGCATTTGTTTCCCTGCCGGAAGGAAAGTCCGGAATGGTACACATTTCGGAAGTGGCGAATTCCTTTGTCAGCGACATTAAGGAATTCATCAAGGAAGGCGATACCGTTCGCGTCAAGGTGATTGGTATTGACGATGCGGGTCGTATTAACCTGTCCATCAAGCGTGCGCAGGAAAATCCGGCGCAGCGTGAGCAGCAGGCTGCACCGCGCTCCGGCGGTTTTGAGCGTCGTGCGCCCCGTCCGCGTCAGGGTCAGTTCCAGGGTGGCCGCCCCCAGCAGGGCAAGCAGCCGCGTGACCCGGCAAGCCTGACTTTTGAGGATAAGCTCAAGATGTTCATGGCTGACAGCGAGAGCCGCATGGCAGATATTCGTCATAATACCGACCGCAAGAGCGGTTCGCGCCGACGTAAATGACCGCGAACCCCCTGCTTTTTGTGTGCCAGGGCTGCCGTGCCCTGGCATTTTTTAATTGATCCCCAAATGGCAAAAAAATTGCGCCCTCCGACAGAGGACGCACATGTTTAGGATTGTGGGGATAAAGATATGAACGGTGCACGGTGATCTTTCCGATCACCGATATTATGATAACACCGTAAAAAAGTCTTGTCAACAATGAAAAAAGTCGATTTATGAAAGGTTTTGCATGAAAAAAGTTTTAATTTATAACGCACACCTGATGCCCATGACTGACGCTGCAATCGCCTGCGGCTTCCTTGCCGCAGAGGACGGCAAGATCGCGTCTCTCGGTGCGATGTCCGACTGTCCGGCGCAGGACGGCTTTGATGTCTGCGTGGACGCGGCAGGCGGTTATCTCATGCCCGGTCTGATTGATGCCCACACCCACCTCGGTCTGTACGAAGACGGTCTGGGCTTTGAGGGCGCGGACGGCAACGAGGACACCGACCCGGCAACCCCGCAGATGCGTGTCATCGACGGCATCAACCCGATGGAGCGCTCATTTGAGGAGGCCAGAGCAGCTGGTGTGACCTGCTGTGCGGTCAGCCCGGGATCGGCCAATCCCATGGGCGGTCAGATTGCGGTCATCAAGACCAGCGGCCACTGGGTCGATCGCATGATCGTCCAGCAGCCCGCGGCGATCAAGTGCGCATTGGGCGAGAACCCCAAGGCGGTCTATCACGATAAGGACGAAACCCCAGTCACCCGCATGGCGACTGCTGCCATCCTGCGCGAGACGCTCAAAAAAGCGCAGGAATACGACGAGCGCTGCCACCGTGCCCAGGAAGACCCTGACGAGGACGCACCCGATTACGAAATCAAGTACGACGCACTGCTGCCGCTGCTGCACGGTGAGGTTCCGGCACACATTCATGCGCACCGCGCCGATGACATTTTCACCGGTCTGCGCATCTGCAAAGAATTCGGCATCCGTCCGGTCATTGTGCACGGCACTGAGGGTCATAAGATTGCCGAAGATCTGGCTGAGCTGGGTGTACCCGTGCTGAGCGGCCCGTTCCTGACCGACCGCTCCAAGCCCGAACTGCGTGACCTGACCGAGCGTTCACCCGGTCTGCTGTCGGCAGCCGGGGTCAAGGTCGCCATCACGACCGACCACCCCGAAACCCCGGTCAAGTATCTGCGCCGCTGCGCGGCAGTGGCAGCCGAGCAGGGCATGGATGAGACCGAAGCGCTGCGCGCCATCACCTGCTATCCGGCCGAGATTCTCGGTCTGTCCGATCGCCTTGGCGCGCTCAAAGTGGGGCTGGACGCCGATCTGGTGCTCTTTTCCGATCACCCGTTTGCATTCCGCTCGCACACGGTGCTGACCGTATGCGGCGGCAATATTGTCTTTGAGGCTGAGCGGTAATTATTTTCACAGGGAGGAATATCGAAATGAGAGAAGTGCATGTTTCTGAAGTGACGGCGCTGGTACGCCGCCTGTGCATGGAGGCCAATTACCATCTGCCGGAGGATATCCAGCAGTCGTTTGTCCGCGGCAAGGAGGCCGAGCAGTCGCCGCTCGGCAAGACCATCTTTGACGAGATGATCCGAAACTGCCGTCTGGCCTGCGATCAGGAGGTCCCGATCTGTCAGGACACCGGAACCGCGGTGATCTTCGCCTCGGTCGGTCAGGACGTGCACCTCGTGGGCGGTGCGTTTGAGGACGCAGTCAACGAAGGCGTGCGACAGGGCTACACCGACGGCTACCTGCGCAAGTCCATCGTGTCCGACCCGCTGCGCCGCGTCAACACCAACGATAACACCCCGGCTGTGGTGCATACCCGTCTGGTACCGGGCGAGGAAATCGAGATCATTGTCGCACCCAAGGGCGGCGGAAGCGAGAACATGAGCGCACTCAAGATGTTCACCCCGGCTGCAACTCGTGACCAGATCGTCGCTTACATCGCGGATACCGTCATCGCAGCCGGCTCCAATCCCTGCCCGCCGGTTATCATCGGCGTTGGCTTGGGCGGCACGGCAGACAAGGCCAGCGAGCTAGCCAAGAAGGCGCTGCTGCGCCCGGTCGACGTGCACAGCGCAGACGAATTTTACGCAGAGATGGAGCGCGACATTTTGGAGCGCGTCAACAAGTCGGGTGTCGGCCCGCAGGGACTGGGCGGAACGGTCACCGCGCTGGCCTGCGCCATCGAGCCCTATCCGACCCATATCGCAAGCCTGCCCTGTGCCATTTCCATCGGCTGCCACATCACCCGACACGCGGCAGGACGTATCTGAAACAACGGTGTCCTTCTGATGACGGAAATATGAATTTTATATAAACTTCCTAAAAACTCTTGTAATTCGATAGGGGGCGCAGTATAATATGTACAAGCAATTCCCCTTGAGATTGCACAAGAATTTGGGGCATCACAGCCCTGATAGGAGATGATGTTATGAAGTTCACCATCGTCGAAAGGAAAACGAAAATTTCCGATGATCTGCGCAATTATGCGATGAAAAAGGTCGAGAAGCTCGATCGTTATTTCAGCACGGATTCTTCTTCGGTATTGACTTTTTCCGAGCTGAAGGGTCGCCAGACCGTTGAGCTGACCGTAAAACAGGGCGCTCTGGTCGTCCGTGCTGAGGAGACCACAACCGACATGTTTGCGTCGGTGGACGGCGCGATCAATCGCATCGAGCGTCAGATCCGCAAAAATAAAACTCGTCTGGAAAAGAGACTGCGTCAGGGTGCATTTGAAAAGGCTGCGGCACATGCAGCTGAGATGGAGGAGCCGTTTGAGGTCGTTCGCCGCAAGCACTTTGATGTCGAGGCAATGAGCGTGGAAGAGGCCATCCTGCAGATGAACCTGCTCGATCACCAGTTCTTCTTCTTCAAGAATGCAGATGAGGGCGGCGGCTATGCGGTGCTGTATAAGCGCGCAAACGGTGGCTATGGCCTGATTGAAGGCGATTAAAGACGTTATTTGTCATTCCCTTGTTACTTGTAAGGTGATTTAAAGCGTGTTATAATAACGGGCGAACGGAAGTATTTTCCGTTCGCCCGATCTTTTTCTGGATTCACCGATTTTATATCGTATTATCGAATTGGAAATAAAAAAGGAGAGAAGTAATTATGCTGGAAACCGCAGCTTTATTGCTGGCACTGAGCGTCGGCACCAATGCGGCACCCGCACCTCCGGTCGATTCTCAGACCGCGATCGTGGAGCAGGCGCAGCAGTTTACCCAGGAGTTTGTCCCCTATGTACCGCCGGTTGTGGAGCCCGATCCCGAACCGCCCAAGGAAGAAAAGCCGACCCAGCCGCAGAAACCCACCGAGACTAAGCCGTGGGTCAACCCGTACGGCCAGACGCTGGGCACCTGCACCACCAAGTTTGCCCGCAGTAATACCAACCGAAACACCAATATCCAGCTGGCGACCAAGGCCTGCAACGGTTACGTTATCCAGCCGGGTGCGACCTTCTCGTTTAACACGGTTGTCGGACAGCGTACCAAGGCACGCGGTTACAAGGAGGCAGGTGTTTACGTCAACGGCCAGACCGATACCGGTGTTGGCGGTGGTATCTGCCAGGTATCGTCGACCCTGTTTAACGCAGCGCTCGAGTCCAACATGACCATTGTTTCCCGCCGTGCACACAGCCTGCCGGTCAGCTATCTGCCGCGCGGACGCGATGCGACGGTCTCTTGGGGCGGCCCTGAGTTTAAGTTCAAGAATCCCTATGATTACCCGGTCATGATCGGTACATACTACGATAAGAGCGGTAAACTGACCATGTCCATTTTGGGTCCGGCAGACGCTAAGATCGCAAAGCCGACCATCAAGGTCACCGAGAAAAACGGTGTCTACACCCTGACCCGTACGGTAAACGGTAAGGTCAACTACACCACGACCAGTACCTACGGTTCCCACTGAGTACATGAGAAAACGCGGCCTCACGGCCGCGTTTTTCGTCAGTTCTTACTTTCCATCAGGTACTCAACACATCTGCGCATGTCCTGTTCGGTGTGAAAGACGACACCGGACTGCATGATGTTTTCCTGCACGTTTTTGGGCAGGCTGCGGAAGTACCGTCCCAGATCACTGCCCAGTGCTCCGTATCCAATTCGCATAGAACCATCACCTCTGTCATCCAGTATTTCCGCCTTATGCCCAAAGCATACGCGCCGGTGCGCTGAAATTTGTGACAGAAGTCAGTACAAGCAACCGGAACCTTTGTGATATAATAGAACAACAGAAAAATAGATGAGATCAGAACAAAGATAGGAGATATGTATGGGACTTTGTGATATACAGGAGATCAAAACGATTTTAGCCCGTCACGGCTTTCGCTTTTCCAAATCGCTCGGACAGAACTTCCTGACCGAGCAGTGGGTGCCCGAGCGCATCGCGGCTGAGTGCGGTGTGGATGAAAACAGCTGTGCGGTGGAAGTCGGTCCGGGTATGGGCTGCCTGACCGTCGAGCTGTCTAAGCGTGCTGAGAAGGTCGCGGCGATTGAGATTGACCGTGCGCTGTTCCCGGTACTCGGGGAGACGCTCGCGGACTGTGATAACGTTGAGGTGGTACAGGGCGACGTGCTCAAGACCGACCTCAAGGCACTGTGCGAGGAGAAGTTCCCGGGAAAGACTGTCTATGCCTGCGCGAACCTGCCGTATTATATCACCAGTCCGGCCATCTCGGCACTGCTCGACAGCGGCGCGTTTGCCGGAATCACGGTCATGGTACAGAAGGAAGTGGCTGAGCGCATCTGTGCACCGGCAGGAACTGGGGATTCCTCGGCGTTTTCCATCTACATCCAGTATCACGCGCGCGCGGAGTACCTCTTTGACGTGCCGCGCGACTGCTTTGTCCCGCAGCCCAAGGTAGACTCGGCGGTCATTCGCCTGACGCCGCTGGCTCAGCCTGCCGTACAGGTGGAAAACGAGAAGCTGTTTTTTGATTTGGTGCGTGCGGCCTTTGGTCAGCGCCGGAAGACGTTGGTCAACGCGATGGGTACGGTATTCGGCGGTAAGTTTGACAAGGAACAGCTGACCGAGATGGTGACTTATTGCGGACTGGACGCACGTGTACGCGGCGAGCGTCTGTCTCTCGAGGACTATGCCCGTCTGACCAGCGCAGCCTGTGCACTCATGCGTGCCAAGGGTATGTGCTAAATTCCGAGCAGAAGCAGGACGCCGATGATAATGAGCAGGTCGGTGTCCACCGCTTTGCCGTCGGACAACAGAAACCAGATGACCGCGATGGCGACCAGGGTGTCGGCGTCTAGTTTGGCACCACCCAGCCGATCGGTCAGCAGCTGCATGAGCCCGCCGCCGGAAGACAGACCGGAGGCGGGTGTTGTTTGTTCCTGCGTGGGTTCGGAGAACTCATCGGGCGCAGCCTGCTGCAAATATTCATTATACATGGCGCGTGTCCTCATCGGGCGAGCCTAAAACGGCGGTTGCCATGTAGGCCAGCGAGACCAGACGCATGCCGCGATCGATCTGCGAGCGGATGGGTGCGCCGACGAAGGGTTTGAACGCGTTGAGCAGCGCACGCTTCTGCGGTGTGACCGCGGTCTGACCGCGCTGGGCGATGCGCCCGAGAACGGGCATGGCGCGGCGCATGAGATCGGCGGACGGGTCATAGGCATCGTTTGCCGAGGCCGACGGGGAAGTGGAGGGCATCCCGGACGGTTCGGACATTGACGGCATAGCGGGCGGATCGGAACCGCCCAGCAGAGCGCTCGCGGCCGATAAGGCCTGCTCGAGCGCGTGCGGATCGTTCAGCAGAGCGGATAGCATGTCACTTTCGGCCATTGCGAAACCTCCTTTTGGTTACTGCCCGAGCATGGAACGCAGGCGATTGGCGAGCGCGGCGCCCTCGGGTGAGCGCAGGACTTCCTGAATGGCCTGCCGTGCGGCGGCCTGATCGCCGCGTCCTGCCGCCTGTGCCGCCTGGGTGATGCGTCCGGCGGTCTGCGGGCTGACGCTCTGTGCGAGCGATTTGCCCTGTTCGGTCTGCAAAAACTGGGTCAAAGTGGCTAAACGCGGGTCGTTTGCCTGTAAATTGAGCTGATTTAAGATCTGTTCCAGATTGTTCATGTCATGTGCCTCCCTGCGCAAATTCTTTGCTTCAGTCTATGCGCCTGTGAGGCAAAATGTGCACGGGGTACTTTACAGAGACAAAAAATTCGTGTATAGTGTAGCGTAGATTCCAAGGGGATTTTTTCCGACAGACAGGAGGCGGTGCGCAGTGAAAATAGTGGTGATTTCCGATTCTCACGGACGAATGCTGGACGTGTACGACGCGGTTGAGCGCGAGTGCCCGGACGCGGTCATCCATTTGGGAGATTGTTACGAGGATGCCTGTGAACTGCGGCACAGCTATCCCGATTTGCCGGTCTATGCCGTACTGGGCAATAATGACTGGGGCGCAGATGTACCGCTGCAGTCGGTTGTTACCTTGGAAGGTGTGCGAATTTATCTGACCCATGGCCATCGCGATGGCGCCTGCTTCTCGTCTCCGGGCAATGTACCGGCGCACGCTGCCGAGCAGGATTGTCAGCTGGCTCTGTTTGGTCATACCCATATCGTTTACCATGCGAAGCACGGAGCGGTTGAGGTGCTCAATCCTGGCTCGATCAGCCTGCCGCGCCGCGGGGTCGCCTCGTACGCGGTGTTGACGCTGAACGAGGGCCGTGTGGAGTGCATTACGCTGCACGATACCCAGGGTGGTCTTTGGGATCCGGAAAAAAAGAAGCAAAAAAAGTGGGGATGGTTCTAAAACATGCTGTTAGCCATTGACGTAGGCAATACCAATATGGTGTTCGGCCTATTTGAGGGAGAGGAACTGCGCGGTTCCTTCCGTATTTCGACCAATGCCTCGTCTACTTCGGACGAGATTGGTATGATGATTCTGCAATATTATCACTTTAAGGGCTATAAGCCCGAGGACACCACCGCGGTCATCATCGCGTCGGTTGTGCCGCCGGTGATGTATTCGCTGACCAATGCGATCCGCAAGTATTTTTCGCTCAAGCCCATGATTGTCGGCACCGATGTGCCCACGGGCATCGTAAATCATTACGCAAACCCGCGTGAAGTCGGTGCGGATCGACTGGTCAATGCGGTGTCTGCCATCGAGAAGTATGGCACGCCGCTGATCATCGTGGACATCGGCACGGCGATTACCTTTGACTGCATCGACAAGGACGGCGCATATCTGGGCGGTGCCATCTTCCCGGGTATCAAGATCGCGATGGAAGCGCTGTTCATGAAGGCATCCAAGCTGCCGCGCGTCGATATCGCACGCACCGAGAAGGCCATCGGCCGCACGACCGTGCAGTCCATGCAGTCGGGTGCGGTACGCGGCTATGTGGGTGCGCTGACCGGTATCATTCTGGACATGCAGAAGGAACTCGAGGGCGACGCGCGCGTGGTTGCAACCGGCGGTATGGGTCGCATGATGGCTGAGCACTGCGGTCTGATCGACGACGTTGACCCCAATCTGACCATGGACGGCCTGCGCCGGATCTATGAGAACAACCGCGAGGCGTTCAAAAACCGTCGAATTGCGGAGAACGGTACGGTGGAAGCGACCGAAGAGGGCTGACCGCTTTTCGAGACTGGATACTTTTTCATACACAAAGCCCGGCGCATGCTGGGCTTTTGGTTCCTGTATACAAGTTTCAGAAAATTATTTTGAGCAGATTGACCAAAGCGTAAGCGATGGAACATCCAGTGTAAAATAGATGAATCTCCAACTATATTGTGATATTGATGGAAATTTATTGTCAAATACGGGTTGCTTTTGTGATCTCTTACTTTGACTTTTTCAAATTCAAGTGCTAAGATATACGAGGTTGAAAAAAAGTCTTTGACAGATAGGAGAAATGAAAATGAGCCCCAATGAAATTATTTCCATTGTGATCTTCCTTTTGGTCATGGTCGCGATTGTTTCGGAGAAGGTTCATCGCGCGGCGGCATCGCTTGCGGGCGCAGTCATCCTGCTGGTCACCCATGTATTGACGGTTGACAGTGCGATTGAGCACGTGGATGTCAATACCATCGGCGTACTGGTCGGCATGATGCTCTTTGTAGCCGTCGTCAAGAACTCAGGATTGTTTGAATACATTGCGATCAAGTCTGCCAAGCTGACCCATGGTAAGCCGTGGGCGATCATGGCAGTATTCGCCATCATTACGGCTGTGCTGTCGGCCTTCCTGGATAACGTTACCACCGTTCTTCTGGTCGGCCCGATGACGCTGGCAATCACCTCGATTTTGAAGGTTAATCCGGTACCCTTCCTGCTGACCCAGATCCTGGCCAGCAACATGGGCGGTACGGCGACCCTCATCGGTGACCCTCCGAACATTATGATCGGTTCGGAAGCAGGTTTGGGCTTTGCCGACTTTATTCTGAACACGGCTCCGATCGTTGTCATCATCATGGCAGCTTCGCTGCTGTGCTTCTACCTGATGTTTGGCCGCAAGCTCAAGGTGTCGAATGACGCCATGCAGGCGGTCATGGAGCTGGATGAAAACCGTGCCATCAAGGACAAATCGCTGCTCATCAAGAGCGTTGTCATGATCGGTCTGGTTGTCATCGGCTTTATGTTCCACTCCTCGCTGGGTATGGAATCGTGCACCATTGCACTGCTGGCTGCAGTGATCATGATGATCGTTGGCAAGCAGGACATTGAAGATGTCATCATGGGTGTCGAGTGGTCGACCATCCTGTTCTTCATCGGTCTGTTTGTTGTCGTCGGCGGCATGGAAGAGACCGGCGTTATCGATCAGCTGGCAACGCTGCTGATTGGTATGACGGGTGGCAATATGGTGCTGACCATGCTCATTATCCTGTGGGTTTCCGCGATCGTATCGTCCTTCCTGGACAATATTCCGTTCGTTGCAACCCTTATTCCTATGATTTTAGCAATCCAGGCCGAGAGCGGCATGGATGTGACTCCGCTTTGGTGGGCTCTGTCGCTTGGCGCATGCCTCGGCGGCAACGGTACGCTCATCGGCGCCTCCGCAAACGTCGTTCTGTCTGGTATTTCCAACAAGAATGGATACCCCATCACCTTCATGAGCTATCTGAAGGTTGGCTTCCCGATGATGATTCTGTCGGTTGCCATTTCCATGGTGTATCTGCTGCTCCGTTTTGCATAAGTATGGCTGCGGCCATCTGAGAAGGAGGAAAATGTATGAATGAGAACACGGTGACTGGTGATATTATTGCGCTGAAGCTGCGTCAGCTCCAGACCAAGGATATCCGAATGATTCGCAGCAACATGTACTTTGTGGACTTTGAACTGGATGACGGTACTAAGGTGTCGTACGTGTTCAACATTACCAAGGGGGACAAGTTCTTCTTGCAGCGTATGCGTCCCTATGCGATTGTACACGGCAAGTTTGGCACCGCGGACGAAATTGTAGACTTCATCCGCAAGGACATCGCGATGTTCCGCAATGCGGTTAAGAGTTCGAACTTCCCGGCATTCGTTAAGACGTTTCAGGCGGGCAGCGAGGTGTCCCGCCAGATCGAGCGTCTGTTCCTGACGCACAATACCGATCCGCAGAAGCTGGAAGAGATTTACGATGTCCTGCAGGTCATCATCGCTCGCATTTCAGACCTCAACGAGTCCTCTGAGCGCATCGAGATCAAGTAAAAAACCATCGAGAAAAGCACAGCCGCATGGCTGTGCTTTTTTTGATTGGCGGAAAAGTAAGCGGGAATGCATGAAATCGAGCGAAAAACATGGTCGAATATACGCGGAGGAAGTCGTCTAATGTCAGTGTGAGATGCACAATATATAGTATAGTATTTCGCGGACACACCGATGCCTTGTATATGTACAGAAGAAACGAGAAAATGGAATAGGGGAAATTCCCAAAAATAATGCAGCTGTATGGTTTGGAAACGTATAAAGTGACAAAAATAACCGAACAACACGAATCATAGTTGCATTTTTTAGGAAATATGCAATAATCATTATATGAGTTGAATTCGGTCGGCATGTCGCCGATTTCTACTATTCTTAGCTGTTTTGAGGAGGAAGTTGTATGGTGATGCAGGAGGCAATGAACTTGGTCGGCAAATTCGATCCTGAAGTTGGTGCGATGATTCGAAAAGAGTACGACCGTCAGGTGCGTAATATTGAGCTCATCGCTTCGGAAAATATCGTCAGCGAAGCAGTTCTGGCTGCAATGGGTTCGGTTCTGACCAATAAGTACGCCGAGGGTTACCCGGGCAAGCGCTACTACGGTGGCTGTGAGTGCGTCGATGAGGTAGAAAACCTGGCAATCGCACGCGTATGCAAGCTGTTTGGGGCACAGTTTGCCAATGTACAGCCGCATTCTGGTGCACAGGCAAATATGGCAGTCTATCAGGCACTGTGCAAGCCGGGCGATGTCGTTCTGGGCATGAGCCTGGACAACGGTGGTCACCTGACCCACGGTTCTCCGGTCAATCAGTCCGGTATTCTCTACAACATCATTCCTTACGGCGTTGATGACGACGGCCGCATCGATTACGAGGGCGTGCGCAAGCTGGCTGAGGAGCACAAGCCCCGCATGATTATTGCAGGCGCTTCTGCATATCCGCGTGCCATCGACTTCGAGAAGTTCGCAGAGATCGCACACAGCGTCGGCGCTTATCTCTTTGTCGATATGGCACATATCGCTGGTCTGGTTGCTGCTGGTCTGCATCAGAATCCGGTATCGTACGCCGATGTCGTCACCACCACGACGCACAAGACCCTGCGCGGTCCGCGCGGCGGCGTTATCCTCACCAACAACGAGGAAATCGCAAAGAAGATCAACAAGGCAATCTTCCCGGGCACCCAGGGCGGCCCGCTCATGCACATCATCGCAGCAAAGGCTGTTTGCTTTGGTGAGGCACTCAAGCCCGAGTTCAAGGCGTATCAGACCCGCGTCGTAAACAATGCGCGTGCACTGGCTGAGGCACTGCAGAAGCAGGGCTTTGATCTGGTATCGGGCGGCACCGACAACCACCTTGCACTGATCGATCTGCGCAAGGCAGGCGTGACCGGTAAGGAGCTCCAGCGCCGTCTGGATGAAGTCTATATCACCGCCAACAAGAATGCCATTCCGAACGATCCCGAAGGTCCGTTTGTTACCTCCGGTATGCGTGTTGGTACCCCGGCTGTTACCACGCGCGGCTTTGGCGAGCCCGAAATGGTACGCATTGCACAGTTTATCTGGCAGGCAGCAACCGATTTTGACGCAAAGGCTGACGAGATCCGCCGCAGCGTTTGTGAGATGGTTGCACAGTTCCCGATCTACGGTGCATAAGTTTTGCTGAAATACAAAGAGTCTCTGTCCAAAGTGCGGATGGGGACTCTTTTTTGCGTCAAAATGTAACCATACGGTTTGAATCCGGAAGAGAGAAACACCATGGGACAGCGAAGGATGCCCTGGGATATGGTGGAAAATTTGTTGTTTTTGGCACAATCGTGTAAAAAATGGGGAAGTATTGGTGTTTTAGACAAAAGGTATTGCGCAGGTCCGGATATGGTAGTAAACTATGACTAAAGGCAGTCCCAGGACTGCCATGGTATGAGAAAGTATAAATATTGAGGTGTTTGAAATGTCTATGGAATTGAAACTGACTGGTATTGACGCATTTGTTCGTCCGTGGGAAGTTGAGTGCCTGGCACCGCTGATGGATACCTGCACGGAAATGCTCGAGAGCAAGACCGCAGCCGGTAATGATTTCCTCGGATGGGTCGATCTGCCCAACGATTACGACAAGGAAGAGTTTGCCCGCATCCAGAAGGCTGCCAAGAAGATTCAGCAGTCGAGCGAGGTTCTGGTCGTTATCGGTATCGGTGGTTCCTACCTCGGCGCACGCGCTGCCATTGAGTTCATCAACGGCCAGCAGTACAACGGCGTTCGTCCGGAAGGCATCCCGGAAATCTACTTCGTGGGCAACAACATTTCGTCGAGCTATCTGTCCAATATCATTAAGATCATCGGCGACCGTGACTTCTCGGTCAATGTAATTTCCAAGTCCGGTAAGACCACCGAGCCTGCAATCGCATTTCGCATCTTCAAGAAGCTGGTAGAAGACAAGTACGGCAAGGAAGGTGCAAAGGATCGCATCTACGCAACCACCGATAAGGCAAAGGGCGCACTCAAGGGTCTGGCAGACGCTGAGGGCTATGAGTCCTTCGTGGTACCGGATGACGTCGGCGGCCGTTTCTCTGTCCTGACCGCTGTTGGCCTGCTGCCGATGGCTGTTGCTGGTCTGGATCTGGAAGCTGTTATGAAGGGTGCACAGGATGCACTGGCAGACTTCAAGAAGAAGAACAATATCTGTGCAAAGTACGCTGCACTGCGCAACATCCTGTACCGCAAGGGCAAGCAGACCGAGATTCTGGTCAACTACGAGCCCTCTCTGGTTATGCTAGGCGAGTGGTTCAAGCAGCTGTTTGCAGAGTCTGAGGGCAAGGACCACAAGGGTATTTTCCCGGTATCGGCAAACTTCTCCACCGACCTGCACTCGATCGGTCAGTTCATTCAGGACGGTACCCGCAACCTGTTCGAGACCGTTGTATGGGTACGTGAGCAGAAGGAAGATCTGTTCATCGAGGCTGATCCGGACGATCTGGACGGTCTGAACTACCTGGCTGGCAAGAGCATGCAGTTTGTCAACTCCAAGGCATACGCTGGCACGCTGCTGGCACACTGCGATGGCGGCACTCCCAACATCGTGCTCGAGATCGATCGCAACGATGAGTACCACCTCGGCTATCTGATCTACTTCTTCGAGAAGGCATGCGGTCTGTCCGGTTACCTGCTGGGCATCAATCCGTTCGATCAGCCGGGCGTTGAGGCATACAAGAAGAATATGTTCGCGCTGCTCGGTAAGCCCGGATTTGAGAAGGAAAAGGAAGCTCTGGAAGCTAGACTGTAAGGCACGAAAATCAGGCGGGAGCGCAAGAGGCGTTCCCGCCTTGCTGTTTTTTCGGGAAGGAGGCGTAAGAATATGAGTAACCATGAAATTCGGTGTAAGGCATGGCGGCTGTATCGTGAGAATGTGGTGGGACTGTTGATTCTCGCGCTGGGTTACACAACCCTGCAAAGTATCATCCAATTTGTCTGGGAACAGGTCTTGGGATGGAATGAATTGCTGTTTGTTTTGGTAGGCTGGCTGTTGTTGTCACCGCTGACACTGGGCGCGGTACTGTGCCTGACCCATTTGTGGAGAACCGAGAGCAAGCCCAATTATGCGGATTTAACAGCGTTTTATCGATCGCCGGAAGGATGGAGCGGGGCAATGGTGCTGTATCTCATCCAAGGTGCCGCGATCTTGTTTCCCATCCTGCTGCCGATCCTGTTGATCAATGCGGCACTGATTGTCTTTGGAGTTCTGATTGGTATCGGCGTAGCCTTCTGGCTGATCCTGCGCATCTATATGTGTGAGGTCTTGTTTGTCAGTGAGGAGGATTTGAGCGCGTGGGACGCGATTAAAGATTCCTTCTCCCGCATGTCCGGACAGGTCGGCAATCTGCTGTGCATGCTGATCGTCGTTGGCATTCCGAATGCGGTCATCGGCCTTATGATTGCTGCGGCACAGCCAGTCAGTACGGGTGTTTTGGCTGCGCAATTGGTATTTGAGGTGCTCTATGCGCCGTTTCCGCTGATGGCCGGAATTGGCTGGATTGTCGAGCGGCTCAATGATGAGGAGCAGCCCGAGGAAGTATCCGGCCCGCCCTCGAATCCGCTGCTGCGCGATATCGCAAACGATCTGGGAAAGAGCGGTCATCAGCCCGGAATGCAGGATAAAAGCTAATCATTTTTCTTGCAAACAGCACCCTTCGGCAGTATAATGGAAAAGGCATCCTGCCAGGGAGAGAGGAAGATTATGCTCATCGCGCTGGATATTGGAAATAACCATGTCACCATCGGTGGTTTTGACGGGGACGACATCCGTTTTGTCGCCTCGATCGCAACCGACCGCAAACAGACCGGAGAGGAGTACGCCTGTACGCTCAAAAATGTGCTGGCGCTCCATCATGCGGACAGCCTGCCTGTCACAGGTGCGGCCATCTGCTCGGTTGTACCCGGCATGGCGCACACCATGGCGCGTGCATTGCGCTTCCTGACCGACGGACCGGTACTGGTCGTCGGCACCGGCGTCAAAACCGGACTCAATCTCAAGATCGCGGAACCGCGCTCTCTGGGCACCGACCGCGTGGCAACCGCCGTACATGCAAGCCATACCTATCCCATGCCGTGCGTGGTGGTGGATCTGGGAACGGCGACGACGTTCACCGCACTCGATCACACCGGAGCACTGGTAGGCTCGGCCATCGCGCCGGGCGTGCAGCTGTCACTGACTGCGCTCAACGAGCACACCGCGCAGTTGCCGACCGTGGGACTGGACGACGTACCGCAGAACGTGCTCGGACGGAATACCGCCGAGGCACTGTGCATCGGTGCGGTGTACGGAACGGCGGCGATGATCGAGGGCATGACCGAGCGATACGCGGCAGCACTGGGCGGTACGCCGACCGTGGTGCTGACCGGCGGTATGGCTGAAGTGGTGCGTCCTTATCTGTGCATTCCCACCATCCATGCGCCCACGCTTGCACTCTTGGGATTGACCGACATCTGGCGGCGAAATCACGGCAGGGAAGCCAAGTAAAAAATTTGCGCTGTACCCGAAAACGGGACGGCAGCAGGAGGTTTTATCATCATGCAAAAGAAAACGAACGTGCGTCTGCTGACGCAAATGGCGCTGCTGACCGCGCTCATGCTGGTTATGGCATTCACGCCGCTGGGGTATATCCCGCTGCCCTTTATGAATGCGACGACCATGCACATTCCGGTCATCATCGGTGCGTGCCTGCTTGGCCCCAAGATGGGCGGCGTGCTGGGCGGCCTGTTCGGTATCACAAGTGTTGTGCGTGCGACGATCTCGCCCAACCTGACTTCTTTCGTTTTTACCCCGTTTTATAGCTTCAGCCCGGAATTCCACGGCAGCTGGACCAGCCTGATCGTTGCGATCGTACCGCGTATCCTGATCGGTGTGTGCGCTGGCCTGGTTTTCATGGCACTGAAAAAGCTCATTCATAACGAGACCATTTCGCTGGCAGTATCCGGCTTTGTCGGATCGATGGTCAACACCATCGGCGTTATGGGTCTGATTTATCTGCTCTTTGGCGAGCAGTATGCCGCAGCCGGCGGCACCGATCCGAGCCTGCTGCTCGGCGTCATCATGGGCGTTGTCGGACTCAACGGTGTGCCTGAGGCAATCATTGCAGCCGTTCTGACTGCCGCTGTCAGCAAGGCAGTTCTGGCCGTTGGCAGACAGGCAAGCCGCGCATAAGATATGAAATAGAAAAAACTGGTCGGCAAGCGCCGGCCAGTTGCTTTATAACAAGAAAATAAGGAGGCTTGGCAGATGGAAGAGATCGGCATTCTGGAAGTAGGCGGATTTCAGATTGGACAGGCACAGGACATGGAGGCAGCGACCGGCATCACCGTACTGCTGTGCGACACCTGCGCACCGACCGGTGTGGATATTCGCGGCGGCGGCCCGGCTTCGCGTGAGACACCACTGCTCGATCCGCGTGCGGCATCGACCGGCATTCATGCGCTGGTGCTCTCGGGTGGTTCGGCGTTCGCGCTGGACGCGGCAGGCGGTGTCATGCGCTATTTGGAAGAGCGAGACATTGGTTTTGACGTGGGCGTGACCCGTGTCCCGCTGGTTTGTCAGTCGTGTGTGTTTGATCTGGCGATTGGTCGCAAAGATGTGCGTCCGGACGCTGCGATGGCCTATCAGGCATGCTTGAATGCACGGCGCGACACGGTTGAGGAAGGCTGCGTGGGTGCCGGTACGGGCTGCACGGTGGGTAAGTGCGGCGGTGCGGACTTTGCGATGAAGAGCGGTCTGGGCACTTACGCCGTGCGCAATGGCGATTTGTGCGTGGGCGCGATTGTTGCGGTCAATGCGATGGGCGATATCTACGATATCGACACTGGAAAGCAGCTCGCCGGTCTGCGCGGCGAGGACGGAACCGGTCTGCGCTCGAGTGAGGAATTCATTTACGCCATGGAGACACAGAAGGCAGCGGGCTATGCAGCCAATACCACGATTGGTGCGATTGTGACCAATGCGGCGTTTGACAAGTCCAAGATGGGTAAGATTGCAGCCATGGCGCACAACGGTTTTGCGCGTACCATTCGCCCGGTACATACCTCGAACGATGGCGATTCGATCTATGCGCTGTCGCTCGGCACGGTAGAGGCGAACATTGATGTCGTGGGCACGCTGGCGTCTTACGTCATGGGTAAGGCAGTCGGACGCGCGGTACGTGCGGCGCATGGCATGTGCGGTTTCCCGGCCATGCGTGACTTGGGACTGTTATAAGAGAAAAAGCTCTCTCGGAGATCATCCGAGGGAGCTTTTTTGTTTATGCATCGGGGAAAAACACGCGCATGTCGCCCGGCAATGGGGCGGTGAAGTGCAGCGGCTGACCGGTCACCGGCTGACGCAGCCAGAGCGCACCGGCGTGCAGGGCGTGGCGCTGGATGCGCGAAAAATCCGGATAATAGAGAAAGTCACCGGGCAGAGGATAGCCCAGATGGGCGAAGTGTACGCGAATCTGATGGGTGCGTCCGGTGTCCAGCCACACCCGCGCCAGTGAGTACCCGTCCCGGTAGGCGAGGCGTACAAAGTGCGTGACCGCACGGTCGCCGTCCGGACGTACCTCGCGGCGGATGACCGAGCCGTCTGCGCGGCTGATGGGCGCGTCAATGGTGCCCTCGGCGGGCAGCATGCCGGTGCACACGGCTAGATAGTCATGGTGCATGATTTTTTGCGCGGCCTGGGTGGTCAAAAGACCGGCAGACAGCGCATTTTTTGCCAGAACGATTAGCCCAGAGGTGTTTTTGTCCAGTCTGCCGATGGCACGAAAGACAAAGGGTTCTTTGCGTGCGGCGTACAGCGCAGCCAGACCGTTTGCGACCGTGTTTTCCCGATTTTGTGGGGAGGGATGGACGGCCAGACCGGCCGGTTTGTTGACGACAAACAGGTCGTCGTCCTCATAAACGATGTCGAGCGCAATGTCAGCCTGTGGGATGGTGTCGCTGCGGTCGGCCTCAGGCAGACACAGACGCAGTTTGCCCTCGGACGGCAGGCGGTCGATCGTGCGCACCGGTTTTCCGTCCAGCGTCAGGCCGTTCGGCGTGTTTTTGAGGTCGACCAGAACTCGATGAGACACGCCCTGTCGGCGCAGAAATCGCTCGACCGTCGTGCCCGCGCAGCTTTGGCTGCATTCATAAAATACGATTCTTTCCATATCTATACATCTTACAAGATTTCTAATTGTATCGCAAGCCCAAAACGACTATAATAAGGATAGAAATTTTACCACTAAAGGAGAATTTGCCTTGCACGAGATAGAACAAGCGATGCCTGAGGCATCGATGCGCACCTGGATCGAGCAGCTGACCGCCATTCCGATGGTCTGCGGCTTTGAGCGTGCGCAGTCCGAGCGCGTGCGCGAGCTGTTCGCACCGCTGTGCGACGAGATCGAGGTCGACCGCTTTGGCAACGTCATCGGCCGTATCCGCTCGGGAAAACCGGATGCAAAGACCGTCCTGCTGGACGCGCACCTCGACCAGATCGGCTTTGTTGTCACTGAGACGCTCGACGATGGATTTGTGAGATTTCAGTCAGTCGGCGGTGTCGACCCGCGTATGCTGCTGGGCGCAGAGGTCACGATCGGCGCACCGGAGGGCGAGCTGTACGGTATTGTTGCCTGCAAGCCGCCGCACCTGCTGGCGGCCAATGAGTCGGACAAGGCCGTCCCCATTCACGAAATGGTCATTGATACCGGACTGTTGGACGCAAAGTCCAAGATTCCGGTCGGCACACCCATTTGGTTCCCGGCAGACAAGGCGCACATGCCCAAGCTGTCCAAGGATTCTATCACCGGTCCCAGCTTGGATGACCGCGCAGGCGCGGCTGCCATCGCATACGCCCTGCAAAAGCTGCGCAAGGTCGACCTGTCGGTCGATGTTGCTGTCCTGCTATCGGTACAGGAGGAGGTCACCTCGCTGGGTGCGACGCTTGGTACCTTCCACATCCGACCGGATTACGCCATCGCGGTCGATGTGAGTCACGCCAAGACCCCGGACGCATCTGATCAGTTTGAGTACGGCGGCGGTGTGATGATCGGCATGGGCCCGAACATGAACCGCGCCTTGACCCGTGCACTCATCCGCACGGCCAAGGCTGAAGATATGGATTACCAGATTGAGGTCATGGAGGGCAACACGGGCACAAATGCTTGGGAAATGCAGATTATCGGCACGGGTACAGCACAGGCCATCCTGTCCATCCCGCTGCGCTATATGCACACGCCCATCGAGACCATTAAGCTGTCCGATGCCGAGTCAGTCGGTGATTTGATGTACCACTTTTTACGCCAGTTTGACGGGGAGGTGCGCCTGTAATGGAGCGGGAATATGAAGAGCTTTTGACATTGACGCGCACCCTGTGTGCAAAATTCGGCCCGTCGGGCTGGGAAGATGAAGTGCGTGAGTATATTCTGCAAGCGGCGATGCCTTATGCTGACCGCATTGAGACCGACCCGATGGGCAACCTCATGGTGTTCCGCAAGGGACGCAATCTGACTGAGCAGCCGATCATGCTGTGCGCACACATGGACGAGGTCGGTGTGATCGTCAAGTCGTTCACCGAGGACGGTATGGTCAAGTTTGGCTTTGTCGGCGGTGTTGACCCGCGCGTGGTCATCGGACGACGCATCCAGTTCCGCACCGAGGAGGGTGATACGGTTGGGGGCATTATCGGCATCAAGGCCGTGCACCTGACCACGGCCAGCGAGCGCCAGCACGCACCCAAAACCCGTGATCTGTATATCGATATCGGCTGCACGAGCAAGAAACAAGCCGAAGCCAAGCTGTCGCTGGGCGATTGCGGCACGTTTGCACCTGAGATCGTGTCGTTTGGCGACGGTATGCTCAAGGCCAAGGCACTGGATGATCGTCTGGGCTGCGCGGTTCTGCTGCTGCTCATGCGTGAACAGCCTGCGGTCGATACCTGGTTCTGCTTCCATGTACAGGAGGAAGTCGGTCTGCGCGGTGCAGCTACGACTGCATTTGCCATCCAGCCGGCGTTCTGTCTGGTCGTCGAGGGCACGACGGCTGCTGATCTAGCCGACGTACCGCCGCACAAGCAGGTCTGCGCACTGCGCAAGGGTGCGGTGCTGCCGTTTATGGATCGCGGCACGATCTACGACGCAGAGCTGTTTGAAATGATGCGCGATGCTTGCGAGGCACGCGGCATCGCATGGCAGACTAAGCACATGGTTGCAGGCGGCACGGATGCCGGACGCATTCATAAGAGCGTACAGGGTGTGCGCACCGTGGGCGTGGCGGCACCGCTGCGCTATATTCATTCGCCCTCGTCGGTTGCAGCAGAGAGCGATATCATCGCGGTCTACCGCGCGGCAAAGGCATTTTTAGAGGAAATCGGAGGAGACCAGGATGTCTAAGGTTTTTGAATATTTTAAGCAGGTCGGCGGCGCGTTCGGCCCGTCCGGACGGGAAGATGATGTGCGCGAGGTCATCGGCGCGATGGCGGGCGATTTGTGCGACGATATCCAGACCGACGCACTGGGCAATCTGATCTGCCGCAAGAAGGGTACCGCGGAAGACAAGAAGAAAATCATGTTTGCCGCGCACATGGACTCGATCGGCGTGGTTGCGACGTTCATCGACGAGAAGGGTTTTATCCGCTTTTCGCAGGTCGGCGGCCTGTCGTGGTCGGATCTGATTAACATTCAGATTCGCTTTGCAAACGGCACGCGCGGTGTGATCTCGTTCGAGGAAAAGACCCCGTGGAGAGAGATGACGCAGGGCAATCTGTTTATTGATATCGGTGCGAAGGATAAGGAAGATGCCGAGCGCATGGTGCGTGTGGGTGATTTTGCCGTCTTTGAGGCGCAGCCCTTCACCCAGAACGGCGTGCTGTGCGGCCCGTATCTGGATAACCGTATTGGCTGTGTGACCCTGCTTCGGGCAATGGAGCAGCTGCCCGAGACCGTGCCGAATGACGTGTATTTTGTCTTTACGGCACAGGAGGAAGTCGGCCTGCGCGGTGCAGGGCCGGCAGCCTATGCGATTCAGCCCGACCTTGCAATCGCAGTCGATGTGACCGATACCGGTGATCTGCCCGAGCTGAAATACCCGATGGCGTGCGAGATGGGCAAGGGCCCGGCGGTCAAGATTATGGATTCGTCGGTCATTTGCAGCCCGGAGGTTGTCAAGCTGTTGGACGATACTGCGAAGGCACTGGATATTCCGACCCAGCATGAGATCTTGAAGTTTGGCGGTACGGATACTGCGATGCTGCAAAAGACTCGTATGGGTGCACTGGCTGGTGCGGTGTCCATTCCGACCCGTTATATCCATTCGCCGAGTGAGATGTGCAGTGAAGCTGATGTGGAGAACGCAGCCAAACTGCTCGCCGCAGTCGCCTCTAAATAAAGTTTTCGCCGGCCTTTTTGAAAAGGCCGCGGGTTCTCAGGGCAGAGCCCTGAGTCGCCCGTCGCAACGGGCGAAATCCCCTTTTGATTCCGGTCATTGACCGGAATCAACCAAAACCAAAACAAAAGCGCCGTCCGCAGACGGCGCAAACTCTCAGAAAAGACCAACCATTTGGTTGGTCTTTCTTTTTGTTCTAATTTAGTTGAAACCCGGGACGGACACCGGGTTTCAAAGGGGGAGTTTCGCCATCTGCGGATGGCGACTTGAGGCGCTGCCTCAAGACTCCGCAAGCCTTTTGAAAAAGGCTTGACCGAAAACTTCATTTCGCCCACGGGCGGGAATCCGTTCACGTATTTTGCGCTGCAAGATACATCTCCATCATCTGTTTAGCGTCTTCTGCCTGTGTTCCCGCCGATTCACAGATGAATCTGGGTGTCCAGCCGCGCTGAGCGATCAACTTTGCAAGGGGAGAAAAGTCCGGACCGTACTGTTCATCGGCAAACGTCAAATGCCGCACTTCACCCTTTGGACCATATTCAATATGCGAAAAGTGGCTATGGAATACGCGGGCACGTTCGGTTCCGATGGTATTTTCCATCAAATCCAGCACCTGTGCAAATTCCTCTTCGGTCGAGCATTTGCCGCAGGTGCGGGCATTGAGGTGACCGAAATCGATACAGGGGAGCAGACGGTCGTCCAGTGCGACCAGTTCAAAAATCTCCTCTGCCGAGCCGATGACGCTCTGTTTGCCCATGGTTTCCAGGCAGATGGTGGTCGTATACCCAGCCTGTTCCACAGCGTTCAAAATATCCCGTACGTTTTCCTTGGTATTTTCAAACGCTTTGGTGCGGGACTGTTTGCCCACGCCGCCGGTATGAACAACAATACGGTCGGCCCCCAGCCAGGTCGCAGCCTGACAGGAAGCCAGTACATAGCCGATATTTTTCTGCACACGCTCTTCGTCTCGGTTGGACAGATTGATATAGTATGGTGCGTGCAGCGACATGGCAATGTCATGCAGAGCGGCCTGAGCCGCAATTTTGCGTGCGGTTTCCTCACCGATGTTCACGCCGCGACCGCACTGGTACTCATAGGCATTGAGTCCCATTTCGTGCAGCCAGCGCGGTGCGTCCACGGTGGCTTTAAACCTTGCCTCGGCGAACGACTGCGCGTTGCCAGCGGGGCCGAATTTAATTTCCATGTTTATTTCTCCTTCTGGCGCGGCGGATGAAGGCACTTTCCAGCAGGTGATAGCGTGCGCCAATCCAGAAATCACCGCGGTCGATGGTCTCGACGTAACAGGTTAGCGCGCCCAGACGGTTGCCACCCAGCGTATCGGTGTAAATCTGGTCGCCAATGACTGCGATCTGCGAGAACGGCAGCCCCAAACGTGCCGCACCCTGACGGAATCCGCGCGCAAGGGGTTTGAGGGCGCGGCCCTGCCACTCGACACCGATGGACTCGGCGAAAATGCGTACCCGGTTGCCATTGTTGTTGGACAGCAGCATGGGACGGATACCGGCGGCGCGCAGGCTGTCCAGCCACTGAACGAGATGATCGTTTCCGGTGGGCTGATGACGGGACACCAGCGTACCGTCCAGATCGATCAGACAGCCGCGAATGCCGTGTTCCAGCAAAAACGCGGGCGTGATGTCGGTCGCCGCGTCAAATACATAACGAGGGGTCAACAAATGTCTCATGGGATTTCTCCTGTCGTAAAATTCAAAACGGATGCATACAAATAGAAGCGTCAAAACAGCGACACATAAAAAACGGGAAGGGAAGCGATAAGGGTATGGAGCACGAGCTAGTTTTGGTATGTGCCGGAGCCGATGAGCGGCCGGCGAAAGCGAGCGGACTGCCGCTCTTACACCTGTGTCTGGGACTGCGGCCAAATGGAGGATTGCAGCGCCTGACCCTGCCCGCACGGATGGCGGGCTGTTATCTGGGCGTGTGTGACCGAGGAATGGAGCGGTTTTCTCCGGCAGTCTGCGAGCAGCTCATCAGCGAAGCTGAGCGCATGGGCGCGGTCGGTCTGGTGGTTGACTGCGAGCGCGAGACCGAGCCGGTGCAGGCATTTTTATCTGCACTGGATGCACAGTGTGCAGACCGTCATCTGCCGCTTTACGTTCCGCTTGTGCAGGCAGACTGCGTACGGACCGCTCATCTGATTGCAGATACGGCCATTTCGGGCGGCAGTTTGCTCGATCGGTTTCAGGAACTCGTGCAGTGCTATCCCGGACGTATCGCAGCCGACTTGCGGCCGGTGTCCTGCGATTTTACGCTGCCATCGCCAAACAGTGACGGCACGGTGCTGCATGCATCCGAGCGGGAAGCCCTGCGCATGCGCACGGGGGCGCAGACTTTTTTCTCGCGTGAACTATGCGCACGTTACTTTACCTACATGGACGAGGCCGAGAACGGGCACTTTGTCCTGTTCGACGACTCGGACACCATGCGGGAAAAGTGCAGATGCCTGACCGATTTAGGCGTGCATCCGTTTTTTGCGCGCTATCCCGATGTCAAACCGCTGATCAGTCCTTGACGAGGTCAGCGGTCTTGGCGCCGACCAGAGCGATGAGGTCATCCGGGGCGCACTCGATCTGCCAGCCGATCTTACCGGCTGATACCATAATCGTGGGTAAAATTTCTGCGATCTCGTGAAAAACGGTGGGGAACTGCTTTTTCATACCGACCGGCGAACAGCCGCCGCGGACATAGCCGGTCAGACCCAGCAGTTCCTTGACGTGCACCAGTTCGATGGCCTTTTCTCCGACGGCCTTGGCCGCTTTTTTCAAATCCAGTTCGGCATTCACCGGAATATCAAACACAAAATAGCCGCCGCTTTTGCCGCGTGCAACCAGTGTTTTATAGACACATTCGGGGTCCTGTCCCAACATTTCCGCAACCGAAACACCGTCCACGGCTTCTTTGCCGTGCGGATAGCTGTGTGGCGTATAGGATATCCCGTGTTGTTCGAGAATACGCATTACATTGGTTTTTTCCATGCTGTATCATCTCCTAAAATGGTATTATATCACGATTTACGAGCTGCGAAAAGAGATGAAATCACGAAATTTTGAAGAAGAATGGCTGACAGACCGACGAATTGTGGAAAAGACGCCGGTTTTTGGAGAAGTTCGGGTTTTAAAAGCCGTATCAGGTGTGGTATAATAGAGAAAAGCGTCTTGCGTATGCTTTTTCATCAAAATGAGAGGTGAATATGGTATGAATAAGGGTTTGTCGATCGGTGTATTCATTCTGGGTCTTTTGATGACCGGACTGAGCCTGACGGTGATGATTCTCGGCGCGTGCGGCATGGGTGCGCGGGACAGAAACGAGTATTAAAGAATTTGCGCGTATGATTTCGCGGGATTTGGGACAAACTAGAGGAAAATCCACCGATCAAGGAGGTTTTTCCTATGGCACACATCTACCCAAAACGCAGAGGAGACCGCGAAGAAACGACGTGCGAATACGATGATTACGGCCGCTTGGAGAGCTGCCACCGACCCGATCGTATGGACCCGACCGGGCTCGACGAGGTAGAGACCTATACCGATGTCTACAATGTACCCCATGAGCCACCCAGACGCGCAAAGTAAGCAGGCAGCGCACTGGCTGCGTGCTGCCGCGCAGGCTGAAAACGGTCGGGCATTGCAGGCCATCGGCTGCGCCTATGCCGATTTGCTGGCAGCACAGTGCGAAGCGGACATGCACCGCGCAGTGCGGCGACAAAAAGAGGTGAACGGCAATGGCCATTCGTGAAGCACGGTTTCAATGCACGGGCACGCCTGATTACGGGATGCTGCGTGAGCAGATATCCATGCTGCATGGGGTGACCGCCATGGCGATCGATCCGCAGAACGCGGGTGTGATCGTGGACTGGGAAGATACGCAGATTACACCGCTGCGCATTGAGCTGACGCTCAACGCAATGGGATATCAAAAGCTGTAAACAAGAAAACCGCCCGAATTGGGCGGTTTTTTCTGTCTTAGAGTACAATCAGTTCCTTGGGCGCAAGCGTCAGATTGCGGTTGCCGTCCTCGGTCAGGAACAGCATGTCCTCAATGCGGACACCGAATCGACCGGGCAGATAGATTCCCGGCTCGGCGGTCAGCACAGCACCGGCGGGCAGCGGCTGCTCGCTGCGGGTGGAAGCATTCGGTGCTTCGTGGATGAACAGTCCTACACCGTGCCCGAATCCGTGACCGAAGCAGTCACCGTATCCGGCATCGGTGATGATCTGACGGGCAGCGCCGTCCACCGCCTGACCGGTCACACCGGCGCGTGCGGTCTGGATACCGGCAAGCTGTGCGTCCAGAACGGTTTGGTAGACCCGGCGCATCTCGTCGGTGACCGAACCGACCGCTACCGTGCGGGTCATGTCCGAGCAGTAGCCGTCGCAGATGCAGCCGAAGTCCATGGTCACGAAATCACCGGACTCGATCAGCTTGTCCGACGGTACGCCATGCGGCTTGGACGAGTTGGCACCCGACACGACAATCGGGTCGAAGGACATATTTTCCGCACCATAGTGCAGCATTAAGTAGGTCAGACGGGCAGCAATCTCGCGCTCGGATACACCGGGCTTGATCTCGGACAGGATTTCCTCAAAGGCACGCTCGGCGATGCGCTGTGCGCGGACGATCTTGTCCAGCTCGTCCTGTGTTTTCACCGTGCGCAGCGTGTTCATCAAATCACCCTGTGCGACGGCCTCGGCGCACAGACTATCCGACCAGCGCAGATAGTCGGCGTGGGTCAGACAATCGTCCTCCAGTGCGACCTTTGCCGCGCTGTCCTCTCGAAGCAGCGTGTTGACAACGCCCGCATACGAGCGGCCGGGGCCGATCTCGCGCACTTCGGCATCGGTAATCTGTGCCTTTGCCGCCTCAATATATCGGAAATCGGTGTAAAACACTGCTTGCTTGTGCGAGACATAGAGCGCACCAGCGGTCGAGTGGAAACCGGTCGCGTAGCGGCGGTTTTTCTCGTCGGTCAGGACGATGGCATCCAGGTTTCGTGCGGTGAGTGCCTCGCGGATGGCTTGAATCTTCATGCGAGCAGCCCCTTTACCGCGTCAACAGCCAGCAGATAGCTGTTTTTGCCAAAGCCTGCGATGACACCAGCGCAGACCGGGCCGATGACCGACACATGGCGGAATTCTTCGCGGGCGTGGACGTTGGACAGATGTACCTCGACGACCGGCAGACGAACAGCGGCAATCGCATCGCGGATGGCGATGGAATAGTGGGTGTAAGCACCGGCGTTTAAGATGATGGCGTCGCAGTCCTCGCGTGCCGCGTGGATGCGGTCAATGATGGCACCCTCGGAGTTGGACTGGAAGACCACGCACTCCATTCCATTTTTCTGGCACTTGTCGACGACTTCGGCGTTGATCGAAGCCATGGAGTCACGGCCATAAATACCCGGTTCGCGCTCACCGAGCAGGTTGAGGTTGGGGCCGTGGATCAGCAGAATTTTTTTCATTGCGGTTCCCTCCGTTTGCGTTGAGATAGAATGACTTTATTATAGCATGGACAAAGCGGCAAAGCAAAAGCGCTGCCTCAGGCGAGCAGGAAGCTCATGGCGGCGATGACAGCGGGCAGGGTGACCAAGGATAAAATGGTGGTCAGGGCCACAACCTTGGTCGAATAGAGGTAGTCCGAGCCGTACATCTGGGCGAACATCGCCGAGGCGATTGCGGTCGGTGCCGAGGTGCCGACCAGAAGCGTCAGTTTTGCCGTGTTATCGAGCGGCATGAAGTAGAGAAGAGCCATGGTCAGTGCCGGAATCACCAGCAGACGAACCGCACCGACACGCCAGATACGCGCCTCGGTAAAGCAGGACGCGAGGTTGGTCTGTGCCAGATAGCCGCCCAAAACCAGCATGGCGAGCGGGGTGTTGAGGTTTGTGATGTGGGTCAGTGCGCTGGCGACATCGGTCGGCAGGTTGACGGGCGAGAGGAAGAGCAGCATGCCGAGGACAGCTGCGATAATGCCGGGATTGAGCAGAATGCGCATGGGAGAAAAGCGGTAATCACGGTTGACCTGCATGACGCCGTACGTCCAGAGGACGACCGCCATCACGACGATGTGTGCCGAGCCCAGAAACACGCCGGTCTCACCGAACATAGCACTTAAAAGCGGCAGCGACATAAAACCGTTGTTGGAAAAGACCGCGCACATGCGGCAGTCACGATAGTTTTCCGGGTGTCCCTTGCGATACAGTGCGTTGGAAAGCGCAATGGATACCACGAAAACTCCACAGGCACTGAGCATGGTCAAACCGAGTGTCCCGGCAAGTGCTGGGTCAAAATCGCGGTTGAAGGAGGCCAGCACACAACAGGGAATGACGATGGTGTTGAGCAGAGTGGACAGGTGCGTGGTGGTATGATTGTCAAAAATTCCGGTTTTGAACAGAATATAGCCGACCACCATCAGCAGGAACATAATAAGAATCTGATGAAAGACAATGATACTGTTTTCCAGTATGGACATGTTGGGAAATCCTCCTCGGAGATCAAAAATGCATTACTTTTATGATAATACGCCGGTCATCGGGTGTCAATGGGGCGCTTGGAAAAGGCATATCGGGGAAGAAATGCACATAGGATAGCGCAAGGAGAGGAGGCCGGAACAGAATGTGGATCAAACGAATGTTGTGTGGGTTTGTGTGCAGCGGTGTGCTGCTGACGCAGGCGGCAGCTCTGGCTGAGGTAGGGGAGATTCAGTCCAAGGCGGCAGCGCTGTATGCTGCGGACGGTACCGAATTATATAGTTACCACGCCGATGAGAAATTGCAGCCCGCGTCGGTGACTAAGATTATGACCATGCTGCTCGCGATGGAAGCGGTAGACAGCGGAAAGGTCAGTCTGAGCGACATGGTGACCGGTTCGGCCTACGCGGCATCCATGGGCGGCACACAGATCTGGCTTAAGGAAGGGGAGCAGCTGACGCTCGACGAGATGCTCAAGGCAATCGCGGTCGGCTCGGCCAACGACTGCGCGGTCGCGGTGGCCGAGCATCTGGCGGGCAGTGAGCAGGCATTCGTCGAGCAGATGAACGCACGCGCTAAGGAACTGGGCTGCACGGGCACGACCTTTGTCAACGCCAACGGACTGGACACGGGAGATCAAAAGACGCTGACCACCGCGCACGATCTGGCGCTCATCTCGGTGGAACTGCTGCGGCATCCGGGCATTATTGATTACACCAGCATTTGGATGGATACCATTCGCGACGGCGCATTTACGCTGGCCAATACCAATAAAATGCTGCGTAAGTATGATGGTATGATCGGACTCAAGACCGGCTACATCTCGGAAGCCGGGTTTTGTATCTCGGCGGCAGCCGAGCGGGATGGACTGACCCTGATTGCGGTGGTCATGGCAGCGCCTGACAAGGACACCCGCACCGCCGATGCCAGCCAGCTGCTCAACTACGGCTTTGCCAATTATGCCGCTTACACACCTGATCTGTCCTCTGCCTGCGGTGACCTGCCGGTTGTTCTGGGTAAGGCGGACAGCGTGGGTGTCATGTGTGATGACCTGGGTAGTATGACCGTGCAGAAAGATCAGGTCAGCGGGCTGACCGTGTCCTATGACCGGCCGGAATCTCTCGATGCACCGGTCACAAAGGGGGAGCAGATCGGAACAGCCAAGGTCATCGACGGCAACGGCGCTGTGGTGCGCGAGGTGGCTCTGCGGGCGGCAGAGGACGTCGAAAAGCAGAGCTTTTTGGATGTGCTCGGCGCACTGTGCCGCGCGGCAAGCTGGGGCGGATGAACAAAGGACACCAAAAAAACTTTTGCAATTTGCTAAAAAAACAGCGCGAAGCGGTTGTTTTTTTGTACAGGGTATGGTAACATAAATACAACCTCATTGGGTTCGGAACACAGGCTATCCTATGTACGAATTTGAACTAGGCTAGGAGGAAGTTACAATGGTAAAACTCATTATGGGCGCTGCCGGCACCGGCAAGACCAAGACGATTATTGATCTGGTAAATGCTGCGGTCAAGGAAGAGAAGGGCAGCATTGTCTGCATCGCAAAGGGCGATAAGCTCAAGTTTGATATCTCTCATGACGCTCGTCTGATTAACGTCAAGGATTACGCAATTGACAGCTACCCGACTCTGCTCGGTTTCGTTGCCGGCCTGCACGCAGGTAACTACGATATCTCTAAGGTATATGTAGATGCGCTTTACAAGATCGTTGATTCCAAGGATGCCAGCGACGCAGAGAAGTTCCTGCTCGATCTGGATGCATTCTCCGCAAAGCACAGCGTTGATTTCGTCATCGCACTGAGCGAGGAGTCCATCCCGGCTACCGACGTGATGAAGAAGTATCTCTAATTTGTGTTGTAGCTCCTGCGATAAGCGGTGCGCAGTGCAAACATTCTATTTGGATACATACGGTAAAAAAAGTATCTTTTTTCATGGCATTTCCAACGAAATGCTAGCGTATGAAACTAAATTGAACCTACAAGAATTGACGTAATCAACAAGATTACGTCAATTTTTTTGTATATTTCAGATTACTTGTGAATAAATCTAGAAAACTTTTTGTGCTTTTATTCAAAAGGGCTTTTGTTTTCTCGTAAAATTCGGTATAATGAATAACAGATGTGTGGGACTGAGTGTTTTGTGCATCGAAATAACTGGGAAAGGCGGCGCGGAACGCGTATGCAAAAACGGAACACGCACACGGTCTGGCGCTTTTTGGCGCTGGTCGGTCAGCTGGGGTTTGCGCTCATCACCCCGATTGTCGTCTGTACGGCTGCGGCTTATTGGCTGTCTGAGCGGTTCGGACTGGGCGGGGTTCCGGTCATTCTGGGGATTTTCCTCGGATTGGGCGGCGCGGCGGTGTCTTTTCTCAAAGTAATGCGTCTGGCCCAACGGGCTGCGCGGAGACAGGAGGATGAGGATGCCTGATTATGCCATCGTTACCGATGAACTGCGTCGGCTGACTGTGCGGGTCATACCGGTCGCGCTGGTCATCTTTGGCCTGCTCGTGCTGCTTGGGCAGCCGCTCGGGCAGGTTGCACTGGGTGTTCTGGCCGGTACCCTGTTTGCGCTCTGGAATTTTTACCTCATGGGGCGCAGCGCCGTGCGTGCAGCTTGCCAGACCAACCCGGGACGCGCCAGTAAAATCGTGACCCGGTCATACGCGATGCGCTATGTCCTGACCGCTCTGTTTCTCCTGGCGGTCATCTGGACTGGCCGCATCAGCGTACCTGCGGCGGTTTTGCCGCTGTTTTCTCCGAAAATCACCTTGATGATTTCACATTATTGGAAGAAAGGAGGAAAACCATAAGTGAATGCGGAAATCACTGGCGCTCGAGTCTATTGGGAATCCGACTTCACGCTTCCGCTGTTCGGGCATATTTCCATCACCGAAACCATGGTCAATGCCTGGGTGGTCATGCTGATCATTCTGGGACTGTGTCTGTTCTTCACCCACAATCTGCAAAAGATTCCGAAGGGAAAACAGGCGCTGATCGAAAAGGCCATTGAGATGGTGGACGGACTGATCGAGCAGAACATGGGCAAGGGCTGCCAGAGCTACGCGCCGTATATCGTGACGCTGCTACTCTCTTCGGTTCTGGGGTCGCTCGTCTCGCTGAACGGCCTGCGCTCGGTTACAGCAGACCTGAATACCACGCTCGGCTGGGCAATCATGACATTCTGCATGATTATCTACGCGAACATTCGGTATAAGGGCCTGGGCGGATATCTCAAGGGATTCCTGGAACCCATTCCGGTCATGCTGCCGCTCAACATTCTGAGCGAAATCGCGACCCCGGTTTCCATGAGCTTCCGTCACTTCGGCAACATCGCCGGCGGTATGGTCATTACGACCCTGCTGATGGGTGCGCTCAGCGCACTGTCCACTGCCCTGCATCTGCCGATCCCGCTTTTACAGATTGGTATTCCGGGCGTTCTGTCCCTGTACTTCGATCTGTTCTCGGGATGCATTCAGGCGTTTATCTTCAGTATGCTGACCATGGCTTACGTCGGCTCGGCGCGTGAAGCATAGGCAGATCAACACAGTCGCATGTATGCGGGATGATTCCCGCGCAACAAAAGAAAATTATTTTTCGTAGGAGGAAAGAAATTTATGGATCCGAAAGCATTTGTAGCAGGTATGTCCGCTCTGGGTGCTGGCATGGCAATGATCGCAGGTCTTGGCCCTGGTATTGGTGAGGGTTACGTTGCAGGTCAGGCATGTTCTGCAATCGCTCGTCAGCCCGAGGCACAGTCCGACGTTACCCGTACCATGATTATGGGTATCGCAATGGCCGAGTCCACCGGTATTTACGCACTGGTTATCGCGCTGATCCTGATCTTCGCAAACCCGCTCGTCGGTAAGTTTGACTAAGATCGTCAGCAGCAACTTCCATCACGGAAGGAGGAAAACCAGTGGAAGTATTGACAAGGGCATTTGTTGACCTGAACCTGTGGTCGCTGTTTGTCACCATCTGCAATACGCTCATTACGTTCCTGATCGTCAAACACTTCCTGTTTAAGCCGCTGCGTAAGATGCTCGCAGCACGCGAGCAGGAGGTACGGGATCTGTATGCACACGCAGAGACCGATCGTCGTGAGGCCGAGGCTATGAAGCGCGACTACACGGTATCGATCTCCAATGCCAAGCAGGAAGCGGCTGACATCGTTTCCAACGCGCAGAAGCGCGCGGAGCGCCATGCCGAGCAGATCCTTGAGCAGGCAAACCGTGAGGCTGCTGTCGCAAAGCAGCGTGCAGAGGAGAGCATTGAGCTCGAGCGCAAGAAGGCGATGAACCAGATGAAGGATGAAATCGCAGACCTGTCCGTTATGATCGCCTCCAAGGTGGTCGAGCGCGAGGTTAAGGCGGACGATCACAAGCGTCTGATCGAGGATTTCATCGATAAGGTAGGGTGAGCGCGTGGCAACGGTTGTCAGTGAGCGCTATGCGCTGTCCCTCTATGAGGTGGCGAAGGCGGAGAATATCGCCCCCGAGATGTACGAGGCCCTGCAAACGGTCTCCGATCTCTTTGAAACCTATCCCGATTATCTCAAGGTGCTGACCACGCCGTCGATCGGTCTGCCGAACAAGCAGAAAACCGTCCGTGCGGTGTTTGAAGGCCGTGTGCATCCGTATCTGCTCAATTTCCTGCTGCTTCTGACCGAGAAGCGCCGCATTGGGCTGATTCACGAGATGGCAGAAGCCTATCGGGATCTCTACTATCTGGAAGCTGGCATTTGTGCGGTGACCGCTGTCACGGCGATTCCGCTCGATGAGGCACAGATGGAAAAACTCAAAAATAAGATGGCCGGCGTGACCGGAAAGCAGATCGTCTTGAAAAATCAGGTCGATCCGAGCGTTCTGGGTGGTGTGCTCGTGCGCGTTGAGAACAAGCAGATCGACGACACGATCAAAAACCGCCTGAACGAGCTGACCACACGTCTGGGTCAAATAATTGCGTAAGGAAGAAGGTGACTTCATGGATTTACGCCCTGATGAAATCAGTACAATAATCAAACAGCAGATTACCAGCTACCAGTCGCAGATCAAGCTGCAGAACGTCGGTACGGTCGTATCGGTTGGTGACGGTATTTGCCATATCCACGGTCTGGAAGACTGTATGGCAGGCGAGATGCTGGAGTTCGAGGGCGGCGTATACGGTATGGCGCAGAACCTGGAGGAAGACCTTGTCGGTGCCGTACTGCTCGGCTCTGACCAGGACATCCGTGAGGGCGATACCGTCAAGCGTACCGGTCGTATCGTTGACGTACCGGTTGGCGAGAGCATGCTCGGCCGCGTCGTAGACGCACTGGGCGCGCCCATCGACGGCAAGGGCCCGATCTCGGCGGAAGAACACCGTCCGATTGAGTGCCCCGCTCCCGGCATCATTGAGCGTACGCCGGTTAACGTACCGCTTCAGACCGGTATCAAGGCAATCGACTCCATGATCCCGATCGGCCGCGGACAGCGCGAGCTGATCATCGGTGACCGCCAGACCGGTAAGACCGCGATTGGCCTGGACACCATCATTAACCAGAAGGGAACCGGCGTTATCTGTATCTATGTCGCAATCGGACAGAAGCGTTCGACCGTTGCACAGGTCGCAGAGACCCTGGCCGCAAACGGCGCGATGGATTATACCGTCATCGTCGCTGCAACTGCGTCCGAGTCCGCGCCGCTCCAGTATATCGCACCCTATGCGGGCTGCTCGATCGGTGAATACTTCATGCACAAGGGTCGTGACGTTCTGGTCATTTACGACGACCTGTCCAAGCATGCAGTCGCTTATCGTGCACTCTCGCTGCTGCTCCATCGTCCGCCCGGACGCGAGGCATACCCCGGCGATGTATTCTATCTGCACTCTCGTCTGCTCGAGCGCGCAGCAAACCTCAAGGATGGCGGTTCTCTGACCGCTCTGCCCATCATCGAGACCCAGGCGGGCGACGTTTCGGCTTATATCCCGACCAACGTCATCTCGATTACCGATGGTCAGATCTTCCTCGAGACAGAGCTGTTTAACATGGGTGTCCGTCCGGCGGTTAACCCCGGTATCTCGGTATCCCGTGTTGGTGGTAACGCACAGATCAAGGCGATGAAGAAGGTATCCGGTACGCTCAAGCTGGCGTATTCGCAGTACCGTGAGCTGCAGGCGTTCTCGCAGTTCGGTTCCGATCTGGACGCCGACACCAAGGCGCGTCTGGCACAGGGCGAACGCATCGTCGAAGTGCTTAAGCAGCCGCAGAACAGCCCGGTACCGGTTGAGAAGCAGGTTGTTATCATCTTTGCCGTTGTTAACAAGTACCTCATCGATGTACCGGTTGAGCTGATTGCCGAGTTCGAGCGCGAACTGTTCGCGTATATGGACGGCAACCACGGCGATATTCTGGATTCCATCCGGGAGACCAAGACCATCGACGGTGTCAAGGACACCCTCCCGAAGGCCATCGAGGCGTTTAAGACGAAGTTCCTCAGCGAGCACTGATAAAGGAGGCGTTCTTAAATGGCTTCCGGCAACATGAAAGATATCAAGCGGCGTATCCGAAGCGTCGAATCGACCATGCAGATCACCAAGGCGATGGAGCTGGTCGCATCGAGCAAGCTGCGCCGTGCCAAGGAACGCGTAGAGCAGGCTAGACCGTATTTCTACGCGCTCCAGGAGACCGTCGCACGCATTCTGCGTGAGAATCGTCTGTCGAGTGCATACACCGGCGGACGGACGGTGAAAAAGAGTCTGTTCCTTGTTATCGCGGGCGACCGCGGCCTCGCAGGCGGCTATAACTCCGGCGTGCTCAAGCTGGCAGCCGCTGAGATGGAGGGCAAGGATGCGGTGGTCATCACCATCGGCAAGAAGGCACAGGAGTATTTCGGCAAGCGCGATTACACCGTGCTGGCCGATTATCCGGGCGTTGCCGAGCACATGACCATCGCGGATACCCACCCGATTACCGAGGATCTGCTCGCACGCTATCGTGCGGGCGAGATCGATGAGATCTGCCTGTGCTACACGGCGTTCGTATCTCCCATGACGCAGGAGCCGCGCATGGTGCACCTGCTGCCCGTTGCACCCGAAGAGGGCGGCAAGGGTGAAAAGCGCGCAATGGCCGAGTGCGATCCCTCGCCCGAGGTGGTACTGAACGCGATCATTCCCGAGTACCTCTGCGGCACGCTGTACGGCGCGGTCGTCGAGTCTTATGCGTCCGAGCAGTCGGCTCGCCGTATGGCGATGGAGTCGGCATCGGATAACGCAAACGAGATGATCGAAGATCTCAACCTGTCCTACAACCGTGCCCGTCAGGCGGCGATCACGCAGGAGATCACCGAGATTGTCGCGGGTTCCGGCGCCGTGGGCAGCTAAATAAAGTCACAGAAATTAGGGAGTTTTGCCAATGAGTGAGCAGAATATTGGTACCCTGGTCCAGATCATTGGACCGGTACTGGATATCAAATTTCCCGCGGACGCCCTGCCTAAACTGCTGAACGCAATCACGATCACTGCGCCCGACGGCCATGTCGTGACCGTAGAGGTCGCGCAGCACATCGGCCAGGATACCGTCCGCTGCATCGCAATGCAGTCCACCGACGGCCTGGTGCGCGGCATGGACGCTGTCGACACCGGCGCGCCCATCTCCGTACCGGTTGGTCGTGAGAACCTGGGCCGTATCTTCAACCTGCTCGGCGAGCCGGTTGACAACAAGCCGGCGGTTGACACCAGCGAGCGCTGGCCGATTCATCGTCCGGCTCCGGCTTACGAGGATCAGCAGCCACAGACCGAGATCCTGGAGACCGGTATCAAGGTCGTCGACTTGATCGCGCCCTACGCAAAGGGCGGTAAGATCGGTCTGTTCGGCGGTGCAGGCGTCGGCAAGACGGTCATCATCATGGAGCTCATCAACAACATCGCCAAGCAGCACGGCGGTATTTCGGTATTCACCGGTGTTGGCGAGCGTACCCGTGAGGGTAACGACCTGTACAACGAGATGCAGGAGTCCGGCGTTATCGACAAGACCGTTTTGGTTTACGGTCAGATGAACGAGCCGCCCGGAGCACGTATGCGCGTCGGTCTGTCCGGTCTGACCATGGCGGAGTACTTCCGCGACGTGGAAGGTCAGGACGTACTGCTGTTTATCGACAACATTTTCCGTTTCACCCAGGCGGGTTCCGAGGTGTCGGCACTGCTGGGTCGTATGCCGTCTGCGGTAGGTTATCAGCCGACCCTGGCAACCGAGATGGGTGCGCTCCAGGAGCGTATCACCTCGACCAAGAAGGGTTCGATCACCTCGGTTCAGGCCGTATATGTGCCCGCCGACGACCTGACCGACCCGGCTCCGGCGACTACGTTCGCCCATCTGGATGCAAAGACCGTTCTGTCCCGTCAGATCGCGTCGCTCGGTATCTATCCTGCGGTTGACCCGCTGGATTCTACCTCGCGTATCCTGACGGCTGACATCGTAGGCAAGGAGCACTATGAGGTTGCACGTGCCGTACAGTCCATCCTCCAGCGCTACAAGGAATTGCAGGACATCATCGCAATTCTGGGTATGGACGAGCTGTCTGATGAGGATAAGATGACGGTTGCCCGTGCACGTAAGATTCAGAATTTCCTGTCCCAGCCGTTCCATGTTGCGGAGCAGTTTACCGGTATGGCCGGTAAGTATGTACCGGTCAAGGAGACCATCCGCGGCTTCAAGGAGATCCTGGAGGGCAAACACGACGATCTGCCCGAGTCGGCATTCCTGTTCGTCGGTACCATCGAGGAGGCAGTGGAGAAGGCAAGGAAGGGAGCATAAGTTATGGCTACCTTTCATCTGCGGGTTTTGACCGCCGAGAAGTCCTTTTTTGAAGGCGAGGTCGATCGCTGCATCGTGCGCACGGCCACCGGTGACGTCGGCATCCTGCCAAACCATACCCCGTACCTGGCACCGCTGGGCATCGGCGGCCTGACCATCTATCAGGATGGCAAGCCGCGCCTCGCAGCGGTTGCACATGGCTTCCTGGAGGTGGGTGACAATCAGATGACCATGATTGCGCGCACTTGTGAGTGGGCGGATGAGATCGATCTGAACCGCGCTGAGGAGGCACGCAAGCAAGCCGAGGCCAGTCTGCACACGCAGGCCAGTGCCAAGGAGATGGTTGTGGCACAGATCAAGCTCAAAAAGGCGATCAACCGCATCCGTATTGCACAGAAGTAATGAAAAGCACCCGTTTTTCCGGGTGCTTTTTCTTGTTACAGACGGATATGAAAAAACACCGCTGCAATGGAACAGCGGTGCTTTCGGGAGGAAGGAAAATTCAGCGCATCGCGAGAGGGAGGAAGCACGATGCGCCGAGCAGATCAAAGTTTTTCGAACTTGCTTGCCGGAGCACGGCAAATCGGGCAGTGGTAGTCTGCGGGCAGATCTTCCTTGGGGTAGATGTAGCCGCAAACTGTGCACTTCCAACCGATCTTCTTGTCCAGCGTGCGGAAGATTGGAGCGGCCAGCGGTGCTTCGTTGCCGCGTGCATTCCATGCACGTACAGTCATAACAGGGTCGGTCGAGAACGCTTCGGCGTCGATGACTTCCAGCATGTACAGCGTGTGAGAGCCGGCATCCAGATGGTCGAGGACGCGGAAGGAAATCCGGGCAACCATACCTTCCTTGAGGTAGGGGGAACCCTGGGCGTCGGTCAGCGTATCGAATTTAGAAAACTTATCGATTGCACGACCAGATTTGTAACCGAATTCATTGAGGATATTGTCTGGGCAGGAAGCGCCGACCAGCGTGATGGAGAGCACACCGGCCTTGTCGATGGCCTTCTTGGTTGCGCTGGACTGGCTCAGGGAAAGAGAGAACTTTTCCGGGGTAGACGAGGTGATTTGTGACAAAGAGTTGACAATACAGCCATAAAACTTGCCGTCAGCAGCGGCTGAAGCCAGGTAGAGACCGTAATCGAATTGATCAAGAATTGTGCGATCCATAGATGCACCTCCTATATAATAAATGAGAATGAATATTCTTTAAAAAGAGTATACCACATTCGGAATTAAAAGGAAACGGTGGATATAACAAAATATGGAAGAGAAAATTGTACCATTCTTCCAAAATCGTTAAAAGACGTTGTGCAGGGAAGGGGATTCGAGCTCGGGTAAATGACGCAGCATACCGGTCAGTTCTGCAACCTGCAAACGGGTCTCATTGAGGTCTCTGTTGTTTGCCGCCTGAATGGCGCGGCGGTAAAGGTTTTCAATCTGGTCAATCTCGTTGTGACGAATGAGTGAGGCGAGCAGCGGTTTGTGATTAGCCCATGCGTCAAAGCATTCGGTCAGCACCGCAGGATCGGTCTGTCCATCGACTGCGGCGGCCAGTGCATCGGTGGTACGGGCGACGGCTTGGTATTCGGCAAAACAGCTCACACTGAGCAAAAAAAGCAGGGTGCATGCAGCAATCAGACGTTTCATAAGCTCTCCTTGCGCTGAATGTATTGGTTTCCGCAGTCATCCAGAGTCATCAGGAAGATATCTTCCATGCGCTTGGCGCCTGATTTTTTGACCCGGTGTTCCAGCTCGGACAGGCTGACGTTCAGGCGACGCAGATTGCCGAGCACCGGCTTGCCGTCGGTGATGACCAGAAAGGGTGCACCGGTTTCGCTGGGAGACAGGCCGAGCAGTTCGGCCGTGACCGGCTGGGCGGACGGTTTGAGCACGTAGGATAGCTGACCATTGGGCTCTAAAATGCCGTACTTGACGTCGGCAACCGTCTGGATATTGTTCTGCCGCAGCGCTTCTACAATCTCGTCGGTGGTGATGCGCAGGTCGTGCAGTTTGCGCTCGTCCACTTTGCCGTTATAGATGAGCACGGCCGCACGGCCATTGACCAGACGGCGCAGACGACGGCTTTTGAGGCACAGAAAGGAGACGATGATTTCAATGGAAATCAGGGTGACGATGGGCACCAGTCCGGCGGTCAGCGGAACGCCCAGATCCTGCATGGGAATGGCAGCGAGTTCGGATATCAAAATCGTGATCACCAAATCGGACGGCTCCAGCTCTCCGATCTGCCGTTTTCCCATCAGCCGCATGGCGCAGATGATCGCGACGTAAAGGATAAGTGTGCGCACGAGAGAAACAGTCATGGCAGGGAATGCCTCCTTTTTTTTTGTCTGCATTTTCTGATTTATTGTGTCCAGTGTATCAGAAAATTATGCATATTGTCGGAAGATTTTCGTTGACAAAAGTGTGAAAGAATTCTATAATGGGTACAACGGAACACAAACAGACAAACGCAATGAACGGGACAGTAACCCCCGATCTCTTTCAGAGAGCCGCCGGTCGGTGCAAGGCGGCAGAGGGAAGGTGCGCGAACACTCGCCCGCGAGCGGCTCCGGTGAATCCCAATTTCGGGTAGTAATTTGAGACGGCAGGCCACCGTTAACCGGCTCTGTATACGGCGTACCTTGCCGTATGCAACGAGGGGTCGTCCCACTTTGGACGGCAAGCAGAGTGGTACCGCAGAGAGCCAAGTTTTGGGTCTTTGTCTCTTGCAAAAGAGGCAAAGACCCTGTTTTTATATCCAAAAGAAAGGTAAGACGGCAAATGAGACTGAATGGATCACAGATTTTGTGCGAGACCCTGATTGAACAGGGTGTTGACACGATTTTCGGCTATCCGGGAGGCGCTGTCCTGAATATTTACGACGCGCTCTACCAATATAGTGACCGCATTCGCCATGTGCTGACCGCGCACGAACAGGGCGCGTCGCATGCGGCCGATGGATATGCCCGCGCAACGGGCAAGACCGGTGTCGTCCTGGCAACTTCGGGCCCGGGCGCAACCAATCTGGTCACCGGCATTGCAACTGCTTACATGGATTCTGTGCCCATGGTCGCGATCACCGGCAACGTCGGCGTACCGCTCATCGGCAAAGACTCCTTCCAGGAAGTTTATATTGCCGGCATTACCATGCCCATCACAAAGCATAACTTCGTGGTCAACCACGTCGAAGATCTGGCAGACACCGTGCGCGAAGCCTTCCACATCGCGCAGAGCGGTCGTCCCGGTCCGGTTCTGATCGATATTCCCAAGGATGTCACGGCGGCTATGTGCGAGTTTGAGAACAAGCCGGTGCAGGACATCGAGGAGACCTACGATGTGTCCGAGGAAGACTTCAAGCGCATCGCAGAAGAAATCAACGCGGCACAGTGCCCGGTCATCTACTACGGCGGCGGCATCGTAGCCTCGCACGCATGCGAGGAACTGGTCGCCCTGATGCACAAGGCAGACATCCCAGCAACCGGCACCATGATGAGCATGGGCTGTGTACCGGCAGACGATCCGCTTTATCTGGGCATGATTGGCATGCACGGTAAGGTATCGGCCGGCTGGGCGGTTGACCGCGCAGACCTGCTGTTGTCCATCGGCGCACGCTTCTCTGATCGCGTTGCAACCAACACCAACCGCTTTGCACCCGATGCACGTATCATTCACATCGACATCGATGCGGCCGAGATTAACAAGAACATGCCGGCAGACGATTATCTGGTCACCGATGCACGTACCTTCCTGTCGGGCGTTCTGCCCTATGTCAAGGAGACCAAGCACGACGCATGGCGCGCACAGATTGCCGACTGGGTCAAGAATCTGGACTACAAGCCCGAGGATGCCGACGATTGCCTGCATCCGCACCAGATCGTTAAGATGTGTGCAGAGCTGGGCGGTGACGATCTCATCATCGCAACCGACGTTGGTCAGCATCAGATGTGGGCGGCACAGTACTGCGGCCGCCGTCACTCCCGCCAGTTCATCTCGTCCGGTGGTCTGGGCACCATGGGCTTTGGCTATGGTGCGGCAATCGGTGCAAAGATCGCTTGCCCAGATAAGCCGGTCATCCACATCACCGGTGACGGCTCCTTCCACATGAACCTCAACGAGCTGTGCACAACGGTTACCTATAATTTGCCCGTTGTCACGGTCATTATGAACAATCAGGTACTCGGCATGGTACGCCAGTGGCAGACCATGTTCTACGAGAAGCGCTACTCGTCCACCACGCTCGAGCGCAAGACCGATTACGTCAAGCTGGCCGAGGCGTTTGGTGCACAGGGCTTCCGATGCACGACACCGGCCGAGCTGCATGAGGCGCTGACCAAGGCACTCGCGCACAACGGCCCGACCCTCATCGACTGTGTCATCGACCGTGACGAGCGCGTCCTGCCCATGATCGCGGCGGGCGATGACATTCGCAATATCGTGGCGGACTAAGGAGGCGAGAACATGCAGAAATATATCGTTTCGGTTCTGGTAAAGAACCATGCGGGCGTTCTGGCGCGTGTCGCCAGCCTGTTTGGCCGCCGTGCCTTCAACATCGATTCACTGACTGTATCCGCGACGACCGACCCGTCGGTCTCGCGTATGTCGATCATCGTCGCAGGCGACGAGAAGATCCTCGAACAGGTCATGAAGCAGGTGTCCAAGCTCTATGAGGTACTCTGGGTTGAGCAGCTCTGGGAGGAAGACAGCTACTGTAAGGAGCTGGTCTTCGTCAAACTGTCCACGCCGGACGGCCTGAGCCGTGACGCCATTCGCGAAGTGGCTGAGGTTTATAACGCAAATGTCGTTGAGGCAGTCGGCAACGCGATGATCGTTGAGCTGACCGAAGTGCCCAGCCGCATTGACGCCTTTCTGGACGTCATTTCCAATTTTGATGTCATCGAGATGTGCCGTTCGGGCGTCACCGCGATGATCCGATAACATTACGTAACCAATTTATTCACCTATAAATGGACTTTAGGAGGAAACAACCATGGTAAAGATGTATTATGATGCAGACTGCAACCTGTCCGTACTCGACGGCAAGACCGTTGCCATCCTGGGCTTCGGTTCTCAGGGCCATGCACATGCAATGAACCTGCACGACTCTGGCGTTAAGGTCGTTGTTGGTCTGCGTCCGGGCTCCAAGCACATCGCTAAGGCTGAGGCTGCTGGTCTGACCGTTAAGACCCCCGCAGAGGCAGCTGCTGAGGGCGATATCATCATGATGCTGGTTCCCGACGAGAAGCAGGCTGACATCTACAAGGAAGTTGTAGAGCCCAACCTCAAGCCGGGCAACGCCCTGGCATTTGCACATGGCTTCAACATCCACTTCAAGCAGATCATCCCGCCGGCAGACGTTGACGTTATCATGATCGCACCCAAGGCTCCGGGTCACACCGTACGCCGTACCTACGTTGAGGGCAAGGGTATCCCCGATCTGGTATGTGTACATCAGGACGCAACCGGCAAGGCAATGGATATCGCGCTGGCTTATGCAGCAGCAATCGGCGGCGGCCGTGCCGGCATCCTGGAGTCTACCTTCCGCACCGAGACCGAGACCGACCTGTTCGGTGAGCAGGCTGTTCTGTGCGGCGGCGTATGCGAGCTGATGAAGGCTGGCTTTGAGACCCTGGTTGAGGCTGGTTACGCTCCGGAGAACGCATACTTTGAGTGCATCCATGAGATGAAGCTGATCATCGACCTGGTAAATGAGGGCGGCTTCGCTAAGATGCGTTACTCGATCTCCGATACCGCTGAGTACGGCGATTATCGCACCGGTAAGCGCATCATCACCGAGGAGACTCGCAAGGAGATGAAGAAGATCCTGCGCGAGATCCAGGACGGTACCTTCGCTTCCGAGTGGATCCAGGAGAACAAGGCCGGCGGCCGTGCGAAGTTCCTGGCAACCCGTCAGCTCGAGGCAGAGACCCTGCTCGAGGAGACCGGCAAGAAGCTGCGCGGCATGATGAGCTGGATGAAGAAGTAATTTTCATAGATCATGCACCCGGGGACGGACGGCTGTGCCGCCCGTCCCCCTTTTCCGTATAAACTTAAAGGAGGGAATCCCTTTGTCTAAGAGAAGTGATAATATCACCGCGGGCGCTGCGCGTATGCCCAACCGTTCGCTGCTGCGTGCTTGCGGTATGACCGATGAGGAGATGAACCGCCCGATCATCGGCGTTGTCTCGGCTTACTCCGAGATCATCCCCGGCCATATTAACCTCGATAAGATTGCAGATGCGGTCAAGGCAGGTGTATCCATGGCAGGCGGCACGCCGGTTGTCGTTCCGGCCATCGGCGTATGCGACGGCATTGCAATGGGACACATCGGCATGAAGTACTCGCTGCCGTCCCGTGAGCTGATCGCGGACTCGGTTGAGACGCTGGCACAGGCGCACCAGATGGACGCGCTGGTACTCATCCCCAACTGTGACAAGATCGTACCCGGTATGCTCATGGCAGCGGCTCGCCTGAACATTCCGTCCATTCTGGTATCGGGCGGCCCCATGCTGGCAGGTCACTTCGGCGGTGAGGAGATCTCGCTGTCCAAGACCTTCGAGACCGTCGGCGCATACAAGGCCGGTCTGGTCACCGAGGAACAGCTCATGGAGTGCGAGTGCGGCTCGTGCCCGGGCTGCGGTTCCTGCTCGGGTATGTACACTGCAAACTCGATGAACTGCCTGTCCGAGGCCATCGGTATGGCTCTGCCGGGCAACGGCACCATTCCGGCTGTCCATGCAGCACGTATCCATCTGGCAAAGCATGCCGGTATGAAGATCATGGAGCTGCTTGAAAAGGACATCAAGCCCCGCGATATCCTGACCCCGAAGGCATTCCGCAACGCGCTGACCTGTGAAATGGCGCTCGGCTGCTCGACCAATACCGTTCTGCACCTGCTGGCAATCGCACACGAGGCTGGCGTTGATGTCAATCTGGAACTGCTCAACGAGCTGTCGTCCAAGGTACCCAACCTGTGCCATCTGGCACCGGCAGGCCCGCACCATATCGAAGAGCTGTATATGGCAGGCGGTATCCCGGCTGTTATGCACGAGCTGACCCGTCGCGATCTGCTCGACCTGTCGCTGCTCACTGCGACTGGCAAGACGGTTGGCGAGAATCTGGAAGGCGTGACCAATAAGAAGCCTGAGGTCATCCGTCCGATCGACAATCCGTACTCTGAGACCGGCGGCATCGCCGTTCTGTGGGGCAACATCGCAGAAAATGGCTGCGTTGTCAAGCGTTCGGCAGTTGCGCCCGAGATGATGGTGCATTCCGGCCCGGCTCGCGTATTCGACTCCGAGGACGATGCCATCGCATCTATCTATGCAGGCAAGATCAACAAGGGTGACGTTGTCATCATCCGCTACGAAGGCCCCAAGGGCGGCCCGGGTATGCGCGAGATGCTCAACCCGACCTCGGCACTGGCTGGCATGAAGCTGGACAAGGATGTCGCCCTCATCACCGACGGTCGTTTCTCTGGTGCGTCGCGTGGCGCATCCATCGGCCACGTTTCGCCTGAGGCTGCTGCGGGCGGTAACATCGCACTCATCCAGGAAGGCGATACGGTTGAGATCGACATTCCGAACAGCCGTGTTCATCTGGCTGTTTCCGATGAGGAGCTGGCTGCACGCCGTGCTAAGTGGATTCCCAGAGAGCCCAACATCAAGTCCGGCTGGCTGTACCGCTATTCGCGTATGGTCTCCTCGGCAGACAAGGGTGCAATTCTGGAGTGATCGGAAATACAGAGATCCTGAAACCAACGGTTTCAGGATCTTTTTTTGCGCTCTTTGGTTGTCTTGTCGCCCTGGGTGAACAGCTCACGCACACCAATCCATAAGAGCAGAACACCGAACCCACGGCGGATTAGGGACAGGTCGAGCTGTGCGGCCAGAACACAGCCCAAAATCGACAGGGGAATGCCGGATAGAATGCAAAACAGAGCGGCTTTTTTGTCGATCAGCCGATTTTTCCAGTGGCTGATGAGCGCGGGCGGCGCGCAGGCCAAAAAGTACAGCAGATTCATGCCTGCTGCATCACGCTGGCTGACACCCATCACGCAGGTCAGCCATAGCATGAGTAGAGAGCCGCCGCCAATGCCGAAACCGGACAGAATACCGGTCGCAAGGCCGACCAAGACGGCAAACAGGATGTTTGTCATAGCAGCAGCACCGCACGAATGCCGCCGTACAGGATGAGTGCACCGAAGGCGCGGCGCAGCCAGACCATGCGGACGTTTTTGAAAATTCGACCGGCAATCAGACCGCCGACCGAACCGCCGAGCAGATAGGGAAGTGCGTCGGTGACGGGGAGCGCGCCGTTTAGATAATAGACGATGACCGACAGGATGGACAGGGGAAAGATGACGGCGACCGAGGTCGCGAAAGAACTGCGCTCGGGCAGTCCGCACCAGCGGGTGAGCAGGGGAACGAGAAACAGACCGCCGCCTGCGCCGAACAGGCCGTTGGCCAGACCGGCCAGTGCACCGGTGCATAGGAATCGGTATTTTTTGGACATAAAAAATCCCTCCGTGCGCTAGTGTGCACAGAGGGATGCAGAATATACAGATTATACCTTGCTTGCCCAGTTGCCGGTTGCGGCAGCGGTCAGGTAAGCGTTGATAAAGCCGTCGATGTCGCCGTCCATCACTGCGTTGATGTTGGAGGACTCGAACGCGGTACGGGTGTCCTTGGCGAGGGTGTAGGGCATGAAGACGTAAGAACGGATCTGGCTGCCCCATTCGATCTTCTTCTGGTCGCCCTTGATGTCCGAGATCTTGTCCAGGTGCTCGCGCTCCTTGATCTCGACCAGCTTGGAACGCAGCATCTTCATACAGTTGTCCTTGTTCTGGAACTGCGAACGCTCGGTCTGGCAGGCAACAACGATGCCGGTCGGCTTATGGATGAGTCGAACCGCAGACGAGGTCTTGTTGATGTGCTGACCGCCTGCACCGGACGAACGGAATACCTGCATTTCGATGTCGGCGGGGTTGATCTCGACGTCCTGCGAGTCGTCTGCGATCTCCGGGATAACCTCGACAGCCGAGAACGAGGTGTGACGGCGGCCGGAGGAGTCAAACGGGGAGATACGAACCAGACGATGAACACCGGACTCACCCTTGAGGTAGCCGTAAGCGTTCTCGCCCTCAATGAGGATATCGGCGGACTTGAGGCCGGCTTCTTCACCGTCCTGATAGTCCATGATCTTGTAGGTAAAGCCGTGACGCTCTGCCCAGCGGGTGTACATACGATAGAGCATGGAGCACCAGTCCTGCGCCTCGGTGCCACCTGCACCTGCGTGGAAGGATACCAGTGCGTTGTTCTTGTCGTACTCGCCGGTCAGCAGGGTCTGCAGCTTCTGACGGCTGATGCTCTCCTCGAGCTCGGCAAAACCGGTCTCAAGCTCCTCGAGCATGGACTCGTCTTCGGACTCGATGGCCAGCTCGCACAGGGTGATGAGGTCTTCCCACTGTGCATACATACGGTTGAAGGTCTCGATCTTTTCCTTGAGCGAACCCATACGGGAAACGACCTTCTGCGAAGCCTCGGGGTCATCCCAGAAACCGGGCTGCGCCGACTTCATTTCCAGCTCGTCTACCTCGCGCGCCGCCTGCTCGAGACCCAGGTTGCCGCGCAGTTCCTCGATCGCCGGTTCAAGGTTGTGCAGTTTTACCTTGTATTCTTCAAATTGCAGCATCTTTCATGCTCCTTTACGATATAATATCTTTTCACTTATCTGTTATTATAATATACCGGAGGGCGCGCTGTAAAGAATTTTTCTGCATACACTTGACAAGGTCTTTCAAAGGGTTTATTATAAACATTACATAAAAGGGAGTAGCTCACGCATGGCGTGGAACGATGTCGTCAGTACGATCGCACAGCGCGATCCGTATCGTCCCGTAAGCAGCAAGACTTTTATTGCATGTGTTTTTGGTGTGCAATGAAAGTCTTTTTTTTGTTGCACACGCCGGAAAGGAGTCGTAATTTATGTCACCAATCTTAGCTGTCATCTGTCTCGTCGCTGGTTTCGCTCTGCTCGTCAAAGGTGCAGACTGGTTCGTCTCGGGCGCGTCCGGTCTGGCACGCCGTCTGGGCGTGTCGCCGCTGATTATCGGCCTGACCATCGTGGCCTTCGGCACATCAGCCCCCGAACTTGCAGTCAGTGTGACCGCAGCGCTGGACGGCGCAAACGAAATTGCCGTCGGCAATGTTGTCGGATCGAACATCTTCAACCTGCTGGTCGTTGCAGGTGTGAGCGCGATTTTGTGTCCGCTGGTTGCAGACCGCACGCTGCTGCGGCGTGACTGGCCGTGCTCGACGCTTGCAGCCATCATTTTGACTGTCATGTTGATGTTCGGCAACAATATCACCCGTTTTGAGTCGATCATCCTGCTTGTTTTGTTTGCAGGTATGCTGGTATGGCAGATTCGCGGAACGAGCGTGCCGACCGAGAACAATGCAGAGGAACACCGTCCGGGCTGGCTACTTGCCGTAGGCATTGTGGGCGGTATCGCATGCATCGTCATCGGCGGTCAGCTGTCGGTTAACGGTGCAACCGAACTGGCACGCGCATTCGGCTGGAGTGAGAGTCTGATCGGCCTGACCATCGTGGCAATCGGTACGTCTCTGCCCGAACTGGTCACCTCGATCGTTGCAGCACGTCGCGGGGAAAACGAAATCGCAATGGGCAACGTCATCGGCTCCAACCTGTTTAACATTCTGGGCATTCTGGGTATCTCGGCGCTCCTCAACCCGATCACCGTTGCACCGACCGCAGTCTTTGACGCAGCACTGCTCACGGTTGTGTCTCTGGTATTCTGGTTTATCGCACGCCGCGGCACGCTGCCCCGCGCAGCAGGTGTTACGATGGTCATGATTTATATCGCTTACACCGGATATCTCATTGTGCGCTGAATGGGATGAAAATTAGCGCCAAATTTACAAAAAGTTCTTTTTAATATGGGTTTTTATGTGGTATAATAACTTCGTTTAGGGTGTTATACCACATTCTTTTTTCTGGAATGGCATAAAATTGGACGTTTGCACCTTTTCAGTTCGGGAATATCTGTGGTATAATACAAAATGGCGTATTCTAATGGAACAACTATTACGCTGCGGTTTCGCTCGCGGCGTAGAATAAAGGAAGGCTTTATTATATGGCAGGATTACTTGAAAAGATTTTCGGTACCCACTCGAGCCATGAGCTGAAGAAGATCTATCCGATCGCGGACAAGGTCATGGCGCTCGAGGACGAGTACCGTAAGCTGACAGACGAGCAGCTGCGCGGCAAGACCGCGGAGTTCAAGGAGCGCTATCAGAACGGCGAAGACCTGGACAAGCTGCTGCCCGAAGCATTCGCAACCATGCGCGAGGCATCCGACCGCGTACTGGGCATGCGTCACTACCGCGTACAGGTCATCGGCGGAATCGTGCTGCACCAGGGCCGTATCGCGGAGATGAAGACCGGTGAAGGTAAGACCCTGATGGCAACCCTTCCGGCATACCTCAATGCGCTGACCGGCAAGGGTGTGCACATCGTCACGGTCAACGACTATCTGGCAAAGCGTGACTCCGAGTGGATGGGCAAGGTATACCGTTACCTCGGTCTGTCGACCGGTCTGGTCATCCATGCGGTTGCACCGCAGGATCGTAAGGCGATGTACGAGGCTGACATCACCTACGGTACCAACAACGAGTTCGGTTTCGACTACCTGCGCGACAACATGGCCATTTATATGAACCAGCGCGTACAGCGCGGCCATGCATTCGCCATCGTCGATGAGGTGGACTCCATTCTGATCGATGAGGCACGTACCCCGCTGATTATTTCCGGTCAGGGCGAAGAGTCGACCGCGATGTACCAGCTGGCTGACCGCTTTGCACAGACCCTGTCCGCTCTGCGCGTCAAGGAAGTTGACGCAAAGGAAGAGCAGGACGATATCGATGCAGATTACATCATCGATGAGAAGGCACGCACCGCAACCCTGACCCCGAAGGGCCAGCAGCGCGCAGAGCAGTACTTCCACATCGACAACCTGTCCGATCCCGAGAACACCACCCTCATGCACCACATCAACCAGGCCATCAAGGCTCGTGGTGTTATGCAGCGCGATGTCGATTACGTTGTCCGTGACGGTCAGATCATCATTGTTGACGAGTTCACCGGCCGTCTGATGTTCGGCCGCCGCTATAACGAGGGTCTGCATCAGGCCATCGAGGCAAAGGAAGGCGTAAAGGTTCAGAACGAGTCCAAGACTCTGGCAACCATCACCTTCCAGAACTTCTTCCGTCTGTACGGCAAGCTATCCGGTATGACCGGTACTGCACTGACCGAGGAAGAGGAGTTCCGTTCCATCTACAAGCTGGACGTTATCGAAGTTCCGACCAACCGTCCGGTTATCCGTAAGGACAACCCGGATGCGGTTTACAAAAACGAGCGCGGCAAGATGCTGGCGACCATTCGCCGCATTGAGGAGTGCCATGCCAAGGGTCAGCCGATTCTGGTTGGTACGGTTTCCATCGAAAAGTCCGAGATGCTCTCGTCCATGCTCAAAAAGCGCGGCATCAAGCACACCGTCCTGAACGCGAAGTATCACGAGCAGGAGGCAGAGATCGTTGCACAGGCTGGTAAGCCTTATGCGGTTACCATCGCAACCAACATGGCTGGCCGTGGTACCGATATCAAGCTGGGCGGCAACGATGAGCAGATGGCTGTCGCAACCATGAAGAAGGAAGGCTACTCTGAGGAACTGCTCGTCGAGGCAACCGGCTACGCGGATACCGATGACGAGGAGATCCTGGCAGCACGTGCTCGCTACAATGAGCTGTTGGAAGAGTACGGCGTACAGGTCAAGAAGGATGCAGAGATCGTTCGCGCTGCTGGCGGTCTGTATATCCTGGGCACCGAGCGCCACGAGTCCCGCCGTATCGACAACCAGCTGCGCGGCCGTGCCGGCCGTCAGGGCGACCCGGGTGAGTCTTCGTTCTATATCTCGATGGAAGACGACCTGATGCGTCTGTTCGGTTCCGAGCGTATCCAGAAAATGATGGAAAATCTGGGCATCGCAGACGACGAGCCCATCGACCAGAAGATTCTGTCCGGTGCAATTGAGAACGCACAGAAGAAGATCGAGGGTCGTAACTTCTCCATCCGTAAGCACGTCCTCGAGTACGACGATGTTATGAACACCCAGCGTGAAACCATCTACTCGCAGCGCCTGAAGGTACTGTCGGGTGAGGATGTCAGCGGCAATATCCTGTCCATGATCGATACCACCATCGAGAACGCTGTCCATGCAGCCGTTGGTGAGCATCAGGTCATCACCCAGGAGATGATCGACACCCTGCGTCACCGCTTCCAGGGCATCTTCATCGGTCCCGAGGACTTCACCTACACCGACGAAGAGCTGGACGATCTGCATGCAGAGGGTCTGGTCAACGAGCTCAAGGACCTGGCACACAAGGCATACAAGGAGAAGGAAGAAAACGTCGGTTCTCCCATCATGCGTGAGCTCGAGCGCGTCATTCTGCTGCGCAATGTAGACTCCAAGTGGATGGAGCACATCGACGCGATGACCGAACTGCGTAACGGTATCGGCCTGCGTGCTTACGGTCAGCATGACCCGGTTATCGAGTACAAGCGCGAGGGCTTCGATATGTTCGACGCAATGATTGATGCCATCCGTGAGGATACCGTCCGCATGATCTTTTTGGCACAGATTCGCCGTCAGGAAGAGCCCAAGCGTGAGCAGGTTGCACACGAGACCAGCGCACAGGGTGCAGATGACGGCAGCGAAGTCAAGCCGACTCCGCACCGCGCAGAGGCCAAGGTTGGCCGCAACGATCCTTGCCCGTGCGGCAGCGGTCTGAAGTACAAGAAGTGCTGTGGTAAAAACGAAGAATAAGAAAAGTTCTTGACTTTTGTTAGAAATCCAACAGACAGAGTGAGAACTTTGTGCTAAGCTGTCTGTCAGATAAGATAGAATAAAGAAGGAGCGAAAAACATGTCTGCGATTAAGATCCGTGACAATATTTACGCGGTAGGTGCGCGTGACCCGGAGGTGCGTATTTTCCACGGTTATGCAACCCCGTTTGGCGCGACCTATAACTGCTATCTGATTCTGGACGGCGATAAGAAGATCCTGGTGGACAATGTAAAGGCTGCGTTCACCGAGGAGTTCTTCCGTAACATCGAGGAGATTTGTCCGGTAGAGTCGCTGGATATTCTGATCCAGAACCATATCGAGCCCGACCATTCGGGCTCCTTCCCGGCACTCCTGGAGCGCTGCCCGAATCTTGAGGTTTACTGCACCGCCGGTGCACAGAAGGGCCTCAAGGCATACTACGGTTGGGAAGGCGCCTGCCATGTCGTGAAGATGGGTGAGACCCTGAACACCGGCTCTTACACCTTTCAGTTCATCCCGGCACCGATGGTACACTGGCCGGACTCCATGCTGACCTACCTGGCAGAAGAGAAGATTCTGTTCTCGAACGATGCATTTGGTCAGCATATCTGCCCGCCGGTCAACTATGACGACGAGCTGGGCGAGGAGCGCCTGATGGAGCGTGCTGTGGACTACTACGGCAATATCGTTCTGCCCTTCGGTATGCAGGTTACCAATCTGCTCAAGGCAGCGTCCGCGCTGGATATCGAGCTGGTTTGCCCGTCGCACGGTGTGATGCTGCGTACTTACATCGGCAAGATGGTTGAGAGCTATGCAAAGTGGGCGAAGAACGAGACCGACCCGAACAAGGTGGTTATGGTTTACGACTCCATGTGGGGTTCGACCGCTGAGATGACCCGTAAGATCTGCGCCGAGTTCGAGGCAGAGGGCAAGCAGGTACATGTACACTGCCTGGCTGATGAGCACTATTCGGCTATTATGGGCGACATTGTCGAGGCAAAGACCATCTGCATCGGTGCGTCTACCCTCAACAACACCATGATGCCCACGGTTGCAGCATTTCTGACCTACCTCAAGGGTCTCAAGCCCAAGAACCGTGTTGGTCTGGCTTACGGTTCCTATGGCTGGAGCGGTGAGGCAACCAAGGAAGTTGCAGCAGTGATGGAAGGCATGGGCTGGGAAGTCCTGCCCATCCGCAAGCAGCTGTACCGCGGATAATCGGATTTTGAGTAAACGCGCGGCGTAAGTGCCGCGCGTTTTTTTCCAAATCAAGGAAAGGGGAAAGGCGCATGGAAACCACATTGCTTGCCGCAGGCGTGGTCACGATTCTGGTGATTGCACTGGTCGTGCGTCAGGTGGTACGCGGCTGCGCCCGCACGGTCTTTGCTGCACCGCCCGAACCGACACCCGAGGAAATCGAGGCTTCACGCACACACAAAACGCTGCCGCAGGCGGTTGAGTTGGACGCAGACACGGCGGACATTGCCGCACAGGCCTGCGCTGTGCTGACGGCTTGGATGCAGGCGGTCAACAGTCGGGATGAGGTAAAGTTCACGGGAGAGGCAAAGGCACTCGGCACACAGCTTGCCGATGAAATTGCAAAGCAGACTCAAAAGGGACAGCGCGAGCGCTTTGAGCGTCCAACCGTGCATGAAGCAGTGGTGAGCGCATACGAGCGGGAGACCGGTGCGCTGACCGTGACACTGAGTGCACAGGCGGTGCACTATGTCGCAAGCGGCGGACAGCTCATTCGCGGACGGGAAGACCTGCCCGAACAGATGCTGTGGAAACTGCAAGGGAATTTGACCGCGCAGGGATGGACACCAACCTGTGTGCGTCTCCTGTAATCAAAACAAAGTAGGGGAAAAGATAGAATATGACAGAATTTATCGCACAATATGCCCATATCTGGCTGGTGGCACTGCCGCTGGTCTTTCTGGGCGCGATTGTGGACTCGGTCGCGGGCGGCGGCGGACTCATCACCCTGCCCGCCTATATGATGGTACTGCCGCCGCATGTCGCGGCAGCGACCAATAAGTTTGCAGCCAGCTTCGGCACGCTGTCTTCGCTGCTCCGATTTTTAAAGTCCGGTCAGGTGCATCTGAAAATCAGCCTGATTGCGGCGATCGGTGCACTGATCGGCTCGCCCATCGGTACCCAGATTCAGATGTTCATTTCGGACGATCTGCTCAACAAAATGATGCTCATTATCCTGCCGTGCGTTGCCGTGTTCATGGTATTTCGTCGGGATTTGGGTGCGGACAACCAGACAGAACTTGCACTGTTCAGCGGCAAAATCGCAGTACAGTCCTTCCTCATCGGTCTGCTCATCGGCGGATACGATGGACTGGTCGGTCCGGGCACCGGAACCTTCCTGATTCTGGCCTTTACCGCGGTACTCGGCATCCCGCTCCTGTCCTCGTCGGGCAGCGCCAAGGTGGTAAACTTCGCGTCTAACATCGCGGCGCTCGTCGTTTACCTCATTCATGGACAGGTGCTCTTCGCAGTGGGCATCCCGGCGCTGATCTGCGCCATCTGCGGTTATCAGGTGGGTGCTAATATGGCGCTCAAGGGCGGCGGTAAGGTCGTGCGCGGCCTGATCTTCGTCGTGCTCGGTCTGATGATCGTCAAAACCGGTTATACCATGCTTTCGCCGCAGATCAGTGCAGCATTCGGCGGTTAAAAACCGGATATACTGGGGCGAACGGCGTTGCATTTTGCCGTCTAGCCTGTTATAATCTCATTTAGAGAAAAAACCGTTTTCGGAGGAAGATATTTATGAAGTTAGGCATCGTGGGCCTGCCGAACGTCGGCAAATCGACCCTGTTCAACGCCATCACCAACGCAGGCGCGGAGAGTGCGAACTATCCGTTCTGCACCATCGACCCCAACGTGGGCATGGTTGCCGTACCCGACTACCGTCTCCAGCCGCTGACCGATCTGTACCACGCCAAGAAGACCACTCCGGCGGTCGTTGAGTTCGTGGACATTGCCGGTCTGGTGCGCGGCGCGTCCAAGGGCGAGGGTCTGGGCAATAAGTTCCTGTCTCACATCCGTGAGGTAGACGCGATTGTCCATGTCGTACGCTGCTTTGACAACGACAACATTGTGCACGTAGACGGCTCGGTTGATCCGGCACGTGATATCGAGACCATTAACCTCGAGCTGATTCTGTCCGACATGGAGCACATTGACCGCCGTCTGGAGCGCGTGCGCAAGTCTGCCAAGGCGGATAAGAAGCTGCTGGTTGATGTTGACATTCTGGAAAAGCTCAAGGCACATCTGGAAGAGGGCAAGACTGCCCGCACCTTCCCCGGCCTTGCTGATGACGAGGATGTACAGCGCGTTATGGCCGAGTCCGACCTGCTGACCGCAAAGAAGGTCATCTACGCGGCTAACATGGACGAGGGTGGCTTCACCGGCGACCAGACCGAGAACGCCCGTCTGGCAGCCGTACAGAAGATTGCAGACGAGGAAGGTGCAATGGTACTGCCCATCTGTGCCAAGCTCGAAGAGGACATCACCAGCCTCGAGCCCGAAGAAAAGGAAATGTTCCTGTCCGATCTGGGTCTGACTGAGTCCGGTCTGGATCGTCTGATCCGTGTCTGCTACGACCTGCTGGGTCTGATGAGCTATCTGACCGCAGGCGAGCAGGAGGTTCGCGCATGGACGATCACCAAGGGTACCAAGGCACCGCAGGCCGCCGGTAAGATTCATACCGACTTTGAGCGTGGCTTCATCCGTGCCGAGGTTGTATCGTACGATGACCTGATGGCATGCGGCTCGCTGGCAGCAGCGCGCGAAAAGGGTCTGGTACGCTCGGAGGGCAAGGAGTACGTCATGCAGGACGGCGACGTCGTTCTGTTCCGATTCAACGTGTAAAAAAGAGGAAGCACCGGCCGGGGTTTCGAGCGCCAGACTTCCGAAGGGGAAAGACACGTTTTTTGTGAATGAGTTTACAGGGGGCGCTGCGCGTCCCCTTGCTTTTTGTCGAAATGCTGACCGATTGGTTATTGTAATCGGCATGGATTTGGCATAGAATAAAATTGTCTGTTGTATTGAGAAGTAACCGAGGCAGACAGGGGAGAGGAGGCCACGATGGACGAACAAAATAAAAATATCTCTGTCGATGATATCCTGCGGGAGTATGCAGCTATGGACGATGAACCCGCGCCTGTACGTCCGCAGACGACTGTTGAGGCGGACGGCGACCAGGTTTGGCGTCCGGCGCATCAGCCGACAATGCCGCAGGAGACACAAAAGATCGAGGTACGACAAGAACCTGCACACGGGGGAAGAAGTGAGCGGTACAGTCGTTCCAAGAAAAAGCACAAACCGGCAAAGACTGGCAAGAGCCGTAAGAGCAGCAGCGCTTCGCGCACGGTAACACTGAATCGGGAAGAGCAGCCGCGCGTGTACGGTCATCATGTACCTGAGGACTATGACGCGCGGGACAATGCCGGACGTAAGCCGGAAAAGAAGAAAAAGAGACACGGCAGAGCGGCAGCGCTTGTTATTTTGCTGCTGCTGGTCGCAGGTGCGGGAACGGCTCTGGGCTATACATACGCCACAGATACGGTTTTCCGCGGTGTCACAGCGGGCACGGTTGAAGTTGGGGGACTGAGCGTGGCCGAGGCACAGAATAAGATTCAGACCGAGGTTGGGCCGGTGGTTGAAACCGGTAGCATTCAGGTCAAGATCTATGACACCGAGTATCCTATCGTCATTCAGGACGTCACGACCGGACTAGATGCCGCAGCAAGCGCGCAGGCGGCGTACGATATCGGTCATACCGGCGGCGTGGGTGAGCGCATTGCAGGTGCATTCGGCGCACTGTTCGGCGGCAAGACGGCCGAGCTGGTGATTACGGTCGATGATGCCGCGCTTGACCAGCGACTGGATGAGATTGCCTCCGAAGCGCTGACCGAACCGACCGGTGCAACCTGGGAGCTGGAAGGCACCAATCTGATTTTGACCATGCCCAAGCCGGGCGTCAGCTTTGACCGCGATAAGGTGCGCGGCGAGGTCAAGACCAAGATCGAAACCATGGATTTCACGCCTTACGAGGTAGAGACCCAGCTGACCGATCCCGAGCCGCTGGATGTGGATGAACTCAAGACGCAGGTCGACTGCGAGCCGACCAACGCAATCGTAGATAAGAGCGACGGCAAGACCATCATCCCAGAGAAGAACGGCATCGTGATGGATGCCGACAAGGCACGTGAGATCATTGGAGACGGCACCGAGGCAACTTATACCATTCCGGTTACGGTCACGCCGGCCAAGGTCACCAAGGAAGTGCTCGATCGTGCGCTGTTCCGTGACGTTCTCTCGTCGGCATCTACCAGCCTCAATACTGGTAATGTCGATCGTACCAACAATGTCACACTGGCGGCCAAGTATATGAACGGCACGATCTTGAACCCCAGCGAGGAGTTTTCTTACAACGGTGTCGTTGGCCAGCGTACCCCTGAGCGCGGATTCAAGGCAGCAGGCGCATACTCCAACGGCCAGTTGATCGACGAAGTCGGCGGCGGTGTATGTCAGCCGTCTTCGACCCTGTATATGGCCGTGCTGCGCGCTGATCTGGAAGTGACCGAGCGTACCAACCACTCGATGACCGTTTCCTACACACCGCTCGGAGAGGATGCAACGGTCAGCTACGGCAGTCTGGACTTTAAGTTCAAAAACAATACCGATTACCCCATCAAGCTCATTACCGTGCGTGAGGGCAGTCAGATGAAGGTCACGATCATGGGTACCAAGGTGGACGACAAGACCGTCCGTTTGGAGACCGAGATTTTGGAGACTCTGACCCCGGAGACCATCAAAAAGACCGATTCTTCGCTCAAACCGGGCGAGACCGAGGTGCAGCAGAGCGCGGTAACTGGCTATAAGACCATCACCTATAAGTACGTGACGGTGAACGGTGAGAAGACCAAGGAAGTTGCAAACCGTTCGAGCTATCGCAAGCGCGATAAGATTGTCCTGGTCGGCCCGGAGGCGACAAGCGAACCCGCCAGCAGCTCCAGCACGACGAATTCTTCTTCGTCGTCCGGCAGCTCGAGCAGTTCCTCGTCTGGATCTTCGTCCAGCAGCAGTTCGTCCTCGAGTACGTCCGATCCGGAAAGCTGATCATCAGAAAGGAAGAAAGTCAATTTGCAGCAAAAACAACCCCACACAAACCGGGTCAGTATCCGGCGCCGTGCCAAGATCGTGGCAAAACAGCGTGTCATGCGCTGTCTGCTGCCGGTCATGGAAGCCGTTCTGATCTGTGTTCTGCCGATTATCCTGATTGCCGGCCCGATTCAGACCTATATCTATTCGACCGGACAGCTGCTTTTTCCCATTGTGCTGTTTGTCGCCGCTGTGATTCTGCTCATCATGCCGCTTATGTACGGTCTTATGGGCTTTCTCATGCGCGTGCTGACCGGCGAGCGTCCGCCGCTCTTATGCGTATTTGACGGCTTGGCCGGTGCAGAAAACTATCTGCGCAGCGTCAAACTGGGACTGTGCATCTTTGTCCATATTGTGCTCTGGATGATTATTCCGATCGCGGCAACCGCGGGATACTGCTATTTCATGCTGCTGCGCGACCCGGCGATTTTGGAGAACGCCGAAAAGCTGTACCAGCTGATCTTGCAGATGAGCGGACTGTACCTGGTGATTATGATCCCGTTCCTGGCACGCATTCTGCGCTATTTCATTGCCTATCCGATGATGATGCGAGACCCGTCGCTGGGCGCATGGCAGGCGACCCGTCAGGCGGCGCGTGCGTTCAAGGGACATAACCTGCATCTGATCGTACTGGTTGTCAGCTTCTTCGGCTGGCAGCTGGTGGGCATGTGGACCATGGGCATCGGCACCCTGTTTTACTGGGGCTATCTGCTCAGCGCCCTGCTCATGTATTTCTGGTATTTGGAGCACCCGGACGGCGGTGAAAACCAGCAGTCCGAGAGCATCCCGGAACAAAAGCAAGAATAAACCGCGACCGTCGCTTGCTCTGCACATCTGTGCACCGCGAGCGGCGGTTTTTCTGCCTGTATTTTTGAGGAATTTGCGCCCATTCTATTGATTGCAGCGGTAAATTCCGGTATGATATAAGATAGACTGAATGAATTTAGGAGGAATGAGAGAGAATGGAAAAGAAACCTTACTATATCTCGACCGCCATTGCCTATACGTCTGCCAAGCCGCATATCGGCAACACCTATGAGATCGTCCTGGCTGATGCCATCGCGCGTTACAAGCGCATGACCGGCTACGACGTTTACTTTCAGACCGGTACCGACGAGCATGGTCAGAAGATTCAGGAAAAGGCCGAGGCTGCAGGTATTACGCCCCAGCAGTACGTCGACAACGTGGCAGGTCAGATCAAGGAAATCTGGGATCTGATGAACACCACCTATGACCGCTTCGTGCGCACCACCGATCCGATGCACGTCGAGAAGGTACAGAAGATCTTCAAGAAGCTGTACGATCAGGGTGATATTTATAAGGGTTCGTACAAGGGTAAGTACTGCACGCCCTGCGAGTCGTTCTGGACTGAGAGCCAGCTGGTTGACGGCAAGTGCCCGGACTGCGGCCGCCCGGTTGTCGACGCAGAGGAGGAAGCATACTTCTTCCGTATGAGCAAGTACGCCGACCGCCTGATGGAGTATATCGAGACCCATCCCGACTTCATCCAGCCCGAGTCGCGTAAGAATGAGATGGTCAACAACTTCCTGAAGCCCGGTCTGCAGGATTTGTGCGTTTCCCGTACTTCCTTCAACTGGGGCGTACCGGTTACCTTTGACGACAAGCACGTCGTTTACGTTTGGCTGGACGCACTGACCAACTATATCACCTTCTGCGGCTGGGATCCGGACGGAAACCACGACGAGCACTACAAGAAGTTCTGGCCGGCTGATGTACACCTCATCGGTAAGGACATCATCCGTTTCCATACCATCTACTGGCCGATCTTCCTGATGGCACTGGGCGAAGAGCTGCCCAAGCAGGTCTTTGGTCATCCGTGGCTGCTGGTCGGTGACGGCAAGATGTCCAAGTCCGCAGGCAACGTCATCTATGCCGACGATCTGGTTAAGTATTTCGGTGTAGACGCTGTGCGTTACTACGTTCTGCACGAGATTCCGTTTGCAAACGACGGCGTGCTGACCTATGAGATGATGATGGAGCGCATCAACTCCGATCTGGCAAACGTTCTGGGCAACCTGGTCAACCGCACCATTGCGATGGATCAGAAGTACTTTGACGGTAAGATTATGGAGCCGTGTGCGACCGAGCCGGTCGACGAGGAACTCAAGGCAATGGCTCTGGAACTGCCGGCTAAGGTAGAGGCCAGAATGAAGGATCTGCACGTCGCAGACGCCATTGACGAGATCTTTGCGCTGTTGCGCCGCTCCAACAAGTATATCGACGAGACCATGCCCTGGGCTCTGGCCAAGGACGAGACCAAGCAGGCACGTCTGGGCACCGTTCTGTACAACCTGCTCGAGTCCATTCGCTTCGCTACAACCATGCTGCGTCCCTACCTGCCCGAGACTGCGGACAAGATCTTTGCCCAGCTGAACGTTGAGGATAAGGGCATTGAGTCGCTGTCTGCCTTTGGCGGTATGCCGGTTGGTCAGAGCGTTGGCAAGGCCGAGATTCTGTTCGGTCGTATCGACATCGCCAAGAAGCTGGCCGAGATCGTCGGCGAGGACGCTTCTGCCGACAAGAAGGCTGATAAGAAGCAGGACAAGGCTTCCAAGAAGGAAGAGAAGAAGAGCAAGAAGGTTGAAGTGCCCGAGGGCTGCATCACCATCGACGAGTTTGCAAAGGTTGAGATGACCGTCTGCAAAGTACTCGCATGCGAGAACGTGCCCAAGAGCGAGAAGCTGCTCAAGTTCCAGCTGAACGACGGCAGCGGTGAGACCCGCCAGATTCTGTCCGGTATTGCAAAGTACTACAAGGCAGAAGATCTCGTGGGCAAGACTCTGGTTGCCTGCACCAATCTGCCGCCGCGCAAGATGATGGGTCAGGCTTCGAGCGGTATGATCCTGTCGGCTGTCCGTGAGAAGGAAGACGGCACGGAAGAGCTACATCTGGTGATGCTGGATGACGCGGTACCGGCTGGCGCAAAGCTGTGCTGATTTTGAAATGATTGTGGCAAGGGCGCGGGGGAGACTCTGCGCTCTTGTGTTATTTTTGCAGAAAAAAGGAGGTCATACACTTGTACGAATATGCTTATGAGACGGTTTATACCGGCGGCGGATTTTTTATGGATAACAGCAGTCAGGAACACCGGAAAATTATTGCATCTTACGCGGCGAAGGGTTGGCGGTTTGTCGGATTTGTGCCCAGCAAGTTTACCAGTAACGGCGGTATCAAGGAGATTGACCTCGTATTTGAGCGGGAGGTATGATGTTACAGGTATTTGATACACACGCACACTATGATGACGGTCGGTTTGACGAAGATCGCGACGCGCTGCTCGTGTCCATGCCGGAAAACGGCGTACAGCTGATTCTCAACCCCGGCTGTGACCCGGAAACCAGCCGCAAGGCGATTGCCTACGCCGAGCGCTATCCGTTCGTGTACGCGGCAGTCGGTTATCACCCGGAAAATATTGAGGGCGTATCCGACGAACAGATTGCGGACGGTCTCAAAGAGATCGAGGAGATGGCAAAGCATCCCAAGGTTAAGGCCATCGGTGAAATCGGTCTGGATTACTACTGGTGCAAAGACCCGGGCGAGCGCCGCCGTCAGCAGGAGGTCTTCCGCGCACAGATGCGCATGGCCGGACGCTGCGGCTTGCCGGTCATCATCCACGACCGCGAGGCGCATCTGGACAGTCTGACCATTGTGGAGCAGTATCCCAATGTCCGGAGCGTCTTTCACTGCTATTCCGGTTCGGCAGAATTTGCCAAACAACTGCTGGCACTGGGTTGCATGATCTCGTTTACCGGCGTAATCACCTTCAAAAATTCCAAGAAGGCACGCGAAGCCATCGAAGTGATTCCGATGGAACGACTGATGATCGAGACCGACGCGCCCTACATGGCACCCGAACCCTATCGCGGCAAGCGCAATTCGTCGCTCTATGTGCATCGTATGGCTGAGACTATCGCGGAGATCAAGGGAATTACACCCGAGGAAGCGGCACGTGTGACGATGGAAAATGGCAAGCGATTTTTTGGCATTGACTGATTGACTTTCCCCAAGCCCTGTCGGACTTGGGGAATTTTTATCGGATAATTGTAAACCTGTTAAAAATTAAAGGTTTACAATAGAGAAGCGGCATGGTATGATGAAGCAGTTAGGAGGTGCATGCTGTGGCAACCAGAGAACAACTGATCGCCCTGTTTGAGAGCAATCAGGGTACTTATTTTTCCGGGGAAGATATCGCAGAACGGCTGTCGATCTCGCGTGCAGCGGTGTGGAAGGCGGTCAACAGTCTGCGTACCGAGGGTTATCCCATTGATGCCGTGCGCAATCGAGGATATTGTCTGTCGCAGACGACCGATGTGCTGTCTGCTCAGGGCATTGCAAAATATTTGAACGATGACTGTGCCGGAATCCAGCTGACCGTCTTACCCGAGGTCGATTCCACCAACACAGCCGTGCGCGAGCGGGCGGCAGCAGGTGCACTCGAGGGCGTGACCGTGGTGTCTGGTTGTCAGACGCAGGGACGCGGACGCATCGGACGGACGTTCTTTTCTCCCTCGCAGACTGGCGTTTATCTCAGCTTGCTGCTGCGTCCACCGCACTGTCAGCCACAGGAGGCAGTCAAGCTGACCACCATGGCGGCGGTCGCTGTGTGCGAGGCGATTGAGGAAGTATCCAGCGAACAGGCGCAGATCAAATGGGTCAACGATATCTTTATCGGGGACAAAAAGGTGTGCGGCATCCTGACCGAGGCTGCCTTGGGACTGGAAGACGGCTGTCTGGACTATGCGGTACTCGGTGTAGGCATCAACGTCTATGCACCCAAAGATGGATTCCCGGAGGAACTGCAAAAAATTGCCGGTTCAGTGTTTGAGACCGCGCAGAACGATGGAAAAAACCGCATTGCAGCCGCGTTTTTGAATCATTTCATGGCAGATTATAAAAACCGTGACGTGAGCGACTATGCCGCGCGCTATCGTGCCCGCAGTCTGGTCATCGGACGAGATATCTGGGTCATGCAGAGCGGACAGGCATACCCGGCGCATGTGCTGGACGTGGACAGAGAGTGTCGTCTGCATGTCCAGTACGCGGATGGTCGTACCGACTGTCTGACCTCGGGTGAAATCAGCACCCGCGTGCGATCGGAAGGAGTTTAACCCGTGACTGTAACAAAGACCAAAGATCTGACCCTGTGCGCACTGTTTGTCGCACTCATCGCCGCCGGTGCGTTCATTAAGATTCCGGTTCCGGTGGTACCATTCACCCTGCAAACGCTGTTTACTATGCTGGCCGGACTGCTGCTCGGTGCCAAGCGCGGCTGCACGGCGGTGTGCATTTATATCATTCTGGGTCTCATGGGACTGCCCATCTTCGCGAGCGGCGGCGGCCCGGGCTACATTTTTCAGCCCAGTTTTGGCTACCTCATCGGCTTTGCGGTCGGTGCCTACGTGACCGGAGCCATTGCAGGCAAGAGCGATCACCCGAGTTATAAACGCCTGCTGGCCGCGAATTTTGCCGGACTTGCGATTGTGTACCTGTTTGGCATGGTCTATTACGGCCTCATCAGTAATTTTTATCTTGGCACACCGATTGGCCTGTGGCCGCTGTTTCTCTACTGCTTTTTGCTGGTCGTACCCGGTGATATCGTCTTGTGTATCTTGGGCGCAATTCTGGCAAAGCGATTGCGGCCGTGGATTGGCATAGAAAGGGAGTAAGCCAGACATGACAGAGATAGAAACCCTGTGCGGGCGCGTGCTCAGCGGGGAAACGATCACCCGAGAGCAGGCACTTGACCTGTATAACCAGCCGCTCGAGCCGCTGTGCGCAGCTGCCGACCGCATCCGTCGGACGTTTTGTCAGGATGCCTTTGATCTGTGCACGATCATCAACGGAAAGAGCGGAAAGTGTTCGGAAAACTGCAAATTCTGCGCGCAGTCGGCGCACAATCATACGGGAGCTGCCGTGTATCCGCTGCTTTCGGCAGAGGAAATCACAGCCGAAGCCAAGAAAAATGACGCGCAGGGCGTGCTGCGTTATTCCATCGTCACGTCAGGCAAACGGCTAAGCGATGATGAAGTCGAGGCAATGTGCGAGGCAGTGCGCCAGATCCGCGCGGAGACCGGCATTTCGGTCTGTGTATCGTTCGGTCTGCTCAGTCAGAAGCAGTACGAGAAACTGCGGGACGCAGGCGTGACCCGTGTGCATAACAATCTGGAAACCTCGCGCCGGAATTTCCCCAACATCTGCACCACGCACACCTATGATGACAAGATCGCGGCAATTCGCGCTGCACAGGCTGCCGGTCTGACTGTGTGCAGCGGCGGTATCATAGGACTGGGCGAGACCATGGAAGACCGCATTGACATGGCACTGACGCTGCGGGATCTGGACATTCACAGCGTGCCGGTCAATGTGCTTAATCCCATCCGGGGCACGCCGCTCGAGCACTGCACGCCGCTGACCGAGGACGAAGTGCGCCGCATTGTGGCGGTTTATCGCTTCTTGCTGCCCGATGCATCCATCCGACTGGCTGGTGGGCGTGGCCTGCTGCACGACAAGGGCAGAGCGTGCTTCCTGTCGGGTGCAAATGCGGCCATCTCGGGCGATATGCTGACCACAGCGGGAATCACAGTCGAGACCGACCGTCGTATGCTGCAGGAGCTTGGATACGAGGTAAAGCGCTGTCATGGCTAAGACTTTGTTTGTCATTGGAACAGGTACAGATGTCGGAAAGACCTATGTGACCGGTCTGATTGTCAAAAAATTGCGCGAACACGGCAGAAAAGCAGCCTACTTCAAGGCTGCAATGAGCGGAAACGAGCGGGATACACAGGGCAATCTGATACCGGGTGACGCGCTGCACGTCAAGACCATCTCGGGTATCGAGCAGCCGCTCGCGACCATGTGCCCCTATGTGTACGAGCGTGCGGTCTCTCCGCATCTGGCCGCACAGATCGAGGGAAACCCGGTCGAGTTGTCGCGCGTCACCCAAGATTTGCACAGCCTGTGCACGGCGTACGATTTTGTGACTATGGAAGGTGCGGGCGGTATTCTGTGTCCCATTCGCTTTGATCAGACCCAGCACCTGCTACTTCCTGAACTTATTCGTGCGTGCAAGATGGACTGTCTGCTGGTTGCAGATGCTGGTCTGGGTACGATCAATGCCGTGGGACTCACTGCGGCCTATCTGAAAGAACAGGGGATTGCACTGCGCGGCATCGTGTTCAACCGGTTTGAGCCGGGGAATCTCATGCGTGAGGATAATAAAACCATGTGTGAACTTCTCACCGGTGTGCCGGTTGTGGCCTGCGTCCGGCAGGGAGATACCGACCTTGACCTGGACGCAGAGACGCTCGAAGCACTGTACAAGGAGGCGGACGCATGATCTGGTATCCCTATCAGCAGATGAAAACCATGCAGGCACCGTTTGAAATCGTGGATGCCGAGGGCGTGTATCTGTATACCAAAGAGCACAAAATGATCGACTCGGTATCCTCGTGGTGGAGCATTATTCATGGCTATAAGCACCCGGCGCTGAATGAAGCCATCATAGAACAGGTGGGCAAGTTCTCTCATGTCATGCTGGGCGGTCTGACACACGAGCCGGTGCGCAGACTGTCGGATAAATTACAGTCATTTTTACCCGGGGATCTGGATTACTGCTTTTTTTCGGATTCGGGCAGCGTAGCCGTCGAGGTTGCGCTCAAAATGGCGCTGCAATATTACGTGAATCGCGGTGAGCAGCAGCGCACGATGATTTTGGCGCTTGAGCATGCTTACCATGGAGACACCTTTAAGACCATGGAAGCGGGCGATGATGAGGACTATCACTTTGTGCTGAATGCCTATGGAAAGAGCCCGTATGTCGTGCATATCCCGACCGAGATTGCGGCACTGGAGCAGGCGTTTGCGCAGTACCATGACAAGCTCAACTGTGTGCTCGTCGAACCGCTGTTGCAGGGTGCAGGTGGTATGCGAATGTATGATGTTTCGTTTTTGCAGCGTGCCCGTGAGCTGTGCGACCAGTACGGCGTACTGCTCATCTTCGACGAGGTCGCAACCGGCTTTGGACGCACGGGCAATCGCTTTGTTGCCGATCTGGTACTGCCTGACATTCTGGTATTGGGCAAGGCGCTGACCGGCGGCTATATCGGCCATGCGGTAACGGTCGCAAACCATAAGGTTTACGATGGATTTTACGACGATGATCCCGCACATGCCCTCATGCACGGCCCGACTTTTATGGGCAATGCACTGGCGTGCAGCGTGGCGCTCAAGTCCATCGAGCTGTTTGAGTCCGAGCACTATATGGACAAGATTGCGCGCATCGAGGCTATCACAAGACGGGAACTAGAAGGCTTTTCTGACCCGCGTATCCGTGAAATTCGCATCATGGGCGGATGTGTGTGCATTGAAGTTTATGATTCCGAGACGCTGCGCGGATATCAGCAGTTTGCCTGTGAACGGGGCGTATTCAGCCGTCCGTTTCTGAATTATCTGTACGCGATGGTGCCCTATGTCATCTCGGAAGATCAGCTGGTCACCGTGCTGGACTGCATGAAGGCTTGGTTTTCACGGTGAGGACGCCGGTCTGTGTGCGAAAAATATAAGGAAATAACTGTCAATCAGCCCGCGCTTATGGTATACTTGTAACGTCAAGTAGCGTAAGCGCGGGTCTTTTGTACCAAAATACCGGATGCGCAAGCGGACTTGACCAAGGTGAAAAAATTCCGAAAACGCAGATTGAAATGACGTTTTTTGTTTCCAATCCTGCCTGCTCCACGCTGCGTGGAGTGAATTTCAGCAGACGGTGGGTTGTCCGTAGACACCTGACACGTTATGCTGAAAGCACAAAGGAGGGATCGTTATGGAGAATCGGAAAATCGGTGCATTCATTGCAGAGAGACGAAAGGAAAGCGGACTGACTCAGCAGGCATTGGCTGATCGCTTGGGACTGACTAACAAGGCAGTGTCCAAGTGGGAGACCGGTGACGGTCTGCCGGATATCACGATCTTGCCCGCGCTGGCAGAAAACCTCGGTGTGACTGTTGATGAGCTGCTGGCAGGCGAGCGCAGATCCAAGACTCCGGAAATCGGGGAGCAGACCCGGAAGTATCTCGAAGAGCGAAAACGCAAACAATATAAAATTGCGGTCATGCTGTCGGCAATGGTTCTTGTGATTGTGATACCGTACTGCCTAAGTGGGTTCTACATATTTTGGGCTAGTACGCCGTATCTGTTGGTGATGGCACTGTCTATCGGCGGATACATCGCGGCAAATATCTGGATGCCTGGACAGGAAACCTTGCGTCAACGCAAAGCATTTTGTGCAGTATGGTTGACTACGCTTTCTGCGCTTACGGCGTATGGGTTGTCCGAGTGTGTCGATTATATTTTATATGACTTGCGTTTGAGACGTAAATTGGCTGATTATTTGGCTAAACGATACTGTGAAAAACATGATTTGATTGCATGGTCGGCTTATCAGGAGTTTTATGACCATTATAAGACTGAAATTTCGCAATGGGCGGATGAACATTTTTGGGTTTTATGGCTAGCTGGCATCGCCATTATGATCGTACTCGGCCTGCTTGTTGGCCATATCACTTGGAAATTACAGCATGGGGAACGGAAGAAACATGAATCTGAATCTTGAGACCTTTAACCGAAAAGAAGTTTTGCAATACTTGCGCTGGACGGGCAGTGAGATTCCGCCCGAGGTCGACGCGCTGATCGATGATTGTATGACAGAGACTCTGCGCGTGTCCGAGCCGCGCTTTACCTATCGCATTCTGCCGATCGACTGGCAGGTGCACACACCTGAACTGGCCTTTGTCGGTCAGGACATTCCGAATATGCTGATTGACAGTGATCGTGTGGTGCTGCTTGCCGCAACGCTGGGTGGTGGTTTGGAACTTGCCATTCGTAGAGCGCAGGTACGCGACATGTCTCGTGCGGTCGTGCTCGACTGCTGTGGTTCGGCGGCGATCGAGGCGGTCTGTGATGCAGCTGAGCGGGAAATCCAGAGTGCGGTTGGTGAGGGCGTTTATCTGACCGACCGTTTCAGTCCGGGTTATGGCGACCTGCCCATTTTATTGCAGGACGACTTCGTTCGGCTGGTGGACGCGCCGCGCCGCATCGGCCTGACCGTGACGAGTACACATATATTGACACCGCGCAAGTCGGTGACCGCGATCATTGGACTGGCGAACAAGCCGCAGACCAAGCGATTTCGCGGCTGCGCGTATTGCTCGATGTTTGAGACCTGTGCCTTTCGCAAGGCTGGAAAAACCTGTGGGAGAGAATAAAGAACATGCAAAGAACACTCTGTTATTTGGACGGTGCAATGGGCACCATGCTGCAACAGGCCGGACTGGAAACCGGACGCGCCCCTGAGACGCTCAATCTGGAAAATCCCGACCTCATTGTCCGCACTCATCTGGCGTACCTCGAAGCAGGTGCGCAGATTATTTATGCCAACACCTTTGGCGCAAATCGGGAAAAGCTGGCACGTGAGGGCGTGGACACGACCGAGGCCATTCGCGCGGGCGTTGCCTGCGCTCGCCGCGCCGTGGATACCTTCTGCGCAGATCACCCGGACGTAGATCGTCCTCGCGTCGCGCTCGATATCGGCCCAATTGGTCGTCTGCTCGAGCCTTATGGCACGCTGCCCTTTGAGGAAGCGTACGATATTTTCCGTGAGATTATTGAGGCCGGACAGGATGCCGACCTCATCATCTTCGAGACCATGACCGACCTGTACGAGGTCAAGGCCGGTGTGCTGGCTGCCAAGGAAAACAGCGACAAGCCGGTCTTTGTCACCATGACCTTCGAGCCCAACCATCGTACCTTCACCGGTTGTTCGGTTGACGCGATGTGTGCCGTGCTGGGCGGCTTGGGCGTGGATGCGCTGGGCGTGAACTGTTCGCTCGGCCCGGTAGAGCTCTATCCCATCGTGGAGGAAATGAGCCGTTTGACCGCGCTGCCGCTCATCGTCAAGGCCAATGCGGGTCTGCCTGACCCGGAGACCGGTGCATACAGTATTACGCCCGATGATTTTGCCCGTGAGATGGCAAAGTTCCCGGCGCTGGGCGTTCAGTATCTGGGCGGCTGCTGTGGTACGTCGCCCGATTGCATCCGCGAGCTGGTGCAGGTAACCCGCGGACAGACCGCAGCCGAGCGGGAAGTCGTACGCCGCACGGTGGTATGTACCCCGACCGAGACGGTGGTCGTAGACGGTGTGCGCGTCATCGGTGAGCGCATCAACCCGACCGGCAAGAAGCGTTTCCAGCAGGCACTGCGCGACGGTGATCTGGACTATGTTCTGGGTCAGGCAGTCGAGCAGGCCGACGCAGGCGCGCATATTCTGGATGTCAACGTCGGTCTTCCGGGCGTGGATGAGCCGTCTATGATGGTTAAGGTGGTCAAAGCCATCCAGTCGGTCACCGACCTGCCGCTTCAGATCGACTCGTCCAATCAGGACGCGCTGGAAGCCGGTCTGCGCGTGGTCAACGGTAAGGCGATTGTCAACTCGGTCAATGGTGAACCCGAAGTGCTCGCACGTGTACTGCCCATCGTCAAGAAATACGGCGCGGCAGTTATCGGTCTGGCGATGGACCAGAACGGCATCCCGGCAACAGCAGAAGAGCGCTTTGCCATTGCCGAACGCATTTTAAACGCAGCGCTGTCCTACGGCATTCCCAAGGAAGACGTGTTCATCGACTGCCTGACGCTCACCGTATCGGCTGAGCAGGACAAGGCCGTCGAGACCTTACGTGCTATGCAGATGGTGCGTGACCGTCTGGGTCTGCACTGCACGCTGGGCGTGTCCAATATTTCGTTTGGTTTGCCCAATCGCAGTCTGATTACCACCAGTTTCCTGACGCTTGCCCTGTCGTACGGTCTGGATCTGCCCATCGTTAACCCCAATACCCCGGCGATTATGGATACCATCCGTGCATTCAATGTCCTGTACAACAGAGACAAGAACGCCGAAGCATACATTGCAGCATATTCCGGTCAGCCGGTAGCACCGGTACAGCCGACCGCTTCTCAAGAGGAGCAAACCACGCTGCCGCGTGCGGTTGAGAAGGGACTCAAGGACGAAGCACGCCGTCTGACTGTAAATCTGCTTGCGTCGGGCAAGTCGGAACTGGATATCGTCAATGAACTGCTCATCCCGGCATTGGACGTGGTCGGCGGACGCTTTGAGCGCGGAGAAATCTTCCTGCCCCAGCTCATCAACTCGGCAGGCGCAGCACAGGAAGCCTTCGAAATCATCCGTACTGAGATGGCCAAGAAGGGAACCGGAACGGTTTCCAAGGGTAAGGTCATCGTTGCGACGGTAAAGGGAGATATTCACGATATCGGTAAGAATATCGTGAAAACCATTGTAGAGAATTACGGCTATCGCGTCATTGATCTGGGACGTGACGTACCCATCGAGACCGTGGTTGAGACTGCCATCCGTGAGGACGTGCACCTCATCGGCCTGTCGGCACTCATGACCACGACCTTGGCCAATATGGACGAGACCATCAAGGCGCTGCGTGCGAGCGGTCATGCGTGTAAGATTTGGGTCGGCGGTGCGGTGCTGACGCCGGAGTATGCGCACAAGATGGGTGCGGATTACTACGCACGCGATGCGCGCGAATCGGTGGATATTTGCAGGGAGGTACTGGGATAAAGCATGGAACTGAGAGAATATCTGAAGCATAAAATATTGCTGTTTGACGGTGCAATGGGCACTTATTTCCGGTCGGTGCACCCCGAGTACCCGGGAAAGTGCGAACTTGCCAACTGCAATGCACCGGCAAAGGTGGCAGAAGTACATAAAAACTATCTGGAGTCGGGCGCACGCGCGATCAAGACCAATACCTTTGCAGCCAATACGCACGCACTGGAATGCAAATTTGACGAGGTGCGCACGGTCATTCGACAGGGCTGGAAGATTGCAACCAAGGTTGCCGAGCCTTACCGCGCTTTTGTCTTTGCCGATATCGGACCGATCACCGACCCGAACGGCGAATACGAGCAGATTGTAGATGAATTTCTGGCGCTGGGCGCTAAGAATTTTCTGTTTGAGACCTGGTCGGACGACGATGATTTATATGCACTGGCGGCATACATCAAGGCGAGATGCCCGGATGCCTTTCTGATTGCCTCGTTTGCGGTCTCGCCCGATGGCTTTACCCGTCAGGGACTGTCTGCCCGTGCAGTTTTGGAGCGCGTGACAAACTGCCCAGTGATTGACGCGGCTGGTTTTAACTGTGTGTCAGGTCCTAATCATCTGCTCGCACAAGCACGCGCCAATGCCGACCTGTTTGGCAAGGAACGTCTGGCAGCTGACCCAGCGATGCTCAGCGTCATGCCCAATGCAGGCTATCCGACCATCGTAGACGGACGCACCTTCTTTGAAAACCGTGCGGGATACTTTGCATCGCGTATGGTTGAGATCGTCGCGGCAGGTGCGAAGATTATCGGCGGCTGCTGTGGCACCACACCCGAGCATATTCGACTGACGGCTGAAGCACTCCACGAAGAGGAGATCAAACCCGAACCGGCAGCGGCTCAGGTCGAGGTCAAACCGCGCGAGGTAAAAAACCGTCTGGCAGATAAGTTTGCAGCCAAGAAGCGCGTCATTGCAGTCGAGCTGGACCCGCCGGCAGATGATAATCTGGAAAAGTTTATGGCAGGTGCCAAGACGCTCAAGGAAGCGGGCGTGGACGCGGTCACGATTGCCGATTGTCCGATTGCCCGTGCCCGTGCGGATAGTTCGCTGCTGGCTGCAAAACTGCGCCGGGAATTGGATATCGACCCCATCCCGCACATGACTTGCCGTGACCGTAATATCAATGCGACCAAGGCGCTGCTGCTCGGCTTGTCGGCTGAGGAAGTGCGCAACGTGCTGGTTGTGACGGGTGACCCCATTCCGTCTGCCGAACGCGACGAGGTCAAGGGCGTCTTTTCGTTCAATTCTGCCGTACTTGCAGGTTATATTCGGGAATTGGGTGAACAGGGCGTGACGGCACCGTTCCGTGTATTTGGTGCGCTCAATGTCAACGCGGCCAACTTTGAGGTCGAGCTGCGTAAGGCCAAGCGCAAGGTAGAGCAGGGCGTCGCTGGCTTCCTGACCCAGCCGGTCTTCACATCCCGTGCATTTGAGAACCTGATTCACGCACATGAGGAATTGGATGCCGACATTTTGGGCGGCGTTATCCCGATTGTCAGCCATCGCAATGCACTCTATATGAACAATGAGGTCGCAGGCATTGAGATTTCGCAGGGTGTCATCAACCGCTATGAGGGATTGGATCGCGAGGCGGCAGAGGATCTTGCGGTCGATCTTTCGGTGCAGCTGGCCCAGCGCATGGAACCGTACACTGCGGGCTGGTATTTCATCACGCCGTTCCAGCGTGTGAGCCTGATTACGCGAATTTTACGAGAACTGAATAAATCCATAGAAACAGATCCTTCCTAATTGTAAACATTGTGCAAACTGTCTAGCACATGCCTTGAATGATATCATACCATTTGGTAAAATAAAGTAAACATAATTGTACTGTGATGTTTTTAAGGATGTGCTTTCATGAATATTATGTTTTTCTTGACCCATAAGAGCGAAGTGACCTATTTATATGAGGATATGGGAATTAAGGAAGGCTTGGACAAGTTGCAGGCGAGTGGCTATCATGCGATTCCGCTGATCTCGCGAGATGGAGAATACATTGGAACGGTAACGGAAGGTGATTTCCTTTGGATGATCTGTTCGTGCGGTGAGTTGATTGGCAAGAAAAAGACCATGTCGCTGCAAATGCGTGATTTGCCGCGGCGCTGTGATAATAAGGCGGTCGATGCAAACGCGACGATTTTCGATTTGCTGTCCCGCGCGGCCAATCAGAACTTTGTACCGGTGACCGATGACCGAAATATGTTTATTGGCATCGTGACACGAAAGAAGATCTTTGACTATTGCTACAAACACCTCAAGGAAACGCAGACATAAAGGGAGAGTCCCGGCGCAGCGCGTCGGGACTTTTTCTTGCAAAAAAATCGTCGAAACCTGTTGACTTTGGGAAAAGCTGGTGGTATTATATTTAAGCTGTCTGTTTGAGGACGGCATGCCACGAAGAAAACCTAATAAGTTACAAAGTTTTTTTGAATAAACTTCAAAAAAATGAAAAAACTTATTGACAGAGGATCTTCGATGTGGTATTATAAATAAGCTGACCACACGGACAGCGAAACCGGACGAAAAGTTTGGAAAAGTTCAGATTTAACGAATCGGAGCACGAAAAACTTCGAAAAAAGTTAAAAAAGAGCTTGACAAACAGAAATGAATCTGGTAAAATAAATAAGCACTTCACCGAAAGGTGAGCGCTTAAAAAGTTTTGTACCTTGTAAATTAAACAACGAAATGCTTGAAATACGAACCTGAAATTCCTTTTGGGATTACCCAGAAGTAAGTCGGTGGAAGTCGTAAATCCACTAAAAATAAAACGACAAACGTCAGACTCTAAAGTCGATTAAATGAACTTCGGTTCTTTTAATACAATTTTTAGAGAGTTTGATCCTGGCTCAGGATGAACGCTGGCGGCGTGC
>OLRK01000012.1_pt1 | contig 196732 bp, 145 predicted proteins | sample 1672911 | NCBI WGS metagenome assembly OLRK01 (sample SAMEA3136736, study PRJEB25190) | human gut metagenome | biome: human gut; feature: human-associated habitat; material: faeces | place: Austria | collected 2013
GGCCGCCGGCTTCGACAGCCTGACCGGCGCGGCCGTGGTGCTGCTCGGCGCCGGCTGCGGCGTTCTGGGCTCCACGGTGAACCCGTTCGCCGTCGGCGTGGCCGTCGACGCGCTCTCCGGCGTGGGCATTGCTGTGAACCAGGCCATCATCATCGCGCTTGGCGCCATTTTGTGGCTCGTCACCATCACCATCTCCATCATCTTCGTGATGCGCTACGCCAAGAAGGTGAAGGCCGACAAGGGCTCCACCTTCCTGTCGTTGCAGGAGCAGCAGGACATGATGAACGAGTGGGGCATGAAGGAGTCCGAGGTCGAGGCCGGCGACGGCCAGGCCGCCGCCCCCGCCAAGATGACCGGCCGCCAGAAGTGGTCGCTCATCGTCTTCGGCCTGACCTTCGTCATCATGATCGTCTCGTTCATCCCCTGGACCGATCTCGGCGTGGACATCTTCGAGGCCGGTCAGGTGACCGAAGAGGTCACGACCACAATCAGCGGCGATGAACTCATTACGGCCTACGACGAGGCTAACGGCACCACCACCGAGCTGGCCGCTCCTGTGGAGGCCACCTCGGTTTCCGAGGAGACCGTGCAGCCCGCTTGGTCCTCGTTCCTGACCGGCGTGCCCCTGGGCGGCTGGTACTTCGACGAGGCCTCCACCTGGTTCCTGCTCATGGCGCTTGTCATCGGCCTTATCGGCGGGGTGTCCGAGGCTCGCTTCGTGAAGGCCTTCATCAACGGCGCCGCCGACATGATGTCGGTCGTGCTCATCATCGCGCTGGCCCGCTCCATCACCGTGCTCATGGCCTCCACGGGCCTGGACATGTGGATCCTGGAGAACGCCGCCAACGCACTCGCGGGCATGTCGGCGATCATCTTCGCGCCGCTGTCCTTCCTGCTCTACATCGTCCTGTCCTTCCTGATCCCGTCCTCCTCCGGCATGGCCACCGTGTCTATTCCGATCATGGGCGGCCTGGCCCACCAGCTGAACTTCTCGGTGGAGACCATGGTCATGATCTACTCCGCCGGCAACGGCCTCGTGAACCTGTTCACCCCGACCTCCGGCGCTATCATGGGCGGTTTGGCCCTGGCCAAGATCGAGTACTCGACCTGGCTCAAGTTCGGAGCCAAGCTGTTCGTCGTGCTCGGGGTGGTTTGCATGGTGATTCTTACCGCCGCCATGCTCATCCTGCCCGGCGCGGCCTAAGATTCGTTGATAACAGCCTGCCGGCTGTCATCCTTCCGGGAGGGCGTCCTTTAGCGGGACGCCCTCCTCGTTTTGCTCCGCTTGACTTCTCCTCGTTTCGGAAAACGTGCTATTTTGGCTCGCGAAATTTGGAAAACGTGCTTTTTTGTTTTCAGGAAACACCTAGTTTGACCTGGTATAACTCCAGATTTCCCAGGTCAGAGGCCTGAACAAAAAAGCACATTTTCCAGATAGCTGACAGCGTATTGAAAGACTACGTATAGCGGGTTGTTTGATGCTTGTGCTATGATGAAAATCTCTTCGAAAGGAGCGGGCCGTGAGCGAGAAAACGAGGGACGAGATCGCCTTTAGCGTGTTCCTTCTGCACGCTCTTGCTGACGCATGGTGCATATCGGTCCCTGATGCCTTCCGCCTGCTTCAGGAATCGGAGATCATGCAGGGCTATATCATTCCTTGCTACGACGCACTGCATTGCCTTGGCAAAGAATACCTTGTCGACGATATAACGACCTTCGCTCGCGAAAAGGGCTATGCGGTATGAAGCTCTTTCATGGATCGAATACCGTGGTCGATCGCCCCGATGTTGCGCGATCCCGCGATCGTCTCGACTTCGGCCGGGGTTTCTATCTGACGTCGGTGAAGAAGCAAGCAGAGTTGTGGGCGCGCCGGAAGGCGATGCGTGCAGGTGGGAGGCCTCTGGTAAACGTCTACGATTTTACAGAGGGGGACGTTAGCGGCAACGTTCTCGTCTTCGAACAAAATGATCGCGAGTGGGTGGAGTTCGTTTGTTCGTGCCGTCGCGGCGAGTCGCAGGACGAGGGTTTCGATCTAATTGCCGGTGGTGTGGCTGACGATCAGGTGTATCGGGCCGTCGATCTCTATTACAAAGGGCTCTGGACGCTGGATCGCACCATCGAGGAACTGAGCTTCTACGATCGCAACGATCAGTACTGTTTCAAATCTCAGCCCTTCTTGGATCGAACCTTAGTATTCGAAGAGGCCTATGAGGTGACGCAATGATTGACGCGCCAATAAGTCCGGATATTTTGGAAGAAACGCTGAAGCGCAATCAGGACACGGAAATCGTGACGCTTTTGGCGGAACGCCTCAACATTGATGCCGAGGAAGCCCTCCGCATCTATTACTCGAGCCGATTGGCCGAGCAGATTAACGAGGGCGCTTACGGCATCCAGTACATGGATCCCGTCTATCTCGTCGAAGATCTACTGGAAAACGAGCCGGAAGTTGCAGCTCGCCCCATGTAAAATCACGAGGAGAATATGTCCTGCGCGTGGCTTTGGAGCCATGACACGAGATAAGGCCGATCGTTATTCGCGGGCGATTCGTACCAATCGTTGCAGAGTTTGTAGGCGATGCCCCTAATGAAAAGGGGGGTAGCGTAATATCGCGCGCGGTCGTGGGGGCTTGATGCGGGAACGAGCAACGGGTAGTTGATTCCGAAAACGCGTTTACTGTATTCTCTGGTTTCCATAAGTTGGATTTCTTCAGGAGATACGTTTCCTCTCTCTAGCATGGCCCTCAGGTGGTCGTTCGCAATTTGGCCGACCTTTTTGCCTCGAAAGAGGGAGGGTTCTTCTGTGGGGGAGTAAGATGACTCTCTGTTGGTGTGCTCCTCGCGAGCCGATGTTTGGCCGAGCGGGGAATTGTTCGACCGAGGTTGATTTTCCCATTTGATATCGAGACCATCGAGTGCTTGAGAGACAACCTCCTGGGGATACTCCTTTTGGAGGTAAATTCGGAGGGCGTCGTGAATGACGTCTTTGGCGGCCTCAGAATGGAAAAAATCAGTAAGCGTTTCGTTGACCAGCGTAGCCCCTTGCTCCGAAAGAAGCCGGGACCTCAAGTACTGCACCTGGGTTAAGGTGGTTTGCTGCGAGAGAGTTTCCGCGATATAAGCATTGAGGCTCGATTTAGCGAAGCCGTCTTTCATAAGGAGATCGAACAAGATCGGCCCCTCTTCGCAGTCGCTCCTTGCAGGGATGCTCTCGACGAGGCGCGGATTGTCTGCATTCGAGGGGTCATCATAGTAGAGTTGGACGACGTCGGAGATCAGCAGGCCCACATTGAGCTTGAGGAGGCGCATGTAGGAGAACAGTTGATCGGCGTTTCGCGGGGTTGCTCCAGATGACGGCTTTTTGAGCTCGACGACAAAGATCGGCGTGCCTTCTTTGGCGATGATGAGATCGGGGCGCACTGAATGGGCTGAGCCTACGGGGATAGTGTATTGGGCGATCACCTCTCCAAGCCTTCGGGACCACCCCAATTTCTCGAAGGCGTTCTCCATTTCGATCTGAAATTCGCGTTCGGGGGCGCCGTCTTTGCGATACTTGTCTATGATGAAAGCTATCTCCTCCCAAATTCGTCGAGTGTTCGCATTCGATGAATTCTGAACATGATAATCTTGCTGGCAGGCTGCCGATTCGTTCGCCTGTGACGCCGAATAGCTTCCGCAAGAGGAGGAAGCATTCAGAATTTTGGCAGCGTAGTAGATCGAGAGAACGGCAGACTTTTTCGAATAGCCGCTTCGCGCAACATCGTCGACGATATGGGCGTACTCCGGAAGCAGGAGATAAGCGCGCTCGCGAAAGAGAGTGTCGGAGATGATGTTCTTTCCGGCCTTACCTGTATCTGACCCCGTCTTTTCTGCTGCTTCTTTTGACGCCAAGGAAATCATGTTAATGAAGCGCTGGTTGCGACAGAGCGAGCTTAGCTGCTCTTCGTAACGATCAAGGAAGGAACTGCCTCCAAGAAGCTCTCGTTGATAATCCATCGCGCCATCCTATCTCATGCCAACCTATGACCTAGATGCTATTGTATAGTTTCAGTCTTGAAAATGGATGACTTGCCTGTTCTCCGGGCTCGAACTCAGGGAAGTGCCCTCCTCGTCTCTTATATATGTAGATGCTCGGTGAACGGCGGGTTTTTGCGGGAGAAAATCATTGACTCGCGCGGGGGTGTCGGGTAAGATATCGCCTTGCGTTTAGTCACATTCAAGGAGAAACTTACATGTACGCAATCGTGAAAACGGGCGGCAAGCAGTACAAAGTCGCCCCCGGAGACAAGATCAACATCGAGAAGCTCAACGTCGAGCCTGGCGACAAGGTGGAACTTGAGGCCATCTGCGTGGTGGACGGCGACAAGGTGGAGGCCGACCCCGAGAAGGCCGCCAAGACCAAGGTTGTGGCCACCGTGCTCGAGCAGTTCAAGGGCGACAAGGCGCTGGTCTTCAAGTTCAAGAAGCGCAAGAACTACAAGAAGCTGCGCGGTCATCGTCAGAACCTGACCCGCGTGAAGATCGAATCCGTCGGTACGGCCAAGGCCGAGTAACGGGTTAAGGAGGAATCTCTCATGGCACACAAGAAAGGCTTGGGCTCTACCCGTAACGGTCGCGACTCCCACGCGCAGCGACTGGGCGTGAAGAAGTTCGCCGGCGAGGCTGTGAAGACCGGCAACATCATCGTCCGCCAGCGCGGCACCCACTTCCATCCCGGTGAGAACGTGGGCCGCGGCAAGGACGACACCCTGTTCGCCCTGTGCGATGGCACGCTGAAGTTCACGCGCGGCCAGAAGCGCAAGATTCACGTCATCCCGGCCGAGCAGACCGCCTAAACGCTTTAAGTCTCAACGACTGCGTAACATCAACGGTAACCCAATGCCCTCTGAAGTTTCAGGGGGCATTGTTGTATCATCTACTCACCATACTAGCTTTCGAAAGGCTCCTATGTTTATCGATAAAGTACGCATCAATGTGAAGGGCGGAAACGGGGGTGCCGGGTGCATGTCGTTCCGGCGCGAGGCCCATGTGCCCAAGGGCGGCCCCGACGGCGGCGACGGCGGTCACGGCGGCAATGTCATCGTTGTGGCCGACGCCTCGGTCTCCTCGCTCATCGAGTACCGCTTCAAGCACCACTTCAAGGCCGAGCGCGGCACCCACGGCCGCGGCAGCCGCATGCACGGCGCCACCGGCGAGGACCTCGTGCTGAAGGTGCCCGTGGGCACCGTTGTGCGCGAGTACTTCGAGGAAGAGGGGGAAGTGGGCGAGATGATCGCCGATCTGACCCACGACGGCGAGTCGGTCACCGTGGCGCGCGGCGGCATGGGCGGCCGCGGCAACATCCACTTCGTCACCTCCACGCGTCGCGCGCCGGCCTTCGCCGAGCTGGGCGAGCCGGCCGAGGAGCGCTGGATCGAGCTGGAAATGAAGCTCATGGCCGATGCGGCCTTGGTGGGCATGCCGTCGGCGGGCAAAAGCTCGCTCATCGCGAAGATGAGCGCCGCGCGGCCGAAGATCGCCGACTACCCGTTCACCACGCTCGTTCCCAACCTCGGCGTGGCCACCTCGGGCGATCTCTCCTTCGTCGTGGCCGATATCCCGGGACTCATCGAAGGGGCCTCCGAGGGCCGCGGGCTGGGGCACGAGTTCCTGCGCCATATTGAGCGCACGGCCCTCATCGTGCAGGTCGTCGATTTGACCGGCGACTGGGAGGGCCGCGATCCTTTGGAGGACTACGAGATCATCAAGAACGAGTTGGCCCTGTACGCCGACGAGCTGGCGGCGCGGCCCCGCATCGTCGTGGCCAACAAGATCGACGCGCCCGGCACCGAGGAGGCCTGCGAGGCGCTGGCCGCCCGGGTGCGCGAGGACTCCATCGCCGCGGCCGGGGGCAACGAGTTCGTGGAAAGCCCCATCGATCCGAAGCTCTACCGCATAAGCGCGCTGACGGGCGCCGGTGTAGACTCGCTGAAGGCCGCCATCGCCACCAAGGTGCACGCCCTGCGCGAGGCGGCCCGCGAGCAGGCGGCATCCGACATGCAGTACGACCACGTGTGGGAGCTGCGCCGCGAGGCCCGCGAGAAGCGCTTCGACATAATCTCCGAGGGCCCCGGCGCCTGGCGTGTTTCCGGCGTGCAGGTGGAGCGCATGGTGGTGCAGACCGACTGGGAGAACGAGGAGGCCGTGGCCTTCTTCCAGCACCGCTTCAAGCGCATGGGGGTCGATACGGCCCTCGAGAAGGCCGGCGCCCGCGACGGGGACGAAGTGCGCATTCTCGGCTTCTCGTTTGCTTTCGAATCTCCCACGGCCGGTGCCGTGGACGTCTACCAGGAGTTGGATATCTGATGAACGACGCGACGCACAGGCGCAAGCGCCTGGTGGTGAAGATCGGCTCGGCCACCCTCACCACCTCCGAGAGTTCCATCGACTACGGGTTTCTGAACGATCTGGCCGATCAGGTGGCGCGGGTTCGCGCGGCCGGGTGGGACGTGGTCATCGTCACGTCGGCGGCTATCGCCTGCGGCTTGGAGGCGCTGGGCATCGCCAAGCGACCGGGCGACATGCCGAGCCTGCAGGCGGCGGCCTCCGTGGGGCAGAGCGCCCTTTCCACGGCCTACGCCGAGGCCTTCGGGGCGCGCGACATGCTGACGAGCGTGGTGCTGCTCACGCGTCGCGACACAAAGGACCGCTCGGCCTACCTGCACGCGCGGGATACGCTCACGCGGCTGTTGGAGCTGTCCGTGGTGCCCGTCGTGAACGAGAACGACACGGTGTCCGTCGAGCAGATCCGCTTCGGCGACAACGATACCTTGGCGGCGCTCGTGGCCTGCCTCATCGATGCCGACCTCATGGTGATCCTCTCGGATATCGACGGGCTGTACACGGCGAACCCGCAGATCGATCCGGCGGCCACGCTCATTCCCGTCGTGGATCGCGTCGGCCGCGACATCCTGGCTGCGGCCGGGGGCGCGGTGTCCGGCGTGGGAAGCGGCGGCATGATCACGAAGATCAAGGCGGCCCGGGTGCTCATGGCCGCGGGCATTCCCATGGTCATCTGCCAGGGGCGGCGCGCGGACTGCATCGTTCAGGCCGCTGCCGGAGAGGCGGTCGGCACGCTGTTCACGGCGCCGGACCGCCCCCACGAGATCACGGCCAAGAAGCTGTGGATCGCGCTTGGGGACTCCGTGCACGGCACCGTCGTCGTGGACGAAGGGGCCCGCGATGCTCTGGTGATGCGCGGCAAGTCGCTCCTTTCCGTGGGCATTCGCTCCGTGGAGGGCGACTTCGGGTTGGATGACATCGTGGACGTGGCCGACGAGACGGGGCACGTGTTCGCGCGGGGCCGTGCCGCGGCGGCGAGCGATCTTCTGAAGCTGGCCTGCGGGCGCAGCCGCGAGGAGGTGGCGAGCAACGCCATTCTGGCCGTGCTGGCCGACCGCCCCGTCATCCATCGCGACGAACTGGTTCTATTCGAATAGGAGAGGCCCATGACTTTGGAAGAGGAAGTGCGCGAACTGGCGAAATTCGCAAAAGCGGCGAGCGCGAAGTTGGCTCAGGCGACGACCGAGGAGCGCAACGGGGCGCTTTACGCCATGGCGGCGGCCCTGCGGGCGCAGGCGCCGGCCATCGTTGAGGCCAACGGCGAGGACATGGAGGCGGCGCGCGCGGCCGGCACCACCGAGGCGCTGCTGGACCGGCTCATGCTGGACGAGTCCCGCGTCTTTGCCACGGCCGACGCCCTGGAGGAGGTGGCGACGCTGCCCGATCCGCTCGGCGTCGTGTCGCTGGAATCGACCCTCTACAACGGCATCGAGCTTCGGCGCGTGTCGGTGCCCCTCGGGGTGGTGGCCATGGTCTACGAGGCCCGGCCCAACGTGACTGCCGACGCCGCCGGGGTCTGCGTGAAGTCCGGCAACGCATGCATCCTGCGGGGCGGCAGCCTTGCGGCCCGCTCCAACGAGGTCATCGCCGACGTGCTGGCCGCGGCTGCCGTGGAAGCGGGGCTGCCGGAGGGCTCCATCTGCGCGGTGACCACCACCGATCGGGCGGCCACCGATGTGCTCATGGGGCTGCACGGCCTGGTGGACGTGCTCATCCCCCGGGGTGGCGCGGGCCTTATCCGCCATTGCGTGGAGCATGCCAAAGTACCGGTCATCGAGACGGGCACGGGCAACTGCCACGTGTACGTGCACGCCTCCGCCGACCCCGAGATGGCCCGCGCCATCATCAGGAACGCGAAGTGCCGCCGCTTTGGTGTGTGCAACGCTGCCGAGACGCTCTTGGTGGACGCGGCGGTGGCCGATGCGGTGCTGCCGTCCATTCTCGCGGACATGAAGGAGGCCGGTGTGCTCGTCCACGGCGATGCGCGCGTGCTCGCCATCGCCGAGGCGGCCGGGCTTTCCGTGGCCGGCGATGCGCCCGATGCCGTGCTCGCCGGCGAGGCCGACTGGGAGACCGAGTATCTGGGGCCCGAGCTGGCGGTGAAATGCGTGGAAGGGTTGCAAGAGGCCATCGACCACGTGAACCGCTACGGCACGAAGCACTCCGAGGCCATTGTCGCCTCCGACGAGGCGGCCCAAGACGTCTTCCTCGCTCAGGTGGACGCGGCGGCGGTGTACGCCAACGCCTCCACGGCCTTCACCGACGGCGGCCAGTTCGGCCTCGGCGCCGAGATCGGCATCTCCACCCAGAAGATCCATGCGCGGGGGCCCTTTGCCGCCGACGCGCTCACCTCTTACAAGTATGTGCTGCGCGGCGCGAGCCAGGTGAGGGCCTAAGGGCGATGGACGGTGCCGTGGACGCGCTGGCGCAGCGGGCGCGGGCGGGCACGCTCGCGCGGCTGGGTATCATGGGGGGCACCTTCGACCCTCCTCACCTGGGGCATCTCGCCTGTGCCGAGGAGGCCCTCGAGGCTTTTGGCCTCGATGCGGTGCTGTTCGTGCCCACGGGCCGTCCCGCCTTCAAGCAGGATCGTCCCGTGACCCCCGGCAAGGTGCGGCTGGCCATGGTGGCCGCCGCCGTGGCCGGCAACCCCGCCTTCGCCGTGAGCGCCCTGGAGGTGGAGCGCCCCGGCATCACCTACGCTGTGGACACGTTGCGCGAGCTGCGCGAGGAGCTGCCGGGGGTGGAGCTCGTCTTCATCGTCGGCGCCGACGCGGCCCTCACGCTGCCGCGGTGGTACGAGAGCGCCGAGCTGGGCCGCCTCGCGATGTTCGCGGCCGCCACGCGCCCCGGCTTCGAGCTGGGGGAGGAGGCTCTGCGCGTCCTGCGAGAGCGTAGGTTCGATGTCCGGCCCTTCGTCGTGCCGGGCATCGACATTTCCTCCAGCGAGCTGCGCCAGCGCGTGGCCGAGGGACGAACCATCCGCTACCTCGTGCCCGAGGCGGTTCGCGAGATCATCGAGGAAGAGCAGCTGTACCGAAAGGAAGCCGACCATGGCTGATTGGCGTAGCGAGGAATTCTACAAGGAGCGCCGAGACGAGCTGGAGAAGCGGGTGGGCCCGCGTCGTTTCAAGCACAGCCTCGGCGTGTCGGAGACGGCCGAGGCGTTGGCTCGCGTCTACGGGGCCGATAAGACCGCGGCCCGGATGGCCGGCCTTCTGCACGACTGGGACAAGGGCTACGATGACCCCGGCATCCTCGCACGGGCCGACGAGCTGGGGATGGAACTGGACGCCGAGCTTTCCGCCATGCCCCGAGTCCTGCACGGCCTCACGGCCGCCGTGGCCCTGGGCCGTGCCTTCCCGGAGCTGCCGCCTAAGGTACTCGCCGCCGTCGAGCGCCACACCTTGGGCGCGGTGGACATGAGCGATTTGGACATGATCGTCTATATCGCCGATGCCCTGGAGCCGGGGCGCAAGGGAAAGATGGTGCAGAAGCTGCGCGAGAAGGTCGGGGAGCTTGAGCTGCGCGATCTGTTCCTGGGGGTGTACGCCTACTGGGTCCAGCTCATCATGGAGCGGCGCCACCCTATGTACTCCAAGACCACCGAGATATGGAACTCCTACATGCCCGAGCAGGAGGTCTACCGCGCCGAGGCCAACCCCGACCCGGTACCTTACGGGAGACCTTAGCTCAGCGAAGGCAACGTAGGGGAGAGCTCCGGAAGGGGCGCGCGGAGACCTCTGAGCGCTCCCGGAGAACACAGTTATTAAAGAAATAGCTTCCACTTCAGCAGCAGCAATGTTGGGATGGTACCGACTTATGTGCGTCATCTTCGCTATTTCCCTTAACTGTGTTCGCAGGGAGAGAAAAGCGAACCGGGCTCCGCGCGCCCCTTCCGGAGCTCTCCCCGGAGAGACTTGTGCTAAGGTATGCAAGCAAAATCTGATGTTCCCGAAAGTGAGGATAGCTATGACCGATGCTGTAGAGCAGCAGGCCGCCTTCTCGCGGAAGTGCGCGCTCATCGCCGCCAAGGCTGCCGATGAGAAGAAGGCCACCGATATCATGGTGCAGGAAGTGCGCGACCTTATCGGCGTGACCGACTACTTCGTCATCGCCACGGCCGCCAACTCCCGCCAGGTGGACGCCATCATCGACGAGATCGAGGACAAGCTGCGCGAGGAGGCGTCCATCAAGCCCACCCACCGCGAGATGTCCGCCGACGGAAGCTGGTCGCTTCTGGATTACGGCAACATCGTCGTGCATGTGTTCATGCCCGAGACCCGCGAGTACTACCGCCTCGAGGCGCTGTGGAACGACGCGCCGGTGATCGACCTGGCCGCCGAGGCGGGGCTTGAGAACCTGCAGTACTCCGATCGCATCGCCAAGCTGCTCGGCCGCGAAGCGGCCCAGGGCGAGGAGGCTTAAAGCTCCGAGGGCGTCCGACGGGCGATTGGGCCGGCGCGGCAGCGCGAAGAAAGGCAAGGGGCGCGAGGCGCGCGTCCCAAGAAGAGGGACCCTTCCGCAACGCGGAGGGGTCTTTTCTTATACCCGCGTCGACCGCTGCGGTTTCGCGGAAGTGCTCTCGCCTGACGCCCGCGCCGACCCCCACGGTTTCGTGGGAATGCTCTCGCGCGAACCGTGGAGAAACCGTGGCGGCGTCCCGATTTCTTGTCGGCGCCGTCCCTCCTGGGGCGGCAATGGGCGCTGGCGGCTTTCTGCCGGTGGCACGAGAGGAAGGCGAGGGCCCGTCGCGCGGGTGCCGTTCGACTGCTTGTCGCTTGCACGGAGCGCGAATGGCGCTGAAGCTTTTCCGCAGATGACTGGAGACGCCTGCCACGGGCCTTCCTCGCGCGTTCCTTGTGCTTGCGGGTGCCTTTTGCGAGGCTGCCTGCATGTTGCAGGCGGTTTGTCTGGGCGGCAATGGAAGGGGATCGGCGGTCTTATGTTCCTTGCTGGTTGCCCGGACAGTCGGGGCCTCGTAAGGTGCGACCTGTTGTTAGCGAGGGCCGAAAGAAGAAGGAGATGCCCATGACCCGTTTCATCCAGCAGAGCGCTTGCGAGGGGAGGCGCCCCCACGGAGTGGTTCCCGACCGTCTGAGGAGCCGACCGCGCCTTCTGTCGCGGCTCCTCGAGGATCGCGGCGCCCTGCGCCTTGTCGTCGCGCCGCCGGGGTTCGGCAAGGCGACGCTCGCATTTGAGTACGCATCCGTGATGTTCCAGTTCGAACACGTATTCTGGCTGCGCGGCTCGTCGCCCTGCTTCCTGCGGGATTTGGATGCGGGGGTGCTGGCCGAGGCGGTGCTTGAAGCCGACGAGCACGCCGCGCTGATGGTGGTGGCCGATCTTCCGCTCCTTACCGATGATCGCGCCGAGGCCTTTGCGGAGGTCGTGGAGCGCTTGGCGGATGCAAGCTGCGAGGTGATTGCCACGACAACGCGGGCCGATGCGCCGATGGAGCTGTTCGGCAGGCGCGTCGTCATCGAGGCCGCGGAGATGCTGGTAGCGCGGGAGGATTTGGAGGAGGAGCCCGAAGGGGTGACGGATCGGCGCCCCTTGGGGTTGGCCGAGCGCATTGCCGCCCTGCGATGGGGGTCTGCGACGCCGATCCAGCTGGTGCTCGGCGCGAGTCGGGCGGGATGCACTCCGGAAGAGGAGCTTGCCCTGTGGGCCATGACGGTGCTCGGAAGGGGCACGATAGACGACGTGCGAGCGCTGCTCGGGGCTCGCCGGGCCGAGAAGGCCTGGGATGCTCTCGCCGCGCGCTGCCCTCTTGTGGGCATTTCCGCAGGCGAAGAGAGCTTCGCCGCACTTTCCGTATCCCTTGGGGAGGTGAGGGATCACGGGCGGGCGCGTCTTCAGGCGCTCGCCGAGACCTGCGGGTTCGCCGGCAGGGAGGAGGCGATAGAGGTTTTGGCGGAGCGCTTGATGGAGCGCGGGGAATGCGGGCGCGCCGTGAGCGCGATGACGCTGCTGGCGCGCCGGCGGGCCCACGGCCGGTGGCTGGCGGCGAACGGCTGGGCGGCCCTGTGGGGCGGCGCGGCCGTCGAGGTGTGCGAGCTCTACGAATCGGCGACCCGCACCCAAATGGCAGCCCGGGCGGATATCAACGCCATGATCGCCTGGGCCTGGGCGCAGCGGGGCGATCGCGCGCGGGCCGTTCAGTTCGCCCAGCGCAGCCTTGTCTCGGAGAGGAGCACGCCGCGAACGGTTCTCTCTGCGGCGTTGGCGGCCTGGGAGGTGGGCAACGCGGCCACGCGCCGGGCCATGGAGGAGACGGTCGCCTCCTGCCTGGCTGAACTGGATGGCGCCGGGGGAGTCGAGCGGGAGGACGGTCTGGCCGAGCTGGTCGTGGTGGCGCATGGAGTGCTGGCGCTGGGCCGTGGCGGCGACGTCCTGGCGGTCTGGGCGTCCCAGGTCGGCGAAGCGCTGGACTGGGGAGGCGGCTCGCGCATCGACGTGGAGCGCAGGCTGCTCGGCGCCGCGGCGGCGCTGGAGGGCCTGGAGGCGACCGGAGCGCTGGGCGCCGGCGCCGATACGGCCATTGCCGGCCGACCCGAGCTGGTGCGGCTCGTTGCTTGCAGCCATCGCGCCCTGGACGCACTCGTGGAGCGCGGCTGGAGCCTCGGCTTCGGAGCCTACCGGGCGGCCGCTGCACTGGAGCGGGCAGGGGAGGTGCTCGAAGGCCTCGGCCTGCCGCGGCTTTCTGCCCCTGTGGCCGCCGCATTATTTGCGGCTCACGTCGAGAAGGGGGCGGCCCGCTCGCGCCGCGAGAAGTCTTCTGGAGCCCCTGTCGTCGAGGCTCCCGAGCGCGGGCGCAGTTTGCCGGTGCCCAGTGCGCCCCGGACGGCGATGGCCGTCGCGCCCGAGATGTCCGTGGAGCCGCTGCGCCTGAAGCTGTTCGGCACCATGGAAGTCGCTTTGGGGCGCCGCGACATCACCTATCAGTTCGAGGGCCGCCCGAAGACCCGTCTTCTGCTGGCGCTGCTCGCCCTGCACCGCGGGCGCGAGCTGGGACGCGACCAGATCGTCTCCATGTTGTGGCCGGCCGCCGACAAGCGCACGGGGGCGAAGAGCTTCTACCGCGTGTGGGGAGATCTGCGATCCCTCCTTTCCCAGCAGGGGTCGTGCCCCTACCTCATCCGCAGCCGCTATGGCTGCCGGCTCGATCCCGATTTGTTCGAGAGCGACTTAGACGAGTTCGAGGAGCTGATTCGCTGCCTTCTGTTCGGCCCTGCCGACGATATGGCCTGGGAGAGGGCCATAGCGACGATCCAGGGCTCCTTCGGCAGCGTGCTTCTGCCCACCGAGCGCAAGTGCGAGGCCATCGTCGTCTTCCGCGATCGCCTCGACGCGGAGTTCGTGGACGGCCTGGTGGCAGCTTCGCGGCGTCTTCTTGTCCGGGGTGAGCTCCAGGGGGCGCTGTGGCTCGCTCGGGAGGCCTTTCAGCGCGATGCGGGGCGCGAGGACGCGGCAGCGGCCCTCATGCGCGCGCAGATGGCCACCGATCAGCGCTCGGCCGCCGTGCAGACGTTCTTCGCCTGCCGCGACCGCCTGTCGCGAACGCTGGGACTCGATCCCTCGCCGGCGCTGGCCGCGCTCTACCGGCAGCTGTTGGAAGGCGAGTTGTCTTTCGCCTAGGGGTGAGGCAGGCGAGGCGGCGAAACGGGCAGGAAGTGACACCAGGTTGACACGCTGCCTTCCGCAAAGAAGGAGTACCATGGAACCTGACCGTTCCGCTTAGGGATGGGAACGTATTCGATTGCGCCCAGGGGCGGCCGCATCTCGGCCGCGGGCGCGCAGAGAAAGGGGGTGTGCAATGGAGGCTTTCGCTGATGTGGCGGTGCTCTCGCGCATTCAGTTCGCGCTGACGGTGGCGTACCACTTCCTGTTCGTGCCGCTGTCCATCGGACTCGGGCTCATTCTGGCCATCAACGAGACCCGCTATTACCGCTCGCGCAAACCTGAGGACGCTGCGGCGACGAAATTCTGGGTGAAGGTGTTCACCGCGACTTTCGCCATCGGAGTGGCCACGGGCATCACCATGGAGTTCTCCTTCGGCACCAACTGGGCGAACTACTCGCGGTTCGTGGGCGACATCTTCGGAGCTCCCTTGGCCGCTGAGGCGCTGTTCGCCTTTTTCCTGGAGTCGATTTTTCTGGGTGTGCTCCTGTTCGGGCGCGAGCGGGTGAGCCCGAAGTTCTACATGGTGTCCTCGTGGCTCGTGTGGGCCGGGTCGTGCCTATCGGCGCTGTGGATCCTCATCGCGAACTCCTGGATGCAGACGCCGGCCGGCGCGGAGCTTAACGCCGACGGCACCGAGGCCGTCATCACCGACTTCTTCTCGGCGGCCTTCAACCCGTCCATCTTCGCCCGCTACACCCATACCGTGGACGCACTGCTCATCATGGGCGCGTTCGTGGCCATGGCTGTGGCCGGCTGGTATATGCTCAAGGGCCGCAACGCCGAGTTCGCCATGAAGACCATGCGCATCGCCGCCGTGGTGGGCATCGTGACCTCCTGCGCCATGATCGTGTTCGCCCACTCTTCGGCCGTGGTGGTGTGGAACGAGCAGCCCACCAAGCTCGCCATGATGGAGGGCATGTACGATTCCGAGGTGCCCCCGCTGTACGCCGTGGGCATTGTGGATGAGGACAACCAGGAGGTCATCGCTCCCTTCGCCATTCCCGGCGGTACGAGCTTTCTGGCCACGGGCAACTTCGAGACGGAGTATCCGGGCTTAAACGAGCTCGCCCAGACCGAGGAGTACGGCGACATGGTGGTGGAGGACATGCCCGTGGGGCTCGTGTTCCAGAGCTACCACCTCATGGTGGCCATGTACGGGCTCATCATGCTGACGAGCATTCTCGTGCTCGTGTTCACCTTCAAGGGCGGCCGCATCGCGAAGATGCGCTGGCTGCAGTGGGCGGCGGTGCTGTCGCCCATCTGGCCGTTCATCGCCATTCAGACGGGTTGGATCACCGCCGAGGTGGGGCGCCAGCCCTGGGTGGTGTACCCGTCGGTCACGGGCCCCGACGGCGTGTCGCTGCTGACGGCCGACGGCATCTCAATGTCGGTGTCGGCGCCGGAGCTGTGGCTGACGCTGGGCCTGTTCGTGCTCGTGTATCTGGTGCTGCTCATCGGGTGGGCGCGGGTCATCGGCCGCTTCATCAAGGAAGGGCCGGTTGCCGAGGGCGCTGCTGCCGCCGATGCGGCTGCAGTGGCCGTGGTCGCCGCCGACGCCGAGGGCGATGTCGTCGTTGCGGAGGCCGTCGCCGCCGCGGGCGATAGCAAGAAGGAAGGTGAGTAGCCATGATGGAGTTCTTAAGCGTGCTGTGGTTCTTCCTCATCTTCGTGCTTATCGCGGGCTATTTCGTGCTTGACGGGTTCGACTTGGGTATCGGCGTGCTGTCGCCCTTCATCGCCAAAAACGACGAGGAGCGCGCGGTGCTGCGCCGGGCCATAGGGCCTGTGTGGGACGGCAACGAGGTGTGGCTGCTCACGGCGGGCGGCGCGCTGTTCGCCGCCTTCCCGGACGCCTATGCCACGACGTTCTCCGGGTTCTACCTGGCCGTCATGCTGGTGCTATTCGGCCTTATCGTGCGTGCCGTGTCCTTCGAGTTCCGTGCCGGCGATCCGTCCTGGGGAAAGCTCTGGGACGCGTGCTTCTTTGTGGGCTCGCTGCTTCCGGCGCTGCTGCTCGGCGTGGCGGTGGGCAACATCTTCGCCGGCATCCCCATGGACGCCGCGGGCGATTACGCCGGCGTGCCCCTGATCGGCCTCATCACGCCTTTCACGCTGCTGACGGGGCTTTTGGGGCTGGCGATGTTTCTGGCCGCCGGCTCCTGCTGGGCCGCGCTGAAGGCGCCGCTGCCCTCTTGCCTTCAGGCCCGCGCCGCTCGTCTGCGCCTGCCCCTGCAGGTGATTGCGCTTGCGCTGTTCGCCGTGGTGTCCGTGTACGCCCTCGTCCTTGTCGGGCCCGAGATGGATCCGAACCTGGGCATCCTGCGGTGGCTGTTCGCGGCGCTTGTGGTGGTGGGGCTGTTGGCCTCGCTCGTCGTGGGCAAGACGTCCGGGGACGACCTGAAGGCGTTTCTGGCCCAGTCCGCGTCCATGATCGCGCTCGTGGCGCTTCTGGCCTGCTCCATGTTCCCCGTGCTCGTGAACGCCACGGCCGATTCCGTGGGGCCGGCCATCACTTTGGCCAACGCCGCATCGTCGGAGCTGTCGCTCACCTGGATGACTATCATCCTGTGCATCGGGCTTCCGCTCGTTCTCGTGTACCACGTGGTCATCTACCGCACCTTCCGCGGCCGCGTGAACCCCGCCGATCTGGAGGAGTACTAGTCTCTCCGCGGCATTTACTGGGGCGTTACGGGCTGCTCGCTTGCATGGGCCGAAGTCTCCGCCATCATGTTTCGGGAGGGGTTGCCGCGATGCCCGGGCCTTGTGGGTCTCACATTGGTGGGCGGCGATGTCTCGTCGGGAGAGGGGCCGCCATGATGCTTGGGTCTCGCAGGATGCTTCGTCTTTGTTGACGTACTTTCGGGGAGGACCTGCTATGGCGGGCCCTCCCCGTTTTTCCGTGGTTCTGTCCGGGCTACTTCGCACTTGTCTGCAGCTTGCGTTTGGCCTTGCCTGGCCCCCTCTGCCTGCAGCTTGCGCCCGGGCTGCCCCGGTTTCTCCTGCCTGCAGCTTGCGCCCGGATCCTTCTGGCCTATCTGCCTGCAGCCCGCGCCCGGGCTGCCCCGGTCCCGCTGTTGACTATTTTGCCTCTGGCGGTCTTGCTCCTGCCAACTCCCGCCAAATTCTCGGACGGTAATTTCGAGTTGTTAGACTTTTGTTCGGCGCTATGCCGAGGTAGGTCGCCATGACGTTCGTCAATGTATCCGAATATGGTGAATAGCCCCAGGTCAGAGATGTGATGTGGAAAACGAGACATCGTAGGGGGGTGGGGCTGCTGTCTGCGAAACTCTAACAACTCGAAAATCTTGCGCCATTTTAGTTCGCTGATTGAAATGCTTTGATCCCGGACGGAACGGGATCGCACTTGCCCTAATGTCCTTTGCGCTCGGACGGAATGGCCCTCCGCTTGCCCTTGCGTGCTTTGATCCCAGACGGAGTGGGCCTCCGCTTGTTCTTGTCCCGAGTTTGCTTCTGCGACCAATTGCTCGATTACCGCATCTTTCGCAGACGAATTTCCCTCTGGTGTATTTCGCTCGATTGTGATATAGCATACAGTAATACATTATTAAGTAAAGGAGGGGAAATGCGGTGCATCTGCTTAAGTCATGAGACTGCTTTGGAATTCTGGAGGTTGTGGTCCGCTCGCAATGGCATTGCCTTGCATCTTTTCCATTGTCGTAAGACGATACAGACCGATGATCTGCCTTTTCGGATCTTTCCGTCATCGGCCGTTCTGGTGGATTCGTCCTCAGCAAAACGCACCGTTGTCGAAATTATTGATGGTGCGCTAGAGGATGGTGTGCCGGAAGAACTCACTGAGCTGCTTGGCGCTTGTCGCGTTGTCTTGTCGGAGACGCATTCGTCGAAGCGCTCGAAAGAGCCTGGACTCGCTGATAGTTCGAGTGGCGCCGGAAAAGTTCTCCATGTGCTCGGGCATCGCAAGCCCGGGGTGCGTACTGCGGACGGGTTGACGTATCACCACAGCTCGGCAACATATCCGAAAGGGTCTTTCCTTAAAATCGCGCGGGGTGTGTACGTTTGTGCTCCGGAACTCGTTTTTGCCCAGATGGCATTGTTGCTTCCCTTTGGCGCGCTTCTGTCATTGGGCTATGAGCTATGCGGTTGCTATCCTGTCGAGGCCAGCGAGTATCTTGTGCGACATCCGCTCTGCTCGCCGAATCGGCTGGTTGCCTTCTGCAGCCATTTGCGTGGCTTCAAGGGGTCGGCGCCGGCGAAGACGGCTGCGCGATACGTTCTGGCAAAGTCGGCTTCGCCAGCTGAGACGTCCTTGGCGATCATAGCGACTGCGCCGCGTAATTACGGCGGATTCGGCATGAGGGGTGCGCGTCTTAATGAGCCGATCAAGTTGAGGCGAGAGCCGGAGCGTATCGCTCATGGCTCGTCGTTGGTATGCGATGTGCTATGGCCCGAGCGCGGCGTGGCACTTGAATACGATAGCTCGCAGTTCCATGGGAGCAGCTCTCGCCTTTCCCGTGATTCGCGTCGCAGGAGCGCGCTGGCTGCTCAGGGATTGGAGATAAGATCAATCACGGCGAGTCAGCTTGAGAATGTTTTCGAATTCCAAGAGACAATTCTGCATGCATTTCGCGCAGCTGGCTGTGATTTCAAGCGGCTCAACGGAAAGCAACTCGATCGCCATATGAGGCTTCGCAGCGAACTGCGCAAGTGCGTGTGAGGAGGTGGGGCGAAGTGGGCGGCCGAGGCGAAAGGCCGAGATGCGGGGCTGAACCAAATGCACTAACGCCATGAGTTTGTTCATTTGTCATACCTGAGACAATGTCTGGTTTGGTTTGAGGCAAAAATTTTGAGTTGTTAGACGTTTGCGGAGCTGGCGCTCGCATAAATCTGTAATCTGAACGACTGTATATGCTAAAGTATTTAAAAAAATATCTTAATACGTATATCAATCTCAAAACCACTGCGGGGTAGAGTGATGTGAATTGGCTCTAAACTCTAACAACTCGAAAAAAGAAGCATCTGGTTAGGAGAGATTGGCCGGTGGTCGATTTCAAGCGATTTCCGCGAAGACTGCAAGGCTGTATGAGAGTGGGCTTTCGAGCGAGATGCCGTCGGGAAAAGTAGTGGCAACGATTGAAGAAGTGACGCGAAGGGCCGGGGTGTGACGGTGCAGGAGCGCGAAGGGGTCGGGGTGCGACGGCGCTGGACGGCGCAGAAGGGCGCAGAACGGTGCGGGAGAGCGCAACCGGGCGCAACCGGGCGCAGAAGGGCGCAGAAGGGGGTCTCGTCGCCTTGCAAACCCTGTGAAATTGGGCGCGCCACCTGCGCTCTGTGGTAGAGTGGAGCAGATTTGCACCGAGGCGGCCCGCGCGGTCGCCCAATGAAGGCGACGGGAGTTGTTAAAAGGGAGGCGATCGCCGACCCCATGACCGCTCGCCGACCACAGAAAGAAGACGCAACCTATGGGATTTCTCTCCAAACTGCTCACGATGGGCGAGGGCAAGCAACTGAAACGCTACCAGGCCAAAGTCGATAAGATCAACGCGCTGGAGCCGGAGTTCCAGGCGCTTTCCGATGAGGAGCTGGCCGCCAAGACGCAAGAGTTCCGCGAGCGCTACGCTGCCGGCGAGAGCCTGGACGACCTGCTGCCCGAGGCCTTCGCCGCCGTGCGCGAGGCTTCCGTGCGCACCATCGGGCTTCGCCATTTCGACGTGCAGCTCATCGGCGGCATGGCCCTAAACGAGGGGCAGATCGCCGAGATGAAGACCGGCGAGGGCAAGACGCTCGTCTCCACTCTGGCCGGCTATTTGAACGCCATTCCCGGGCACAACGTGCATATCGTGACCGTCAACGACTACCTGGCCCGGCGCGACTGCGAGTGGATGGGCCAGATCTACCGCTTCCTCGGCATGAAGACCGGCCTTATCCAGAACGGCATGCCGCCGACGGCGAAGAAGCCCGCCTACGAGGCCGACGTCACCTACGGCACCAACTCCGAGTTCGGCTTCGACTACCTGCGCGACAACATGGTCACGCGCGGCAGCTCGCGGGTGCAGCGCGGGCACCACTTCGCCATCGTCGACGAGGTGGACTCCATCCTGATCGACGAGGCCCGCACCCCGCTCATCATCTCCGGCGCCGGCACCCAGGCCGCCGACACTTACAAGAAGTTCGCCCGGGTCATGCCCGGCCTCAAAGAGGGCGTCGACTTCGACATGGACGAGGCCAAGCGCACCATCAACGCCACGGAGAGCGGCCTTGAGAAGATCGAGGTCATGCTCGGCATCGAGAACATCTACGCCGACCCGTCCGGCCAGCTGGCGAACCACCTGCAGCAGGCGCTGAAGGCCCAGTTCCTCTTCCACCGCGATGTCGACTACGTCGTCATGGACGGCGAGGTGAAGATCGTCGACGAGTTCACCGGCCGCATCATGGAGGGCCGCCGCTACTCCGAGGGTCTGCACCAGGCGCTCGAGGCCAAAGAGCACGTGCTCGTGCGCGAGGAGAACCAGACGCTGGCCACCATCACGCTGCAGAACTACTTCCGCCTCTACGACAAGCTCTCCGGCATGACCGGTACCGCCATGACCGAGGACGCGGAGTTCCGCCAGATCTACAAGCTGCCGGTCATGGCCATTCCCCCCAATAGGCCGGTCATCCGCGTCGACGAGAACGATCTGGTGTACCGCACCATCGACGGCAAGTTCAACGCCGTGGCCGACGACATCGCCGCGCGCCACGCGAAGGGCCAGCCGTGCCTGATCGGCACCGTGTCCATCGAGAACTCCGAGAAGCTCTCGCGGCTGCTCGACAAGCGCGGCATCAAGCACGAGACGCTGAACGCCAAGCACCACGAGCGCGAGGCCCATATCGTGGCCCAGGCCGGGCGCCTCGGCGCCGTCACCATCGCCACCAACATGGCCGGCCGCGGTACCGACATCCGTCTGGGCGGCGAACCGGACATGCTCGCCGAGGACCTGTTGCGCGAGCGCGGGTTCGACGTGGACGCCCAAGAGGGCGACGAGGAGGCGCGCGGTCCCATCCCATCGGCCGCCGACCGCGCCGACGCCCTCACCCGCGCCCGCGAGATCTGCGACGCGGAGCAGGAGCAGGTGCTCGCCGCCGGGGGACTCTGCGTCATCGGCACCGAGCGCCACGAGTCCCGCCGCATCGACAACCAGCTGCGCGGCCGTTCCGGCCGTCAGGGCGACCCGGGCGTGACCCAGTTCTACCTCTCGCTGGAAGACGACCTCATGCGTCTGTTCGGCGGCTCGAAGATGGACTCCATCGCGCACATGATGGAGAAGACCAACCAAGAGGACGACATGCCCATCCAGGCCGGCATGGTGTCGAAGTCCATCGAGAGCGCCCAGCGCCAGGTGGAGTCCATGCACTTCGCCGCCCGTAAGAACGTGCTGGAATACGACGACGTCATGAACCTCCAGCGCAAGGCCATCTACGAGGAGCGCAACGCCATCCTGGACGGCAAGTCCATGACCGAGCGCATTCCCGGCATCATCCGCGACGCCGTGGACGCCATCGTGGGGGAGTGCTGTCCCGGGAATTCCGCCAGCGACGACTGGGATGTGCGCGCCATCGATTTGTGGGCCGCGAACATGACCGGCTGCAACGATTTCTCCGTGGCGAAGGTCGATCACGAGGACGAGGCGGAAAACGTCGCCGAGGCTTTGAACGACTTCCTCACCTGGATTTACGAGCAGAAGAGCGAGCAGTTGGGCCACGACCTCATGGAGAACCTCTCCGCCCAGGTGATGCTGCGCATCATCGACACGCGCTGGATGGCGCATCTGCAGGAGATGGACTACCTGAAGACCGGTATCGGCCTGCGGGCCTTCGGTCAGCGCGATCCGCTCGTGGAATACAAGAACGAGGCCTACAACGCCTTCCAGAACCTGACGAGCTCGATGTACGACGACTACCTGCGCACGCTGTTGCGCTTGGAGATCGCCGCGAAGCCCGCCCCGGAGGGCGCTCCGGCCGGCGCCGGCCGTCCGGCACCGGCGGCCCTGGCGGAGCAGGAGGACCCGCTGGCCCGCAAGATGAGCTACTCGGCGCCGGAGCAGGCTCTGGAGGAGTCGAGCATCCGCGGTCGCCACGCCGCCGCGGCCCGCGCCGCCTCCGGCGTTCCCGCCGCGCCCACGCGCCCCGCGGCCGGCAAGCCCCAGACCTACGTCAAGGACAAGGAAGACCCCTACGCCAACGTGGGCCGTAACGACCCGTGCCCCTGCGGCTCCGGCAAGAAGTTCAAGAAGTGCCACGGCCAGAACCTTTGATGCACACTCAACTATGGTTGAGCGAAGCGGGATGCGGGGTGCCGCTCACCAAGCGAGTTCCGCAGATGGTATCGAAGACGGTAAGCGAGGGGGAGTAGTAGCCTTGACGCCTTCGATACCAGCGAGGACTGTCTGAGCGACTGAGCGGTACCCCGCAGCCCGCCCCCGGTGAGTTTCAAGGAGATTTAGATCAAGGCATGGAACTGAGAGACATTCAGAAGGAGATCGAGAAGGCACAGGGACGGGTGTCCGACGCCTTCTCGTTCTTGCGCATCGAGGAGCGTCGCGACGAGCTGGCCGCGCTGGACGAGCAGACGGCCCGTCCGGACTTTTGGAACGACGCGGCGGCCGCCCAGGCGGTCTCGAAGAAGGCGGCGGGGCTCCGCGCCACCATCGAGGACTACGAGCGTGCCTGCGGGCTTCTCGATGATGCGTCGGCGGCGTGCGAGCTGGCCGGCGACGATGCGGCCTTCGCCGAAGAGGCCGAGCGCACTGCCGCCGAGCTTGCGGCGCTGCTCGACCAGCTGGAGATCGAGTCCTGGTTCTCCGGCGAGTTCGACGAGGGCGATGCCATCCTCACGGTGAACCCCGGCCAGGGCGGCCTTGAGGCCCAGGACTGGACCCGTATGCTCTACCAGATGTACGTCCACTACGCCGAGGACAAGGGCTGGAAGGTGACGGTGCTCGATCTGGTGCCCGGCGAGGGCATAGGGCTCGATCGGGCCACCATCCAGATCGAGGGCCGCTACGCCTACGGCATGCTGCGCAGCGAGATCGGCATCCACCGCCTCGTGCGCATCAGCCCCACCGACGCCAAGAAGCGTCGCCAGACCACCTTCGCCTCGGTGGAGGTGCTGCCGGTCATCGCCGACGACATCGAGGTGGACTTAAACCCCGCCGACGTGCGGGTGGACGTGTACCGCTCCAGCGGCCCCGGCGGCCAGTGCGTGAACACCACCGACTCGGCCGTGCGCCTTACCCACGAGCCCACGGGCATCGTGGTGACCTGTCAGAACGAGAAGAGCCAGCTGCAGAACAAGGAGGCCGCCTTCCGCGTGCTGCGTGCCAAGCTCTACGAGCTGGAGGAGCGCAAGCGGGCTGAAGAGCTGGACGAGCTGCGCGGCGAGCGGCGGGACAACTCCTTCGGCAGCCAGATTCGCAACTACGTGCTCTTCCCATACCAGCTCGTGAAGGATCTCCGAAGCGGCGTTGAGACGGGAAATGTGGACGCCGTCCTTTCCGGCGCCCTGGAACCTTTCGTCATCGGGTATCATACGTGGAGAGTAGCCAACTCCTAGCAGCGAACGGGAAAGGGAAGCTTATGGATACTGCCGCCTTGCAGGCGAAGGCCACCGACATTCGCAAGGATATTCTGACCATGATCACGGAAGCGGGCAGCGGGCACCCGGGCGGGTCGCTCTCCTGCACCGATATCCTCACGGCGCTGTACTTCGGCGGCGTCATGGACTACAACCCGGCCGACCCGCACAAGCCCGGCCGCGACCGGTTCATCCTGGCCAAGGGGCATGCGGCGCCGGCGCTCTATGCGACGCTGGCCCACGCCGGCTTCTTCCCGATCGACGAGCTGCACACCCTGCGCAAGCTCGGCACGCGCCTGCAGGGGCATCCCGATTCCAACCTGCTGCCCGGCGTGGAGGTGTCCACTGGCTCGCTCGGCCAGGGACTTTCCGTGGCCGCGGGCCTTGCGGCCGGCCTGCGCCTGACCGGCGAGGACGGCCTCGTCTTCACGGTGCTCGGCGATGGCGAGTGCGAGGAGGGTCAGGTGTGGGAGGCGGCCATGTTCGCCGCCCATCAGAAGCTCGGGCGCCTCGTGGCCATCATCGACAACAACGAGCTGCAGATCGACGGCTGCATCCACGACGTGTGCGATCCGGGGGATTTGGGCGAGAAGTTCGCCGCCTTCGGCTGGGACGTGCAGCGCGTCTGCGGGCACGACATCCCCGCGCTCATCGAGCTTTTCGGCCGCATCAAGGCCGAGGCGGCCGATACGGCCCGTCCGGTGTGCGTGATCGCGCGCACGGTGAAGGGCAAGGGCGTCTCCTTCATGGAGAATCAGGCCGGCTGGCACGGCAAGGCGCCGAAGCCCGAGGAACTTGAGAAGGCTCTGGCGGAGCTGTCCGCCGACGCGGAATAGGAGGCCCGTCATGGTGAAACTCGCAAACACCGAGACCGCTGCCCAGAAGAAGGCCACGCGCGCCGCGTACGGCGCCACGCTCGCGGAGCTCGCCGCCGAGGGCGTGCCCGTCGTGGCCGTGGACGCCGATCTGACCGGCTCGACCACCACCAAGAAGCTCGCCGACGCGGGCTACGCCGGGCGCCTGTTCAACTGCGGCATCGCCGAGCAGAACATGATCGACGTGGCCGCGGGCCTCTCGCTGGCCGGCAACATCGCGTTCACGGGCTCCTTTGCCGTGTTCGGCACCGGGCGCGCCTACGACCAGATCCGCAACACCGTGTGCTACTCGAACCTGAACGTGAAGATCGCTCCCACCCATGCGGGCATCTCCGTGGGCCCTGACGGCGGCTCGCACCAGATGCTCGAGGACGTCTCCCTCATGCGCGGCCTTCCCGGCATGCGCGTGCTCGTGCCCGCCGACTACGCCGCCGCCCGCGCCGCCCTGCGCTTCGCTGCCGCCACGCCGGGCCCCGTCTACGTGCGCATGGGCCGCGCCGCCGTGCCCTGCGTCTACGACGACGAGGCGGAGCTGGAAATCGGTCGCGCCTACGTGCTGCGCGAGGGGAGCGATGTCACCATCGTGGCCAACGGCGTGGAGATCCGCGAGGCGCTCGCCGCCGCCGACGCGCTGGCCGAAGAGGGCATCTCCGCCGAGGTCATCGACGCGTTCTCGGTGAAGCCGCTCGATGGGGCGACCATTCTCGAATCGGTGGCGAAGACCCGTTGCGTCGTGACGGCCGAGGAGCATTCCGTCATCGGAGGCTTGGGCTCGGCGGTCTGCGAGCTTCTGGCCGGCGCCGGCCCCGTGTGCGTGGAATGCGTGGCCGTGCGCGATCGTTTCGGCAAGTCCGGCGAGTTCGAGGAACTGCTCGGCTATTTCAACATTGACGCTACGGCCATTGTTGAAGCTGTGAAAAAGGTTCGTGAGCGCGCGGGCCTTTGCTAAAATACTTCAGTCTCAGTAACGAACAACCTGAACGGAGCAAGCTGTGACGAACGAACGGAACCAGGGAATTCCTGGTCATGCCGGCCGTCACGCCGGCGCGCCGGCCCAGGGCAACAACCCGCGCGTTCGCGCGGCGGCGCCCCAGCCCGGCCACGCCCAGAAGGCGTCGATGACCTCCCAGCTGTCCCAGGCTTTGCCTATGCTCGAAGTGGACGAGATGGCCGCCCCCATGGGCGCGCCGGTCATCACCTTCGATCATGTGACCAAGACCTACCCGGCCCAGCCGAAGAAGCCCGCCTTAAGCGATGTGACCCTGCAGATCTTCGCCGGCGAGTTCATCTTCCTTGTGGGCCACTCCGGATCCGGCAAATCCACCTTCATCCGCCTGCTCACCCGCGAGATCAAGCCCACCTCGGGCAAGATCTACGTGGCTGACGAGGATCTGACCACCATGCGCAATTGGCGCGTGCCCTACCTGCGGCGCAACATCGGCTGCGTGTTCCAGGACTTCAAACTCCTGCCGAACAAGACGGTCTTCGAGAACGTCGCCTTCGCCCTGGAGGTTATCGGCAAGAGCCGGCACGTCATCAAGACGCAAGTGCCGGAGGTGCTGCGCCTCGTGGGCCTCTCCGACAAGCTGAACAGCTATCCCGATCAGCTTTCCGGCGGCCAGCAGCAGCGCGTCTCCATCGCGCGCGCCATTGTGAACCGGCCGCCTCTGCTCATCTGCGACGAGCCCACGGGAAATCTGGATCCGCAGACCTCCCGCGGCATTATGGATCTGCTCGAGCGCATCAATCGCACGGGCACCACGGTGCTCGTGGCCACTCACGACCGCGAGATGGTCGACAACATGCGCCGTCGCGTCATCGCGCTCGACCGCGGGCATCTCACCCGCGACCAGGACCGGGGGGTGTACGGCTTCGATGTCTAGTCTCTTCTACTTCTTCAAGGAGTCGCTCCAGGGCTTCGCGCGCAACCTCTCCACGACGCTCGGCTCCATCATCACCATCTTCCTGTCGCTGCTCATCATCGGGGTGTTCCTCGTGGGCGGCACCATTGTGGAGCGCCTCGTGTCCTCCATCGAGGACGAGGTCTCCATCACCGCCTACGTGGCCGACGATGCGCCGCAGGAGTCCATCGACGCTGTCACCGCGATGATCCAGGGCATGGACGGCGTGGAAAGCGTCGGCTTCACCACCAAGGAGCAGGCGCTGGAGAACTTCAGCAACTCCATGACCACCAACCCCGAGATCATCGAGCAGCTGGACGGAACGAACCCGCTGCCCGCCTCCATCGACGTGAGCCTCGCCGACCCGCAGAAGGTCGACGAGATCGCCGCCGCCATCGAGGCCGACGAGACGTTCCGCTCCATCTGCGACGAGCCCGACAACCCGGCCGATTCGCTGAAGTACGGCCAGAAGACGGTGGATCGCCTGTTCTCGGTGACCAAGTACGTGCGCTATTTGGGCGTGGCCCTGGTGCTGCTGCTCGTGTTCATCGCGCTCGTGTTCATCAACAACACTATCCGCCTGGCCATCATGGCCCGGCGCAAGGAGATCGCCATCATGCGCCTGGTGGGCGCGTCCAACGGGTTCATCCGCGGGCCCTTCCTCATGGAGGGCGCCCTGCACGCCCTTATCGGCTCGCTTCTGGCCGTGGGCGTCCTGCAGGTGCTGCGCATGTACGGCATCCCCAAGCTGCAAAGCGCCCTGTCCTTCCTCTCGCTGGACGTCTCGGGCAACACCTACATCATGATCTACATCGTGCTGGTGGTAGCCGGTCTCGTAATCGGCCTTCTCGGCTCCGCTTTCGCCATGAGGCGGTACCTGAAGGTGTAGAATCTTCCTTAAAGGTTTGGAACGTCGGCGCGACCCCCGCGGCACTGATGAGCCGAGGGGGTCGCGCTTTTCAGATTGACGGAGTCACGTGCAAGGAGCGGCCATGGCCAAAGAACGCAACGGGCGGCATCTCACCCCCAACCCCCGGGCCCGCAGCGAGCGGCGGGTCGATCAGGCGACGAGCCACGGCCTGCTCCGCGTGTTCCTCGCGGTCATCCTCGTCGCCGTCTCCTTCGTCGGGGGCTTCGCCCTGCGCAGCCAGACCGAGCTGGTGGCGAGTTGGGGCATCCCGGTTTCCGATGGCGAGCGGGAGGCGCTTGCGGCTGCGGCGGCCAACAACACCTTCGAGTCCGTCTCGGCCCGGGTGGGCGATGTGGAGGACATCCTCTCCACGTACTCCATGGACGAGATCGACCTTACGGCGGCCACCTATTCCATGCTCGACGACTTGATGAAGTCCACGGGCGACCCCTACGCCACCTACTACAACCCCGATCTGTACAACACCTACATCAAGGAGACCACCGAGCGCAGCTACGCCGGCATCGGCGTGGTGTTCGCCGACTACAACGGGCGCGCCTACGTGTCGGATGTCTTCGAGGGCTCCGAGGCCGAGGCCAAAGGCGTGCAGCAGGGCGACTTCCTCACCTCCATCGACAGCGAGGACGTATCGGCCTGGTCGATGACCGAGGTGGTGAACGCGCTGGCCAAAGACGAGGGCGCGACGGTGTCGGTGACCTGGATGCGCCCGGCGAGCCTGGACGCCCAGACCGGCGAGCAGTTCACCACGACGCTCACTTGCAAGGTCTACGAGGAGGCGAACCTCACCACCGCGCTTTCCGACGGCGTGGGCGTCGTGAAGGTGCGCCAGATCTCGAGCAACGCCGCGGAGCTGGTGGACCAGGCGACGAAATCGCTCATCGAGCAGGGGGCCGGGGCCATCGTGCTCGATCTGCGGGACAACGCCGGCGGATACCTCACCCAGGCCGTCGATATCGCGAGCCTGTTCGTGAACTCCGGCGTCCTCGTGCAGATTCAGGGCAACGATGGGCCGGCCACCACCAAATCGGCCGCGGGCGACGCGCCGTACAAGGACGTGCCGCTTGTCGTGGTGGTGAACCGCTACACGGCCGCCGCCGCCGAGGTGCTCGCCGCGTCGCTGCAGGACAACGAGCGGGCCGACGTGGTGGGGGAGACGAGCATGGGCAAGGGCTCGGTGCAGGTGGTGCGCGAGCTGGACTTCGGCGGGGCTGTGCGCTACACCGCCGCCTACTACCTCACGCCCCAGGGCGAGCCCATCGACAACGTGGGTATCGTGCCCCAGGTGGGGGTGGTAAACGGCGAGGGGGAGGATGGAGCGGACTCCCAGCTGGCCACCGGCATCGACATCGCCCGCTCGCTCATTCCGGCGGCCTAGGATCGGCCGCGCAACGTGCACGGGCGCCTTCGCGTCTCGTAAGGGAAGGGAGATAGGGTGAGCCGCAACAGGAAGCACACGCGCCGCCGCCCCAAGGCGAATCCCCGGGGCGTTCTCACCGTGAGCGCCGGCGGCTTCGGTTTCGTGCAGACGGCCGAGGGGGAGTACTTCATCCCCGCCTCGGGCCTCGCCGGCGCCTTCGACGGCGATCTGGTGGAAATCGCGCCTCTGCGGGCCGGGGCATCGAAGGGGCGGCGAGTCGCGGATGGCGACGGGGATATGACAGGTCGTCCCGCCGCCCGGGTGCTCTCGGTCGTCGACCGGGCCCACGACACGCTGGTGGGGCGCTACGAGGTGGCCGAGCCCTTCGGGGTGGTGGTCCCCGCCGATCCGCGCATTCCCTACGACGTGTTCACCATGCGCGCCGAGTCGCCCGAGGTACCCGACGGGGCGCTCGTGCGCGTGCGCATCGCCCAGTTTCCGACGCGCCGCAGCGCCGCCACGGGCTTTGTGGAAGAGGTGCTCGCCGATACCTCCGACGCGCCGGGGGCCGGCATCGACCTCATCGTCGGCCGCCACAAGCTGGAGACGGTGTTCTCGGAGGGGGCTCTGGCTGACGCGGCCGCGGCGACCTTGGATGCGGAGGGGGCCCTGGCCGCCGGCTACCGCGATTTGCGCGACCGATTCACCTTCACCATCGATCCGGCCGACGCCAAAGATTTCGACGATGCGCTGTCCTTGGATTATCTGGAAGGGGAGGGGCTGTGGCGGCTTGGCGTGCACATCGCCGACGTGAGCCACTACGTGCCCTGGGGCTCCTCAGTCGATTTGGATGCGCGTCGGCGCGCCACGAGCGTGTATCTGGCCGACCGCGTCATCCCCATGCTGCCCCCGGCTCTTTCCGACGAGCTGTGCTCGCTCGCGCCCGGCGCCGAGCGGCGTTCCATGACGGCCGACCTGTTCCTGAACGATGAGGGAGAGCTCGTGCGCTTCTCGCTGTACCCGGCTCTCATCCGCTCGGACGCGCGCCTTTCCTACGGCGAGGCCGATGACATCCTCATCGACTACAAGGCCGCCATCGCCGCGGGGGGCGATATTGCCTGGCGGCTCGTGGAATGCTCGCGGCTCGCCCGCGCCCGGGAGGCGGCCCGCGCCCGGGCCGGCGGCATCGACTTCGCCACGACCGAGGCCAAGGTAATCCTCGATGCGGAGGGACGGCCGACCGACATCGCGCTGCGCCGCAAGACCGACGCCACGCGCCTGGTGGAGGAGGCCATGATCCTGGCCAACGAGACGGTGGCCGGCTACCTGGAGCGGCGCGGCTTTCCCTGCCTGTACCGCGTCCACGAACCTCCGGCCTCCGATGCCTTGGGCTCGCTCATTCCCGTGTTCCAGGAGTTCGATTGGTTCGAAAAGCCCATGGAGGCGCGGCTGGTGGCGGGGGATCCGAAGGTCATCCAGGAGATTTTGGCGGCAAGCGCGCCCCGCAGCGAGGGGGAGCTTGTCAGCTCGCTTCTGCTGCGGGCCATGAAAAGGGCCGACTACCGGCCCGAGAACCAGGGCCATTACGGGCTTGCCAGCGAGGTGTACTGCCATTTCACGAGTCCCATCCGCCGCTACCCCGATTTGGTGGTGCACCGTATGCTGCGCGCCGCGCTCACGCGCCGTCCGGAGAAATTCGACCAGGAGATGGCGGCGCTTCCCTGGATCGGCGAGCACTCCTCGGCCATGGAACGGGTGGCCGAGGCGGCGGCCCGCGAGTCCCAGGAGCTGAAGATGGTCGAGTACCTGGCCGCATTCGTGGGCCAGTCCTTCTCGGCCGTGATCTCCGGCGTGGCGGCCTGGGGACTCTACGTGCGCCTCGATTGCACGGCCGAGGGCATCCTTCCCGTGCGGGCCTTGGGCGACGAGTACTTCGTCTTCGACCCGGTGCGCTACACGCTTGTGGGCGACGAGTCGGGGAAGGTCTACCGGCTGGGCCAGCGCGTCGCCGTCACGCTGAAGAGCGCTGACGCGACCACCGCCTCCCTGGAGTTCGTGCTGGCCGGAAGACGCTGAGGGATGGGGTTGTTGAGGGAGCTGCGAGGGGGAAGGGAAATCGAGTATGGTAAGCATTTACATCGCGCTGTATCTGTTTCTCGCTGGCACGGGGGCCGGCGCGTTTCTTATCGGTGCCATCGTCGATATGGTTCTGCGCTTTCGTCCTCGTGCAGCGGGAGGATGGTTTGCGCGTGTGAGCGCTGTTACCGATGCCGGTTTGATCCTCGGTCCGGTGCTTGTGGCGGTGAGCGCGCTTTTTCTTTTTCTCGACTTGGGTGTGCCCGATCGGGTGTTTCACCTCTTTCTTGCTTCGACCTCCAGTCTTCTTTCCATGGGTGCGTGGGCTATTCTGGTATTTTGCGTGATGGCGACGCTCGCATTGGTCCTGGGGTCACTTGCTGACGGCGAAGGGGATGGCTATGAATACGAGCTTGCTCCAGGGAAGGTTGTTCTGCGTGTGTGCGAGTTTGCCTGCAGTTTGGTGGCCATGGGAATGGCATTGTTCGTGGTGGTGTATTCTGGCATCTTTCTCGCCATGTATCCTTCGCTCCCCTTTCTTCACACAGGATGGGTTCCCGTGCTTTTCGTGGCTTCAGCGTTGGCGTGCGGGCTCGCGGCGCTCATAGTGACGGCGTTTTTCCGCTTGGCTTCGCCTGGCATGCAGCTGGCTACCAATGCGCTGCTGCCGCTCGATATGGTCTTCGTCATCGTCGAAGCGCTTGTTTTAGCGGGTTTTCTTGCCAGCTGCTTTGCCTCGGATGGGCCAGCGGGCACCTCGGCCCAGTCGCTAATGAGCGGGAGCATAGCACCGCTGTTTTGGGCTGGGGTAGTGATGATGGGGCTTGTTGCGCCTTTCTCCGTTGATGCTGTCTGTCGCCGTCTGCCCGCGCCGGTGGCTGTGGTGCTAGGGAGTGCTTGTGCGTTGGTGGGAGGTTTGTGCCTTCGAATGGCGCTGCTCATGGCTACCGAAAGATTTAATCTTGTCTTCATGAGCGCGCTGGGCTTCTGGAGCTAACGGGTGGCTTCCTCTTCGGTGCTATAGAAGCTGAGAGGGTGCTTTGCTGTCGTCGTCCTCTGTGATACTATGACGCAATCACTTAGAGAAGGACGATACCATGAGCATGGCGGAGACAGCATCGAATATATCAGCACAGGCGGAAGCCGATCCTATTAGCGACTTTCGCATTAACGAGAAGAGCGTCGTCCCTATCTGGATTCAAATTCGCAAGCGGTTGGTGTACTTGATATCGTCAGGCAAGTTCGAGCGAGGTGAGAGACTGCCATCGGTTCGAGAGCTATCAGTGCAGCTGGGAGTCAATTACAATACTGTGAACAAGGTGTACCAGGATCTTGAGCGCGATGGCTACATCTACACTCAACGTGGCCGCGGAACATACGTCTCCGACCTCAAGAACGCTCATCTTTCGGTTGTTGATGGCGACGTGGAAGCGCTCGCCGTTGATTTTGTCCAGCAGGCGCTCACGGCAGGGATGTCGGCGGAGGATATCCATGATCTTGTGTCCGAGCAGCTCATTCTGCTCGGTGGAGTAGCCTAGCACCAGTTCAAGGGGGAGAAGGGTGAGAAGTAAGGCGAAGCAGGCGCGAGAGGCCGAGCAGGCTCCTGCGCGCGTTAAGGCATTGACGGGGTCTATGGCGGCGCCGACGGCGAAAAAGACGTCGCGTAACAGCGTTTACCTGTTCGCTATAGCGCTCTTCTTGACTTCCGGCGGTCTGTTCGCGTTCCTTGTGTGGAACGCATCGCTGCCCGTGGCCCTTTTGGGCGGCGTAGCAGTGGGCCTGGTGGCCTCGAGTACCGTTCGCATCGCTCCGCAGTGGGAGCGTGTCGTGGTTCTGCGCCTAGGGAAGTTCAATCGCATCGATGGACCAGGATTATATGTGGTTGTTCCTATTGTCGAATCAGTGGCTGCGCGAGTTGACCAGCGCATTATCACCACACCGTTTTCGGCCGAGGAGGCTGTGACGGCCGACCTTGTGCCGCTGGGCATCGATGCGGTGCTGTTCTGGATGGTTTGGGATCCCAAAGACGCCTGCGTGGAGGTGGAAGATTATTCATCAGCGGTATGGTGGGCTGCTCAAACCGCCCTGCGCGATGCGGTGGGTCGCATCAATCTCGCCGAGGTGGCGACGCGCCGCGAGCAATTGGACAACGAAGTGAAAGAGATTCTCGAGGAGAAAACGCGTGCGTGGGGCATCACGGTTGTTTCGGTGGAGATTCGCGATATCGCTGTTCCGTCAGAATTGCAGGATGCTTTATCTAAAGAGGCCCAGGCTGAGCGAGAGCGTAACTCGCGTTTGCTTCTCGCCGAGGTGGAAAAGGACATCTCTGAGATGTTTGTAGAGGCGGCAGCTGTTTACGAGCGCAATGACAAGGCGCTTCAGTTGCGTACGATGAACCTTATTTACGAGTCGGTGAAAGAAAAGGGCGGCCTTGTTATCGCCCCAAGTGCCTTCGGCGAGGCTTTCAACAACATCGATGGTTTCTTGAAATAACTCACGGTTATTCAGTTCCGATCTAATTTCGTCGGTGTCAGAGTTACGGACTGGATGCGTCCTGTGCGATGTTTGATTTACGGCGTGTGCAAACACCGCAGTTTCCCGCATTCAACTGCGAGAAGGCGCATCGTCTCGAAAAGAAATGCATTATTTCCTAAATAGGATAGTCTAAGTTATTGATTGTCATAGTTGAGTAGTGTACCCTGACAATAGGCATTTGAGGGTGCCAGGGGAATGTCCTCTGCAGAGGGCAGGGGAATCCCTTATATTTTGAGGGAGGTACACCATGAGCGAGAACGGCTTGAACGTCAGTCGCCGAGGGTTCGTGGCAGGAGCCGGCGCTGCGGCTCTCACTGCGGGACTGGCGGGATGTGCGTCGGGCACGGCAGAGAAGGAGGGGACTGATCTGGCGAGCACTTCGCCGGAGAAGACGGCTTACGATCCGAACGCGGGCGAATGGATTCCCACCACTTGCAACATGTGCTTCAACAACTGCTCGATCAAGGCGCATGTTATCGATGGCGTGATCGTGGAGTTGACGGGCAATCCGGATAGCCCTATCGGCTATGGCCACATTTGTGGAAAAGGTGCCGCAGGCATCATGCAGCAGTACGATCCGAACCGTATCACCAAACCCATGAAGCGCACGAATCCCGAAAAGGGGATCGACATCGATCCGGGCTGGGTCGAGATCAGCTGGGACGAAGCGTACGATCTTGTCGATGAGGCGTTCTCGAAGGCAGTTGCGGAATATCCCGGAGCTCTTGGGAGCATGTCCATGGTCGCTAGCCAAACGGGCAGCTTGGTCAAGGGCATGGCGCTCGGTGCGCTCTACGGCGCCTATGAGCCGGCTAATGCCATTGCCGATTTGTGCGGCACCGGCGTTCACCAGGTAAGCTACATCTATACGGGGGCGGGCAACGCGAAGCCCGATTACGAGTATTGCAACTACCTCATTCAGTTCGGCACCAATGCTGGCGTTGCCACGCGTCACGGCTTCAATATGACGGCCGAGCTTTTCTCCAAGCGTCGCGCGGAGGGGATGCGTCTCGTCAACTTCGATCCTCATATGTCGGCGGGCGCCGAAGCCGCTGACCTTTGGGTGCCGATACGTCCCAGCACCGACGCCGCTGCTGCGCTGGCAATGGCGAACGTCCTCGTGAACGAGCTGGGGATCTTCGATGCCGAGTATCTAACGAACCGCACGAACGGCCCGGCTCTCGTCAGCGATGAGACGCAGCGCATCTTGCGTCATCCCGAGTCGAACAAGGCGCTCTACATGGATGCGTCCGACAACACTGCCAAGCCCTACGACGAGTGCGTGCAGCCAGTGCTGGAAGGCACGTTTGAGGTTGATGGCGCTGCTTGCACAACGGCGTTTACCCTTTACAAGGCCCATATTTCGCGCTATACACCTGAATATCAAGAAGAGATCACTACGGTTCCCGCCGCTACTATTCGTCAGATCGCCAAAGAGTTTGGCGAGGCTGCCCATATCGGCGAGACCATCGAGGTCGGCGGGGTGACGATGCCTTACCGCCCTGTTTGCGTCGATCTGTTCTCCGGTCTGACGCGGCACAAACATGCTTACCATGCCTGCTGGTCTGTCATCATGCTGAATGTTATCGTGGGTGCCGCGAACTCGGTGGGAGGCCTTATCGGATTCGATCCCGCCTGCAACGGCATTACCGATGACCCTGAGAACGTTGTTCAGTTCCGTCCCTCAATTTGGGAGGAAGACGGCTTCATGAACGACGTTTCGCTGCTCATGGCCTATCCCGGCTCGTACTACGAGCGCGTGCGCAAGCCGATTGAGGAGTACAAGCCGACCGATATGAGTATGCTCGCCCTCCAGCCGCTCGGAGAGGACGCGCATTTCTTCAACCTGGCCCAGTGCGATCCCGATTTGTACGGCACTCAGCCTATCAAGGCCGCGCTTGTTTACGGCTGCAATCCCATCAAATGGTGGGGCAACCATGACGAGCAGATCGAAATGCTGAAGAATCTCGATTTCATCGTGGGCGTCGACCTGTTCCTCAACGAATCCTCCTACTTGTATGATGTGTTCCTTCCTGAGGCGAACTATCTCGAGCGAATCGATCCTTTGCCTCACATGTTCTTCAACCACCGGGTGATCTGCGGCTTGGATGTGCCGTGGGCATATCCGATCATGCAGCCGGTTGTCGAGCCGAAGGACGGCGTGAAGTCCATTTTCGAGATAATGGGCGATCTTGCCGACCGCAGGGGCATGACCGCGAATTACGTTGGGCTTATGAACATGGTGTACCGGGTTAAGGATGAATACTCTGTTCCCATGGATCAGCCTTTCGACCTCGAGGCGTTCGCGAATTCCGTTGCCAAGAGCCTCGTCGACGAGGAGCATGACTTCGAGTGGTTTAAAGAGCATGGCGTCTACACGCATCCGCGCGACGTTGATGAGGTGTACATTTGGGCTAACAATGCGCCCGGTAAAGTTCCGTTGTACTGGGATTTCATGTTTGAAGCGAAGGAGAAGGTTGAAAAGACCGTTGAGGAGCTCGGTATCTATTGGGAAACTGATGACTATCAGCCGTTCCCGGATTGGAAGCCTTGCACGGAATGGGAGGTGACCGATCCCGATTTCACCTTGTTCCCCATTTACTACACCGATTCCATCAATGTCGACTCGTGGGGCCTCGGCAATCCCTATATCAACGAGGTTAACGAGTCCAACCCTTACGCTTACGCTGTGGAAATGAACGCTGCCGTGGCTTCGGAAAAGGGGCTTGCCGATGGCGATAAGATTCGTCTCGTCAGCCAGCACGATTCCTCCGTTGAGGGCATCCTCATGACTTCGGAGAAGATCCATCCCGAATGCATGGCCGTCATCTGCGGATCATGGGGCTCCCATTCGGAGTTTATTCCGAGCAGCAAGGGCAAGGGAACGCCTATCGCCCACCTCGCGCCAGGCCATGATCCCAAGCGTTTTGACTACATTTGCTCGGCGCTCGATCAGACGGTTCGCGTCAAAGTTGAGAAGATTTCCTAGGGAGGGATAAGCTATGACGTATGGAATGCTCATCGATCTTAAGAAGTGCATTGGCTGCCATGCCTGCGCCGTTGCGTGCAAAGAGGCCCATGGGACACCGCCCAAGGTAACGCGCGCCCATGTGGAGATCGAGTACGTCGGCAACTATCCCGACGTTCGCATGACGGCCTATCCCATGCTGTGCATGCATTGCGAGAACGCTCCGTGTGTTGAGGTGTGCCCAACCGGGGCCTCGTTCAAGCGCGAGGACGGCATTGTCGCGATCAACAAGGACGAGTGCATCGGCTGCAAGTCGTGCATGAGCGCTTGCCCCTACGGAGCTCGTTATTACCGCGAGGACGAGAACGGGTATTTTGGTGAAACGCTCAACGAGTACGAGGAGGTTATGTATCCCACGATGCCCAAGGGCACCGTTGACAAGTGCACGTTCTGCGCTGATCGCATCGATGCGGGTGACGGGCGCGTTCAGGCTTGTGTTGCCGCTTGTCCCGCTGGCGCTCGCGTATTCGGAGAACTTGACGATCTTCGCTCCCAGGCCGAGGCAGCCGAGGGCTTCCAGCTATTGTCCGAGGAGGGCACGAACCCGTCGGTGTGGTATCTGCCGAAGAAGGTGAATGCATAAGCAAGAGGGAGCACGTCTTAACTGACCTCTCCCAGATGGCGTCCGTTCTTTGCGGACGCCATCTTTTTTTCAGCGATCTGCAAATAAGGGGGGGAGAATAGGGCGTCTGGCGCAGATGACCGCAGCTTAACAGGTCGTCAAGGGGTCATCGTCGGATGGGATCATCGCGAGGCGGCGACGGCTGCGGCACGGTATGGTGGATGCACGCGCAAGACCCGATGAAGGGAGATTCACCATGAGTTTCATCGATAAGATGAAGGAAGCCGGCGAGGACATCAAGGAGGCGTTCCAGGATGGCGCCCACGATTTGGCCGATAAGGCGGGCGACCTGAAGGACGCCGCTGCCGAGAAGGCCGCCGACTTGAAGGATGCTGCCGCCGAGAAGGCCGGCGATCTGAAGGACGCCGCCGCCGACGCCGCCGAAAAGGCCAAGGATGCGGCCGATACCGCCAAGGAGAAGGCTGCCGATGCCGCCGATGCCGCCAAGGACAAGGCTGACGACGCCAAGAAGGCCGCCGAGGACAAGTAACGCGCCGGACGCTCCGGGCCACAGTGTTCGGGGCGCTTGGATGGAAAAGGGAAAGCCCGCTGCTTGGAAATCCCCGAGCAGCGGGCTTCTCTGTTCTGTTAGCATGATCTCTCGTGAAAAATCAGCGGTCGTGCTCGTCGGGGCGCGGCTCGTTTAAAGGAGACGTTATTGGAACGTGAGCGATTCGGCAGCCGTCTGGGGTTCATCCTCATCTCCGCTGGCTGCGCCATAGGCCTCGGCAACGTCTGGCGCTTCCCCTACATCACCGGCGAGTACGGAGGCGCGGCCTTCCTCGTCATGTACCTGGTCTTTCTGGTGGTCTTGGGCCTGCCCATCATGGTCATGGAGTTCGCTGTGGGCCGCGGTTCCCAGCGCTCCATCGCCCGCGCCTTCAACGTGCTGGAGCCGGCGGGCACTCACTGGCACAAGTACAAGTGGGTGGGCATCGCCGGGTGCTATCTGCTCATGATGTTCTACACCACGGTGGCCGGGTGGATGCTTGCCTACGTGCCGAAGTTCGCCTCCGGGCAGTTCGTGGGGGCCGACTCGCAGGCCACCTCGGCCGTCTTCGACGCGATGCTGGCCTCGCCGGTGGAATGCGTCTTCTGGATGGTAGTGGTGTGCGTCGTCTCCATCCTCATCTGCTCGCTGGGGGTGCAAAAGGGCGTGGAGCGCATCACCAAGGCCATGATGCTCGCCCTGCTCGCCATTTTGGGGGTGCTCGTGGTGCGCGCGCTCACCCTTCCGGGGGCGGCCGACGGCGTGGCCTTCTACCTGCTGCCGGACTTCCCGAAGATCTTCGGTAGCCCGGATATGTTCTTCGAGGCGGCCTACGCGGCCATGGGTCAGGCCTTCTTCACCCTGTCCATCGGCATGGGCTCCATGACCATTTTCGGCAGCTACATCGACAAGCACCGCTCGCTCATGGGCGAGGCGGCCACGATCGGCGTGCTCGACACCGGCGTTGCCCTGGCCACGGGGCTCATCATCTTCCCAGCCTGCTTCGCCTTCGGCGTGGCGCCGGACTCGGGCCCCGGGCTTGTGTTCATCACGCTGCCGAGCGTGTTCGAACAGATGTGGGGAGGACAGGTGTGGGGCACGCTGTTCTTCGTGTTCATGTCATTCGCGGCGCTTTCCACGGTCATCGCCGTGTTCGAGGGCATTCTGAGGTTCTCGATGGACCAATGGGGATGGTCGCGCAAGCGGGCCGTCACGGTGAACCTCATTGCCATCCCGCTGCTGTCGCTGCCCTGTGCGCTCGGGTTCAACGTGCTTTCGGATGTGGTCATGCCGGGAGTGGGCGACATCCAGACGGTGGAGGACTTCCTTGTGTCCAGCAACATCATGCCCTTGGGCTCGCTGGTCTACGTGCTGTTCTGCGTGTCCCGGCGCGGCTGGGGCTGGAAGAACTTCCTTGCCGAGGCCAATGAGGGCGAAGGGCTCAAGTTCCCTCGGTGGCTGCGCCCGTGGATGCGCTTCGGCGTGCCGGTGCTCGTGGTCATCATCCTCATCATGGGCTGGGTGCCCATCGTCAGCTCCTGGATGTGAGCAAAGCGACTGGTGCCTGAGGCAAACTCGGGTATTTGTGCGTTTAGGGATTGCTGGTTTTCGGGTATTCGTGCGCCGACGACAAACTTTTTTGAAAAAATGGTCACAAAATCGAGTTTTGGTTTTTTATGAGGCGCTCTTTGCGATCATGGAGGCAGCTTTTTACGCAAAACGTCATCTGGAAGGCCTTGGAAAATGCTGATCCAGCCGTTTGACCTTGAACCTCAAACCCAGAAGTCGATTTTGTGACCAAAATAATGAAAGAAATTGTCAGGGCGGCAGTGTGGGGCACTCGATGTCGTAAACTATAAGGAACATTTTAACGAAACGGCCCGACGGCCGTTGCTGACGGGCGCCGTCGCCCATGATTTTGAAGGAGTGCCCGATGGGCTTTTTCGATCGCATCAGCGAGGGGCTTTCCCGCTCGCGCGACAAGTTCAAGGAGTCGATGAACGTCCTTTTGGACCGTGGACCCGATTTGGACGAGGAGTTCTGGGAGGGCTTGGAAGAAACCCTCATCCTGTCGGATGTGGGCGGGGCGGCGGCCAGCGACATCGTGGAGAACCTGCGCGACCAAGCCACCCGTAAGGCGCTGCCCGACGCCTATGCGGTGCTCGACCTCTTGAACGACGAGATCGCCGGTGCCTTCACCGAGCCCGGGGCCGACATCTTCGGTGGCGATGAGGCCGTGGTGCTGTTCGTGGGCATCAACGGCACGGGCAAGACCACCACCGTGGGCAAGCTCGCCAAGGCGGAAACCGATGCGGGTCGCGCGGTCATCCTGGGCTCGGCCGACACCTTCCGCGCCGCCGCCATCGAGCAGCTTGAGGTGTGGGCGCGCCGCGCCGGGGTGGAGATGGTTACCCGAGAGCGCGGAGCCGATCCGGCGAGCGTGTGCTACGACACGCTGGAGCGCGCCGAAGCGACCGGTGCCGAGCTCGTGCTCATCGACACGGCCGGGCGCCTGCACACCTCCGCCGACCTCATGCGCGAGTTGGAGAAAGTAGTGAACGTGGTGCGCAAGCGCTCGAAGCTGCCGGTGTACACGGTGCTCGTCATCGACGCCACCACGGGTCAGAACGGCCTGCAGCAGGCCCGCGAGTTCAACCGCGCGCTGGATTTGGACGCCCTTATCGTCACGAAGCTCGATGGCACGGCCAAAGGCGGCATCGCGCTGGCCGTGAGCCACGAGCTGGGGCTGCCCATCGTGAAGATCGGCGTGGGCGAGGGCATCGACGACTTGCGCGACTTCGACGCCCGCGAGTTCGCCTCGGCGCTCGTCGGCACTTTCGACGAGCGCTTCGATGCGGACGAGGACGGCCTGCGCGGCGAGAACGCCAAGGAGGCGGCCGTCACGGCCGGCGAGCGCCGTCGGGACGTGCTGGAGGGCGCGCCGGCGTGCGCGGCCGAGGCCGAGAAGGCGGTCGAGGGGTCTGCCGGGGAGACGGTCGAGGACGCGACCGTGGAGGCCCTCGCGGAGATTGAGGATGGCGAAGCGCCCGTGGTGGACGCGCAGGGCGATGCGGAAGAGGCCTTCGCCGATGCCGCGGAGGAGGCGGCAGCCGAGCCCGACAATGCCGATCTGCTGGAAGCCGCTTTGGGCCGGCGCACCCACGACACCCTCGTCCTGGAAACCGAGGAGGATACCTCTGCCGGTCTTGAGGCCGCCGAGCTGACGGAGCTCGACCGCAACGCCGAGGCCGTTGCGGAGGCGGCCGAGGAAGGCGTCTTCGATGATGTCCCCTTCACCGACGACGAGCTGGCTGAGCTCGCCATGGCTGCCGCTGATGAAAACGCCGAGGGCGAGCCTGAGCCCGAGCCCGAGCCGGCCCCCGAGCCCGAAAAGAAAAGCTTCTGGAAGCGCCTGTTTGAATAGATAAGGAACCCCCATGCTCGAGAACCTCTCCGAACGCCTTCAGGGCATCTTCTCCGGCCTGCGCAGCAAGGGCCGCCTGACCGAGGACGACATCAACGCCGCCATGCGCGAGATCCGCCTGGCGCTCTTGGAGGCCGACGTCAACTTCAAAGTGGTGAAGAACTTCGTCGCCCGCACCAAGGAGCGTTGCCTTTCCGCCGACGTGCTGGACTCGCTCACCCCGGCCCAGAACGTCGTGAAGATCGTGCTCGACGAGCTGACCGAGCTGCTCGGCCGCACCGATTCCCGGCTCGTGCTCTCAAGCCGCATCCCCAATGTTATCATGCTTGTGGGCTTGCAGGGCTCCGGCAAGACCACGGCGGCGGCCAAGCTCGCCTACCGGCTGAAGCAGGAGAATCACTCGCCGCTGCTCATCGCCGGCGACGTGTACCGTCCCGCGGCGGCCGACCAGCTGCAGACCTTGGGCGACGAGATCGGTGTGCGGGTCTACCGCGGCGACGGGCGCGATCCGGTGGCCATCGCGCGCGAGGGCATCCAGGACGCCATCGACAACCTGCGCGACGTGGTCATCATCGACACGGCGGGCCGTCTGCACGTGGACGCCGACATGATGGAGGAGGCCCAGGCCATCAAGGACGCCACGCACCCCGACCAGATCCTCATGGTGGTGGATGCCATGACCGGCCAGGACGTCGTGAACGTCGTGGAGGCCTTCGCCGAGTCGGTCGACTTCGACGGCGTCATCATGTCGAAGATGGACGGCGACGCCCGCGGCGGCGGCGCCCTTTCCATCCGCGAGGTTACCGGCAAACCCATCAAGTTCATCTCCTCGGGCGAGAAGCCCGATTCCCTGGAGGTCTTCCACCCCGACCGCATGGCCAAGCGCATCCTTGGCATGGGCGACGTCGTCTCGCTCATCGAGAACGCCGTGCGCGTGCAGCAGGCCGAAGAGGAGGAACTGGAGGCCGAGCGCATGATGCGCGGCCAGCTCACCTTGGATGACTTCCTCATGATGAACAAGCAGGTGCGCAAGATGGGCGGCGTCTCCAAGCTCATCAGCGCGCTGCCCGGCGGCGACAAGGCGCTCGGCTCCGGTCAGGTTGATGAAGGGGCACTCGACGCCATGGAGGTCATCATCAACTCCATGACCAAGGCCGAGCGCGCCAAACCGGAGCTTCTGAACGGCAGCCGCCGCGCCCGTATCGCCAAGGGCGCCGGGGTTACCGTCACCGACGTGAACCAGATGATGAAGAAGTTCAACGAGACGAAGAAGATGGTGAAGCAGGCCACCGCCGGCATGGAGCAGCAGGCCTCGCGCAAGGGCAAGAAGGGGAAGAAGGGCAAGCGCCGCCGCGGCCTGGGTATTCCGGGCATGGGCGGCATGTCCATGAGCGACCTCAAGAAGATCCAAGATATGATGGGACAGTAGTTTCTCCGCTGTTGACGGCCGAGACGCCCCTCTGGACGCTGTCGCGGGGCGGGGCTCCGTGCTCAAACAGCAATGGAGTGCACCGTATCGCCGCGGTTTGGAAGGTGATGCGCGCACTCCATTGAACTGCGCGCGGAACCCCGCCCCGCGACAGCGTCCCGCATTGGCGGGGTGCCGGCTATTTACCTTTCGCATCGGCCATTCGTCTTACGAATCGAAATTCCGTAACACTGGTGGCTCGCCTATGGTATTGTTACGCATTGAAGAGACGTAACACTAACAGGAGGAGAAGCCATGGCCCTGACGAGAAGGAACTTCGTGCGTGCAGCGGGACTTGCCGGAGCGGCGGGGAGCGGCGCGCTTTTGGCGGGGTGCGCGCGGGGAGCGGCAGACTCAGGCGCGAACGAACCTGCGGCTGCCGGCGCGGCGGGTGCCGGTGTCGGTCCCGACGGCGTAAGCCAGGTGGTAATCACCATGACGCCCTCCTCGGAACCGGCCGCCGGTTTCGATCCGCTCGTGGGGTGGGGGGCCGGCGAGCACGTGCACGAGCCGCTCATCCAATCGACGCTCATCGCCACGGACAACAACCTCGCCTTCGTGAACGATCTCGCCACCGATTACGGCTGCTCCGAGGACGGCCTTACCTGGACGTTCCATATCCGCGAGGACGTGATGTTCACCGACGGCGTGCCGCTCACGGCCGAGGACGTGGCCTTCACCATCAACGGAATCGTGAACGGCGAAGCGGCCGAAGCGGATCTGTCCATGGTGGACGAGGCGCGGGCCGTTGACGCCACAACCTGCGAGATCGCCATGAAGCGCCCGAACAATGCGCTGCTGTACACGCTCGCCGTGATGGGCATCGTGCCGGCCCATGCCTACGGGCCCGATTACGGTGAGCATCCCATCGGCAGCGGCCGCTATATGCTGGAGCAATGGGATCGCGGCCAGCAGGTGATCCTGCGCGCCAACCCCGACTATTACGGTGATGCGCCGCTCATGGACCGCGTTGTGGTGCTGTTCATGGAAGAGGACGCGTCGTTGGCCGCCGCCCAGTCGGGCACGGCGGACGTGGCTTACACCTCGGCGGCGCTGGCCGGGGCGGTTCCCGCGGGCTACGCCCTGCTCAACTGCGCCTCGGTGGATTCCCGCGGCATCTCGCTGCCCTGCAATCCCGCCGGCACCGATGTCACCGTGGAAGGCGACATGGTCTACGCCGGCGGAAACGACGTCACGAGCGACCTTGCCGTGCGGCGGGCGCTCAACTACGGCATCGACCGCAGCCAGATGATCGAGCACGTGCTGGCCGGCTTCGGCCGAGCGGCCTACTCGGTAGGCGACGGCATGCCCTGGTCGAGCGAGGCCATGCGCGTGGAAACCGACGTCGCGGCGGCCGAGCGCCTGCTGGATACGGCCGGCTGGGCGCGAGGCGACGACGGGATGCGCGCCCGGGACGGGCTGCCCTGCGCTTTCGACCTGTACTACGCCGCCGGCGATTCCACGCGCCAGGCTCTGGCCTACGACTTCGCCGACCAGGCGGCGGCCCTCGGCATCGCCGTCGAGCCGAAGGGGGCCAGCTGGGACGACATCTACCTGCGGCAGTACGCCGATCCGGTGCTGTGGGGCTGGGGTTCCAACTCGCCGGTGGAGCTGTTCGAGCTCACCTACTCCACCGGTTGGGGCAACTACGCCCAGTACATGAACGACACGGTGGACGCGAACTTGGAAGCGGCCCAGGCGGCTCGTACCGTAGAGGAGTCCTATCCCTTCTACCAGGCCGCCCAGTGGGACGCGGCCACGGAAACCGGCGTGGCGCCGGAGGGGGCGGCCACCTGGGTGTGGCTCGCCAACGTGGATCACTTGTACTTCGAGCGCGAGGGCTTGAAGGTGGCCGAGCAGAAGCCGCATCCCCACGGGCACGGGTGGTCTTTGGTGAACAATATCGACCAGTGGTCTTGGAGCTAAAACTATGTTGAACATCGTCGGACGCGAGCTTTGGGCAGTGCTCAGTCGCTCAGACAGTCCTCGCTGGTATCTAAGGCGACATGATTGCCTTTTCCCGTACTCGCTGCGCCTTCGATACCATCTGCGGAACTCGCTTTGTGAGCACCGCCCAAAGCTCGCTGCTGCGAGAGTAATGGGGTTGTGCCATGGCTAGGTACGTCGTGTCGCAGCTTGGTCGGTTCCTGCTGTTGATGGTGGCGGTGGCGGTGGTGACGTTCGCGCTGGTCAGTCTCTCGCCGGTGGATCCTCTGCAGGCCAACGTGGGGCAGGCGGCGCTCATGTCCATGAGCGAGGAGAAGCGGGCGGCGCTGGCGGCCTACTGGGGTGCCGACACGCCCATGCTCGAGCGTTTTCTCGCTTGGGCCGGCGACCTTCTGCACGGCGATTTGGGGATGTCGCTGCGCTACAACGCGCCGGTGGCCGAGGTCATCGCCTCGCGGGCGGCCAACTCGCTCGCCCTCATGGGGGTGGCGTGGGTCGCCTCCGGCGTGCTCGGTTTCGTCCTGGGCGTGGCGGCGGCCCTGCGCGAGGGGCGGCTGCTCGATCGCTTCGTGCGCGGCTACTGCTTCGTTCTGGCCGCCTCGCCGACGTTTTGGGTGGGGCTGCTTTTGCTCATAGTGTTCTCCGTGTGGCTCGGGTGGTTCCCCCTCGGCTTCTCGGTGCCCGTGGGAGTGGCGGCCGCCGATGTCACCTTCGCCGATGCGCTGCATCACATGGCGCTGCCGGCCATCACGCTATCGGTGGTGGGGGTGGCCAACGTGGCGCTGCACACCCGGGCCAAGGCCATCGATGTGCTGAACAGCGACTACGTCCGCTTCGCCCGGGCCCGCGGCCTCACGCGGCGCGAGGCGCTCATCCGCCACGGCCTGCGCAATCTGGCGCTCCCGGCCATCACGCTCCAGTTCTCCCAGATCGCCGAGATCTTCGGCGGCTCGGTGCTCGTGGAAGAGGTGTTCAGCTATCCCGGCCTCGGCCAGGCCGCCGTCACGGCCGGCCTCGGGGGAGACGTGGCCCTGCTCGCCGGCATCGCACTTGTGTCGGCGGCGCTCGTGTTCGCGGGGAACTTGGCCGCGAACCTCATCTACGGCCTGGTGGATCCCCGTATGCGCCCGGTGCGTCGGCAGAAGGAGGTCGCTGATGACTGATGCGGTTTTTGCCAACCAACCCCCCGTGCTCTCGGCGCCGCGGCGCCTTCGGTTGCCCAATCGCCGCCGCGCCTTCGCTCTCGCCCTGGGCGGGGCGCTGCTGCTGGCTGCCGTTGTGGTGGCCGGTCTCATGGCGGGGCCGGCCGCCCAGGCGACCGATTTCGCCGCCAAGAGCCTGCCCCCTTCGCTTTCGCACCCGTTCGGCACCGACTGGATGGGCCGCGACATGCTCCTGCGCACGTTGGCCGGCCTTTCCACCAGCGTGCTCGTGGGCCTCATGGCGGCTGTGGCCTCCTCGCTCATCGCGCTCGCGCTGGCGGCCGCGGCGGCGCTGGGCCCCCGCTGGGCCGACCATGCGGTCAGCTGGCTCATCGACCTCATGATGGGCATTCCCCATATCGTGCTGCTCATCCTCATCTCCTACGCTTTGGGCAAGGGGTTCTGGGGCGTCACCATCGGCGTGGCCCTCACGCACTGGCCGAGCCTCGCCCGCATCCTGCGCGCGGAAATACTCCAGTGCGCATCCTCCGATTTCGTCGCGGCCGCCGCCCGTCTCGGTGCGGGCCGGCTCGCCATCTCCGCACGGCACATGGTGCCCTATGTGCTGCCGCAGTTCGTCGTGGGGCTCGTGCTGCTGTTTCCCCACGCCATCCTTCACGAGGCGGCCATCACCTTCCTCGGCTTCGGGCTGCCGCCGGAGATGCCGGCCATCGGCATCATCCTCTCCGAGGCCATGGGCTACCTGTCGGCGGGGCTGTGGTGGCTCGCGGTGTTCCCGGGGCTGGCGCTTGTCGTCTGCGTCATGTTGTTCGATGTGGTGGGAACGAGCCTGCGCAAGCTCGTCGATCCGGCCTACGCCCAGGAATAGGAGGGGAGTATGGAAGAGAAGCCTGCCGTCGCCCACGAGGCCGTCGATCACGGTGCTCAGCCGGTGCATCATCACCACTCCCATGCGGCCACGTCGCGCCACGGGCACGGCCATCACCTGCTGACGGTGGAGGACCTCTCCGTGTCGTTTCTCATGTACGATGAGGAAGCGGCGGCGATGCGGGCGCAAGGGGATTCGCGCGCAGATCGGGGACGGCTGGGGCGCTATTTGCACGCGCCCCAGCGGGAGGTGGAGGTCATCCGCTCTCTGAGCCTTTCCGTGCACGAGGGGGAGATCGTCGCCGTGGTGGGCGCCTCGGGCTCGGGCAAGACGCTTCTGGCCGACGCGGTGCTGGGCCTGTTCGAGCCCAACGCCCTCGTGCGCGGGCGCATCTGGTTCGACGGGCGGCCCATGGACGCCGCCGCTTTGGCCGCCGAGCGCGGGCGGGGCATCGCCCTTGTGCCCCAATCGGTGGCGAGCCTCGATCCGCTCATGCGGGTGGGGCGCCAAGTGGAAGGCATGCCGCGGGGACGCGGTGCGGCCCGTCGCGCCGACGCCGGCCGCCGCCGCGCCCGGCGTCGGGAGTTGTTCGCCCGCTACGGCCTTGCCGAAGAGGTCGCGCGGCTTTACCCCCATGAGCTCTCCGGCGGCATGGCCCGGCGCGTGCTTCTGTGCTGCGCGCTCATGGACGCGCCGAAGCTCATCATCGCCGACGAGCCCACCCCGGGACTCGATCTGCCGTTGGCCCAGGCGGCGCTCGCGGATTTCCGCGCCTTTGCCGATGATGGGGGCGGTGTCATGCTCATTACCCACGACATCGAGCTGGCGCTCACCGTGGCCGATCGCGTCGCCGTCTTCCGCGACGGCACGGTGGTGGAGGAGACCTCGGTCGCTGCTTTCGCCTCGCCTGACACGCTGGCCCACCCCTTCACCCGCCAGCTCTGGCACGCCCTGCCCGAGCATGGATTTGTCGTGACCACCGAAGGAAGTCCGCTATGCTAGAAGGCCGCCACCTCTCCGTCGCCTTCGACGGTCGCCCCGTTCTCGACGACATCTCCCTCGCCGTTGCCCCCGGCGAGCGCGTGCGGCTGGCCGCGCCCTCCGGCACCGGCAAGACGACGCTGTGCCGTGTGCTGGCGGGCTATCTGGCGCCCCGGGCGGGCGAGGTGCTCGTCGATGGTGAGCCGCTCCCCAAACGCGGCCCGTGCCCGGTGCAGCTCATCGGGCAGCATCCGGAGCTGACGTTGGATCCGCGCATGCGCATGGCGGCGAGCCTCGCCGAATGCGGCGCAAGCGAGGAGGAGCTGGACCGTCTGCGGGAACTTCTGGGCATCCGCGGCGCATGGCTTTCGCGCTATCCCCACGAGCTGTCCGGCGGCGAGCTGCAGCGCTTCTGCATCGCCCGGGCCCTCGGCGCGCACCCGAGCTACCTCATCGCCGACGAGGTCTCCACCATGCTGGACGCCGTGACCCAGGCGCAGATCTGGCGGGCGCTCGTCGCCGAGGCAGAGGCGCGCGCCATGGGCCTTATCTTCGTCTCCCATTCCCCGGCCTTGGCCTCCCGCCTCGCCACCCGCGTGGTGGAGTTGCCAGTCGTTCCGGCTGCCGTCCGTGGATAGTTCGTGGATGGGCGCTTGCCTTTCCCGCGCTCAAGCCGTAATATAAGCAATTGCTGTTTTCGCCGCACTGTGCGAGCAGTGCTTGCGTATAGAGAATGAAAGTACAAGAAGGAGTTCCATTTCATGGCAGTCAAGATTCGCCTCGCTCGCCACGGCGCCAAGAAGCGCCCGTACTACCGCATCGTCGTCGCCGATTCCCGCTCTCCGCGCGACGGCCGCTTCATCGAGGAAGTGGGCCGCTACAACCCCTGCGCCCATCCGCATCTGATCCAGTTCGATATGGAGAAGGTCGACCGCTGGATCGCCGACGGCGCCCAGCCCACTGATCGCGTGGCGAAGCTTTTGGCGGTTGCCCGCGAGAACGCTTAAGCGCCATGGCCGATCTCACGGAAGATCTCGCCGGCCTCACCGACGCCATCGTCCGTCCGCTCATCGACGAGCCCGATGTCCTGGACATCACGGCCGCCGAGACCGAGGACGGCAACATCATGGTGGAGATCCGCGTGGCCGCCGACGACGCCGGCAAGGTCATCGGCCGTCAGGGCCGCGTCATCAAGTCCATCCGCACCCTGGCCCGCGCCGCCGCGTCGAAGTCGGGCAAGCTGGTCGATGTGGAGCTCATCGACTAAATGCGCGGCTGGATGTCTATCGCCTATCTGGCGAAACCGAAGAATTTGAACGGAGGGCTCGTCGCACGAGGTGCGTCGGGCCTTCCCTTTGTGCTGCACCCCGGTCTCACGCTGGCCGTCGTGCCGCCCCAGCTGGATGCGCCCCGCACGCTCACCGTGCGCGAGGTGACGGAGCGAGCCGAGAACGAGGCGCTCGTCTTCTTCGACGAGGTGTCCGATCTGAGCGGTGCCGAGCTTCTGGCCGGCTGCGAGCTTCTGGCCCGCGAGGAGGGCATCGACGCCTCGGTGCTGGAAGAGGCCGAGGCGCTGCCCGCCTGGGAGGGCTGGTCGGTGCACGATGAGCGCGCGGGATACGTGGGCGAGGTCGTGGAAGTTGCCGAGCGCGCGACCCAGCCTTTGCTCACGGTGCGCCGCCTCGAGGGGGGAGAGGCGCTCATCCCGCTGGTGGACGAGTTCATCGTTGGCATCGACGAGGGCGGCCGCCGCATCGATGTGTCCCTACCCGCCGGCCTGCTCGATCTGTAGGACGCCCCGCGCGTCGTCTTCTTTCCGCCCGTTCGCGCCACCCATCGACAAGGGATCCCATGCTCATCGAAACCCTCTCCACGTTCCCGCATATGTACGACTCGGTCATGGGCGAGTCCATGATGAAGCGCGCCCAGGAGAAGGGCATCTTGGAATTTCGCGCCCACGACCTGCGCGACTGGACGCACGACCGCCACCGCACCACCGACGACGACCCCTACGGCGGCGGCGCCGGCCTCGTCATGAAGTGCGAGCCCATCTTCGAAGCCGTAGAAGCCATTCTGGGGAAAGAGTTCGTGGAAGCGAAACTTGCCTCAGCCATGGGGGAGCCTGGCGGGATTTCGGGTGGTGCTCACCAAGCGAGTTCCGCAGCGAACGCGATCAGCCCAGTGGGCTGTCGCGCCGAGCGAGGACTGTCTGAGCGACTGAGCACTACCCGGAAGGCCGCCCCAGGGGGACTTGCGAGCAGCTCAACCATGGTTGAGTTCGGCGGGGATGCGGGGTGCCCTGACCGAGCGAGTTCCGCAGCCCCCCAGATCGTCTTCCTAGCCCCCCAGGGCCGCCCCTTCGACGACGCCTATGCCGATAAGCTCGCCGCCGCCGATCACCTGCTGTTCATCTGCGGCCACTACGAGGGTATCGACGAGCGCGTTTACGCCCTGGCCGACCACGTCATCTCGCTGGGGGACTACGTGCTCACCTCCGGCGAGCTGGCCTCCATGGTGGTCATCGATGCCGCGGTGCGCAAGCTGCCCGGCGTGCTGGGGGCGGCAGACGGCCCCGTGGACGAGTCCTTCACCAGCGGCCTTCTGGAATATCCCCAGTACACGCGTCCGGCTGACTTCCGCGGCATGAGGGTGCCCGAGGTGCTCACGAGCGGCAACCACGCCGCCATCGCTCGCTGGAGGCGCGAGCAGTCCCTCGCCCGCACGGCCGCCGCCCGCCCCGACCTCATCGCCGCCGCCGAGGCCGCGGACCTTCTTACCCCCGCTGACCAGAAATTTTTGAAGTTGTTGGAACCAGCGCCGACGGGCGCGGCCGAAGGGGTATCATAGCGTTTCCGACAATTATGAGCGCAGACGTGGAAGGGGCATCGCGAAGATGTACGACAACGGCTATGGGACCGATCCTTACGGCTACCAGCCGCAGCCCCAGCCCCGTCCCTCGCGCGCCTCGAGCTTTTTGCGCACAGTGCTCTCCGTGCTCGTGCTCGTGGTGCTCGTGGTGCTGCTCTCCTGGGGGCTGCGCACCTTCGTCTTCCAAGCCTACGAAATCCCCTCCGGCTCCATGGAGGAGACCATCATGCCCGGCGACATGGTCTTCTCCGAGAAGATCACCTACTACGGCAGCGACCCGGCCCCCGGCGACATCGTCACCTTCCAAGACCCCGATCCGGAGCAGGGCGGCCGCATCCTCATCAAGCGCGTCATCGCTGTGGGCGGCCAGACCGTCGATCTGCGCGACGGCCGCGTCTATGTAGACGGCGTGCTGCAGGACGAGCCCTACACCCGCGGCGAGCCGTCCTATCCGCTAACGCCCTACTACGGGCTTACCATCGACTACCCCTACACGGTGCCCGCCGGCGGCCTGTGGGTTATGGGGGACAACCGCACCAATTCCCAGGATTCCCGTTACTTCGGCGCCATCAAGGAGTCGAGCGTCACGGGCAAGGCGATATTCATCTACTGGCCGCTGACCGACGTCGGCCCGCTGTAATTCGAGCAAAGGAGACCCATGGCACAAGACATGCCCGGGAAGGCCGGGAAGGCGACGCCCCCCACCTTCCAAGACGTCATCATGAACCTGCAGCGCTACTGGGCGAGCACCGGTTGCGTGGTGCTGCAGCCCTACGACAACGAGGTGGGCGCCGGCACGAACGCCCCGGCCACCACGCTGCGCTCGCTGGGGCCCGACACCTGGCGCACCTGCTACGTGCAGGGCTGCCGCCGTCCCACCGACGGCCGCTACGGCGAGAACCCCAACCGCGGGCAGTTCTACTACCAGTTCCAGGTGCTCATCAAGCCCTCGCCGGACAACATCCAGGACCTGTACCTGGGAAGTCTTGAGGCCATCGGCATCGATGTGGCGGCCCACGACGTGCGCTTCGTGGAAGACGACTGGGAGAGCCCGACGCTGGGCGCCTGGGGCCTGGGCTGGGAGATCTGGATCGACGGCATGGAAGTGACCCAGTTCACCTACTTCCAGCAGGTGGGCGGCTTCGAGTGCAACCCGGTGCCCGTGGAGATCGCCTACGGGCTTGAGCGCCTCACCATGTTCGTCCAGGGCGTCGACAACATGTACGACATCGTGTGGGCCCGCGGCGACGACGGCGTGGAGTTCACCTACGGCGACGTGTACCTGGAGAACGAGCGCGAGTATTCCAAGTTCAACTTCGAGGTGGCCGACACCGACTTCCTCTTCCAGGAGTTCGCCGACCGCGAGGTGGAGTGCCTGCGCACCCTGAAGGCGTCCCTGCCGCTGCCGGCCTACGACTCGGTGCTGAAGTGCTGCCACGCCTTCAACCTGCTCGATGCCCGCGGCGTCATCTCGGCCACCGAGCGCATGGCCTACATCCTGCGCGTGCGCACCCTGGCCAAGGCCTGCTGCGCCTCCTATATGAAGAACGTCGTGGGCATGGATGTCGACACGTCCGATTTGGACGCCCTGCTCGCCGATGTGCCCGATCCGCTGGCGAAGCCGGCTGCCGAGGCAGCGTCCAACGTCGTGCCGGCGTGCCCCGAGCCTGCGCCCGGCGGCGGATGCCCCGGCGCCGCAGCCGCTGCGGGCGACCACTCCGAGCGCGCCTTCGAGTTCGTGACCATCGCCGAGGACGCCGTCTCCGCCCCGTCCGAGTCGTCCGAGAAGGAGGCCTAGAAGATGTCCGATACCGCTACCCTCGCCTTCGAGATCGGCACCGAGGAGATCCCCGCCTTCGATTTGAAGCGCGCCACCGAGCAGCTCGCTGAGCTCGTACCCGCCGCCCTGGATGCCGTGCGCATCCCCCATGGGGAGGTGGCCATCTACACGAGCCCGCGCCGCCTCATCGCCATCGTGGCCGACGTGGCCGCCCGAACCGAGGCCCTGGAAGAGGTCTTCCGCGGGCCCGCCGCCAAGATCGCCTTCGACGAGGCGGGCAACCCCACCAAGGCCGCCATCGGCTTCGCCCGCGGCAAGGGGCTCGACGTGGACGCGCTTGAGCGCCGCGACGAGAACGGCACCGAGTACGTCTACGCCGTGCGCCAGGTTCCCTCCCAGGATGTGGCGGCCCTGCTGCCCGAGGTGCTGCGCGGCGTCATCGACGGCATCTCCTGGCCGAAGTCCTGCCGCTGGGGCACCACGACCGAGATGTTCTCGCGCCCGGTGCGCTGGCTGGTGGCGCTTCTGGGCGATACGGTGATTCCCGTGGAGTACGCGGGGCTCGTGGCCGATCGCGAGACGCGCGGCCATCGCTTCCTGGCCCCCGGCCCGCACACCGTGGCCTCGGCCGACGACCTCGTGTCCGTGGTGGAGGGCGCCTTCGTCGTGCCCACCCAAGAGGCCCGCGAGGCGGTCATCCGCAAGGGCGTGGCGGCCATCGAGGCGGCTACCGGCTTCACCGCCGATTTGCCGGCCAAAACGCTCACCGAGGTCATCAACCTCTCCGAGTACCCCACCCCCATGGTGGGCACCTTCGACGAGGAGTTCCTGAAGGTTCCCGAGGAGATCATCGTCGACGCCATGCTCATGCACCAGCGCTACTTCCCGCTGTACGACGCCGATGGCAAACTCACCAACAAGTTCATCATCGTCTCCAACGGCGACCCGGCCCACGAGGACACCATCGTCGACGGCAACGAGCGCGTGGTGGCCGCCCGCCTCTACGACGCGAAGTTCTTCTACGACGAGGATCTGAAGATGCCGCTGGATGCCTACGTCGATCGCCTCGATGAAGTGGTCTTCCAAGAGGCGCTGGGCACCATGCGCGACAAGACCGCTCGCGTGGTGAAGCTGTCGGCCCGCATCACGTCGGCCGCCGGCATTGAGGCCGCCGAGATGCGCGATATCGCGCGATCGGCCTACCTGGCCAAGGCCGACCTGGTGACGAGCGCCGTCATCGAGTTCACGAGCGTCCAGGGCATCATGGGCAGCTACTACGCCACCGCCGCCGGCGAGGCGCCTCGCGTGGCCCGCGCCATCGCCGAGCACTATCGCCCGCGCTTCTCCGGCGACGCCATCCCCACCGACATCATCGGCCAGGTGGTGGCGCTCTCCGACAAGATCGACACCATCTGCGGCCTGTTCGCCGTGGGTCAGGCGCCCACCGGCTCCTCCGATCCCTTCGCCCTGCGCCGCGCCGCCCTGGGCGTGCTGGCCATCCTGGAGGAGACGGGCCTGCCGATCAGCCTGGTGGAGACCATCGACGGCTCGCTCATCATCTACCGCGAGGCCGGGCTTCAGTTCGACAACGCCGAGGTGCGCCGCGAGATCATCGACTTCTTCGTCACTCGCGAGAAGGTGGCCCTGCGCGATGTCGGCGTGAAGGCCGACACCATCGACGCCGTGCTCGCCTGCGGCATCGAGGAGCCGATCGTGCTCGCTCGCCGCGCCCGCGCCCTGGAGGCCGCCCGCACCGAGAACCCGCAGGTCTTCGACGACTTGGCCACCGCTTTTGCCCGCGCGAACAACCTGCGCGAGATCGGTCTGGGCACCGGCTACAAGAAGGCCGAGCTCACCGAGGTGGAAACGGCGCTCGCCGAGGCCGTGGCCACCGCCGAGGGCAACGTGGCCGCCGCTCTCGCCGACGACCGCTACGCCGACGCGCTTGTGGCCCTGGCGGCCCTGCGCGCGCCGGTGGACGAGTTCTTCGACACCACCATGGTCATGGACGAGGATCCGGAGGTTCGCGCGAACCGCCTGAAGCTCTTGAACCGCTTCGCCAACGTCTTCGCCCACGTGGCCGACTTCTCCCAGATGGCGAAGAAATAATGCATAACAAGACGCCGGCTGAGCGCGCGGCTCGCGTGCCCACCATCCACATCATCTCCGATTCCATCGGCGAGACGGCCCAGGTGGTGGCGCGCGCCGCCGCGGCCCAGTTCGGCGTCACGAGCCCGCATCTGGAGATCTTCTCGAAGGTGAAGAGCTTCGAGGAGGTGCGCGGCTACCTTTTGGAACATGCGCGGCATCACGAGGAGGTGCTCGGCGACGACCGCATGCTCGTCATGTACACGCTGGTCAACGCCGACATTCGCGAACCGTTGCAGGGCTTTTTGGCCGAGCATCCCAACATTGTGGCCGTCGACGTGCTCACCGCCGCCGTTGCCGCCGTCTCCGAGATGAGCGGCATGGAGCCGGTGGGCAAGCCCGGTATGCTGCGCGTGGTGGATCACAACTACTTCAAGCGCATCGGCGCCCTGGAGTTCACCATCGCCCACGACGACGGCCAGAATCCCGAGGACCTCACGAAGGCCGACATCGTGCTTTTGGGGGTCTCGCGCTCTTCCAAGACGCCACTTTCCATCTACCTGGCCCAACAGGGGCTGCGCGTCGCCAATGTGCCGCTGGATCCTACCACCGAGCCGCCCTCGCAAATCTACGATGTCGATCGCACGCGCCTGTTCGGCCTCATGATCACGCCGGAGGTGCTGCTGGACATCCGGCGCAAGCGCATCAAGAAGGCGGCGGGGAAGGCCGGCGGCGGCCAGTTCGCCATGCTCGCGAAGAACTACGCCGATCCGGAGTACATCTACCGCGACCTGGAGGCCAGTCGCGCCCTCATGCGCCGGCTCGGCTGCATCGTCGTGCACACCGAGGGCCGCGCCGTCGAGGAGACCGCCCAGGAGATCCTCCGCTACTACGAGCGCAGCCACCCCTCCAATACCGACATCATCGACTAGCCCCCGCTACGCCGCCTTGCCCGCGCCCGCGCCCCGCCTTGCTCGACTTTGTTCCCAATGCTGGTCAAAAAAGTGGCGGAAACTGCTTTTGCGGAGGCTTTGAGGGCAGGTTCTGGCCAAAAAGGAGCCGCTGGCTGCATCAGCTTCACGCTGGGCTCAATCGGAGTACTAACTGCGCGCTCCTGAACAGGGAAAACTTTAGTCTGCTATAGAGCTCTTTTCGGAAAAACAAATTAGTGGGCAAAATAAGGGCGATAGCTGCCAGCTAGCGTGGCATTTTTGGCCAAAAGAATTCATGAGGCGCGCCAGAGGATCCTGATTTGTCGGTCGCGCTCTGCTGCATGTGTTGCCGGGCACGCTCCTCTTGTGTCTCGTCGAGCCCTGCGCGCCTTGCTGCTCGCGCCCCGCCGCAAGCTTCGTCGAGCGCACCCCGCTGCGGATCCAGATATCTTTCAGAGCAATTGCGTGGAATGCCGTGAATGTGCGGATCTTGTGCAGTGGGTGCTCGCCGAAGAAGAGCAACGAGAAATTTGTTCCTGAAGTATTTTGCGTTTTGGGAACGGCACGACGATCGGCTTGCGTGGTTGTTGATAACTCCCCTCATGTGACCTCGTGCTTTGAAAACTTCAACGCAATGTCTCGTTTCATTCCCGATGGAGTCCCGACTGGCGCCGGGGATGACGGCAAAATGCACCCCTAGTCAATTGCCTGCTTCTGGCATAGAGTACGCGGAACACTTTCCTCTCGCCCGTTGCGTCGGATCGCTCAAGCTGCGCGCTGCGGAGGCGAAACGAAGCGAGAGGCGGTTGTTCAAACGATCGGAAGGGGAGGTTCATGCGCGTTGCTCTCTACGGCGAGTCGGCATTCGCCTACTATCTCGTTGCGGGCGATGCGCCTTCTGCGGTGGCGCCCCCCAGCGTCCTTGATAAATCCTGCTACCCTACGCAGGCTACCCTGGACTATGTGCGTGAGCGAATGCCTTACCTTACGCGCCCCGTGCATTGCTTGGTTCCTAAGTGGGAGCGCTGCACCCTCGATGATGTGCATCTGCATGGCTCGTCGTATCCCTATCGATCGGGATCCTTTTTGCGCATCGATCATGGCGTTATTGTTTCGTGTCCCGAATTATGCTTTCTTCAGCTGGCCCAGAGCCTCGATCTTCTCCCGCTGATTCAAGCGGGATGCTTTCTGTGCGGGACTTTCGGCCTCGATCCCTCGGTGCCGTCGGGGCTTATGGGACGAACCCCGTTGACAAGCCCTCGACGCATCGGCGCCTATCTCGAGCGATGCCCAGGTCACGATGGCCTTGCACGTGCACGGGAGGCTCTGCGGTTTGTCTGTGCCGAGGCAGCATCGCCGCCTGAAGTGTTCATGCGACTTGTGCTCGGACTCCCAGCACGGTTGGGCGGTTTCGGATTGAGCGGGTCGGTGATGAACAGGCGCATTAAGCCGTCGAAGCGGGCAAAAGCGCTTGCTGGACGGGAGAGCTTGGTTCCAGACCTGTATTTGCCGGACTGCAAGCTCGACATTGAATTCGATTCGAATGCCGAGCATCTTACGGCGCGCCAGGCGACGCTTGACGCGACAAAGCGCATGGCGCTGGAAAGTGACGGCCTGAAGGTAATCACCGTTACAACTTCGCAGTTGGCCAGCGCTTCGGCTATGCGCCACGTCGCCCAGGAGGCGCACGCAAGACGAGGCACGCGATTACGCTTGCGCTGCAAGAACTTCGCATTAAGGCAAAAACGACTCTATCAGCTGAGATGGTCCATGGACGATTATCTCGACGAGGGGTGGGTTGCGGCGCAGCGGTCTTGCTGTCGGTCAAGCGCGCTGCACGTAGAGGTGTTTTAGCGGGGGTGCCCAGCCACGGGCTCTGATCGCTAGCGTTGCTCGGGTACTTTCTGGACAAAAAAGCATTGCGAACTGGCAGTTAAGACGGGAAAATTGACCACTGTCTTCAGCTGGGAAAAGAAGGGTTATCAAAAGGCCAGGTCACGGGCTTGTGGTAGAGGACGGAGATGCGATTTGCGCGTCGCTTTTGCAGCTGAGGAATGCTTTTTGGCCAAAACCCACGAAGATGGCTTGCCAAAATGCAGTCAGCGCCACTTTTTTGGCCCGTGATGCAGTTAACGCCGATTTTCTGGCCGTGGAGGGCTTGCATCGAAATGCGGCTGTATGCCACTGTGTCTATTTCCTAGACTGTTCAGACTGTCGTGTGCCGCTGTGCTCGTTGTCCAGAGTGTTTTTCCTGCTGCGTTTCTTGAGCGCCATTGTCTCGGGCGAATGATGCACCATCGGCAGATGAGCGGGGAGAGTTGGGGTTGCAAACGACCGCTTGTGAGATTTTGGGGTACTGCGGCCTGATGGGGGAGGGGAATCGCGAAATAGGCGAGATTATCCCTTATAATTGAAGCCAACTTGTTTCGTTTCGGTGCTCAGGCAACAGGGATGCCCGCGACTCGGGGATGTTCGCGACGTTCGGGATATCCACGATGCTCGGGGATGCCCGCGATGTGCCTGCGGCTAAGCTCGGAACGAAGCGGGGCGCCTTGTCCGGCTCGGCTGGCATGGCGGGAAAGGCAACCGCGCCAATGCGCGCGCACGCCGCCACTTGCGCTCGACGCGCCCGAGAGGGCGGCGGGGCGGTAGCGGATGCAGCGGGTGTAAAAGCGCGGGTAAGGCAATCGCGGCGCGCACAAGGGGCGTCGCTTAAGCTTTAAGGAGAAGTAAGGTGACAGAAGCAGTGAAGCGCGTCTACGCCTTCGGCAAGGACGCCAACGGGAACAATGTGACCGAGGGCAACACCGAGATGAAGTGGGTGCTCGGCGGCAAGGGCGCGAACCTCGCCGAGATGGCCAACATCGGGCTGCCGGTGCCTCCCGGATTCACCATCACGTGCCAAACCTGCATGGAGTACGCCAACGCCGGCAACGTGTGGCCGGAAGGCGCGCTCGACACCATCGCCGAGTACCGCGCCGACCTGGAGGAGCGCATGGGCAAGCGCCTCGGCGACGCCGAGGACCCGCTGCTCGTGTCCGTTCGCTCCGGCGCCCCCTTCTCCATGCCCGGCATGATGGACACCGTGCTGAACCTCGGCCTTAACGATGAGTCCATCAACGGCCTCATCAAGCAGACCGACAACCCGCGCTTCGCTTGGGACTCCTACCGCCGCTTCATCCAGATGTTCTCCAACGTCGTGATGGGTCTCGACGGCGATCTGTTCGAGAACGCCATCGTCGCCATGAAGAACGACCGCGGCGTCGCTTCCGACACCGATCTGACTGCCGAGGACCTGCAGGAGCTCGTCGACGAGTTCAAGGCCATCTTCGCTGAGAACGTCGACGGCGAGGCCTATCCGTCGCTCGTCGTCGATGGCGCCGTTGCCTTCCCGCAGGATCCCATGGTGCAGCTGCAGCTGGCCATCGAGGCCGTCTTCGGTTCTTGGAACAACCCGCGCGCGGTCCTCTACCGCCAGAAGGAGAAGATCGCCGACGATCTGGGCACCGCCGTCAACGTGCAGTCCATGGTGTTCGGCAACAAGGGCGACACATCCGCCACGGGCGTGGCCTTCACCCGCAACCCCGCCAACGGCGAGCGCGAGTTCTACGGCGACTACCTGGTGAACGCCCAGGGCGAGGACGTCGTGGCCGGCATCCGCAACACGAGCCCCATCGCCGATCTGAAGACCGTCGAGGGCTTGGAAGAGGCCGGCGCCCAGCTCGAGGAGATCTTCGACGTGCTGGAGAACCACTTCCGCGATATGTGCGACATCGAGTTCACCATCGAGCAGGGCAAGCTGTGGATGCTGCAGACGCGCGCCGGCAAGCGCACCGCAGCGGCCGCCCTGCGCATCGCCATCGAGATGGAGAAGGAAGGCCTCATCACCAAGGAAGAGGCCATCATGCGCGTGGCCCCCGACCAGCTCGACCAGCTGCTGCACCCGCAGTTCGACAAGAACGCCACCTACGACGTGGTGGCCCGCGGCCTGAACGCCTCCCCGGGCGCCGCGGTGGGCGAGGCCGTCTTCTCCGCCGCCGACGCCGTGGCCGCCGCCGAGGCCGGCCGTAAGTGCGTGCTCGTGCGCTGGGAGACCAACCCCGACGACCTCGCCGGCATGATCGCCGCCGAGGGCATCCTCACCTCCCATGGCGGCAAGACCAGCCATGCAGCCGTCATCGCCCGCGGCATGGGTGCGCCGTGCGTGTGCGGCGTGGAAGCGCTGAAGATCGACGCGGCCAAGAAGGAGGCCGCCATCGCCGGCACTGATCTGGTCATCCGCGAGGGCGACATGATCTCCATTGACGGCACCACGGGCATCGTGGTCTTGGGCGCGGTGGATCTGGTCATGCCCGAGCTCACCGGCGACTTGGACACCATCCTGGAGTGGGCCGACGAGGTTCGCACCCTGGGCGTGCGCGCCAACGCCGACAACCCCGAGGACGCCCAGCTCTCCCGCGACTTCGGCGCCGAGGGCATCGGCCTGTGCCGCACCGAGCACATGTTCCTGGGCGATCGCAAGCAGATCATCCAGACCTTCATTCTGAACGACGACGAGCTCATCCGCGAGAAGGCCGTCGCCGATCTGTTCGAGGCCCAGGTGGGCGACTTCTACGGCATGTTCAAGGCCATGGACGGCCTGCCGGTGATCGTGCGCCTGCTCGACCCGCCGCTGCACGAGTTTTTGGAGAGCCCGCGCGAGCTGGCTGTTGAGATCGCCAAGATGGAGGCGACCGGCGCCGCCCCCGACGCCATCGCCGAGAAGCGCGACCTGCTCGAGAAGATCGACGGCTTCGCGGAGCAGAACCCGATGCTCGGCATGCGCGGCTGCCGTCTGGGCATTGTGTATCCCATCCTCCCCGAGATGCAGGTGCGCGCCATCGCCACGGCCTGCGCTCGTCTACAGAAGGAAGGCTTCTCGCCGAAGCCCGAGATCATGATCCCGCTCGTGTCCGTGCTGCCCGAGCTCGCGAAGCTGCGCGGCGTGGCCGAGGCCGTCATCGCTGACGTGTCCGCTGCGGAGGGCGTCGAGCTGGATATCCCCGTTGGCACGATGATCGAGCTGCCGCGCGCGGCCGTCACCGCCAACGAGATCGCCACCGAGGCCGACTTCTTCTCCTTCGGCACCAACGACCTCACCCAGACCACCTTCGGCTTCAGCCGCGACGACGTGGAGGGCGAGTTCGTCCCGCAGTACCTCAACGAGCACCTGCTGCCGTACAACCCCTTCGCCACGATTGACGCCGGTGTGGCGAAGCTCGTGGAAATGGGTGTGGCGCTGGGGCATGAGGGCAACCCCGATCTCGTCTGCGGCGTCTGCGGCGAGCACGGCGGCGACCCGGAGAGCATCCACACGTTCAACCGCATCGGTCTGGACTACGTGAGCTGCTCGCCCTATCGCGTGCCGGTGGCCCGTCTGGCCGCTGCCCAGGCAGCCATCAAGCAGCGCTAGGCGTCTGCTGAACAAGCTTGAGTCCCGAGGGCCGCTCCGCACGACGGGGCGGTCCTCTTTTGCTTGACAGCGCGAACGAGGGCGCTATAATCGCAACTGAAATGGCAGGTGGACACCTTGGGTAGGACGGCCGCCTCTCATTGTCACATTACGTGAAGAGGGGCCGTTCCGCTGCTGGTGGGACGGCTCTTCTACTCTTTTCTTCGACTCAAAAGGTCTACCGTCAAGCGTATGAGCTCAATTACTATTAAGCAGAACGCGAATAGCTCTTGCAAAGAAACCATGGTAGCTCCTTCCGAAGAAGAGGCGACCACACCACCTGCCACGATTAATATAGCACAATAGTATCATGCACGAAAGTGCTAATATGAAAGATATGACATGAATCTTGATTTGGGGAACCTGCCGCGGACGATCTGGGTTGAGAAGAGCGAGGGAGGGCCCGTGGTGGGGTTCGTGGACCAGCGGCTTCTGCCAGATGATCTGGCTCTTGTGCGCACCGCGGACTGGCGCGAGGTCGTGGATGCCGTGAAGACGCTGGCCGTTCGCGGCGCGCCGGCTATCGGCGTGGCGGGGGCGGCGGCGGTGATGCTGGCCGCCTTCGAGTGCGCGGCGGACGAGAGCGCCGCCAACCTCGTGAGGCAAGGCGATCCGGAGGCAGGTGGCGGTTTCGGGAGGGAGGGCGCTCGTGCCGATTTCGACCGTCGCTTGGAAGAGGCTGCCCGCGTGATCACCGGGGCGCGGCCGACGGCGGTCAACTTGTCCTGGGGCGTGCGCAGGGCCGTGGAGGCGGCCCAGGAGGCCCGCAGCGCCGGCAAGACGGCCGCAGAGGCGGCCGAGGCGCTCTACGGGCTCGCAGGGGCCCTCATTGCCGAGGACGAGGCGGTGAACCGCCGTATCGGCGCCCATGGGGCCATGCTGCTGCGCGAGATTGCGGATAAACGGGACGGGAGGGGAGACGCCCCGGAGGCCTCCCATGGCATCGACGGCTCTTCGCGTGTGGCCGCACCTGTTCGGCGGCAGGGTCTCAACATCCTCACGCACTGCAACGCGGGCAGCTTGGCGACGGCTTTCTACGGCACGGCGCTCGGCGTTGTTTATGCGGCTGCGCAAGAAGGGCTTATCAACCGCGTCTATGCCGACGAGACGCGCCCGGTGAACCAGGGGGCGCGCCTGACGGCGTGGGAGTTGGCGCGCGCTGGGGTGCCGGTGACGCTGCAGTGCGACGATATGGCGGCGTCGCTTATGGCCGAGGGGAAGGTGGATGCCGTGATCGTCGGGGCCGACCGCATCGCCGCCAACGGGGATACGGCCAACAAGGTGGGCACCTTGGGGCTGGCGATCATGGCTCGTCATTTCCAAATTCCGTTTTATGTGGCTGCCCCAAGAAGCACCATCGATTGCATAACGAAGACAGGCGACGACATCTCCATTGAGGAGCGCGATTCGTCCGAGGTGCTCGCCGAACCCCTCTTCGGCGTTACGGTGCGCAACCCGGCTTTCGATGTGACGCCCTACGCCCTCGTCACGGCCATCATTACCGAAGATGGGATTTGGAAGCCCCTTGAACTCTAGAACCCTATAGACAACATAACATTATATGTAATAGTACGTCCCATAGAGAACGGCGCAGTGGGGCGAGGCCTCGTCGCGGCAGTAAGGGAAGGCTATGATCACACTGGCGGCCGCCTCTCAAAAGGGCGGCGTTGCGAAGGCGACGACCAACTTGGCCATCGGGGCGAAGCTGGTCGAAGACGGGGCGCGGGTGCTCTATATCGACCTCGACCCCCAGATGAACCTCTCCACCACGCTGAAGGCTCAGACAGGCGGCGTTCTGTCGTCGCTTGACGTGCTCACGGGCGAGGCGGGCGTGGCCGCTGCGGCGCAGACCATCGATGGCTACGATGCCGTGCCGGCCAGCCGCCTGAACGGGAAGGCCGACGACCTCATGCCCTCGGTGGGGAAGGACTACCGCTTGCGCAAGGCGCTGGAGGCCGTCTCCGATCGCTATGACTTCGCGATCCTCGACACGCCGCCGGCGCTCGACACGCTCACGGTGAACGCGCTCACGGCGGCCTCCTGGGTAGTCATACCCGCTCAGGCCGATGCCTATTCCCTGGACGGCGTCACCGATTTGGCGGCCACCATCCAGGCCATCCGCGAGTACACCAATCCCGATCTCAAGATAGCCGGCATCCTGCTGATGCGCTACAACCCGCGCACGCCCATATCGAAGATCATCCGTGAGGACGCCGAGGCGATGGCGGCCGAACTCGATACCAAGGTGTTCCGCGCCTGGATTCGCGAGGCCACCGTCATCAAGGAGTCCCAAGCGGTGAAACAGTCACTTTTCGCGTACGCCCCCTCGGCGAAGGTGGCCTACGACTACCGGTTCTTCATCGAGGAGCTGCTGGAGGACATCAATGGCTAAGAAGGATCTGCGCGCCCAGATGGATGCGGCGCGCGCGGCAGCCGCCTACATCGGCGCCGCCCAGGAGGATCTGGCGGCGCCCGAGAGGGGGATCTCCCCTTCGGGCAGCTCGGCGAGATCGTCCGAGAAGGACGGCGCGAAGGCGGCGCCGAGACGGTCGCGAACCCATGAGGTGAGAAGCGCCTCCCTTGATGTGACCCAGGCCGCCGCGATGCCCGATTTTTTCGCCGAGGACTATACGGAAGAGCCTCGGTGCGAGGCAATCCCATCGGTCTCCTACGGCATCGCCTCGGTGCTAGCGGCATCTGACGCGGCGGGGACGGCCGAGGCCGCCGATGCGGCGGGGATGGTCGAGGCCGCCGATACGGCGGGGATGGTCGAGGTCGCCGGTGCGGCGGGGACGGCCGAAATCGCCGGTGCGGCGGGGACAACTGAGACCGCCGATGCGGCGGCTGCTGCGGTGGAGGATGCGGACGCGCCTTCCCGGGCCGCCGGCGCGTCTAGGGCCGCTGCCCGTACGCGCAAGCCGCGCAAGAAAAGCGTTGAGGCCGAGCCGCCGGTCCAAGCCGGAGAGGGGACGAGCGGACGTATGACCGCCCAGGTGCGGGTGCCCATGACGGCCGAGCAGAGAGAACACGCCGACCTTTTGGCGTCGGTCATGAAGATCACGCGAGCCGAGGTTATGCGCCAGGCCCTTGACGAGTACTGGGAGAGCCACAAGTCCGACCTTCAGGCGGCAGTCGCGGCCTACGAGGCGCTCATCAAAAAGCTCATGAAGTAAAACCGCTCGCCCTCGATTGAAAAGAGGGGCGGATCGCTTCGTTTGCGCCAAGGTTGAAGCACCCGACCAACGGATTCGAATGCTGAGTCCGTTGGTCGGGTTTTTTGCACGGAAATCTCCTCGACGAAAAAATTTTTCCGAAGTTTCTCCTCTGTTACCTAACAAGGGCCAGGACGTTGAGCTCGCCCAGTGGTTCTACCTTGAGGGCACGGGTACCGTGGCCGAGGTGACCGAGGGCGAAGGCGAGGCGAAGCGCACCTACAGCAAGGTGACTTTCACCGCCGCCAACGTTGTGAACAACAAGGGCACCGAGCTGCGTCCCGCCAAGACGTTCACCGGCGAGGAGTACTACGAGATCGAGCTGGTGCGCGACGACGCGAACGCGGTCGTGGGCGCCTGGATCAAGAACCCGGCCTTCGGCGACAAGGTCACCAAGACCGTGACCGACGAGGCCTCCGGCACCACGGCCACCGTGGTCACCGGGTATACCGGCTTCTACACCATGAAGACCGACGCCGATGGCGCCTTCGCCTTCAACGACGACAACACCGCCGGGCTTCTGCCCTACGTGCAGTTCGACACCAACGGCAACCCGGTGGCGGCCGGCGATGCCGCGGCTACCGACGACACCCTGGCCATGGCGTCCTACCGCCTGACCGAGCCGAACCTGCCCGAGGGCCACGTGCTCACGGTGTTCCACAACGGCGACAAGAGCTCCTCGCCGGTGTGGGCCACCAACGCCGACTCGGATGCCAAGCGCGACATCCACCGCTCGGCCATGGTGGACGGCTACGACACGGCCATCGTGACGAGCTACCCGCAGTTCGCCGCTACCGACAAGAACGGCGCCATCACCGGCGCCGATGGCAAGCCTGTGGAGCAGGACGGCAAGGGCCTGGCCGAGAAGACTGGCTTCATCGTGACCGCCAACTCCTCCACGCCGGCCGCCAACACCCCCTACACCTTCTCTATGGAAGGCGTGGCCTACGACGTGGCCAACCAGGTGTTCAAGCGCGAGCACGTGAACACGGGTCTCTTCAAGGCGCCTACCTCCCAGATCACCGGCATCGTGTGGGACGACACCGAATCCGACGACAACACGGCTCCCGATGGCGTCCGCGCCGATGACGAGCAAGGGCTTGTCGGCGAAACGGTGCTTGCCACCCAGTGGCACTACGTGCCCAAGGGCGCCGCGGCCTTCGCCCAGATCAAGACCGGCGATGACGCTGGTCTCGTGGAATGGGTCGCCGCTGACGGCACCAAGTCCACCGACGATACGGCCAAGGCGTCTGCCGTGGGTGCCTGGGTGCAGAACATCGGCTTCGGTTCCGACTGGGTGACCACCAAGGCCACCATCGTCAAGGATCCGACCGACATCACCGACCAGGGCAAGGTCGTCTGCATCCCGGTTGTGAGCAACGGCGAGAACCGTGCCGATGCCCGCAACAAGATGGGCGTGGTGGCCGTGAAGACCTATGCGGCCGGAGGTGCCCAGAAGGTCGTGGCCGACGCGAAGGAGGCCGCCGGCTACAAGCTGGTGGACGTGGTCGACGGCGAGTACGTCTTCGACAACCTGCCCACGGCCGTGGTGGTGCTCGACGCCAACAGCGGCATCGACGAGTACTTCCTTGCCGCCTACCGCGTGGAGCTGGCGGCCCCCAAGAACTACCTGAAGAGCGGCTACGTGAAGGGCGAGCGGGACCCCTGGCACATCACCACGCCGCATCAACCCGTAAGCTTCGCCGACGCTGACGCGACCGCCAAAGGGCTCGCCGTCGACTCCGACGTGCCCGGCACCAAGGCGGGCGTGGCCGGCAACGCCGATGAGCTCGACATCACCGATGGCGCCATCAAGGCCCTGTACCAGAGCTGGCCCATCCAGCACCGCTACGCGGCAGACGGCTCGGTGCGCGCCAACGACGGCCAGGTCATCCTGGCCGAGGTGAACAACGGCAAGACTGATGGCATCCAGGCCAGCTTCGCCGACATCCCGGTATCCAACGCCATGGACACCGCCGATGCGGCCACCTACCAGTGGACGCATCCGGTAGTGACCGAGGTGGCCGGCGACGTGGGCGAGATCGCTCCGGCCTACCGCGCCATCGGCGGCTACGTGTGGAAGGACAACGACTACAAGGACGGCATCTACAACCTTATTCCCGGCACTTACGAGGATATGGTCAACACTGGCATGACCATCGAGCTGAAGAACCCCGAGAAGCAGCCGGTGCCCGATCGCCCGACGAGGCTGTACCTGCGCCAGTGGTACTACGATCCCGACCGCACCAACGGCGGCAACGCGAACCCCGAGGCGGACGCCCCGGCCGACCACTGGTTCCCGGTGCCCCAGGGCGCGTTCACGGAGTACGGCAACGATCGCGACTGGAGCCCGACCGAGACGACCAAGGCGCCCTTCTACTACAAGACGGTGACCACCCGCAACAAGAGCGTTACCGGCAAGGAAGCGGACAGCTACTACCAGTTCGACGACCTGCCCGTGCGCGTGTTCACCAACGGCAAGGAGTACCTGGCCGGCTACACCGTGGCCATCCGCGGCAACGCCGACTTCAAGCCGGGCAACTACGAGGTGCAGACCTCCGACTACCCGGTGAAGAACAAACTTGCTGCCCCGAACTACCTGGTTGATCAGTGGAGCTCCAAGGGCAAGGCCAACGTGCGCGGCACCTCGTCGTTTGCCTACCGCTACGGCCCCGAGACCTTCCCGCTCGTCCGCAGCCAGAAGTTCAGCTCCAACGGCGACATCCATACCATGGACTCCGTCATCGTGCTGGCCGGCTCCACCACCGCCGATGCCAAGGGCGCCCGCACGGGCAGCACGCCGTATGTGGTGAACTCCGCCGAAAAGAACGGCGACGCGCCGCTGGCCTCGTTCGATCTGGCCTTCGGCAAGAACGAGACCCGCATGAACGGCGGCTACATCGTGCCGCCCTCCGCTCCCATTGAGGGCTACATCTGAGAGGATGCCAACTACGACGGCATCCGCCAGGAGGATGTCTACGATAAGGACGGCAACCTCGTCTCCGAGGGCGAGCGCGGCATCGGCGGCGTGCGCATCCGCCTGACCAAGTACTACCTGGACGACACGGACAAGACCGGCGGCCCGGACGGCACGTGGAAGCGCACCTACAGCCTCGACGAGGACGGCAACCGTGTGCTCGACCCGTACTATCCCTTCACCACCTCCTACGGCACCGACCCTGAGGAGGATCTGGAGCTGGGCCAGTACCGCACCGACCTTGTGCCCACGAGCTTCAAGAAGCCCGATGCCCAGAAGCTGGGCGAGGCGAGCGACCGCGAGTATCTGTGCGGCTACACCGTAGCCGTGGCCGACACCAACCCGGCCGACCTCTACCAGCAGGTGCCTAACGAGGCCATCGCCGGCTACACCCTGACCCGTCCGCACGTCGCGGGCGACCTGGACGACGTGGTGGCGGCGGGTGACGCCGAGGGCATGCGCACCGAGTCCGATGCCTTCCGCTACTACACCTCCGAGGGCCTGGACGCCCTCGACAGCACCACCAAGGCCTTCGGCCTGGTGAACCGCTTCATCGATATGCAGGACTCCGTGCCGGCGATGGGCGATACCGACACGAACGCGGCCTTCAAGAACCGCGTGCCGGCCGGCCGCGCCGACGGCATGGTCATCGTAGCCCACGAGGCGGTGGAAAGCTCCACCAACAGTAGGACCCGGAAGAAGTACAAGGGCGTCACCTACGACACCGATGAGAACGTTCAGGTGCAGCAGGGCGGCGACGGCGGCTTCATAAAGATTCCCGAGACCTCCGTCACCGATGTGGTGTGGGACGACTCCTACAGCGACCAGTGGGCCGCCAGCAACCCGGTGCTCGACCGCGCCGAGCGCGAGCGCTCCTACGACGGCATCTACCAGCCTGCCTTCGAGAACGGCCTGCCCGGTCGCACCGTGGCGCTGACCCAGTGGCACTACGTGACCCACGACCTGTGGAAGAGCTTCGCGTTGCGCCATGCCCATCTGGTCTACAACCTGCTGACCAAGGAGGATCTTGAGAAGCTGGGCATCGACAAGATGGATCCCATCGAGGCCATGAAGACCATCGACAAGTCCACCGACGCGACGCTCGAGCTCGCGTGGCAGCTGCTGTACGACCGCGCCGAGCAGGGCGCGGCGGGCGATGTGCGCGCGGCTCGCGGCGACGAGGGTTCCCTGGGCTTCTGGGTGCGCACCCGCGCCTTTGGCGGCGATGTCACCTGGAAGAACAACGGCACCGCCGAGAATCCCGATTGGGAGCGCGTGGTCACCTACAATCCGACTAAGACCGAAACAGTACGCGACGGGAAAGTCCAGTATGTCATCAACGGCGACGGCGACCGCACGGTGACTACCGGTCCTCTGGGCCTCGACTACCTGGGCAATGTGGTAGACGACCTGGATCCGGGCACCTACGCCTTCTACAACCTGCCCACCAGCTGGGTGGGCTGCGGCGACGAGGTTCACAAGGAGATCGAGCTCGCGCCGCGCTACGTCGGCAAGGCGGACGCCGCGGATGCCGGCACCACGCTGGTGAACGCCGATAAGGCCACCGACTACCCGGCCGGCTCGGCCCCGATGTACGGCGATACCTATTCGCTGGCCAGCTACGAGGTGGAAGTGGACGGCCTGGCCCACGACGGCTCCGACGTCGAGGCCAACGGCACCAGCTGGATGCTCACCCGCTACCACGCCGGCAAGGCCGATGAGGTGGAGTCCGACGTGGCCTCTACCGACCGCTTCGGCGTGGTGAACTTCGCAAAATACGAGGGCGACGGCAAGACCGTGCGCCTGGGCCGCACCGTTACCGACCGCACCGTCATTGCGGCCGAGGGCGGCCTTGAGATCGCTGGCACGCGCACCTCGGTGGGCGATGTGGACGGAGAGGAGCACGGCGGACGCATCGTGGTGGCCAGCGAGGGCGTGACCGAGGGAGAGAATAAGACAAAGCTTGCTCACGCGAGCGACTTTGCCCGCGTGAGCACCGAGCAGCTGGTTCGTCCGGACGCGCCGCTGTACGGCGTGGCGGCCTACGACTGGCTCACGGTGGACATGGAAACGGTCGTGGTGGATTCCATTCCCGACGGCAACGGCGGCGCGTGGGAGCATAAGGTGCCGCTGCCCAAGGTTGTCCAGGGCGGCGACATGGGCATGGTGCACCCCACCCTGCAGTCCATCTCCGGCGTGCTGTGGAACGATGAGAACAACAACGGCATCCAGGACGTGACCTTCGACGAGAACGGCAACGTCGTCGAGGAGGAAGAGGCTCTCGACGGCTACGAGGTCACGCTCGAGCGCTACTACTTCGATGGCGCGAACTGGGTGCCCGACACCACGAAGTGGGCTGCCGGCAACACGGCGTCTGCAGCCGTGACCACGACCGATCGTGTGCTCATCGAGCGCGATACCGACAAGACGAAGCCCACCGAGCTCGGCGAGGACATCGACGGCGCGCTGACCGGCACGCCCGATCTGTACCGCTCGGGCACCTACCGCTTCGACAATCTCGAGACGGCGGGCCTGCGCAACGTGAACGGCACCGACACGTGGGTGGCCTACGGCTACAAGGTGCGCGTGAGCGATCCGCGCGTCACCGAAAACGAGCTCTTCCGCGCGAAGTACCACCTGACCGGCGCCGGCTATCGCGAGAACTCCGACCTTGCCGGCGACAACAAGCTGGTGGAGCCCGACGAGTACATCATCCTTCTGGAGACGGTGGCCGACGACGGCACCACGCCCGATGGCTTGGTGTCCCACGAGTCGAACATCGTCTACGCGCCGGCGTCGAACAACGACGACCAGACGCCGAATCTGGTGCTGGACGAGAACGGAAACCCGGTGCTGGATGCCGACGGCAAGGTGCAAGTGAAGGACCCGATGACCGCCACCGTCGGCGGCAAGACGCTCGTGGCCTACGACCTCATGATGGGCGCGAGCCGCGACCACAACGACGGCGGCCTCATTAAGCCTCCCGCCTACGCCATCGACGGCTACGTCTGGGAGGACGCCGACTACGACGGCCTGTACAACTACAACACCGAGACGCGCGTGACCACCGAGAAGGACGGCACCAAGACCGAGGCCGACTACCTCGAGTACGGCTACAACGACAAGCAGGTCATCCTGAAGCAGTACGTGCTCGGCGCCGACGGAACCTGGAAGCTCAACCCGCACTTCGGCAACGACGGCAACGTCATGGCCGAGAAGGTGGCCGACGGCGTGACCGAGGCGAAGACCGACACGCTGAACCCGACCTCTGGCACCTACAAGGTGCGCAACGAGGCGGGCCAGATGGTGGACGCCTCCCCGGCCGAGCGCCTCACCTTCACGGTGCCGAACTCCACCTACCTGGGCGGCGGCAAGGTGGCCGTGCTGACCGGTGACAACGAGAACCTGAAGGCGCTCGCCAAGGACGGTACGACCGAGCTGCACGACGTGTCCGGCTACTACCTGTTCGATCAGCTGCCCACGGCCGTGCGCACCTGGAACTCGACGGCGAAGAAGTACGAGTACGCGCTTGCCTCCTATACGGTGGAAGTGAACGGCGAGAAAGCCGCCGACGGCATGTCCTCGCTGCTTGTGACCACCTTCGAGGCCGAGACGACCGCCCACGACGTGGTGAACTCCCGCGTCCAGCCCATGGTGACGGCCGAGGAGCAGCACGAGGACACCAACACCGACGGCATGGCCGAGGTGTGGAGCCGCTACGAGACCAACAACTACCCGGTGTTCCTGGACGAGCAGAACATCCAGACCGCCGATGCGACGCACTCCGATGGATCGTGCACCATCAAGGAGTGCGAGACCGTCGAGGGCGAGATCTCGAAGAACAACGCCGCCTGGCGCATCGTGCTGGCCGGCTTGGTCGATGGCGCCAGCTGGGCGAACCAGCGCACCGCCTACGGCTGGTCCGAGAAGCACGAGGCTGTCGACGCCAACGGCCGTCCGACGACGGAGACGGTGACCGGCACCTTCGATTACGACTTCGCCATCGGCCAGAACCAGAACGCCATGAACGCCGGCTTCGTGCCGCCCGACCGCTCGAGCCTGGTGGGCCAGGCGTGGTACGACGAGGACTACGACGGCAAGAACGATTCCGACACTTCCGACGACCGCATCGACACCGACGACCGCGACAAGACCGAGCAGGGCGTCGAGGGCCTGCGCGTCATCCTGACCCAGTACTACTTCGTGCCCACCTACGACAACCACGGCAACCAGCTGCTGGAAGACGAGGACAACAACGTCTTCTTCCTCGACCGCGACCGGGCCAACGACGACTACCCGGACGGCCAGCTGCATCTGGTGGAGTCGCGCGGCGGCAACGTGGTGTCCGGCGCCGACGACAAGGTGTACCTGGTTCGCTCCGGCCGCACCTACGACTACGACGCCCTGTACAAGGCCGGCGTGCGCGAGCTGAAGGACTCCGGCTACTGGGTGGAGAACACCAACCTCAACGGCGGCCGCCAGTACAAGGACGGCGAGGACGTCGAGGTGCCCGAGACCCCGGTCGAGCCGGAGAATCCGAACCCGACCGACCCGGAGAACCCGGGCGAGACGACCGATCCCGAGAACCCGAGCCCCGTGGAGCCGGGTACCGGCGAGGATGCGGGCATCCGCATCGTGGCCGAGCCGGCCATGCGCAGCTTCTCGCTGGCGCGGATGGCACTGGCCGCCACCGAGGAGACCGAGGGCTTCGCCGACGGCGAGAGCACCGAGGTGACCGACCCGGGTGAGGAGACCTGCACCCACGAGAACAAGACCTATACGGGCAACAAGAACGGCACCCACGACTGGACGTGCGACGCCGAGGGATGCACCGCCTCGGCGACCAACGAGGCCTGCTCCGACGGCGATGGCGACGGCCGCTGCGACGGCTGCGGCGACTGCCTGCACCTGCACGACCGCACCTACACCTACAAGGATGCCGACGTCCACACCGTCACCTGCGCCGACTGCAACGAGGTGCTGGGCGAGGAGCCCCATGCCGACGCCAACGGCAACGGCATGTGCGACGGCTGCGGCGCCGATGTGTGCAAGCACACCGAGCTTGAGTGGAAGGACAACTTCGACAACACCCATACCTCTGTTTGCAAGATCTGCGGCAAGCAGACGAGCACGGCGGCCCATGTGGACGCCAAGCACAACGACGAGGCCGGCACGGAAGGCCCCGACGGGCGCTGCGATGTCTGCGGCGGCCTCATTATCGAGGATCACCAGCTGTGGACCTACACCGACGCCGAGGGTGTCTATGACTTCGACAACCTGCCGGGCTACGTGCTCGTGAGCAGCGAGGTCGACCATCCGGCCGCTCCGGGCGAGGACATCGACAAGGTGTTCCAGCCCTACGGCGTGGCCAACGCCAACGGCACGGCGCTTTCCACCTCCGACCTGGTGGCCCTGCAGAAGCGCCCCGTGTCGGTCGGCATGATCCGCCAGCTCTCGGCCTCCGAGATCGTCTCGCTGTCCGCCAGCCAGGTGGAAGCCATCAAGGCCGATGCCGACATGATGGCCGCCTATGAGGCGCGCCAGACCGAGCTCGCCACCAGCGATCCGGCCTTCACGTCGGCCACCCCGTACCTGACCGGCTACGCCATCAAGGTGGTGGACGACTCCGGCGAGTACGTGGCCAGCCGCTTCCATGTGGAGGGCGCCAGCACCGGCGACAACTCCGACCTCACCTCCTTCGAGTCCTCGCTGACCGACAACGTCAACGCCGAGAACGAGAAGGTCAACGAGGTGTACGCCGTCGTGGCCGAGAAGATCGCCGACGACGCCGACCTCACCGGCGGCATCCTGTCGAGCGCGTACGCGGTCCGCTACCTGAAGACCAACTACGACCTGGCCAACCGCATGTACTACAAGCGCGCCTTCGACGCCGGCCTCACCAAGCAGCTGCCGGTGCTCATCGACGGCAACGTGTGGAACGATGTGAACTCCGACGGCCTCATGGACGAGGAAGAGGAGCGCATCGAGGGCGCCGTCGTGCGGCTCGTGCGCTACTGGTACGACGAGACCGGCATCGGCTACTGGGAGCAGGTGCCCGGCCAGACCCCCGGCGGCGACGGCAGCTTCGAGAACTCCGGACTCACCCGCGAGGAGTACGACGAGATCGTTGCCATGGCCGACCCGTTCAAGCTGGACGAGGGCGAGACCATGACCTCCGAGGAGCAGAAGGCCGCGGCCGACGCCATGACGGCCTACATCAACGAGCTGTACGCGTCTGTGGCCGCCATGCCCGAGGGCGCGGCGCGCGCCGAGGCCGCCACGAAGAACCTGATGAAGCTGAACGTGCTGTACCACAACCACACCGAGTTCCTCACCAGCTACATGGAAGTCGTTCCCGGCGAGGACGAGGATGCTGGCGACGTCGGCACGGGCGGAGAGCCGGCGGCCCAGGCCGAGGGCGACGTTGCCGGCGACGGTGAGACCACCGAACCGGCCGGCGTCGAGGAGCTCGTGATCTACAGCGCCTGGGCCAACGCCAACCGCGACCTGACCGTCCTCGTGGGTGCCGAGACGCCCGAGGAGGAGAAGGGCGCGTGGCGCCGCGACTGGACCTTCACCCAGGATATGCTGGAAGACCTCACCGGTCGCCACGATCTGTCCAAGGACGGTCTGGGCACGAACTATCCGTACCTGCCGCTGACGGCCGACGAGGCCCTGGCGGTTGCCGACGACGACGAGAAGTTCTTCGACCAGAACGGCTACGAGTACGTGCCCGGCGCCGGTTTCGATAGGACCGACGAGAACGGCCACTGGCAGTTCCTGGCCTACGGCACCGGCACCCATCAGGCCTCCAGCGACTCGGCGGCCTTCAAGGTGCTGTTCTCCTATCGCGCCGAGATCGTGAGCTACCCGGACGAGGATGTCTGGGCGCCCACGCTGCAGCATATCGGCAAGACGGTCAACGACTGGATCAACTCCGACTTCGACGACGAGACCCAGGCCCTGAAGCCGAACGTGGAGGATGCCGCCAGCCATGCCGGCGACTACACCTTGCCGGCCACGGACAACCTGAACGAGGCCATGCGCAAGGCCGGCGACCTCATCGTGCTGACGCGTTTGGCCGACGAAAGCGAGTCCTCCACGACCTCCGGCGCCTACGCCACCTACGCCTCCCAGCCGGGCGGTTCCGAGGACGTGGAGTGCGAGCACGTGGATGAGGACACCGCCACGACGGCGGCCGACGGCCTGTGCGACAAGTGCGGCCTGTGCCTGCACGAGAAGGACGAGAACGGTCTGTGCACGGTTGAGGGATGCCAGCATATCGGCATGGAGTGCTGCGGCACGGCGACGCCGACCGAGCCCGGCGAGGACGAGGGCGACGGCGACGGCGACGAGGGCGATACGCCGGTCATCGACGTCACCAAGCCCGAGGGCGGGGACACCACTCAGCCGAGCGAGGGCGACGGCGGCGAGGTCGAGACCTTCACCACGCGGGTCATGGCTGCCAGCGCGGTTGACGCTCGGGCCGATACCAACACCAACACCGGCAACGGCATCTACAGCGACGACTACGTGACCGAGATGCTCGCCTGGATCGCCACAGCCACCCAGGACGATCTGGACAACATGGATCAGCAGCGCCACGACGCCATCTTCGGCAAGCACCAGAAGGACGCCGCCGGCAACCTGCTGTACCTGGAGACGACGATCGAGAACGGCAAGGAGGTGGAGAAGGTCGTCACCAACGAGACCAACGTCACCACCGGCGAGCCGAACCTGCCCTACTACGACAACACCGGCAGCCAGCGCCTCTACGAGGCCTACCAGGCCCGCGTGGCGTCGCTGGTCGGCGACAACCAGTGGTCCGACCTGAACTGGTTCAGCTCGCTGGCCCACGGCTACGGCCTGTTCCGCATCGCCCAGGCGCACATCGCCGGTGTGGTATGGCAGGACGACAACTACAACGGCATCCAGGACGCCGGCGAGAACGTGCGCATCCCGAACGTGCCGGTGAGCCTGAAGCGCTACTGGTTCGGCACCGATGCGACGGGCACCGGCTGGCATCTGGACGAGACGTTCAGCCAGACTACCGTGTCGGACGGCCAGGGCCACTGGATCTTCGACAACCTGGACGTCGCCGGCAAGCGCATGGTGGGCGGCAAGGAGACCACGGTGCTCTACGGTTTCGAGGTGACGGTGGACGACCTGCCGCGTGGCTACGGCGTCACCCATATGAACCGCGGGACTGCCACCACCGACTCCGACCTGAACGAGGACACCAAGCTCATCGAGCCGGGCGATCCGCAGGGCGGCCTCATCGTACTGGCCCAGCCTTCCGACCGTCGCGATCTGGTGGGCAACGGCGCCGCCTACATCCTGGGGCCGAATGGCACCGTGTGGGTGATCTCGCTGTCCGAGGATTCCGACTACAACGACACGGGCCTTGTGCCCTACGCGCTCGCGGCCATCGCCGGCGTGGTCTTCGACGACCCGGAGGCCGACGGCCTGCAGGATGACACGGCCGTTGCGGTGCCCGGGCAGAAGGTCTACCTCGACCGCATGGTCATCGACGTGGACGCCGTCGGCTTCAACGGCGCCTCCTACGCCCCCACGGCCCTCGCGGCCGTCGAGGGCCAGAAGGTGCGCTCCGAGGACGGCTGGGCCGAGGTGGCCTCCATGGAGACCGACGTCGACGGCGCCTACCGCTTCGACGGCCTGCCCATGGTGGACGGCAACGACAAGCCCTACCTGTACCGGGTGCGCTCCTACATGCCCGACGGCAAGGAGTGGGTGGCCATCAACGTCGGCTCCGACGAGAACAACGACTCCGACTGGGGCGAGGCGGCCAACTCCGTGGTCGGCGCCGGCGGCCGGGTCGGCATCACGCCGGCCATGTCGGTGCTCGGCGCGTTCCAAACGGTGCGCACGACGCCCAACGCCTACGGCCAGAAGTTCAACCTGCTGGTTCCCTACAACTGGGTGCCGGAGGACGGACGGTCGGTCGACCTCGGCATGACCGGCGACGCCGACGCGTGGCGCACCCTCGTGTTCACGACGCCGTGGGGCACCCGCCTGTTCTACGTGAAGCTCCCGCAGACCGGCGACGAGCTCCTGCCGTGGATGGTGGGGCTGGCCCTGGTCGCGGCCCTCGGCCTCGTTCTCGCCGTGGCCGCCCGCCGGCGCGACGATGACGACGAGGAGGAAGAAGAGACCCCTGAGGAGTAGGGGAGACCGCCGGGGCGGACGGAGCGCCCTCCGCCCCGGCACCTGAGACCTTTCCGAGTAGGCAGACTGCTTCGCGGAACCCTGATTACCCGCGAAGTCACCTGCCGAAGCCCGCCGGCTGCCGCCGCTTATGCGCGCGGCGGCAGCCGGCACATCATATATGCCATCTCCGATGAAGCAGACGGCCCCGCGGAATCCTGATTACCCGCGGGGCCACCTGCTATTTAGGGGTTGTGAAATCGGGGGAAGGGTCTTTCAAAAATCTGCGAGTCGATTATCATAGGCGTCATGTTTTCTCGCGAGCACATACTTTCGGCGTTCTCCGCCGCCGTTCCCATCATGCTGGGCTATGTGGCCATTGGCCTTCCCTGCGGCATTTTGGGGAACACCATCGGGCTGAATCCCTTGCAGGTGGCGCTTCTGTCCATCCTTCTGTACTCGGGCGCCGGCCAGTTCATGATTCCCAACATGTTCCTCGCCGGCTCTTCGGTGGCGGCCATCACGGCGTCGGTGTCCCTCGTGAACACGCGCCAGATGCTCTACGCCGCCTCCTTCGCGCCCCAGTGCGCTGCAAGCCCCCGTTGGCTTGCGGCCCTGTTCGCCGCATCGGTGACTGACGAGTCCTACGGCGTGAACACGGCGCGCTTCGCCGAGGGCAACTGGTCGGTGGATCGGGCGCTCATGGTGAACCTGTTCTCCCAAAGCTCCTGGACGATCTCGAACATCGTGGGCTGCGCGGTGGGGGCGGCCGTCGACATCCCCGTGCCCATCGCCGCCTTCGCCATGACGGCCATCTTCATCTGCCTGCTCGTCACCCAGAAGTTCACCTCCGCCAATATCGTCGCCATGATTGTGGCGATGCTCGGCGTGTACCTGTGCAAGGCGCTCGGGCTTACCGGGCCGGCCATTCTCATCGGCGCTGTTGCCGGTGTCGTGTGCGCCCTGGCGTTCTCGGCGCTGTTCCCGCGCCGTCCCGTCACGGCAAGCGCTCCCGGTACTGATCCCGTAGGGGGCGACCTTGGTCGCCCCTCCTCGAGTGGGGACTCCTCGCCTGATGAGGGCGGTGAGCGCCGATGAGCTGGGAGCAGTTCTGGTTCGTTCTCATCGGGTGCGTGCTGGCCATGTGGGCCTGTCGCGTCATCCCACTGTTTCTGCTGAAGGGCCGCGAGCTGCCCCCGCGCCTCGCCCAGGCCCTCGGCTTCATCCCGCCCGCGGCGTTCGCGGCGCTTGTGGCCAACGACCTTCTGAACCCCGGCATGTTCGACGCGGGCGTGTGGCCGGCGGCCATCCCGCTCGTGGCCGCTGTGGCATCGGCGCTCGTGGCCGTGAAGACCAAGTCGCTTCTGTGGACCGCCGTGGCTGGCGTGGCCGTTTACGCGGCGCTCGCCTTCTTCGCTGTGTAGGGGAGGGGCAGCCTTGGGCGTGATCCGGTTTCTCGGGCAGCACAAGGGGGCGGTGGCGCTCGTTATGCTGCTTCTGCTCCTGAAGGCCGGCTGCGAGCTGGCCATCCCGGTGCTCACCTCGCAGATCGTCGATGTGGGCATCGCCCAGTCGGGCGTGGAGGATCTCGACGTTCTTGCGGGCTACAAGGCGGCCGGCGTCGATCTGTTCCCCATTCAGATGGCCTATCTCCTGCGCATCGGCGGCCTCATGCTGCTCGCCGCCGCCGGCTCCATGGTGCTCGATGTGGCCGCCGGCTTCGTGTCGGCCCGCACCGGCGCCAAGATCGGCCGCGACTTGCGCCGGCGCCTGTTCGCGCGGGTGGTGGCCTTCTCCGATGCCGAGATCAACCAGTTCTCGGCGGCCTCGCTCATCACGCGCGGCACCAACGATGTCACCCTCATCCAGAACGTGTGCACCATGGTGATGCGCATGGTGCTCTACGCCCCCATCCTCGCCATCGGCGGCGTGGTCATGGTCATGGTCACCAACCCCCAGTTGGGGTGGATCGTCGTGCTCGCCGTGGCCATGGTCTTCGCGGTCATCGCCGTTCTGTTCCGCTTCACGCTGCCGCGGTTCAAAATCATGCAGACGCTCATCGATCGCGTGAACCTCGTGGCCCGCGAGATGCTGAACGGCCTGTCGGTGGTGCGCGCCTTCAACCGCGAGGGCTTCGAGGAGAACCGCTTCGACGCCGCCTCGCGCAAGCTGCGTGATACCCAGCTGTTCACCAACCGCGCCATGGCCTTCATGATGCCCACCATGATGCTTGTGATGAACCTCACCTCGGTGGCCATCGTGTGGTTCGGCGCTCAGGGCGTGGCCGCGGGCACCATGCAGACCGGCGATCTCATCGCGTTCATCACCTACGCCATGGTCATCATCATGGGCTGCCTCATCATGGGGATGGTGTCCATCATGCTGCCCCGCGCCGACGTGGCCGCCCAGCGCCTGAGCGAGGTGCTCGCGACCGAGCCCACCGTCCGCGATCCCGAGGCGCCGACTCGCGTGCGATCCGATGCCGCAGCGGGCGCGCGCATCACTTTCGACGACGTCTCCTTCCGCTACACCGACGACGGCGATCCGGCGCTCTCCCATGTGTCGCTCACGGCCGAGCCCGGCACCACGCTGGCCATCGTAGGCCCCACCGGTTCGGGCAAATCCACCATCGTGAAGCTCATCGAGCGCTTCTACGACCCGACGGAGGGCTCCGTCACCCTCGACGGCGCCGATCTGCGCGCGCTTTCCCAGGCCGACCTGCGGGCGTGCTTCGGCTATGTGCCCCAGAAGGCCTTCCTGTTCGAGGGCACGGTGGAAAGCAACATCGCCTACGGAGACGAGAGCGCCGACGAGGCGGCCATCCGCGGCGCCCTTGAGGTGGCCTGCGCCCTGGATTTCGTGGAAGCGCGCGAGGGCGGCATGCTCGCCCCCATCGCCCAGGGAGGCGACAACGTCTCCGGCGGCCAGCGCCAGCGGCTGGCCATGGCCCGCGCCCTTGTGCGGCGCCCGCGGGCCTACCTGTTCGACGACTGCTTCTCGGCGCTCGATTACGCCACGGATGCCCGCGTGCGCGCCGCGCTGCCCGCCTGGGCCGCCGGCTCCACTGTGATCCTCGTGGCCCAGCGCATCTCCACCGTGCTTGCTGCCGATCGCATCGTGGTGCTCGACGAGGGCCGCGTCGCCGGCGTGGGCACCCACCGCGAACTCATGGAAACCTGCCCCGCCTACCAAGAGATCGCCTTGTCGCAGCTTACCGAGGAAGAACTGGCTGACCCCATCCCCGTAGGGGGCGACCTCGGTCGCCCCTCGTCAAGCGAGATTGATCCGCTTGGGGAGGGCGAACCAAGGTTCGCCCCTACGGAGGGGAAGACGGAAGAAGAGGCTGCCGAAGGGGGTGCGCGATGAGCGGGCATCCCTCTTTCATCCCCAAGGGCGGCGGTCACGGGCGCGGCCCCGGCGGCCACGGGCACGGCCCCGGCGGCCACGGCCCGGCGGCCCGCATGATGGGCGGCGAGAAGGCGCTGGCCTTCGGCCCCACCATGAGGCGCATGCTCTCCTTTATGGGCCAGTTCAAGGGCCGGCTTCTGCTCGTGCTCCTGTTCGCCGTGGCCTCCACCGCGTTCTCCATCGTGGGTCCGAAGGTGCTCTCCGAGGCCACCACGGTGCTCTTCGACGGCGCTGTGGCCTCTGCAGCCGGCACCGGCTCGATCGATTTCGACGCCATCGGCCGCATCCTTCTGGCGACGTTGGCCCTGTACCTGCTGTCGGCGGCGTGCTCGTGGGTGCAGTCCTGGGTCATGAGCTACATCTCGCAGCAGACGTGCTACCGGCTGCGCGACGCCATTGCGAAAAAGATCGACCGCGTGCCCTTCGGATATTTCGAGAAGACCTCCACCGGCGACACCCTCTCGCGCATCACCAACGACGTGGACACCCTGGGCCAGAGCCTCAACCAGGGCATCACCCAGGCCATCACGTCGGCAGTCACGGTGGTGGGCGTGCTTGTCATGATGCTCTCCATCAACTGGATCATGACGCTCGTGGCCCTGGTCATGGTGCCGGTCTCCATGGCGCTCGTGGCGGTGGTGGTGAGGCTCTCCCAGAAGCACTTCGTGGCCCAGCAGCGCCTGCTCGGCGCGCTGAACGGCCGCGTGGAGGAGACGTTCTCGGGCCATGCCGTCGTGCGCGCCTTCGGGCGGGAGGACGAGACCGTGCGCGCCTACGAGGCCGACAACGAGGCGCTGTACAACGCCGGCTGGAAGGCGCAGTTCCTCTCGGGCCTCATGATGCCGGTGCTCGGGTTCGTGGGGAATCTGGGGTACGTGGCCGTCGCCGTCACCGGGGCGTTCTTCGCCGTGGCAGGCACCATCACCGTGGGCGACATCCAGGCCTTCGTCCAGTACGTGAAGAACTTCACGCAGCCCATCACCCAGCTGGCCCAGATCTCCAACGTGCTGCAGTCCCTGGCCGCGGCGGCCGAGCGCATCTTCGCCTTCCTCGATCTGCCCGAGGTGCCGAAAGAGGCCTCCGCCGTGGATCCCGCGGCGCTTTCCACCGACGTGGAATTCGACGGCGTGCGCTTCGGCTACACGCCCGATGCGCCCGTCATCCGCAACTTCTCCGCCACGGTGGCCGCCGGGCGCACCGTGGCCATCGTCGGCCCCACGGGCGCTGGCAAGACCACCATGGTGAAGCTGCTCATGCGCTTCTACGACGTGGACGCGGGCGCCATCCGCATCGGCGGCGCCGACATCCGCGAGCTTTCCCGCCCCGATGTGCGGAATCTGTTCGCCATGGTGCTGCAGGATACGTGGCTGTTCTCCGGCACCGTGCGCGAGAACATCCGCTACGGGCGGCTTAATGCCACCGATGGGGACGTGGAAGCGGCCGCGCGCGAGGCCTGCGCCGACCATTTCATCCGCATGCTGCCCGGCGGTTACGACTTCGAGATCAACGAGGACGCGAGCAACTTGAGCCAGGGCCAGCGCCAGCTCATCACCATCGCCCGGGCCCTTCTGGCCGACCGCCGCATGCTCATTCTGGACGAGGCCACCTCTTCGGTGGACACGCGCACCGAGCTGCGCATCCAAGAGGCCATGGACCGGCTCATGGCGGGACGCACGTCGTTTGTCATCGCGCATAGGCTCTCCACCATCCGCGCGGCCGATCTCATCTTGGTCATGCGCGACGGCGACATCGTGGAGCAGGGCAGCCACGAGGAGCTGCTCGCTGCGGGCGGCTTCTACGCCGAGCTGTACAACTCCCAATTCGCCTCCTGCAACGACCGCTTCGAGGAGTAGCCTCTCTTTCCTCCCGTAACCTCTTCGTAGACGCCGGCCCATCCGTAGGGGCAGATCTTGGTCTGCCCTCCTCAAGCGAGGCCACCGCACCTGAACAGGAACGATCAAGATCGCCTCTTGCGGGAACAGGCGCGAAGCCGTTCTTCGGCGAGGCGGCTCCATTCCTTCAATTCCGTAAAAGTTTCCTGCAGAAACGTCGCAGGACGGGCGGGGTCGTGCCGGGTCGGCTATCATAGGCGAGGCAAATTTTGACGAACCTGACCGCACAGCTGGAGGACGAGCGAGTGATTATGCCCCAGGCGAGCACCTATGTGAGAATTCCCGACGACGCGGCTTTTCGCGGCGAGACCGGGCCACTTCCCGCCGGGGTGCGCCGCGTGACCCCCGACGCCTTGGGCGCCATCCGACTCATGGACGGGCCGATTGCGCGCAACGCCGAGGGAAAAGTCCAGGTGGCGGCCTTCGATTTCGACGGCACGTGCATCCAGGGCAACTCGCCGGTCATGCTCGTCCGCTACCTGGTGCGCCGGCGCATGCTGTCACCCTCGGTGGTGGCCCGCATTCTCAGCTGGGCCTTCGCCTACAAGACGCGCCTGCCCCAGAACGAGGCCTGGGTGCGGGGGCTAGTGTTCCGCGCGTTCGCGGGGCGGCCGGTCGCGGAGGTGAACGGGTTTCTGCGCGACTTCTACGACCAGGTCATCGACCGGCGTTTCCGCGCCGATGCCGAGGCCGAGATGGCGGCCCACGAGGCGGCGGGGCATGCCGTGGTGTGCGTGTCGGCCACCTTCGAGCCCATCATCGCCGCGGCCATGGAGCGCCGCCCCATCCAGTACGCCATCGCCACGCGCATGAGGGTCGACTTCCAGGGCAACTATACCGACGAGGTGGAGGGCGAGCCCATCGAGGGCCCCGAGAAGGTGGTGGTGCTCCGTCGCCTGTGCGACGAGCTGTTCGGCGCGGACGGCTGGGAGCTCGCCTGGGCCTACGGCGACCATCATTCCGATAGGGCCATGCTGGCCGCTGCGAAGAGCGCCTACGCGGTCACGCCGGATCGGCCCCTTACGCGCACGGCCAACGCCCAGGGCTACGATATCTTGGAATGGTAGGGCGCGCGAGGATAGTTGCGAAGCGGCGATGGCGGCGATCGCGCGGCGGCAGCGGCGATGGTGCGCGGTAGCGGGGCGCAATGGTGGCGCGGCGGCCGATAAATTTTCTCCCGCGAAATACGAAAATACTCTTGGCAATCGTACTTATGTACGATAAAATGGCGGCAGAACACGATCGGGGCCCTGAAAGCCCCCAGCATTTGAGAGGTAACGGCCATGTTAGAGAATATCAACACGTCCCCTAATTCCCGCGACGATGGCGCGGGCACTCCGGAAAACTACCTGTCTCGCGCAGTGGCCGCCTGCGAGGCCGGCGACGCGCGCCTCGGGCTCCATCTGTACCTGGCCGCCTTCGAGCAGGCCGCCGAGCAAAGCGACGCCCCCTCCGAGGACGCTATCATGGGTCTCAAGCAGGCATGGCGCGTGGCCTGCTCCACCAAGGAGCGCGCTCTGGCCGAGTACATTTTCGAGCGGCTCGAGCCCTACCTGTCCGATGACGAGGTGCAGGCCTGCGTGGAGCAGCTGCAGGTGCTCGCCATGGAGCGCCTCGAGGGCATCGGTCTTTCCGGCGATGATCTCATGGAAATGACGGAGGCCCTTTCCGGCGACTTCATGGAAATGGTGGGGCCGATGATGGCCGCCGCCGTTCACGGCGAGGACGCGGCCATGGCCCAGGCCGAGGCGCTGGCAGCGCCGTCGGGGGCCGCTCCGGCGGGGGAGGAGGCCTCCCAGCCCGTCGATATCTTCTCCTACGACAGCATCTCCGGCTACGGCGCCGCCGTGGCGCGCATGCGCTCTTTGGGCGTGGGCCTGGCCGGCACTCCCGAGTTCGACGATTTCGTCGCCATGCTGAACTCCCGCCACGGGCTGGACGCCATGCCAGTCGTCGACAGCCTTCTGTTCTGCTCGCCGGCCCGGGAGGATGCGAGCCGCTTCATGCTGGCCACGGTGGGAGAGCTGGGACTACCGGCCATCCGCATGCGCATGGAGGAGACCTTCCAAGGCGTGCCCATGCTCTGCGTCAGCGCCCAGGCCACCGATGCCGAGAAGCTCGCCAGCCTGCGCCACGGCTTTGCGGGCCCGGGCATCCTGGTGCTGGAGGATCTCGATCTGTGGGGAGCGCCGGTCATCGATGCCGCCGACGACATGGCGGGCTTCTTCATGGCCGCCATGTCCCGGGGCGCACGGGAGGCGGTGAACCTCATCCGCCAGGCGGTGGAGAACCCCGACGTCTACGTGCTGGCCTCCGCCTCGTCGCTCGAGGCCATCGATCCGTTCTTCGCGGAGCTTCTGTTCCCCCTCACCTGCGTCGATATCGACTATCCCACCGCTGAGGAGCGCGCCGACATTTGGATGGATATCGCCCGCGACCACCCCTCCATCCGATCGGTGAGCCGCGACGAGCTGGTGCGCCTTTCGGCGAACCTGCCGCGCTACGACATCTACATGGCGGCCCGCGAGGCCATCGAGGAAGCCTACAAGCAGGGCCTTGTGGAACGCCGCTACATTCCGGTGTCCCGCGAGAACCTTTTCGACAAGCTCGCCGCCTACCAGCCGCTCGATTCCGCCGAGTACGCCGAGCTCGAGCGCCTCGTCGTCTCCGACTTCTCCGCCTCCTTGGGCGATTTGAACGACTTGGTGGGATAGCCGAGGGTGCGCAAGTGAACGAGAAGGAGCGAAGTCTCAGACCTCGCTCCTTTTGTCTGCGGCAAAGTGCAGCCAGGGGCGGGCGAATGGCTGCGCATTAGGGCGACGCGACGCTTTCCAGAAGGGCGGCTGTCGCGCGAATTGGTCGCGTTTTCGCTGACGCATCGTAACGTCGATCGTTTTCTTCTGGGTTGTTTGCATGGAATGCGAAAGGGAGGTGTCATTATTGATGAGCAAGGGCGATGGGCGAAACAGCTGTTGGATCGAGAAGGGCGTCTCTCTCGATGACTTCGTGGCCGCGATGCTCGCCCGCGGCGACGAGCTGTACCGCGACCTGCCCTGGCGCCACGTGGACGACCCCTACGCGGTGCTCGTCTCGGAGATCATGCTGCAGCAGACCCAGGTGGCGCGCGTCGGCCGCTTCTGGGAGCGGTTCTTGTCGGCGTTTCCCACGGTGGATGCCCTGGCGGCCGCCGCTGTGCCCGATGTGCTCGAGCTGTGGCAGGGCCTCGGTTACAACCGTCGCGCCCTGGCGCTCAAGCGCACGGCCGACAGGTGCGCCGCCGAGGGGGCCGGTCGGCTTCCGGAGACCTACGAAGGGTTGCTGGCGCTGCCCGGCATCGGTCCGGCCACAGCGGCGGGGGTGGTGGCCTTCGCCTATCAGCGGCCGGCCGTCTATCTGGAGACCAACGTGCGCTCGGTGTTCTTGCACGAGCTCTTTCCCGAAGAGGAGGCCGTAAGCGACAAGGTGCTTCTGCCCCTGGTCGAGGCCGCCGCTTTCCACCCGGCTGCCGCAGCCGACCCGCGCCGCTGGTACTACGGCCTGCTCGACTACGGCGCGCATCTGAAGGCCACGGTGCCGAACCCCTCCCGGCGCAGCGCCGGCCACAGCCGCCAGTCGGCCTTCGAAGGCTCCCGCCGCCAGAAGCGGGCCTGGATCACCCGCCGCGTGCTCGCCGCTCCCGAGGGCGTTTCCCGCGCGGCCGTGCTCGCCGACCTGAACGCGGCCGAGCTTGCTAGCGGTCGTCCCGAGGTGGATCCGCCGCTCTTCGATTCCATCGTCGCCGACCTCCTTACCGAGGGCTTCTTCCGCGAGGAAAACGATACGTTGACCCCCTGAGGGAAGAAAGGGTTTGCTGTGGGTTTCATCGAGTTGTTCCTGACGGGTGTCGGGCTTTCCATGGACGCCTTCGCCGTGGCCATCTGCAAAGGTCTCGGCATGCGGAAGATACGTTGGCGCGATGCGCTGGTGATCGCCCTGTTCTTTGGCGGCTTTCAGGCGCTCATGCCGCTTATCGGTTGGGCGGCAGGCTCGCTGTTCGCCAGCACCATCACCGCCGTCGACCACTGGATTGCTTTCGGGCTTCTCGCCTTCATCGGCGGCAAGATGCTCTGGGACGCCTTCCACGAGGAGGACTCCCCGTGCGTGTGCGGGCGCGATTGCGCGACGTGCCCGCGCCGCGGAGGCGCCGATTGCGACGATCCCGAGGCGGCGCGGCAGGCGCCGATCGCCCCGCCCCTCGATTATCGCGAGCTTGTCATGCTCGCCATTGCCACGAGCATCGACGCTTTGGCCGTGGGCATCACCTTCGCCTTCCTCGGTGTGAGCATCTGGGTCGCCATCGCGATCATCGGTGTCACCACTTTCGTGCTGTCGCTTGTCGGCGTCGTGGTCGGCAACCAGTTCGGCTCGCGTTTCGAGAAGCCCACCACCATCGCCGGCGGCATCGTCCTCATCCTCATCGGTCTGAAAATCCTCATCGAGCACCTCACCGGCTAACGCGTCCCTGCGTGTCGCGGCCCTAGCCGACCGGTGCGCTCTCGCAGCTGTCCGATCCCCGCAGTCGCCCAATTGCCCTCACCAGCCGACGCGTCCGATCCTGCACTTTTTAAAATCCGCAGGTGAATGCCGCTTCGACTCCGAAATGGTCGACTTGCTGAGGGGAAATCCCTCGAAAATGCCACTTTAACCTAGAAATGGCCAGAAAGATTGGAGGGGGATGAGCCATTTCGGGGTCGAAGTGGCATCTACCTGCCATGTTTCCGATACGTACCCGCTTGCATTCGTTCTCGGCGATTGACGCGATGCATACTTGTCGAATTCCGAAACTTACCTCCAGAACTCCGCAATCGAATCGGGTGCAAGAAGCAACCTGCGAAGCTGCATTCGGCTATCTCGGCAATGCGCCGTCTCCGGACGGCTTCGCACGCCAAGTTCACGGCGGACGTTATCTGCGAATTGGGAAAACAGTGCGGCGGAAGAAACGATGGAACGATTGGCGATCATGACGCGATAGCCGATGGACTCGAGATCGTTACGCCTCCGGGCGTCATGCTCTGTCTTTTTTGGCGTGCTGTGGTGCTTGAAGCTGTCGTATTCGACGATGAGCTGCTTGTCGGGCCAGAATAAATCCGGGTAGAAATTGTGCTGGGCGACAAGGTGCGCTTCGCGGGACTTGGGCGCGATCGGTTGGTTGGCAACGGGCTTGGGGAGGCCGTAGCCTCCAAGCTTGCGGGGCAGGCAGAGAAACAGGTAGAGAATGGTCTCATAGGGGGAGCCTAGGTGGTCGATGGCGAGATCGATGGCCCTGAGCGCCTTCGATGCTCCACGAATTTGTTGATGAGCGTGAAGGAACGCACGCATCTCTCGCAACGATGTGAGCGGTACTGCCGAGGTGACAACGTCTTCGGGTTTGGAGGCGAAGCGGTAGTTGCCGCTCAGGGCGCATGCGAGCTCAGTGAGTTGCGCGAGAGGCAGCTCGCCGGCGAACTGCGCCAGGCACATTGCCGGTGAAACTGTGGCAAGCTTAGGGGCAATTCCCCATACCGTGCCTTTGTTGCCGAGTTGGCGATCGATGTGGGAAACGCAGCGCAAGACGCGGCAGCGCTCGGATGGAGACCCGACGGCAATGTGAAGCGGTTCGGTGAAGAAGCTTCCTCGATTCAGCCAGAAATCAACGTCCTTCGCCGCAACGCCGACGGCGCCCTTCTTGGACTTGAGCGTCCGGTCGTAGCATGTGGGCGCAGCATTGGTTTCGGCCATATGTGACCATAGTTCAAGGGAGCTTTTATGTGCTAGCGTGCATTCCATGAGCCCACGATACCAGGTCTCAATTCCGTGTCAATACGATTTGAAATAATGTGCAAAACTCTTTGTAAATCGGGAATTTAACGAGACATCAATGCGGTTTCAACGCGAATTTGGCGAGAATGAGAGTAGACGAGATGACGAAAGAGTGGAAAGTCGTTTCGAGATGGTGGATAACGTACCCTGAAGGATGCTTTGCCGGAAAAGCATCCCGGAAACGCTTTGTTGATGCTGTCGTGTTCGCCCAAGGCTCAGCAACCGAAGAGCACGTGAAAGAGATCGGAACGGGGCTGTTTCAAAGCCGTTCGGGCGCCGACGCGCTATGATGATCGCAGACAACACGCGACGTCGCGTTCTGGCATGCAGCATCGCGAGCGACGTGCGACGCGGCTCGCGATTAGTGGCGCAGTGATTGGCGCGCGACATCGCAAATGACGCACAACAGATTGGTTTAACATGAGCTACGAGAACTCCATCGCTTTTTTGGGTCCTGCCGGAACGTACTGCAACGAAGCGGCTTTGCGTTTCGCCGCCCGTCTCGGCATCGACGACCCCGATCTGGTGGAGTGCGCTTCTTTCGACGAGGTTTTCGATTGCGTCGACGATGGGACGGTGCGCTTCGGCGTCGTCGGCAAGGAGAATTCGCTGGAAGGTCCCGTCACGGCGACGCTCGACAACTTCGCCTTCCGCACCGACTCGGTTATCCTGGCCGAGGAGGTGATCGATGTGCGCCATTGTCTGGCGATGCATCCCGAGGCCGCTCGATCCGACATTCGCAGGATCGCCTCCCATCCGCAGGGCATCGCGCAGTGCCGCCGCTTTCTGGCGGAGCATTTTAAGGGCGTTTCAACGCTTTCCGTGGCCTCAACGGCCGAAAGCGCGCGGATGGCGGCCGGCGATCCTGCCACGGCGGGTATCTGCAACCCCCTTGCCGCTCGGTTGCACGGCGCGCGCGTGGTCGCGGAGTCGATACAGGACAACCCCGAGAACCAGACCGCTTTCGCATTGGTGGGTCGCCTGGTCGATGCCGAGCTTTTGCGGGGTTCGCGCTACAAGACGTCGCTGGCGCTCTTTTTGCGCGCGGACAAGCCCGGTGCCCTACAGATGATTCTTTCCGAATTCGCCTACGCGGGCATCAACCTGACGATGCTGCAGTCGCGTCCGACAAAAAAGCAGCTGGGAGATTACATGTTCTTCGTTGAGCTTGACGGGTCAATGCATGATATCGACGTTCAGACTGCCCTCGATTGCCTGCGGCTGAAGTTGCGTGAGGTTAAGGTGTTCGGTAGCTATCCGGTGGAGTAGCGGCCGTTCCCTGCTCTCTGTTTCGAGCAAGTGGTCGGTAGATGCCACTTCGACCCCGAAATGGACGGGAGCCACCTTCCTTTTTGGCCATTTCTAGGTCGAAGTGGCATTTTCGCGTGCTTTTTCTTTGGCCCGTCGACCATTTCTGGGTCGAAGTGGCATCTACGCGGCAAATACCGAAGACGAGAGAGCGGGCGACCCGCGATTCTTTCGTGCGGCAAAGCGGAGTTGCGGCTGAGGGCGCTATCGCAAGCGGCATGTGTTGGTCGCGCAGTCGTCTGCCGCCGCTGGCGAATTCGGGCATGCAAGGGGATTGCGGCCGACAGCTCGCCAGGGCCGCGCGAGCAGGGCCTTCCCGCCGACGGCGCAAATCGGGCGCGAACGGCGCGGCGCCGAAAATGCCTTGTTACCAGCAGGGGAGCGCGTAACATTTTCTCGCCGCTGGTAGATGATTTGACCGTTTGTGACCCATTGTGCAGCTTTTGTGGCGATCGAACGGATAATCTAACCCCTGCATGTAAGAGAGACGAGACACCTATAAGGAGGTGTACGCATGGAAAATCAGGCAACGATGTCAGACTTTGACAGCATCCTTGCCTCGCGTGGCGTTACCCGTCGCAGCTTCATGAAGCTGTGCGCCGGCATCGCCGCCGCAGCCGGGCTCTCCCAGCTCGCGGTTCCGCGCGTGGCGCAAGCTCTGGAAGAGTCTGTTATCGGCGCGACGTCCGGCAACCTGTATCCGGTCATCTGGATCGAGGGTGCTTCCTGCACCGGTTGCACGGAGTCCTTCGCCCAGGTGGAGACTCCCGATGTCGCATCGGTCGTGCTCGACATGATCTCCCTGAACTACTCGGAGACCCTGTCGGCCGCCGCTGGCCACTCCATGGAGGAGGCCAAGGCCCAGACCATCGCGGCAGGCAACTACATTCTCATCTACGAGGGCGCCGTGCTCGAGGCCTTCGACGGCAACGCTCTGCGCGTGGCCGGCGAGACCGGCATCACGGCCCTTGTGGAGGCTGCCGAGTCGGCCAACGCCGTTGTGGCGGTCGGCTCCTGCGCCGTGAACGGCGGCTGGATGGCCGCTGCCCCCAACCCGGCCCAGGCCCTTGGCGTCCAGCAGTACCTGAAGAAGGTCGGCGTCGCCACGCCGGTCGTCAACGTTCCGGGCTGCCCCGTGAACCCCGAGTGGGTCATGTCCGTGCTCGTGGACGTCGTGGTCATGAAGGACATGGACCTGCTGGTGAACCGTCTGAACGAGTTCAACATGCCGGGCGATCTGTTCAACCAGACCATCCATGACAACTGCGAGCGTCGCGGCCACTTCGAGAATGGCGAGTTCGTCTACGAATTCGGCTCGAAGGAAGAGGAGATGGGCTACTGCCTGTATCCCGTCGGCTGCAAGGGCCCGCAGACCCGTGCCCTGTGCGGCGTCACGCTGTGGAACAACCGCCGCAGCTGGTGCGTGCAGTCCGGCGCCCCCTGCATCGGCTGCTGCGAGGCCAACCCGAACAACCCGGGCGACAACTGGGCCGAGGTGAACACCCCGTTCTACAAGCGCATGCGCGACCTGCGCATCGGTCCTCTGAGCCTGCAGCCCACCACCATCGCCGTGACCATCACCGGCATCGTGGCGGCGGCGCTCGTGGTGCACGGCTTTGGCATGAAGCTCTCCGGCCGCATGGACGGCGGCGCTCCGTTCGAGAAGATCCGCAAGTGGGATGCCAAGCATCCCGACCAGGAGATCGGCACCTACGCCGACCCGGTCGCCGGCGGCCCGGTTCTCGACGACGAGCTGCTGCAGAAGAACGCCGAACCCCGTAACAACGATTAAGAAGGAGGTGAGCTGACTTGACACGTTCTGTTATTGATCCCATTACCCGTATCGAGGGCCATCTCCGCGTCGAGATGGAGGTCGAGAACGGCGTGGTCGCCGACGCCTGGGTGTCCGGCGGCTGCTTCCGCGGCATGGAGCTCGTCGTGCAGAACCGCACCCCCGAGGATGCGGCCCAAATCGTCGAGCGTATCTGCGGCGTGTGCCCCGTTTCGCACGCGCATGCCTCCTCGATCGCCGGTGACAAGGCCTACGGCATCACCATTTCGAACAACGCCCGTATCGTGCGTAACCTGCTGGAGGGCGCTCAGTTCCTGCACAGCCATATCCTGTGGCTGTACAACCTGGCGGCTCTCGATTACGTGAACCCGCTGAATGCGCTTCAGGCCAACGTCGACGACGCCTACGCCGTGGCCCTGGAGAACGGCCTGGCGCTGCACTCCGACCTGAACCAGCTCTACGAGAAGCTGGCGGCCTTTGCCGACAACGGCCAGCTGTCCATCTTCTCGGGCAACTGGTTCGACGCCGACGGCGGCGAGGCCTACGTCGACAACCCGGAGGCGAACCTGATCCTTACCTCCCATTACCTGGAGGCTTTGAAGATGCAGGCCCGCTCCTCCGAGATGGCGGCGCTGCTCGGCGGCAAGATGCCCCACGTCATGACCTCCATCCCCGGCGGCAACATGTGGGTGCCCACCGAGAGCAAGCTCGACGATCTGCTCGCCATGGCCACCGAGGTCCGCGACTGGGTCAACGACACCGTCCTCGCCGACACCGTGATGCTCGCCAAGCTCTATCCCGAGGTGCTCACCTTCGGCAAGGGCTGCGGCCGCTACATCGCCTGGGGCGTCTTCGAAGGCCCCGACTGGCCCTACGGCGACAACTACACCGAGCAGATGCTCAACCGCTACCTGCCCATGGCCGTCCTCGACGAGCAGTTCCAGGCGTCGGACGTGCAGGAGAACCTCATCACCGAGTACATGGGCCGCTCCTGGTACAAGGGCAGCGAGACCTACACCTCGCCGTACTTCGTCACCGATCCGGACTTCACCGAGTACAACGTCGACGACCGCTACAGCTGGGTGAAGGCCCCCGCCTACGACGGCAAGCCCATGGAGGCCGGCTCCATGGCCCGCATCTTCGCGGCCTACGTGCGCGGCGTGCCCTTCATCAAGGAGCAGGTCGACGCCGTTCTCGGCATCCTCGGCGCCAAGCCGGGCGACCTGGCCGCCTTCCAGTCCACCTTGGGACGCACCGCCATCCGCCAGATCGAGACCATCTACATCGCCAACCTCATGGTGGAATGGGTCAACGAGCTCGCCGAGGCCATCAAGGGCGGCGACTCCGAGTACTTCCGCGAGCCTGCCCGCCTCACCGGCGAGGGCACGGGCTTCTGGGAGGCCCCCCGCGGCGCGCTCTACCACTCCGAGAAGGTGGTCGACGGCAAGATCGAGGGCTACCAGATCATCATCCCGTCCACGTGGAACCTGGCTCCCATCAACGGCGACGGCGAGCACGGCCCGCTCGAGCAGGCGCTCATCGGCGTTCCGGTGGCCGACATCGAGAAGCCCATCAACGCCCTGCGCACGGTTCACTCCTTCGACCCCTGCACCGCTTGCGCCGTGCACGTCACGGAGCGCGGTACCGGCAAGCACTTCGAGACCGTCACCAGCCCTTGGGGGGTGAAGTAAGATGGCCCATCTCGCTCACTACAAAGAGGCCCATCCTCTTATCTTCGTGGTGACCCACTGGATCAACCTGATCGCCATGATCATGCTCATCCTGTCGGGCATCATCATCCACTTCCCGGTGCTGCCGTTCCTCACGGGCATCGCCCGCGGCTGCCATCTCTTCTTCGGTTTCGTGCTGTTCATCAACTGCGTGGCCCGCGTCATCATGGCCTTCTTCGTGAAGACCGCGCCGACCGGCGGCACGCGCCAGCAGGTGACCGACTTCAAGACCTGGCTGCCCCAGAAGGACAACCGTCATCAGGCCCTGGAGTGGATCAAGTACTACCTGTTCCTGAAGAAGGATCATCCCCTGGGCGCCAAGCTTGGCGTGCCGCAGAAGATCAGCTACTTGCTGATCCCGATCCTCATCGTGCTGATGTTCTGGACGGGACTCTGCCTGTGGGGCGTGACCATGAACGTGCCCGTGTTCGCCGCGACGACGAACCTCGTGGGCGGTCTCATGTCCATGCGCATCATCCACTACTTCGGCATGTACGTGTTCATCATCTTCATGTTCATCCATATCTACCTGGCCAATGTCGAGGGCTTCGCCCCCACCAAGCTCATGTTCATCCACAAGGAGCATGGCGGCCTGGTGTACGACCCCGATCTGCACAACATCGTCGGGGAGGACGCCGACCTCCACTAAGGGTCGCGCACGTCGAAGTCGAAAGGGGCGGTCTCGCAAGGGGCCGCCCCTTTTTGTTGCGCGTCTCCCGTTGACGGGCCACGGGGTAATGCTCAGTCGCTCAGACAGTCCTCGCTTTGGAGAACAGGACATTGAGTCCTGTTCTCGTCGCTGCGGAACTCGCTTGGTGAGCACCACCCCGTGTCCCTTCGCGAGTTATACGCAATTGAGTGCACGTTAAGAGGAGACGCAGCCAAGATAGTTGCTTGACTGATCGCTTCAGTCCGTCAACAAGGGGAAGCAAATTTGCCGGGGTTGCGCTATGATTATCGGCAACTCTGTTCGCTTACCGACTGCAGGCGGAAAGGATCCGTTTCGTGCGGAATGTTCTGAAGATACTTAAGCGCGATCTTCTGCGTCTTTTGAAAACGCCGCAGGCGCTCGTGGTCGTGTTCGCCCTCATGGTGATTCCCTCGCTGTACACCTGGTACAACGTCATCGGGTTCTGGAACCCCTACGACAACACCGGCAACCTCACGGTCTGCGTGGTGAACCAGGATGCGGGCGGTTCCTCCGAGCTCACCGGCGAGCTGAACGTGGGGGAGCGCATCGTGGACCAGCTGCATGAGAACGACCAGTTGCACTGGGAATTCACCGACTACGACGCGGCCATGAACGAGCTGAAGAGCGGACGCGCCTACGCGGCCTATGTCATCCCCGAGCATTTCACCGCCGATCTGCTCACGCTGACCACCGGCGATTTCACGCAGCCCAAGATCGAGTACTACGTGAACGAGAAGTCGGGGCCGGTCGCCCCCAAGATCACCGACACGGGCGCCACCACGCTGGACGAGACCATCAACTCCACTTTCGTCGCCACGGTAAGCGACGTGGTGGTCAAGACCATCGACGAGAAGGTGAACGAGGGTCGCGAGAACACCAAGGAGATGCAGTCGAAGGCCGCGCAGAAGATATCGGAGGCCGTCGCCGCCACCGGCGAGGTGCGCCGCGTGCTCGCCGATTTGGGGGATGCGTCGAAGGCGGCCAAGGACAAGGCGGCCTCGGCCAAAGAGACGCTCTCCAAAGCGAGTGCCGGCATCGATGCGGCCGATGAGTCCTTAGGCCAGATGGGGGAGACCGCGACGGCCATGCAGAAGACCTTGAGCGACTTCTCCGCCTTCGCGCTGCCGGCCGTCACCGCCGGTCTCGACGACATTACCCAGGCGTCGAACGACGCCACTTCGGCCGCCGCGCGCCTCACCGCCGCCTTCGGCGAGGCCCAGGGCGGCATCCAGGCGGCCCTGGCCCAGGGGAGCGCCGCCGTGCAGGAGAGCGGCCAGCTGGCGTCCTCCGTGCGCGCGGCGGCGGGCTCCCTTCCCGCCGGCAGCAGCGAGCGCGCCGCCCTGGAGGCTCTGGCCGACTCCCTGGACGAGCGGACCCGGGCAGCCTCGACGGCCCTGGACGCGCTGACGGCTGCCAACGATCGCGCGCAGTCCTCGGCGGCCGCGCTCTCGGATGCGGCATCGGCCCTCGATGGCGCGGTGCGCCAGGCGACCAGTGGCGCGTCGGCCTATTCCACGACGTTGTTCGGCACCACGCTGCCCGCCGTGAACGATGCGCTGGACGCGCTGGCCGAAACTTCGTCGGCCCTTTCCGGGGCTCTTGAGACCCAGCGGCTCCTCGTGGCCCAGACCGGGCTCGTCATCGACCAGCTGGACGCCACCATGGACACGGCCGCCTCAACGGTGGCCGAGACCGACCGGCTCTTCGCCGGCCTGGAAAGCGAGCTGGGCATCGTCTACAACGACGTGCTCGCCTTCGGCACCTCCGACGCGCTTTCCCGGCTCGTGGGCGAGGGCGGTCTTGACGCCGACAAGATCGCGGCGTTCATGGCGTCGCCCACCGAGGTGGTCACCGAGCAGCTCTATCCGCTGAACGCCTACGGCAGCGCCATGGCACCTTTGTTCATGAACCTCACGTTCTGGATCGGCGCCTTCATGCTGCTCGTCATCATGCGCCAGGAGGCGGACGGCGAGGGCATCCCCGGCCTGACGTTGGCCCAGCGCTACTGGGGTCGGTATTTGTTCCTTGCGGCCATCGCCGTGATGCAGGCGGTCATCTGCTGTGTCGGGGTGCTCGCGCTCGGCGTGCAAACCGTCTCGGCGCCGGCGCTCATCTTCGCCGCGGCGCTGGCGTCGCTTGCCTACCTCTCCATCATCTACGCCTTCTCCGTCACGCTGCAGCATATCGGCAAGGGCATCTGCGTCGTTCTCGTGTTCGCCCAGATCCCCGGCGCCACGGGCCTGTATCCGATCGAGATGACCTCGCCGTTCTTCCAATCCATCTACCCGCTGTTCCCCTTCACCTACGGCATCGGGGCCATGCGCGAGGCCATCTGCGGCTTCTACGGCGGCCAGTACGTCTCCGACCTGCTCGTGCTCGCGCTGTTCCTCGTGCTGTTCATGGCGCTCGGGCTCCTCATCCGCCCGCTCATGGCGAACGTGAACCGCATGGTGGCCCGCCAGGTGCGCGACGGCGGCCTGTTCAACGGCGAGGACGTCGACATCCCCGTGCGCCCCTACCGCATCTCCCAGATCATGCGGGCGCTCTCCGACAAGGACACCTACGCCACGGCCCTGCAGCAGCGCTATGCGACGTTCAACCGCTGGTACCCGCGGCTCATGAAGGGCGCGCTCGTTTTGGGCGTGGCGGTGCCGGTGGTCCTTGCGGTCATCTTCGCCCTGACGCCGACCGAGAAGGTGTGGCTGCTCACGGGCTGGCTCATTTGGATCATCGTCATTTTCGTGGCGCTCGTGGTCATCGAGAGCCTGCGCTTCAGCTTCGAGCGGCAGCTGAAGCTAGAGAGCCTCTCCGACGCGAGCCTGATCGACCTGTACGGCGCCACGGCGGACGTGGAGCGGGCCGCCTGCATGGATGCGCGCGATGCGGGCTTCGGCGGTCGGGAGCACGAGAGTGACCGCGATGGCGCGCGCGATGGTGCGGAAGGGGAGGAGGCTCGTCATGAATAACGTCTGGCGCCTGTTCCGCTTCGATTTGGGCCGCTTGAAGGCCAACGTCATGTCCATCATCATCACGCTGGGCCTCGTTCTCGTGCCCTCGCTGTTCGCCTGGTACAACATCATCGCCTGCTGGAACGTCTTCGACAACACGGGCAACCTCACGGTGGCCGTGGCCAACACCGACGAGGGCTACCAGAGCGACCTCATCCCGCTGCGCATCAACATCGGCGACCAGGTGGTCTCCGCCCTGCGGGCCAACGACCAGATCGACTGGCACATCACCGACGAGGAGGACGCCATCGACGGCGCGAAGTCGGGGCGCTACTACGCCGCCGTGGTGATCCCGAAGAGCTTCAGCCGCGACATGCTCACCTTCTACACGGGCGACGCGGGCCACGCCGATATCGTCTACTACGCCAACGAGAAGAAGAGCGCCATCGCGCCGAAGATCACCGATCAGGGAGCCGACACGGTGTCCTACCAGGTGAATGCCGTGTTCGCTCAGACGCTCTCCGAGGTGTCGCTCTCGCTGGCCGAATCGATTTCCAGCTTCGCCGACGAGGACGACTGGGACGGCCGCATCGCGGTGGTGGCCGATCATGTGCGCGAGATGGCCGATGCCTTCGACGACGCGTCCGGGGTGCTTTCGCTCTACGGCTCGCTGGCTCGCTCCTGCGAGGATCTCTCGCGCCATTCGGCCGACCTGGCCACCCAGGCCTCCACGGCTCTGGACGAGACGCTGTCCGCCGCGACGGGGCGGGCCGACGCGGTGCCGGCCACGGTGGACGCTCTGAAGAGCTCGGCGGATACGCTCAAGAGCTCGCTGGCCGACAGCGCCGCCGCCTTCGGGGCGGTATCCGATTCCGTCGACGCGCTGTTCGATGCGGCCTCCAGCGACAGCCAGGGCATTGCCAAGGATCTGCGCGCCCAGGCCGATGCGCTTGCGTCCCATGCGACGGTGTACCGCCAGGTGGCCGACAGCTTGGAAGGCGCCGCTCCGTCGCTGCCCGAGAGCCTCCGGCCCCAAGTGACCGCCCTGGCCGGCCGTGCGAGAGCGGTGGCGTCCCAGGCGGATTCCATGGCCGCGAGCCTGCGGACAGCCGCCGATAAGCTGGAGGCGGGCGACACCGATCTTTCCGCCGAGCGCGATGCCGCCAAGGCCAAGGCGGCCGAGGCCGCCGCCTCCATCAATTCCATCAAGGACGATTACGAGGCGAATGTGGCGCCGGGGCTCGCCTCGCTGGCAGAGCAGGCCGCCTCCATGGCCGATGCGCTCTCCGGCGTTTCCGACGACCTGAAGGGCGTCGGCGGCGAGCTGTCCGCCTCGGCCACCTCGGCGGCCGATGTCATGGCCGGCACCGCCGACAAGATCGCCGAGACCACCGAGAAGCTCAAGGGCGTCTCCTCGGGGCTGCGGGAGATGGCCTCCGATATCGACGGCGCCATCGCCTCGGGCGACCGCGACGCCCTGCGCGCCGTGCTCGGCTCCGATGTTTCGGCCCTTTCGAAGGCGCTGGCGAGCCCGGTGGGCGTCGAGCGCATCGCGGTGTTCCCGGTGGAGAACTTCGGCAGCGCCATGGCGCCGCTCTACACGACGCTGGCCCTCTTCATCGGGTCGCTGCTCATTCTCGTGGTGTTCAAGCCGAAGGCGGGCCTCCGCATCCAGAAGGAGGCGGGGCTTGTGAATCCGAAGCCGCGGCAGCTGTTCTTCGGTCGCTTCGCCGTCATGGCCGTGGTCTCGCTGGCCCAGTCGACGGTCATGGCGCTGGGCAACCTGTTCTTCCTCGATGTGCAGGTGACCTCGCCATGGCTGTTCATGGTGTGTTTCTGGGGCGCGGGACTTGTGTTCACCTTCATCATCTACGCGCTGGTGGTGTCCTTCGCCAACCTCGGCAAGGCCATCGCCGTGCTTCTGCTCATCGTGCAGGTGACCGGCTGCGGCGGCTCGTTCCCGCTGCAGATCATGCCCGATTTCGTGCAGGCTCTCTCGCCGTGGCTTCCCGCCACCCACGTGGTGAACGCCATGCGAAGCGCCATGATGGGCACCTACGGCAACGACTTCTGGGTGCAGATGGGCACGCTCGCCCTGTTCCTCATCCCGGCGGCGCTTTTGGGCCTGGTGCTTCGCAAGCCCCTGGAGAAGTTCATGGAATGGTACGTGGAAAAGGTGGAGAGCTCGAAGCTCATCAGCTAGCGCGCGCTGCGCGACCGTATCCGACCCCCATCCCCCATGCTTCCCTTTTTGGCAGTGAATGCCACTTTGACCCCGAAATGGCAAGCCAAATGCCAGTTGAAGGGCGAAATGGTCGAAAAAACTCTGGTATGTTGCCGAAAAATCGACCATTTCGGGGTTGAAGTGGCATTTATCCCCGAAAATTGGAAAACGAGAATTGAGATGGTCTTGTTGAATGAAACTGGGACCTGGATGGGACGTCCTGCCAATGATAGGGCGGGGTTGGAAATAACGGCGAGCACACGAAGGGGCCACCCGACGTGCCGCCGATCAAAGAGAGGAAAGATAGGCGACATGGGCGAGCCATTGACCGATGAACAGATTGTCGAAGAGGAGAAGTTTCTCGCGGGTTTGCCGCGGGTGAACCTGGGGGCACTGTTTTTGGCACCCGTGTGGGGGCCCGCCCATGGGATGTGGGCGGCGTTCCTCTTCTTCGTCGCGTGGCTGTTCGCGGACAACGTGATTTACGCGGCTACGGTGGAGCCGACAGCGATGAACGTGGTGCTGGCCATTCTCATGGCCGCGGGGCTGGTGGGCGCAACCGTGGTGTTCGCCATCGTGGCGCAGCCTTTCGCGGCGCATCGGGCCGAGAACATGGGGGTGAGTCGCGAGACCTACCTGCGGCGGCAGCGCATCTGGGCCGTTGTTGGCGCGATCATCGCCGTGGCCATCGTGGCGTTTGCCACCTGGTACAACTTGGATCTGCGCCCGACGCTGGATACCTGGGCCTAAGGAGAAGGCATGGAAGCGAGCGAGCGCACGGCGGCGGTGTTCTTCGTCGGGAACCGACTCATGCTGGACGATGGCGTGGGGCCGGCGGCCTACGACGAGATACTTGCCGGCTATGACATCCCCGAGAACGTGACGCTGGTGGACGTCGGCTGCATGTCGCTGGACATGCTGCCCTACGTGGAACGCTACGATGTCATCCTCACGGTGGACGCCGTGGACGGCACGGGCGACGCGCCGGGCACCGTGTACCGGTTCGAGCCGGATGCCATGGCGCGCCATTCCGGCCCCGAGGCGTCGCTGCACGATTTGAAGCTCGTCGACCTGTTCGACGCCGCATCGCTCATGGGCTACGAGGCCGAGGGCTTCTGCCTGGGTATGCAGGTGGGCAACCCCTCCCCGGAGCAGTTTGTCGTGGGCCTCACCCCCGAATGCTCCGCCGCGCTGCCTTTGCTGGTTGAAACCGTCGTGGCCGAGCTGCACCGCCGCGGGTTCCCTCTGCGAAAGAAATAAGAAGAAGCGACCGAAGTCGCTTTCTGCGAAGGAGCTCTCGCCGGAAGATCCCGTAGGGGCTGGCCTTGGCCAGCCCTTCCAACCGGAATGAAGCCTCCTGCTGCGAAGGGGCGACCGAGGTCGCCCCCTACGGGTTCGATACTGAGTGGTTCCCGCCCTCTGCGCGTCGCTTTTACTGACGCATATCCACGTAGCCCAGGGCCAGGTCGGATTCGTCGAAGCTGGCATAGGTGCCATCTCCGGACAGGTTCAGCAGCAGCTTGTCCAGCTCATCGGCGGGCACGATCCAGGCGAGCTGCACCGTGGCTGCCTCGCCGGGCGTGGCGCCCACGGCGTGCAGGGCGCTCATCTCTTCAGCGCTGGCATCAAGCTTGAACTCTGCAGTCTCGGTCTCCTCGCTGGCGCCCCTCGCCCGGGCGATCTCCTCGGACCAGGCGCGGAGGGTCCCGTCGCTGCCGGGGGTGACCTCGGTGCCCGTGGGAGTAAGGCGCGCGGCCTCGGCGATGCGGGTCAGCTCGTCGGAGGTGAGCGAGTCGGTCCACAGCCACAGGACGCGCTGCTCGTCGGGGAAGACGAGGTACATGTCTAGGGTATGATCACCCTGGACGATGCCCGGCTTCTCGAAGACGACGCCCTCGGCACCGTTCACAGACACCGGGGTCGCTCCGGTCGTGAACGACACGGGCAGAGGCTCGCTGGAATCCAGGTAAAACAGGAAGGCGGAGAACCCCTTCTCGTGGTCGGCCCAGTCGTATTTGGCGAGGTGGTCGTCGCGGTCGAAGGCGGCCGCCCCCTCGGGCAGGTTCGCGAACTCCAGGCGGTAGTCGGCCACGGGACCCGTCGCCGGTGCGGCGACCTCGCCGGCATCCACGGCCATCAAAGTCTGGTAGTCGCCGGACTGCTGCAGGCTGATGAGCCCCAGGACGTCGGCGGCGTAGGCGGTGCCGCCCACGCCCAGGCACACGGCGCAGGCCACGGCGGCCGCCCGGGCCCAGCGCGGCACGAGCACCGGCGCCAGGCGATGGCGGCTCGTAGAGGGCGCGGCACTGCGGGCGGCGGCCTCCTGGGCGATGGCGGCGAAGGCTTCATCCATGGCCGCCTCGGCCTCAGGGGTCGGGCGTGCATTGTCCATGATGGCGCGGATGCGGCGCTCCAGGTTGTCGTTGTTCATGGCGGCTCCTCTCATCGTGCCACGAATTCGGAAGGCGTGTGTAGCGCCCGCGCAGCAGGTAGGCGGCCGCGAAGCTGCTTCGCTTTCGCACGGTGGCATCGAAGGGTCGTAGGTGAAAAGGGATTGCGGTTCGGAGGAGGCGTCCTCGTCGGCTTCCGGGGTGATGGATCGCGAGAAGGGCCCTCCGCGCTCAGGCGGGGTTGGCGGCCTGCATGAGGGGCGCGTCGGTCTCGGCGAGAGCCCTCGGACGGTAGCCCCGCTCGGATATTCGCCGCGGGCCGTCCGGCTCTTCATCCGCTGCGACGCCGCGAGGGTCGCAGCCCAAGGCGCGCGCGATGCGCTTGCGGCCGCGGGAGAGCCGCTGGCGCACGTTCTCGGCGGTCGTGTCCAAAAGCTCGGCGATCTCGGCGGTGCTGTAGCCCTCCCCGTAGTACAGGGTGATGGCCAGCGCGCAGCCCTCGCCGGCAGCGGCGACAAGGGCGCGGAAGGAGGCGTCGGCGTCGCTTGCGGCTGCAGCTCGGGTGGTCTCGTCGCTGCTCCCCGCCTGGCGCACGAGACGCGCCAGCGTAGCACGGTGCAAGGTTTCAGGGGTCATGGGTGCTCGCTTTCTCTGCTCAGGAAAACAAGATATCCTGTTCGCCCTTTAGATGCGAGCGCCCCCGCCCAATGTGACAGACCTTACGGAAACTTAAGAGCCCTCATCCCCATTGGATCGACTGCGTCCCGTAGGGGCTGACCAAGGTCGGCCCTCTCGACCGGAACGACGTTCCCAGTTGGGAGGGGCGACCAAGGCCGCCCCCCTACGGGGGTGAGACGGCGACTATCCGCTATGGAAGCGGGAAGGGTCCTATCCCCAAAGCCCGCGGGTGGGGCACAGATCGCCGACGATGCAGTCGGCGCAGCGCGGGCTGCGGGCGCGGCAAAACTCGCGGCCGAAGTGCACCCACTGGTGGTTGATGAACAGCCACTGCTCGCGCGGGTACACTTTCAAGAGGATGTCCTCAACCTTCTGCGGCGTGTCCGCCGAGGGGCCGGCCAGTTTCAGCCGGTGCGCGATGCGGAAGACGTGGGTGTCCACGGCGATGCCCTGCGGATCCTTGAAGGCCTCGCACATGACGCAGTTGGCGGTCTTGCGGCCCACGCCGGGCAGCTTTTGCAGCAGATCCACGTCGGCGGGCACCTCGCCGCCGAAATCCGCCGTCACCATTTGGGCGAGCGCCACGAGGTTCTTCGCCTTGCTCCGGAAGAACCCCAGCGAGTGGATGATCTCCGCCACTTCGTCGGGCGAGGCGGCCGCCATGGCCGCCGGGGTGGGGAAGGCCGCGAACAGGCGTGGTGTTACCTTGTTCACGGCGGCGTCGGTGCACTGGGCCGACAGCACCACGGCCACGGTGAGCTCGAAGGGCGTGCGATAGTCGAGCGACGCCTTCCCAGGGCCGTAATGCTCGAACATGCGCTCCTCGATGGCCGCCGCCCGCTCCCGCTTGCTCGCCAGGGATTCCCGTGCCATGCTGCCTCCTTACCTTTTGCGCCGGCCTGCGTCGGCGCTGCGTTGTTTTTGCTATTGTCGCACAGCGCGGGCTCCTTCTCGGGGAATACTTAGGGGAATCGCGGCGGGACGGTTTACTTCTTTGCTACTATTGGGGCCCTCCTGCGTCGCTACACGCCCCAGTGCGCTACACTGTGCGAGGCGCTCATCCCGGGCGCCGACCGCCCGCTCGGGCGGCTTTTGCCGTTTGCCTTGCAGAAAAGAGACCGCTGTGCTCATCGATTCGCTCGCCTTCACCTTGGAGAAGTCTGGCTGCTTGGATACGTTCTGGGGAAAGCTCGACGCCGGCGAAGACGCCACCTTGGGCGTGGCCGCCTCGGCGCGGCCCTTCCTCGTGGCGGCCCGCTTCGCCGCCTCGCCCCAGCCCACGCTCGTCGTCGTGGCCGGCGAGGACGCCGCCGTCGCTTTCGCTCGCAACGTGGCCGCCTATGTGGGGGAGGAGCGCGTGCTGCGCTTCCCGGAGCGTGCCGATGTCCCCTTCGACCCGAAGCCGGCCGACCGTCGCGTCATCGCCCAGCGCATGGAGGCCGCTTGGGCGCTCAAGAGCGGCCGCGAAGTCGTGGTGGTGGCGAGCGCTCGGGCGCTTCTGCGTCTGTTGCCGCCGGTGGAAGCGAACGCCGCGCGGCCGATCGCGCTTACGGCTGGCGAGGAGCTTGAGGATATGGGCGTCGAGGGCGTCGAGGAGCTGGGAGACCTGCCCCGCGCCCTGGAAGCCGCCGGCTACGCCAACACCGGCGAGCTGGACGGCCCGGGCACCTTCGCCGTGCGCGGCGGCACCGTGGACGTGTTCCCCGGCAACCTGTCCTATCCGGTGCGCCTCGACTTCTTCGGCGACGAGCTGGACGAGATCCGCCGCATCGTGCCAGCCACGGGCCAGACCATCTCCTCGCTGTCCTCTGTGGAGATCTACCCCGTCTCGGAATTTCCCACCTCCGCCCGTGCGCTGGCCGACGCGCGCCGCGCCCTGGAGAAGCCGGCGCTCACCAACCCGGCTCTGCGCGACGTGCTGGAGAAGCTCGAAGGGGGGCTTCGCTTCGACGGCGCCGATGTGGTGCTGCCGTTTCTGTACAAGAAACCGGTGACGCTGGGCGCCTATGCGGGGCCGGGCACGTGCGCGGCCCTCATCGAGCCGCGCTCGCTCTTCGATGACGCGGCCCATGCCGCGGAGGACATCGCCGAGCGCGCCCGGGGTACCAACATCGCGCTCGCGGGCCTGTTCGCCGAGCCGGCGGCGTTGGACTTCGGGGGCGAGGTGCGGGCCACTTATGTCTCCATCATGCGGGTCGGCGGCGCGCTGGACGACGAGCTGCCGGTGAAGCGCGTCGATGTGGCCGGGATGCCCGACAAAATATTCGGCAAGCTGAAGAGCCTCGCCGCCGACCGCTACACCATCGTCTTCTCGGCTCCGAACTTGCGCGCCCGCGAGACCATGCGCCACGCCTTCGTCGATCACGGTATTCCCATCCAGATTGTGCAACCGGAAAATTTGGACGATGGCGAGTCGCAACCCGAAAGCACAGAGGCCGACACCCCGGCCCAGGCCAAACGCCGCCTGCGGCGGGGGGTCGTCAACATCGTGGACAACGACATCCCGCTCGGCATGATTATCCCGAAGGCGCATCTCGCGCTGGTGTCGGCCGCCGACACCCAGGGTTCGCGCGCCGCCAGCCGCCGCGTGCGCTCCCGCGTGGATGCCACCGAGGTCACCTTTCCGTTCAAGCCCGGCGACTACGTGGTGCACGCGGCCCACGGCATCGCTTTTTTCCGCGATCTGGTGCGCCGCGAGGTGGACGGCACCGAGCGCGACTACCTGCAGCTGGAATACGCCGAGGGCGACAAGCTGTTCGTCCCCGTGGAGCAGCTCGACCGCGTGACCCGTTACGTGGGGCCGGAAGGCGGCAGCCCCCGTCTTACCCGCCTGAACACGAGCGACTGGGCTCGGGCCATGAACCGCGCCCGCAAGGCCACCAAGAAGCTCGCCTTCGACCTCGTGGACGTGTACGCCCGCCGCGCCGCCACCCAGGGCTTCCGCTTCTCGCCGGACACCCCCTGGCAGCGCGAGATGGAGGAGGCCTTCCCCTACACCGAGACCCGCGACCAGCTCGCCGCCATCGCCGATGTGAAGCACGACATGGAATCGCCGCGACCGATGGACCGTCTCATCTGCGGAGACGTCGGCTTCGGCAAGACCGAGGTGGCCCTGCGCGCCGCCTTCAAGGCCACTCAGGACGGCAAGCAGGTGATGGTGCTCTGTCCGACCACCATTCTGGCCCAGCAGCACTACACCTCCTTCAAAGACCGCTTCGACCCCTTCGACGTCACCGTGGAAGTGCTCTCGCGCTTCCGCACGCCCGAGCAGCAGAAAGCAGCGCTGGAGGGCTTCGCCAAAGGCGACGTGCAGGTGCTCGTGGGCACGCACCGGCTGCTCTCGCGCGATGTGAACCCGCACGATCTGGGACTGGTCATCATCGACGAGGAGCAGCGCTTTGGCGTGCAGCACAAAGAGCAGCTGAAGAACTTGCGCGAGTCCATCGACGTGCTGACGTTGTCGGCCACCCCCATCCCGCGCACCATGCAGATGTCGCTGTCGGGGGTGCGCGATATGTCGCTCATCCTAACGCCGCCCGACGAGCGGCGCCCCGTAGAGGTGCACGTGGGGGAGTGGGATCCCGACGTCGTATCGGCCGCCATCCGCTACGAGTTGGCGCGGGGCGGCCAGGTGTACTACGTGTCCAACCGCGTGCGCTCCATCGACGAGGCCGTGGACCGCGTGCATGCCGCCGCCGGGGAGGCGCGGGTCGGCGTGGCCCACGGGCAGATGACCAAGGAGGAGCTGGAGCAGGTGATGGAGGAGTTCGCCGCCGGCGAGCTGGACGTGCTCGTGGCCACCACCATCATCGAGAGCGGCATCGACAACCCCCACACCAACACGCTCATCATCGAGGACGCCCAGCGTCTGGGCCTCGCCCAGATGTACCAGCTGAAGGGCCGCGTGGGCCGCTCGTCCACCCAGGCCTACGCCTACTTCATGTTCCCCGAGAACGTGCCTTTGACCGAGGAGGCCGCCGCGCGCCTCACCGCCATCAACGAGCACCAGGATCTGGGCAGCGGCATGCGCATCGCCATGCGCGATCTGGAGATCCGCGGCGCCGGTTCTATGCTGGGCGCCGAGCAGTCCGGCAATATGTCAGCCGTGGGCTTCGACCTGTTCGCCCAGATGCTCAACCAGGCCGTGAACGAGACCCGCGAGGGCGTGGGCGCCTCAGGCGAGCTGCCGCCGGCGCTTTCCGACATCACCGTGAACATCCCCGGTCACGCCTACCTGCCCGAGGAGTACATTCCCGACGCCGACGCCCGGGTGCTGTGGTACCGCAAGCTGGCTTCGGCCTCCACGGTGGAGGAGGTGGCCGCCCTCCGCGAGGATATGCTCGCGGAGGCCCCCGAGATGCCCGAGGCGGCGGCCAACCTCTTCGAGCGCGCATGGCTGAAGGCCTTCGCCAACGAGCACGGGGTCAAGCTCATCTCCGTGGCGGCGGGCAAGCTCATCGTGGAGCCCATCGACATCCCCGCTGCTGCCATGAAGCCCCTGCGCCGCGCGGCCGGCCGCTACCAGACGGACAAGCGCAAACTGACGCTGCCTTTGCGCTACTTCTCGGAGGAGGAACGCGACAACCTGCTTCCGGCTATCGTGCACTTCCTGGAGAAACTCTTCGGCGAGACCGACGCCGAAGAGGGGGCTCCTTTCGCGGAGATGGAGGGCGGCGCTTCCGGCTCTGCCTCCGATCCTGCCTCTTCTGTCCCCCGGGGTATCGCAACAGATCCCGCTGCGGGCGTTTCCAAAAATGCTCGGACAGGCTCTGCTAAGGCTGTTTCGCAAAATGCCCCGACCGATTCCCGCAGGGGCGGACCGAGGTCCGCCCTGGGCCAGGACCCGGCCAAGGGCTCAGCGTCAGCCGCTCCCGCTCCCACTCGCCCCACGGGGCGCAGCGAACGGCGCGCCAACAACCTCGCCAAGGGCGATGCCGCCCGCGAGCGTTTGGCCGCCAAGCGCGCCGCCCGTGCCGCCAAGCGCGAAGAGGGGCGATAGCCGCGCCGCCCGCGCCGCCAAGTGCCGAGGGCGGCAGTAGGGAGGTCGCTTTGCCCGCAGCGGTCGAAGGTGCGTCCTCTCTGGCTCCTTGTGCATGGGATGGTGTATGCTGCCTCTGCGGCAACGGATTTCGATGGATTGCACGGAGGTGAGACGGCGGTGAACGCTTCTAAGGTCTTCTGGCGAGGGGTGGTATGTGCCCTGGCGGGTGCGACGCTGTGGGGATTCTCAGGAGCCTGTATCCAGTTTCTCGCGGAGAGTTACGGGGTAAGCTCCGCCTTCATCTCCGCCGTACGTGCCGGCGTGGCGGCCCTGCTGTTCGCCGTCTTCGTATTCGTTACGCGTCGCGAGGCTCTGCTCTCGCTGCTGGGGAGCCCCGCCGCCCGTCCGACGCTCGTTCTGTTCGGCGTGGGGCTGTACCTCTCGCAGATCACCTATGCGGTGTCGGTGGCCCTCACCAACGCCGGCACGGCCACGGTGCTCCAGGCCACCTGCACGGTGTTCGTCATGCTTATCACCTGCGCCCGAGCGCGCCGTCTGCCGCGCGTCGCCGACTTTGTCGGGCTGATGTGCGCGATGGCCGCCGCGACGCTCATCGCCACCCAGGGAGACTGGGGCGTCATCGTGCTGCCAGTGGCGGGCTTGGCTTGGGGCATTGCCAACGCCTTGTCCGAGACGCTCTACATCATGGCACCCCAACGGCTCTATGGCCGGTGGGATCGCCCCACCATCATCGCCTGCGGCATGGTCATCGGCGGTATTGTCGCCGTTCTCGTGTGGCTTATCGGCGAGGCGGTCGTTTCGCTGCTCGCTCCGTCGGTCGGCCTCGGGCCTGCTTTCGCTTCTCCAGGGTCTGATACCGCTCTTTCGACCACCATCCAGGCCTCTTCTGGCTCCGGCGCAGGAGTGTCGTTTGCCGACAGCGCCCCCGGCGCCCCAAGTTCCGTGCTCGCCGACATCTTCGGCATCGGCGGCAGCCTCGTTCCCGTCATGGACGCTGCGGGTTGGCTCGCCCTGGTCGGCGGCGTGGGCGTGCTCGGCACGTTCGCCGCCTTTGGGCTGTTCCTCTACGGCGTGTCGCTCGTGGGCTCGGTGAGGGGGAGCCTTCTGGGCGTGGCCGAGCCGGCCGGCGCCATGATCATCGCCGCGATGTGGCTGCACACCCCGTTTTCCGCCGCCGATTGGGCCGGCCTCGTCCTCATGGCTGCCATGATCGTCCTCGTGTCTCTCTCGGGCCGATCCGTCGACCGCCGCACCGACACCCCTTAGCCCGCCGCACCGACACCCCCTTAGCCTGCTGCGCTGATGCCCCTTAGCCCGCCGCGCTGCTTCGGGTTGCCGCGCCTGCTAATCGCGCCTCAATCGCGCTGCCGCCGGTTGCGCTCGCGGCCGCACGACACTTTTTCTCCGAACTTTTGACAAAAACCCAAGAAATGAGTCCTCCTTGCGCGGGAATTCGCTTTTGTCCCTAGGGACTGCAGCAAACACGATACGTTAGTTTATGAAAAACGCAATAGAAAATACGTATTGCTACTCAACAAATTTAATAATAGCAACACGTCCTCCAAAAGACTCATTTCTCGGCTTTTTGGCAAATAAAGAGAAAAATCGTGTCGCAGGGGGGTTCCTGGCCTACTCAAAGACTGCCCTACCTCCCGAGGCGCAGAAGCTCCTTATGAAGTGCCGCCTGCTTGAGTCGGAAGCCCCGCGCGCGGCAGCGTTGGTATTTGCCCATGCCGCGATAGATGGCCTTGACGACTTTGTCCAGCTCGCTGATACGGCGAAACTGATCATTGGTAACGACAATGACCTCGCACCCCGCGGCCTGAAGAAGCGTTCGCCGTCGCGCATCCTGGGCCAGTTTCTCCGGGTTGCTGTGGAACTCGTCGCTGTCGTACTCGACGCCGATGTTCAGTCCTGGCCAGCCTATATCGGTCCAACGCAAGTCCTCCCTCCAGGCGACGCCCGTCAACTTGCTCACGTCGATCGATTTGTTCAGTATCGGCTTCGGAAGTCCTGCTCCGCCGCGACTCATCGGAAGGGAGAGGTACAAGGCAAGCGCGGTCTCCCTGATAGAATTGGAGTGCTCGCAGACGAAGTCAAGGTTGCGAAGGGCGCGGGCGGCGTGGCGCTCGTGCTGGCATCGCCTCAGGTAGCTCCTGATCTTGACGACGCTGGAAACGGGCGGAATCCCGTAGATAACGTGCTCGTCGCTTACGCGAATGTAGGTTCCGCAAAGTTCGAAGCCCACGGCGATGGCCTCGATGTCAGATGCGGAGTGGTGGATTTGGAGGAAGACGGCCTCGGGCGAGGAAACGCACAGCTCGGCATCGTGGTGGAAGAACGAGCCTCGGGCAAGCGCGGACGATTTGACGTGGCAGATGACATCGGGGTGCTTGCGTCGATCCTCGCGACGGGAAACGATGCAGTGCACCGGCTGGTTGCGGCATCCCAGCAGCTTTTGCGCGGCATCGATTTGGCTGACGGTGGGAGGGGAGAACCGGTTCGGCATTGCCCGTAGGTTTGTTCGGGGCGGAAATGCCCGCTGAGAGCGTTCGTTGCGGATGTGTCTGAGGGCGCTGCGCCCAGATATGAGCATTGCCATGGTGTCCTCCTCGGTCTGTGGGGCGGACTGTACCAATGAGGTGTCGCAAAAAAGTCGCAGCAAAGTCGCGTTTCTTAAGAATGAGCATATTCGACCTGGGCTTTTGTGCAGCGTCGTCGCAAAATGAACATAAAAGCGCTTCTTTGCGCCAGGGAAACAGAATCTTCGCATGAGCCGCGAGGTGGCCAGGCGGTGCCATAATGAAGGGGCCGCAGAAGCGGAAAGCGAAAAGCAAAGCACGGAAAGCAAAAGCGAAATGTCGAATGAATCGGAGGAGCGAACAATGGAGAAATTGCCTCCCGTGGAAAAGGTGTACGAGGCGTGGACGGCGTTGGCCGACGATCGTTACGATTTGAGTCCGGAGGCGCTTGTCGTGCGGTCGTCGGACGGATCGAAGGAGTATCGGGTGACGTGGGACGACGGGGGTCGATATCGCTCCAACGACAACGCGACGTTCTGGCAGGGCTACGCGGGATACCCTGTCATCATGGCGCTCATGCTGCAAGGGCGCGTGCCTTTCAACGGGGAGGTGGCGGCCTGGTTCAAGGGCATTCCGTGGAAGGCGCTCAACGACGCCCATAAGCGCGACTATGCTGCCGCGCTGACCGAGGCCTTCGAGCGCGCGGGCCTCGACATGCCCCGGCAGCTACAGGCCGAGGAGGCTGCCGCCGAGGCGATGGAGGCCCTGCGGGAGCTGCCTGTTAGCGTGGGGAGGCCGGCGAGGAAATAGCAGACAGGGCGGTGGCCGCTCGAAGAGGCGCTTTCGTCCGGCGCAGCGCCGGCGCTAGGGGACGCCTCCGTCGGACGCTGGCGCCATGGGGCGCCTTCAGCCGGCGCCTGTGCTGGGAGGCGCTTGCGCCGCATATGGACGGCGCCTCCGACGCGCGCTCCCAGGAAAGGAGGGTCACGACGATGGCGGTTCCGTGCGAGCGAGGCCGGGCTATTTCGTCCGGGAGCGCTTCACGCGGGCGCGGGCGAGGGCTGCGGCGCCGCCTGAGACGATGGCCAGGGCCCCCACGGCCAATAGCGCATCGGTGGCCGCGTCGCCGGTCTGCGGAACGCCGCGGTAGGCGGTCGAGCTACGGTGGTAACCATGCGTGCCGGACGTCGTGCTGGGTTTGGCTGTCGGCTTCGAGGCGTCATCTTTGCCTGAGTCCTTCGTCCCGTTGTCGTCGGTCTGGTCGTCGGCTGCGGTGCTGCCATCCGCCTTGCCCCCAGCATTCGCGTCGGCGCTTCCGCTCAGCTGCCCATTGTCTCCCGTTCCCGTCTGTCCGCCACCCGGGTTGCCCTCGCCGCCCTCGTTGCCCGATGGCGTGCTCGGGGCGTTCAGCTCCTCCACGGTGGCGCCGGGAGCGGCCATTGCTGCCGCCCGGGCTGCGTCGGCATCGCCGTAGTAGACGGTCTTGGCCCCATCGTGCACGGCCGCGCGGGCGTCGTGCTTGGCCGTTGAGGCAGGCACGACGGAGAAGGGGGTCGTCGTGCGAGTGTCGGCGGGGACGAACTCGGCGTAGGAATCGGCCACATAGGGCGCAACGTCCTGGTTGTAGCTGCCGCCCTTAAGCGCGAGCGACCCCGTGCCGCTCACGGTGGCCAAAGGCTCGGGTTTGCCGTCGGCTCCCTCGGCGGTCGCCACGTCGCCCTGTCCGGTTACCGTCAGGGCTCCATCCTGAAGGGACAGACCGCCGTCCGTGGCGAAGAAGAGGTTGAAGCTGGTCAGATCCAGCGTGAGCTCGCGCCCGTCGGAAACGGAGAGGGTTGGCTGGTCGCTCACGCTGCTGACGAGCTTGATGGTGCTGTGGTCAGGGGCCGTTTCGAAGGCGCCTTCCAGCGTGGCATAGCGCGTCGCTCCGGCCTGGGCCACCCAGGCGCTCCCGTTGTCGCGCACGGTGAAATCGCTCGGCGTGTTGTTGTAGGCGTAGGGACCCTTCAGGGGAGCCGTGATGGCATTGAGCGGGGTGGTGCTCACGTTGTTCTCCACGAGGATGCCCTCGGGCACGGTGGAGGGCAGCGACGAGATGTCGGCGTTCTGCAGGTTGCCCACGATGCCCCCGGCGAAGTTCGAGCTGGCGATGGACGCGGCCGTATTGGCATTCCCGCTTACAGTGCCCGCGTTGTAGAACGTGCCGACGATGCCGCCGGCGCAGCTGCCGCCTTGCACGGAGGCGCTGTTGGCGCAGCCGGTTACCGTGATGGGCGCGCTGGCGGCGTAGGCGGGCGCGGCACCGTCGTAGCGGGCCCATCCCACGATGCCCCCAATGCCGTAGGCACCGGCGTTGCTTGTGGAAACCGCCCCGGAATTGGTGCAACCGCTCACGGCGCCGTAATTCTTCTGCTCGCCGACGATGCCGCCGACGGAGTAGCTCGTGCCGTTAATGGCGCCGCTGTTCTCGCAATTCGACACGAAGGCTGCGCTGAGGCCGGCGATACCGCCGATGCAGTCGGTGCCGGAAATGCTTCCGCTGTTGCGGCATCCGGTGATGGCCATGCGGCCGGTGGGGGTGGTGTAGTAGGCGGCGCCTACGATCCCGCCGGCGTTGCCCACGCCATCCGCGGCGGCGACCGAAGCGCTGTTCTCGCAGTTCTCGATGGTTCCGGACAGTGTCATGCGCCCCGCGATGCCGCCCACGCCCGCCTTGCCTGCAACGGATCCGGAGACGCTTACGCCGGATGCGGTGGCATCGTTCGCCATCATGCCGCAGAGGATGCCCGCCAGCTCGCTTTGGGGCACGGTGACTTCCGCATCGGCCACGGTGAGGTTCTTCACGGTGGCCCCGTCCAGAATGCCGAAGAGGCCGATGGCGAAGTCGGCGCCCTGGGTTGAAGCGATCTTCAGACCGCTGATGACGTGGCCCGCGCCGTCGAAGGTGCCGGCGAAAGGCGTGCTGCCCTCGGCGATACCGCTGCTCTTGCGCGTGCCGACGCCGATGGGCGTCCGTTCGGCGCTCTCAAGATCTATGTCGGCGCCGAGGGCCACGTATTTGCCGTCGTAGTCGTCGCCTGCGTTCACGGCATCGCGGAAGGCCGCTAGCTGGCTCGCATTCGCGATAAGGTAGGGGTCGGCCTCGGTGCCCGCGCCCGAGGCGAAGACAGCGCTGTCCGCGGCCCAGGCCGGGGACGCCCAGCAGAGGGCGGCGAGAAGGGCGAACGCGGCAACGGCCCAGCGGAGGGACACCGACGAGTGCGGAAAGAAGCGGGCGGTGAAGGCGTGTACGGAACGGTGCGGGGCCATGGTGGTTTCCTCTCTTACGGCGTCGTGCGGGCATGCGAAAAGGGACATGGCAGGCGCATCCCTCGAGGATGGCCGTGCGAAGCCCCTGCAGCGACGCTTTCAGTCTAGGCGCGCCCCGGCCTCGCCTTCGGGTTGCCGTCCAACCGATACGGCTCCACCGCCGAACTGTCACGGAGCGTCACGGCACCGTTGCGCTGCGGACACGAGCCCTGCACCGAACCGTCGCCGAGCCGGATGTGGTCAATGAATGATGGGTCTGCCCCCGTGCTATACTGGCGCTATTACCTGAAACGACCCCGAGGACTGAAGGAAACCCATGACCACGACCAAGCCCGTGCGCGTCCGCTTCGCGCCTTCTCCCACCGGCAAGCTGCACATCGGCGGCGCCCGCACCGCCATCTACAACTGGGCCTTCGCCCGTGCTACCGGCGGCACCTTCGTCCTGCGCATCGAGGACACCGACCCGGAGCGCTCCACCGAGGAGAACACCCAGATCATCCTGCGGGCCCTCCGCTGGATGGGACTCGATTGGGACGAGGGCCCCGAGGTGGGCGGCCCCTGCGGCCCCTACTTCCAAACCCAGCGCACCGCCACCTACGAGGCGGCGCTGCAGAAGCTCATCGACGCCGGCGCCGCCTACCCGTGCTTCTGCACCAAGGAGGAGCTGGACGCCAAGCGCGAGGCCGCCGAGAAGGCCGAGGGAGGTTACGCGGGCTACGATCGCACCTGTCGCGCCATTCCAGCCGACGAGGCCGCCGCGCGCGTCGCGGCCGGCGAGCCCCATGTCTGGCGCCTGAAAGTGCCCGACGACCACGGTCCGGTCACGTTCAAGGATGCCGTCTACGGCGACATGAGCTTCCCCATCGATGTGATGGACGACATGATCCTGCGCCGCACCGACGGCACGTTCACCTACAACTTCGCCGTGGTCTGCGACGACGTGAACATGGCCATCACCCACGTCATCCGCGGCGACGACCACCTCTCTAACACTCCGCGCCAGGTGCTCATCTACGAGGCGCTGGGCGCCGAGGTGCCGCTGTTCGCGCACCTGTCCATGATCCTCGGCGCCGACGGCAAGAAGCTCTCGAAGCGCCACGGCGCCACCAATGTGGAGGAGTACCGCGACCGCGGGTATCTGCCCGACGCGCTCGTGAACTTCCTCGCGCTCCTTGGCTGGTCGCTCGACGGCGAGACCACCATCATCCCGCCGGCCGAGCTCTGCCGCACCTTCTCGCTCGACCGCATCACGAAGAAGCACTCCGTCTTCGACGAGAAGAAGCTCGACTGGATGAACGGCGTCTATATCCGCGAGATGGGCGCTGCCGCCTGGGTCGACGCCGCCAAGCCCTGGCTCGCCCAGACCAACTTGGACGGCTCGAACGTGCCCGACGGCATCACTATCGCGCCCACGCCCACCAAGGAGGAGGCGGAGGCGGCCGCCCGCGAGTTACGCCTTCCCGGAGCCGACGTGGACGCCGACACCTGGGAGGCGTGCCTGGCCGACGTGGACGACGATCGCGAGTTCTACGAGGCCATGTACCCGCTCGTGGCCGAGCGGCTGGCGCATTTGGACGAGATCCCCGCCAAGCTGGCGTTTCTGTTCTGGGGCGACTCGGTGGTGCTCGACGAGAAGAGCGTCCAGAAGGTGCTGCTGAAGGAGGGCGCGCGGGCCGACGAGGCGCTCGCCATTTGTCGGGCCATCCTCGCCGACGACGACAACCCGTGGGACGCCGAGGCGCTCGAGGAGCTCTGCCGCGCCGCCGGTGAGGAGGCCGGGCTCAAGCCGAAGCTTCTGTTCCAGCCCTTGCGCGTGGCCGTGTGCGGCAACATGGTGTCGCCGCCTTTGTTCGAGGCCATGATGCTGATGGATCCCGCCGACATCGTCGCCCGCATCGACGGCGTCACCGAAACCGTGTTCAGCGAGCGCGCCAACTAGCGGCCGCGTCAACCAGAAAGGTCGAAGACCATGGACGAGAACAGCAACATCCCAAGCGCTTCCGGCGCGGAGCCTCAGCAGCCGGCGCCGGAGCCGGCGCCAAGCGCCGTGCCCGAGAACCCCTTCGCTGCCTTCGGAGCGCCCGGTCCCGGCTCTCAGCCTGCGCCCGCGGCGCCCTCCGATGCTGTGCAGCCGGCGCCTGCCGCAGCCGCTCCGGCTCCTGAAATAGCGCAACACGCGCCCACGGCGCCGACGCAGCCCTACTACGACGCCACGGCGGCACAGGCCGCCCAGCAGCCCTACGCCCCCTACGGACAGTCCGCCGGCGCTGGGCAGTCGTATGCCTACACTCAAGCTACGGCCCAGCAGCCGACCTACGCGCCCTATGACGGCGCCGGCTACGGCTCCTACGGCGCGGGCAGCCAGCCGCCGGTGCCCCCGGCGCCCGCACAGAACATCTATCCGGGCTACGAGCCGCCCAACCCCAACCAGAAGCGGCGCTGGCCGTGGTTTCTGCTGGGCCTGGCCGTGGGACTCGTCGTCGGCATGGGCGGTTGCGCCAGCTGCGTGGGGATCATGGCCCTGGCCGACTACGATAGCAGCTACGACAGCTACAACAGCTACGATGACGGCTACGACTACAACTACGATTACGACTTCGGCGACACCGATATGTGGGCTCCGGAGGACAGCTACGGCACCGACGAGGACGCCTCGCCCTACGGCACCTTCACCTTGGACGAGATCGCCTCGGTGTTCGAGGCCGACGGCATCTCCCAGGGCGAACCGGGGGAGGGTGACGTCTGCACCAAGGGCTTTTACACCGTAGGGCCCGCCGGCCAGATTCCCGCCGGCCTGTATTACTTGGAAGGTTCCAACGAGAAGCTCTCCCACTACTACGTGTTCGACGGGGACGACGGCCGCTATTCCGTTGATGACTCGGTGCAGTACTTCGGCAACTACTTCGTCGATTTGGACGAGGGCGATCTCATCGTGTTCGATCCCGGCGACGAGGCGACCATGTATCCGGCCCCCTCTACCTCCACGGATCCGACGGCGCCCTACACCAACGGCTGCTACCGCGTGGGCATCGACATTCCCGCCGGCAGCTACACCATCACTGCGGCTACCGTGGGCGAGGGCGAGACCGACGAGGACTCGGCGGCCTTCGTCATGAAGAACCTCGACTTCGACGACGACTCCATTGTGGACACCAAGTACGTCATTCCCGGCGGCGAGCAGACGGTCACGGTCAGCAACGGCCAGTACTTGGAACTCTTCGCCGCCACCGCCACCCCCGTCGCTCAGGGGTAAGGGCAACCACCTGCGTGGACGCCAGTGCATTAGATCCGTAGGGGGCGACCTTGGTCGCCCCTTCCAACCAGAGAGATTTTTCTTGCTGATGAGGGGCGACCGAGGTCGCCCCCTACGAAGGTTGACCGGAAGGAAAGGATTCCTATGGCGAAGCAGCTAAGCGATCACCCCACGTTGGAAGAGCTGAACGACTTCTTCGGTCACGACCGGTTCGCCGAGCACGCGGGCTGCCGCATCGTGGAAGGATCGCGCGATCACGCCGTGTGCGAGCTGGACATCCAGGACCACCACCGCAACGCGCTGGGCAACGTCATGGGCGGCGCCATCTTCACCTTGGCCGATTTCGCCTTGGCCATTGCCAGCAATACCGGCGGGAACCCGAGCGTGTCGGTATCGAGCACCATCGAATATCTCAGCGCCTCGAAGGGCACCTGCCTCATTGCGACGTGCAACGCGGACAAGTCCGGCCGCCGCCTCGGCTTCTACACCACCGATGTCACCGACGACACAGGGCGCCGCATAGCGCGCGTCACCACCACCGTCTATCGCGAAAGCGAGTGAGGACAGCAAAAGGGCCCCAACCGGGGCCCTTTCACTTATGAAAGATGGGGTTTTGCTGGACGACCCGTAGGGGCTGACCTTGGTCAGCCCTCTCGAGCGGAATGACGTTCCCGGGTTGGGAGGGGCGACCAAGGTCGCCCCCTACCGAAGGAGCGGCCAGCGAGGACTGTCTGAGCGAATCAGAATGCCGCGCGTCTCCCCGTCGGGAGAGCCGCAGCCAGGTTACTCGACCCCGCAGGCCGCCCGCAGGGCGTCGGCGCGGTCGGTCTTCTCCCAGGTGAACTCGGGCAGCTCGCGGCCGAAGTGGCCATAGGCGGCCGTTTTCTGGTAGATGGGCCGGCGCAAGTCCAGCTCGTCGATGATGGCGCCGGGGCGCAGGTCGAACACCTCGGACACGGCGCGCTCGATATCCTCTTCCGGCACATGGTTCGTGCCGAAGGTCTCCACCATGACCGACACGGGCTTCGCCACGCCGATGGCGTAGGCGATCTGCACCTCGCACCGGTCGGCCAGTCCCGCGGCCACGACGTTTTTGGCCACCCAGCGCGCCGCGTAGGCCGCCGAGCGATCCACCTTGGTGCAGTCCTTGCCGGAGAACGCCCCGCCGCCGTGGCGTCCCATGCCGCCGTAGGTGTCCACGATGATCTTGCGGCCGGTAAGACCGGCGTCGCCCATGGGGCCGCCGATGACGAAGCGGCCCGTGGGATTCACGTAGATCTCGCAGTCGTCGGCGAGCGCCACCCCCTCGGCCTCGAAGACCGGGCGGATGACCGTCTCGATGACGGCCTCGCGCAGCGCGTCCTGTTCGATGTCCTCGGAATGCTGGGTGGACACGACCACCTTCTCAACCGCCGTGGGCGCCCCGTCGATATAGCGCACGGACACCTGGGTCTTGCCGTCGGGGCGCAGAAACTCAAGCGTGCCGTTCTTGCGTACCTCGGTCAGGCGCTCGGAGAGGCGATGGGCCAGGTAAATGGGCATGGGCATGAGCGTGCTCGTCTCGTTGCAGGCATAGCCGAACATCATGCCCTGGTCGCCCGCGCCAATCGTCTCGTAGGGGTCGGCCGCGGCCGCCTCGTCGCGCTGGGCCTCGAAGGATGAGTCCACGCCCTGGGCGATGTCGGAGGACTGCTCGTGGATGGAGCTCATGACGGCGCAGGTGTTGCCGTCGAAGCCGTACTTCGCGCGGTCGTAGCCGATGGAGCACACCACGTCGCGCGCGATGGACTGCACGTCCACGTAGGCCTGGGTGCGAATCTCGCCGGTGACGAAGACGGTGCCCGTGGTGACGAGCGTCTCGCAGGCGCAGCGCATCTTCGCCGGGTCGGCCGGGTTGCCGTCGGGCGCGATGTAGCCCTCTGCAGCCAGGGCGATCTCCTTGGCGAGAATGGCGTCCAGAATGGCGTCGGAAATCTGGTCGCAGATCTTGTCCGGATGTCCCTCCGTGACGGATTCGGACGTGAACAGGTACGATGAGTGCTTTTCAGCCATAAGAGTCCTCTCTTATCGGTGTTGGCCGGACCACCTTGGCGCTCAGGTGAGGGACGCGTCAGGTTGGTGTCGGGATCATCGAGCCAACTCTCTACCCCGACTCTGGATAATGCAGATCGCGCGTCCGATGCGGGCGCGCGATCAAATATGCTAACGGTTCGAAGGAGCGGGCGCAAGGGGAGGAGTCGGCCTACGCGGTAACTTCATCGGCGGCCTTCTCGGCCCTCTCGGCGGCGCCACCTGCGGCCTGCTCCGTCACGGCGGCGTCGGCCTGAGAGAGCAGGGCTCCCTCGTCTAGGGCACATCTCAGCTCATCGGCCAGCGCCGGCTCCAGTGCCATCTCGTCCACGGGGCGGTCCGGATCAAAGGCCCCGTGCATGGTGCGGCCGAGCCGCGCAAACTTCGCCTTGTCGGTTTCGGCCATGCCGCAGAACTGGCGTGCTCGGTAGGGTGCGCGCTTGTCGGCGCCGTTCGTCCACAGGCGCTCGGCCTCGGGCGCCCATGCCCGGGCCGCCGGGCGGCATTTCTCGGCCAGATCGTGGGCGCTTTCCGTTTCTACGAGGTCGGTGCCGCGGGCGCCGCTCTTCTCGACCATCTCCTCCAGGCGGTCGGGATTCTCGAGCATCGGACAGGGCCGCAGCAAGTTGTCGTTGAAGGGCTGCCCCTCGTAGTAGGCCATGAACAGCGGGCTCTTCAGGCATTCCAGCAGCGGTTGCTCGCGGATGTTGGCATTGGAGTAGTGGATGAACACGCAGGGCTCCACATCGCCTGCCGCGTTGATGTGCAGATAGCGGCGGCCTCCGGCGATGCAGCCGCCGACGAACTCGCCGTCGTGTTGGAAGTCGAGCGTCAGGATGGGCTTCTCCGCCCGCACGCGGCGGTTGAAATGGTAGAGCAGTTTGCGGTCGTCCGGCGTGGGCATGAGCTCGGTCGGCGCGCCCTTGCCCACGGGCATGTAGGTGAAGATCCAGGCGAAGAGCGCCCCTTTGTCGATGAGCCAGTCGAAGTACGCGTCGGAGGCCACGGAGTGCGCGTTGTCGTGGGTGTAGCAGATGGACACGCCGAAGGGCAGCCCGTGGCTCGCGAGAAGATCCATGGCCGCGTCCACCTTGGCGTAGGTGCCCGCGCCGCGCCGCCCGTCGGTGGCCGCTTCGTCGCCCTCGGCGGAGATGGCCGGCACGAAGTTCTTCACGCGGATCATCTCCTGGCAGAACTCCTCGTCGATGAGCGTGGAGTTCGTGAAGCACAGAAACGCGCAGTCCGGATGGGCCTCGCACAGCCGAATGAGATCGCGCTTGCGCACGAGGGGCTCGCCGCCAGTATAGATGTACACGTGCACGCCGAGTTCCTTGCCCTGGCGGATGATGGAGTCGATCTCGTCGTAGGCGAGGTTCAGGGCGTGCCCGTACTCGGCGGCCCAGCAGCCGGTGCAGTGGAGGTTGCAGGCGCTCGTCGGATCCAGCAGGATGGCCCAGGGGATGTTGCACTGATGGCGCTCGCGCATCTTCTCTTGCTTGCCCCAGGCGAGGAAGTTCGCGTCCATGACGAAGGTCTTCAGCAGATCGGCCCGCACCTCGGGGTTCAAGTCCATGACGCGCATGATGAGCTGGTACATATTCGTCTTGTTCTTGATGGCGTCCGAGAAGGCGGCGCGCTGCTCGGCGAACAGGCTGGCCGGAGCGAGGGCGTCGATTTTGCCCATGATGTTCGCCATGTTGTTCTCGGGGTCGTCGCACAGATAATCGACGAGCTTGTAGGCCAGCGCTTGCTTCGCTCTCTCGGTGGGTTTCATGGGCTTCTCCTGTGCACGGGCTTCCTTTGGCATAGCGTCATTGTGGCAAAATTGCATTCCGTGAGCGTTCGAGTCATGATTGCTGTCACGGCCTTGATCGCTTGCCGTTTCTAAGTTGTCGCTTGCATGTCATCTAACGCTGTGGCTTCAAGCTTCGAGGTCACGCGGGCCCATCCTGTGCGGGCGTTGCGCGCTGCCAGCCAACGGCTTTACAACGCGTTGCCCGCGCTTCGCGGCGGTCGTGCTACACTTATCCAAATGCACAAAAGCCCAAGGGACGGAGCCCTCATGCCAAGCAATGCCGATTACACCCGCGAGTACTTCCAGATCATCGACGAGCTGGACGGCGACATCGAGAGTCGCCGCGCCGCGTTCAACTACATGCAGGACTCCACGGCCATCGTGCACCACCAGGTGGTGGCCTCCTCCTTCGTGCCGCGCCTGTTCAACCGCAAAACCTACGAGGTCATGAAGCGCACGGCCGAGACGAGCCACCGCATCCTCTGCAAGGTGATCGAGCGCTACCGGGCCGACGAGGAGTACCGCAAGCTGTTCGATTTCGACGAGCGCCTCGTGGAGCTCATACTGCTGCCCCGCGATTACGATTCGGTGCTGCCCTTCGCCCGCGTGGACACCTTCCTCAACGAGGACGACTACCGCATCCACTTCTGCGAGTTCAACGGCGACGGCAGTGCGGGCATGAACGAGAACCGCGAGATCACGAACTCCATCGTGGGCTCCGACACCTTCCGCACCTTCGCCGAGAACCACGCCGTCCAGGGCTGCGACTTGTTCATGCCCTGGGTGCGCGCCTTCATGGACATCTACGGCACCTATCGCTTCAAAGTGGAGAACCCCCGGGTGGCCATCTGCGATTACTTGGAGAACGGCGTGGTGGACGAGTTCCACATCTTCGCCGAGAAGTTCCGCGAGGCCGGCGTGGAATGCGTCGTGGCCGACGTGCGCGAGCTAACCTTTAACGGCGAGGTGCTGACGACGCCCGACGGGCTGCCCGTGAACGCCATCTGGCGGCGCTCGGTCACCAACGACGTGCTTGAGTTCTGGGACGACTCGCAAGACCTCATCAACGCCGTGCGGGCGCGGAAGGTGGCGCTCATCGGGGCGTTCTCTGGGCACATCGTCCATGACAAGCAGCTGTTCGAGGTGCTCTTTGCGCCGGAGACCCAGGCCTTCCTCACCGAAGAGGAGATCGCGTTTGTGGAGGAGACCGTGCCCATGACGGCCTTCCTCAACGACGATCAGGTGAACATCGACCAGATCCGCGCCAACCGCGAGGAGTGGATCATCAAGCCCACCGACCACTACGGCGCCGACAACGTGTACGCCGGCTGCGAGGTGAGTCAGGAGGAGTGGGAGCGCGTCATCGACGAGTTCGCCAACGAGCGCGCCGGCTACCCCTTCATTGCGCAGCGCTACATCCGCCCCTTCAAGACCGACACGCTGCCGCCGGACCGCGGCATCAACGAGGCGCCCGACGGTGCCGTGGAAAGCGAGCCGGTACCTTACAACAATCTGAACGGGCTGTACCTGTACAACGGCCACTTCCAGGGCGTCTTCAGCCGGCTGGGGCCGCACCCCACGATTTCGAAGACCAACGACGGCATGACCGCAGCCACTATCTGGGTCGATTGCGACGTGCCCGATGGGCTGGAGCTGTAAATGGGATCCGATAGCATTCTCGCCGGCATCGGCGCCACGGTGCTCGCTGTCACCCTGCTCGTGTGCGGGTTCGCCGCATGCTGCTTGCCGGTGACCACCGCCTCGCTTGCCGGCGCCGTGAGCACGGGGGCGGATTCGCCCTACACCCACGAGCAGCTGGTCGAGCTGGCGCAGGAGACCCGCGCGTTCACCGTGGACGCCCACTCGAGCATGGAAGAGGCCCGCGAGTCTTTGGCCGCCGACGTGGTGGCGGCGGCGCGGGAGGCCTCGGCCGAGGGGGCTCCCAAGTACTCCCAGTGGACGCAGAAGGCCAAGCAAGTTCTCGGCGATGTGGAAGGGGAGGGCGGCACGGCGGTTGCGACCATGGACGCGCTGGCGAAGGTGTCCGACCGCTACGCCCTGGACGCCGCCGCGGTGAGCCACTTGGAGGACTGCAACGGACTCATCACGGGCTTGAGCTCCTATCTGGGCATGATCGGCGTGGCAGCGCTCATCATCGCGCTGGTGCTCGGTTTCCGCAAGCAGTTCGCAGCTTTGGCCTTCATGCTGCGCATGGGTCCGGCGCTGCTTCTGGCGGTGCTCGTCATCCTGGGACTGTGGGGCGTCATCGACTTCAACGGCCTGTTCGCCGCCTTCCACTCGCTGTTCTTCTTGGAAGGCACCTGGACGTTCAATTACGACTCGCTGCTCATCTCCATGTACCCGATCGACTTCTGGATGGGCATGGGGGCGGTCTGGGTCGGCTCGGCCATCGGCGTCGGGCTGCTCTGCTTCGCCGCCGGCTGCCTGTTCGCGTGGAAGGCCCAGGTGCAGCACCGCGAGCTGGAGGAGGCCGCCGCAGCCGAGGCCGCCCGCTCCAAGAAGCGCCGCAAGAAGGGGCGCCGCTGATGGCGCGCCCCCCCAAGGACCACAAGACCAACGCCCTGCGCGAGCTGGACGCGGCGGCCATTCCCCACGAGGAGCTGTTCTTCGACGCCGTGGCCACCATGACCGGCGAGGAGATCGCCCGGGCCCAGGGGGAGGATCCCGACGCCGTCTTCAAGACGCTCGTGACCCAGGGCAAGTCCGGCGGCTACTACGTGTTCCTCGTGCCCGTGGCCGCCGAGCTCGACCTGAAGAAGGCCGCCGCGGCGGCCGGCGAGAAGGCCATCGCCATGATCAAGGCCCGCGAGCTTCTGCCGCTCACCGGCTACGTGCACGGCGGCTGCTCGCCCATCGGCATGAAGAAGCGCTTTCCCACCTTCGTGGACGAGACGGCCCAGCTCTTCGATACGATCCATTTCTCCGGCGGCAAGGTGGGCTGCCAAATCCGCATGAACCCCGACGACCTCGCCCGTCTCGTTCCCTTCCAATACGCCGACCTCACGGTGTAGGCTTGCGGTATACTGGCGGGCATGAATATTGCCTCGGTCATAGTCGACATTCCTACCCAAGCTCTCGACACCCCCTATTCCTACGCGGTTCCCGACGAGATGCTCGTCGGGGAAGGGGGGCGTCCGGCCGCGGTGGGCTGCGCCGTGCTCGTGACGCTCGGCGGCCGCAAGGCCGTGGGCTACATCGTGGGCCTGGAAGAGGTCGTTCCCTCCCCGGATGAGGGCACCGACCTGTGGGGGACGCCCCAGTCGGCGGCCGACCTCAAGCAGGTGGAAGCGGTGCTCTCGGCGCCGTTTTTCGACGAGGAGGGGGCGGCCTGCGCGCTCTGGCTCGCTGACCGCTACGCCGCGCCGCTGGCTGAGTGCGTGCGTCTGTTCACGCCGCCGCGGGCCGTGCCGCGCATCGTGCGGGGCCGCGACGGGCGCTGGCGCATCGAGGAGCCGGCCATCGGCGAGGTCGACGATCGCTGGGTCACGCGCGGGCCGGCCTTCGACGCGTTCGTCCCCCGCAAGAACGCCGTGAAGCAGCAGGAGGTGCTGGCCGCGGTGGACGCCGGCGACGTGCGCGTGGCCGAGCTGTCGCGGGAGTTCGGCGCCGTGGGTTCCACGTTGAAGGCGCTGGCCGCCAAGGGGGCTGTGGTGGTGGAACGCCGACGGCGCATGCGGGGCATGGAAGACGGGGCCTCGCGCGCGGGCGCGCCGGCCGGCGGGGCAGCTGCTCCGGCCCCCTCTGCGGCCCCGCAGCTCACCGAGGGCCAAAAGGCTGCCGTCGCCGCCATCGAGGCCGCCCGGGCCGCGAGCGACGGGCGTGTGGTGCTCGTGGACGGCGTCACCGGTTCCGGCAAGACCGAGGTGTACCTGCAGGCCATCGAGCGCACGCTCGCCGAGGGGCGCCGCGCCATCGTGCTCGTGCCGGAAATCTCGCTTACCCCTCAGACCGTCGCTCGTTTCCGCGGCCGCTTCGGCGACGCCGTGGCCGTCATGCACTCCCGTATGAGCGACGGCGAGCGCTACGACCAGTGGGACTTCATCAAAAGCGGCGCGGCCAAAGTCGTCGTGGGCGCACGCAGCGCGCTGTTCACGCCCGCGGCCAACGTGGGACTCATCGTCATCGACGAGGAGCACGAGGGCTCCTACAAGCAGGATTCCTCGCCGCGCTACCACGCGCGCGACGTGGCCGAATGGATGATGGCCCGGGCCGGCGGTGCGCTGGTGCTCGGCTCGGCCACCCCTTCCATCGAGTCCCTCTACCAAGTGAACAAGAACCCGCGCTGGACGACGGCGGCGCTGCCCGAGCGCGCCAACGGGCGACCCATGCCCGCCATCGAGGTGGTGGACATGGCCGCCGAGTTCGCCTCCGGTTCCCGGGCCATGTTCTCCGGACGCCTCGCCCGGGCGCTGGGCGAGGAGCTCGCACAGGGCCGCAAGGCGGTGCTTCTGCTGAACCAGCGCGGCTTCGCGAAGTTCCTTCTGTGTCGCGACTGCGGTTTCGTGCCCGAGTGTCCGCACTGCTCCACCTCGCTCACCTACCACGAGCAGGGCGCCAAGCTCATCTGCCACCACTGCGGCTACACCGTGGGCGCCCCTCCCGTGTGTCCGGAATGCGGCAGCCCCTACCTGAAGAAGTTCGGCGCCGGCACCCAGCGGGTGGAAACCGAGCTGCGCCAGCTCTTGGACGGGCTGCCTGGCGTGGGGCCAACCGTTCCCATCATCCGCATGGACGCCGACACCACCCAGGCCAAGGGTGCGCATCAGGCCCTTCTCGAGGAATTCGCCGCCGCCGATGCCGCGGTGCTGCTCGGCACCCAGATGATCGCCAAGGGACTCGATTTCGACGACGTCACGCTGGTGGGCGTCATCAACGCCGACACCCAGCTGCATCTGCCCGACTACCGCGCCGGCGAGCGCACCTTCCAGCTCATCGAGCAGGTGGCGGGCCGCGCCGGCCGCGCCGAGCTGGACGGGCGCGTCATGGTGCAGACCTACGAGGCCGACGACGTGGCCATCCGCGCCGCCGCCACCTACAACCGCGGGATGTTCCTGCGCGCCGAGCTGCCCAAGCGCAAGCTTTTGGGCTACCCGCCCTACGTGCGAATGGCCAACGTGCTTCTGTGGGGCGCCGACGAGCACGCCGTGGCCACCGAGGCCGAGCTCCTGCACGCCCAGCTGGCCGAGCTTGTCCGCAACGAGGTGGGGGAGCGCTGGCAGGTGCTGCCGGCAGTGCCCTGCGTGCTGGCGAAGCTGCGCAACACCTACCGCTACCACATCGTGGTGAAGGCGCCTTTGGACGACGATATCTCGGCGCCGCTGGTGCGCCTGTTCCGCACGCGTAAGGTAACCCCCGCCGTCAACGCCGCCGTCGACATCGACCCTGTGGACTTGCTGTAGGGCCGAACCCGACAGTGCTGAAGCCTCCTTCAATGACGCGTGCTATACTGAGCTTCACCACACTGTGTCATCGTCCTGGTTCTTCATATAAGACCAGGTCTTAGGCGAAAAGGAGCGCGAACGGTGGAACTGTCCCTTCATCGCTGGCCCTATGCGGGGCGCGCTTTCCGGCGCGCGTCCGCTCCTCCTCTGCTGGGCGGCCTCCTCACTTTCTCCCTCGCCCTTATGACGGTGGGCGTCGTCGTGTATGCCGGTGCCGTTCCATCTCTGGCGGAACAGAGTCCTCTTGTGCGACAGTGGGCGGCCTCCGATCACGCGCGGGCGCTCGGTCCCGATGCGCCGCTTATGAGCGCGCATGGCCTTTCCGGCACCGGCGGCGGCTCTTCTGGAGCCGGAGGCGCGAATGGCCCGGGGGCAACGAGCGCCACATCGAACGGTACGGCTCCGGCAACTGATGCGGGCGCGCTGTCCGACCCTGCGGATCTTCTGCTGTTGGGAGGGCGGAGCGCGTCGGTGCTTGGCGGTTCCGGCTTCGTTGCTCCGACGGATAGGGGCGCGAGCGCTGAGCGCGGATCCTCGAACTCGGCACGCGTCGAGGCGCCGGCGTCCTCGGGTAATCCGAATATTTCAGGCTCGAACGCGACCGGCTCTGGTTCCGCGAACGGAGGCGGCGGCGCTTTTTCGGGGAATTCCTCGGGCGGCGGTTCGGCCTCCGGTGAACCTTCGGGTGGCGGCTCGTCTTCAGGCGGCTCGTCGGGCGGCAATGCTGTTGCGCCGACACCGAGCGAACCGGAACCCGACCCGGAGCCGACTATCCCCGTTGAGGCCGGAGGCCCGGTTCCCGAGGATATGGAGCGGCGCATATGCAGCACCTTGCGCAGCGAACACGACGTGCTCAAGGCGGAGGCCGCGAAGGTGTACCAATGCGCCGACGATTACGAGCGCCTTTGCATGACGCGCCCGCAGCAGCCGCGCATCGAAGCGGCCCGGACGGTTTCGAGCCTGCTGCGAGAAGTGCAGTTGGCAGATTCCAACATGATGATGGAAGTGAGCTACGCGTGCAATCGCGACGACGGAACCATGTACGGCGCCTCGCGCTATAGCGGAAACTTCTCGCAGATGCATCAGTCTTACGGCGACCTGATCAACTTACTGTACGAGTTGGACAATGCCTGGTCGGGGAATTGCTATTTCGAAGATCCCGCCGCGAATGCCGATTATTGGTCGGGCCGTGTGACAAGAAGCGCAGCGACGGGGCGCATGGCGTATCTGGAGGCCTACGAGGCCCATGTGGGCGGAGCGCGTCCGTGACGGCGGTGCTAGAGGCGCGCCCCGTTGGCGGTGCGCTGGCCGATGACGCCTGCGGCGGTTCCGTGCGACTTGTTCGGGTCGAGGCGTTCGAGCCTGCGGTCTATGTCGCCCCCGAGCATCGCGACGCCTACGAGCGACGCTTCGTCACGCTGCTGGTGGACGAGGCCTCGCGCCGCCGAGGCGGTGTAGGGGAGGTGCTTCATGCCCGCAATCCCCGTGGCGAGCGGTTCGCGCTCAAGCGTTTGCGGCGGTCCGATGGCGAAGGAGGGGACGATGAACTCGCCGAGGCCCGTCGAGCCGCATTCGATGCCGAATACGACGCCCATCGCGCCTTGTCCCCGTTGCGCGGCTTCCCCCGCCTCTACGGACGCGGCCGCGTCGGTGAGGATTCGGTCATCGTGATGGAATGGGTGGAGGGGGTCACGCTCGAAGAGGCGGCTCGCGCTCTGGCCGTGGACGACGAGGGGCGGCTCTCGCCGCTTACGGTGGCCCGCATCGGACGCGACCTGTTCGATCTTCTGGCTCGTATGGCCTATGTTGAGGGCGGCCTGGCCCATCGTGATGTGGCCCCGCGCAATATCATGATCGATACGGGACAGCTTTCCGCGGCCGATCAGGTGGAGGAGGGCGCCTTCCAGCTCGTTCTCATCGATTTCGGATCGGCTGTTCCGCTGGAAAGCGCGGATTCCTCGCTGACGGCGCGATGGGGGGCGCCCTTGGGAGCGACGGCCGATTTCGCCGCCCCCGAGATGCTGACCGACGACGTATCGGGTGCGGTAGCTCGGCGCCGATCGCCCGCCGTCGATGTGTACGCGGCCGCCGGCGTGCTGTATCAGTTGATGGAGGGGCATCCGCCCTATGACCTCAGCTTTGCCGGCCGCAGCCAGCGCGAAGGCCGGTCTGCCTACCGCATCAAGACGGAGTTCTCGCCCGAGACGCCCGCCGGTGCCCATGGGAGCGCCGCGGACGTTCGCGCAGTGCTTGCTTCGGAGCCTGAGGTAGCCGTAGCAGTGGGGCGCGCCGCGGCAGAGTTGGATGGCGCGCCGGCGCCGCATCGCGTTCGAGCGGCCTTGTCTGCGGTGGACGACCAGCTCGCAGAAGTGCTCGTGGCCTGCCTCGTTCCTGAGCAGAGTCGGCGCCCCCGGGCGAGGGAGGTGCGGGAGGCGCTCGCCCTGTTCTGCTCCCAGTACGCCGACAATGTGGCCCGCTCTCTGCGCGGCGAGCCCTTGGCAGCGTGCCCCTTGGGCGAGGCGGCGGCAACGGCGGTCCGGCGTCGTCGGCGTTTGCGTCGGGCAGCCCGCGTGGCCGCCGACGCACTCTCAGCGGCCGTTGCCGTCGGCGGAGCCGTGGCCGTAGGGCTTCTCACTCAGGACATGGCGGTGGCTTTTCCAGCGGGCCATGCAGTGTGGTCGGGGTTGATGCCGGGATCTGCGGTCTCTGCAGCGCTTCTGCTGCCCCTTGCGGGCGCCCTTATCGCCCGCGGCCGCGAGAGAGACACCGGCTTCGGTTTCGCGCGAGGGCTTCTCGGGTCGCTTCTGGGCGGCACGGTGGCGGGTCTTCTGGCCTCGCTCACGGCATGGCCGAGCGAGTCGGTCTCGGACGCTCTCTATGCGGTGCTGTTCCTCGCCGTCGTCGCTCCTTTACCGGGATTGGTCGCCGATTGGGCCTTGGCGCTGCCTCCGTTGTCGTCTGCGTCCTCCACCGCCCCGTTGGCGCGGCCCGTCTTGCCCTGGGGTGCGGTGCCTTCCGAGGATCGTGCCATCTCGACTGCGAGCCGCGAGGCCTTGGCGTTAGAGACAACGTCCGAGGCAATTTACGAATTGGCTGATGAGACCAATGAGGAGGGCGTATGACCCCCATCGATGCCACACCCACTTCCGTGCTGTTCGATTTGGCGAAGCGCCATTGCGGCGTGAGCCACAAGGAGCTGGCGGGCTTGCTGCTGTCGGGCCGCCCGCTCTCCGACGGGCGCAGCCCCCAGAGCCGCCTGGGCGATCGTACCTGGGTGTCGCGGTTCATCGTGCACGCGCCGGCTGGAACGCTCTCAGATAGCTACTTCTGCGACTACGCCGTCGGCGCGCTCCGGTTCGCGGCGCGCATGAAATCGCTCAGCAAGCGCGCGCTCACGGGTGAGGCCATTCTCGATATCGTCTGCGGAGAGGCCGGCCGGGCCATGGACGACGCCCTGAAGGCATGCGGCCAGAGTCCCACGCTGTACCGCAACATGATGGAACGCATCGCCTGCGAGGGATCGCTGACGGCCGACGAGCGCGCCGAGGTGGCCCTGGTGCTGTTGGTGACCGCCGCTTGCACGGCCGATGTGCGACGCGCCGTGGCCGAGGCGCGCACTTTCTCCGAGAAGATGCACGGAGGCGGTCTTGCTACACCGCCCTTGGTGCCGATGCCTCAGGGCGCTGGGCGCACGGCGGCCCTAACCGGCGCCGACGATCGCCCGCGCTGGTTGGGGCTTCTGCGCATCGTCGACGGCGTCGTTGCCGGCGCGCCCCAGTGGGTGGAACCCACAGCGACGGGTGCCGAGGTGGGGGCGCTCGCGCTAACGGAAGGGGCCGTAAGCGAAGTCGGCCCCGATGTGTCCGCCCGCCATGCGCGCCTCTGGCGCGACGATGCGGGCGCGTGGTGGGTAGAAGGATGCGATTCCCGTCACGGCACGATGCTCGTGAACGGTCTTACCGGCGAGGAGACGGTGGTGGAGCCGCCCCGCGGCCAGCGCGATGGCTGGCAAGCCTCTCCCGTGCCCGTGGCACCGGGAGACCAGCTCTGCCTCGCCGCCTCCACCACCTTCCTCCTCATAGAAGGCTACCCGGGGTAAGTAACGAGTGCGATCGCACCGTATTGATTCACTCCGCTATATCAGGATATTCACTCTTCCATCTTTCGATATAGCTATTTCTCAAGTCTCTGGAGTCCTCGTAATTATTCTGAGCTAACTGTCCGAGGAACTTGACCACAAATTCGTTGTAATCGCCGTCGTAGTTGTTCTTGACGTACTGGTAGAGTGTTTGGTTCTCGGCTTCCTCATCGCCTATGATCTGATAAAGCCCCGCAGCTGAGCCAAGCTTGTTTTCTGAGCTGAGCTGGCTGGCTTTTTCACGGATGGAGCCATCGATCTCATTCTTGCAGTTTATTCTAGAATACCAGCGTTCCAGTGTTGCGAACTCTTCAGAGTCAAGAGCGCTTTGCGCTGCCTGCGACGCACATTCTTGTGCTGCCTGGTCGGAGTCTCGATAAGTTCCGAGTTTGAGGAAGGCGGAATACGCGCTGTCGTAGTTTTTCTCGCTCAAGAGACGGGCTGCGGCATTATAAGAGGCGTTTGGAACGATGATATCCGTTGTGAAGAACAAAATGGCTAAAGCAGCAACTACGGCAATGATGAAAGAGGCGCTCGCGATCAATGTCTTTCTCTTTCGTTTGGCAGTACGGATCCTGCGTTCTTCGCATCGCGCGATAAGGGACTGTTCGTCCTCGAGGGCGACAAGATAATCTTTGGAGAGATCGCATCTGCAGCACCGATCCCGATCGACATTGGGCATGCCGCAGGAACATACCCACCATGTATTGCCAAGTGTTACCGCATGGCGGTATTTGGAAGAGTCTTTGTAAAGTTCTCCCAGTGATTTAGTGCGTTCTGTGGCTGCTTTTTTGTCAAGCACAAGCTCAGTTCCCACAGGAATGGGCCCGGGCTCGGATCCAGCCTCAGCGTGCCACTCTATTTCGGGTTGAGAGACAGAGAGAACGCGGACGATAACGTTGGTGATTTGCGATCCAGTAAGTAAAACTGGCTCGGGGCGATACGTCTTGGCTGGCTGGATGTCGGCGTCGAGGGGGTTGAGCTCCACGGTTTCGGAAGCGCCGTCGACATAGCTCACATCGGCTTGCAGCTTGAAACTGTCTACTGTAGCTCCGGAGATGTTCGACAGCTTCAGCTGCAGATAGCACTGGCCCGTATCGGTGTTGCGCGATACTTGTACCGCATTTACAAGCAGCGGACAGCCTGGCTCCCAGCCTGGAGAGGCGTCTGCGCCCTGATTGTCGCTGCGAAATACGACCTTGAAGTTTGCCACATCCGTCTCCTCGTACTACTTAAATGGCCGGCAGATCATCAGTTAGGTTTTGTTTAGGGGCTTCGGGAAGTATTCTGCGATCAGGCAGTCCGGCGACATATAACCCCACAGTAAAAGGAGTGAAAAAGGCAGCAATGACGTATAAGTACGCAGTGCTCTTGTTTTGGTAGTATCCCTTCTCGCGGGCGGCTTCGACATAGAGGCTTGTGGGTGCTATGAGCAGAATGAAGTAAATCAGGAGTACAACTAAGATAAGCGGCAGTGTGTTTGGTGTAAACATGGTAAATCCTCTCGTTCCAAAATGTTCTGAATTGATGGGGTGTGGATATAGTATTCGACAGTAATCGAAATATGTTGCGCAACAAATTGCATAAATGACCTGCGATAATGATAGATGCTATGGGGGTAATCGCCTGGGTTTCTCATGGAAGGGGGGGGCGACGCAGAACATGGCCCCCTCGACAATGGTCATCCGATCTAAAATTGTTGCGGGAATGCGGCGTTCCGGCGAGGCAAGGGCGCGTCCTTCCGACGACGGTTGCGTGCAACCGCGGCGACGGCCCCATACAGAGGTAAGGAGGGTATCCACCGCAGTTACCACACTGTGTCGGGGCGCTCGTAACACGGCGAACCACCAGACAGGCAGATACCCTCCTTATCAATGGTTCAACCGCAAAGAGCAAGACGCGCATACCGACAGCGAGCGCTAAAGCTCGCCTGCCGCATATTCTGTTGTAAGCGCCTTGCCCTCAAGGACAACGACACAGTGTGGTACCCGGCATTGTACCATCAACGTCCTAACTCTCGAAGAGGACGAAGGCGGCTGGGCGACATCCATGGCCACGAAGCGAAGTCGTATCTGGTGATTGGACATTTGCGCGGGGAGGGATCTAGCCGATGCCGTTAGGTTTGTTGCGCAACAAACCTTCCGAATAACACGTTACCCTTTGATACGTCAGCATCAGCGAAAGAGAGACGTCACGAAGCGAGCGACGGCTTTCGTCTCTGCAGTTAAAAGAGCGTCTACGGGAAAGGTTGGTTTGAGGCGATGACTTTGTACAAACCGTCCTTCGGTGCCGAGAGGCCTAAGGTTATTACAATTCCGCGAGAATTCACGGGTATTGCCGATAGAGCGTTTGAGGGATGGACCTCTCTTCAGAAAGTTATCTTACCCAAAGGTATTGAGTACATCGGACATAATGCCTTCAATGGTTGCTCGTCGCTTCAATCTGTTGACATTCCGAAGAGTGTAAAGGAAATAGGGGATTGGGCGTTTAAAGAATGCTGCTCTCTAAGGTCAGTGGTTATTCCTGAAGGCGTTAAAAAATATCCTGGTTTACGTTCAAGGGGTGCATCAACCTTCGATCGGTAAGGATTCCCAGCAGTGTTGTCTCCATTGGCCGCGAAGCGTTTAAGGGATGTAAGGCTCTCGAATCTGTGATCGTCCCCAAAGGTGTTGAAGAGATACAGCAAGGCGCTTTTCAAGGCTGTTCGGCGTTGCGGTCTCTCACCCTCACCGAGGGACTCAAATATATAAGCGACAGCGCATTTGAGGGGTGCTCTTCGCTCGAATCGCTGGTAGTGCCCGAAAGCGTGAGTGGTATTGATGGCAATGCCTTTGCGTATTGTTCATCGTTGGAGGCAATTCTTTTCCTCGGTAAAGGTAAAGCGTCATCAACCCTCTGGCTCAGTGACGACCCTTTCCATTCATGTGGCGCACTTCGCACCGTCACTTTTTTGAAAGATGCGTGTACGCGCGATTCGCGTGTATTTCGTGGTTGCGCCAATCTCGAATCCATATTGGCTTTTGCGGAGGTGGTTCGAGTGGGGGGCTGCGGCCGTTTTAAGGCGCTTCGCGAAGGAAAGTTGGGGGGAGTGGGCCAGGGCACATTATTCGGAGCTGTGGAAAAGCGCGATATTGTGATTAACGCTTCGCTTGAATCGGTTCGGACAGCGCTCAGCAAGGGGGAGACGCCCGAATTGCTGTACGAGATACTGCCCTTTGCGGATTCGTCTCCAGATTCAACCCCTCCCGTCTTCGACTCCTCTATTCCCGGCTGGCGAGCTAACGGAACGACAGTGTGGCTCGTTCCCTTCGAGTCGGAGAGCGCCAGTGAGCTGGCGAGCATCTTCCCTCTATCAGATCTGCCGAATCCCGACGTCGAAATAGAGAAATTTGAGCCAGAGACGCGAGATAGTTCCCCGCAAGTTGATGCGGATCGTACAACCTCGCTGGTGAATTATTTGCGAACGGTGCTTGATTGCGAGACGCAAGTTTACTTGGCTGCAAGGGTAGTATGCCAGTTTGAAGAAGCGCGATTAAGATACAACCAAGTGGCAAGATCGGTGACGCCTCAATCTCAATCGGTTCGCCAGATGGTCGAAACGCCCTTCTTGGAAATGGCAATGGCCCTTCAGGGCAGAGTTGACGCCCTCAAGGCGGGGGCGAAACCTGTTATCACCTTGGAGCATGCGGCCGAGGTGCCCCCGGTTCCGGATAAGCCAGAGGCGTTTTCCATGAAAGCCTTTGCGGATAGCCTCCCTCCAATCGAGCAACCTAACTATTTTAAGGTGGGTTTTTTCAACAAGAAAAAAGCTGAGCAAGCTAATGGGATATTGCGCGCGAAATATGAGCAAGAGGTTGAAGAGCGAGCGAAGGAAATAGCCTTAGCAGAAAAGAAGTCGGAAAAAGCTTTCGATGAATACGAACGTGCGTGCAAGCTTCGCGAGGCCGCTCTCGACAAACTCAGAAACTTGGAGATTAATAAGCTCAACGAAAAGATAGAACGGCTCATTGCAGATGATAATCCGCTTCAAAGGACAAGAGAAGAAGCTGAGGAGCTGGAAAAGGTTTATGCGGAAGAGGAGCGAATAGCTCGAAAAGAGCTGGAACGGGCTCTTCAGATACGCAGCGATTTGTACTCTTGCAATGTCATCTTCTCAAAATATAGGACGTTGCCCGCGATTGCATCTATTCTCGAGTATCTTGAATCAGGACGCTGCGAAGCTCTTTCGGGGCCTGATGGGGCATACAATCTCTACGAATCGGAGCGCCGCGCCGATTTGATTATCACTAAACTTGATGATGTTTTGGGGTCTCTCGAGAAAATCAAAGAGGGACAGCATCTTCTCTACAGCGAACTTAAGAAGGCGAACGCTACCCTCGAGAAAGTATCCGAGCAGATAAAGTTGCTGGAAACTAATGCGCTGAACGCAATGTGGGGCATTGCGAAAAACACGGCATCTATTGCTGAGAGGGTCGAGGAGATTGCGATAGACTCCGCAGCAACCGCCGAAGCGACTCAATCGACGGCTGAAGCATCGAGGGCCTCTGTTGCTCTTGCGGCTAAAAATAACGAACTGCTTAACTCCCTCGGGTACTTGATAGCGTTCTCGTAGGTTTGCTGTCGGGTACCTCCTGGGAAGGATCGGTGGAGGCGAGATGGGTGAGAAAAGCGCCGAGCAGGATGTTCAGCGCTATAGGAGACTGAAGTTTTGGGCTTGAGTAGCACGAATAGAAAACGAACCATTGCTTGTACGGCAATCATTACATCTGTCGTTGTAGTTGTGGCGACGATCCTCGCTTTTATCGCCTTTAATTGCGCGTTCAAACAGGAGGCTCCTTCAGAATGGATGAGGGCAAATTGCGACTTCGGTGAATTTCTCGGCTATCTCGGATCATGCGTTGCTGCCGTTGCTACCGTCGCATTGGCAACGGTGTCCTACGTTCAGACGAAATGGGCTTACGAAGATCAAGAAAGGCGCGAACAGGAGAATACTAAACGTCCATTTTTTGTTATTGCGTCTGTTAAATGTGGAGACGAAAAAGCAGAAGCGTTCAATGCAAACGGTGCTTTCGAGTGCTCCGCTTCGAAAGCCGTCCATAGTATTGAGATAGTATTGCAAAATGTCGGCGATGGCCCCGCAAATAATTACCATTGGGAGTTGGATGGTTTTGGCGTATCTCCCGATGCCGAGTTGGAACTTAGTTGCGTTCCGTCAGCCTGCTCGAAGTCCCAGATGGTCCGTGTGCCTCAGGGCAACGATGTTGTAGTGAATGTAGTGAAAAGTCTGGAATACGAGAACATACTGGGATGCAAGTACCGGCAACAATTCAGAATGACCTGCCGACTTAGTGTGGTTAGGGATATGGTCGATTCACACGCTCTCGGGGCCGAGCGACAAATATTCGTTCAACCGCTTGGGCCTCAGAAGGTGCTGAAAGACTAACCGTTCCTTTGTATGGTTGGCGGTATAATGGCCTCGACCAAAGAAAGGAGCGCGGGCTATGGCACTTATGACGGTGTACCACGGTAGCGGAGACGTCGTTGCCGCGCCCGAGATTCGAGTCGGGCGCTACACGAAAGACTTCGGACCGGGGTTTTACTGCACCGTCATCCGTGAGCAGGCCGAGCGCTGGGCGCAGCGCATGCCGGTGCCGCGCGTGAACACCTACGTGGTCCGCTTCGCCCAAGGCCTCGACATCCTGGAGTTTCCGGAGATGAGTGAGGAGTGGCTCGACTTCATCGTCGCGTGCCGCCACGGCGAGTCCCATTCCCACGACGTGGTCATAGGCGCCATGGCGGACGACCAGATATACAACTACGTTTCCGAGTACATCGAGGGTGCCATCACGCGCGAGCAGTTCTGGGCTTTGGCGAAGTTCAAGTATCCAACGCACCAGATCGCCTTCTGCACCGACAGGGCACTTGAATCACTGGAGTTCGTCAATTGCGAGGAGGTCGGAGATGGAAGGGCGTGAGAGCCGCCGTGCGAACGATATATTCTTCGTTTGCAGCCTGGTCGATTATATCGCGCGCAAGACGAAGAACCGCCGGTCGGATGTTGTGGAAGCGCTCGGGCCGCAGCGCCTGGGGCGCATCGTGGAGTTGGCCGATGTGTACCATTGCGACAACATCGATGCGGTGAGCGATCACTTCATCGAAGAGGCCGATATCGGCGAAGGCGTTTTCGACAACGTCGCTGCCGCTCGCTACGCCGTTCCCTCCCACTGGGACATAGGCAAGGTGTACAAGCGACTCGTCCTTGCCATCGCCGACCGTGAGGGGACGACCGATGTCGAAGCAATTCTGCGCGCCTACTGCTCTCCGGTCAGCGCTCTCATCGACGACTACAACGGCAGCTTCTACTACGATTCCCCCGAGGCCATCTACGACGCTTACGCCACGGGGGAGTTGGAGTAGCGATTTTTGTGACTCTGACCTGGGATGCAATAATTCGATAAGAAATCCCTAAGGAAAAATGAACCAAATACCCATGGAGGTTCCATGCTCGTGCGCGTAGACTTACTTTCCGAGGGAGGGCCCGGCTTCCATTTCGGGCCCCGAACAAGAAGAGGAAAGGGGAGTCTATGGGAAAGACTGCGCAAACCTTCGGCAAGATCAGCCGCCGGTCGTTCCTCGGCCTGGCCGGGGCGACGGGGGTCGGCGTGGCGCTGACCGGCTGCGCGCCGGCCTCCAAGCAGGAGGAGCCGGCCGCAGACAGCCTGCCCGTTACCGGCGGGGATCCGCTTGACTACGACACCGTTAGCTGGTCGTCGTGCCACGTGAACTGCGGTAGCCGCTGCCCGCTGAAGGCCTATGTGAAGGACGGCCAGGTCGTGCGCATCGACATCGATTCCGACGGCGATGACGAGTTCGGCCCTGGCAAGATCTACCAGATGCGCTCCTGCGTGCGCGGCCGCACCAACCGCCAGCGCATCTACAGCCCCGACCGCATTCAGAAGCCGCTCAAGCGCGTCGAGGGCACTAAGCGCGGCGAGGGCAAGTACGAGGAGATCACCTGGGACGAGGCCATCGATCTCATCGCCACCACCATGAAGGAGATCAAGGAGGAGTACGGCAACGACGCCTTCTATATCCAGTACGGCACCGGCGTGCTGGGCGGCACGGTGTCGAAGTCGTGGCATCCCGATCAGACCATGTTCGCACGCCTCATGAATTTGTGGGGCGGCTACCTGCGCCAGTACGCCGACTACTCCACCGGACAGATCACCTGGGAGATGCCGCTCTTTAACGGCGACGCCTGGTCGAACAACGAGGTGACCGACCTCGTGAACTCCAAGAACATCGTGCTGTTCGGCAACAACCCGGCCAACACCCGCATGTCCGGCTCGGCCATGCAGTACCTGCTTACCCAGGTGCGCCTGCAGAACCCCGAGGCCACCATCGTGGTGGTGGATCCGCACCTGTCGGATACCGCCGTGGGCGTGGCCAACCGCTGGATCCCCATCCGCCCCGGTACCGACATGGCGCTCGTGGCCGGCATGATCCAGTACCTGTTCAGCGCCGGCAAGCTGGACGAGCAGCTCATCCGCGACAAGTTCGTCGGCTTCTTCTCCGACAGCTTCGCCGACGACGTGAAAGCCGCCGAGCCCACGAGCACCGCCTTCATGGGGCTCGACAAGTCCGGCAAGCTCACCATCAAGGAGGACATGTCCTACGAGGCCTACCTCGCCGGCACCGGCGCCTACAAGGGCACCGGCGAGAAGACCCCCGAGTGGGCCGCCGGCATTACCGGAATCCCGGCCGACACTATCCGCGAGTTGGCCGACCTGTACATGGACGGTCCGACGGCCACCATTCAGGGCTGGGGCCCGCAACGTCACTCCAACGGCGGCAACAACTCCCGCGCCATCGCGATGATCGCCGCCATCACCGGCAACGTGGGTATTTCCGGCGGCGGCACCGGCGCCCGTGAGGGCGTGGGCGGCGTTCCGTTCGCTACCCCCACGGCCATCCCGTGCTTCCCCGAGAAGAACACGGTGGACGTGTGCGTGTCGTTCTTCGACTGGTACCAGGCCATCGAGGACTACACGGTCATGAACGACGCCACCTGGGGCATCCGCGCCATCGACGAGACCGGTGTCACCAGCTACGCCGAGGAGCCCGGCACCCTGAAGCTGAAGGCCCCCATCAAGTTCATCTGGAACTACGGCTCCAACGTCATGATGGGCCAGCACGCCGACATCAACGACTCGTTGCGCATCTACAATCTTCCAGACGAGAAAGATTCCGGCGTGCGCATGATCGTCACGGTTGATCCGTGGATGACGCCGACGGCCATGGCCTCCGACATCATCCTGCCCGGCACCACGCCCTTCGAGGAGGACGACCTCACCACCGGCGGCACCGCCTGGACCGGCTTCATCTGCTGCGAGTCGAAGGCCATCGAGCCTCTGTTCGAGGCCAAGCCCGTCTACGAGATCTGCACCCTTCTGGCCGATGCGCTCGGCATCAAGGACGAGTTCACCGAGGGCAAGACCCAGCTCGACTGGATCGAGTGGTGCTACAACGAGGGGAAGGCGGCCGGCGACGACTTGCCCGACACCTTCGAGGAGTTCCGCGCCGCAGGCCTCATCAAGCAGACCGACGACCATGAGCCGGCCATCGCCGCGCCGGAAGGCCCGCTCGCCACGCCCTCGGGCAAGTACGAGGTGTTCTCGAAGCAGGCTTACAACCTGTCGCGCCAGTGGGACCTCACCGGCGGCGGGTACGTGCCCGACGACGGCCGCGACCAGATCACGGGCCTGCCCATCTGGTACGAGAACTTCGAGGGCTACGGCGACCCGCTGCGCGAGGAGTACCCCTTCCAGCTCATCGGCCACCACACTAAGACGCGCACCCACTCCTCCTACGGCAACGTGCCGTGGATGAGCTCGGTGGCCCCGCAGCAGTGCTGGATCAACGAGGGCGATGCCGCCACGCTCGGCATCAAGCAGGACGACACCGTCATCGTGTCCACCGAGCGCGGCCGCTCCCGGATGACCGCGAAGGTGACGAACCGCATCATGCCTGGCGTGGTCAGCGTGCCCCAGGGCGCGTGGTACGACCCGGTGACCCGCGACGGCGCCACCATCGGCGATCCCAGCGTGCTCGATTTGGGCGGCTGCATCTCGGTGCTGACGTCCTCGCGCCCGACGCCCATCTCCAAGGGCAACGGCGTCCACTCCAACCTGTGCAAGATCGAGAAGGCCTAGGGGGATAGACCATGGAACAGTACGGATTTTTCGTCAACACCGACATCTGCACCGGCTGCAAGGCCTGCATGACCTCGTGCTTCGACCGCAACGACCTGGAAGTGCCGCAGAAGTTTCGCAAGGTGTTCGAGTTCGGCGGCGGCGAGTGGAAGGCCGACGGGGCCGGCGCTTATACGGCCACGGCGTTCACCTACTATGTCTCGATGACCTGCGGCCACTGCGAGAGCCCGGCCTGCGTGGCCAACTGCCCCACCGGCGCCATGCAGAAGGACCCGGAGACGGGCATCGTCAACAACGACAAGGAGAAGTGCATCGGCTGCATGACCTGCGAGAAGAGCTGCCCCTACGGGCACCCCGTGCAGCTAGACGACGGCCTGTCTCACAAGTGCGTGCTCTGCTCCGACGAGAACCCGGAGGGCACACCGGATCCCACCTGCGCCAAGGCCTGCCCGGTGCGCGCGCTCGAGTTCGGCACCCTTTCTGAGCTGCGCGAGCGCCATCCCGAGGGCGTATCAGCTATCGGCGAGCTGACCGATGAGACCGGTCCGGCCGTAGTGTTCGCGCCCCATCGCGACGCGGCCAAGGGCGGTGTGCTGCGCAACCCGCAAGAAGTGAGCCACGAGGCCTAAGCGCCGACGGCTTAAGAACGGGACACTAGCTTTACGGCGGCTGGTAGGGTATAACTCCTACCAGCCGCATCGGGGGTTAGGGAGGGTGCATGGATAAGAAGACGAGCCGGCCGCGCACTGCCTGGAAGTGGGTGCGGTAGAGCTGTGGCGAGAGTCGGGCGACAGAGGAAGATCGGACTGCGGACGAAGCTCATCGGGCTTCTCACGGTTGTTCTCGTGCTGATATCAGCGGTGTTCCTTGCGTTCACCTACGACGATCAGTCGCGCCGTGCCGAGACCGACCTTCTGGAAAAGTCACGGGTGCTCGTTACCGAGATGGATGCCATGTGGGATTTCATCTCCCTGAATCAGAACGTCATCAACTACACCTCCGATGGGGAGTACGACTACAAGGGACTGCACTGCGCCATCGCGGGCAAGTCGGTGGCGGCTCTGTTCTCCGAGAAGACGGACTACTCCATCCGCTTCACGAATTTGAACCCGCGCAACATCTACAATATCCCGGACGCCTACGAGGCCGCCGCCATCGAGGCATTTTTGACGGATGAGGACACCGATGAGGTATGGGGCTACCAGACCGAGGGAGGTGATCAGGTCTTCCGCTATGTGCGGGCCATGGACGTCTCCGACGACTGCATCGAGTGCCACGGCCAGCCCGCCGGCGAGCTGGATGCGACTGGTTACCCGAAAGAAGGCTGGAGTGTGGGAGATGTGGCCGGAGCAGTATCGGTGGTGGTTCCCGCCAATGGCGCCATGGCCAACATGCGTGATGCCATCGTCGGCAACATGATGTTCTTTCTGGCCGTGGTGGCTGCCATGGCGCTTCTCATCTATGTCGTCATCAGCCGACTCATTACTGAGCCTTTGACGGAGCTGCGTGCTTCGTTCTCTCGTGTGGCCGAGCCCGGCGCGCGGACGGCCGAGGGGGAGATGGGTACTCCAGGAGTCTTTGGCCCAGCGGGCGTCATTGGACATGGGCCCGCGTCCGCTTCCGGTTGCCTGCGCGGCCTCCCGCCACGAGGCTCCCTGGACATGGCCGAGCGCGGCGTGCTGTACTCGTCCCGCGAGATAGACGGCCTCATCGAGCAGTACCATTCTATGGCCCAGCGCCTGGAGGAGCTTTACGGAAGTTTGGAATCTCAGGTAGCCGAGCGCACAGAACAGCTCTCCAGTGCAAACGCCGAGCTGGAGTGTCAGCGACGCCGAGTAGAGGAGATCAACGCCCAGCTCGCCCGGGACAACCAATACAAGTCCGATTTCCTTGCCATTGTCAGCCACGAGTTGCGCACGCCGCTAACCTCCATCTTGGCTTTTGCCGAGCTTTTGGGTGAGTCCATCGGCCCCGATCGGCCCGAGGCGCGCCGCCAATTGGAGGAGATTGACAAAAACGGCGCCATCTTGCTGGAAATGGTGGACAATGTGCTGGAGTGCGCCCGCATCCAGGCGGGCTCCGAGACGCTGAACCTGGAGCTGGTTGATTTGAACGACCTCGTGGGAATGGTGGAGTCGGCCATGGCGCCCGTGGCTGCCAAGAAAGGCGTGGCCTTCACCACTCGTGTCGATTTCGACGTGCCTCTCATTATGGGAGATTGGGAGAAGCTGCGCCGGGTGCTCGCAAATCTTACGAGTAATGCCGTGAAGTTCACCGACGCCGGCGGCGAGGTGGCTGTGCGCGTCTGTTGCGAGGCGAAAGAGGATGGTGCTCGCAACGTGGTGATGCGCGTGAGGGACACCGGCATAGGTATTCCGAAAGAGGCCCAGGAGCTCATCTTCGAGCGGTTCCGACAGGAGAACATGTCCACCGTGCGTCGTTACGGCGGTAGCGGGCTGGGGCTTTCGTTGGTAAAGGACCTAGTGGCCATGATGGGTGGCACCGTGGCCGTGTCAAGTGAGCCGGGATGCGGCTCGACGTTCGCGGTTGAACTGCCCGCAGAGGAGGAAGACCATGACTAAGGTGATGCTCGTCGATGACGACGCGTCCATGCAGGTGCTCATCGAGCAGATCGTGCGTCGCGGCGGCTACGACTTCTGCTGCGCGGGCAATGGAACCGACGGCCTGGAAATGCTGAGAGCCGAGCGTCCCGATTTCCTTATTCTGGACGTAATGCTGCCTGATATCAATGGCTTCGAGATCTGCGAGATCGTACGAGGCGAGGGTCGCAATGTGCCGATCATGTTTCTCACTGCCAAGGGCGACATCGTGGATAAGTCCATCGGCTTTAAAGCCGGCGCTGACGACTACCTCGTGAAGCCCTTCCAGTCCGAAGAGCTGCTTCTGCGTCTGAACGCGCATTTACGCCGCCGCGAGCGTGACCGCGAGCGCCAGCGCGAAGGGCGCGACCACCGTTCCGAGGCCTTTTCGGTGGGGGATTTGGAGATCCGTTTCGGAAAGTACGAGGTGCGGTTGCGTGGCGAGGTCGTGGCGCTTTCTTCTCGTGAGATCGAGCTAATAGAGCTGCTCGCCTCCGACCCGGGCGCCGTGTTCACCCGCGATCAGATCCTCGAGACGCTCTGGGGCAGCAAGGAGGCGACTGACCCTAATTCCATCACCGTCATGGTGCGCAAGATTCGCGAGAAGATAGAGGATGATCCCTCCAAGCCGCGCTACCTTGTTACCGTCTGGCGGGTGGGCTACAAGCTGGCCGAGTCGCTGTAGCCGTACGGGTTTCGGCACTGTGGCGGTTAAGTGCTCGAGTGCCTCTTTTGTAGAGGTTGTGCGAAGATCGCCCTTTGTTGTTGCGGGTAAACTTCTGGCCGGTTTTCTCTTGAAGGGGTCTTCTCTTTGTAGTATTCTTCTCTGCTGTATCTCTGCGCCAGAATTGCATTTTCATGCCCAAAATCAGGCGCGGACGCCAGAGAAAGGACTATCGCGTGGCTGATGCTGCAAAGAAGAATCCTGAGAACGAAACCGAAGAGGTCGTGGTGGCTGAGGACGTCGAGGAGATGGACGACCTGGATGACGACGACATGGACAACGCGGAGCCTCCCGCGAACGCGGCGAACGACGCGACTTCTGACAGCCTGACTGAGGACAAGATCGAGGCCGGCATCGATTCCGAGGAGGATCTGCTGGACGGCATTCCCGAGGAGGAGCTGAAGGCCACGGTGGAGGCCGCCGCCCTTCCGAAGGTCACCCCTCGCACCAAGGCCCGGGCGCGCAACCGCGCCAAACGCAACGCCGATGCCGGCGTGACCATGCTCACGGGCGACCCGGTGCGCATGTACCTCAAGGAGATCGGCAAGGTGCCCCTGCTCACCGCCGCCGAGGAGATCGATCTGGCCATGAAGATCGAGGCCGGTGTGGCCGCCACCGAGGAGCTGGAGCGCGCCGAGGCCGACGGCGTTGAACTGGATCGCCGCGAGAAGCGCCGCCTCGGCCGCATCGAGCAGGTGGGCCTGGACGCCAAACAGCAGCTCATCGAGGCCAATTTGCGTCTGGTGGTCTCCATTGCCAAGCGCTATGTGGGCCGCGGCATGCTGTTTCTGGATCTCATTCAGGAGGGCAACCTCGGTCTCATCCGCGCGGTGGAGAAGTTCGACTACACCAAGGGCTTCAAGTTCTCCACCTACGCCACCTGGTGGATTCGCCAGGCCATCACCCGCGCCATCGCCGACCAGGCCCGCACCATCCGCATCCCGGTGCATATGGTGGAAACCATCAACAAGCTCGTGCGCATCCAGCGCCAGCTTCTGCAGGAGCTCGGCCGCGAGCCAACCCCCGAGGAGATCGGCGAGGAGATGGGGCTCACTGCCGAGCGCGTCCGCGAGATCCAGAAGATCTCCCAGGAGCCGGTGAGTCTGGAGACCCCCATCGGCGAGGAGGAGGACTCCCAGCTCGGCGACTTCATCGAGGACGATGCCGCCGTGGTGCCGCCCGATGCCGCCAGCTTCTCCATGCTGCAGGAGCAACTGGCCAAGGTGCTGGAAGGCCTGGCTGAGCGCGAGCGCAAGGTCATCAGCCTCCGTTTCGGCCTGGAGGACGGTCATCCGCGCACGCTGGAGGAGGTGGGCCGCGAGTTCGGTGTCACCCGCGAGCGCATCCGCCAGATCGAGAGCAAGACGCTTGCGAAGCTGAGGCACCCCAGCCGGTCCAGCAAGCTTAAGGACTATCTGGAGGACTAGCGATCAAGCGCCCGCGACTTTTGGCCGCGGGCGCTTTTTCTGGCAACCCAGAGTTTGCCGCGAGCACTTTTTTCTTTTGTGGACAAAATGGGCCCGAGTGAGCTCACGATGCATGATTTGGCCGCTGCCTATGAGTTTCTTATCGATGAATTACTCGTATTGCGATAATTGATCGGGTAAAAAGCAGATGATGACTCCCCAGCAGTTCGGTGGGAGCTCATTCGGGGCCCATTTTGTCCAAACTCTTCAATTCTGCCCTCATAGGAGTGAATAATGACCAACCAAGTGCAGAGTTTCGAGTTCTTCGCCACGTGCCTGCCCGGTGCCGAGAAGCTTTTGGCGGACGAGCTGCACGGACTCGGCGTGAGGAAGGTGCGTCCGCTGTCCGGCGGCGCATCGTTTTTCGGCGCGCCCGAAGACGCCCTGCGGGTGTGCCTGTGGTCGCGGCTCGCGGGGCGCGTTAATCTCACGGTAGGTCGCGTGGCGGCGCGGGACGCCGATGCCCTGTACGCCGGCGTGCGCGAACTTCCCTGGGAAACGGTGATCGCCGATGGCGCGAGTATCGCCGTGCGGGCGAGCGGTACCAACGTGGAGCTGCGCAACACCCAGTTCGTCGCCTTGAAGGTGAAGGACGCCATCTGCGATCGCTTGGCCGAAGCTCGTGGCGCGCGACCCGATGTGAACCCCCAGCAACCCGACGCCCTCGTTGAGGTGCGCCTTAGAGAGGAGAAGGCCACGCTCTCGCTCGATCTGTCGGGCCGCTCCCTCACACGTCGGGCGTACCTCGGCGATGAGGCTGGGGAGGAGGCGCCCTCGGTGGTGTCGCAGGCGGCGACGCTGCTCGCGGCAGTTGGTGCGGCCGAGCTGTTTGCGGAGGGGACGACGTTTCTCGACCCTGTCGATGGCGGCAGCATCCTCGCCCGCGAGGCGGCGGAAGTGCGCGAGGATCGGGCGCCGGGCCTTTTGCGCGAACGATGGGGGTTCACGGGATGGACGGCGTTTCCCGATAAAGCCTGGGGCGACCTGTTGGACGAGGCGGACGAACGCTGCGAGGCGCGCATGGCGCTGCTTGCCACCGCGCCGGCGTGTCCCGATGCCCCCCGGCTTGTGGCCAGCGTCGCCTCGGTCTTTCGGGCCGACGACGATGCCGAGGCAGTGGCTGCCCGAGCCGCGTGCGTGGCCGCTTCCCGCGAGGCGCCGGCCGGCTCCCGTTTCGCCTTCGCAGGTTTCGAGGGCATGGCTGCGAAGTTCAAGGAGGAACCGACGGTGCGCCTCAAGCTGGGCCGCGGCCGTTCAGAGACGACAGTCGAGGTGTTCGATAGGCCGCCCCGGCGCCCCTCGGTTATTTCTGTGGCCAACCCCGCCGGTGGCGCCGACATTCCCGTCGAGGTGAACGACCCGGCGGCGGCCCAGTTCGCGAGTCGTTTGCGCAAGGTGGCCCGCGAGCGGCGCAAATGGGCGGCGCGCGAGGGGGTGGCCTGCTATCGTCTCTACGATGCCGATGTGCCTGAGTACGCCTGCGCCATCGACCTGTACGAGGGGGCGGCCGAGGCCGAGGGCGAGCTGTACGCCCATGTGGCCGAATACGCGCCGCCTAAGTCCGTCGACCCCGACCAGGCCCGCGCCCGCTTCGAGGACGTGCTCTCCCTGGTGCCGCCGGTGCTGGGCATTCCGCCGGAGCACGTGTTTTCCAAGTCCCGCCTGCGCGCGAAGGGCGGCGGGCAGTACCGCGACGCCGGCGGTCGCCGTTTTGTGACCCACACGAGCGAGGACGGCTTGATCTGCGAGATGGATTTGGGCGGCTATCTTGATACGGGCATCTTCCTCGATCACCGCGTAACCCGCGAGATGGTAGGGAAGATGGCCGCCGGCAAACGCTTCCTGAACCTGTTCGCCTATACGGGCGTGGCGACGCTGCATGCTGCGGCCGGCGGTGCGAAGGAGACGACGACGGTGGACTTGTCTCAGACGTACCTGGACTGGGCGGCCCGCAATCTTGCGGCCAACGGGTTCGCCTTCGAAGTTGTTGACAAGCCGAATCGAAGGGATCGAACGGACGGAGGTTCGGCGAGGGGTCGGCGGGGAGGGGCGGCCAACAAGCTCGTTCGCGCCGACGTCACTCGCTGGATCGCCGAAGCGCGCCGCCGCCATGAGCGCTACGACCTTATCTTCGTGGATCCCCCGACCTTCTCCAATTCGAAGGCCATGGGCCGACGCACCTGGGACGTGCAGCGCGACCATGTGGAGCTGCTCGTCGGCGTCTCGCGCCTTCTGTCCAACGGGGGCGCGGCGGTCTTCTCCTGCAACCTGCGAACCTTCAAGCCCGATCTCGAGGAGCTGGCGCGCTGCGGCGTGGAATTGGAGGACATTACCGCCCAGACCATTCCGCACGATTTCGAGCGAAACCTCCGCATCCACAAATGCTATCTGGTGCGCCGAAAATAATTTTCGCCTTCGAGGAAAATAGGGTCTTGCAAAGAGAAGCCCCTCCGTTATAATACTATCTTGCGCGTCAGGGCAAAGGTTCTGAAAGCGACATTCCTCGGTAGCTCAACGGCAGAGCATCCGGCTGTTAACCGGAGGGTTGTAGGTTCGAATCCTACCCGGGGAGCCAGAATTTTCGCGAGTCCGCTTCGGCGGGCTCGTTTCTTTTTCGGCAGCATTTGCGGGTTAGGGGCGCGGCACCGTCATCTCATCCGAATTGTGACCTCGCATTCTGGGTTTCTTTGCTATTATTAACCAATCCGACAAGCTGTTTTGTCGGCAACCGCAGAAGTGCGGGCGTGGCGGAATTGGCAGACGCGCCAGATTTAGGTTCTGGTGGGCAACCCCCGTGAAGGTTCAAGTCCTTTCGCCCGCACCATTCCCGTTCGAGTCCTGCCGGGACCGTGCGGCTGGGATGCGCGCCGAAGTATGGGCGCGCGCGAGAAAAGGAGAATCACCTTGGCAGTCCCCGCAGTATTCAGGAAGTACAACGAGATCAGCTTTATCAAGCGCATTCTCGTCGGCCTTGCCATCGGCATCGTCTTGGCGCTGCTCATTCCGAATGTGCAGCCTTGGACCGACATCATTACGCTTCTGGGCTCGCTGTTCGTGGGCGCGTTGAAGGCCGTCGCCCCCGTGCTCGTGTTCTTCCTGGTCATCAGCGCCCTTTGCAATGCCCAGGGTGCCGGTACCATGAAAACCGTCGTCGTGCTCTACGTCGTCAGCACGCTTGTGGCGGCTATCGTGGCTCTCATCGGTAGCGAGATCTTCCCGACCACCCTCACGCTGGACACCTCTTCCATGGTTGAGCAGGCGGCCGCCGAGGGCATTGGGGAGGTGCTCACCACGCTGCTCATGAACATCGTGGCCAATCCGGTGGACGCGCTCATGAACGCCAACTACGTAGGCATCCTCGCCTGGGCCGTGGTGCTCGGCGTCGCCCTGCGCGCTGCCGGCGAGCGCACCAAGGAAGTGTTCACCGCCATCTCCGACGCCGTTTCCAAGGCGGTGCGCTGGGTCATCAATCTGGCTCCCTTCGGCATCCTCGGCCTGGTGTACGCCTCGGTCAGCACCTCGGGCCTGGAGATCTTCACCGAGTACGGCCATCTCATCTTGGTGCTCGTGGCCTGCATGCTCATCATCGCGCTGGTCACCAACCCTCTCATCGTGTGGATCTGCACCCGCAAGAACCCCTATCCGCTCGTCCTGCGCTGCCTGAAGGATTCCGGCCTCACCGCCTTCTTCACCCGCAGCTCTGCCGCCAACATACCGGTGAACATGGAGCTGTGCCGCAAGCTCGGCCTGAACAAGGACAACTACTCGGTGTCCATCCCGCTGGGCGCCACTATCAACATGGCCGGCGCGGCGGTCACCATCACGGTCATGACCATGGCCGCCTGCCAGACCATCGATCTGGCGGTCGACCCGGTCACGGCCGTCATCCTGTGCGTGCTGGCCGCCGTGTCCGCCTGCGGCGCGTCGGGCGTGGCCGGCGGGTCACTTCTGCTCATCCCCATGTGCTGCGCGCTGTTCGGCATCAGCAACGATGTTGCCATGCAGGTTGTCGGCATCGGCTTCATCATCGGCGTTATCCAGGATTCCTGCGAGACGGGCCTGAACTCCTCTTCCGACGTGGTGTTCACGGCCACCGCCGAGTATCGGCAGCTCATCAAGGAGGGCAAGGAAGTGCACCTGGGCAAGGACTCCTTCGCCTACCACGAGCTCTCCTAACAAGCTGCGCGCACTGCGCATTCTGAATCACATTGCGGAAGGGAGCCTTCGGGCTCCCTTCTCGTTTGCCTTGCTTGTCTCCCACGGCCCGAGGCAGTGTCGACTTGCCGGAACGAGCATACCAGCAGGTCGGATTCGGCTGCGTTCGATGGCCCCGGCCAAGAGGGGTCTCAGTGGGATTGTCTCGCCTTCGCCTTGTCTTGCTCGGCGCGCGGCGCGGCGGTTTCCACGAGGTGGCGGGTGGTGAGAAGGCCGGCTGCCATAAGGAGGCCGAGAGCGCCAAAGGAAAGGCGCATGGCGTCGGCCTGCGCGGAGGCCTTCACGTCCACGAGCTTGTCGACCTGCGCGGCGTCGGCCCCCCAGGTTCTCGCCTCGTCGGAAAAGGCGCTGTCGCTCATGAGCGTCGAGGCGGTCTCCGCAGCGGGAGCCATATAGCTCTGGTCGATGCCCGCCGAGGCGGCCTGGGCCGCGAAGCCGCCCGCCATGGTGAGGAGAAGGAAGGTTCCGGCGAGCGCCGTGCCGAGGGCGAGCCCGATGCTGCGAGCGGCTCCCTGGATGCCGCCGGATTGCTCGGCCTCTTTGCGGGTCACAGCGCAGGCTACGGCATTGTTCGATTGGGAGTTGACGGCGCCCACGCCGAAGCCGCCGAGGGCCATTCCGGCGAACAGCGTTCCCGTCACGCCGTGCGCATGGACGCCGAAGGCCATGAGCGCGCAGGCGCAGGCGATGGCGATGAACCCCGTCCGGATGATGAGGCGCGAGGAAAGGTGCGGGGCGAGCTTGGGTAAAAAGGTTGCCAGAAGGAACATCGGGATGCCCGACAGGAGGGAGAGCATGCCGGTTTGCAGCGCCGTGAACCCGGTGACGAGCTGGAGGTACGGCGTGGCCAAGATGCCGACGGCGCCCATGTAGAAAAACGGAAGCGCGACGGCGGAAAGCCCCGCGCGAACCTTAGGCGAGGTGACGAACGCGGCGGGAATGAGGGGGTTGCCTCGACGTTGGGCGCGTCGCTCGGTGGGTACGAGCAGGCCGAGCAGCACGAGCCCGATGAGGATGGCGGGCAGGGTGGGGGGCAGTCCGCACAAGGTGAAGGGGCAGAGCTTCTGCGGATTGACGATGCCCCAGTCCGAGAGGTGCGCCACTCCGAACAGCGCGAGCCCCATGCCGAGGGCGGCCACGATGGTGCCGGCCACATCGAAGCGGCTGTGATTGCCGGAGAGGGGGGTGCGGGGAACGAGCCGCGTGCAGCACAGCACGAGCACGAAATAGATGGCCATGATGGCGAAGGTGAGGCGGAATCCCGAAGAGTCCATGACGATGCCCAAGATCAGCGGGGAGAGCGTCGAGAGCGCGGCCGCCCCGGCAATGGTGCCGAACGCGATGGCCCGCTGCCGCCCTTGGTAGAGCGCCGCGACCAGCCCGAGCACCGAGGGCGTGATAAGGCAGGCGCCAAGTCCCATGATGACGCGTCCTCCCCAGGTGAAGGCGAAGATGTTGGGGGAGAGCGCCGCCACCATCTCGCCCGCAACGGCCAGGGACAGCCCGATGGCCAGTGCGCGGCGCAGGCCGATGGTCACGCCGACGAGCCCTCCGGCTATCATGAACGCGCCGGCGATGAGCGAGAACAGCGTGGTGGCCATCTGGATATCGTCGAGGGTGGCGCCCAGCGTGCCCACGAGGCTTGCCGTCGCAAGGTTCATGGCCGCGCTGTCGCTTGAGGTGCCGATCTGCGCGAGGGCGAGAACGGCCAAGGGCGCATAGCTCGCCTTCGTGATTTCTGCCGGCCGCCGGGTGGTGGCGTTGGCGGTAATGGTCGTAGTTGCCATGATGCGCCTCTCAACTGTTTGCGGCGCCCCATGGCGCCGCCCCACTATCTTGTTGTCCCAGGGAAATTCTCTCCCAAATGCACGTCCATGCTGTCGTATTGCGCAGAATCTCGTACAATCGTTGCCATCTTGCCACGGTATTGTCGCCCTCAAAGGCTAGGCTCGCTCTACACTGGGAGCAGGGTCGTTCGCCCCGAGGGACCAAGCGGTGAGGAGGAGCTATGAACAGCAGGCAAGGAGCGCTCCTGCGGGCGCTGCTCGAAGCCAGCGGCTACCGGACATCTGCCGATTACGCTCGCCGATTCGGCTGCTCGGATCGCACGATTCGCACCGACGTCAAGGCCCTCAACTCGTTTTTCGAGCACGAGGGACTCGCCACGCGGGTGGGCCGCCAGCGCGGGGCCGGGCTGCGCCTTGCGCTGGCTCCCGGCGAGGAGAACCGGCTCGTGCGCTTGCTCGAGGAGAGTGAGACGGAGATGCACCCTCGCTACGAGCGCCTGTGCCAGGAGATGATCGCGCTGACGTGCTATCCCGGGCCCCATACCGCCGACAGCCTCGCGCGCCGCATGTTCCGCAACAAGCAGCAGATTCAGTCCGATTTGCGCTGGTGGCAGGGGATATTGAAAGTGAGCGGGCTCACGCTGTCCGTCGGCCGCCAGATCACCGTCGAGGGCCCCGAGTGGACTATTCGGGGCTTCGTCATGTCCATGCTGTTCTCGTTCTCCTCGGCTGCGGTGCGCCGTCGCATCCTGCCCTCGCTGTTCGGATCGATCGAGCCCTACGACCGCCAGTTTCTGGAGCGCTGCATCGCCGAGATGCAGCGCGACCTCGGCTTCGAGTTCTCCAGCAACGCGCAATGGCAGTTCGGCGTGTACCTCTGCATTATGGTGACCCGCCTTCGCCTCGGCCATGGCCTGATGGCGTGGCGCGGCGCCGACGGGTCCACGCCGTTCTTCGCCTACCTCAAGAAGCGGCTCGAGCGCCATTTCTCCCTGACGGTGAGCGATGCCGAGATGGGACTGCTCAGCGACATGGCCCACTGCTGCACCTGGCAATGGAGTCTGGCCGCTATGAGCGCCTACGAGCCGAGCGAGCGCGCCCGCGCGTTCACCGACGACGTCGAAGAGGCCCTCAAGAAAGCGTTCGGCGCGCCCTTGCCCGAGGATGTACGCAAGCCCTTGGCCATTCTGTTCGAGAGCGGCCTGGCGCGACGCACCTGCGGGTTGGTGGCGGCGAATCCCAACGAGGAGTCGGTGAAGTACGAGGCCATGGACGGCGCCTGTCTTCTGTCCTCGGTGCTCTGCGAGGTGCCTTCGCTTGTCGAGGCCGACCTGTTCAGCCCGGACTACGCTCGCATTGTGCTCGTGCTGCTCGATTACCTCGACCAGGTCGGCGCGCTGCGCTGCTATCGGGTGGGTCTGGTGGTGAACTGCGGAATCGATCTGGCCCTTTGGGGCGCGCATCGCATCGAGAAGCTGACGAGCCGCCTTGAGGTGACCGATGTCCTGACGGAGAACGAGGTGCTCGCCGCCGCGAGCCGTCCCAATTCGACGCTGCTCGAGCGCTTCGACTTCCTCGTGTCCTTCGAGCCGATGGACGTCGATTTCCCCTGCGTGACGATCTCGCCGGGCGTCAGCCGCGCCGATATCGATCACATCATCGCCTCCGTGCCGCTTTGGCGACGGGGCCAGGAGGTTCACACGGCGTGGGAGCGGGGCGTCCTGCCCGCCGGCCCCTCGCCCGAGAGCATGTTCGCCTCGCTGCACGCGCGCCTTACGGCCGACGGCCTTATCGACATGTCCCTCGAGCGCTTCGAATGGCTCGTCTGGACTCTGTCGGTGGTGAAGGATCGCACGCTCGTGTTCGCCTGGTGCGGGTCGGGCGTCTGCAAGACGGGCATCCGCATCTTCCGCCTGGAGGAGGGCGATCAGGCCGAGTGCGGCCAATGCACGATGGCCGCCGTTCTCGTGGGGGCGCCCGCCGAGCGGGGCGATCTCACGCCGCTCACGCAGGGTTTCAAGCGGCTGGTGGAAGACTATGCCGATACCTCGGATCTCGTCAGCGACGACGGATTTTTCGTTTGCTTCCCGGAGCCCGAATAGGGGACGAAAGGTCGGGGAAGCGAAGCTCGGGCAGGACGCGCGCGGCGCTAGGGGAGCAAAGCTCGACCAGCGTGCGAAGCCCGGACACAGCGCGAACAGCGCCGAGAATGTGAAAAAAGAAGGGAAGCCCGCGGGCCTCCCTTCTTCTTTCAGGCGACTGAGCCGTCGCTATTTCGCGTCGCGCTCGTAGAGGGTGTCGCCCTCCTTGATGGTGGCGAGCACTTGGATGTCGCGGATCTCGCGCGGATCGACGGCCAAGGGATTGCGGTCGAGCACCACGAGATCGGCCAGCTTTCCCGCCTCCAGGGTACCCTTGTCGGCCTCCTCGCCGTACTGGTAGGCGCCGTTGTAGGTGATGGCGCGCATGGCCTCGTACGGCGTCACCTTCTGGTCCTCGTCCAGCTGGACGCCGGCCTTGGTGATGCGGTTCACGGCGCACCAGGCGGCCTCCAGCAGGTTCGGGCGCAGCACCGGGGTGTCGGTGTGCAGGGTGAAGGGCAGCCCGGCCCGCTCGGCATCGCCGCAGGCGCTCACGCGGCCGCCGCGCACGGGACCCAAGTTCCGCAGGTGCGCGTCGCCCCAGTACCACACGTGCGAGGAGAAGATCGAGGGGATCATGCCGATTGCCGCCATCTTCTCATACTGGTCGGTGCGTGCCGTCTGGGCGTGGATCATCACCGGGCGCAGGGCCATCTTCTCGGGGTTGTCCGATGCGTCCCGCGCCGCCTCGTACACGCGCAGAAGCTGGTCGGCCGCCGCGTCGCCGTTGCAGTGGCACAGAAGCTGGTGGTTGGAGTCGATGGCCATCTTCGCGAAGGCGATGGCGTCCTCGTCGGTCATGGTGCTGTAGGCCACCCAGTCCTTTTCTCCGTCGGGGCCTTCCACGTAGGGCTCGGTCATCCAGGCGGTCAGCCCCTGGGGCGAGCCGTCGAGGAACATCTTCAGGCCGCCGAAGCGGAAGTGCCCGGTGTAGCTCTGGCTGTCGAACTCGGCGTTGTCCGCGAGCGTGGCCATCACGTCGCTGCCCCACATGGGATAGCTCACGATGTCCATCTTCAGCAGGCCGGCGCGGGCGAGGCCCACCAGCACCTTGGCCATGTCGGGCGCGGTGGCGCCGTCCTGGCAGGTGGTCGCGCCGTGCTCCAGGTAGATGCGCTGCATGTCGGGAACCATGGCCGCGAAGTCCAGGCCCAAGCGGGGAGTGGTCACGGCGTAGAAGGGGTTCATGGCCGCCGGCTCCTCGGCGTAGCCGTCCAAGTCGCCGGTGCCGTTCATACGTCCGTAGCGGCCGCCCTCGGGGTCGGGGGTGGTGGGCGTGATGCCGGCCAGCTTCAACAGGCAGTCGTTGGCCACGCCCATGTGGTTGGACACGTGCGTGATGAGCACGGGGACGTCCTCGGACACGGCGTTCAGGATGGACTTGTCGGGGTGGCGCTGCTCGATGAGGTTGTTCTGGTCGTAGCCGTTGCCCATGATGACGCCGTCCGGGCCGATGTTGCGCTCGGCGGCGAACTTCTTCAGCGTCTCGGTGATCTCGGCGAAGGAGGTGCACTCGGACAGGTCGGCGTACAGGAGGTACTGCAGCGCGCCGGTGAAGTGGCTGTGCGGGTCGATGAGCCCGGGCAGCACGGCCGCGCCTCCCAGGTCGACCTCCTCGGCGCCCTCGGCGAGGCGGCGCGCCTCTTCCAAGGTGCCGACGTAGGCGATGCGGCCGTCGTCATCGACGAGGAGCGCGTCGGCGGTGTCGACGTCGTCAACCATGGTGACGAAGGTGGCATTGGAGAAAAGTCGTTTCATGAATTTCCTTTCAAACACGCGCGAGTTACATCTCGCGGTCGACGACCGGCTCGAAGGGCATCTCGTCGGCCGTCTCGGCCACGATGGTCTCCTCCTTGCCGTCCTCTTCCTTCTTGAAGATGGTGATCCAGCGGGTCGTGAACAGGCCGAGCAGGATCAGCACGCCGGACACCACGTACGAGGTGATGGTGGACTCGATGCGGGCGTCGGAGTTCAACTGCACGAGCTCGGTGCGCTGCTCGTCGGTCATGGGGATGTCGGCGATGGTCTGCTCGAACTGCTCGTCGCCCATGAGCGAGATGTTGCGCTCGGCCACGGCGGTGCGGACCTCGGGGGTGATGATGGGGCTGTCGGCCATGGCGTTGTCGATGTTGGCGGTGATGCCGAACAGCAGGACCGCGCCGATGGCGGCCACGCCGATGGCCTGGCCCACGTTGCGCATGGTGGTCTGGATGCCGCCGGACTGCGACGCGTCGCGCTCGTTGACGGCCAGGGCCACGATGTTGTTGGCCTGGGCGGAAACGATGCCGGCGCCGGCGCCTGCCACGGCCAGGCCCACCCACATGAGCCCGTTGACCTCAGAGCCGTGCAGCGAGAAGGCCATGGGGATGAACGCGCTGGCCATCACGATGTAGCCGACCTGGATGACGCGGCGCGGGTTGGCGTTGGGCATAAACTTCGGGATGCCCAGCGAGAAGATGAAGGTGGGGATGCCCACGGCCAGCGCCATGACGCCCATGAGCACCGGCGACCAGCCGGCCACGAGCTGCAGGTAGGGGGACAAAAGAATCGCCTGGACGCCCATGAAGAAGAAGGTGATGGCGCTTGCCACGAGGCCGGCGCGCACCTGCGGGGTCTTCAGGAACGACTGGGGCAGAAGGGCGATGCCGTTCTTCTGCTCGACGCGCTTCTCCACCGGCACCAGGATCACGAGCAGAATCAGGCCGAGGACGGCCATGGGCAGGGCCGGGGAGATGCCGAAGATGGTGAAGGGGCACTCGGCGAAGGGCTCGATGAGGCCCCAGGCGGAGATGCGGGAGAGGCCCACGAGGAACAGGAACAGGCCCGTGGCGGCGATGCCCGTGCCCAGCCCGTCGAACTTCAGCTTCTCAGCGGGCTTCTCGATGGCCGGCAGCTTGAAGGACAGAAGCAGCACCAGGGCGAAGTACACGGCCAGGGCGCCGAAGGTGATGCGGAAACCGCCGAACTGCATGACGATGCCCAAGAACAGCGGCAGGAAGGCCGACAGGCCCGAGGCCGCGCCGATGCAGCCGAAGGCCAGCACGCGGTTCTTGCCATGGTAGATGAACGGAATGAGGCCGAGCACCGAGGGGATCATGAAGCTGGCGCCGAAGCCGACAAGGATGCGGCCGCCCCAGATGAAGATCGTCATGTTCGGCGACAGCGCCATGACCAGCTCGCCGGCGGCGCACAGAGCCGCGCCGAGGCGGAAGTTGGTGCGCCAGCCGATGATGGTGCCCACGAGTCCTCCGGCCACCATGAAGGCGCCGGCCATGAGCGAGTACACCATGTTCGCCAGCTGAATGTCGGGAGTCGTCGCGCCGAGCACGTCGACCAGCTGCTGGTTGGCGAGGCCGAGCGCGCCATTGTCGCCCGACGTTCCCATCTGCGCCAGAATCAGCACGATAATGGGCAGCACGAGGAACTTCTCAACACCCCCTCGGGATGCGTCGTTTTGCTCTTCGCCATTATGTCCTCCTTTAATCTTGGATGGAATGCCTATGCCGAAAAGGGTAGTCTCGCAAGCTCCCTCCGTAATTCGGCGGCGCTCATTGTAGGAAGACTGCTTCCTTTTCGATCGGGAAACGTTTTCCGTTGCAACGGAAATGTTCCATTTGGGAAAAGGGAACACGGGTTCCTATACTGCTTGTCGGTCAATTTCCGTCTGGCCCGCTGTCGCGGCAGCTCAAACCAGTGAAACGTTGCGAGCGGGCGCGCGGTCGCGAGTGAGCGCAACAAGAAGAAAGGAATGCTTCATGGCAAAGACCTCCAAGATCGCAAAGGCTCCCAAGTCCTTCAAGTCCTACGCGCTGAACAAGTGCCTTATCGGCTACGGCGTGGTGAACGGCATCATCAACGCGGCCATCTTCGCCGGCATCAACGCCGGCGCTCCCGATGCGATGTTCGGCATGCACGACATCGTGCACGACCTCGCCTTCACCGGCCTTCTCCTCGGTATGCTGCTGTTCGCCTGCGTCGTGCCGCTCACCCGCATGGATCTGCGCAAGGGCGTTTTCTCCCTGCCCGGTGCGGCGGGCGGTGCCTTTCCGCTCGTCTCCTCGTCCTACGCGGTCTCCATTCTCGGCGTGGGCGCGCTCGCCGCGGTGGTCATGACCGGTGCCGGCGCCCTTCTTTCCTTGGCATTGCCGGCCGCCGGCGCTACCGTGACCGGCATGATGTTCCTCAAGGGCCTCGTGTGCGCTTTGGGCGGCGCGGTCGCCGGCTGGTTCACCATCAGCTTCGTGGTGCGCGGCCAGCAGAAGGCCGACGAGGTGGCGGCCGCCATGGCCTCCAAGACTGCCGAGGCGGCGCTCTAGGATAGCTTGCTCGGTCCTGCGCTTGCGCCCGTCGAGATCGGTCTTGCGAAAGGCCGTTCCCGGCGGGCGCGCTTTGTTTCGAGCGAGGCGCGGGGCTGCTTGTCGAAACAGGTCGGGAACGAATCGGTGGCCCGCCGATGGCAAGGTTGCCCCTAAGGTTCCTCCGTGCCCACCCTTCCGTAACGGCACTCCGGGTTTTCGCCGATGGCATCAGGGCGACGCCCATACTGAGAGGCGCCGGGCGACTTCGGCAAGTTGTGCCGGCAGACGAAGATCCCGATGAAAGGAATGCTCATGGCAAAGTCAATGGCTGGCTCGGCGCCCGCGGCGCCGACGCGGTCCGCTAAGCCGTTCAATTCATACTTACTGAATAAGTGCATCGTCGGTTACGGCATCATCAACGGCATCATCAATGCGGTCATTTTCTATCTTATGCACCTGTCTGAGCCCGAGCTCCTCTTCAGCGAGGCCGACATCTTCCATGACTTCGCGCTTACGGGGGTTCTGCTCGGCATTCTGCTGTTCGTCATCGTGGTGCCGCTCACCCGCATGGATCTGCGCAAGGGCGTTTTCTCCGGGCCGAATGTCGCCAATCTCGGCGGCGCGGCGTCTCTCGTGCCAGCAAGCTACGCTCCGGCGCTGCTCGTGGCAACGGTTGCCGCCACTGTCTCGCTGATGGGCGTCGGTGCTTTCGCCTGCGTGCTTCTGCCGCTGCCGCTTACCGTGACGGGTCTTATGCTGCTCAAGGGCCTTGTGTGCGCTTGCGCCGGTGCCGTCGCCGGGTACATCACGATCTGCTACGTCGTGCGCTCTGGCAAAAGCGAGGCCTAGGGGGCCGGTCTGCAGAGCCGCGGTGCCCTGCTTGGGACGGGCGGGGTCGGCAGAGTGCGGCGAATCGACGCCATAGGGAGACGCAGGATGCCCTGCGTCTCTTTTTTGTGTCATGGTCTCGGTGACGTGTAGCCACTGTGGGAGGGTTGTGGCATAATAGCGAACCGTGCGCTTCCGCGGCGGATTCCCGTGGCGGATCGCCGAGGAAGTGTTCGCGCGGGCGATAAGCCCGTACCGTGTCAGGAAACGATGGAGGAACTATTCGTGGAAACTAAGGTTGAGTCCCTGGAGGGCAACAAGGTCAAGGTCACCGTCACGGTGGACGCCGCCGATATCGACGGCCGCATCAAGAAAACCTACAAGGACTTCGCTCGCAAGTACAACTTCCCGGGATTCCGCAAGGGCAAGGCCCCGCGCCCGGTTATCGACAACGCGCTGGGCGCCGAGGCGGTCGTCGGCACCGTCACCGAGGAGCTGCTGAACGGCACGTGGACGGCCGCGATCGACGAGGCCAAGCTCGCCCCGGTGGGCGGCCCGGTCATGGAGACCAACGAGATCGTGAAGGCCGGCGAGCCCTACGAGTACTCCTTCACCATCGAGCTGCGCCCCGAGGTGGAGCTTACCAGCTACGAGCCCGTGGCCATCGAGATGCCCTTCGCCGAGGCCACCGATGCCGAGATCGACGAGCAGGTCGAGGCCATGGCCGAGCACTACACCGACTACGAGGACGCTTCCGCCGCTACCAAGATGAAGCCGGAGAACTACGCCGACCTCACCATGAAGGCCACCGACGCCGACGGCAACGAGATCGCCGCGCTCGCGAGCGAGTCCCGTCTGTACGGCCCGGGCACCGGCATGTTCTCCGAGGCCTTCGACGAGGAGATCCTCGGCATGAAGAAGGGCCAGACCAAAGAGTTCACGCTCGAGATTCCCGAGGACGAGACGGCCGTGCTTCTGGCCGGGCAGGCAGGCAAGCCTGTCACCTTCGAGGTCACCTGCAACGTGGTGAAGAAGAAGGTCACGCCCGAGGTCACCGACGAGTGGGCCAAGGAGAAGATGGGCTTCGAGTCCGTCGAGGACATGCGCGAGCGCATCAAGGAGTCGCTGAATGCGCAGAAGGGCTCGCTGATGCCGCGCATCAAGGAGAACAACATCATGGTCGAGCTGCGCGACCGCGTCGAGGGCGATGTGCCCGAGTCGCTCGTCGAGCAGGCCGAGACATCGCTGCTCCAGGACTTCTTCGGCCAGCTGCAGCAGGCCGGCATGACCTTCGACGCCTACCTGGCCAGCCGGAACATCACGCCCGACCAGTTCAAGGCCGACCTGAAGGCCCAGTCCGCCGACCAGGTGAAGGAAGAGCTGGCGCTCGAGGCGTGGGCGCGCCACAACAACATGGAGATCACCGACGAGGACGTCACTGCCGAGTTCGCCAAGACCGGCGTTGAGGATCCCGCGGCGCTGGAGCAGGAGTGGCGCGACGCCGGCCGTCTGCACCTCATCCGCACCGGTCTTTTGCGCCAGAAGGCCATCGAGGATCTCATGGAGAACGCGAATGTGACCGAGGTGGACTTCGCCGCCAAGGCCGCCGAGGAGAAGAAGGCCGCCAAGAAGGACGAGGCCGAAGAGGCCGCCGAGTAGCCTTCCAGCTAGCAGGTTTCGAAGGGGCGGGTCACCGCCCCTTCTGCTATTTTCGCTAGGAGTCTTGCGCTGCGAACGGATGTATAGCAATATGATCTTGAACTATGTGAAGGCCGCTGCGAGCGGCCCTATTTACGAAAGCGAGGTATCTATGGGCATCGAACGTATGCAGAGCGGCCTGGTCCGCCCGAGCAACGCCCTCATCCCCTACGTCATCGAGCAGTCGCCGCGCGGCGAGCGCAGCTACGACATCTACAGCCGCCTGCTCAACGACCGCATCATCTTCCTCGGCGAGCAGATCGACGACCACGTGGCCAACTCGGTCGTGGCCCAGCTTCTGCACCTGGAGGCCACCGATCCGGACAAGGACATCTCCCTGTACATCAACTCGCCGGGCGGCTCGGTCACGGCTGGCCTCGGCATTCTGGACACCATGAACTTCATCAAGTGCGACGTGTCCACCATCTGCATCGGCGAGTGCGCCTCCATGGCCGCGGTGCTCCTCTCCTCGGGCACCAAGGGCAAGCGCTTCGTGCTGCCGAACTCCATGGTGCTCATCCACCAGCCCTTGGGCGGCGCCCAGGGCCAGCAGACGGAAATCGCCATCGTGGCCGACTTCATGCTGAAGACGCGCAAGCGCCTGAACAAGATCCTGTCCGAGAACACCGGCCAGTCCATCGAGAAGATCCAGCTCGATACCGAGCGCGACAACTACATGACCGCGGAGGAGGCCAAGGAATACGGCCTCGTCGACGAGATCATCTACCATCACGGCGCCATGCCCGGAGAGAAGAAGAGCGAATAAACCCTCATGAACCATCGTCACGACAATTACGGCCCCACTGACACCAATTACTTCTGCGCCTTCTGCGGCAAGACCGGAGACCAGGTCAACGCCATGATCTCCGGCCCTAACGGCATCTATATCTGCGACGAGTGCATCTCGGTGTGCGCCGATGCCATGATGCGGGACATGGGCTACGCCATGGCCCAGGAGGTGGAGATGCTGGAGGACGACCCGCGCCGCATGGGCTGGATGAATCCGCCGGCCGCCCAGGTCGAGCGCCAGGCGAGCCCCGTGGTCGACAACGCCCCCTCGCCGGCCGAGGTGCTGGGAGATTTGCCGACGCCCCACGAGCTGTACGCGCGCCTGTCCGAGCACGTCGTCGGCCAGGAGGAGGCCAAGCGTGCCCTCTCCGTGGCCGTCTACAACCACTACAAGCGCATCTCTATGGGCGCCGCCGCCCAGGAGGGCGACGTGGAGCTGGCCAAGTCGAACATCATGCTCATCGGCCCCACGGGCTCGGGCAAGACGCTTCTGGCCCAAACGCTGGCCCGCACGTTGAAGGTGCCCTTCGCCATCGCGGACGCCACCACGCTCACCGAGGCGGGATACGTGGGCGAGGATGTGGAGAACATCCTGCTCAAGCTCATCACAGCGGCCGATTTCGAGGTGCCCCGGGCCGAGATCGGCATCATCTACATCGACGAGATCGATAAGATCGCCCGCAAGGCCGAGAACCTCTCCATCACCCGCGACGTATCGGGCGAGGGCGTCCAGCAGGCGCTCCTCAAGATCGTCGAGGGCTGCGAGGCCTCCGTTCCGCCCCAGGGCGGCCGCAAGCACCCCCAGCAGGAGCTCATCCCCATCGACACGACGAACATCCTGTTCATCTTGGGCGGCGCCTTCGTGGGCCTGGCCGACATCGTGGCCCAGCGCGTGGGCACCACGTCCCTCGGCTTCGCCAGCGAGCTGCCCGCCTCCAAGAAGGAGTCCGAGGCCGAGCTTCTGAAGAAGGTGCTGCCGGAGGACTTGAACAAGTACGGCATGATCCCCGAGTTCGTGGGCCGCATCCCGGTTATCACCTCCTTGAACGAGCTGTCGGAGGAGGATCTCGTCCGCATCCTCGTGGAGCCGAAGAACGCGCTCGTCAAGCAGTACACCCGCATGTTCGAGTTCGAGGACTCGCGCCTCACCTTCGAGCCCGCAGCCCTTACCGCCATCGCTCACGAGGCGGTGGAGCACGGCACCGGCGCCCGCGGTCTGCGCTCCATCTGCGAGCGCGTGCTCATGGACGTCATGTACGATTTGCCGGAGCACAACGGAGCCACCACGGTCACGGTGCGCGCGAGCGACATCGCTGGCGAGACGCGGCCGGAGATCGTCGAGGTCGCCGACGCCACTGCTCAGGTGGCCCTTTCTGCCTAGGGCAGCGGGCCTTCTGTGCGATAATCGCCCAAGGCAATCTGGCGGGCGGCCGCGTGTGTGCCGCCCGTCTTGTTTTATACCGAGTATCCAGGGAAAGCGAGGGCAAGGGCCTATGTCCGAGGACAAGAGGAAGTCCACCGACTACGCCGCCATGGAGCGGCCCATCTTCGAGGCGTGGAAGGACGCCGGCTACTTCCAGCGCACGCCGGGCTTCGGCGAGCACGCGGGGGAGTCCTACACCATCGTCATCCCGCCTCCGAACATCACCGGCGTGCTGCACATGGGGCACGCGCTGAACGACACCATCCAGGACGCCTGCATCCGCCGCGCCCGCATGCGCGGTTTCCAAACCCGCTGGATCATCGGCACCGACCACGCCGGCATCTCCACCCAGACCAAGGTGGACAAGCGCCTGGCCGAGCAGGGCATCTCCCGTTTGGAAATCGGCCGCGAGGCGTTCATCGAGGAATGCTACAAGTGGCGCGAGGAGTACGGCACCACCATCGTGAACCAGATCAAGGGTATGGGCTGCTCCTGCGACTACTCCGACGAGCACTTCACGCTCGAGCCGGCCTACGTGCGCGCCGTGCGGAAGCTGTTCACCGACTGGTACCACGAGGACATCATCTACCGCGGCAAGCGCATCGTGAACTGGTGCCCGCACTGCACCACGGCCATCGCCGACGACGAGGCCGAGTACGTGGACGAGGCGGGGCATCTGTGGTATCTGCGCTACCCGCTCACCGAGCCGGTGTGTGGCCTGGAGTACCTGGTCGTCGCCACCACGCGCCCCGAGACGATGCTCGGCGACACCGGCGTGGCTGTCAATCCCAAGGACGAGCGCTTCGGCCACCTTGTGGGCAAGACGGTGAAGCTGCCGCTCGTGGACCGCGAGATCCCCATCTTCGCCGACTGGCACGTGGATACCGAGTTCGGCACGGGCTGCGTGAAGGTGACGCCGTCGCATGACCCCAACGACTGGGCCATGGGGGAGCGCGCCGGCCTTGAGCGCATCAACATCTTCGACGAGACGGCCCATGTCGTGGAAGGCTACGGGAAGTTCTCCGGCATGGACCGCGACGAGGCCCGCGAGGCCATCGTGGCCGCCTTCGAGGAGCTGGGCTTGCTCGATCACGTGGAGGACCACGATCACTCCGTCATGACCTGCTACCGCTGCCATACCAAGCTGGAGCCCTGGGAGTCTGAGCAGTGGTTCGTGGCCGTGGACGCCCTGAAGGAGCCGGCGGCCCGCGTGGTGGAGGACGGCTCCATCCAGTTCCATCCCGCGCGCTGGAAACAGGTGTACCTGGACTGGCTCGCGAACCTGAAGGACTGGTGCATCTCCCGCCAGCTGTGGTGGGGCCACCGCATCCCCATGTTCTACTGCGATACCTGCGGCTGGGAGGACGCCTCGGTGGAGGAGATTGAGGTCTGCCCAGTCTGCGGCGCGCCAGTGCGCCAGGACGAGGACGTGCTGGACACCTGGTTCTCCAGCCAGCTGTGGCCCTTTGCCACCATGGGCTGGACGGAGGAGGGCATGGACGCCCCGCAGATGCGCGACGCCTACCCGACCCAGGTGCTCTCCACGGCCCGCGACATCATGGGCCTGTGGGTGGCGCGCATGGTCATGGCCTCCATGTACTGCTGCGACGAGACCATTCCCTTCGACGACGTCATCATCCACCCGACGGTCATGGCCGCCGACGGCAAGCCCATGTCGAAGAGCCGCGGCAACGGCGTGGACCCTCTGCGCCTCATGGAGGACTACGGCGCCGACGGCATGCGCTTCGGCCTGCTCATGCAGGTGACCGGCGCCCAGGATCTGAAGTTCAACGAGGCGAAGCTGGAGAGCTCCCGCAACTTCGCGAACAAGGTGAAGAACGCGAGCCGCTTCGTGCTCATGAACCTTGAGGGGTATGAGCCCGGCTCTCCCGAGCCCACCACGCCGGCCGACCGCTGGATCTTCTCGCGGCTGGCCAAGATCGTCGCTGCGGTGGACGCGGCCTACGACAATTTCGAGTTCGGTGAGATCACCCGCGAGCTGTACAGCTTCGTGTGGAACGAGTTCTGCGACTGGTACATCGAGTTCTCGAAGGCGCGCTTGGGGGCCGATGCCGATCCGGCCGACCGCGCCGTGTGCCAGCGCAACCTCGTGTTCGTGCTGGGGCAGATCCTGCGCCTTCTGCACCCCATCATGCCGTTCGTGACCGAGCAGGTCTACGGCGAGATGCCCAAGGAGGATGATGCGGCGCCGATGCTCATCGTGGCCGCCTGGCCCGATGCGGGCGAGCTCGCCGCCTACGTGGACGAGGATGCCGAGCGGGCCATTGCCATGGTGTGCGAGGTGGTCGGTGCCGTGCGTTCCACCCGGGCGCGCTACGGCATCTCCCCGAAGACGGCGCTGCCCGTGGCCGTGAAGGTGGCCGACACCGCCGATGCCGCGCTGCTCATCGCCCAGGAGCACCTGGTGCGCCAGCTCGCCAACGTGGAGGAGTTCGACGTGGCCGTGGAGGCTTCCAAGCCCGCCGAGTCCGCCGTGGTGCTGGGTACGGGTCTCGAGGTGTACATCGTGCTGGCGGGGCATGTGGACTTCGCCGCCGAGCGCGCGCGCCTCGTGAAGGAGCGCGACGGCGTGGCCAAGGACGCTGCCAAGTTCGAGAAGAAGCTCGCGAACCCCGGCTTCTTGGCAAAGGCGGCCCCCGAGATCGTCGAGAAGGACCGCGCCAAGCTGGCCGACCTCACCGACAAGCTCGCGCGCTTAGATGCACAAATCGCGGAGCTGGGGTAACGCACGAGAGAGTTTGCTATAATGGGCCGACACGTCATCAATTGCACTCGAATCAGAAGAGGTTGATATGAGCGAGTTTCTTGCCCAGCTGTGGACGCCGGAGATGCAGGCGGCTTTCACCGTCGTTTTGGTCCTGCTGGTCATTTTGTACGTGCTTTCCATCGTATGGGTCGTGCGCGACGCCTATCTGCGTGGCACCGCCTGGTACATCTGGGCCGTGGTGGCGCTCGTGCCGGTGCTGGGGCTTGTGGCCTACTGCCTGCTTCGCCCGCCGCTGCTGCAGCTCGATCGCGACGAGCAGGAGCTGGAGATCGCGCTCAAGCAGCGCCAGCTCATGAAGTACGGCGAGTGCGCCAACTGCGGCTATCCCGTGGAGGCGGACTTCGTGCTGTGTCCGAACTGCCACACGCAGCTGAAGAACCTCTGCATGCGCTGCAACCACGCGCTGGAGCCCTCCTGGACGGTCTGCCCCTACTGCGCCACTCCCGTGGGCGCCCCGGCGCCGCATGGCACCCGCCAGCGCCGCCCCTCCGGCCAGGCGCGTCAGAGCCGCCCGGCCAGCCAGGGCTAGGCTTTTTCAACAAGTTAGCCTAAAGGCAGAGCCGCCCCCGTGCGGCTCTGTTTTAATAGGGGAGCACCGGAATCCCGGTGCTTCGAAACGGAGTCGGGGTAGTCAACGCCCCGGCGGAAACCGCGCAGGCGCTCTGTGCGCGCCCGGCGCGAGGAAAGGAGTTCCATGAACATCGTACTGCCCGACGGATCCGTCAAGGAGCTGGAAGAGGGCGCCACCGTCGCCGACGTGGCCGCCTCCATCGGCGCGGGGCTCGCCCGCGCGGCGCTGGCCGGCATCGTCAACGACACCCCCGTCGATTTGGACGCCGTCGTCTCCGACGGCGATTCCGTGGCCATCGTCACCGCCAAGAGCGACGAGGGCCTCGAGCTCATGCGCCATTCCACGGCCCATCTCCTGGCCGCCGCCCTCACCGATTTGTATCCCGGCGTGAAGTTCGGCGTCGGCCCGGCCATCGAGAACGGCTTCTACTACGACATCGAGCTGCCCGAGGGCGCGACTGTCTCGCCGGACGACTTCGCCGCCATCGAGGCGCGCATGGCCGAGATCGCCAAGTCTGCCGCCGCCATCACCCGTCGCGAGGTCACCCGCGACGAGGCGCGGGAGATCTTCGCCGATCAGCCGCTCAAGCTCGAGCTCATAGACGAGCTGCCCGAGGACGAGGCCATCTCCGTCTACCAGCTCGGCGACTTCACCGATTTGTGCCGCGGGCCGCACGTGCCCGACACCGGCAAGCTCGGCGCCTACAAGCTCACCAAGGTGGCCGGCGCCTACTGGAAGGGCGACTCGGACAACGAGATGCTCACCCGCATCTACGGCACGGCGTTCTTCAACAAGAAGGAGCTGGAGGAGTACCTGCACAACCTGGAGGAGGCCGAGAAGCGCGACCATCGCAAGCTTGGCCGCGAGCTGGGCATCTACATGATGGAGCCCATGGCCGGCGTGGGCCTGCCGCTGTACCTTCCCAAGGGCGCGCGCGTCATCCGCACCCTGCAGGAGTGGCTGCGCCGCGATCTGTACGAGCGCGGCTACGAGGAGGTCATCACCCCGCACATCTACAACGCGGACGTGTGGAAGACCTCGGGCCATTACGGCTTCTACCACGAGAACATGTACTTCTTCCAGATCAACGAGGGCACCGACGAGGAGCCGCGCTACTCCGAGTACGGCGTGAAGCCCATGAACTGCCCGGGGCACGTGATCATCTACAAGAACGAGCTGCACTCCTACCGCGACCTGCCGCTGCGCTACTTCGAGTTCGGCACCGTGTACCGCCACGAGATGTCCGGCGTGGTCCACGGCCTGCTGCGCGCCCGCGGCTTCACCCAGGACGACGCCCACATCTTCTGCACCAAGGACCAGGTGGTTGACGAGGTGGTCGCCATCCTGGAGCTGGTGGACTACATCATGGGCACCTTCGGCTTCACCTACGAGGCCGAGATCTCCACGCGCCCGGACAAGTCCATCGGCACCGACGACATGTGGGAGCACGCCACCGAATCGCTGAAGGAGGCCTGTGCGCGCCGGGGCCTCGCCTACGACATCAACGAGGGCGACGGCGCCTTCTACGGCCCGAAGATCGACATCAAGGTGAAGGACGCCATTGGGCGCACCTGGCAGTGCTCCACGGTGCAGATCGACTTCAACATGCCCATGCGCTTCGGGCTGACCTACCGCACCGAGGACAACGCCGAGGAGACCCCCTGGATGCTGCACCGCGCCATCTTCGGCTCCATCGAGCGCTTCCTCGGCATCCTCATCGAGCACTACGCCGGCGCCCTGCCGCTGTGGCTGGCCCCGGTGCAGGTGGCCGTCATCCCCATCGCCGACCGCCACAAGGAGGCGGCGGCCGAGTTTGCCGGCGAGCTGAAGAGCGTCGGCGGCCGCGTGGAGGTCATGGATCAGAACGAGCCCATGAAAGTGAAGATCGCGAAGGCCCAGAGCCAGAAGATCCCCTACATGATCGTCATGGGCGACAAGGAGGTCGAGGAGAAGCTCGTCAGCGTGCGCGAGCGCTCGGAGGGCGATTTGGGTCAGTGGGATCGCCAGAAGTTCATCGACGTGATCAGGGACGCTGCCATCTAGACCTATAGCCAGAAACTATAGGTAACACCGCGTCAAACGGAAGGCTCCGAGGGTACACTGCCCTCGGAGCCTTTTGCGTTCCGAGGGAACGAATGCGGGATCGAGGGGGCCGGATGCCGAAGGGGCGGAAGGCCGGTGACGAGAGGAGAGGAGCATGAGAAGGACGTTTTCCACCTATGGCGCCAAGATGCGCCAGGCCAATCGGGAGGCGGTGGCGACCGTCGTCGCGCTGGCGGTCATCGTGGCCGTGTGGCTTGTGGGCGGTATCGGGCTTGCCGGCTGTGGCATAGAAGTGTTCTCGACGCCCATCTGGATCATCGGAGGCACAATCGGCCCGTGGGTCGCAGCCGTTGTCTGCGCCGTGGTGCTCGCGCGCTGCGTCTTCGCGGATTTCAGCCTCGACGATGACGCCGAGGCCGTCTCCGATGCGGCCTCTGCCGGCGCAACAGGTGCCGAAGGGGAGGAGGCCCGCCGTGGCTAGCCTCGCATCGCTCATCCCGCTCGTCCTGTTCTTGCTCGTGGCCCTGGCGGCGAGCATCGTCGTGCGTCGCCGCGCCGATGCGGCCGGGGGCGGCTTCGTCAACCGCTACTTCATCGGCAACCGCGCCCTCGGCGGCTTCGTGCTGGCCATGACCACCATCGCCACCTACGGCTCGGTGAGCTCCTTTGTGGGCGGGCCCGGCCAGGCATGGCAGATCGGCTTCGGCTGGGTGTACATGGCCGTGGTGCAGGTGACGGCGCTCGTTCTGCTCTACGGTATCTTTGGGAAGAAGATGGCGCTCATCTCCCGCAAGCTGGACGCGGTCACGGTAGTGGACGTCGTCCGCGCCCGCTACGGTTCCAATGCGCTCGCGAACGTGTCGGCGCTCGTCATCGTGCTGTTCTTCGCCGCCACCATGGTGGCCCAGTTCGTCGGAGGCGCGAAGCTCTTCGAGGCGGTGACCGGGTACTCCTACCTGGTGGGTCTGGCGCTGTTCGGGGTGGCGGTCGTCCTGTTCACCACCATCGGCGGCTTTCGCGGCGTGGCCGTGACCGATGCCCTCTGCGGCATCATGATGCTCGTGGGAATCGTGGTGCTCGCCGGGGGCATTCTGTCCGCCGGGAGCGGCTACGAGGCCATCATGACCTCCATTAAGGAGACCTCGCCTCAGATGCTTGAGCCCTTCGCCGGGGGCGCCATGCCGCCGTCTCTGTACTTCACCCAGTGGCTGCTCGTGGGCGTGTTCACCTTCGTGCTGCCTCAATCGGTGGTGCGCACCATGGGCTACAAGGACGTGAAGTCGCTGCACCGCGCCATGATCTGGGGCACGGTTATCATCGGCGCCATGATGATCGGCGTCACGTCGCTCGGCGTGCTCTCCGCCGGCGTTCTCATGGAGGATCTCGGCGCCTACGGGGGCAGCGTGGACAACATCATTCCGACGGTCATCACGGCATCGCTGCCGCCGGTGCTGGCGGGCATCGCCATCATAGGTCCAGTGGCCGCGTCCATCTCCACGGTGTCGTCGCTGCTCATCTCGTCGTCCTCGGCCATCATCAAGGACGTTTACCTGCACTGGTGCGATGACCGCGGACGCGCGCCCTCCCAGCGCTCCGTCGCCCTTTCCAGCCAGGCGGTGACGCTGGCGGTGGGCCTGCTCGTGTTCGTGCTCTCCATCGTGCCGCCGGACGTCATTTGGAAGATCAACATGTTCGCCTTCGGCGGCCTGGAGACGGCGTTTCTGTTCGTGCTCGTCTGCGGGTTGTTCTGGAAGCGGGCCAACGCCACGGGCGCTCTGCTCTCGCTCGCTGGCGGCACATTGGCCTATTGCGCCGCCATGGCCGCGGGCTTCAAAGTGGCCGATCTGCACCAGATCGTCATCGGCGTGACGGTGGCCGGCGTCCTCATGGTGGTGGGCACGCTCGCTGGCAAGCAGAAAGAAGCCGCCCGTATGGACGTCTTCTTCCCGACAGATTAAGTTCCTTTACAGCGCCGAGGGCGCCTCCTCGATGGCCTCCTTGGCCTCCAGAAACTCGGAGGCGGATTGGGCGCAGTTGGCGCCGTCGGCCACGGCAGTGACCACCTGGCGCAGCTCCTTGGTGCGCACGTCGCCGGCGGCGAACACGCCAGGCATCGTGGTTCTGCCCATGGCGTCGGCGACGATATAGCCTCCGCCATCGGTTTCCAGGTCGCCCTCCAAAAAAGCGGTGTAGGGCCTCATGCCGATGGCGATGAACACGGCCGAGGCGGCAAGCACTCGCTCGTCGTCAGTCTTCACGTTGCGCAGCTTGAGTCCCGTCACGCGCCCGCTCTCGCCCGTGATGAACTCCTCGGCAACGCTGTCCCAGCAGAACTCGACGTTGCCGAGCTCGCGTAGGCGTTCATGGTAGATGGCCGTGGCTCGCAGCTTGTCGCGCCGGTGCACCAGGTACACCTTGCGGCAGATGCGGGACAGGTAGATGACGTCGGCCGCCGCCGTGTTGCCGCCGCCGACCACCACCACGTCCTTGTCGCGATAGAAGTTGCCGTCGCAGGTGGCGCAATAGGATACGCCGCGGCCGCGCAGCTCATCCTCGTGGGGCAGCCCGAGCTGGCTGGCCACCGCGCCCGTGGCCACGATGACCGTGCGGGCGAAGTAGGTGTTAAAGGGTGTGACGAGCTTGTTGGGCTCGGCGGAGAAGTCCACGGAGGTGACGTCTTCCATGATGGCCTTCGCCCCGAAGGAGAGGGCCTGATCGTACATGTCCATGGATAGCTCGAAGCCGCTGGTGGATCGGGTGTAGCCGGGGTAGTTCTCCAAGTGCTCGGTTTGGGCGCACTGGCCGCCGGGGGAGAGGCGCTCGAATAGCGCGGTGGAGAGTCCGGCGCGGGCCGCGTACAGCGCCGCCGTGAGACCGGCTGGGCCCGCGCCGATGATGGCGAGGTCGTACACCTCCTGGCCCTCATCGGGCCCCACCGGCGCGCCCATGCGGTTGTCGGTAACTTGGTCAGTCATAGTCGTGAGTCTCCCTCGGGCGGGACCACGCGGTATTCTGATTCGCTCAGACAGTCCTCGCTCTGCGAAACAGGACATTTAGTCCTGTTTCGTTCGCTGCGGAACTCGCTCGGTCAGAACACCCCGTGTTCCCGCTAAACATTGCCACGGTTGAAGCTAGAGCATCGCCAAGATGTTCTGCTTGGGCTGGGCGCCGAGGCGCTCATTTTTGATCTGGCCGTTCTCGAAGACGATGAGGGTCGGCACGCTGGAGACCTGGTACTTGAAGGCCAAGTCCGGACTCTGATCGATGTCCACCTTGTAGACGGCCACCTGCCCCGCCTTCTCGGTCGCGATCTCGTCGATGACCGGCGCCACCATACGGCACGGGCCGCACCAGGTGGCGAAGAAGTCGACGAGCACCGGGGTCTTCGCCTCGAGCACCTTCGTCCGGAACTCGTCAGCCGTTTTGATTACCTCAGCCATGATATCCTCCTAAATGGATGTTCGTATAGCGCGGAATGGGCCGAACTCGCCTTGGCGCGCATCGGCTGGGATCCGCTTCCGCCTGGTATTCTAGCCAAAGGCGCCGCCGGCGCGACGCCGCGTCAAGGGGCTGACACGAAACCGTGGCACAGACGGCAGATAATCTGCGGCTGAATCGCTCACGTCTTCAACAGTCTGTCATCGCCGCTCCCTGCATGCTGCCCACATTCGCTAAAATGCCTATAGTGGACTTGAATACCGCGCGTTCGCGCAGGGGAGAGAAAGGAAGCGTCATGGCGGTCGATCTGGTCTCGCTGGCCCTCATATCGCTGGTGTCCGTTGCGTGTCCCATCATCGCCGGGCTCATTCCGGGCAAGCCGATTCCCGAGACGGTGCTCCTTCTTCTGGCTGGGGCGCTGCTCGGCCCTCACGGGCTCGGCGCCATTCAGTCTACCGATGCCATCAACCTGCTGTCCGATTTGGGCCTCGCCTTTTTGTTCCTTCTCGCCGGCTACGAGATATCGCCGAAGAGCCTCACCGGCACGGAGGGGAAGCGCGGCGCCGTCACCTGGGCGGTCACCTTCGCCATCGCGTTCGTCGTCGTGGCCATTTGGCCGACGCTGTCGGCCTTCGAGCTGGACGGCCTGGCCGTGGTCATTGCGCTCACCACCACGGCCATGGGCACGCTTCTGCCCATTCTGCAGGAGCGCGGCATTCTGGGCACGCGGATGGGGAACGAGATCATCGCCTACGGCACCTGGGGCGAGCTGCTTCCCATCATCGCCATGGCGCTTCTGCTCTCGACCCGGGCCACCTGGCAGACGGTGGTCATCCTCCTCGCCTTCCTCGCCATCGCCGTGGCGGCCGCCGCTGTGCCGAAGATCGCCGAGCGCATCGGCGGCTACGTGCACCGGTTCATCGTCGCCAATGCCAACACCAACACGCAGATGGTCATCCGTTCGGTGAATCTGCTGCTCATCGGCCTGACGGCTGTTTCTGCCGTCTTCGATTTGGATATCGTGCTCGGTGCCTTCGTCGCCGGCTTCATCCTGCGCTATCTCATTCCTGAGGGCGACCAGACCATGGAGATGAAGCACAACGCCATCGCCTACGGTTTCCTCGTGCCGCTGTTCTTCGTGGTGTCCGGGGCGAAGGTGGACGTGCGGGCCATCGGAGACGAGCCGGAGCTTTTGGGGCTGTTCATCCTCCTTCTGCTGTTCGTGCGCGCGCTGCCCATCTTCGTGGGCCTCTCCACGGGACGCGAGTCGCGCACCATGGACGTGCGCGAGCGGCTCACCATCGCCTTCTACTGCACGACGGCGCTTCCCATCATCGTGGCCGTCACCAGTGTGGCTGTCTCCGCCGAGGCCATGAGCCAGCAGACCGCCTCCGTGCTCGTGGCCGCCGGCGGCGTCACGGTGTTCCTCATGCCGCTGCTCGCCTCCGTCATGGCCCATTCGGTCAATGCCGATCTGGGCGAGGCGCTGCATGAGATCCGCGAGCAGCCCCGGGCCGTGGCCCATATTCTGGCCGAGCACCGCCGTCGCGAGCGCGAGCTGCACCGCCAGCTGAAGGCGCGCCTGGCCGCAGCGGGCGCGCGCCATGCCGACACCTTTGACCTCACCGAGCGCTGCCCCGGGGGCGTCTGCAACGTTCCAGATTCCGAAGACGACGGCCATTAGGTAGATGGCACCCTCGGCACTTGCCCCTTCTGCTACAATGCAAAGTTGCGCCTTGAGGGCGCTTACTAACCCACACCGTTTCACGCAAAGGAAGCACCCATGCAGGAAACTGATATGAAAGAGAAGCTCCAGAAGATCATGGAAGCCTATGACGAGCTACAGGCCAAGATGGGCGATCCGGCAGTGCTCGCCGATCAGAAGGAGTACAACCGCTTGGCCAAGGAGTACGCCTCCCAAGGTCCGCTCGCCAAGAAGGCGGCCGAGTACGTGAGCGCCATGGACGACTTGGAGGCGGCTAAGGAGATGCTCTCCGACGCCGACATGAAGGAGTTCGCCCAGGAGGAGATCGCCTCCATCGAGGCCAAGCTGCCCCAGCTGGAGGAGGACATCAAGTTCATGCTCATCCCGGCCGACCCGGCCGACGAGAAGGACATCATCGTGGAGATCCGCGCGGCGGCCGGCGGCGACGAGGCCGCCATTTTCGCCGGCGACCTCTACAAGATGTACGAGCGCTTCGCCGCGGCCCAGGGTTGGAAGACCGAGACCATGGACGCCTCGCCCTCCGAGGCCGGCGGTTTCAAGGAGATCCAGTTCAAGGTGAAGGGCGATCATGTGTACTCGGTCATGAAGTTCGAGTCCGGCGTGCACCGCGTCCAGCGCGTGCCCAAGACCGAGTCCCAGGGGCGCATCCACACCTCCACGGCCACCGTGGCCGTGCTTCCCGAGGCCGACGAGGTGGAAGTGGAGATCAACGAGGGCGACCTGCGCATCGACGTATACCGCGCTGGCGGCCCGGGTGGCCAGTGCGTGAACACGACCGACTCCGCCGTGCGCATCACGCACCTGCCCACGGGTCTCGTGGTGCAGTCCCAGGACCAGAAGTCGCAGCTGCAGAACAAGATCGCGGCCATGGCCGTGCTGCGCGCCCGCCTCTACGAGAAGATGCTCGCCGAGCAGCAGGCCGCCGAGGGCGCCGAGCGCCTGGCCCAGATCGGCTCCGGCGATCGTTCCGAGAAGATCCGCACTTACAACGGGCCCCAGGACCGCGTGACCGACCACCGCATCGGGTTCAACTCCACCTACAACGGGGTGCTTCTGGGCGACAACCTGGGAGATGTGATCACGGCTCTGCAGGCGGCCGACCGCGCGCAGAAACTCGAGGCTGCCGTCTAATGAGCGAATGGACTGTCAAATCTGCCCTCGATTGGACAACTGAATACCTCGAAGGAAAAGGGGATGAGAATCCCCTTCTTTCTTCGCAGTGGCTTCTGGGGGAGGCAACGGGTCTATCTCGGGTTCAGCTTTATATGAACTACGATCGGCCGCTCTCGGAGGACGAGCGTGGGGTGCTGCGCGACTATGTGCGGCGGCGCGGGTCCGGGGAGCCGTTGCAGTACATCACCGGGGAGGTGGCCTTCCGACACATCACGGTGAAGGTGCGGCCCGGCGTGCTCATTCCGCGGCCCGAGACCGAGGTGCTTGTGAGCGAAGTGCTGGCGGCTCTACCGGCGCCCTGCCCCCGTGACGTGGCGTGGAATCCCGAGGCCGCCGAGCAGGAGCGCGAGGCCGTCGCCGCCGTGAAGAAGGCCCTGGTAGAGGCGGGGGAATCCGTTTCCCCTTCGGAAAATACCGAATCGAACGAGACCGAGGAAGATGTCGCCGTAGGGGGCGACTTTGGTCGCTCCTCGTCTGCAGGCATGGATGAGACTCGCAAAAGCCTTCTTGTGGCCGACCTGTGCACGGGATCCGGCTGCATCGCCTGCTCGCTGGCCTACGAGCACCCGAATGTGCGGGTCATCGCCACGGACATCGCCTCAGAGGCGGTGGCGCTCGCCAAGGAAAACGCCGAGGCTCTGGGGCTCGCCGATCGTGTGGCCGTGCTGCAGTGCTCGCTCGGATCCGGCATCGGCGAGAAGCGCATGGGCACCTTCGACGCCGTGGTTTCCAACCCGCCCTACGTGCCCACCGCCGTCATGGCCGTCATTCCTCGCGAGGTGGCCGACTTCGAGCCGACGCTCGCTCTGGACGGGGGCGCCGATGGGCTCGATCTGTTCAGGCCTCTGGCCGCCTGGGCCGCCCGGGCCCTGAAGCCCGGCGGCGTGCTCGCCTGCGAGTTGCACGAGGGCCATATGGATGCGGCCCGCGCCGTGGCCGAGGCCGCCGGATTTTCCGACTGCCGCATCGTGGACGACCTCGCCGGTCGCCCCCGCGTGCTTGTGGCGAGACGCTAGGAAGGACAACGCTCATGGCCCTGGAAAACCTGAGAGAGACGTTGGATGCAGCCCAGGCGATGATGGGAGAGCGTCTCGGCGCATTCCGGCCGGAAGTCGGTCTCATTTTGGGATCGGGGCTCGGCCCTCTAGCCGAGCGCATCGCCGACCCTATCTTCATCCCCTTCGGCGAGGTGCCCGGCATGGGCGTGTCCACGGCCAACGGGCACGTGGGGCGCTTCGTGGCCGGCGAGCTGGGCGGCAAGCGCGTGCTCGCCATGCAGGGGCGCCTTCACGGCTACGAGGGCTATACCGCTCAAGAGGTCGCCTTCCCCGTGTGGCTCATGGCCCGGCTCGGGGCGGCAACGCTTGTCACCACCAACGCCGCCGGCGCCATCAACGAGTCCTTTCGTGTCGGCGACTTCTGCATCATGACCGACCAGCTGAACTTCACGGGCCGCAACCCCGTCACGGGCACCGAGCCCGACGCCATGGCCCCGCGCTTCTTCAGCATGCTGGACGCTTACGATCCGTCTCTGCGCCAGCTGGCCCGACAGACCGCCGAGGCGTTGGCCATCCCCGTGCAGGAGGGCGTCTACCTGGGCCTGCTCGGCCCGTCCTTCGAGACGCCCGCGGAAATCCGGATGTTCCGCGCGTGGGGCGCCGATACCGTGGCCATGTCCGTGTGCGAGGAGGTCATCGCCGCGCGGCATGTGGGGCTGCGCGTGCTCGGCATCTCGCTCGTGAGCAACATGGCCTGCGGCGTTGAGGGCGCGAGCCCCTCCGACGAGGAGGTTCACGAGGTGGCCCAAACAAGAGAAGCCGACTTCTGCCGGCTCCTCGAAGGAATTCTGCAAGCGATGTAGTTGGTCGCTCGAAAGCACTTTTGCTCGTTTTGGACAAATGATGCTCCGAATGAGCTCCCGTCAGCGGAAGGACATTCGCAGGGTGGCCATAATTTATGAATTAGGTTAACGACTCTTTGAAAACGAGGCTTGTGAAAGCATAGAAACCGGGTAAAGTTCGATGCTGCGGTTCACTCGGAGCGTATTTTGTCCAAAATGAGAAAAGTGCTCTTCCTTGGAAACAGTTCTGGGCTGATGCGGCTCGGAGGATCTGCCCGCTAGTCCTGCGCGAGCGCGATGGTGCGCGCGTCGGCGGGAATGTCGGCGCCCCAGTAGAGGATGCCCTGTTCGGCCAAGTCGCGTCCAATGGCGGCATAGCCCCGGGCCGCCTCGCGGTTGCCCTCGATCTCCTCCAGGGTGAGCTGGCGGCGCACCTTCGCCGGCACGCCCACCACGAGCGACCCCTCCGGCACCTGCGTACCCTCGGTCACCAGAGCGCTGGCGGCCACCAGCGAGTTCGCGCCGATGACGGCCCCGTTCATGACGACGGCCCCCATACCCACGAGCACGTTGTCTCCGAGCGTGCAGCCGTGCACCACGGCCCCGTGTCCGATGGTCACGCCGCGGCCCACGATGCAGTCCTGGTTGAAATCGAGGTGCAGGCAGCTGTTCTCCTGCACGTTGGAGCCCTCGCCCACGACGATGCGGCTGCCGTAGTCGCCGCGCAGGGTGGCGTTGAACAGGATCGTGGCGTCCTTGGCCACTTCCACCTGGCCTACCAGCGTGGCGTTGGGGGCGATGCGCGACTCGGGATGTACGGTGACTTGGCGGTAGTTCATGGGGTCTCCTCGCGACGAATTCCAAAGGTCAGCCCCACATATTACTGTTCTTCTGAAGCGGCGAAAACACCCAAACGGTTGGAATCGTTGCGAAGATCTGCGGTGCGCCCGTCTTTTTTAGGCCTCATGCACCGTGAAGGCGAGGGCGGCGGCGCCGGTGATGTCGCCGAAGGCCCATCCCTTGGCAGAACGGCTTGCGCTTGTCGGGTCGTGCAGCACGATGCGGGAGTCCTTGTCGATGTCGTCGAGCACCACCACCGAGGCAGCGGGCGCGAAGGTGCCGGGCTGTGTGACGACGAGCACGGGCACGTTCGAGACGATGGCGTGGCGCAGCGTCCGGTCGTCGACGGCCATGGGCTCGACGGCGAGCCCGAAGGCGGAGCCCGCTTGCTGCAGGAAGGCGCCGATGGTGTCGACGCCGGCGGCCGTGAGATCATGGTCGGTGGCCCATTGCGCGAACTCGACGGGAGTGTAGGTGGTGTCGCCGGTCGCCGCCACATAAGCCATGGCCAGGGACACCGGCGCCGCGCCGGTGGAGGCGAGCGTGGCCTGGCCGTAGGGCACATCGGCCCAAGAGGTGTCGCTTTGGTATAGCGAGGGCACTACGCCCTGCTCCCACCGGTCCACGGCCGTGCTCTGGGCGGTGCCCGCATCAGCGGTGGCGTAGGGCGAGTCGGCCGCCGCAGGCGCCGGCAGCAGCCACCAATAGGCCAAAAGCGCCACAAGGAGCAGCACCAAGGCCGCGGCCACCGCGAAAATCGCCAGACGCAGCCCTTGGTGGGCCCGCATCATGGGAACGAGCCCCTGGGCCTTCAGCTCGGAAAGCTGCGGATGGTTCGAGGCATAGGCGCGGAAGGCGTGCCATGACGGCGTGAGCATCGGATGCTCGGCGCGGTCGGTCAGCTCGAGGGTGACGGGGTCGGGAACGAAGTTGCTCGCGGCGACGGCGCGCGGGTGCAGCGAGGCGGCGCGGACGGGGCGCCTCGCTTGCCCGGTGTCCTGCGGCCGCGCGGCGCCCTGGGGGCTGGCTGCAAGGGGAGGGCGCGGAGAGCGGGGTTTCGGCTTCGCTGTGGAACCGCTCGGAGGGACGGTACCGGTAGCCGACAGCTTGCGACGATGGACGGTGGCGGTACTCATGGCCGTATCCTCTCCTGAATAGACGTTTCCCTTTCCCGACCAGTTTACGGAAGGGGCGATCGGCGGGGATGACGGCTCGTCAAGCGTCACGGCGGCGCGGCCCATTTGTCACCGCTCGTGCCCGTTTCGTCAGATTCCCGAAAAAATATGAGCGAAAAGCCTTGCGAATGTCCACGAGAGTGCTAAACTCCCGAGCCAAGTTAATACCGATGAAATGCGTTGACGAGGAAAAGTAGGGGCGAACCCATCTGAAGAGAGCCTGCGGTTGGTGCGAGCAGGCGGTGGGCGACCCGAACAGCCACCTCTGAGCAGTTCGGTGCGAACGACCTTTCGGTTGACAGGCTTACCGCCGGGCCGAAGGGGGCAAGTAGCGTCGGACCGGCGACACCGTTATCTGTCGTAGAGCCTCCCTGCGCGTCGTCGCGCGGGCGTCTCGTTTTCCGGCCCGGTGCATCTTGCAGCGGGTTTTTGTGTTTTCGGCGTTGGAACGCGAGAGGAAGCGAGGCCTATGGAGTTGAGAAGCGACCAGATCAAGCGAGGGGTGGCGCGCGCGCCGCACCGCAGCCTGCTCAAGGCGGACGGCATCACCGACGAGGAGATGGATCGCCCCTTCATCGCGGTGCTGGGCTCGCGCAACGACATCATCCCCGGGCACACCAACCTCGACAAGATCGCCGAGGCCGTGAAGGCCGGCATCTACATGGCCGGCGGCGTCCCCTTCGAAATCAGCACCATCGGCGTGTGCGACGGCATCGCCATGAACCATGAGGGCATGCACTACTCGCTCGTCTCGCGCGAGGTCATTGCCGATTCCGTTGAATGCGCCGTCATGGGGCACGCCTTTGACGGCTTGGTGTGCATCCCGAACTGCGACAAGATCGTTCCCGGCATGATCCTGGGGGCCTTGCGGGCGAACGTGCCCACGGTCTTCGTCTCCGGCGGCCCCATGCTCCCCGGCACGGGCCCCGACGGGGAGGGCTCCACCGATCTGAACACGCTCTTCGACGGGGCGGGGAAGGTGGCGGCCGGCACCATGACCGAAGAGGAGCTCGCCTACTTCGAGGACACGGCTTGTCCCACCTGCGGCAGCTGCTCGGGCATGTTCACGGCGAACTCGATGAACTGCCTGTGCGAGGCCTTGGGGATCGCCCTTCCGGGCAACGGCACCGTGCCGGCCGTCTACTCCGAGCGCATCCGTCTGGCCAAGCGCGCCGGCATGAAGGTGATAGAACTGCTCCGCGACAACGTGCGCATCAAGGACATTTTGAACGCCGCTGCCGTGCACAACGCTATGGAATGCGACATGGCCTTCGGCGGCTCCACGAACACGGTGCTGCACCTGACGGCCATCGCGGCGGCGGCCGGCTGCCCTATCACCATGGCCGACTGGGACGCGGCCAGCGCGCGCACGCCGCATCTGGTGAAGCTCGCCCCCTCCGGCCCGCGGCCGCTCATCGACCTGTACCGCGTGGGCGGAGTGCCGGCGGTCATGGGGGAGCTGGGACGGATGGGCCTGCTCGACGAGAGCGCGCTCACCTGCATGGGGCCTTTGCCCGAGTACCTGGCGGCCTGCTGCCCGCCGGCCGACGGCGAGGTGTGCCGCACGGGCGAGAACCCCTATTCCGGGGTGGGCGCCCTCAAGGTGCTCTACGGCAACCTGGCGCCTGACGGCTCGGTGGTGAAGAAAGCGGCGGTGGATCCGTCCATGCTGCGGCATACCGGCCCGGCCCGCGTGTTCGATTCGGAGGAGGCGGCCTGTGCGGCCATCGGCGCCGGCGCGATCGTCCCGGGAGACGTGGTGGTCATCCGCTACGAGGGACCGGCGGGAGGCCCGGGCATGCGCGAGATGCTCTCGCCCACCTCGGCCATCTGCGGCATGGGGCTTTCCACCTCGGTGGCCCTCATCACCGACGGGCGCTTCTCCGGCGCCACCAAAGGGCCGGCCGTGGGCCACGTGAGCCCCGAGGCGGCGGCCGGCGGCCCCATCGCTCTTATCTGCGAGGGCGATTCCATCACGGTGGACATCGAGGGCGGCGCGCTGACGCTGAACGTGAGCGACGAGGAGCTCGCACGCCGGCGCGCGGCGTGGGAGCCCCCGGCGCCCAAGCACGATGCGGGCGTGCTGGCCAAGTACGCGAAACTGGTAACTTCCGCCGACAAGGGGGCGATCATCCTGTGAGCGACATCAACGACACGAAGGCAGCGGCCGGCGCGACGGCGGCCGAGGGCAAGTCCGCGCCCCAGGCCCGGCGCAACGCCGCCACCCAGGGGGCGCCCCGGGGCGCGGGATCCCGCACGGCCAAGCAGGGCCGCGCCATGCTCGGCGCCGAGGCCGTCATCGCGAGCCTCGAGGCCGAGGGGGTCACGACGGTGTTCGGCTACCCGGGCGGCCAGGCCATCAAGCTCTACGACGCGCTGTACGATTCCGACCAGATCACCCACGTGCTCGCCCGCCACGAGCAGGGGGCCGTCCACATGGCCGACGGCTACGCCCGCTCCACCGGGCGCGCCGGCGTGGCCATCGTCACCTCGGGGCCCGGCGCCACGAACACCGTGACCGGCATCGCCACGGCCTACATGGACTCCGTGCCCCTCGTCATCATCACCGGCCAGGTGGGGCGGGGGGTCATCGGCACCGACTCCTTCCAGGAATCCGACATTGTGGGCATCACGATGCCGGTGGTCAAGCACTCCTACCTGCTGCAATCCACCGAAGAGCTCACCCGCACCATCCGCGAGGCCTTCCATATCGCCGTCACGGGGCGCCCCGGCCCGGTGCTCATCGACATCCCGAGCGACGTGGCCGGCGAGACCATGGTCTTCGAATACCCCGATACGGTGAACTTGCCCTCCTACAAGCCCACCTACCGCGGCAACGCCAAGCAGATCCGCGCCGCCTGCCGCCTTCTGGAGGAGGCCGAGCAGCCCCTGCTCTACGTCGGGGGCGGCGTCATCGCGTCGGAGGCCACCGAGGAAATCGTGGCCCTCATGGACAAGATGCACATCCCCGCCGTCGCCACCCTCATGGGCAAGGGCGGCGTGCCGGCAAGCCATCCTCTGAACCTGGGGCCAGTGGGCATGCACGGGGCGAAGTACTCGAACATGGCCATGACCGAGGCCGACCTCATCATCGCTGCCGGCGCGCGCTTCTCCGACCGCGTCACCGGGCGTGTGTCCGAGTTCGCCCCCAACGCGAAGATCGTGCACATCGACATCGACCCGGCGGAAATCGGCAAGATTCGCGACGCCGACGTGCCCATCGTGGGCGATTTGAAGGGCGTGCTTTCCGGCATGCTGGAGACGCTCGATAAAGACGGCGCCGTCCCGTGCGACGATCAGTGGATCGCCGACATCAACGCCTGGCGCGCTCGTTACCCGTTCTACCATCCGAACATGGCGGAGAACGAGCAGACCGGCGAGATCGTCCCCGAGCTCGTCATCGCGGAGCTTGGGCGCCAGCTGGATCCGGCGACCTCCATCGTCACCACGGAGGTGGGCCAGCACCAGATGTGGGCCCACCAGTTTTTGCCCCGGGAGTTCCCGCGCACCTTCCTCTCGTCAGGGGGGTTGGGCACCATGGGCTTCGGCTTCCCGGCCGCCATCGGGGCCGCCGTGGCGAACCCCGGAGCCACGGTGGTCTGCATCGCCGGCGACGGGTCGTTCCAGATGAACTCCCAGGAAATGGCCACGGCCGCCATCAACGGCGTGCCCGTGAAGGTCATGATCCTGGACAACCGCTGCCTCGGCATGGTGCACCAGTGGCAGAAGCTGTTCTACGACAAGCGCTATTCCCAGACGCTGCTCGAGCCGGTGCCCGACTTCGTGAAGCTGGCCGAGGCCTACGGCTGGGAGGGCGAGCGCGTGGAGGCGCCCGGTGAGGTCGCCGCCGCTATCGAGCGCATGCTGGCGGCGGAAGGCCCCTATCTCTTGGATGTGGCCATCTCTCCCGAGCAGAACGTGTACCCCATGGTTGCGCCGGGGGCGGCCCTCGACAACGTCATGGGGGCCATCGACGTGGCCGTGGGCGCTGTGCGCACCGACGTGCCCGCCGCCCCGGGCTCCCCCCGGGCCCAGGCGGCCGCGAGCGCCGCGCCGGTCGCCGCCTCTCCCTGCGCCAAGCTGGACGCCCAATTCGGCGGCCGCTGGGAGATAGATCCCGAGGACACCGGCGCCCGCCTGGGCCAGGACGGCTCCACGGTGGACGTGCGCCCCGAAGACTGGAAGACCCTCTTCCGCGAGGCCGATGCCGAGATGCCGGCATTTTCCGACGAGAAGGGAGGCGCGCGATGAAGCACGTTCTGTCTGTCCTGGTGGAGAACCGTCCCGGCGTGCTGTCCCGCGTGACGGGCCTCATCTCCCGGCGCGGCTTCAACATCGAGTCGCTGTCCGTGGGCCCCACCGAAAACCCCACCATGTCGCGGGTCACCGCCATCGTGCTCGCCGACGACGTGGCCTACGAGCAGATCACCAAGCAGTTGCACAAGCTCATCAGCGTGCACAAGATCACCGATCTCACCGACGAGGGCGCCATCGAGCGCGAACTAGTGCTGTTCAAGGTGAACGCCGCGCCCGAGCGCCGCAGCGAGATCATCGAGATCGCCAACATCTTCCGCGCGAAGATCGTCGACGTGGGCAAAAGCTCGCTCACCATCGAGGCCACCGGCGACGACGCGAAGCTTCGTGGCCTGGAAGACCTGCTGCGCGCCTACGGCATCAAGGAAACCGTCCGCACCGGCAAAGTAGCCCTCTCCCGCAGCTCGCGAGATTAGGAAATAGAAAAGGCAACAAGAGAAAGGAATCTCATTCATGGCCGTCACCATCTACTACGAGCAGGACTGCAACCCCGATATCATCAAGGACAAGAAGATCGCCATCATCGGCTACGGCTCCCAGGGCCATGCGCATGCGCTGAACCTCAAGGATTCCGGCTGCGACGTGCGCGTGGGCCTGCGCGAGGGCTCGCACTCCATCGAGGCCGCCGAGGAGGCCGGCCTGCGCGTCACCGACATGGCCACGGCCGCCGAGGAGGCCGACCTCATCATGGTGCTCGTGCCCGACGAGCTGCAGCCCGAGGTGTACGAGACCTCTATCGCCCCGCACTTGAAGGCCGGCGACACCCTCGCCTTCGCCCACGGCTTCAACATCCATTACGGCTACATCACCCCGCCTGAGGACGTGAACGTCATCATGTGCGCGCCGAAGGGCCCCGGCCACATCGTGCGCCGCCAGTACACCGAGGGCTCCGGCGTGCCCGACCTCATCTGCGTGGCCCAGGACGCCACGGGAGACGCCTGGGATATCGCGCTGTCCTATGCCTGGGGCGTGGGCGGGGCGCGCGCCGGCGTCATCAAGGCCACCTTCGCCCAGGAGACAGAAGAGGACCTCTTCGGCGAGCAGGCCGTGCTCTGCGGCGGTCTGGTGGAGCTCGTGAAGGCCGGCTTCGAAACGCTGGTCGAGGCGGGCTATCCGCCGGAGCTCGCCTACTTCGAGTGCTACCACGAGATGAAGATGATCGTCGACCTCATGTACGAGAGCGGCATCCACTTCATGAACTACTCCATCTCCAACACCGCCGAGTACGGCGAGTACTACGCGGGACCGAAGGTCATCAACGAGCAGAGCCGCGAGGCCATGCGCGAGATTTTGGCCCGCATCCAGGACGGCACCTTCGCCGAGGAGTTCGTCGCCGACTGCAAGAACGGGCACGCGTGGCTCCTCGAGCAGCGCGAGGCCATCAACAACCACGAGATCGAGAAGACCGGCGAGCGCATCCGCGGCATGTTCAGCTGGATTCACGAGTAGGAAAAATCTCCCATAGTTGTTCCGTAGGGGCTGACCCTTGGTCAGCCCTTTTTTGCGTAAGCTTCTGACCAGCGAAAACGAGCTTTGTCACGCAAAGGTGTGATAGGAAAATTTCTTCGCCGCGTGACAAAATCATGGGTCTGCGTGATAGGCAGGAGGCTTGGAAGGAGGCATAGTGGGCGGCGTCAAAACACAAGAAACCGTGAAGCGCGGCGCAAGGTTGGAACCAGCCGGCTTCGAAGCAAAGAAGGAGACCATCTCATGAAGATTCTCGGACTGGGCGTGCCTGAGCTCGTTATCATCCTCGTCGTCGTGCTGCTCATCTTCGGACCGAAGAACCTCCCCAAACTCGGCGCCTCTCTTGGCAAGACCGTGAAGAGCCTGCGCGAGGGCATGGCCTTCGACAAGGACAAGGATGAGGAAGTCGAGGAGATCGTCGAGATCGTTGAAGACGAGCCCGAGGTCGCCTACGCCACCGCCGGCGAGTCCGAGACCAAGGTGGTCAAGAAGGTCGTTCGCAAGAAGGCCGAATAACATTCGTGAACCGTCCCTGCGCCTTCGGGTGCGGGGTTCGTTTCAACCCTCCCTCCCAAGAGAAGCGGCAGCTGCCCGATATGGTCAGCGCCGCTTCTCTTCATGTTGCCATAGGCGGTTCATTTCGTCGGATGTTTCCGTCGGCGGGAGCCGATTCGCTTCGTTGCGATAGAATACCTCATTGTTAATGCGAGCAAGAAAGGGGAGGCCATGGCGACGATGACGCTTTCGCGTTTGCGCCAAGCGCGCTATGCCATCCTCGGTTTCGGCTGCAACCAGGCCTTTCTCTTCGCCATGCTGTATTTGGGCTCCTATAACGAGAGCAGCCAGCACGGGTTCCTCATCGATCGGGCCGACCTGCTCTGCGTGCTCCTCGTCATGGCCGCCACCTTCGCGTTCATGACCTGCGAGCGCCCGCGTCGGCATCTGATGGCCGCGGCCGAGGGCCTCGCGCGCTGCTACGCGCTGCCGTTGGTGGGAGCGCTGTACCTCATCGTTGCGCTGCATAGCCTTGTGCCCGGCATTCCGTGGCTCGCGCTTGCCGCCGTGGAGGGGCTGGCCGCCGGCGTTCCGCTCGCGCTCCTTCTATGCCGGTGGGGCCGGGTGCTGGGGGAGACTTCCATCGACCAGTCCGTGCCCGAGGTGTTCATTGGGAGCGCCCTTGGGGCGGCGGTGTGCTTCTTCGTCGTCGCCATTCCCGTGGAGGGCGCCTATATCCTACTGTACGTGCTGCCCGTGGGAAGTGCTTGGGCCCTGCGTGCGCTCGGCGAGCCTGATGGCCGCGACGCCGAGTCCGCGGCTGCCGACGATCCAACCGAGGAGGCCGCCAAGCTCTCCGGGCGCATTATCGCCGGCACGGTGGTCTACGGCTTGGCCACCGGCGCCGTGGAGGCCCTTGCCACCAGCGCCGATGGGGGAGCTGCGTCATCGCTTTCCGTCACCTTTGTGCTCTTCGTGCTGTACTGCGCCGCCGCACTGCAGCTCTACGGGGGCCGTCCGCTCTCGGTGGGCGTGCGCGCCGTGCTGCCCACGGGGCCCGATCAGGAAGTGGGGCCGCTCGGGGGCGCCTACCGGCTCGCCATCCTGCTCATGGTGGGCGGCTTTGTCGCCGTGCCGCTGCTTGAGAGCGTGGGCGTCTCTGGCGTGGCCGTGGTGCTCGCCGGCTACCTCGGGGTGTTCTCGGTGCTCGTCTCGCTGTTCCTCATCATGGGCCGCATCGGCGGCGGGGACGCGGCGCGCTCCTTCGCCCGGGGCTTCGCCGCGCTGTTCGCGGGCGAGATCACCGGCGTGCTCGTCGGCGGCGTGCTCGGGGCGCTCCCCGGCGCCTTCGACGTGTCGGCGGCGCTCGTGGCCCTGGCCGGCGTGGCGGTGCTGTACACGTACCTGTTCCTGTTCACCGATCGCGACATGGCAGCGCTCTCGGTGGTCATCGCCCAGAGCGACCGTTTCGAGGAGGCCTGCGATCTCATCGCGCGCACGGCCAAGCTCTCGAAGCGCGAGGCCGAGATCTTGCCGCTCGCCCTGCGCGGCCGCACCGCCGAGCGCATCGCTGGCGAGTTCTTCATCTCGAAGAACACCGTGGACACCCACCTGCGCCGCATCTACGCCAAGTGCGGTGTGCACACGCGCCAGGAGCTCATCGACCTGGGCGAGCGCACGGAAGCGGAGCTGTAGCCCCATGACCGCGCAATCTGGCTTCTCCTTCAACGACTTTGCCGCCGCGAGACATGTGGCGGCCTCACCCGAGCACCAAGGAGCTCCCATGGAAGTGACCCTGTACTCCGACGGCTCGTCCCGGGGCAATCCCGGGCCGGGCGGCTACGGCACCATTCTGCGCTACACGGCGCCCTCGGGCGCGGTGCACGAGAAGGAGCTCTCGGCCGGCTTTTCCTGTACCACCAACAACCGCATGGAGCTGCTCGGCTGCATCGTGGGCCTGGAGGCCTTAAAGCGCCCCTGCACGGTGACGGTGTACTCGGATTCGCAGTACCTCGTGAACGCCTTCAACCAAAACTGGGTGGCCGGCTGGCTCAAGCGAGGCTGGAAGAACTCGCAAAAGCAGCCCGTGAAGAACGTCGATCTGTGGAAGCGGCTGCTCGCTGCCAAAGAGCCCCACACCGTGAAGTTCGTTTGGGTGAAGGGCCACGCGGGGCATCCCGAGAACGAGCGCTGCGACGAGCTCGCCACCACGGCGGCCGACAATCCCGCCTGCCACCAGGTGGATAAAGGCTTCCGCGACTAAACCAGATCCGAACAGTAGCCGCGGGTTTGGATCTCGCGGCGGCTTTCGGGGAACAGGTGGCGGTAGATGGCCATGAAGTAGCTGTCGGTCATGGACGCCATATAGTCCACCACGATCTGGTTCGGCTCGCCGGCCAGGTACTCCTCCGGCTTGATGGAGCGCGAAGCCGCGGCGAGGCGCCGTACGTGATGCTGGAAGATGGGGCTTTCCCGCCGCTGTTCCAGAAGGTCAGCCAGAAGCTGGGCGTACATCTCCTCGAACATCTCCTCCACGAGGTTCTCGGTGTCGTCCACCATGCCCTCTTTCAAGTAGATGACCTCGTAGTTCTGCCGCTTCGCCAGCTTAAGATCGCGGAAGACCTCCTCGCTCATGGCGATCTCCGGCTTGCCATAGGAGTTGTTCACGATATCGACAGTGAGGTTGTTGATGATCTTCGCGTTGGTCACGCCGATCGCCTCGGAATCGAAGGGGGCAAGCGAGTCGATGACTCCCATGGCCAGCGCGTCCTGGCGATCCTTGCCGATATACGCGATCATGTCGGCCACGCGCACCACACAACCCTCCAGCGTGGAGGGTCGCAGGGTCTTGATAGCGGACTCGTCGGCGGTGCAGGCTTCCACCAAGTTGTCCAGCTGCTCGAACGTGGTCGTGTCGCCGAGGCGCAGCACCTGCTGGGCGAATTCGCCGTTGTGGCAGAGCACGCCGTCGAGCGTCTGCAGCGAGATGTTGCGGCGGTACAGGTTGTCGAGCACCCGCACCGAGTGTACGTTGTGGTTGAAGGAGCGCCCGGTTCGCGCGCGGTAGCAGGCCGAGAGGAACCGCTCGCCGGCGTGGCCGAAGGGGGTGTGGCCCGTGTCGTGGCCGAGCGCGATGGCCTCGATGAGGTCGCAGTTCAGCCCGAGCAGGCTCCCGATGCCCCGGGCCACGCGGCTCACGAGCTGCACGTGCAGGCCGCGCCGCGAGATCTCGTCGTTCTCGGCGAAGGAGAACACCTGGGTCTTGTCGGCGTAGCGGTTGTAGGCGGGCAGGTTCAGCACCTTCTCGATGTCGCGCACGAAGGCCGGGCGCGTGAGCGTGGCGCGGTCGTGGGCGAAGTCCTCGCGGCGCACCACGTCCGTATCATCGGTGCGGTAGGGACTCACGCGGCCCGCGGCCCGATCACCCCGGATGGCCTCTTCCACTTCGGGATCCAGGATAAGGTAGGGGAGGTTGTTCTCTGCCATGGCTCGCTCGCTTTCGCTGGTCGTTAGTTTTGCCGCTATTGTAGCTGCGGAACATCTGTTTGCACGTGGCGGTGCTATACTTTCCAGAAAACGACGAAGAGAAAGAGGGGGCCTGTGGCCGGCATCAGCGACGAGGATATCCAGAAGGTTCGCGACGCGAGCGATCTCGTGGCGGTCATCGGCGAGCGCACCCCCGTCAAGCAGAAGGGCCGCGACTTCTGGTGCTGCTGCCCGCTGCATCAGGAGAAGACCCCCTCGTTCAAGATCGACCCCGCCACCCAGCTGTGGCACTGCTTCGGCTGCGGGGAAGGGGGCGACGTCTTCTCGTTCATCATGAAGACCGAGGACTTCAACTTTCCCGAGGCCGTGCGCTATCTGGCCGACCGCGCCCACATCGACATCGCGGAGGACGCGCGGAGCGGGGGCGTGTCGCGCTCGGTGAAGAGCCGCATGAAGGAGATCTGCGCGCGCACGGCCGAGTTCTACCACACCCAGCTCATGCGCGGCCGCGGCGAGGGGCCCGACGCGGCGCGGAAGTATTTGGCCTCCCGCGGCTTCGGCGGCGAGGTGCCGAAGAAGTGGATGCTCGGCTACGCCCCGGGACGCGGCGCGCTCGTGCGGCACCTGTCGGCCTTGGGCTTCAAACCCGATGAGATGATCCGCGCCAACGTGGCCCTCGATGGGCGCGGGGGCCCGGTGCGCGACCGCTTCTACGAGCGCGTGATGTTCCCCATCTTCGACGCCCAGGGCGACTGCGTGGCCTTCGGGGGCCGCGTCATCGGCACCGGCGAGCCGAAGTACCTGAACTCCCAGGAAACGCCGCTGTTCCACAAGTCCCAGGTGCTCTACGGGCTTAATCAGGCGAAGGCTCGCATGGCCTCCACCGGCTGCGCCATCGTGGTGGAGGGCTACACCGACGTCATCGCGCTGCACGAGGCCGGGGTCACCAACGTGGTGGCCACCCTGGGCACGGCGCTCACCATGCGGCACATCCGGGTGCTCGCCAAGCACGCGCCCAAGAAGATCGTCTACCTGTTCGACGGCGACGCGGCGGGCCAGAAGGCGGCCGATCGCGCCCTGGCCTTCATCGGCGAGAGCATCTCCGACAAGAACCGCAACTCCGTGGAGCTTCTGGCCGTCACCCTGCCGAACAACCAGGATCCGGCCGAGTTCGTGCAAGCGGAAGGCGCGGAAGCCTTGGAGAAGGTGGTGGAAGGGGCGCTGCCGCTCATCGAGTTCGGCCTCGAGCGGCGCCTCGACAGCTTCGACTTGGACACGGCGCCCGGCCGCGATCGCGCGCTGGACGCGTGCCTGGCGGTGCTCGCCCCCATCAAGGACACGCTGGTGGCGAAGGACTACGCCGTGCGCACCTGGTCGCGCCTGCGGGCCCATGGCCGTCTCGGCATCGAGGAGGCCGACGTGCTGGAGCGCCTGGCGGCCTTGGAGGTGCCCCGCAGCGCCGGCGAGGAGGAGGCCGCCCCCGAAGCTTCCATGTCCCGGCCCGCGCGCCGCGCGCTTTCCCAGGCCGAGCGCAACCGCCTGCGCTTCGAGCGAGAGTTTCTGGCCCTGGCCTGCCAGCACCCGCTCGTGGGGCTCGCCCATGCCGACGCGCTCGCCCAGGTGCAGTGGCACGAGGAGGTGCACCGGCTTCTCGCCGAGAGCGTGCTGGCGACCCTCTCCGAGAACCCGGGCGCCGCACCGGCCGACATCGTCACGAAGGCGACGCTCGCCACGCCCCATGCTGCCCGCGTGCTCACCGCCGGGTCGTCCTATCCGTCGAGCACCCCGGAGGCCATCGGCGCCTACTTGGCCGAGGAGCTGGCCTTAGGCGATGCCGAGGAGGCCATAGGCGCGCTGACGGCCCAGATGAACGCCGGGGCCGACGCCGAGGAGGCCGAGCTTCTGCACGCCGCCGTCACCACCCTTCAGATGGACGTGGCCGCCCGCCGCGTCGCCCACCGAGCGCTGCCCGCCAGCTAGGGCACCCGCCGCCGTCCGTCCGTAGATTTCGCGGGTCATCTGGACAGGAGGGGCCTCGCGCTTCACAATGTCCCAAGCAACTGATACGATCCCAGGCCCCCTCAGAGCTGCCCGGGGTTGCCGCAGCGCATTGACACTTCACTATACAGAGTAAGGAATACCGTGCTTCCCATTGTTATTTCCCCCGACCCCATTCTCGCCACGGTCTGCGAGCCGTGCGAGCCCGGCGACAAGTCGCTTAAGCGCCTCTCCAAGCAGATGGCCCACGCCATGTACAAGAACTACGGTTGCGGCATCGCTGCCCCTCAGGTGGGCGTCACCAAGCGCCTGGTCGTCATCGACGTCGATTGGGACGGCGAGAAGGGGGAGAAGAACCCCATCGTGCTCGTGAACCCCGAGATCGTGGAGCTGGCCGGCGAGCCTGAGGAGGGCGGCGAGGGCTGTCTTTCGTGCCCCGGCGTCACGGTGCCGGTGAAGCGCCAGCCCTGGGCGCGCGTGCAGTACTACGATCTGGACGGCGAGTTGTGGGAGATCGAGGGCGACGGCCTGCTCGGCCGCTGCCTGCAGCACGAGATCGACCACTTGAACGGCAAAACGCTCTTCGAGAGCTGCGATCCGGTGACCCGCATCGAGGCCCTGCGCGCCTACGAGGAGGCCAAGGCCAACGGGGCGCGTCCCGGCGACACCGATATCGAGGTGAAGTAGCGTGCGCGTCGTCTTCATGGGAACGCCTCGCTTCGCGGCGGAAATTCTGGACGAGTTGGCGGAGTTCCACGAGATCGCGGCTGTCTACACGCGTCCCGATGCGGTGCGCGGCCGGGGGAAGGCGCTCGCGCCCTCCCCGGTGAAGGAGGTGGCCGAGCGGCGAGGATTTCCCGTGCGCACGCCGCGCACGCTGCGCGACGCCGAGGTGCTCTCGGAACTCGCCGCGTTCGCGCCCGATGTCATCTGCGTGGCGGCCTATGGGGCGATTCTCCCTAAGGACGTGCTCGACCTGCCGCCCTTCGGCTGCCTGAACGTGCACGGGTCCCTGCTTCCGCGCTGGCGCGGGGCGGCCCCCATCGAGCGGGCCATCCTCGCCGGCGACGAGGAGATCGGCGTGTGCATCATGGCCATGGAGGAGGGGCTCGACACCGGCGACTACTGCGTGTGCCGCTCGCTGCCCGCAGGTTCGCGCACAGCCGCCGAGCTCACCGAGGAGCTGGCAGCTCTGGGCGCCAGCGCGCTGCTCACGGCGCTGGCCCAGGCCGAGGGCGGCAATCTACGCTGGGTGGCCCAGGACGAGGCGCTGGTCACCTACGCCGAGAAGATCGCCAAGGGCGAACTGAACCTCGATCCTGCCGAGAGCGCCGTTGCGAACGATCGCCGCGTGCGCGCCTCGGGCGGCGCCCATCCCGCCCGAACCGTCATTGCTGGCCGGCCGCTGACGGTGCTGGCGGCCCGCGTGGCCGGCGATGCTCCCGCCGACCGCCTGGGCTCTGGAGCGGCGGCCCTTATCGCGAACCGACTGCTTCTCGGCTGCGCCGAGGGGGTCTTGGAAGTAACCGAAGTAAAACCGGACGGCAAGCGCGCCATGGACGCGAGCTCGTTTGCCGCCGGCGTCCCCGCGCTGCGGGGCGAGGAAGGAACATGGTCCCGTGCATAACGATCATCGATCCCACAACCAGAGACGATCCTACGACCGAGCGAGCCAGGGCGATCGCAACGCCCAGGGCGGCGCGCGGCAGAACCGCGGGCCGCGCCCCGGCGGCAAGTCCGGCGACTTCCGCAAGGGAGGCAAGCCCGGCGGGTTCCGCAAAGACAGCAAGCCGGGTAGTTTCCGCAAGGATGACCGCGGCCCCCGCGACGGGAAGCCGGGCGACTTCCGCAAAGGGGGCAAGCCCGGCGGGTTCCGCAAAGACGGGAAGCCGGGTAGCTTCCGCAAGGATGATCGCGGCCCCCGCGACGGGAAGCCCGGCGACTTTCGCAAGGGCGGCAAGCCCGGCGGATTCCGCAAGGACGACCGGGGCCCGCGTGACGAGCAGCGATCCGGCGCCGACCGGAAGGACTTCCGTGCCCGCGATGGCAAGCCAACTGGTGGGAGCGCCCCTCACAAGGATTTCGGCCCTCGGCGCGATTCCCGCGAGGCGGGCCACCCGCGCGAGGTGTTCATCGACGGCAAGCTCATGGCGGCCCCCGACCAAGACGCCCCGCAGGATCGCGGCCCGCGCTTCGAGGGGCCTCGCGACGGCGGCCGCGGAGGCGCGGCGCGCCGCGACCAGGTGCGCCGGCAGAAGGCCCACAAGGCCACGACGGCCCGCGAGCTTGCCCTGGCGGCCATCCACCAGCTGAGGGAGCGCGACGCGTTCGCCCAGGACATCATCGCCAAGACCATCGATATCTCGCCCCTGTCGCGGGAGGATCGGGCCTTCGCCACCCGGCTCGTGCTGGGCGTGGTCAGCACGCGCGGCACCCTGGAGGACATCATCACGGGCTGCATGGACTCGCCCGACGATGCGGCCCCGGCAGTGCGCGACGCGCTGTGCCTGTCGGCCTACGAGATCATCTTTCTGCAGAAGAGCCCCCATGCCGCCGTCGATCAGGGCGTCGAACTGGTGAAGTCGGTGGCGCCGCGCGCGGGCGGTCTCGCCAATGCGGTGCTGCGCCGCGTGGTGCGCGCCAAAGAGGCCTTCCCCTTCGGCGACCCGCGCACCGATATCGCCGCCTATGCGCGGCTGCACGGCTTCCCGGTGTGGCTCGCCAAGCGGCTCATCGCGGAGCTCGGACCCGAGGGCGCCCGCGACTTCATGGTGGCCTCGAACGAGCCGGCTCCGGTCTACATCGCCGTCAACGCGCTGAAGGCCGCCACCGACGAGGAGGTCGTCTCGGTTCTCGCGGCGGCTCACGCCGAGCCTGAAGCCATGGCGCTGGGCGGCTGTGCCGTACCCGGCTGCTACAAAGTGGCGTCGGGCGTGCCCCTGCTCGATGGCCGGGTGCGCCGCATGATAAACCAGGGCTTGCTTCTCGTGTCCGACGCCACCTCCCAGGCGGTGGCGGATCTGGTGGTGGGAGATACGGCACCGGAGTCGTTCTTGGAGATCGGCGCCGGCCGCGCCACCAAGACCATCCTCGACCAGAGCATCGCCTACCGGCGACACGGCAAGCAGATCCCCGAGTACGTTACGGTGGACGTGCACGCCTTCAAGACCAAGCTGCTCCAAGAGCGCGCCGAGCAGTACGGGGCTCATGTGAGCGAGGCCATCATCGGCGACGCCACCGACTTGGACGCCCTGGTGGGCGAGCGCACCTTCGATCGCGTGTTCATCGACTCCCCGTGCACGGGGCTGGGCACGCTCCGGCGTCATGCGGACATCCGCTGGCGCCTGCGCCCCGAAACCATTGCCGAATCGGCCGAGCTGGACGCGCGTCTCTTGGAATCGGCGGCATCCCATGTGGCCCCCGGCGGCATTCTTGCCTATGCCACCTGCACGGTCACCCACGAGGAGAACGCCGATGCTGTGGAGGCCTTCCTGGCCACCGAGGCCGGTGCGGCCTTCGAGGTGGTGCCCTGCCGAAACCCCGATCTCGACATCGAGCTGCCGTTCTTCTCCACCGTTTTGGAGCCCGGCGGCCCCGACGCCCACTTCCTCGCCCTCCTGCGCCGCAAAGCCTAGGCTCGCGCGCACCGCGATCTCAAGGCGCCCTTCGGGGCGCCTTCGTTTTCGCGTCTGGCGATGGCGAAGCTGCGGGAAAAACTATAGGCGCATCGCCGACTTTTTAACCGATTGGAAATGTTGACCGCCGAGATGCCAGTAAAATAGCGTGCTACAGTCATTTTCGAGAACCGATAAGGAGGTCGCAGGTCGTGGAGCCGAATATCAAAGAGGTGGCGGGGCGTATTCGCGCTCTGCGAGAGGACATGGACCTCACATTGCAGGAGATGGCCGAGGCCACGGGCCGGTCGACGGCGGAGTACGCCGCGCAAGAGTCCGGCGAGGAGGACCTCTCCTTCACCTTCCTGTACAAGTGCGCCGAGAAGTTCGGCGTCGACGTCATCGAGCTGCTCACCGGCGAGAACCCGCACCTGACGGGCTACTCGCTCACGCGCGAGGGGGCGGGTCTTTCCATCAAGCGCCGTGCCGGCTTCGAGTACCTGCACAAGGCTCCGCATTTCCGCCACAAGCTGGCCGAGCCCTTTGTGGTCACCGCCCCCTATTTGGAAGAGGAGCAGGACGTGCCCGTGCACCTGTCCCGCCACGAGGGCCAGGAGCTCGACTTCATCATCTCCGGCCAGATGCGCTTCGCCTACGAGGATCACGAGGAGATCCTAAATCCGGGGGATGTCGTCATGTACGACTCCGGTCGCGGCCACGGCATGATTGCTACCGGAGGGGAGCCCTGCGTGTTTCTCGCCATTGTGATGAAGCCCGAGGGGGAGAAGATTATCTAGGCGGCCCGACTCGCGGGTGCGGCCGGCGTTCTTTGGCCCGGCCGCGCGCCCGCGCATCCGGCGTCGCCGAACCCAAGGTAATCGCCCGCCCTTTCAAGACTTCACCCAAGGATATCATCATGAGAAACATCAACTTGCGTTACGTGGACGAGGCCTACGACGAGAACGGTCTGCTCACGAAGTTCGACATCACCATGCCCGACGACTTCAACTTCGCCTACGACGTCGTGGACGACATCGCGATCAACGACCCCGAGCGCACCGCCATGGTCTGGTGCAATCCGGAAGGGGAGGAGCATGTCTTCACCTTCGCCGACATGAAGACGTGGTCGGACAAGACGGCGAACTTCCTGGCGGACTGCGGCATCGGGCGCGGCGACTTCGTCATGGTCATCCTGCGCCGCCACTACCAGTTCTGGTTCACGATGCTGGCCCTGGAGAAACTGGGGGCGGTGGCGGTACCGGCCACCTTCATGCTGAAGGAACACGACCTCACCTATCGCCTGAACGGGGCGGATATCAAGGCCATCATCGCCACCTCGGCCGGGGACATCGCCGACACCATCGACGCGGTGGTAGAGGAGTGCCCCAGCGTGGAGACGCTCATCCTCGTGAACCCTGCCGGCGCCGGGCTCACCCCTCGCGACGGGAACGGGAACTGGGTCGCTCCCGCCGGCGAGCTTGTCGGCGAGGCGCTCTCGGGCCCTGCGGGCATCTGCGCGGCCCCCGTCGCGCGCGAGGGCTGGCGCGACTTCAACAGCGAGGTGCTCGCCGCCTCGGCCGATTTCACCCGCCGCGAGACGGCGGGCGCCGATCCCATGCTCATGTACTTCTCCTCGGGCACTTCGGGCAATCCCAAGATGGTGCTCCACGATTCCGGCTACGCGCTGGCGCACCTCATCACGGCCAAGCACTGGCACAACGTAAACCCCGAGGGGCTGCACTTCACCATCGCCGACACCGGCTGGGGCAAGGCGGTCTGGGGCAAGTTCTTCGGCCAGTGGCTCATGGAGGCCGCAGTGCTCACCTACGACTTCGACCGCTACGATCCGGCCGAGATTCTCTCCCTCGTCGGTCGCTACGGCGTGACGACGCTCTGCTGCCCGCCGACGATGTACCGCCTCATGACCGAGGTGGACGTGGACGCCTTCGACCTGTCCAGCTTGGAGTACTGCACCACGGCCGGCGAAGCGCTGAACCCCGATCTGTTCGACTTCTGGCGCGAGCATACCGGCCTTACCATCTACGAAGGCTTCGGCCAGACGGAGACCCCGCTCACCGTGGGCAACCTCACGAACTCCACGCCGCGCCCGGGCTCCATGGGCAAGCCGGTGCCGATGTACGTCATGAAGGTCCTCCGCGAGGACGGCACCGAGTGCGACACCGGCGAGACCGGCGAGATCTGCATCGCCATCGATCCGCATCCGGCCGGCATCATGATGGAGTACTACCGTAATCCCGAGAAGACCGCCGAGGCCATGCACGACGGCTGGTACCACACCGGCGACACCGCCTGGCGCGACGAGGAGGGCAACTACTGGTACGTGGGCCGCAACGACGACGTCATCAAGTCGAGCGGCTACCGCATCGGCCCCTTCGAGATCGAGTCGGTCATGCTCGAGCACGACGCCGTGCGCGAGGTGGCCGTCACCGGCGTGCCCGATCCGGTGCGCGGCTTCGCCGTGAAGGCGACGGTGGTGCTTGCCGACGGCTGGCAGGGAAGCGACGAGCTTACCGCCGAGCTGCAGAAGTGGGTGAAGCGCCAGACGGCCCCCTACAAGTACCCGCGCATCATCGAGTACGTCGACGAGCTGCCCCGCACCGTCAACGGCAAGATTCGCCGCGCCGCCATCCGCGAGCAGGACAAGACCCACCACGCCTCCCAGAAAACCCCCGAGGGACTCATCTGATGACGGCGGGCGCATCTACTGGACTCCCGTTCCCGTTGGAGCCGGTTGTGGTGGTGACGGGGCATTACGGGGTGGGGAAGACCAACTTCTCCCTCAACCTCGCCATGGATGCCGCCGCGGCGGGGTACCGGGTGACGCTCGCCGACATGGACGTCGTGAACCCGTACTTCCGTTCCAACGAGTACCGCGATCTTCTGGAAGCGGCCGGGGTGCGGCTCATCGCGCCGGTGTTCGGCCACGTGGGCACGAGCCTCGATGTGCCGTCAGTCACCGGCGAGCTGGCCGTGACGGCGGCGGAGGCCTACCGCGACGAGACGGGCCGCACGGTCGTCATCGTTGATGCCGGCGGCGACGATGTGGGCGCCACGGCGCTCGCCCGCTTCGCGCCGGCCCTCGCGGCGGGTCCCTACGCCATGCTCTACGTGGTGAACGCCTTCCGCAACCTCACGCAGGCCCCCGCCGATGCGGTGGCGGTGCTGCGCGAGATCGAGGCCAAGAGCCATCTGGCGGCCACGGCCGTGGTGGGGAACTCCCACCTGCAGGCCGAGACCACTCTGGGACATATCGCCGAAAGTGTCCCGTATGCCCAGGCAGTGGCCTCGGCGGCAGGCCTTCCCGTCGCCTGCATTACCGCCCCCATTCAGGCCATTCGGCAGGAAAACACGGGGTCAACAGCCCTGGCGGACATTCCCAATGGCTATGCTGTGGAGGTGTACGTCAAGCCTCCCTGGTCCTAAGGGCGGCCCATTTTATACGAGAGAGGAGCGCGGGCGCAGCGGCCCGTGCGCGAGTTAAGCAAGGGAGGTTTCCATGGCGCGAGTCACCATCGACGATTTCTTCTGCAAGGGGTGCGGGCTGTGCACCGACGTCTGCCCGGTGGGCATCCTCGAGCTCGATCCGGATGTCATCACGGCCAAGGGCTATCACCCGGCCCATTGCACCGACGAGGACAAGTGCACCGGTTGCGCCACCTGCGCGACCATGTGCCCCGATGTGGCCATCACGGTTGAAAGGTAGTTCAATGGCTGAGAAAGTACTCATGAAGGGCAACGAGGCCATGGCCGAGGCGGCCATGCGCGCCGGCTGCCGCTTCTTCTTCGGTTACCCCATCACGCCCCAGACCGAGGTGGCCGCCTATATGGCGAAGATGATGCCGAAAGTGGGGGGCACCTACCTTCAGGCGGAGTCCGAAGTGGCGGCCATCAACATGGTCTACGGCGCGTCGGCGGCCGGTGCCCGCGTGATGACCTCCTCGTCGTCCCCGGGAATCTCGCTGAAGAGCGAGGGCATCTCGTATATGGCCGGCGCCGATCTGCCCGGCGTCATCGTCAACGTGCAGCGCGGCGGCCCGGGTCTGGGCTCCATCCAGCCCTCCCAGGCCGACTACTGGCAGGCCACCAAGGCCACCGGCCACGGCGACTTCCACATCGTCGTGTACGCGCCCTCCACGGTGCAGGAGATGGCCGACTACGCCTTCAAGGCCTTCGACACGGCCGACAAGTACCGTGTGCCGGTCATGATCATGGCCGACGGCATGCTCGGCCAGATGATGGAGCCCGTAGTGCTGCCCGAGGCCCTCGCCTTAGAGGATCTGCCGGAGAAGCCCTGGGCCACCTGCGGCCACGGCCACAAACGTCCCCACAACGTGGCGAACTCGCTGTATCTGACCGCGTCCGATCTGGAGGACCTCGTTCGCGAGCGCTACGAGCGCTACGCCGTCATCGAAGAGACCGAGCAGGAGGCCGAAACCTACCTCACCGAGGATGCCGACATCGTGCTCGTGGCCTTCGGCGGTGCCGCCCGCGTGGCCCGCTCGGCGGTGAACGCCGCCCGCGAGCAGGGCATCAAGGCGGGGCTTGTGCGCCCCATCACGCTGTGGCCCTTCCCGACCCGCGCCATCGAGGCGGTCGTTCCCACGGCCAAGGCCTTCCTCGATGTGGAGATGAACATGGGTCAGATGCTGGAGGACGTCCGTCTGGCGGTGGCCGGCCGCGTGCCGGTGGAGTTCTACGGCCGCACCGGCGGCGTCATCCCGACCCCCGACGAGGTGCTGGCGGCCATTGTCGCTTTGAACGAGAAGGTAGGTGAGTAGCATGGCCGAGACGACTGAGAAGGAAATGAAGGTGGTCTTCGAGCGACCCCACTCCCTGTTGCCCGTGGTCACGAACTTCTGCCCCGGCTGCCCCCACGGCATCGTGGAGCGTCTGGTGTGCGAGGTCATGGACGAGCTGGACATCGAAGGCGAGACGATCGGCGTGGCGCCCGTGGGCTGTTCGGTCATCTCCTACGACTTCTTCGGCTGCGACATGATCGAGGCCGCCCACGGCCGAGCGCCCGCGGTGGCCACGGCGGTGAAGCGCGTGCATCCCGACAAGGTGGTCTTCGCCTACCAGGGCGACGGAGATCTGGCCTCCATCGGCATGGCCGAGACGGTCCATGCGGCCACCCGAGGCGAGAACATCACCATCATCTTCATCAACAACGCCATCTACGGCATGACCGGCGGCCAGATGGCCCCCACCTCGCTGCCGAACCAGGTGACCCAGACGAGCCCCTACGGGCGCGACGTGTCCACAGCCGGCAACCCCATCCGCGTGAGCGAGCTTCTGAACGCGCTGGACGGCCCGGCCTACATCGAGCGCGTCTGCGTCGATACGCCGAAGAACGTGCGCAAGGCCAAAAAGGCCATCAAGAAGGCCTTCCAGAACCAGATCGACGGCGTGGGCTACTCGTTCATCGAGGTGGTCTCCACCTGTCCCACCAACTGGGGCATGACGCCGCAGGACGCTTTCGAGTGGATGCGCGTGAACATGCTGCCGTACTACCCGCTCGGGGTGGTGCGCGATGTGACCGCCGACGGCTTCGCCAATGCTGCCGAGGCGGCGAGCGCCCGCAATGCCGCCTGCCCCATCGCCCATCCCGAGGCTGTGTCAGAAGGAGGCAACTAATGGGCAAGGATCTTACCTGTGTCGTCGCCGGCTTCGGCGGCCAAGGGTCGCTGTTCGCCGGCAAGGTCATCGCCACGGCCGGCCTCATCGAGGACCGCGAGGTGTCGTGGATGCCCTCCTACGGCCCCGAGATGCGCGGCGGCACCGCCAACTGCTCGGTGACGCTGTCCGATGAGCCCATCGGCAGCCCGCTGATCACGCGCCCGCGCGCACTCATCGCCCTGAACCAGCCCTCCTTTGACAAGTTCATCGACAACGTGGAAGAGGGCGGCATCGTGGTGGTTGACACGGCCATGGTGCCGAGCCTCACCGAGCCTGAGGGCGTGACGGTCATCGGCATTCCCGCGACGAAGATGTGCGAGGAGGCCGGCCTCAAAGGCCTCGGCAACATCGTGCTCATCGGCAAGCTGTGGGCCGAGACCGGCTTCTGCTCCGAGGAGGCGCTCGACGGCGCCATCGCAAAGGTGGCCGGCAAGAAGCCCGAGAAGCTGGAGCAGAACCGCCAAGCCATCAAACTCGGCATCAACGCCTGATTTTCTGGTAACGGCTAAGTAGGCGGAGGCGCGACGGGCTCTCCCGCGCGCAAGTTGCGCAGCGAACGGAACAGCCCAGTGGGCTGTTCCGCCGAGCGAGCCATTGCT